>Ga0209166_10000073_pt1 | contig 137461 bp, 136 predicted proteins | sample Coa_R1_3_FD_187151 | JGI IMG/M metagenome (GOLD analysis project Ga0209166, IMG submission 187151) | Surface soil microbial communities from Centralia Pennsylvania, which are recovering from an underground coalmine fire - Coalmine... | ecosystem: Environmental > Terrestrial > Soil >... | reverse complement strand
ATCTTCGAAAACCCCGTGAAAGCCCATGCGAACGGATATCTGCGGGATGCCTGAGTCAAAAGAAGGAATCAGCTCAGCAGCGCAACCGGCGCAAGCGCAAGCCCGCCAGCGCCGCGAGCAACGCCGGCACGACGAAGCTTGCGGGCACGAACGAGGCGGCGCGAAGCATGCCGTCATCTGCGGTCGCGCCCGATAGACCGCAGGCATTGCCAATCAAGCCAGCAACCGCGGCGCCAAGCGCGAAGCCGGTTTGCTGAATCGTCGGCACTGACGAGGCCGCAACGATCTCGTTGCCAATCCTTGCGCCCTGCATGATGCGGTGCGCGACGAAGGGCCAGCATTGGCCGATGCCGGCGCCCAGCAAGGCGATGGAGGGAATCAGCAGCCATAAAGTGGCGTGCGGTGTCAGGGCCGCGATCGCGATCAGGCCGAGGCCCATGATCAGCGGGCCTGTCAGCATCAGCCGCTCCGGCCAGGGCGTAGCGATCCCAGCCGTTGCAATGGAAGCGGTTGACCACGCCAGCGAGGCACTCGCGACCGCAAAGCCCGCAGCAAGCGGATCGAGGCCATGCAGCTCCTGCAGGAAGATCGGCACGTAGACCTGGAGCGGAGCGAAGCTGATGCAAAGCATCAGAGCCAGCCACGATCCGACGCCCGTCTGCGTCCACCAGGAGAACGCGTCTCTGGGCAATAGCGGAGCCTTTGCCGAACGATTGAGCCGCAGCATCAGCGCGAGACAGGCGATGGCGGCGCCGATCAGCCCCAGTTTGAGGAGCGCCGATGCGACCACCGACGCAAAGGACGTCGCGGCGATGGCGAGGCAGATCAGCGCGACGCGTCCGAACGGCACGCGCGGAGCCGGACCGCGAGAAGCCGCCTCGACTGCGGGCAGGGTCAAGAAGGCGGCTATCGCCAGCGCGCCGGCAGCGGCCGCGGAAGCAAGGAAAGCATGACGCCAACTGCCGAAATGGGCGAACAATCCGCCAACCAGCGGCCCCAACAGGACCGATACGCTCCAGCTCGTGGACATCATTGCGATGGTCCGGGGCCAGACCTGCTCCGGAAAGGTCCGGCGTATCAGCACATAAGCAACTGCCGCCTCCAGCCCGCCGCCAAATCCCTGCAGGAGCCGGCCTGCCACGATCCAGCCCATCGCAGGAGCTTGCGAGCAGATCAGCGCGGCGAGACCGAACGTCGTCACCCCGATGCAATAGACGGTCCGCGCGCCGGCCGCCGACGCCAGCATGCCGGCACAACTTGCGGCGACGATCGAGGAGGCGAGATAGGCCGTCGTCGGCCAGCTCAGCATGGTGACCCCGCCCAGCTCGCCGACGATGGATGGCAGCACGGTCGCCAGCATCAGTACATTCATCGACTGCAGCAGCACGCCGCCGAGCAGCACCGCAAGCGTCGGAAGCCATTCCCGCCTGAGCAGCGATGACCATCCCGGAGGGATCGCGCCCTGTTCCACCTGAGCAACCTCCCTCCGGTTCAAGCGCCGCATTTGCCGGCGATCCACATTCTGGCAGGCGCCCGTCGCTGTGCCTATCGCGTCGTCGCACCGACAAACGGTCGCGAACCGGAGGCTCCCGGTCGGTGGCTGAAGAGCACGCGAAAGCGCGAAAAACGGCAATCCGGAACGGGCCTGACGTTGCGCTCTGCCGCGTCAAATGAGCGCGGTTCGGCGAAAGCGGAACCAATGCGCCAAACCCGTCCATTGAGGTGTCATCTGCTCCGCCTAATATATTGAAGCGGCGCGTCTTTATTCCCACTTAACGAATTCCACTCAGGCTCAAAACGCGCTACCACGTCCACCCCGGGAACATGCCTGGCGGTCGCGAACGCTTTAAACGGGGCACTCGATGCTGGAAGCCATACGCAGAGCAATCTTGGTTCTGCGCCAGAAGCAAATCCTGCACCGGATGGGAGTTGCCATCAGCGTCACCGTGATCGGGATCGCCTGCTATGTGCTGTTTCACATCCTTCGCGGCATCGACGTCTTCGAGGTGCTGGAAGCCATCAAGAGCACCGAGACGCACCAGATCGCGCTTGCCGCGCTGTTCGTAGCCGCCGGCTATTTCACCCTGACATTCTATGACTGGTTCGCGGTGCGCGCGATCGGCCACGGCGAGCTGGCCTACCGCGTCAACGCGTTCGCCGCCTTTACCTCCTATTCGATCGGTCACAATGTCGGCGCCAGCGTTTTCACCGGCGGCGCGGTGCGCTACCGCATCTATTCCGCCTATGGGCTGAACGCGATCGACGTCGCAAAAATCTGCTTTCTTGCCGGTCTTACCTTCTGGCTCGGCAACGCCGCTGTACTGGGGCTCGGGATCACCGTTCACCCTGAGGCCGCCGCCTGGATCGACCAGCTTCCTGTCTGGCTCAACCGTCTGCTTGCGATCGCAATCATCCTGGCGCTGGTGGGCTATGTGATCTGGGTCTCGGCGGAGCCGCGTCATGTCGGCCGCGGTCCCTGGACCGTCGAGCTGCCGGGCGGCGCGCTGACGCTGTTGCAGATTGCGATCGGCATCGTCGACCTCGGCTTTTGCGCGCTTGCCATGTACGTGCTGGTGCCGGACGAGCCCAATCTCGGCTTTGTCGTGGTCGCCGTGATCTTCGTCTCGGCGACGCTGCTCGGCTTTGCGAGCCACTCCCCCGGCGGGCTCGGGGTGTTCGATGCCGCCATGCTGGTCGGCCTCTGGCAAATGGACCGCGAGGAGCTGCTCGCCGGCATGCTGCTGTTCCGCCTCCTGTATTATATTGTTCCCTTTGTCATATCTGTAATCTTGCTGACGTTTCGGGAAGTTATCCTCGGCGCCCGGTCGAAGCGCCTGCACCAGGCAGCGCTCGGGCTGGAAGCAGGTCCGGCGCGCGAAGCCGCCTATGTGCGAGAGCGCGGAGATACGGGCGCCTGACAAGACTTGAGACCGAAGAGGTTTGGGACCGAACCAGGGACGCTGCCGAGATGGCTGTAGAAGCTCCTTCATCGTCATCTTCGTTCTTTTCGCCGTGGCCGGACCGGTTGCGGCACTCCGCCTTCATTTTGGCGGTGGCCGCGGTCGCGCTCGCGGTGCTGGTTGTGTCCCAGGAATTGACGCCGTTGCGCGCCGCCGTGGTGTTTGTCTGCCTTGCCGCCGCCGCGCTGGTCCCCTGGCGCCTCAGTACGGAGGCTGCCTCGCGCGACGATGTCCGCGGTGCCAATCCGGTTGAAACGGCGGCAGTGAGCGCCGTCGTCGCCGGCATGCCGGATCCCGCGGTGCTGCTTGACCGCGCCGGCCGCGTTGTCCATCTCAATGCCGAAGCAGCGCAGCTTGCGCCGGCGCTGCGCAAGAACGAGCTCGCGCAATTTGCGCTGCGCTCGCCCGAGATCATCACCGCCCTGCGCGAGGCGATCGCAACAGGCGAGCCGCGCCGCGCCACCTATCTCGATCACGTTCCGGTCGACCGCTGGATGGAACTGATCATCACGCCGGTGCCGGTGCCGAGCGCCTTCGGCGGCAGCGAGAAATGCATGCTGATGACCTTCCACGACCAGACGCCGCTGCGCCGGGTCGAGGAAATGCGCGCCGACTTCGTCGCCAATGCGAGCCACGAATTGCGCACGCCGCTCGCCGCGCTGTCCGGCTTCATCGACACCCTGCAGGGCCCGGCCAAGGACGATGCCAAGGCGCGCGAGCGCTTTCTCACCATCATGCACGCGCAGGCCACGCGCATGGCGCGCCTGATCGACGATCTGTTGTCGCTGTCACGGGTCGAATTGTCGGCCCATGTGCGGCCCGACACCTCGATCGACATCGTTCCCATCATTCGCCAGGTCGCCGACGGGCTCGAGCCGCTTGCGCGCGAGCGCGGCGTGGTTGTCGAGATCGACCTGCCGGAGCGACCGGTCGCGATCGCCGGCGACCGCGAGGAGCTGCTCCGCCTGTTCGAGAATCTGATCGAGAACGCGCTGAAATACGGCGCCTCCGGCGGCAGGGTGATCGTCTCCCTGACCTCAACCATGACCAGCGAGGGCGCGCCCGAGATCCGTGTCATGGTGCGCGATTTCGGCCCCGGGATTGCGCCGGAACATTTGCCGCGGCTGACCGAGCGCTTCTATCGGGTGGACGTCGGCGACAGCCGCTCGCAGGGTGGAACCGGGCTCGGATTATCGCTGGTGAAACATATCCTTAACCGTCACCGCGGCCGGCTTTTGATCGAAAGCGTGCCCGAGCATGGCGCGACCTTCACCGCCTGCTTTCCCCAGCCAAAAGCCGCCCTTTTGGCCTAAACTATAGTCGAATCAATACATTAGTACTGTCATCCGACTGTCATCCAACCTTCGTAAAAGGAAAACCGACCGCTCCTAAACGGACCGGCGTGGGCGCGATCGGGCGTAAACGACGCTTCGCCCACCAGATGGAGATCAAGATGAAATTCGTTAAGGCAATCGTGGCTGCCGGTCTGGTAGCCGTGGCGACGCCGGCTTTCGCAGCGGACATCACGGGCGCGGGCTCGACCTTTATTTTCCCCGTCCTGTCCAAGTGGGCCGACTCCTACAAGAAGGATTCGGGCAACGGCGTGAACTACCAGTCGATCGGTTCTGGCGCCGGCATCAAGCAGATCCAGGCCAAGACCGTGACCTTCGGTGCGACGGACGCGCCGCTCAAGGTCGACCAGCTCCAGAAGGACGGCCTCGCTCAATGGCCGATGATCATGGGCGCGATCGTGCCGGTGGTGAACATCGACGGCGTGAAGGCCGGCGATATGGTGCTGGACGGTCCGACGCTCGCCGAGATCTATCTCGGCAAGATCAACAAGTGGGATGATCCCGCGATCAAGAAGCTCAATCCGAACGTGAAGCTCCCCTCGGCTGCGATCTCGGTCGTGCATCGCGCCGACGCTTCGGGCACCTCCTTCAACTTTACCGACTATCTCTCCAAGGTCAGCGCCGACTGGAAGAGCAAGGTCGGTAGGGGAACCGCCGTCGAGTGGCCGGTCGGCGTCGGCGCCAAGGGCAACGAAGGCGTTTCCGGCAACATCGCCCAGGCCAAGAACTCGATCGGCTATGTCGAGTACGCCTATGCCAAGCAGAACAAGCTGCCCTACACCGCGCTCATCAACAAGGCCGGCAAGACCATTCAGCCGACCAACGAAGCGTTCCAGGCGGCCGCTTCGAACGCTGACTGGACTCATGCGCCCGGCTACTACCTGATCCTCACCGACCAGCCCGGCGACAAGTCCTGGCCGATCGTCGCCTCGACCTTCATCCTGATGCACAAGGACTCGGTCGACAAGGCGGCGTCGCAGGAAGCACTCAAGTTCTTCAAGTTCGCCTTCGAGAAAGGCAGCAAGAGCGCCGAGGATCTCGACTACATCCCGATGCCCGACAACGTCGTCAAGCTGATCGAGAAAACCTGGTCGGCGGACATCAAGAGCTGAGCTCTTCTGTGACCGACGAAAACTCGACCTTCCCCCGAACCGGGGGAAGGTCTCGGACTTAACCTTGGGAAGCAGCTCGTTGAGTTGATTGATTCCACGACTCCGGGCATGCGGCTTCCTGGAAGCGCAAGCCGGCGTGCCGGGCCTCCCGCCGATAACAGGGAGGATAACCAGAAAGCGGGCTCACCGAACGCGGCCCGGATAGCGTAAGCCAGGGTAGACAGGGGATTGGCGTGGCAGACATGGCCGTTGAGACCAACGCGGGCGAAATGCTCGAAGCCGCCGGACCTTATGATCGCGCCAAGGCGCTGAGCGCGTTCAAGGCCGGTGACGTCACCTTCTACTGGATCACCCGCCTCTCGGCGATCTCGGTGCTGCTGATCCTCGGCGGCATCATCATCTCGCTGATCATCGGCGCATGGCCGGCGATGAAGGAATTCGGCTTTGCATTCCTGTGGACGGAGCGCTGGGCGCCCGAGGCCGATCCGCCGGTGCTCGGCGCGCTCGGCCCCGTCTATGGCACGCTGGTCACCTCCTTCATTGCGATGCTGATCGCGATCCCCGTCGGGCTCGGGGTGGCGATTTTCCTCACGGAGCTTTGTCCGCAATGGCTGCGGCGGCCGATCGGGATTGCGATCGAACTCCTCGCCGGCATCCCCTCCATCATCTACGGTATGTGGGGCTTCTTCGTGCTGGGTCCGTTCCTGGCCTATACGTTCCAGCCGTTCATGATCGGTCTGTTCGCCGACGTGCCCGGGCTCAACGTGGTGTTCGCGGGTCCGCCCTCCTATCTCAGCCTGTTCAACGCCTCGCTGATTCTCGCGATCATGGTGTTGCCCTTCATCACCGCGATCTCGGTCGACGTGTTCAAGACCGTGCCGCCGGTCTTGAAAGAGGCGGCCTACGGTGTCGGTTGCACCACCTGGGAGGTCGTCCGCAGTGTCGTCATCCCCTATACGCGCGTTGGCGTCATCGGCGGCGTCATGCTGGCGCTTGGCCGCGCGCTTGGCGAGACCATGGCGGTCACCTTCATCATCGGCAATGCGTTCCGCATCAACGGCTCGATCTTCTCGCCGGGCACTACGATCTCGGCCGCGATCGCCTCCGAATTTGCCGAGAGCGACGGATTGCATCAATCCTCCCTGATCCTGCTCGGTCTCTTGCTGTTCGTGCTGACCTTCTTCGTGCTGTCCGCCGCGCGGCTGATGCTGCTGCACCTCGAACAGAAGGCGGGGAAGTAAGATGAGCGTCAATCCGATCTATGCCCGTCGTCGCCGCAAGGACATCTTCGTACGCTGGCTTTGCCTCGGCGCCGCCCTGTTCGGCGTGACCTGGCTAGCATCGATCCTGGTCACGCTGCTTTACCACGGGCTGACCGCACTCAGTCTTCAGCTCTTCACCGCGGATACCCCGCCGCCGGGTTCGACCTCGGGCGGCCTGCGCAACGCGATCATCGGCTCGGTCATCATGACCGTCATGGGCGTGGGCATCGGCGCGCCGCTCGGGCTGTTCGCCGGCACCTACCTCGCCGAATACGGCAAGCACGACAAGCTCACGTCGGTGATCCGCTTCATCAATGACATCCTGCTCTCGGCGCCGTCGATCATCATCGGCCTCTTCATTTACGGCTTCATCGTGGTGCCGATGGGCGGCTTCTCCGCGATCGCAGGCTCGCTCGCGCTCGCCGTGATCGTGATCCCGGTCGTGCTTCGCACCACCGAGGACATGCTGGCGCTGGTGCCCAATCCGTTGCGCGAAGCGGCGAGCGCGCTCGGGCTGCCGCGTTCGCTCGTCATCAAGCGCATCGCCTACCGCGCGGCGCGCTCCGGCCTGATCACCGGCGTGCTGCTCGCGACCGCGCGCGTCGCCGGCGAGACCGCGCCGCTGTTGTTCACCGCGCTTTCCAATCAGTTCTTCAGCCTCGACCTGACCAAGACGATGGCCAATCTTCCGGTCACCATCAACAACTTCGTCCAAAGCCCCTACACCTATTGGCAGGAGCTCGCCTGGAGTGGCGCGCTCCTGATCACCATGACCGTGCTCGCACTGAACATCGGCGCGCGCGTGCTCGGCGCCGAGAGGAGCGCAAAATGAACGACCTGTCCGTTTCCGTAAGTCATCCCGCCGCGCAAGCGCCCCTTCCCGAGGCTTCCGCGAAAGTTACCGCGCGCAACCTCAATTTCTATTACGGCGAGCATCAGGCGCTGAAGAACATCAACCTGACGCTCGGCACCAACCGCGTCACCGCCTTCATCGGTCCGTCGGGTTGCGGCAAGTCGACGCTGTTGCGCATCTTCAACCGCATGTACGACCTCTATCCAGGCCAGCGTGCGGTCGGCCAGCTCATGCTAGACAACACCAACATCCTCGACCCCAAGCTCGACCTCAACCTGCTGCGCGCGCGGGTCGGCATGGTGTTCCAGAAGCCGACGCCGTTCCCGATGACGATCTACGAGAACATCGCCTTCGGCATCCGCCTCTATGAGAAGATCCCCAGGTCAGAAATGGACGGCCGCGTCGAGAAGGCGCTGCGCGGCGGCGCCCTGTGGAACGAGGTCAAGGACAAGCTCAACGCCTCGGGCCTGTCGCTCTCGGGCGGCCAGCAGCAGCGCCTCTGCATCGCCCGCACGGTCGCCGTGCGGCCCGAGGTGATCCTGTTCGACGAGCCCTGCTCGGCGCTCGATCCGATCTCGACCGCCAAGATCGAGGAGCTGATCCAGGAGCTGTCCGAGAACTACACGATCGCGATCGTGACCCATAACATGCAGCAGGCCGCGCGCGTCTCCGACAAGACCGCCTTCATGTATCTCGGCGAGCTGATCGAGTTCGACGAGACCAGCAGGATCTTCACGTCCCCCAGCGACCGCCGCACCCAGGACTACATCACCGGCCGCTTCGGTTAGGAGAACAGGATATGGTTTCTGAACACACCGCAAAGGCGTTCGACAGCGACTTGCAGGAGCTTACCCGCCTGGTCGCGGAGATGGGCGGGCTTGCCGAGCGCATGATCGTCGATTCCGTCGATGCGCTGGTGCGCCGCGACGTCCAGCTCGGCCAGCGCGTGGTTGCGGCCGACGCCGAGATCGACGCCCTGCAGCACACCATCGAGGAGCGCGCGGTGCTGACGATTGCCCGCCGCCAGCCGATGGCCGTCGACCTGCGCGAGATCGTCTCCGCCATGCGCGTCGCCACTGATCTGGAGCGGATCGGCGACCTCGCCAAGAACATCGGCAAGCGCGTCGCGGCGCTCGAGAGCGATTTCCATCCGCTGAAGCTGATCCGCGGGCTGGAGCACATGACCGACCTCGTGCAGTCGCAGGTCAAGACCGTGCTCGACGCCTATGCGGCGCACGACCTGCCGGCGGCGATGAGCGTCTGGAAGGGCGACGAGGAGGTTGACGCGATCTGCACCTCGCTGTTCCGCGAGCTCTTGACCTACATGATGGAGGATCCGCGCAACATCTCGTTCTGCATCCACTTGATGTTCTGCGCCAAGAACATCGAGCGGATCGGCGACCACGCCACCAACATCGCCGAGACCGTATTTTACATGATCGAAGGCCAGCAGATCCTCGACAAGCGCCCGAAAGGCGACATGACGACCTTTGCGACCACGGTTCCCGGCAATTAGGACCAGGACGATCAGGAGAAAGTGACACCATGGGCGCACGCATTATGGTGGTGGAAGACGAGGAAGCGCTGACCACGCTGTTGCGTTATAACCTCGAGACCGAAGGCTACGAGGTCGAGACGGTCACGCGCGGCGATGACGCCGATACGCGGCTGAAGGAGCGCGTGCCCGACCTCATCGTGCTCGACTGGATGCTGCCGGGCCTGTCCGGCATCGAGCTGTGTCGGCGGCTGCGCGCGCGGCCCGAGACCAGGCAGCTTCCAATCATCATGCTGACCGCGCGCGGCGAGGAGAGCGAGCGCGTGCGAGGACTGGCGACCGGCGCCGACGACTACATCGTCAAACCCTTCTCGGTGCCGGAGTTGCTCGCGCGCGTGAAGGGCCTGCTTCGCAGGGCGAGCCCGGAGCGGCTCGCCACCGTGCTCGCCTATGGCGACATCGAGCTCGACCGCGAGAAGCGCCGGGTGGCGCGAAGCGGCCGGCCGATCGATCTCGGGCCGACCGAATACCGCCTGCTCGAATTCTTCCTGGAGCATCCGGGCCGGGTGTTCTCGCGCGAGCAGCTCCTCGACAGCGTCTGGGGCCGCGACATCTATATCGATGAGCGCACCGTCGACGTGCATATCGGCCGCCTGCGCAAGCTGCTCAATCCGGGCCGCGAGCAGGACCCGATCCGCACCGTGCGCGGCGCCGGCTACGCGCTGGACGACCGGTTCGCGAAGGCGGAGTAAAGCTCCGGTACGAACAGCAATGACGACGGCTCACAAAAAAACATCCCCGCTTTCGCGGGGATGTTTTTTCATTCTCGGACTTTCGCCTACCGCTGCGCCGGCGGCTTCGCTGTCTGGCGGCGGCGATCGGCGGCCGGCTGGTAGGCGATGCGCGAGTGATGCGCGCAATAGGGCAGCCCCGGCAGCGCCTTGCCGCCGCAGAAGAAGAAATCCGGGCTCGCAGGATCGCCGACCGGCCAGTGGCAGGTGGCTTCGCTCAGTTCCTGGAGCGACAGCCGCTGGCTCATCGGCACCACATTGTCGTAGGCGATCGGATCGGGCTCGAGCTCGACCTCGAAGGCCTGGGCGAGTGCGGTATTGCCGCGCGAGATCGGGCGGGCCACCCGCATCATGTGCTGGGCGGGGCGGGCCTTGCGCGGGCGCGGCGCGGCCGAAGCCGGGCTCTTGGCGCGGCCGGAAAGCCCCAATCGGTGCACTTTGCCGATTACCGCATTTCGCGTCACATTTCCGAGCTCCGCGGCGATCTGGCTCGCGGAAAGGCCGCTCTCCCAGAGCTTCTTAAGCTGCTCGACGCGTTCGTCGGACCAGGTCAATACCGTCATCGCATTCTTCCTTCGCTTAAGCACCACCCGCGGGCGGCTGGCGGTGCTGCGATGCCAAATCTCCAAAAATCCCTGTACGCAGAATCCCTTAGCCCTCGCCGAGCGCAGAAAATGCGCCCGGACGTTTACGCATAACGACCAGAACTCCTTGGGATCAGAACTGCCGCACGAGATGTCGTACCCGACGGACAAGACGCTACAATATGGCGTGACTCTCGCGCAAGAGTCAGGGCTTGCAGTCCACATGTTCCGTTCGTCCGGTGATTGCAATGGCTTTATCCACCACACCGGTATCTCACGGACTCGACATCGGCGAGAAAGCGCTGCTGCGCAGCATTGACAGCGACTGCCTTGCGCATACAATGTTCCAACGTGCCGCCCTGAAAAGGCGGCACGTTTCGTTTTCGACCGCGGGTCATCGATGCGGCAACGCCAGTGCGCGCATCGGGGCAAGCCCAACATTCAAGTGCAACCATTAGAGTGAAGCCCATGAGCACCAGCGCCCCGTCGCATCTGCTTCCTGTTTTCGCCAGGGTCGATCTCGGCTTCACTCGCGGCGAAGGCTGCTATCTGGTCTCAACCAGCGGCGAGCGCTATCTCGACTTCACCTCGGGCGTCGCGGTGAATGCGCTCGGTCACGCGCATCCGCATCTCGTCAAGGCGCTGCAGGAGCAGGCAACGAAACTCTGGCACATGTCGAACCTGTTCAAGAGCCCGGACGGCGAGATTCTGGCCGCGCGGCTCTGTGAGCAGAGCTTTGCCGACTTCGTGTTCTTCTGCAATTCCGGCGCGGAGGCGATGGAAGGCGTGATCAAGCTGGTGCGCCATTATCACTTCTCCAGGGGGCACGGCGAACGCTACCGCATCATCACCTTCGAAGGCGCCTTCCATGGTCGCACGCTCGCCACGCTGGCTGCGACGGGATCTGCGAAATATCTCGAAGGCTTTGGTCCGCCGATGGATGGCTTCGACCAGGTGCCGCATGGCGATCTCGAAGCGGTGAAGAAGGCGATCGGCCCCAACACCGCCGGCATCCTGATCGAGCCTGTGCAGGGCGAGGGCGGCGTGCGCGGAGCGCCGGTCAGCTTCTTCAAGGCGCTGCGCCAGCTCTGCGACGAGCACGGCTTGCTGCTTGCCTTCGACGAAGTGCAGACCGGCATGGGCCGCACCGGCGATCTCTTTGCCTATCGCCGCCTCGGCGTCACCCCTGACGTGATGTCGCTTGCGAAAGCGCTCGGCGGCGGTTTTCCGATCGGCGCGGTGCTCGCGAGCGCGGAAGCGGCCAGGGGCATGGCGCCCGGCTCGCACGGCTCGACCTTCGGCGGCAACCCGCTTGCGGTCGCAGCCGCCAACGCGGTGCTCGATGTCATGCTGAAACCCGGCTTCTTCGATCACGTGCAGAAGATGTCGCTGCTGTTGAAGCAGAAGCTTGCCTCCGTCGTCGACCGCTATCCGTCGGTCTTGTCGGAAGTGCGCGGCGAGGGCTTGCTCGTCGGCGTCAAGGCCGTCGTTCCCTCCGGCGATCTCGTCACCGCGCTGCGTGAGCAGAAGCTGCTGACCGTCGGTGCCGGCGAAAACGTCGTGCGCTTCCTGGCGCCCTTGATTGTCACCGAAACCGAGATCGAGCAATCCGTGCAAGCCCTCGAGAGCGCCTGCGCCGCGCTCTCGGCAAGTCATTTGAAGGCCGCGGGGTGATGACCAAGCCGCGCCACTTCCTCGACATCAGCGAGCTGCCGCTTTCCGAGCTCCGCAACATGCTCGCCGCCGGCCGCGCCATGAAGGCGAAGCTGAAGGCTCAAGAAAAAAATGGCGAGACGGCGAAGAAGCCGCTTCAAGGCAAGACGCTGGCGATGATCTTCGAGAGGCCCTCGACGCGCACGCGGGTTTCGTTCGACGTCGGCATGCGTCAGCTCGGGGGTGAGTCGATCATGCTGACCGGCGCCGAGATGCAGCTCGGCCGCGGCGAGACCATCGCCGATACCGCGCGCGTGCTGTCGCGCTATGTCGACGCCATCATGATCCGCATCCTCAACCACGAGGCGCTGCTCGAGCTCGCAGCTCATGCCACCGTGCCCGTCATCAACGGGCTGACGAGGCGCTCGCATCCCTGCCAGGTGATGGCCGACGTCATGACCTTCGAGGAGCATCGCGGCTCAATCGAGGGCAAGACAGTGGCCTGGACGGGCGACGACAACAACGTGCTGGCGTCCTGGGCGCATGCCGCCGAGCGCTTCAAGTTCCAGCTCAACGTCGCAACCCCTCCGGAGCTCGCGCCGAAAAAGGCGATGCGCGACTGGATCAAGGACACGCGCGCGCCGATCGTGCTCGGCAACGATCCCGAGGCTGCCGTGAGCGGCGCAGACTGCGTCGTCACCGACACCTGGGTGTCGATGGGCGACAAGGATGGCGAGCATCGCCACAATCTGCTCAAACCCTATCAGGTCAACGCCAAGCTGATGTCGCTTGCGAAGCGTGACGCGCTGTTCATGCATTGCCTGCCCGCGCACCGCGGCGAGGAAGTCACCGACGAGGTGATCGACGGCCCGCAATCGGTGGTGTTCGACGAGGCCGAGAACCGCCTGCATGCGCAGAAAGGCATTCTGGCCTGGTGTTTCGACGCGGTGGGGTAGTCGCGTCATCGATCAGTGCAGATTTTTCACTCGTCATGCCCGGGCTTGACCCGGGCATCCATCAAGACAAGCAAGACTCCTTGCCAGGTGATGGATGGCCGGGTCAAGCCCGGCCATGACGAAACTCACGATGAAACAGAGGGATCGAGGGGTTTCGATTCCGTTTGGGGCTCCCCAGATAGACCGCCATGACGTCCGAATCCCCCGACACCAAAATCACGTTCACCAGTCCGATCCGCGCGCCATCGGCGGTGCCGGTCGACGACTCCGTCATTCCGTTCGAGGTCGACGCGCTCGATCTGCGCGGACGCCTGACGCGGATGGGGCCCGCACTCGATGAAATCTTGACCAAGCATGATTATCCCGCGCCCGTCGGCAAGCTCCTGGGCGAGGCGATCGTGCTCACGACGCTGCTCGGCTCGTCCCTGAAATTCGAGGGCCGCTTCATCCTGCAGACCCAGACCGACGGTCCGGTGTCATTCCTGATCGTCGATTTCCAGGCGCCCGATCGCTTGCGCGCCTATGCACGCTACGACAAGCGGCGGCTGACGATGCACGCGGATTCCGGCAGCCTGCTCGGCAAGGGCCATCTCGCCATGACCATCGACCAGGGACCGGACATGAGCCGCTACCAGGGTCTCGTCGCGCTCGATGGTGGCGGGCTCGAAGCGGCTGCGCATGAATATTTCCTGCGCTCGGAGCAGATTCCGACGCGTGTGCGCATCGCGGTCGGTGAGGAATGGCGCGGCGGCGAAGGCGGCAAGCATCGCTGGCGCGCCGGCGGGCTCTTGATGCAATTCCTGCCAAAGGCGCCGGAGCGCGCGCGCCAGGCCGATCTGCATCCGGGTGATGCGCCGGAGGGCACGGTGCCGCACACCGTCGCCGAGGACGACGCCTGGGTCGAGGGCCAGTCCCTGATCTCCACGGTGGAAGACCTCGAGTTGATCGATCCCGATCTCTCCGGCGAGCGGCTCCTGTATCGGCTGTTCCACGAACGCGGCGTCCGCGTGTTCAAGCCGCTGCCGTTGCACGCGCAATGCTCCTGCTCGCGCGAGGCTGTGTCATCGATGCTGAAGAGCTTTGACCCGAAGGACCGCGCCGAGATGGTGAAGGACGGCAAGGTCGTCGTCACCTGCGAGTTCTGCTCCTCGGTCTACGAGTTCACGCCGCAAGAAGCAGGCGTGGAGGAAGTGTAGAGTGATCTTCTCTCGTCGTGGCCGGGCTTGACCCGGCCATCCATCAATCTCAGGAGACTCTTTTTTGAGATGGATCGCCGGGTCAAGCCCGGCGATGACGAGTGATATTAGTTCAACACCCGCTTCCCGTCCGGGCTGTCGAGCGAGAATGTCGGCACGTCGATCTCGAAGCGCTCGCCGGTCTGGCTCACCATCTGGTAGCGGCCTGTCATGATGCCCGACGCGGTCGTGAGCGGCACGCCGCTGGTATATTCAAAGCGCTCGCCGGGCGCGAGCACAGGCTGCTCACCGACCACGCCCTCGCCGCGCACCTCCTGTTTGCGGCCGGAGGCGTCGGTGATGATCCAGTGCCGGGTCCTGAGTTGGACCGTCTCGTCGCCGGTATTGGTGATCACGATGGTGTAGGACCAGAAATAGCGCGAGTGCTCCGCCGAAGAGCGCTCCGGCATGAAGTTCGGCTCGACGGTGACCTCGATCTGGCGGGTGACGGCGCGGTACATGCGACCATCATAACCGAAATGTTTGCAGGGAACCAACGGCAGGCGCGGGCCGCCGCACAGGCTTCATCGCCGTTTCAACATGGTTCCGTTTCAGGCGCGCCACTGCCCGCTTAAATCCGGGCGGTGCAAGCTTCGTTACTTTGCCTCGCCCGGGGCGGACCGGTAAAATCTCCTGGACAATTGCGCTGGCGTATTCGCGCCGGCAATGACACGGTGGCTGATGACGTCCGTTGCCGATCGAGTTGCACGTCCGTCCGCCGATGGAGCGGTGGGGGAGGCTATGCCTGCCTTGGCACCGGCGATCTCGCTGCCGACGGTCGGCGAGCGCGAGCTCAGGCTCGACCTGTTCCGCGGGCTCGCGCTGTGGCTGATCTACATCGACCATCTGCCGCCGAGCCTGCTCACCTGGTTCACCATCCGCAATTACGGCTTCTCGGACGCGACCGAGATCTTCATCTTCATCTCCGGCTACACCGCCGCCTTCGTCTACGGCCGCGCCATGCTGGAGCGTGGCTTTGTGGTCGCAACCGCCCGCATCCTGCGCCGAGCCTGGCAGATCTATGTCGCGCATGTCTTCCTGTTCACGATCTTCCTCGCCGAAATCTCCTATGTCGCCACCTCCTTCGAGAATCCGCTCTACACCGAAGAGATGGGCATCATGGATTTTCTCAAGCAGCCCGACGTCACCATCGTCCAGGCGCTGCTGCTCCGCTTTCGTCCCACCAACATGGACGTGCTGCCGCTTTATATCGTGCTGATGCTGGCGCTGCCGCTGATCCTCGCTCTGATGCGCTGGAAGCCCGACGTGACGCTGGCGCTGTCGACGCTGCTCTATGCCGTCACCTGGGAGTTCGATCTTCATTTCACCTCCTATCCGAACGGCTATTGGGTGTTCAACCCGATGGCCTGGCAACTCCTGTTCGTGTTCGGCGCGTGGTGCGCGCTCGGCGGCGCAAATCGCCTGTCGCGCATCCTGGCCTCTCCCGTCACGCTGTGGGTTTCGGTGGTCTATCTCGTGTTCGCGTTCTACGTGACGCTGACCTGGTATGTGCCGGAGATGAACCATTGGCTGCCGCGCCGGCTCGAGCAATGGATGTACCCGATCGACAAGACCGACCTCGACGTGCTGCGCTTTGCGCACTTCCTCGCGCTGGTGACGATCACCGTGCGCTTCCTGCCACGCGACTGGCCCGGACTGAAATCGCGCTGGCTGAAGCCCTTGATCCTGTGCGGACAGCATTCGCTGGAGATCTTCTGCCTCGGTGTCTTCCTCGCCTTCGCCGGACATTTCATCCTGGCCGAAGGCGGCGGCGGTGCCGCGCTGCACGCCCTTGTCACCGCCTGCGGGATCCTCGTCATGTGGGGCGTGGCGTGGCTGATTTCGTGGTACAAGCACGTGGCCGACAAGAGCGCTCCACGCAAGGGCGCCGCCGGCAACGCCGATCTCGCGGGAGGAGGTTGATGCGGCCTGGATGCTTCCTGGGGCTGATTCTGCTGGCGGCGACCTATGCCGCTGCGCCGCTGCGCGCAGAAGATGCCCCCGCAGGCTGCGACGTGCCGGCCTCCCTGCTCGAAAGCGAGAGCTCGCTGCCCAAGGTGGAAGCCGCGGTCAAGGCCGGCCAGCCGCTCGACATCCTGGTGATCGGCAGCCGCTCCTCGACCATCAGCGGCCCGGATGCGAACGGCTTCGCCTATCCGGCGCGGATGCAGGCCGCGCTCAAGGACAAGCTGCCGCAGCTTGCGATCAACGTCTCCGTAGAAATACAGGCCAAGAAAACCGCCGCGGACGTGGCGGGGGGCCTCGCCAAGCTGATGGAAGGCAAGACACCGACTTTGGTCCTCTGGCAGACCGGGACGGTCGATGCCATGCGGTCGGTCGATCCCGACGATTTTCGCAGCGCAGTTGACGAGGGCGTCGTTGCGTTGCAAAAGACGGGCGCCGACGTGATCCTGATCAATCCGCAGTATAGTCCGCGCACCGAGACGATGATTTCGGTGCCGCCCTACCTGGACAACATGCGCGCGGTGGCGCAGGCGCACGACATTCCTCTGTTCGATCGCTTCGGGATCATGCATCAGTGGAACGATCAGGGCGATTTCGATCTCTTTGGCGCGCACCATGGCCTGGAGACGGCGAAGCGGGTTCATGATTGCCTCGGCCGGGCGCTCGCGACCTTCGTGATCGGCGCCGCGCATCTCGGCCCGGCGCAGCGGAATTAGGGTTTCGATTAATGACTTTTTGGAGTTTTCACCGCCGTTTCCGCGCGCTCGCCATTCCTGCACTTGCGTTGCTGCTTGCGACTGCCACCGCGCGGGCGCAAGTCGCAACGCATGCGGCGCTGAATCCGAGCGCGGCGATGCTGGCGACGCAAGCACAGGCCCAGTCCGAGACGCCATCTTCCGCGGAGACACCCTCCTCACCGCAGACGCAGCCTTCGCAGACTCCGTCCTCGTCACAGATGCAGCCGCTATCGACTGCGCCTGCGACCGCGGCCGGCGATCCATCCACCCCGCCAGCGCAGAAGACGCTGACCGCGAAAGCGATCGACAAGGTGAAGCAGGTCGCAAAACACGCCTCCGACATCTTCAGCCGCGTGCCTTGCCTGCCGCCGAAAGGCGATGTGAATCCCCTGGGCTCGCTGCCGCATGTCGCAAACAAGCTGATCGCGGCCCAGCCGGTGGTGATCATCGCGTTCGGCTCGTCGTCCACGCAAGGCTATGGATCCAGCGCGCCGGAGTTCACCTATCCGAACCGGCTCGCCGCGCAATTGAAGCGCCACTATCCCTCCGCCGACATCACCGTCATCAATGCCGGCGTCGGCGGCGAGGACGCGCCGGAGATGATGAAGCGGCTGCAGAGCGCGGTGATCGACAAGAAGCCCGATCTCGTGATCTGGCAGGTCGGCACCAATGCGGTGCTGCGCGGCCTCGATGCCGGCGAGACGGCAAAGCTCGTGGAGGCGGGCGTGGCGCGCATCCAGGGCGCGGGCAGCGATGTCGTGCTGGTCGATCCCCAATATTCGCCGCAGATCTATCAGCGCGCCGACAGCGCGAGCCGCATGGTGAGAATGCTGGGCCACGTCGCAGCCCTTCGCCATATCGGCATCTTCCCGCGCTTCAATGTGATGCGCGACTGGCACGAGCGGCAGGATCTGCCGGTCGACAGTTTTGTGATCGCCGACGGCCTGCACATGAACGACTGGGGCTACGCCTGCTTCGCCCAGCTTCTCGGCGACGACATCATCAAGTCCGTCGGCCAGATCAAGCTCGGCGTCAACGTGCCGGCAGCCGTGCGGGCGTATCGGCCGATGTGATACACGCGCTCGCCTGGGTGAGTAGATCGTAGGGTGGGCCAAGCGAAGCGTGCCCACCCTTTTCAGCGAAGACCATCGAGGGATGGTGGGTTCGCTGCGCTTGGCCCACCCTACGCGACCTTTCCGGGCTGGCCATCTGCCCGACGGGCAAATCGGTTCGCTCTCTTCGCTTTATCGGAATCTATGTCAAGCCTCCTTTGCAAAAATATTCTTATTCCGTTTCTCGGAAATGCATGATTATGTCTCCGCGTCCCGCTGCCGCAAAGAGGGACGTATCGCGATCGTCACGGACGTTGGCAGCGGGATGCGATGGACGTGTTGGCGGCGTGAGACGAACGCTGCCGGTGCGGACGGCGAAGTCGTGTTGTCCTGACACCCCGACGCTGGTGTCAAGTTTCGCGGTGTCGATCCGCGAGGCGACGGAGGCTAACAAGCCCGGTACTCCGGGGAGTCCACGTATAAGCCGTAAACCATCGCGCAGGGAACGCCGGTTGATTTGGCTGCCCTGTTGTTGCTTGCGTGCGTAAAAGTGCACTTTCTTTGCACGCAAAGCTCGCGGGTGCGGCCTGCACCCGGCGTTCCCTGCGCCCTTGATTACGAGGGCCACGATTGATGCATCACTCGGGCACGTCGTGCCGCGGGAAGGCGGAGCCGTGCTCTCGTGCTGTTCGAAACTTTGAACCGAGAACGTGTTCCGGACTCGTCATGGCCGGGCTTGTCCCGGCCATCCACGTCTTACTTCGAAATGGTCTCGAAAAGGTCATTCCACTCCCGATTGGCCGCAACAATCAGTCGAACTTTCCAAGCACGCGGCCAATGTTTGATATTATGTTCGCGCTGGATTGCATCTTGGATCGTCTCGAATCTCTCGAAGTACACGAGCTGCTTCAATTCATATCGTTTCGTGAAACCCTTGACGAAGCCGGACCGGTGTTCGAACACGCGGCGCACAAGATCGTTCGTCACCCCGACATAGAGGATGCCGTTCCGTCGATTGGTCATGAAATAAACGTAGCCGCTTGCCATGCTGAGATATTGCAAGACGTGGATGGCCGGGACAAGCCCGGCCATGACGACGGAATAGCAACCGCTAAAGTGCTTTTCGTTTCCTCTTCCTCACACCTTCTCCAGCGCCTGCGCCAGATCCTCGATCAGATCATCCGCATGCTCCAGTCCCGCCGAGAAGCGGATGAAGCCGTCGCTGATGCCGAGCTCGGCGCGGGCGTCGGGCTTCAGACGCTGATGCGTGGTGGTGGCAGGATGCGTGACGAGGCTCTTGGCGTCGCCGAGATTGTTGGAGATCCTCGCGAGCTTCAGCGCGTTGAGGCAGCGGAACGCGCCCGCCTTGCCGCCCTTGACCTCGAAGCCGACCAGCGTCGAGCCGGCGCGCATCTGCTTCTTCACGAGTGCGGCCTGCGGATGATCGCTGCGACCCGGATAAACCAGCCGCGACACCTTTGGATGGGTCGCGAGCGCATCCGCGATCTTCGCCGCGTTGTCGGTCTGGGCGCGCACGCGCAGTGCCAGCGTCTCCAGGCCCTTGAGCAGCACCCAGGCATTGAACGGCGACAGCGACGGCCCGGTCTGGCGCATGAAGTTGTGCAGATGTTCGGCGATGAAGGCCTCCGACGAGAGGATCACGCCGCCGAGGCAGCGGCCCTGGCCGTCGATGTGCTTGGTCGCGGAATAGACCACGACGTCGGCGCCGAGCTTAAGCGGGCTCTGCCAGATCGGCGTGGCGAACACGTTATCCACGATCAGCCGAGCGCCGCCCTGGTGCGCGATATCGGCAATCGCGGGGATGTCGAGCACGTCGAGCGTCGGATTGGTCGGGCTTTCCAGGAAACAGGTCCTGGTGTTCGGCCGCATCGCCTTCTTCCAGGCGTCGAGGTCGAGGCCGTTGACCAATGTCGCCTCGATGCCGTAGCGCGGCAGCAGGTCTTCCACCACATAGCGGCACGAGCCGAAGAGCTGCTTCGCGGCCACGACGTGGTCGCCGGCCTTCAGCGGCGCCAGCACCGCAGTCGTCACTGCGGCCATGCCGGTTGCGGCGGAGCGGCAGGCTTCGGCGCCTTCGAGCTCGATCATGCGCCGTTCGAACATCGCAATCGTCGGGTTCGAATAGCGCGAATAGATGAAGCCGGGGTCTTCGCCCTTGAAGCGTGCCTCGCATTGCTCGGCTGTGTCATAGACGTAGCCTTGCGTGAGGAACAGGCCCTCGGAGGTTTCGCCGAATTCCGAGCGGAGCGTGCCGGAATGGACCAGACGGGTTTCGGGGCGGTAGTGGGCCGCAGGCGAGGCGGCGGTGGACTTGGACATGTGACCTCCTGCGTGGCCACGCCGAACGCGGCCACAAAAAAACCGGCCTGGGAGAACTCCTCAAGGCCGGGATCACACGTGTCCCCGGCCTGTTTAGCGATTTATTTAACGTGGCTGCAAGCCGGCCGGCTCAAATCACCACGGGATAAGTCATGCTCTTATTCGCCGCCGCGCTTCCCGTCAAGGCGGCCATCGGATAAGGCCGTAAAAGGTCTTATTTGCGCGCATGATCCGGAAAAGCGTGCACCGGTTTTCCGAAGAAGATCATGCGCAAACAATAGGCTAAAGCACGATGGGGTTCATCCGAACCCCATCGTGCTTTAGGGTTTCAGGGGCTCGAAGGGATCGCCCATTGTCATTTTCTCTCGCCAAAGGTGCCAACGGCATTCTGCCCGACCGCATGATCGCGGCGATGGCGGACAATGGCCTGATCCTGCCGGCCTATCCCTTTGTCGAGAGCCAGATCCAGCCGGCGAGCCTCGACCTCAGGCTCGGCGACATCGCCTACCGCGTGCGCGCGAGCTTTCTGCCGGGACCCGACGCCACCGTCGCCGAGCGCATCGACGAGCTGAAGCTGCACGAGATCGATCTCTCCGACGGCGCCGTGCTGGAGACCAATTGCGTCTACATCGTGCCGTTGCTCGAGAGTCTGGCGCTGCCGAAGGAGATCGTGGCCGCCGCCAATCCGAAAAGCTCGACCGGGAGACTCGACGTCTTCACCCGCGTGATCGCCGACGGCACGCGCCGCTTCGACATGATTGGCGCCGGCTATCACGGCCCGCTCTATGCCGAGATCAGCCCGAAGACATTTCCGGTCTTGCTGCGCGAGGGCTCGCGGCTGTCGCAGGTGCGCTTCCGCACGGGCGAAGCCATCCTCAACGCCGACGAGCTCGATGCGCTGCATGAGGCCGAGCGGCTCGTCGATATCGAGGATGCAGATCTCGCCGGCGGCGTCGCGCTCTCGGTCGATCTCTCCGGCAAGAGCGCGAACGGTTTCGTCGGCTATCGCGCCAAGCGCCACACGGGAGTGGTCGACGTCGATCGCCGCGGCGGCTATCCGGTGGATGATTTCTGGGAGCCGATCAAGGCGCGCGGAGACGCCAGCCTCATCCTCGATCCCGGCGAGTTCTACATCCTCGCCTCGAAGGAGGCGGTGCAGGTGCCGCCGGATTACGCCGCCGAGATGGTGCCGTTCGATCCGCTGGTCGGCGAATTCCGCGTGCATTATGCCGGCTTCTTCGATCCCGGCTTCGGTTATGCCGGCGCCGGCGGCGAGGGCGCGCGCGCCGTGCTGGAAGTACGCTCGCGCGAAGTGCCGTTCATCCTCGAGCACGGCCAGATCGTCGGCCGCCTGGTCTACGAGAAGATGCTGGCGCGCCCCGATGCCGTGTACGGCCAGCGCATCGGCTCGAACTATCAGGCGCAGGGCCTGAAGCTGAGCAAGCATTTCCGGGTGTAGGCGACCATGCGGCGAATGCATCTCGCGCTCTGCTTGCTGTTCGCGCTTGCGTCGTCGGCGGCATCGGCGCAGCCCGCTACGCCGACGCAGATGGCGGAATACCTCGTCAAGCTTGCCGAATATGACGCGGCGCGTGCGGCCTATCAGCTCCGCGCCACGCCGTACTGGAATGCAGGCAAGGCCAAGCGGACATCGCGGTTTGCCAAGCGGCGCGCGCACCGTGAGATCACGCTCGACGATTACGTGCTGACCCAGCCGCCGGACTATACCGGGCCGAAAAAGCCGGTTAATCCGTCAGCGACGGCGCCCGAGGTGCCGGTGGTTTCCGATTTCCTGCAACGCGCCGCTGAGCTGTTCGACTTCGTGCCGGAGCGGCCCAGAAGCGAGATCGAATTCAAACGCGCCTATGCGCGTGTCGCCTCCGCCGCCGGGTTGACGAAGGATCAGGCCGTGCGGGTCTATGCGTTCGAGGCCACCGGCAAGGGCACATATGACCTCGAGGCCGGTCGCGAGTTCGATCCTAACGCGCCGGCGATCACGACCGCGCTCGGCTACAACCAGTTGCTCTCGACCAACAGTGTCGAGCTTCTGGCCGAGCAGGGCCGGCAATTCATCGAGACGCTGAAGGGCCGTGCGGTCGAAGCCTCCGGCGCAAGAAAAGCCGCGTTGGAAGAGAAGATCGCGGTCCTGCAGAAGATGGTGACGCTGGCGCGCTCGGTGCGCGACGACTGGACCGTGCACGAGCGGCTCGGCCGCACGCCGAAGGGCCTTGCCATGCACGCGCTCAATCTCGACATCGATATCGGGCCGCTGCTGCAGACACAGAAGCTGATGAACTCGGTCAATTTCGCCAGGGCGAAGGGATATTCAGCGCGGCTGACCGCGGCCGAGCTCGAGATGATGAACTTGACCGGTGACGGCAACGGTTTCGATATGGTCACGATGCCCCAGGCGATGCGCGCGAAGGTGCCGACTTCGAATTTCTTTGTCCAGTCCGGCTATGAGCATAATCCCGTGGCGCGGAAGCACAACACGGTCGCGGCGCTACTGGCAGCAACTGACGCCGTGATGGACCGCGAGACACAATTACCCGGCGCAAAGGATCTCGCGGCGGCGTTTTAGACCACGACGCGGAATAATCTGCGTCGCGTCGTCATTGCGAGGAGCGAAGCGACGAAGCAATCCATAGTGCTTCTCCGGAGCGAAGTCTGGATTGCTTCGCTTCGCTCGCAATGACAATCTGGCTAGAACGACGCGCACAGGAATGAAAATGACGAGTGGCGACGACAAAGCACAACCCGCACTCTGGGCGAAATGGCGCAGCGTCGCCGAACTCTACCATGCCTATTTCACCGGCCTGACGCTCACCGTGGTGACGCGGCGCGGCACGGGCGAAGCGGCCGAGTTCATGTTCCGCGTGTTTCGCCGCCAGCAGCAGGAGCGTTTCCTGCCCGGCCTGAAAAAACTCGGCATCGATCATCTGCCGCCTGCGGTCGCGGCCGCGCAGTATCACTATCTCTCGAACTGGATCGGCGGCGTCAATGTCGAATACATGGTTGAGAGCGACCGCAAGGCCTGGATCCGCTATCCGCCGCCGCGCTGGGCCTGGAAGGGCACCGCGATCTGCGGCATTCCCGGCGAGGTATCCAAAGCGATGCTGCGCGGCTGGCACGCCAACAATGGTGTTGCACTCGGCAATCTGAAACTTGGCTTCGTCTGCACCAAGCAGAGCGTCGATGGTCAGGATGGGCTCGAAGGCTATTACCACGAATACGATCATCCGCTCGAGCTCGACGCGCGGCTCGTGTTTGCGCGCCATCTCGAGGCGCCGCTGTTCGATCCGGCGAAAGCACCGGCGCTGCCGGTCGAAAGCTGGCCGCGGCCGCGGCTGGAGAAGGCCCATCGCAACTATGCGATGGAGTATGTGAAGACGGCTGCACCCGTGATGGTGCAATTGTTCGGGCCTGAGGAGGCCGGTCATCTCCTGCATCTCACGGGCAAGCTGATCGGCATGCAGTATTTCGACGAGGTCGCGCTCGCGCTCGGGCAAACCAGAGGTGGCGCGAAAGAATATGCGTCGTTCCTGTGTGCGCTATTCGACGCACAGGACGATGCCGCGGACATTCGCGCGGCGGCGGGCGCGTTCGAGGTCACGCAGCAGAGCTGGAAGCTGATGGCCGATGTCCGCGATGATCACCCGGCCTGCGCGAGAGTGCTGGAAGGCCTGTTCGAGGGGCTTGCCGCCGGCTGCGGACGGCATATTCCCGTACGCCTCTCCGCCACCACGGGCGGCAAGCCGCCCTTCACCTGGGTGATCGGCTAGGTTGAGCGCTCGCCTGCAATCCCGGCAGCCCCCCCTTGCGCGCGACGCGGGGGCAATCGTGCCGGACCGTGCTAGGAAACGAAGATGCCCGAGATCGGCGTCGCCGAAATCCCAGTCGACGAAGACGAGCGCCCGCTACCGCCGCCGGCGCTGCCGGTGCGAAATGCGCTGGTCGACGGGGCAATCCTGCCGACCCTGCTGCAACTCGCCTGGCCCAACGCGATCGCATTCTCGGCCGGTACCTGCGTGGTGGTCGCGGAGACCTCCTATATCGGCCGGCTCGGTGTCGAGTCGCTGGCTGCGATGGCGCTGGTGTTTCCCTTCGTCATCCTGACCATGACCATGTCAGGTGGCGCGATGGGCGGCGGCGTGGCGTCGTCGATTGCACGCGCGCTCGGCGCCGGCGATCTCGACCGCGCCTCGACGCTGGCCACGCATGCGCTTCTGAATGCGATCGGCTTCGGCCTCGCCTTCATGCTCGTCATGCTGATCTTCGGGCCACATCTTTTGGAGGTGATGGGCGGTCGCGGCAATGTGCTGGCGCAGGCGATTTCCTATGTGCAGATTTTCTTCGGCGGCGCAGTCCTGCCCTGGCTCCTGAATTCGATGGCCGGCATCTTGCGCGGCACCGGCAATATGAAACTGCCGTCCGCGATGATCCTCAATTCGGCCGTGTGTCAGATCATCCTGGGCGGCACGCTCGGCCTCGGGCTTGGTCCGATACCGCAATTCGGCATGCGCGGCGTGGCGGCGGGCTCGCTGACCGCGTATACGATCAGCATCTCCGTGATGGGCTGGTACATGTTCTCCGGCCGCGCGCGCGTCAGGCCGAAGATCAGGGGCCTGCGCCTTCAATCAGCAATGTTCTTCGATATCCTGAAGGTCGGCGCGGTGTCGTGTTTCTCGCCGCTGCAATCGGTGCTGTCGATCTCGATCTTCACGCACATGCTGGCAGCCTTCGGTACCGCGGTGCTCGCAGGTTTCGGCATCGGCGCGCGTCTCGAATTCCTGCTGACGTCGCTGTCGTTTTCCTTCGGCATCGCCTCGGTTCCGATGATCGGCATGGCGATCGGCGGAGGCAAGGTTGCGCGCGCGAGGCGCGTCGCCTGGACAGCGGGATTGATGTCCTTCCTCGCGGTCGGCTCGATCGGCCTCATCATCGCGGTCTTTCCCGATCTCTGGGTCAATATCTTTACCCGGGACGGGAGTGTGCAGGCCGAGAGCCGGCAATATCTGTCGACGGTTGCGTTCTGTTACGCCTTCATCGGTCTTGGGAGCTCGATGTATTTCTCATCGCAGGGAGCCGCAAAGATGATCGGTCCTGTGCTGGCGCAGACGGCGCGGCTGCTGTTCATCGCGATCGGCAGCTGGTGGCTTTCGACACACGGCGCCTCCGCGCAGAATTTCTTCACGTTCGCGGGCGCGGCGATGGTGGTGCTGGGCACGCTGTCATGTCTCAGCGTGATCCTGACACGCTGGGGACCGAGGCAGGCGACACGCGCGAGCCTGCGTCCCGCGCTCCCGGTCGCTGCCGAATAGGCGAGGTTGGGCTACTTGTGCTTCCGGTGACGGCGATGACCGCCGCCGAAGCCGCCGGAGAAGTTGGCCATCCGCATCATCGGGCCGATCATGCTCATGATGTCGCCGCCACCGCCGCCGCCGAGCATGCCCATCATGTCGCCGCCGCCGTAGCCGCCGGGGATCATGCCGCCATAGCCGTTGCCACCATAGCCATAGCCGCCGCCACCAAAGCCGCCGCCAAAGCCGCCGAAGCCACCACCATTTTCCATCATCTGACTCATCATCGGGCCCATGGTCTGCATCAGCATGGCGAAGCGGCGCTTGCCCATCTTGGCCTTCATCATCTCGAGCATCGGCGCCATCTGGGTCATCATGTCCTCGCCGCCACCACCGCCGCCGAAACCGAACTGGGCCTTGGCGGGCACCGACGTCAGCGCGAAAATGAAAAACACCGCGGCGGCCTGGCAGATCACCTTGTCAGCACCCTTCATGCTTCTTCTCCGTATGTGTGCGCTGCGCCGCGAAGCGGTGCCAACCGGACGCACCCGGCGAGGATTTAAGGGTATCACGCCGGGGCTTCTGTGAGAAAGATCACACTTGTGGATGGCCGGAGACGGCGAAGGGCTTGACGACCGTCACGCGCAGACCTTCTCGAATGCCTTCTGCATCGCGCTTGCGGCGAGATCCATCTGTCCGTTCATATAAGGCGCGATTTCATGCGGCAGCACGTCGACGGTCCAGAGCAGCCGGCAACGCGCCTCGCCATCGGCGATCACCTGCACGGAGGCGGAATGCTGCCTCAGCCGCTCGCTGATCACGGCGTAGACCAGCCGCCGCCGGGCCTCGTCGCAATCGACCAGCAGCTCGCGTGCGACCGTGCCGTTGGCAAAGCTGACGATACGAGCGTCGCCGTCGAGCCTGGTGTCGAGCACGAAGCCCGGCACCAGCCGGGTATGCAGCGCGCCGAAATCGCGCACCGCATCCCACACCTCGTGCGCAGGCGCACTGAGGGGGATGTCCTTGTGAATCGAAGCCATGGTGATGATCCTTTGAACAAAATGCTTGTCTCTCGTCATTGCGAGGAGCGAAGCGGACGAAGCAATCCAGAGTGGATTCGCGACGTGGATTGCTTCGCTTCGCTCGCAATGACAGCGGGATTACGTGGAGACCGCCTCGACATTGTTGCCGTCGGGATCGAGCAGGAAGGCGGCAAAATAGGTCGGGCTGTAGTCGTGCCGGTGTCCGGCGGCGCCGTTGTCGCGGCCGCCGGCTTTCAGGCCCTCGGCGTGAAACTTCTTGATGGCGGCATGGTCCGGCGCGCGGAAGGCGACATGCGCGCCGGTGTTCTTCAGGCCCTTGTGCAGGTAAAGCCACAGCGCCGGCTCGCCCTTCGGCCCGAAACCTGCGCCGTTCTCGTCCTTCGAGCAGAGGACGTAGCCGAGCGGCGCCAGCGCCGCGGTATAGAACCGCACCGCCGCATCGAGGTTGCCCACTTTCAATCCGATATGGTCGTACATGATGATCTCCAGTCGTTGGCGCGTTCCTCGCGCCCCATGGAGATCACCTACTCAATTGAGGCCGAGGCGTTCTTGGAAAATCTTGCGCATGCCGCGCGAGGCCTGCCGGAACTTCAGCGGCGACACGCCGGCGGCGCGATGAAAGGTGCGGACGAAGTTGGAGAGGTCGTTGAAGCCGACATCGTAGGCGATATCGGTCACGGCTTTGTCATCGTCGGCGAGATATCGCGCCGCATGGCGAAGCCGCGAGCGCAGGAGATATTGATGCGGGGTGACGCCGAGCACGGCGGAGAACAGTCTCAGGAAATGGAACGGGCTGATGCCGGCCTGCCGCGCGACGTCTTCCAGCTCGATCTCCCGATGCGAATTTTCATCGATCCAGAGTGCGGCCTCGACCGCGCGGCGGCGGTCCCGCGCGGTCACGCTCGTTCGCTTTCCAGACTTGCCCGAGACCACCTCGACCAGGCGGCTGGCGAGGAGATGCCCGGCCTCGTCGAGCCCGATATCGCTCTGCCCGTCCGCCGCGGCCTGGGCCAATTCGCCGAGCACCATCAATTCCGCGAGCGGCGGTGTGGCGCCGACCTGCCAGGCTTCGGCGCGGTCGCCGATCATGTCCACCAGCTCCTGCTCGAAGAAGAACGACAAACACTCGTCGCCGCAGACATGATCGTGGGTACAGATGAACTCGGTATCGGGGGTGCCGATCAGGAACGACCCCGCCACTAGTTCATGCGATCGCCCGCGGCTGTGGTAGCCGAAACTCCCCTTGCGAACGAAGGAAATGGAATGGCAGCGGTGCAGCTCCGTGAATGGCTTCTCGCCAGGGACCGCAGAACAGCGGAAATCGGACACTGTCACTGTCGGGCGCTGCAGCAGCGTCGTGGAGGTCATGCCCCCTATCTAGTTATGCGGGCGCGGCGGGGCAACGGGCAGCAGCACGTCGAACAGCGTCTTGCTTGCGATCGGGTGCGTGCCCTCGAGCGACAGCAGATGGCGCTTGGAGATGGTGCCACCGAAAGGGGAATTCTTGTCGGCGTAATGGCCCACCTCAAGGACGCGGTGGCAAGGCACGATGATCATGAATGGATTTTTGGCGAGCGCCTGTGCTACGGAAAATTCACCCCCGGCACGGCGCATCTGGCTCGCGACCTCGCTATAGGTGCGGGTTTCGCCGCGCGGGATGGTGCGGACGAACTCGTAGATCCGTTGGCTAAAGACGGATTGGCCGGTCATGTCGAGGCTGATCTCGGAGAGATCGCCTGCGCCGCCGCGCGATTGCACGACAATGCCTTCAATGGCCATTTCGACGTTCAGCGGGGGGCGTTGCTCGCGGGCCTCCGGATAGAGCCGGAACAGTCGCCGGCGCGTCTCCAGCTCACGCGCCTCCGGCAATTGCACGGCAACAATGCCGGCGCCGCTCCATACGATGCCACAACGGCCGATGCCGGTGTCAAAGATCGCGTAACTACGCCCCATAACGCCACCCCTGCCCAGAACCATCATAACACTGTCATGAAGGCGCGCACGTGGAATCTTGGGGATCGGTTAAGGGGCGGCCGGCCGAAAGGGCGAGCGAAGTGCTTGGCGGATCGGCCGGTCTCGGCTAAGCAAGGGGAGCGGCAGGCCGCGCTTCGCGGGCGTAGTTCAATGGCAGAACGGCAGCTTCCCAATCTAAAAGTGCCGTTTTTACCACGTCGCCAGAAACCCCCTGAAAATCGATAGAAGTGCCCGATTTTATGGGCTTTCCGTGATAGAGTGGTTATCGAAGTCCAGCAAAACGGCTGGTTCGAACCCCGGCATCCTGCCACCAAGATGCCACCAAAAACGGAAGCCGCCATGGGCACTCCTGTCCGACGCCAAGAACGCGAATACGATCAAGTTGCGAAGACGTGGATCGTCCGCACGCTCAACGCCGATGGCACAATCAGCCGACGCGAGGAGAGGGGACCAGCGCCGAAACCAAGGCGCAGGAAGTCGAAGTCAACAGACGGCGCGCCGCGTCCGCGTGAACTGACCGATCTGCACATCGAAGCGTTGCGCGAGTTGTGCAATTCCGAAGCCCAGAAGGCGACGTACTATCCCGACAACAAGCTGTCCGGCTTTTTCATTTACGTCGGCCCGCGCAAGGCCACATGGATATATCGCGAGCGCAAGAGCGTGAAGGGCGTCCGCCGCATGGTATTCAAGATGCTCGGCGACTGGCCCAAGATCGATACTATGGAGGCGCGGAAGCGTTGTGCCATCGCTATGGGCTTGACGGCGCAGAACATCGACAAGGAGCCGGAAGGCGCGCCGATCAAATTCGAAGCGGCGTTTTCCGCCTATCTCGATTACCTCAAGGCGCAGGCCGAAAAGAAGGGCAAGCCGCCCCGCTGGCATGATAACGTAAAGAAACTCGGCGACACGATCATCCTGCCCGAATATGCGAAGTGGTCCCTGATCGAAATGTCGGATAATCCCGACGCCGTTGCCGACTGGCACAAGCGCGTGACGAAGAAGCACGGTCCCGTATCGGCCAACCATTGCGCTCGCGTAATCCGCGCGACGTACAAGCGGGCAGCGCGGCGCAACCGCAAGCTACCTGTGCCGCTGCCGACTTCGGCTGTAGATTGGAACGACGAAACGCCATCGCAGAAGGCGCTTGCCTTCAAGGCATTCCCCGCGTGGCTCGCGGCGTGGTGCAAGATCGATAGCGCCATTCGTCAAGCCTACCATCTGACCGGACTATTGACGGGCGCACGCCCGGGCGAATTGGCGCGGCGACACTGGCGCGACTACAGCGACAATGAACGCACCTTGACCATTGGCAAGGCGAAGGCGGGCAAGGATATCGTGATCCCTGTTAGCGAGGAGATCGCCGCCGCGATCAAGATGGCCCGTGCGGACGCGGAAGCACTTGGTTTCGACGTTGGCCCGGACGCGCCGATCTTTCCCGGCTGCATCCAGAAGGGCTATCGGGACAACCTGCCTGCGCGGGGCAACATGCTGCGGCATACCTATCGGACGGTTGCTGCCGATCTTGGCGTTGACGATCTAATCAGTCACTTCCTGCTCGGCCATGCGCCCAAGGGCATTTCGCAGAAGTACATTGCCACCCTGATCTTGGCGAACGGCCCAAAAATGCGGGATGAACAGGGCCGCATGAGCAAGCAAGTATTGAAGCTTCTCAAACTCGACGCTAAAGGCTTGCGCAAGGCCATTAGCGAGGCACTGGCACGATCCCGCGTAGCTGGGCAGGAGCGGGCCAGGATGACACGAGCGCGCTCTTCCGCCGTACAGCATGAGGGCTAGGTTAGGCGCGTCGTCAACAGCCCATTGAAAAAGCCGCCGCGCCGAGATTGAGAAATCGGCGCGACAGCATAACTTGTACGTATCCGGCAAGGCGGGCTCATGACTGATCAGATAAATGACTGGAATGGCAATCCGGTGCGTCTCCGGCCAGGGACATACTGGCATCTTACGCCGCCCAAGGGACTGTTGCTGCACAATGCCAAGCTCGGAAAAGGGGTGATCCACAGCATCAGCTCGATCGCAGAGCAACCCGATCTAGATAAGGTCGTATCACCGTATTCGATAGCGAAGATGAACGATCCCAAGGAGACGCTCTGGGAAAATATCCGAGAAGGGTCCTTCCCTCTTTTGCCATCACGCCTCAAATCCTTCTATTGCTTCGAAAGCCATGAGCTGGCGGATCGTGCCGCCAGAGAATGGTTTGGCAGCGAGGCTCGTATCATCATCGAAGCCAGACTTGCTCATAATGCGAGGATCCACCGGTGCGACGCGAAGTTGCTGGAGGCTAAGCAGGATCAATGGCACGTCAATGCCGAGCGGTATTGGAAAGGTGAAATGACGCAGTCGCCGTTTCCCGAGACGATCGTGCACGGTGCGATTTACACTCCGGCTTGGGAAACATTTTCGACCTTGTGGTGAAGGTCTACTTCTTTATGATGATCGTGCGGATCAGCCATCAACCGCCCCGCTCGTTACGCGAGCGCGGTGTTTCAGCCATTCAAATGACGAGTGGATCAGCGGTCCATGCTTCATTGTTGTTGTCCCGAATGCAGTCGAAACAGATTAAGTTCGGATTGCCTACAGCCGATGTGTTGATTGATCGAATGTAGAAGGTGCTCGGCAAACAGTCGCGCAAACTGATTTCAAACAGTTGGTTGAAGAGAGCGGATACTGTGCCGCCCTCATGGTACAGAGGCAGCGGACTAAATCGCACGCTGAACAAAACCAAATTGGCGCACACCGAACTCAGACAATTGGCCAATGTAGCCTCGGAAAAGTGGCCTTGCCTGTCATGCTTTGTCAGATTGTATGCATGGTACCAAGGAAGAGATTGCGTTGGCTGTTGAGTACTCCATCCCTGAAAGGGTCGAACCGGGGCAATGGATGGATACGCTTTGAGAGATATCTCATATTCCGACAGAAAGAGCTTAGGATGCAATTTTGCATAGTCGTTAGTAGTGTAGTCTCTACCGTTTATTGGCGCGACATTCGCAGCCTGCAAATACCGCTTCCAATTATTTTCGACCTCGGTACATGCGAGAATAAGAAGTTCGCGTGCCTTATGACTGTAGTTTAGCAAACCGGTATGGCTCGGTTCGATGTAGAGGAATAATTCGTCCAATCGCTCGACGAGCAACCGAATGGACTGCAAGTGCTCATGACGTTCGGCATCGGTTGTGCCTAGCCCCTGTCGTATGTCGTCATAGTTACTGATGCCGGGACGCCACACACCCGCGATTGAATGACCAACAATGTTTACAGACGGAACTACATCTTCCGCACCAAAAGTATTCACGACCCAATCAGCTAAAGTACCTTGCTTCTTCTGACTTACCGTCAAACCCGGTGAGATCACCCACAAGCCTCGGTCCGTACCGTAAAAATGAACAAAGTGTGTCGCGGTCTCGTACCCCATACCCCTTGGCTGGTTTTGATGAACAGTAGAAACCCAGCCGGGCAAAGTCGTTTTAGTGTTTCGATATACGAGAGCGTTCATATTCATCCCGGGCGGTTAGGTCTTTGCGGTCGCCACCGGACAGCGGGGCAGGGTGATGTTTCGGAGCCATGCCGAGATCGTATCACGGCCCGAACGGTTGCGCGGCCTGTGATTTGATGTCCGCTGGCTTTAGTGATGCCACGTGCGCGCGGTAATTGGATCGCTTTCATCGTCGTATAGAGCCAGAACCTCGCCCGCCTTTAGGCCAAGGTCCCTCATCGGCTCCTCGCCGAGTTCGCGATTTACCACCGCTGCCTCACCCTTGCAGGCTTTCAGCGCAGCATTCACGGCCTCCGTTGGATCAGCGATTGCGACCGCGTAAGTGATATGCCCGACCGTGCCGTCGTCCTTGAAGATGGCGACGGTGATCATCCAACCTGCCGCCATCATCGCCCGGGCCTTTTCCTTTGTCGCATGCCTACCGCCTGCGGATGCGATTTAACACAACTGGGTCGTGTTCGTTAGCCATCCGAGAAGCTTCGAACTCGGCAGCTATTGCAGGGGGAAGAGACCGGCTCTTAATGATCAACTCGCGAGCGGCCCGGCAAACATCCTGCCACATCGGTCCCGAGAATTGCTTGTGAACGCGGCGCACCGCTTCCATAAACTTCCGGTCCGCCTCGCCCGGCTCCGTCCGTGCCATCTGCCAATCAGTTTCGGACATGGCGCAATGCTCGCCCCAAAATGACGGCTCGTTTAAGCAGTGATCTTCGCCGCGCCAGATGTATTCGGCGATTGGACCGGCCACGGCGATCAGACGACTATTCGCCGTGCTCGTCGGCTCCGACATCGTCTGTCCAAGCCATGTCTGGATCATCTGTCCATCGCTGCTGGTTGGCCAGATGAGCGGATACGCTCTTCGACGCGGATGCGTTCGACGCGCTGCTGTTCGGTCTCTTGGACAGGCTGGTTCTGTTGCTCAGCCATGATCAAGCCTTCTTCCCCGAGCCCGTGCTCGGGAGCGGCTTGCCGAGACGTGCGGCCTCCTGCAAAACCTCGTTGCCGAGGCCCGTGTCGTGCGTGCCACGCAACGCATCATCGACATTTGACTTCGGATGCGTGACCATTCCCCCATGCGTCGGCACATTGCCCTTGCCCTGCCAATTCTTTTCAAGCGGTTCGTCATCAAGCGGACGCTTCGCGTTCGGCAATAACGGATGGCCCCCCTTCTCTTCACGGCGCTTCATACCGTGGCCGATCTCCAGGTCTTTCAGGAACGATTGCTTCGGCACGCGGCCATCGCGGCCAACAGCGTCACCCCGCTCATTCTTCGGCGCACTTCGGCGCTGCATGATCCTTTGAAGCGCGTGTCTCTGCAAATCGTCGTTTGCCATCTGAGTGTCCTTTCGTGCGGGGAAAAGCTGTCCGTGCGATATCCGGCTGCCGTTCGGCAAGCGGATGGCCTTCGCGGGCGTTCTGTATGCTGGAGCCATGGATCACTTCCGTAACGGACGACCGATCGTCGTGCCCGCTGCCTTTGCCATGCCCTCTGCGAACTTCGTTCCAGTCCGAATTATAGAGGCGATGCGCGATTGCCGAGCTTCCTCATCCCCACGGAAATTCTTCGACCACGGATTGTTCGTGAGATCGCCTTCGGCTTTCTTGTCTTTGCTTTTGTCGTCTCGTCCGCTGCTCGCGTCGGATGGCTTCGTGCCGATCTGCGTCGTGAATGGTTGCGTCACGCCGTAGCGAGCCGCCTCTTCCGCGAAAAGAACCCTCGCGGCTGCATCGCTGCCACAAAACTTCTTGATCTGTTCGAACCGCTTGCTGCGGAGGGTCATATTCCCCGAGGTCCAAACCTCGTCGGCCTCATCTTCAAGCACGACAGGCATAAGCCAATGAGGCCGGGTTGCGAGCGTGAACTCCAAATGCTGCTCAAGAGTTTGCCCTTTGGCACTGAGCGGCTTCCCGTCCTCCTGGTCCACCGTCCATTCGCCGCGAGCGACTTCGTTCGATAGGAAGTCCGAATATTCCTCGGGAACGCTCGGCTGCAATCGCGGAGTGCGGGATGCTGCGAGATTTCTGCCGAGCAACGGCACATTATGGATTTCATAGCGGATTTCATCGGGCATCGCTGAGGACCTTTCGTCTGGATTGTCGCTTCGTCGGTTGCCGCCATGACCGAACCCAAGTTTCAATATCGCTCACGAGCAGGCGCTTCTTCGCTCCGATCTGACGGATCGAAATTTCGCCCTTCTCGATTGCATCGCGGACGCGCTCGGGACGGATGCCGAGCGCGGTCGCTGTTGCCGCTGGGCTGAGCGCGAGATAGACGACAGGATGTTTGCTCACGCGCGGCATGCGGCCCTCACTCGAAAGAGCTGGCAGCCCGATTACGCGGGAAGACAAACCACGTTCACGGGTCGCCGGAGTTTTTAGACAGGGGGATTTGAATTTCGTGAGCGCGACACATGCCGCCGAACGCTGCCCATGCAGCAATGAAATTCTGTCGCAAGATTACAGCACTAAATTCAGAAGAACAACTGTCAATATGAAGAGATTGCACCAGCGCATAAATGACGCAAGAAAACGCCCGGCACGAGGCCGGGCTCTGTCGTTTCGTACAGCGATGGTTTTGCCCGCGCGGGGCCTGATGCCAGCGGCGCGGACAAGCACACCCTGAGCAAGGGCCGCGCGTCGCAGCTATTCAGCGCCTCGCGGAGCCGCCACGCCTTCCAAGCCGTGAGCAGTGCAAAGAAGACGACGAGCGTCTGCATCACGCGACCCCATTGTGTCGTAGTGATGGCTTCTGTGTTTTCGCCGATACCGGGATGACCTCGGGCCGTCCCCTTGCGCCGCGCAAAGCTAAAATCGCCATCCCCGACACGACGTTCTTCCGTAATGGTCGTCACTCGGAAGTAGGATATGCTGCGGTTCTTTTGCCCAATCGTCACGGCGAACAATTGAAAGCGGAGACCGTCAACGATGATCACCATAACGGATTGCAGTTCGTAAACCTTGCGTTAAGCTCGGCTAGCGGATGATATGCGACAGGATCAAGAGCGAGTTGGAGATGCGACAATGTCAAAGCCGCTAAAGGCGCACTGGTTCTTACAATACGTGGTTCAGCAAGAAGTAGTGCGCCTTGCTCCAGACCTTCCGATTATTCCTGTCGTTCAGTGGGACGACGAACGGATCGTCTGGGACGACCAATGCGAAGGCTTGGGTAGCGTTTCTTGGACTTGCAACTATTTTATCCCGCAAGATCATCCTGCTCGGGCACTCGTACCAACGCTCAATGCTGCGATTGCTCCGCTGCAAGCGCGCTATGATCTAGGTTTGGTAAGCTAGTAGCCCGCTAAGCGCAGCGATATGCGGGATCAGGAATGAATTAAGCCCCGGATGTCGCTTTGCTCATCCGGGCTTCGCTATAGTGAAGCCGAGTGAGCACTATGCTCTTCAACAATCTTCTAGCCGAACAAAACATCGATCCGGCCAGCGTCCTTGTGCTTCGCCACACGCCTAAGCCAGAAGATGGAGAACTTAGAGAAAATTTGCCGTTGCTGGCCGATGAGCGCCCGGAAATTTTCAACGCATATCAGTCAACGCAAACTAAAAAAGTCGAAGCCAAAATGCTTCGGGCGAAGTATGTGGCATCGTTCATTGGCTTGGAGAAACGAAAAAACAGTACCGAACAGGCTGCGGTCTTCGTCGGCCTGTACGAGATCGGCGATCGCAGACCGCTGACGTATAAGCAATTTTGGGAAGAGCCAGCGTACCAGCAGTTGAAGGAATACGGTATGCAAGGCTTCGTCGAAGGAAGCCGATCTTTTGTGCTCTGGTTTGATTTGACCCTCGTCAACTTCTATGAAAAGTGGAAAGGCAAGTTGATCATCGAGTGGCCTCGGCCTGCGGTCACGTGGTCGAGGTTTGCCAGCAATGCACAGTTTCCGATTGCGTCCATTTTAGAAGATAGCGCGTTGCATAAGCCAATGCCGGACTGGAAGGATTTCATCCGAACAAGCGCCCAGCTTAGGACGCTGCCGAGAGCTTGGCGCGAGCGGCTGTCGCAGTGGCGCGGCATCTACTACCTTTTCGACCGAAAAGACGGGAAGGGTTACGTTGGATCAGCTTATGGAGAAGAAAACATTCTTGGCCGGTGGGAGTATTATGCCGCGTCAGGTCACGGCGGCAACGTGCATCTCCGAGGACGTTCGCCCGAAAACTTCGAATTTAGTATTTTGGAGCTCGTGTCACAAAGTTTGGACAAGAATGCTGTGATTGACCTTGAAAACAGTTGGAAGGACCGCTTACACACTCGCTTGCCATTTGGCTTGAATGGTAACTAACGTCGGCTGGGCTCCGCCATCATCATCGATGTGGTTGAGCGAGCCGGGGCGGAAATCCTGTTGCGCCGACCGCGCGGTCGGGTAGGGTGAGCCAGTCGACGCGGCCTGCCACCAAAATGGCACCAAATGCGGACCGAATAACGAAGCCAAAATCTGGCGTAACGCACTGATTTGTCTGATAAATATCGCGGGCGTAGTTCAATGGCAGAACGGCAGCTTCCCAAGCTGCATACGAGGGTTCGATTCCCTTCGCCCGCTCCAATTGCTTGCATGCAGCGAGAAATCGCAATTGCCAGGCCGAAGCAGGCCACCGTCCATATTCACTGTATCCATGCGCTCCCACGGGTTCGCCTGCAGGAACCGACGACGGCCGTGCGGCTTAGTGGTTCGGCGGGAACTTCCTGATGAGATAATCATCTAGACCCGAGGAGGACGCCGACATGGCCCAAGAGCAAAACGCGCCTGCAGGTCCCGACCTCGCACTTGGCGTTACGCCTGCCGAATTCAAAAACGACATGCTGCTCGGCCATGTCGGCGACCAGGATGTGCTGGTCGTGCGTTCAGGGGCGAGCTTCCTCGCGGTCGATGCGTATTGCAGCCATTATCATGGGCCGCTTGCCGACGGGCTTGTGGTCGGCGAGAGCGTCCGTTGTCCCTGGCATCATGCCTGCTTCGATCTGCGCACCGGCGAAGCGCTGCGCGCGCCGGCGCTGTCGCCGCTGTCGGTCTGGAAGGTGGAGCAGGAGGGCGGTCGCCTCTTCGTCCGTGGGAAACTGGATCAGAAGCCGGCGAAGCGGGCGCCCGCCGGTGCACCGCGCCGGATCGTGATCATCGGCGGCGGGGCGGCGGGCTTTGCAGCCGCGGAGATGCTTCGCCGCGATGGCTATGGCGGCGAGATCACCATGCTGAGCAACGATGCGGCACCGCCGGTCGACCGGCCGAACCTGTCGAAGGATTATCTCGCCGGCAGCGCGCCGGAAGAATGGGTGCCGCTGCGCTCGGATGATTTTTATCCCGAATCCAACATCGATCTCCGGCTCTCGACCGGCGTCGAAGCGATCAACGTCAAGGCGAGCGAGCTCGTGCTCGGCGACGGCAAGACCGTGCCATATGATCGCCTCCTGCTTGCGACTGGTGCCGAGCCGGTGAAACTGCCGATCCCCGGCGCCGATCAGCCGCACGTGCACACGCTGCGCTCGCTCGCCGATTGCCGCACCATCATCGAGCTTGCGAAGAACGCAAAACGCGCGATCGTCATCGGCGCGAGCTTCATCGGGCTCGAAGCCGCCGCAGCCTTACGCGCCCGCGAGATCGAAGTGCATGTCGTGGCCCCCGAACAGCGGCCGATGGAGCGCATCCTGGGGCCCGACATGGGCGACTTCGTGCGCGCGCTGCACGAGGAGCACGGCGTGATTTTCCATCTCGGCGATACGGTGGCCGTGATCGACGGCAAAAAGGCGACGCTCAAAAGCGGGCGCGTGCTGGAGGCGGAGCTGGTCGTGATCGGCGTGGGCGTGCGGCCCCGACTGACGCTCGCCGAGCGGGCGGGACTGGCGATCGATCGCGGCGTCACCGTGAACAACCAGCTTGAAACCAGCGCGTCCGGCATCTTTGCAGCCGGCGATATCGCGCGCTGGCCCGACCCGCATTCGGGCGGCAACATCCGCGTCGAGCACTGGGTCGTGGCCCAGCGCCAGGGACAGACCGCCGCGCGCAACATGCTAGGCATGCGCGAAACCTTCGATGCCGTGCCGTTTTTCTGGAGCCAGCACTACGACGTGCCGATCAATTATGTCGGCCATGCCGAGACATGGGACGAGATCGCCATCGACGGCGACATCAAGGGCAGGGACTGCATGCTGCGCTACAAAAGCAGGGGACGCGTGCTTGCGGTTGCCTCCATCTATCGCGATGTCGAGAGTCTCAAGGCCGAGATTGCCATGGAGCGCAGCGACAAGGTCTGAATATGCGTGCTCACTTGCCCTTGACGTAACCCTGGGCTTCGACGATGCGTCCGCCGCGGACGCGCATCAAGTTGACGCCGCGCACGGAATCCATGTGCTCCGGTCCCCAGACCAGCCGCCACTTGATCTCGCCGCGGTCGCGACGCGCAACGATGCTCTCCGGCTCGAAGTGGATGCCGGGCGCGGTTGCGATCTGCGTCCACAGCGCAATACAGGCTTCCTTGCCTTCGTAACGCGCGCCGTCGGGCGCGGGCTGGGTGTTCTCGATCACGCAATCGTCCGCGACCAGCTCGGCGAGTGCATCCGGCTTATGGCTGAGGAAGACCTGGTTGAAGCGGTGCAGGATCGCCTCGGTCTCGGCGCTCTCCGCGTCACTGAAACTGCCCTCTGACATCCCTGTCTCCATTGCGATTTCGCTCCGGCCTCCGCCGATTTTTGTTCATCTTTATATTGTTCAATTTGGTACAAAAAGCCAGTCAACTGCGGGTGAACGAGTCAACTGCGGGTGAACGAGTTGTGTGGGAATATCGGCATCGCGCTGACAATCGCTGACGTTCGCAGCGCTTGTCCGAACGGAACGGAATGCGTCGACGCGCATTGCCTTGGTATCAGGTGTCACGCCTGAGAATTGTCATCCAAGACCACTGAGAAGCGGGGCATCGCAGTCCGAGAGGCTCTCGGAGATGCCGCAGAATGTGACCCGGAAGCTGATCTCGGCCCACCTCGCTCGCGGAAGAATGCGCGCAGGCGAGCCCATCTCGATCCGCATCGATCAGACACTGACGCAGGACGCGACCGGTACGCTGGTGATGCTGGCGCTGGAGTCGATCGGTCTCGACCGGGTTCGCACCGAGCTCAGCGCGCAATATGTCGATCACAACCTTCTGCAGGTCGATCATCTCAATGCGGACGATCACCTTTTCCTGGAGAGCGCGTGCCGCCGCTTTGGCCTATGGTATTCGCGCGCCGGCAATGGCATCAGCCATGTCGTGCATATGCAACACTTCGGCAGACCCGGCAAATCGCTGTTGGGCGCCGACAGTCACACCCCGGCGGCGGGTGCGCTCGGAATGCTGGCGATCGGGGCTGGCGGTCTTGATGTTGCGCTCGCCATCAGCGGCGAACCATTTCCCACGACCATGCCGGCCGTACTCGGTGTCAGGCTCACGGGTGAACTCCCGCCCTGGGTCAGCGCCAAGGATGTGATCCTCGAAATGCTGCGGCGACGCGGCGTTGCCGGCGGCATCGGCAAGGTGATCGAATATTTCGGACCAGGCCTCAATTCATTGTCCGCGATGGACAGGCATGTGATCGCCAATATGGGCGCAGAGCTTGGTGCGACCACCACGGTGTTTCCGTCCGACGCGCGGACGCGCCGCTTTCTCGAAGCCAACGGCCGGCCGCATGATTGGCTGGAAATCATCGCCGACCATGGATGCAACTATGACAACGAAGACGAGATCGATCTGTCCAAGCTCGAGCCGCTGATTGCAACGCCGTCGAGCCCGGGCAACGTCGTCAAGGTGAGCGACGTTGCGGGTCAGCCGATCTATCAGGCCTATGTCGGATCGTCCGCCAATCCCGGCTGGCGAGACTTTGCCGTCGCCGCCGAAATCGTGCGCGGCGGCAGCGTTCCCGCCGACGTGTCGTTCGACATCAATCCGACCTCGCGCGAGACGCTGGAAGCGTTGATCGTCGACGGCCGCCTTGGAGCGCTCGTTGCGGCGGGCGCGCGGATCCATCAGACCGGTTGCAACGGCTGCATCGGCATGGGGCAGGCGCCTGCGGTGGGACGCAATTCACTTCGCACCACGCCGCGCAACTTTCCCGGCCGGTCAGGCACGGAGGAGGATGCGGTCTTCCTCTGTTCGCCGGAAACCGCAGCAGCCTCGGCGCTCGCCGGACGCATCACCGATCCGCGAACGCTGGCAACGGCCTGCCCGGAGCTCCACGATCCGATCCGCCCGCCGGTGAACAAGAAACTCCTTGAAGCCCCGCTTGCGCCAGAGCAGGCGCGAGCGGTCCAGCTCGTCAAGGGTCCGAACATCCGCTCGCTGCCGGATTTCGATGCGCTCCCCGATCAGCTTGCGCTGCAGATACTCCTGAAAATGGCGGACAATGTTTCAACGGATGAAATTCTCCCCGCCGGCGCACGGGTCCTTCCCTATCGCTCGAACATCCAGAAGATCAGCGATTTCGCCTTTGAGCGCATCGATCGCGGCTATGTCCAGCGCGCGCGCTCAGTGCAGGGCGGCCACAGTCTGGTGGCAGGGCGCAACTATGGCCAGGGCTCTTCGCGCGAGCATGCCGCGGCGGCGCCGCGAAACCTCGGCCTCAGGGTCGTGCTGGCGAAAAGCTTTGCACGCATTCACCGCCAGAACCTCGTCAACTACGGCATTCTGCCACTTATCTTCGTCAACGAGGCCGACTACGACCGGCTGCATAAGGACGACGTCCTGCGTATCGACAATTTACGCCGCGCGCTCAAGAGCGGCGAGGACATCACCCTCGATTGCAGCGGACCGGTGCGGACGCGCCACGGCCTCACCGCGTTGCAGATCGACGTGATCCTCGCCGGTGGCCTGATCAACTGGCGCAGGAAGGAGTCCCAGGCTGCGGCGTGACTGCATCCGCAAATGAGCACGCAAGAGCCCCGCCAGTCGATCAGCCGCGGAGTGATGCGGCCGCCGCCGGGAAGACGGGGCGGCCGCAGCTGTGGTCACGCGCTCTGCGGCACCTGATCGAGGAAGCCGGTGATGGAGCGGATGCGTCCCTCCTTCAGCAAGGCGAAATCGGTGCCCTTGATCGGGCTGTCGACGCCGTCGGGCCCGAGGCCCCACGAAAAGCGCACGTGATCGCCATAGCCGTTGGGCTCGCCGATCAGCTTGAACCTGAAATCCGGAAAGCGCTGCTGCACGCCCGCGATCAGCGCGTCGACGCCGTCGTGGCCGTCGCCGCTCATCACCGGATCGACATATTTCGCATCCGCCGTCCAGTCCTCGCTCAGCATCTCGCGGCGGCGGCTCGGCATCCGCTCGTTCCAGAGATCGATATAGCGGCGGGCAATGCTGTTGATGTCGGTCATGTCTCATCTCCTCTCGTTGAGCCGTCTTGATCGGCAGCCCAACTATCGGAGGGACGCGCGGCGAAATCGATTACTTCGAAGGTCAAGCCTGACGTTACGGCGCGATCTTCAGCGTTGCTTTCATGTTGGGATGAAAGCGGCAGTAATAGTCGACGTTGCCCGCCTTTTTCAGAACAGTGCTCGCCGTCTGCTTCGGCTGGATCATCACGTCGAAGTCGCCGTTTCTAGCCGTGGCGGTGTGCGCGACCACGTCCTTGTTGACCCATGCGACGGTGTCGCCGACCTTGGCCGAGACCTCGGCCGGCGAGATCACCAGGTTCTCCATCACGATCGTAACCGTCGCTGCATGCGCCGGGACCGTCATCGCGCCGAAGGCGACAGCCGCGATCAACAGGCGAAAGCGTCTCGGCATGGGATGCTCCTTATTTCAAACCAGCCTCGACTTGTTCAGCATGCTGCTCGTGGCCCTGAAAGATCTTCAGGCCGGTCTGCAGCAGGCTCTTCAGCTCGGCGTTGCTGGCGGACGGGATGAGCTGCGTCTCCAGCGCCTTGTTGACTGTTTTGTGGTAGGCGACCTCGTTGGCGATATAGGCCTTGTCGAAGGCGGAGCCGGAGAGTTTGCTGAGCTCGGCGTGCTTCTCGGCGGCCTGCTTCGACAGCGCCTTGGAGGTGTCGTTGTCCTCGGGCGTGACTTTGAGCTTCTTGACGAGGTCAAGCGCCTGCTTGTTCACGGCCTCATGGTCGCGCACCATCTCGTTCGCAAATGCCTTGACTTCCTTGCTTTTGGCTTTGCTCTGCGCCTGCTTGGCTGCCGCGATATCGATCTTGCCTGCAGTATAGGCGATATGGGCGATCTGCGGATCGGTGAGCTTGGCCTCTGCTGCGAGCGCCGCGCTGCTCAATAGCGTCATGGCGGCGATTGCCGCACCCAATCGAACGAACATGTTTGATCCTCCTGTGGCGCCGCATCGGCGCATGCTGTTGCACAGGAGTTGGATGGGCGAGCGCGCCCGAGGTTCCGAAAAAAATTACACGTAGCCGAGGCGTTTCAGCACAGCGTTCGTCAGGCGATCGCAGCGACGGCCGGCGAAGGGAAAGGCCTCCATGATCACCGGGCCGATCTTCTTCTCGACATTGTCGCGCAGCATGGCGCGGGCGCGGTGCAGCCGCGTCTTCACCGTCTCCGGTTTCAGATCGAGAATCTCGGCGGTTTCCTCGATATTCATGCCCTCCAATACGCGCGTGATGAAGACGATGCGGAATGGTTCGGGTAATTCGTCGATCGCGCCTTCGACGACATGCTGGATTTCGCGCTGGGCCATGGATTTTTCCGGATCGTCTGCGGCGGACATCAGGGGAAACTGGATGATCTGCGCTTCCAGCGCGCCTTGCGGCAGCGAGGAAAGCTCGATCGAAGGCCGCTCGCGGCGCAGCCGGCCCAGCGCCTCGTTCATCGCGATCCGCGACAGCCAGGTCGAGAGGCTGGAATCGCCACGGAAGTCGGCGAGATGCGTGAAGGCGCGGACGTAAGTCTCCTGGACCACATCTTCCGCTTCGCCATCGTTGCGCAGGATGCCACGGGCGAGCCGGTAAAGCCGCCGGTTATGGGTCTTGATGATGGCGCGCACGGCGAGCTCATCGCGGGCGAGCGCGCGCTGGACCAGCTCGGTGTCGGTGGCGCCAACAGGCGCGCTCTGAGGGGCGGTGGCGTTTGCCATGGCAGCCTCGCTTTTAGCAAATTCGAGAGTTGGATGCGGCAGCGCCGGAAAGGTTCCTGAAAATCGAGCCGAAATCGTTAGCCGGGCAAGGGCTCGGTCACCTCGGCCGCGCCGCCATGGGCGTGGACCTCCAGCGCGTCGAGGAAGCAACGCACCTTGGCCGGCACGAACTGGCGCGCCGGCAGCAGCGCATGCACCGAAAGCGGCTCGCAGACATGGTCCGGCAGCAGGCGCACAAGCGTGCCTGCTTCGATCGCGGCGCGGGTAAAGCTCGCGGTCACCCGCAGCACGCCATGGCCCGCCAGCGCCGCCTGCAGGCGAATATGGGCGTTCGAGCTGACGAGCCTCGCCTTCTCTATCGCGAGATGCTCGGCCTTGCCACCGGGCGCGATGATCGCCCAGGCCGTGTCGTTGGGACCTGCGAGCAGCGGCAGCCTGGCGAGGTCCTCGATCGTTCGCGGCTCGCCAAATTGCTCCAGCAGCCGAGGTGCGGCAAACAGCCCGCGCTCCAGCGTGAACACGCGCCGGATCACAATCCCGGCCGAGGGCAGCGGCGCCTCCAGCATGGCGAAGACGATGTCGTAGTTCTCGGCAACCGGATTGACGATCTCATGCTCGACATCGATCCGGATGGTCAGATCAGGATAGCGCGCCATCAGTTCGCAGGCGACAGGGCCAGCGTGATGGGCGCCGAACTCATAGGGCGACTTGATGCGGAGCGTGCCAGCCACCGCCGTGCTCATCGCGAGCGCTTCGCTCTTGGTCTCGTGCAACGCGATGAACAGTGGCTGGACGCGGCGATAGATGGTTTCGCCAGCGTCCGTGAGGCGCAAATGACGCGTGGTGCGCTCGATCAGCCTGAGTCCGAGCTGGCTTTCCAGCCGCTGCACCGCAGCACTGAGGCTCGACTTGGGATGACCGAGGACGCGCGCGGCCGCGCTAAAGCCGCCGTGCTCGACTACTTCGCAAAACAGCTCCCAATCGCGCCAATCCATCATTGGATTGTCCATCTGCATGGACAGTGTGTCCAGACAAAACCAGTTCTCGGGACAATGCCGTTGACCTAGAAATTCGAACAATTCCAACCGGGAGGATGACATGAACAACGACGGAATCTTTCTCCTCAATTCCTGGTACGTCGCGGCCTGGAATCACGAATTGATCGACGGCAAGAAGCTGGCGCGCACCATCCTGGAGCGGCCGATGGTGCTCTATCGTGGCGCCAGTGGAAAAGTCGTCGCGCTGGACGACCGCTGCTGCCATCGCGCGGCGCCCCTATCGATGGGACGCGTTGAAGGCGACGACCTCCGCTGCATGTATCACGGCATGAAGTTCGCAGCCGATGGCAAATGCATCCAGATCCCGGGACAGGACAAGATTCCGCCGAAGCTCGGCGTGCGCAGCTATCCCGTGGTCGAGCGCTACAACCTCATCTTCATCTGGACCGGCGATCCCGAGAAGGCCGATCCGAATCTGATCCTCGACTATCCGCCGCTCGCCGATCCCAAATGGCGGGGCTTGCCGGGCTACATGCATTACAAGGCGAACTGGCTTCTCATCGTCGACAACCTTTCGGACTTCGCCCATCTCGCTTTCGTGCATACCAACACGCTCGGCGGCTCCGAGGAATATGCCTACAAGACCAAGCCGGTTGCGATCGAGAAACTGGATGACGGTTTTCGTGTCGAGCGCTGGCACATGGGCGCCGAGCCGCCGCCGTACCACAAGAAGGTCATTGCGAACAAAACCGACAAGATCGATCGCCGTAACATCGGCCGCATGATCATTCCCGGCATCTTCACGCTCGACACCACCTTCGCGCCCGCCGGCCAGGGTGCGGAGAAGGGCGTCCAGGTCCCGGGCACGCGCTCATACCGCAACGCGCAGTTCATGACGCCGGAGACGCGCTCGACCACGCACTTCTTCTGGAACTATCTGCACGACTTTGACACCGATAATCCGAACATCGCGCTGTCACTGCGGCACTCGCTCGAAGAAGGCTTCAACGAGGACAAGGACATCATCGAGGCGCAGCAGAAGGTGTTCGACGCCGATCCGAACTACCAATTGCTTGCCATCGGCGCCGACGCGCCGCTGACTTATTTCCGCTGGCTGTTGGGGCGCAAGCTCGAGGCCGAGAAGAACACCGCCAAGGCGGCTTGAGGAAGACGTCGTCATTCCGGGGCGCCTCGAAGAGGCGAACCCGGAATCTCGAGATTCCGGGTTGGATGCTTTGCATCGCCCCGGAATGACGTCTACTTCGCCGCGACCACCATGATCTCGACGAGATAATCCGCCGCCGCCAGCTTCGCCTCGACCGTGGCGCGCGCAGGCGTGTTGCCGGGCGAGACCCATTTGTCCCACACGGCGTTCATCTCAGCGAAGTTCTTCATGTCGGTGATGTAGATGTTGGTCGACAACAGCTTCGACTTGTCGGTGCCGGCTTTCGCCAGATGACCGTCGATGATCGACAGGATCTCCTGGGTCTGCTCGGTGACGCTCTTGCCCTTGGCCTTGTTGGCGACGACGCCGGCGAGATAGACGGTGTTGCCGTGCACGACGGCCTGGCTCATGCGGGGCCCGGTTTCGAAACGTTGAATGCTCATGAGATACTCCGGCTGGAAATAGGAGAGATTACCTAGCGTGTCATGCGCCCCGAGGCCAGCCTCCATCGCGCAAGGCGGGTGCGCGTCCGCCGCTCTTCGAGCTTCCCCGCTAACGCGTCTTCACGGTCTGGGTGTCGTCGTGCAGGACAATCACAGGTGGCGCGGGCTTTATCCACGGCAGGCTCGTGTTGAATGTCCGCGTCAGCTATTCGCGACGATGGTGTCGGCAGGCGCGGGGCTCGCAACAGACGTCGCGGCCATGACGGCAGGCCAACGCATTTGGTGTGGCATGAGATGATCCGGCGGACGCTCCCGAAGCGGCCGCCTGACATTGATTCTGCGCTTTGTCCGAATTTGTTGCGGGAGCGCGAGTGTTCTTGGCGAGCACAAAGAGCCCCGCATTTCTGCGGAAGTTTCGGCATCCATCCGGAAAAGTACGGCCTCAACGAAGTGTTAACCTGTTCCAGTTTGGGACCGCCAGCCGCCCAAAGTGCGGTCCAAACACGGCTTAAGTGCAGCACCTCTGCAACACCCAATTTGAATTTCTTTTGAGGTATCACCTCTGCCTAGACAAAATCACGATCTGGCAACACGCTGCGCCGACATCACCAAGACAGTCAGATTCGATTTCAGATTGAACTGGGGCAGGACATGAGACTCGCGACGGGGTTGTTGGCGGCTGTTCTCTTGCTGGTGGCAATGGCGCCGAGCTATGCCGTGGTCCGGATTGCGGATGACCGCGGCGGGCGGATCGGCACCTACGTCGACAGATATCAGGACCTGCGCAGTTCCGGCCAAGCCGTGATCATCGACGGGCTCTGCGCCTCGGCCTGCACCATCGTGCTGGGTGCGATCCCCCACGACAAGATCTGCGTGACCTCGCATGCGACGCTCGGGTTCCATGCCGCCTGGGACTTCGGAGCCAATGGCCGCGCCATCACCAATCCCGAAGCGACCCAGATGCTGTATTCGATGTATCCGACGCCGGTGAAACGCTGGATCCGGGCGCGTGGCGGGCTCACGCCACACATGATCTTCCTGCGCGGCAAGGAGCTGCAGGCGCTGTTCAGGCCCTGTTACCTCGATGCCCAGGCGTCTGCTGCCAAGACGCCCCTGGATGGCCGATCGTCCGCGATCAAGACGCCGGCGCATGCCCAGGCCTTCGCGACCAAGCCGTCTGCGCCGCGATAAGAATGCGCAACATTCCATCAGCATGACGTGAATGCAGGCGCCCTACGGGCGCTTGCTCTGCTTTGCGCCAGGCCCTAAGTGAAGGCCGATGGCCCAGCCGCTGCCCACCCTTAAGCCTGATTTCGCCTCGTCCCGACGCGGGGACGGGGTGCGGTCGGCCCTTATTTGGGGAGGCACGGGCCTGAGTGCCGCGCTGCTCGCCGCCGCAGCCGTGCTCTGGTTCCGCTATGGCACTGCGGTGTTCTTCGAGATCATCGCCGCCGGCTTCGCCAACTGCTTCTGACCGAAGGATTCTTGAGCCATGGATCGAACCGCCCGCCCATTGGTGATCGTCACGGCTTTCGCCGCGAGCCTGTTGATCGGGCTATTGGTGATGCTGTGGGCGATGGGCGGCGTGCGCGGCGTCACCGCGCCGGCCGCGATCGGCGGCCCGTTCCAGCTCACCGATCAGAATGGCGCCACCGTCACCGAAAAGGACCTGCAGGGCCACCCGAGCCTGATCTTCTTCGGCTTTACCCATTGCCCGGACGTCTGCCCGACCTCGCTGTTCGAGATTTCGGAAATCCTGCGGGCGATGGGCAAGGATGCCGACAAGGTCAATGCCTATTTCATCTCGGTCGATCCCGAGCGCGATACAGAGGCTGCGATGAAAGACTATCTGTCGAGCTTCGATCCGCATCTCAAGGGTCTGACCGGCGATGCCGCGGCCGTCCAGAAGGTCATCACCGAATACCGGGTCTATGCCAAGAAGGTTCCCTTGAAGGACGGCGACTACACCATGGACCATACCGCGCTGATCTATCTGATGGATCGGGACGGCAAGTTCGTCTCCCCGTTCAATGTGAACCGGAAGCCGGAAGAAGCCGCGGCCGACCTGAAGCGCTATCTTTGAGTGCAGCCGGTTCGTTAATGCCAGACCCCGCTCGCATCCTGCGCCGGATGGTCTATAAGGCCCTCTAATTCCAGATATTCCCGGCTAGATCGTTGCAGACCGCCTTGTCGCCCATTCCGAACCTCGCGCTGCCAGCCCGTTGCCTGCGGGCAGGCGCGGTTGCGGCTGCCCTGCTGGCGCTGGCGCTTTCCATCCCGCCGGCCAAAGCCCAAGCCCCGTCCCCGACGCCGGCGGCCAAGCCCCAGACTCCGGCGGCAACGCCGGCCGCGCCTGCAAAGAAGGTCGAGGCGGCGCCGCAGGCCGTGCCCGGCTTCTGGGATCCACGGCGGCGTCCCGAGCGGCCGGACCTGTCGCGCATCTCCGTGATCCGCTTCCTGACCGAGACCGATTATCCGCCGTTCGACTTCACCGGCGCCGACGGCAACCCCGCCGGCTTCAATGTCGACCTGGCGCGCTCGCTCTGCGAGGAGATCAAGGTCACCTGCACCATCCAGATGCGGCGCTTCGAGACGCTGCTCGATGCGATCGCAAGCAACCGCGGCGATGCCATCATCGCCTCCATGGCGGTGACGCCGGAGCTCCGCACCCGCGTCGATTTCACCGATCCCTATTACCGCGTGCCCGCGCGCTTCGTGTCGCGCAAGGATGCCGTGATGCCGGAGATCCGCCCTGAATATCTCGAGGGCAAGAAGGTCGGCGTCATCGCCGGCTCCGCGCATGAGGCCTATCTGAAGGCGATGTTCACCGATGCCGAGCTGCATTCCTATCCGAACGACGAGGCGCTGCGGCTTGCGCTCCGCCGCGGCGAGGTCGACTTCATCTTCGGCGACGGGATTTCGCTGTCGTTCTGGATCAATGGCACCGATTCGGACAATTGCTGCGCCTTCTCCGGCGGGCCGTTCGTCGAGAGCCGCTATTTCGGCGAGGGCGTCGGCATTGCGGTACGCAAGGGCAACGATCTGCTCAGGCAGGCGTTGAACTGGGCGCTGTTTCGCGTCTGGGAAAAAGGCCGCTACACCGATCTGTGGCTGCGCTATTTCTCGGTGAGCCCGTTCTGATCTGTAGGGTGGGCAAAGGCGCGCTTGCGCCGTGCCCACCATTTTTCGCCTCGGTGGGCACGCTTCGCTTTGCCCACCCTACGAATGTCCGCTATTTTCTGCTGTTTGCGGAGAGCCTTATCTGATGTCCACGATCGAACTTTCAGCCAGCCCGGGCGATCTGCGCTCGGTTGCCGAACAATCCAACGCCTGGCCGTTCGAGCAGGCGAAAGCGATTGTCGCACGGCTGAAAAAGCAGCCGAAGGACGAGGTCCTGTTCGAGACCGGCTACGGCCCCTCGGGCCTGCCGCATATCGGCACCTTTGGCGAGGTCGCGCGCACCACCATGGTGCGGCACGCCTTCCGCGTGCTGACCGAGGACAAGATCAAGACGCGGCTGATCGCCTTCTCCGACGACATGGACGGCCTGCGCAAGGTGCCGGACAACGTGCCGAACCGGGAGCTGCTGGAAAAGCATCTCGGCCAGCCGCTCACGACCGTGCCCGATCCCTTCGGCACGCACGGTAGCTTCGGCGCGCACAACAATGCGCGGCTGCGCGCCTTTCTTGATACCTTCAGCTTCGATTACGAGTTCGCGAGCTCCACCGACTACTACAAGTCCGGCAAGTTCGATGCGGCGCTCACGCGCATGCTGGAGCGGCTCGACAAGATCATGGAGATCATGCTGCCGTCGCTCCGCGAGGAGCGCGCGGCGAGCTATTCGCCGTTCCTGCCGATCTGTCCGCGCACGGGCCAGGTGCTGTACGTGTCGATCGTCGCGCATGACGCCAGGGCCGGCACCATCTCTTATGACGATCCCGAGACCAAGGAGCGCGTCACGGTTCCCGTTACCGGCGGCCACTGCAAGCTGCAATGGAAGCCGGACTGGGCGATGCGCTGGTACGCGCTCGCCGTCGACTACGAGATGGCCGGCAAGGACCTGATCGACTCGGTAAAACTCTCCGGCAAGATCTGCGCGGCACTCGGCGGCAAGCCGCCGGAAGGCTTCAACTACGAGCTCTTCCTCGACGAGAAGGGCCAGAAGATTTCCAAGTCGAAAGGCAACGGGCTCACCATCGACGAGTGGCTGCGCTATGCCTCGCCGGAATCGCTGTCGCTGTTCATGTACCGCGAGCCGAAGGCGGCCAAGCGCCTCTACTTCGACGTCATCCCGCGCAACGTCGACGACTATCAGCAATTCCTGGAAGGCTTTCCGCGCCAGGACACGCGGCAGCAATTGTCGAATCCGGTGTGGCACATTCATGCCGGCCATCCGCCGAAGGCGGACATGCCCGTCACCTTCCAGCTCCTCCTGACGCTGGTGTCGTCATCGAATGCGGAGAACGCCGAGACGCTGTGGGGCTTCATCGGCCGCTACCGGCCGGGCGTGACACCCAAGACGCATCCGAAGCTTGATGCGATGGTCGGCTATGCCATCAACTACTATCGCGACTTCGTCGCGCCGACCAAGCAGTTCCGCGAGCCGACCGATAGCGAACGCGCCGCGCTGCAGGACCTGCGCGACGCGCTGTCCAACCTGCCGGCGGATTCCACGGCCGAGGGGATCCAGACCGTGGTCTACGAGATTGGCCGCCGCGAGCCGTTCCTCGACCCCGTCAAGAAAGGCAAGGACGGACGCCCCGGCGTGTCGCTCGACTGGTTCAACATGCTCTACCAGGTGCTGCTCGGCCAGGAGAAGGGCCCGCGCTTCGGCTCCTTCGTCGCCGTCTACGGCATCGTCAACGCAGTGAACATGATCGACGGCGCGCTGGCGCGGTCGGGGTAGGGCACGCGGCAACCCCTTATGGATCGTCATGCGCGGGCTTGACCCGCCTGCGGGGCCGAAGCCCCTTCGGCGCGGCGAAGGCCCGCGCATCCATCTTCCTTTGCAGGGAAGCCCTTCGTTTTTGATGGATGGCCGGGTCAAGCCCGGCCATGACGAAATCCCATGCTTGCGCTATAGTGTCCTCAAGCAACAAGACCGCTAGACCGCAGGGAGACTCCGCATGCAATTCCGCGTTTCGCCGAAGACGCTTTCTGAATGCAGCACCGAGGAATGGCAAGCGCGGGTCGATCTCGCCGCCGCGCACCGCCTCGCCTGGATGCATGGCTTCTCCGAGGGCATCTTCAACCATCTCACCTACGTCGTGCCCGGCGGCAGCGACCGCTATTACCAAATCCCGTTTGGCATGCACTGGTCGGAGGTGACGGCGTCCTCCTTCATGGAAGTCGGTATCGACGATGGTCTGGTCAAAAGCGGCGCGGGGGACGTCGAGCGCTCCTGCTATTGCATCCATGCGCCGATCCACAAGGCGCTGCCGCAGGCCAAGGCCGTGTTCCACACCCATATGCCTTACGCCAGCGCGCTGACGCGGCTGGAGGATCCCTGCATCAAGGAGATTGGCCAGACCGAGGTCGGCATGATCAACGCGATCGCTTATGACGACGAGTACACCGGCCCCGCGCTCGATCCGGCCGAGGGCGCGCGGCTTGCGCGCGTGATCGGCGACAAGACGATCCTGTTCATGGCCAATCACGGCATCTCAACCGTCGGCGAGACCATCGCAGAAGCCTTTGACCGGCTCTACTACGTCGAGCGCGCCGCGCAGGTACAGATCTACGCGATGTGGACCGGCCAGAAGCTGAAGAAGCTCCCCGAGCACGTGGTCGAAAAGACCAAGCGCGACATGAGCGGCAGCGGCGGCACCCACTACAACCCCGGTCCGTCACAGCGGCACTTCGATGCGCTGAAGCGGATCCTGGATCGGAAAGAGCCGGACTACGCGACGTAAGGCTTGCTCAGCTCGTCATGCGCGGGCTTGACCCGCCTGCGGGGCCGAAGCCCCCTCGGCGCGGCGAAGGCCCGCGCATCCGTCACACTTCGCAAGATGCCTTTTTGTTGATGCAAGCCCGGGTCAAGCCCGGGCATGACGAGTTATAGGGCGCCCAGCCGCGACAACCCGTATCGGTCGCCGTCACTAGATCGATTGCAGCACGTAACGTCGATTGTCCTTCTGTGCCGGGCGCGCATTCATCGGATAGAGCTTGGCAAAGCGCGCAATGTCGGCATCGGCCACGCTGATCGGCGTGGTGAGAACAAGCCATTCGACGATCTCGGAGCAGGGCGGCGTCGTCAGCGAACCTGGATAGCGGTAGTAACCGTGCTTGGCCGGAAGCAGCGCGTTGGGATCGATGGCGGGATCCGCTTTCACGGCGGGGCCTTCGGCTCCCGGCATGGTTGCTGTGATCCTCGTGAAGGCCGCGTTCGGCTTGCCCGGAGTCATCAGCACGCCGATCACCGCCAGCGCGCCGCTTTCGGCGCGATGCACGAAATGCGCCTCCATCGCGAAATTCTTGCCGGCGACCAGATGCTCGCTCGGCCGATGGAAGTGAAGTTGCACCAGGCGGTACTTAGCATCGCCCAATAGGAGCGTGTTGCCTTCCGGGAAGTTGAGCTGGATGGTGTGGCCGTTGTTGACGATGGTGTCGGCCCGCTTGGTCCAGTTGATCTTGAGCGCCGGCAGTTGCGCCTTCACCGTGCCGCCAATATCGATCGGCGATTGCTGCGATCCGATCGCGCAGGTCTTGCTGGCGGCATCCAGATCGCCCCACTTGGCGGGGCCGGTGTCGCCCTCATAGCTCCAATGCGCGCTCTCCGCGGCGGCACGTTCAATACAGCATGGGCAGAGAGCGGCTCCCGCGAGGAGCCTCAGCGCTTGACGACGATTCATGAAAAATCCCGACAGTTAAGAGATGCGAGCAAGGAGGGCGATGTGATGGGAACCCTAAGGGAGGGAGCTTGCCTCGGCAAGATCAGGAACCCGGACCCTCTACTGTCTCACCCACACAATCCGTGCGATCCATTCGACCTCGCCGGCCGCCAGCGCGCGATCACCGCCCGCCGCACCGAACGCCGCCAGCTCCAGCACCTTCGCCGTGCGCCGCTTCAACTCCCCGAGCAGCACCTCGCCGCCGCTGGTCTTCACCACGACGCGGTCACCACGGCGGATCGCGGTCGAGGGCGAGACCAGCACGACGTCGCCGTCGCGATAGGCGGGCTCATGGAGGCTTCCGGATATCTCGAGCGCAAAGGCATGCTCGTCGTCGGCCGACGGCAACGTGAGCTTGTCAAAGCCCTTTCCCGCCAGATGGCCGTGCTCGTCGAAATGGCCGCGTTGGGCGGCTTGCGCCAACGTCAGGAGCGAGACCGACGCGGCCGGTCTTGGGCCGTCGCCGATGAGCTGCACGAATGTGTCAATCGAGGTGTCGGCCGCGGCGAGCGCTTTTGCGATCGACTCGGTCGATGGCCAGCGCTCGCGCCCATCGGGCGTGACGCGCTTGGACTTGTTGAAGGTGGTGGCATCGAGACCGGCGCGCCGGGCAAGCCCCGACGGCGACAGCGAGGCCCGTGCCGCAAGCCGGTCCAGCGCGGTCCAGATCTGCTCGTGGGTCAATATCCGCGGCGTTTTGGCATGCCTGGCCATCAGGGCCACGCTTGATAGATCTGCGCTTGGGAATTAATGCCTGAATAAACCGGTTTTCGCTCAATCCGACAAGGGCCATGCGGCCGCCCTTGAGTTAAGCAAAGCCCGCCGATACGGTCGCGAAATTGCTACCTGACGAAGCCGCGCCTAAAAGTGACTTAAAGAACATACTCAACCACTTAACCGATCCACGCCCGTGCCCCTGATCTACAAAATCTGTCCTGCCTCGGCCTGGCGCGAGGCCGAGCGGCAAGGCGTTTACCGCGGTAGCCGCGACGATGCGCGCGACGGCTTCATCCATTTCTCGACGGCCCCGCAGGTGAACGAGACCGCACGAAAGCACTTTTTCGGGCAAACGGGGCTGTTCCTGGTCGAGGTCGAGACCGACGCGCTCGGCGCCGCGCTGCGCTGGGAGCGCTCGCGCAACGACGAATTGTTTCCGCACCTCTATGGCGAACTCGATCTCGGCGCGGTACGGCGTGTGCTCAACATGCACGCGCGCTCCGACGGCACTCACGACATCCCGGAGCTCGAGCCGTGATCCGCGCCTTCGACGCCCTCTCTCTGCCGCTGCTTCGCTGGCTCGATGCCGAGGACGCGCATCGCCTCGCGATCCATGGCTTGAAATTACTGCCGCCGATGCGGCCGCAGACTGACGATGCCAAGCTTGCGATGCGCGCCTTCGGGCTCAACTTTCCCAATCCGGTCGGCATGGCCGCGGGCTTCGACAAGAATGCCGAGGTGCCGGACGCACTGCTCAAGCTCGGCTTCGGCTTTGTCGAGGTCGGTACCGTCACGCCGTATCCCCAGAGTGGCAATCCGCGGCCGCGACTGTTTCGCCTGGAGCGGGATGAGGGTGTCATCAACCGCATGGGCTTCAACAATGATGGTGCGGACGTTGTGTTGCGGCGGCTCGCCTCGCGTGCCAGCCGTGGCGGCATCGTCGGCGTCAACGTCGGGGCGAACAAGGATTCGCCGGATCGTATTGCGGACTACGTCAAGCTGATCGAAACCTTTGCGCCGGTTGCAAGCTATTTCACCGTGAACGTATCCTCTCCGAACACGCCGGGCCTGCGCAATCTGCAGCAGGCCTCACAGCTCGATGATCTGCTTGCGAGAGTGATCGACGCGCGCGAGCGGGTCCGCGAGACGGCCGGCGATACGCCGGTGCTGCTCAAGATCGCGCCGGATCTCGGACTTTCCGAGCTCGACGATGTCGTGCACGTCGCGCGCTCGCGCCGGGTCGATGGCATGATCGTTGCCAACACGACGCTGGCGCGGCCCTCGTCGCTGCGCGAGACATATCGCGCGAAGGAGCAGGGCGGCCTTTCCGGCCGGCCACTGCTGCGGCTGGCGACGCGGATGGTCGCGGAAACCTATGTGCGCGCCGAGGGCGCGTTTCCATTGATCGGCGTCGGCGGCATCGATAGTGGCGGCGCCGCGCTGACGCGCATCCGCGCCGGCGCCAGCCTGATCCAGCTCTATTCGCCCCTGATCTACAAGGGGCTTGGCCTCGTCGAGGACATCAAGCGCGACCTCGCCTCGACTCTGCTCCGCACCGGCCGCGAGTCGCTGTCGGAGATCGTCGGCGCCGATGCCGCCACGATCACCGCCGAGGATTGGCCGGTGTAGCCACGCCCCGCCGTCGCGCCGGGCGATGACAGTATGTAGGATGGGCAGAGCCAACGGGTCGCGCGAACGCGCGCCCGATGACAGGCTCAGCGAAACCCATCACGAAGACGGCGGGTTTCGCTTTCGCTCGACCCACCCTACGAAGACTTCCCGAACGACGCCTTCACCAGCGCGGGATAGCGCAGCGCCTGCAAGCCGCCGCGCGCCGCATAGTGCACGAGGAAGGCGCCCCAGAGCCCGGCATTGCCGAACGAGCGCAGCGCGAACCAGGCCGAGAGATAGGCCGCAAGCGAGGCCAGCATGAGATTGCGCATGTCGCGCGCCCAGGTCGCGCCGATATAGATGCCGTCGAAGGCAAAGGCGAACACGGAGAGCAACGGCGAGAACACGACGAAGACGAGGAAGTTGCGGGCCGCGATCCGGACATCGTCGCTCGCAGTCATGACATCGATGAGATCAGGGCCAAACGCCGCGAGGCAGGCCGTGACGGCCAGCGCGAAGCCAAAGCCCCAGGCGAGCACCAGCCGCGTCGCGGCGGTGAAGCCCAAGCGGTCGCGCGCCCCCAGCGTCTGGCCGCACAATTGCTCGGCGGCATTGGCGAGGCCGTCGAGAAAGAAGGCGCTCGCCAGGAGAAGATTATTCAGCACGGCGTTGGCGGCGAGCGTCACGTCGCCGGCGCGCGCGCCCTGCGCAGTGAAGAACAGGAAGGCCGCGATCAGCGCGGCGGTCCGGATCATGATGTCGCGATTGACCGACAGCATGCGTATCAGCGCCACGCGATCGAGCAATGCCACGCGCGGGATCACAAGCGATCCGCCGGCGAGGCGGCCCGCGATCATGAGGCCGATCACAAGCCCACATGCTTCCGCAAGCACGGTGGCGAGCGCAGCGCCTGCAATTCCGGCGCGCAAGCCGAGCACCAGCGCAACGGTTGCCGCCATGTTGACCAGGTTGATCGCAATCTGCACGGCGAGTGCAAGCCTTGCGCGCGCCTGTCCGACCAGCCAGCCGAGCACGACATAGTTGCCGAGCGCCAGCGGCGCCGACCAGATGCGGATCGCGAAATAGGTCTTTGCCGCCTGCGTCACGTCGGCGCTGCCACCCATCATCGCAAACAGCATGGCGGCGAGCGGCAGTTGCAGCGCGATCAGGCCAGCCCCGATCAGCGCGGCCACCACGAGCCCGCGCACGAGATGCACGCGCAGCTCCTTTTTTTCGCCGGCGCCGATCGCCTGCGCGGTGAAGGCCAGCGTGCTCATGCGCAGGAAGCCGAACAGCCAGAACAGGCAATCGAAAATGAAGGACGCCATCGCGACGCCGCCGAGCATGGCCGGCTCGTCGAGCCGTCCGATCGCGGTGGTCGAGACGATGCCGATCAAGGGCGTCGTCACGTTCGCGATCATCGCGGGGCCGGCGATCGCGAACACCCGCGCGGTCGTGACTCTGCTGGCAAGCTGGTCGAGGCGCATGTCCACGGGCTTCAACGCACCCTAGAATTCGACAATCATGCCGTCATGTGCCGCCGCATGGGCGAGCCCATCCAGCCGCGACAGCATGTCGTCGCTCATGTGGGTCAGGATCAGCCGCTTCGGCTTGATCTCCGAAAGGTGCGCCTCAAGCGTCTGCAGGCTCAGATGATTCCTGATGGTCCGCTCGTAAGTATAGGCTTCCGCGATGAAGAGATCGGCGTCGCGGCCGAGCGGCACCAGCGCCGCCGTCCATTCGGTATCGGCGGTGTAGGCAAGGACGCGTCCATCCGCCTCGATCCGGTAGGCCAGGAAGGGGCCGCCGGAGTCTCCATGCACCACCGGATAGGGCGTGAGCGTGACGGCGCCGAGGTTGCGCGTTTCCTCCGGCTTGAGCGGCAGGATTGAAAGCTCGAACTTTTGCTGCGTCGCGGACGAACGCTCGAACAATGCTTCCATCACTTGTGCGAGGCGCGACTCGATTCCCTCCGGTCCCGCGATGACAAGCGGGCGGGTGCGGCGCGAGAATTGAGCGTCGAGCAGGAAGAACGGCAGGCCGGCGAAATGATCGCCGTGAAAGTGGGTGATGAGGATCAGATCGATGTCGTTGCGCACGATGCCGCTGCGCTTCAGCGCCGGCAGTGCGGAAGCGCCGCAATCGATCAGGAAATTGACCGAAGCTCCCGTGACGTGAAAGCAGGTATTTTGCCGGCCGCCGGAGCCGAAGGCATCGCCGCAGCCGACAAATCGCACCTGCATCGGATATGACCGTTTGGCGAGAGATCAGCGTCCGCGCGGCGCGCCGAACAGCCGCGACAGGAACCAGATCGGGATCACGATGACGGCGCCGAGCAGGAAATAGCGCCACAGCCAGTTGATGGCGTCGAAGCCAAGGTCCCAGATTCGCCGGAACAGGAGCTGGATGCTGCGCAGGATGTTGTAGGGATCGAAGCCGATCGCGGCGAGCACGACGCCGACCAGGATGGAGAGCAGGATCAGCCGGAACACGACCGCGAGCGGCGAGCCGCCGAGAAAGCGGTTGAGGCCGTCATGGCTGGCCGGCAATTCCCGGGTGTCGTTGGGCATCGAGCTCTCCTTGCGGATTCGTGCCGATCATACTCGGCGAGGAGCACATGGGGAACCCGCCCACGTCAGTCAATGGCTGTCCGACGTTACCAAATTTTTAGCTGCGTCTTCCTTCAACAGCTTTTCCAGCGTCTCCAGCCGATCCGCATCGCGCGGCGGCTTGTCCCAGCGCAGCCGGTTAATGCGGGGAAAGCGCATCGCGATGCCGGACTTGTGCCGCGTCGAGCGCTGCAAGCCTTCGAAGGCGACTTCCAGCACCAGCCCCTGGCCGGGCTCATGCACGACATGGCGCACGGGGCCGAATTTCTCGGTGGTGTTGCGGCGGACGAAGCGATCGATCTGCAACAGCTCGTCATCGGTGAAGCCGAAATAGGCCTTGCCGACCGGAACCAATTGCTCGCCGTCCTCGCCTGAGGTCCAGACGCCGAACGTGTAGTCGGAATAGAACGAGGAGCGCTTGCCGTGGCCGCGCTGCGCATACATCAACACGGCATCGATGATGTGCGGATCGCGCTTCCACTTCCACCATTGACCTTTCGGTCGGCCGGGCAGGTAAGGCGCATCGCGCCGTTTCAGCATCACGCCTTCGACGGCTTCCGCATCTGCGCCGGCACCGGCGGGATCCGCGCGCGCCGTGCGCAAGCCTTCCCAGCTATCGAAGGCAATCGTTGGCGAGAGATCGATGCGGGAATCGTCGAGCTTCTTCACGAAGGCTTCGAGCTTGGCCCGGCGCTCGGCAAACGGCAGCTCGCGCAGATCATTGTCGTCGTCGGCGAGCAGATCATAGGCGCGCAGATGCATCGGAAAGTCTTTGAGCAGCTTGGGCGACACCGCTTTGCGGTTGAGCCGCTGCTGCAGCACGTTGAAACTTTGAACGCGGCCGGCGCGCACCACCAGCAGCTCACCGTCGATCGCGCCGGGCAGGTGCAGCGATGGCGCCAGATCCGGAAAGCCCCCCGTGATGTCCTCGCCGGTGCGCGAATAGAGCCGCACCTGCACGTGGCCGCGCGTATCGCGCCCTGCGACCGCCTGCACGCGGATGCCGTCCCATTTCCATTCGGCGATATAGTCCGTCGGATCGAGGGCAGCGAAATCCGCATCCTCGATCGCGTGCGCGAGCATCACCGGACGGAACGGCGCAGGATCGAGGTTGACCGGCTTGTCACCGCGGCCCTCGAGCCAGGCGAACAGGTCGGAGTAGGGCGGGGACAGGCCCGGCCAGATCAGTTCGACCTCATGCGGGTCCTTGTTTCCGAGGTTGGCCGCGGCGGCTTTCGCGAGCCGCGCGGAAATGCCGATCCGCATCGCGCCGGTGACGAGCTTCAACAGCGCCCAGCGTCCGGTCTCGTCCAGTTCGTCGAGCCAGCGCGCGAGCCGTCGTGGCAGCTCGGTCTTGCCGAGTGTTCGGAGCGTGGTGACGACTTCGGTGAGGGTGGGTGGAGGTGGGTTGTTGTGGTTGCGCGGGCGGAGCGCGTCACGCGCATCGAGCCCGCGGTACCGCCCTCCCTGACCCTCCCCCGCAAGGGGGGAGGGAATGGAGAGAGCGGAGCGTCCATTGCGACTTATCTCACTGCTTGGGAGCTTGCTCTTCGATTGCCCCGGACTCCGCTGCGCTCCCTCCTCCCTTGCGGGGGAGGGCTGGTGAGGGGGGTAGCCCGGAAAAGACTCGTCATGAGTTACGCCGACCTTCGGCCACATCAGCGCGACCGTCTCGGAGAGATCGCCGACATAATCGTAGGAGAGAGCGAACAGCACCGGATCGGTGCGCTCCATGATCAGATCGCGGATCAAGCCGGGCTTGGCGTGCTTGAACGACAGCGCGCCGGTCAGCGCCGCCAGCGCATAGCCGCGATCGGGGTCGCCGACTTCGCGGAAATAGGCTTCCAGCAGCCTGAGCTTGTTGTTGCGGCCGGGCTCATAGGCGAGGCGGTCGAGCAGGGCGGCGAAGCGGTTCATGCGTCGTCGCCTTCGCCTGGCATCTCGCTCTCCTCTTCATCGCCGTAACCGACGAGATCGAGCGGCTGCGCAGCAAGGCCTCGTGTCCGGCACCAATGCACCAGCGCATCCTCCTGGCCATGCGTGACCCAGATCTCGCCGGCGCCGGTTGCCGCAATGGTCGCGGTCAGCCCGTCCCAATCGGCGTGATCGGAGATCACCAGCGGCAGCTCGATGCCGCCCTGTCGGGCGCGTGCGCGCACCCGCATCCATCCTGACGCGAAGGCCGTCACGGGGTCCGGAAAGCGCCGCGTCCAGATGTCGGAGGTCGCGGTCGGCGGCGCCAGTGTGATCGTGCCGGCGAGATCGGCCTTCTTCATGCCGCGCACAGGCTTGAGCTCGCCAAGCGCGATGCCTTTGTTTTCGTAGTAGCGCGTGATCTTTTCCATCGCGCCATGCAGAAAGATCGGTGCGTCGTAACCGGCCTCGCGGATCAGTGCGATCACGCGCTGCGCCTTGCCGAGCGAATAGGCGCCGACGAGATGCGCGCGCTCCGGAAACAATGTCGCCGAGGCGAGCAGCTTCTTCACCTCGTTGGCGGCGTTGCCATGCCGGAACACTGGAAGACCGAAAGTCGCCTCGGTGATGAAGACGTCGCACGGCACAATTTCCAGCGGCGCGCAGGTCGGATCGCGCGCATCCTTGTAGTCGCCGGAGGCGACGATGCAGGTGTCCTTGCAGCTCACCGCGATCTGCGCCGAGCCCAGCACGTGGCCGGCGGGATGAAATTTCACCGTGACGTCGCCGAGCTTGATCTCCTCGCCATAACGGATCGCCTGCGTCGAGCCGGCGAAATTGTCGCCATAGCGCAGCCGCATGATGTCGAGCGTCTCCTGCGTCGCCAGCACCGCGCCATGGCCGGCACGCGCATGGTCGGAATGGCCATGGGTGATCACTGCCCGCTCCACGGGGCGCACCGGATCGATGTGGAAGTTACCCGGCTTGCAGCAGAGACCGGCGGGGGTGGGGATGAGGATGTCTTGCGGTCGCATCTGGCGAATATAGGCCGTACGAGACGGATTATCAGGTCTCACGCGGCCTGCTGCCATCGTTCCCCCTCGTCATGCGCGGGCTTGACCCGCGCATCCATCTACAGAAAGACTCCTTCCCTCAAGATGGATTGCCGGGTCGAGCCCGGCAATGACGAGACACGTAGACCATGCCTGCCCGTTTGTTCCTGTCCTCCGGCGATCTCATTGCCGACCGCCGCTTCGAGTTTGCGCGCGACCTGCAATTGAAGGGCGATCTTCCGGCCGCCGCCGATCTCCTGGAGCAGGCGATCGAGCTTGCGCCGAACTTTCCCTCGGCCTGGTTCACGCTCGGCGAAATCCGCGAGCAGCTCGGCCAGCATGAGGCGGCGATCGCGGCGTTTCGCCGCGCGTGCGCATCCGATCCGCATGACCGCCACGGCGCCGCGGTCTGGCTGATGCGGCTCGGTGCCGATCAGCTCGGCGAGATGCCGAAGGGCTATGTGCAGGCGCTGTTCGATCAATATGCGCCGCGCTTCGAGGCTGCGCTCATCGGCGACCTCGGCTATCGCGCGCCGCAGCTCTTGTTCAAGGCCGCGCTGTCAGTGCGGGTGAAAGCGAAGAAGCCCGCCTTCTTCAAGCGCGCGATCGATCTCGGCTGCGGCACTGGGCTCGCGGCAAGCGCCTTTGCGAAGGAGGTCGATAATTTCATCGGCATCGATTTGTCGCCCGGCATGATCGAACAGGCGCGCGCCACCGGCCTTTATGCTGAGCTCGAGGTCGCCGACATGGTCGAGGGCCTCTCCACAAAGCCTGACGCCAGCGCGAACCTGCTGCTCGCGGCAGACGCCATGTGTTACGTTTCCGATATCGCGCCGGTGCTGGTGGAAGCCGAGCGCGTGCTGGCGGGAGGCGGCGTGTTTGCGTTCACGCTGGAGACGCACAACGGCGACGGCGTGATCATCGGCGAAGGTTTGCGTTACGCCCACGCTACGGACTATGTCCGCGGCAAAATCACCGCGGCGGGCCTTGGCGTCGCATATCTGGAGGCCGCCTCGCCGCGCAACGAGGACAACAAGCCGGTGCAGGGGCTCGTGGTCGTCGCCGCCAAGACATGAGTCGAGACGTGGGACGAAGTGAAGCGCTGTGCCATCTCCTGCCAAAATCGCCTTCTCGCTCTCGACGTAAGCGCCCGGACGGCTTAGCTCTTAGGCCGTGTCGCTCCTGGACCTGCTCGAACCCTTAGGCCAATCGGCCGCGCTACCCGACCGTTTCCAGAAATGGTTCACGGCGCGCGGCTGGTCGCCGCGCGAGCATCAGTTGGCGCTGCTGCAGAAGGCGCGCGCGGACCGCTCGGCGCTCCTGATCGCGCCGACCGGCGCCGGCAAGACGCTGGCGGGATTCTTGCCGACGCTGGTGGAGCTTTCGTCCTTGTCACCTCCCCCCTTGCGGGGGAGGTCGACGCTCTCGGCAGCGCACTTGCGCGCCAGAGAGCGGCGGGAGGGGGGTAAGCCACAAGCACCGATGCCCGCGGCTTACCCCCCTCCCCAACCCTCCCCCGCAAGGGGCGAGGGAGCTGTAGCGGGCGCCGCTGAGACGCCGCGAGGTGAAAAGTCGCATGTCATCTCCACCGGCCGCGGCGTTAAGCGCACCGGCGGCCTGCACACGCTCTACATCTCGCCGCTGAAGGCGCTCGCGGTCGACATCGCCCGCAACCTGGAGACGCCGATTGCGGAGATGAAGCTGCCGATCAAGGTCGAGACCCGCACCGGCGACACGCCGGTGTCGCGGCGTCAGCGTCAGCGGCGTTATCCGCCGGACATTCTGCTCACCACGCCCGAACAGCTCGCGCTGCTGCTCGCGTCCGACGATTCGCCGTATCTGTTCTCCTCGCTGAAGCGTATCGTGCTCGACGAGCTGCATGCGCTCGTCACCTCCAAGCGCGGCGATCTCTTGTCGCTTGGGCTCGCGCGGCTCTGGAAGCTCGCGCCCGAGCTACGCGCGATTGGCCTGTCGGCGACGGTGGCCGAACCGGCGCAGCTTGCGCGCTTCCTGGTGCCGCAGCCCGAAGGCCAAAGCGTCTCCGCCGACATTGTCACCGCCGGCGGCGCGGCAGCACCGGTCGTGGAGATGCTGGATACGCGCGAGCGGTTGCCCTGGGCCGGCCATACCGCACGTCATGCGCTGGGCGAGATCTATGAGCTGATCAAGCGCAACAAGACCACGCTCGTGTTCGTCAACACGCGCAGCCAGGCCGAGATGCTGTTCCAGGAGCTCTGGCGCATGAATGACGATGCGCTCGCGATCGCGCTGCATCACGGCTCGCTCGACGTCGCCCAGCGCCGCAAGGTCGAGGACGCGATGTCGGCCGGAAAACTCCGCGGCGTGGTCTGCACCTCGTCCCTCGATCTCGGCGTCGACTGGGGCGACGTCGATCTCGTCATCAATATCGGCGCGCCGAAGGGCTCCTCGCGGCTGATGCAGCGAATCGGCCGCGCCAATCATCGCCTCGACGAGCCCTCGCGCGCGGTCCTCGTGCCGGCCAACCGCTTCGAGGTGCTGGAATGCTCGGTTGCGATCGATGCCATTGCCGAGAATGCGCAGGACACGCCGCCGCTCCGCGCTGGCGCGCTCGACGTGCTGGCGCAGCATGTGCTGGGCCGCGCTTGCGGCGAGCCGTTCTTGTCGGATGAACTCTATGCGGAGGTGCTGACGGCAGCGCCCTATGCCAATCTCACGCGCAGCGATTTCGACGACGTCGTCGAGTTCGTTGCGACCGGCGGTTATGCGCTGAAAACCTACGAGCGCTTCGCGCGCATCAAGCAGGACAAGCAGGGCCGCTGGCGCGTCGCCAATCCCTACGTGCGGCAGAGCTATCGGCTCAATGTCGGCACCATCGTCGAAGAGCCGATGCTGAAGGTGAAGCTGGTGCGCTCGCGTGCGGGCGGTGCGGGCGCGACCGGCGCGATCGCCCGCGGGGGCCGCATGCTGGGTGAGATCGAGGAATATTTCATCGAGGGCCTCGTCGTCGGCGACACCTTTGTGTTCGGCGGCGAGATCGTGCGCTACGAGGCCCTCGTCGAAGACCAGGTCTATGTCTCCCGCGCCAACGACAAGGACGCGAAGGTGCCGTCCTATATGGGCGGAAAATTTCCGCTCTCGACCTATCTCGCCGAGCGCGTGCGCAAGCTGCTCGACGACAGGCGTGCGTGGAACGCGTTGCCGGAGCAGGTGCGCGACTGGCTGGTGCTGCAGACGGATTTTTCCCGCGTGCCGGCGCTGCGCGAGCTGCTCGTCGAAACCTTTCCACGCGGTGGCAAGCATTATCTCGTCTGCTATCCCTTCGAGGGGCGGCTCGCGCACCAGACGCTCGGCATGCTGCTCACACGCAGGCTCGAGCGCGCCCGCGCCCGGCCGCTCGGCTTCGTTGCCAACGAATATGCGCTTGCGATCTGGGGCGTCGGTGACATGTCGCACATGATCCGCCACGGCAGGATCGACCTCAACGCGCTGTTCGAGACCGACATGCTCGGCGACGACCTCGAAGCATGGCTCCACGAATCCGCGCTGATGAAGCGCACCTTCCGCAATGGCGCGCTGATCTCGGGACTGATCGCGCGCCGCTTCACCGATGAGGACAAGAGCCGCCGCCAGGTGCTGTTCTCGACCGACCTGATCTACGACGTCCTGCGCAAGCATCAGCCCGACCACGTCCTGCTCCGCGGGGCGCGCGCCGACGCGGCCACGGGTCTCCTCGACCTCAAGCGGCTCGGTGATATGCTCGCGCGCATCCATGGCCGAATCACCCACCGGGAACTCGACCATGTTTCGCCGCTCGCAGTCCCCGTGATGCTGGAAATTGGCCGCGAGTCAGTTTATGGCGAAGCGTCAGACGAACTCTTGGCGGAAGCGGCCAGCGAGCTCGTCAAAGAGGCAATGGGATAACTGGCAGCAACGTGGCAGCAGGCGCGCAACCCACCGAAAACATCGATATGCGCGCCACGACAATCGACATTGCCGGCGTCACGCTGCACGCCGATCTCGCCGGCGCGCTGCTCTGGGACGAGCAGGGCCTGCTCGTCGTCGCCGACCTGCATCTGGAAAAAGGCTCGAGCTTTGCCACACGCGGCGTGCTGCTGCCACCTTATGACACCGTGGCGACGCTGAGCCGCCTTGCCGCCGTGATCGCGCGGCACAACCCGCGCCGGGTGATCGCGCTCGGCGACAGCTTCCATGACCGCGAGGCGCATGAGCGGCTTTCCGTGGCCGATCGCGAGGCGCTGACTGCGCTACAGGCGCATCGCGACTGGATCTGGATTTCAGGTAACCACGATCCCGCCATCCCGTCGGATTTCGGCGGCGTGGTCGCAACCGAGGTCGCGATCGGGCCGATCGCGTTCCGGCATGAGCCGACCGGCGCCTTCGGCGAGATCGCCGGGCATCTGCATCCCAAGGCGCGCGTGCCAACGCGCGGCCGCGCGGTGGAGCGGCGCTGCTTTGCCTGCGACGACGCGCGGCTCGTGATGCCGTCCTTCGGCGCCTATACCGGGGGCCTCAGCATCCGCGACCAAGCGTTCACCAAAGTCTTCGGCGCGCCCGCCTTCACCGCGCATGTCCTCGGCGACAACCGCCTGCACACCATCGCCGCGTCGCGGTGTTATTGAAAAAGAATGTAGGGTGGGCAAAGCCAACGGGTCCGATCGAACGCGCGGCCCGATGACAGGCTCCGCGTGCCCACCACTTTGGTTGCGCAGCTCGTGAATAGATGCTGGGCACGGCGCAAAGGCGCCTTTGCCCACCCTACGATCTACGAAAATCTCGAAGAGCTACGCCGCCTTCGCCTGAATGCCGTCGCAGAATTCCGCGAGCTTGTCGGCGAGTCGCAGCGTCGCCGGGCTGGCGTCGGGGGAAGCCACCAGTGCGACCTCGGTCTTGTCGATCGGCGCAAAGCCGTCTTTGGCCGTCAGCACGCGGTGATCGGCCTGGATTGATATCTCTGACAGGATGCTGAGGCCCATGCCGGCTGCAACCGCAGCCTGGATGCCGGCGAGGCTCGACGACGTATACGCCATGTGCCAGGCGCGGCCGGCGCTTTCGAGGGCATGGATGGCGCGCGCACGATAGAGGCAGCCGGCAGGAAAGCCGATCAGCGGCACCGAACCCGCGCGGGTGTCGCGCGGGTGGCTCCGGCTCGTCACCCAATGCACGCGCTCGGGCCAGGAGGCGATGCCGCCCTTTTCGGTCGCGTCGCGCTTGAGCAGCGCGAGGTCGAGATCGCCGCGTTCGAGGTCGCGTTTGAGATACGTGCTCTGGTCGGCGCGCACGTCGAGCCGCAGGCTCGGATGCGAGCGCGCGAAGGACGCGAGCAGCTTTGCGAGGCGATAGGCGGCGAAATCCTCGGGGATGCCGATCCGCACCGCGCCTTCATTGCCCGGTCGGCCGACCACATCGCGCGCTTCCTCCGCAAGCGAGAGCAGCCGCCGCGCATAAGAGAGCAGCCGCTCGCCGGCTTCCGTCGGCGTCACGTCCTTGCCGTTCCGGTTCAGCAGCACCTGGCCGATATCGTCCTCCAGTCGCCGGATCTGCTGGCTCACCGTCGATTGCGTGCGGTGGACGCGCTCGCCGGCGCGAGTGAAGCCGCCGGCATCGACCACCGAGACGAAACTCTTCAACAGCTCCAGATCGAGCATTTTGGCATCCATTCGAAAATCCACTGATGGTCAGTCTATCATTTAATTTCCAAATAGCAATGCGTGACCCTAGATCAAGGGCCGAAGGAGACCCGTAATGTCCATCGCACCCTCGATCGCCATTCCCGCCCCCCGCACTCGTTTCAACGCGCTGCCTCTTTATATCGGCCTGTTCTGCCTGCTCTGGAGCTTTGCCTTTGTCGCCGGCAAGATCGGCGTCACCGATTGCCCGCCACTGATCCTGCTCGCGGCGCGCTTCTCGCTCGCCGGGATACTGATCCTCGGTGCGTCAGCCTTCCGCCGCGATGCCTGGCGCTTGACTTGGCGGGAGGTGGCAATATTCGCGATCCTCGGCGTCGCCAACAACGCGCTCTATCTCGGCCTCGGCTATACCGGATTGAAATCCGTCTCAGCCGGCCTCGGCGGCCTGATCGTCTCCGCCAATCCGGTGTTCACGGCGGCACTGGCCGCGCTGTTTCTTGGCGAATTCATGACCTGGCGCAAAGTGCTCGGCCTGCTGCTTGGCATCGTCGGCGTGGGCTTCATCGTCTGGCATCGCATGTCGGTCGGAACCGACAGCCTGCACGGCATCCTGTTCACGCTGGCCTCGCTCGCCTCCATCGTCGCCGGCACCATCCTGTTCAAGCTGTTCGCGCCGAGGGGTAGTCTCTGGATCGGCAACGGCATCCAGAATCTCGCCGCCGGCATCGTGCTGACGCCGATAGCGCTCACCTTCGCCGACGCGAGCGCGATCGTGCCGAGCGCGCGGCTTGCGCTTGCTTTCGCCTACCTGGTGCTCGGCGGCTCGATCCTCGCCTATTTGCTCTGGTTCCATCTGCTGAAAGTGTGCGGCGCAACGGCTGCAAGCGCCTATCACTTCCTGATGCCGCCGCTCGGCATGTTCTTCGCCTGGCTCGTGCTCGGCGAACACGTCGCCTTCCGCGACATGCTCGGCATTGTGCCGGTCGCGCTCGGTATCTATCTCGTCACACGGCCGGCGGTTTCACGAGGAAGCAAAGCATGAGCGTCTCCATCACCCTGATCGGCGGTCCGACCGCGCTGCTCGAGATCGACGGTTTCCGCCTTCTCACCGATCCGACCTTCGATGCGCCCGGCAGCTATCAATTGCCGCACGTGAAACTGGAAAAGCTGGAAGGCCCGGCGATGTCGGCCGATGCGATCGGCGAGATCGATGCGGTGCTGCTGAGCCACGACCAGCATGCCGACAATCTCGATCACTCCGGCAAGGATTTTCTCGCTCACGCCAGGCGCGTGCTGACCACCGAGGCCGGAGCCAAGCGGCTCGGCAGTCACGCCGAAGGCTTTGCGCCCTGGGCCACGACGGAGCTCAAGAAGGGCGGCGCCTCGCTCACCATCACCGCGACACCGGCGCGCCACGGTCCGGCCGGCATCGAGCCGCTGGCCGGCGATGTCATCGGCTTCGTCGTCGCCTCCAGCAAGCCGGGCGCGCGTCCGATCTATGTCAGCGGTGACACCACATGGTTCGACGGTGTCGCCGAAGTGGCGCGGCGCTTCAACTGCGGCGTGGTGCTGCCCTTCGCCGGCGCGGCGCAGACCCGCGGGCCGTTCCACCTCACCATGGACACCAACGACACCATCGAGACCGCGCGCGCATTTGCCGATGCGGTGATCGTTCCCGTACACACCGACGGCTGGGCGCATTTCCGCCAGAACGCCAAGGATCTGCGCGCGAGCTTCGATGCGCTGGGGTTCGGCAAGCGGCTGAAGCTATTGGAGCCGGGCGTGACGACGGTGATCGAGTAGGCTCTCGCGTCGTCGTCATTGCGAGCGAAGCGAAGCAATCCAGACTGCTTGCGCGGCGGCACTCTGGATTGCTTCGTCGCGGGGCCTGTCATCGGGCCGCGCCTTCGCGCGGACCCGTTGGCTCCTCGCAATGACGAAAGGATCGTTCCTTTCTCGAGCGCCTACGGCTTCCGGAGCGGATCGGTGACCAGGTTCATCGCCAGCGCCTCCTTCGGCGCAAGCCAGCGCACCGCGCTGGTCTCTGACATCGCTTCCACGACCGACGAGGACACGCCCATTTTGGTCATGTAGCCCAGCAGCATGCCCGTGGTGCGCTGGGTGTCGGCGACGGGGTCGCGCACCCGCGCGGTCGTCACAAAGCGATGGACACCGAGCAGCGAGCCCTCGACACCATAGCGCGGCTTGCCGCCGGCAAAGGCCAGCACGCAGGCGCTCGCGCAATAGGCCGAGCGGACCCGCCCAGAATCATCGGCAGTGCCCACGGCCGTCGCGAGCCCGCGTGATCTGATGATCTCGCCCATGATGACAGCCTGGCCGACATCGCCGCCAGGCGAGGACAACAACACCAGATCGCCCGGCGCAAGATGGGCTTGCTCGAGCTGCGTGCGCAGCCAGCTCGCTGCGGCCGGACCGATCCTGCCGCGGATCGCGAGCGCAGGCCGCCCGCGGCCCGAGCCGTCGAAATCGGCGCTCGGAATCCGCGAGGAGTTCAGGCTCGGCGAGAAATACTCGTCTTTCCAATACGCCCACGCCTCTGGCCGCGACAGATCCTTGAAGGCGCGAATGCCGACGCTTAGTAGTATCAGCATGAAGAAGACCGCGGACCAGGAAAGCCGCCGGTTCCCGAGGCGCGATGGGGGTGATGGCGGATGACCAGGCGCAGGCGGCCGCACCCATGGCCCTGTCGGCTGGCTTTTCTTGCGATCGTCGACAGGCATGTGAATCCTCGCGCGGCAAGTCAGCCGCGTCGGCGCGGCTTCGATGCTTTGTCGTGGAGGTATAGGTAGCGGTTCAGCGTGTGATCACAAGCGCGCAGTCGTGGCGCGCTTGCTGGCCGGCGGCTTCACCGCCGGCTTGGCTGCAGCGGCCGGGGTCGCGGCGGGAGCCAAATCCCAGCCACCAGGCGGCGTTGCCACGTTGACGGCGTCGTCCGGCTGCTGTTCGGGCGTAAAGGTCTGGATCGCGAGCTTGGCTGCGGCGAGCGACTGAGGATCGAGGCGTTTGGCGATATCGTCGCGCTTGCGTGCGGCATCCGCATCGCCCTGCGCCGCCGCCAGGCTGAACCATTTGAAGGATTCGGCGAGGTTCTGTTCGACGCCGATGCCGCGGGCGTAGAGGATCCCGAGGTTGAACTGGCTGTCGCCGATACCGCGGTCGGCCGCCTTGCGGAACCATTGCGCCGCGCTCTTGTAATCCGGTCCCTTGCCGCCGCCGTCGGCGTCGAGCACCGCAAGATTGTGCATCGCCTTGGCGTTGCCGCGCTCGGCGGCTTGCACGTAGTAGCGGCGGGCGGTGTCGATGTCCTTCTTCACGCCCATGCCCTTTTCGTAGAGCGTGCCAAGCCGGAAGATTGCCGGCACGATGCCGGCTTGCGCCGCGCGGTCGTACCATTTCGCGGCTTCTCCGAGATTCTGCGGCACGCCCTTGCCTTCGGCAAAGCGCACGCCGACCTCATAGGCTGCGGAGGCATCACCCTTGAGCGCAGCACTGCGCAAGTTCGGTCCGCCGATCATGTCGGGTAGCCGTTCGCCCCGTGGAATCTGCGGGATCAGCGGCTTCTTGCTGCTGGCGCCGGGGATCGTGCCCGTGACGTCGTTGTCGGCGGAAGCCTGAGGCGCGGCGGACATTTGCGGAATTACGACGGTCGCAGTGGCGTCAGCTGCCGGCGCTGAATTGTTCATAGACTGCCGGCCGATTGGAGTCGGAGACGTCAGCGAGGGCGAAGGCGCGGACTGCTCGGGCGCGGGCGCCTTGGCGCTCGAGTCCGACGGCGTCAGTGTCGAGGGCTGCTCGACGGATTTCCCCAAGCCCGGAATCGGCACGCCGCCGGAGTCGAGCAGGTTCATCGCCATCTTGAAAGAGCCGAGCACGATCACGACCACGCTCGCGCCGACCAGGAGCGAGCGGATCTTGGAAGTGACGGTCGAGGGCTCTTTCGCACCGTCCTTCTTGGCGGCTTCCTTGGCCTTGATTTTTTCCTTGGCCTTCTCGGCCTTGGCCGCGCGCGCCTTGTCGGCAGGCGGTTGAGCGGCAGCGGCTTGCGCCGCACGGCGGGCGGCGGCGATGAAGCTTGAAGAGGAGACCGGCTCTTTGGGAGCCGCCGGGATTTCGCTGATCGCGCTCTCGGAAGCGGCGATGCGCTCCGAGGGCGAGGCGGCGCGGGCGCTCGGGCGGGTGCCCGGCTCGAGCGGATGGTCGGGCGGCAGGTCCAGCGCGAGCGCCGGCCGCGCCGGAGAGCTGGGCAGCAGGATTTCGCTGATCGCGAGCGGCGGCGGGGGAGGCGAGGGCGCAGCGGCTACGACAGGCGGGGCATCGGGTTCGGCTGCATGGAAATCGCGCGGCGCGGCGGCGAAATGCGGCGCGGGAGCCTGTGCCGCGGCAGGATTGGGCAGTTCCGGCTTGAATTGCGGCCCTGCGGCGCCGCGCGGACCCATCGCCGGCTGCTCGACCGGCGCAAGCTGCGGCACCGGCGCCGAGCGCACCGCGCGCAGATCGCCTTCGATCATGGCGAGGCGGTCGACCACATGGCCTAGCGTCGAGTTGACCGCTTCCAGCGAGTCCTGGGTCTGGCGGTCGGTCTTCGACTGGCTGAAACGGATGTCGGAGAGCTCGCGCTTGACGAGCTCGATCAGCTCGTCGTCGCGCTGATCGGGCATGCCGCGCTGTTGACTGTTGGCGAACGACGCGAGCGCCGCGTGCTGGTTGTCGGCGAAGGACGCCAATGCAGCATGCTGGTTTTCGAGATGGCGCAGGATGTCGTGCAGCCCGTCCTCGACGCGGCCGAGATTAGGGGACGAACGCTGATCGTTGGCGGCTTCCAGCCGCTCCAGGAGATAGGAAACGCGCTGCTCGAGATGCGCAAAGGCCGAGGCGCTGTCACCTCCGACCTGCATGCGGTCGATGCGGTCGGACAACGCGCGCAGCGCGCCTTCGATCTGCTCGGAATTGTCGTGATATTGCGGCCGCTCGCGGCTTTCCAGCGCCGAGGTCAGCGCTGCAATGCGGCTCTCCAGCGCCGCAAAGGAATCGCTGCTGCCGCTTGAGCGGGCGAGCTGGTCGACCTTCGACGACAGCATTTGCACGTCGTCCGACAGCCGCACCAACGCGTCGTTGGAGGCGACATTGGAGACGATGGCGCGGAGCGCGGAGATCGCGCTCTCAAGCTGGCGCATCGTGCCGCCATCGTCATTGGCGCGCAGGATCATGTCGAGCTTGGCGCCGAGATTGCGGATCGCCTCGTCATAGCCGGCGAGCTGCTCAGCCGATTTCAGGGAGCGCAGCACGTCGCGGATTTCGTTGAGCGCGTTCTCGATATTGGCGAGCACGTGGCCGTCGATGCCGCTCTCGCGACCGTCCTCGATACGGCGCGACAACGCGCGGATCTCGCTCTCAATCGAATCGATCGCGCGGCGCGGCATCGCCTCCGTGATGGCAGCACGGATTTCGGATAGCTCGTTGCGGAACGCCGCGATCGATGGCTCGATATCGGGGCGCTGCAGCGCCTCGATCTGGCTCGTGATCTTGAACAGATGCCGTTCCAGCGAGGAGAAATCCGGCCCTGGCGGGGGCGGCGCCATCTGCGGGGCAGTCGGGGGGGCGGCGCGCTGCAGCATCGAACGCGGCGGCGGGGCGTCAAGCTCGCTCTGACGCGCGGCGATTTCGGCGACCGCAAAGTCGAGCGAGGCAGGGCTCAGGGGCGGCGAAGCGCGGTAGGCCGCCGCAGCCTGCGCCTGTGGAGAATAGACCTGGCTTGCGGCGCGCTCGACGGCTTCCGTCTGACGCTGCTGCTTGTTCTGCGCTTGATTCTGGGCTTGGCGCGCGGCTTGCGGATTGGAAATCTGCGACAACCTTGCATCCAGCCGGGAGATCGCATCATTGAGCTGGCGCGCGACGCCCGGCTCGCGCGTGGCGTCGCTCCGCGGCATCGGCTGCGAAATGCGCTCGATCTGGCGGGTGATGGCATCAAGCCGCTGGTGGATGTCGGCGACGTCGCGGCTCGGCGAATACGGCGGTGGAGCTGAATTGCGATAGTTGGGCGGCGTCGAATCGCCGAGCGCGGAATTGAGCCAGTCGCTGAGCGATAGGCCGGCGCGTCGTGCGGCGGCCTCGGCCCTTTCGCGGACGGATGGATCGATGTCGTCGACACTCCACGATACGCGCGAATTCATGATCTCGTCCGGTTCCGCTCCGGCGCCCACCCCGGCGCCAAACAGCCTCCCCGCGCGTCCCAGTCACGAGACAATCCAATTCCGCGCCGGTCGTCTGCCTCAGACGCCGACTTTTTCCCCTCAGGGTAAATAACGAGTTAAGGAATGCGGCCGCGCGGCCTTAAAGTTGCATTTGGCACGGGATTTGAGGGATTTAGCGATCGTTTTCGCGGGCGTTGCCTTCCAACGGAACCACGTTGGCCTTGCCCGCGAGCGCCGAGAGCGCGTCGATCGCTTCCTCGCACCATTCCGCCACCATGCGCTCATGACGAAGGCCGAGCTTGAGGCTGATCAGCTTGCCCATGTCGGCGGGCGACGCCTGGCCTTGCGGAAAGCGCTTGTGCAGCAGCCGTTCATAGCGCTCGTAGCGGTCGCGATGGTGCTCCATCCGCGCCATCAGGTCGGCGCGCAACGGCTCGATGTCGATGTTGTCGAGGGCGTAGAGCCTGACCAGCAGATCGTCCTTGATCGACGCCGGAACGCTGGGCCGGGCAGCCCAATGTCTGAGCGCGGCCTTACCCTCGGGCGTGAGCGTGTAGACGAGCTTATTGGGCTTGCCGGATTGGACCACCTCGCGGGCCTGTACGTGGCCGCGGTCGCGCAGCTTGGAAAGCTCGCGGTAGATCTGCTGGTGATCGGCCTTCCAGAAGAAGCCCATCGACGAATCGAAGGTCTTGGCGAGCTCGTAGCCCGTCATCGGACGGTCGGTCAGGCATGCCAGGATTGCGTCACCGAGCGCCATGTTGCCGCCTCCAGGAGCATGATCCGGAAAAATGTGCAGCGGTTTTCCGAAGAGATCATGCTCAACCAAAATGCCGGAGCGGGTGCTGATTCGAAGAAGGCAGCCTGCTCCAGCGATCTCTTGACTTTATGCACAAAGATGCATATGCGTCAATGTGCATATCAGGCCGATGGCCCGCCGAGCCGGGCCGTTGGCGCGTTCCGCGGAAGAGGAGACGTCCCATAGCCATGGCCGGCCTCGATAGATGGTACGCTTTCATGAAGTCCCATGACCGCGCGGCACTCTGGGAGCTGCTGCACCCGGATGCCGTGTTCGAAAGTCCGGTCGTGCACACGCCGCAGCGCGGCCGCGACATCACATTCAAGTATCTGGCGAGCGCCGAGAAGGTACTGGGCGGGCCTGGCTTCGCCTATCGCGGCGAGTGGCGCGGCGACAACGGCGCGGTGCTCGAGTTCGAGACCGAGATCGAAGGCATCACCATCAACGGCGTCGACATCATCACGTTCGATCAGGACGATCGCATCACGCACTTCAAGGTGATGGTGCGTCCCTTGAGGGCGATCAACCTGCTGCACCGGCTGATGGGCGAAGAGCTGATGCGGCAGTCAGGCAATGCCGACGCCGTGAAGTCGCAGTCGTCCGCGTGATATTCGCTTTCCCGGGAAGGTGAAACGTATAAGGTCCCCTCCCGGAATTTTCGTCATCGATGCGCTTCGCGTTGTTGAGCGAAGCGACGAACCCCAAAGATCCGCCCGCCGGGAGAACGCCATGCCGATCTACAAAGCCCCAGTCGAGGACGTCAATTTCCTGTTCAACGACGTCTTCCAGATCGATCGCTACGACAATCTGCCGGGTTTCTCCGATGCCTCCTCCGACGTGCGCGAGGCGATCCTGGGCGAAGCCGCCAAGCTTGCCGAGGAAGTGCTGCAGCCCTTGAACCGCGTCGGCGATCTCGAAGGCTGCAAGCGCAATGCCGACGGCAGTGTCACCACGCCGAAGGGATTTAAAGAGGCGTTCAAGCAGGTCGCCGAGGGCGGCTGGCTCGGCCTATCGGCACCGACCGAATATGGCGGGCAGGGGCTGCCGGCGACGCTGTCTCAGGCTGTCAACGAATTCCAGATCTCCGCCAATATGGCGTTCTCGATGTATGGCGGGCTCACCATGGGCGCGACGGCGGCGCTCTTGGTGCACGGCTCGCCGGAGCAGAAGAAGACCTATGTGCCGAAGATGGTGGCGGGCGAGTGGACCGGCACCATGAATCTTACCGAGCCGCATTGCGGCACCGATCTTGGCCTGCTCCGCACCAAGGCGGTGCGTCAGGCCGACGGGAGCTTCAAGATCACGGGCACCAAGATCTTCATCTCCGCCGGCGAGCATGACCTGGCCTCCAACATCATCCATCTCGTGCTCGCGCGCATCGAAGGCGCGCCGGCGGGCATCAAGGGCGTATCGCTGTTCGTGGTGCCGAAATTCATGGTCAATGCCGACGGCTCGGTCGGCGCGCGCAATGGCGTGACCTGCGGCTCGATCGAGCACAAGATGGGCATCCACGGCAATTCCACCTGCGTGATGAACTACGACAACGCCACCGGCTGGCTGATCGGCGAAGAGAACAAGGGCATGCAGGGCATGTTCGTGATGATGAACGAGGCCCGGCTCGGCGTTGCCGTGCAGGGGCTGGCGCAGTCCGAGGTGGCCTATCAGAATGCGGTCGCCTATGCCCGTGACCGTCTGCAGGGCCGCGCGTTGACGGGCCCGAAGGCCCCGGACAAGCCGGCCGATCCCATCATCGTGCATCCGGACGTACGCCGCACGCTGCTCTCCGTCCGCGCCTTCAACGAGGCGGCGCGCGCGATGGTGATCTGGACCGCGCTCAAGAGCGACGTTGCGCATCGCTCCCCTGACCCCAAGGACCGCGAGGCCGCCGACGACCACATGGGCCTGTTGACGCCGGTGTTGAAAAGCTTCCTCACCGACACCGGCTTTGCCAATGCGGTGCAGGCCCAGCAGGTGTATGGCGGCCACGGCTATATCGCCGAGCAGGGCATGGAGCAGTTCGTGCGGGATGCGCGCATCGCCATGATCTATGAGGGCGCCAACGGCATCCAGGCGCTCGACCTCGTCGGTCGCAAGCTGCCGCGCGACGGCGGCCGCGCCATCATGTCGTTCTTCTCCGAGCTCGGCGCCTACTGCAAGGAGAACGGCGGCAACGAGGCCATGAAGCCCTACATTGCGCCGCTCTCGACTGCGCTCGGCCATCTGCAGCAGGCCACCACCTGGCTGATGCAGAACGCCATGATGAAGCCCGACAATGCGGGGGCTGCCGCCACCGATTACCTGCAGCTGTTCGGCTTCGTCACGCTGGGCTACATGTGGGCGCGGATGGCCAAGGTCGCGCTCGACAAGATTGCCGCGGATGGCGAAACGGCCTATCTGAAGACCAAACTTGTGACCGGCCGCTTCTTCATGGAGCGGATGCTGCCGGAGACGGCGCTGCACCTGGCGCGGATCCAGACCGGCGCGGGCGCGACCATGGAACTGGCGGCCGAGGCGTTTTGAGTTTCGCTTCCGTCGTCCTGCGCAATCCGCTATCATATGACGAACATCATCTTTAGGAGAGCGTCATGCCTGAGGCCTTTATCTACGATCACGTTCGCACTCCCCGCGGCCGCGGCAAGCCGGACGGCGCCCTGCACGAGGTGACGGCGCTTGCGCTCGCCACCGTGCCGCTGAAGGTGCTGAAGGACCGCAACAACCTGCCGAAGGATTCCGTCGACGACGTCATTCTCGGCGTGGTCGATCCCGTCGGTGAGGCCGGCTCCGACATCGCCCGCTTCGCTGCGATCAAGGCGGGGCTTGGCGAGAAGGTGCCGGGCGTGCAGATCAGCCGCTTCTGCGCCTCCGGTCTCGATGCAGTGAATTTCGCGGCCGCCCAGATCATGAGCGGTCAACATGAATTGGTGATCGGCGGCGGCGCCGAATCCATGAGCCGCGTCGGCATCGGCTCGTCCGGCGGCGCCTGGCCGATGGATCCCTCGATTGCGGTGCCGGCCTACTTCATGCCGCAGGGCGTCTCGGCCGATCTGATCGCCGCCAAGTACGGCTTCTCGCGCGACGACGTCGATGCCTATGCGGTGCAGAGCCAGCAGCGCGCCGGCAAGGCGTGGGACGAGGGCCGCTTCAACAAGTCGGTGGTGCCGGTCAAGGACGTCAACGGGCTGACGCTGCTGGCCAAGGACGAGCATATGCGTCCGACCACGACCATGCAGTCGCTGGCGCAATTGCAGCCTTCGTTTGCGCAGGTTGCGCAGATGGGCGGCTTTGATGGCGTCGCGATCCAGTCCCACCCGGAGATCGAACGGGTCAACTATGTGCATCACGCCGGCAATTCCTCGGGCATTGTCGATGGCGCCGGCGCCGTGCTGCTCGGCAGCAAGGAAGCGGGCGCGAAGCACGGGTTAAAGCCGCGGGCGAAAATTCGCGCGTTTGCCAATATCGGCTCCGAGCCCGCGATGATGCTGACGGGACCCGTCGACGTCACCGAAAAGCTGTTCGAGCGTTCCGGCATGAAGAAGTCGGATATCGACCTGTTCGAGCTGAATGAAGCCTTTGCCTCGGTGGTGCTGCGCTACATCCTGGCTTTCGACATCGACAACGCCACGATCAACGTCAATGGCGGCGCGATCGCGCTCGGCCATCCGCTCGGTGCGACCGGTGCGATGATTCTGGGCACTGTGCTCGATGAACTGGAGCGCACCAACAAGGAGACCGCGCTGGTGACGTTGTGCATCGGCGGCGGCATGGGCACCGCGACCATCATCGAGCGGGTGTAAGACCGTAGGGTGGGCAAAGGCGCGTACGCGCCGTGCCCACCACTTAATTCACCGGCATGGCGGTGGGCACGCTTCGCTTTGCCCACCCTACGACAGCAGAGATAACCGCCGCATTCTGGCGTGAGGGAGCACCACAATGGCCTTCAAGAATTTCAAAGTCGAGACGGATGCCGACGGCATTGCGCTCGTGACCTGGGACATTCCCGGCCGCTCGATGAACGTGCTGGACGAGACCTCGATCGAGGAGCTCGAAGCGATCGTCAAGCAGACAATGGAGGACGCCGCCGTGAAGGGCGTCGTCATCACCTCGAGCAAGGAGGCATTCTGCGCCGGCGCCGATCTCTCGATGCTCGAGGGCATGAATCGCACTTACGCGAAAATGCTGAAGGAGAAGGGCGAGGTCGCGGCGAACCAGATGCTGTTCGACCAGAGCCGGCGCTTCTCGCTTGCATTCCGAGCCATCGAGACCTGCGGCAAGCCGTGGGCGGCCGCGATCAATGGTCTGGCGCTAGGCGGCGGCTTCGAGCTGACGCTGTCCTGCCACTACCGCGTCGCCGCCGATAATCCGAAGACGCGGCTGGGCCTGCCCGAAATCAAGGTCGGCCTGTTCCCCGGCGCCGGCGGCACCCAGCGCGTGCCGCGCATCGTGCAGCCGCAGGATGCGATGCAACTCCTGCTCAAGGGCAAGGCCATCAAGCTCGACCGCGCCAAGGCGCTGAACCTGATCCACGCCGTCGTTCCCGCCGGTGACATGATCAAGGCCGCGAAAGACTGGATCAAGGGCGGCGGCAAGGCCGTCGCGCCCTGGGACGAGAAGGGTTTCAAGCTGCCGGGCGGACCTGTTTTCTCCAAGGCCGGTATGATGATGTTTCCGGCCGGCAACGCCATCTACCGCCGCGAGACCTACGACAATTATCCGGCGGCGCGCGCCGTCATGAGCTGCGTCTATGAGGGCCTGCAGTTGCCGATCGACGCTGGCTTGCGCGTCGAATCGCGCTACTTCACGCAGGTGCTGCGTTCGAAGGAAGCGGCCGCAATGATCCGCTCGCTGTTCCTGTCGATGCAGGAATTGAACAAGGGCGCGCGGCGTCCGCAAGGCGTGCCGCCGACCAAAGTGAAGAAGCTCGCCGTGATCGGCGCCGGCTTCATGGGCGCCAGCGTCGGTTACGTCTCGGCGCGCGCGGGCATCGACGTCGTGCTGATCGACCGCGACCAGGCCTCCGCCGACAAGGGCAAGGCGCACGCGGAAGCCGTGATCAGCGATCTCGTCAAGAAGGGCCGCGCCTCCGAGAAGGATCGCGACGCCACCCTGTCGCGCATCACGGCGAGCGCCGACTACAATGCGATCTGGGATTGCGACCTCGTCATCGAAGCCGTGTTCGAGGATCGCAAGGTCAAGGCCGACACCTACGCCAAGGCACAGCCGCTGCTCAAGGAGGGCGCGATCTTCGCGTCCAACACCTCGACGCTGCCGATCAATTCGCTCGCGGAAGAGTTCAAGGACCAGTCGAAATTCATCGGCATCCATTTCTTCTCGCCGGTCGAGAAGATGATGCTGACCGAGATCATCCTGGGCAAGAACACCAGCGATCTGGCCATCGCAACCGCGCTCGACTACGTGCGCCAGATCGGCAAGACACCCATTGTCGTGAACGACTCGCGCGGCTTCTACGCCAACCGCTGCGTGCTGCGCTTTACCGCGGAAGGGCTCGAGATGCTGATGGAGGGCGTGCCGGCCGCGATGATCGAGAACACCGCCAAGATGGCCGGCATGCCGGTCGGTCCGCTGTCGCTGTCGGACGAGGTTGCGCTCGACCTCGTGCTCAAGATCATGAAGGCGACCGAGGCCGATCTCGGCCCCAATGCCGTCGACCAGGCGCAGAAGAAGATGATGATCGAGATGGTCGAAAAACAAGGTCGCTTCGGCCGCAAGAACGGCAAGGGCTTTTACGACTATCCCGAGAAGGGCAAGGGCCAGAAGAGTCTGTGGGCGGGCATTGCGGCGCTGCAGCCGAAGCATCTCGATCCCGATACGCTCGATGTCGAGGAGTTGAAGCAGCGCTTCCTCGTGGTGCAGGCCGTGGAAGCGGCGCGCACGGTGGAAGATCACGTCATCGTCGATCCGCGCGAGGCCGATGTCGGCTCGATCCTCGGCTTCGGCTTTGCGCCGTTCACCGGCGGCACGCTGTCTTACATCGACTTCATGGGCACCAAGGCATTCGTCGAGCTCTGCCACAAGCTGGAGGCCAAATACGGCTCGCGCTTCACGCCGCCGAAGCTTCTGGAGGAGATGGCCGCCAAGGGCGAAACCTTCTACGGCCGCTTCGCGCCGAAGAAACCGGCCGCGCAGGCCGCGGAGTAAATCTTACCCTCTCCCGCAAGGGGAGAGGGTAAGAGCGCGTGCCCACGCCGCCTGCAACAGATCTTCCTTCTTCAGCGCTGCCCGCATCTTCTGCGGCGCAGCGTCATCGTGCTCCGCTTTGCGCCAACGTTGCCGTTCGGAGCGGCACCAAGCTCAGTTGCAAATGGCGTGATACGCGATCGCCGCCGTGGACGCGGAGGCGCCGTCCACGACGAAGGCTTCATCGTCCTTCACGAGATACAGAAACGGTCTGTCCTCGGTGCTTTCGCCCGACGCCTTTTTGCTTTTGACGCGCCCGCAGATCGTATCAACGGATTGCCCCAGCGTGTTCCTTCGTACCGCCCGGCTCATCTCGTCAAAAACGGCCGACCCAGGGTCATCCAACTTGGCCGCCACGGCGGCCTTGGCCTTGGTAATGACAGGATCGGATGTTTGAAGGCGCTGCACCCATGCCGGCGGTTCGACCTTCGCTGCCGTTGTGATGGACTTTTCTGCGTCATCGGCGTGACGGGTTGCGTCGTCGGCGTGAGCGGATGACGGCTTGGCCGTCCGCGCTGCACGCTTGGGTTTGGGTTCTGGTATCGTGGAATCCGGCTCGTATAGTGCTGGATCCGGCTCGGTCGCTTGACTGAGACGAAGGCTTGCATGCCGGTCAAAACACGCGAAGCCGCTCCCGTCAAAGCCGGTGCAGGCTTGTATGTCCGGCGATACGTAGCAGCCGCAGCCGGCGACACTCGCGGCCAATAGACAGGCGAAAAGCGCCCTCATGCAACCCTTCCCCAAAAGGTTGAGTTACGCTCGCAGTTCTTGCTGCGTGACGATGATGATGCGCCGGTTCGTCAAGACTCGCTTGAATCAATTAAACGCGCATTAAGCCTGCCCGTGCCGCTCGGCGAACCCGTTTCTTGGTTAACATCGGCGTAACGCGCGTTCGCCCTGCCATCACAAAAAAAGCCGGATCATCGATCCGGCCTTTCTTGCATTCTCACATTCCAGAGCGTCTCACGCCGCCTGCAACAAACCCTCCTTCTTCAGCGCTTCCTGCACCTTCGGGCGCGCGGCGACGCGGGCCTTGTAGGCCATGAGGTTCGGCAAGGAGGAGAGATCGAATTTCAGCCGGTCGGTGGCCCACATCAGCATGGTGAAGAGATAGCCGTCGGCGACGGTGAACTGCTTGCCCATCAGGTAGTCGCGGCCGGCGAGCTGCGTCTCCAGATACTTGAACTTGCCCATGGCGCGGTCCTTGAAGAAGGCCTTGGCGTCGTCGGACAGCACCGGCGAGAACATCGGACCGAGATTCTTGTGCAGCTCGGTCGTGATGTAGTTCAGCCATTCGAGCAGCTTGTAGCGCTCCTCGGAGTCGCGGGCGGGCGCCAGGTGCTTGTCTTTGACCTTGTCGGCGATCATCTGCACGATGATCGGCCCTTCGGTGACCAGTTCGCCGGAATCGAGCGCCAGCGCGGGCACCTGGCCCTTCGGGTTGACCTTCCAGAAGTCGTCGCCATTTTCGAGCTTCTTGGCGCGCAAATCGACCTTGACTAGGTCATAGGGGAGCCCTGCCTCGAGCAGGGCGATATGAGGGGATAGCGAGCAGGCGCCGGGGGCGTAATAAAGCTTCATCGGGAATTCTCCTCCTCGTGGTTCTTGGGTTTTGGTTCCTGGGTTTCGGTTCTTTAGTGTTGGTGCTTGGGATTTGAGGCGGGATGACTAAATGCATATGCATGGAATAGTCAAGATTGATGCAGATGCATTCAGTGCGGTACACTTTGCTGTGAGAGATATGGGCCAGATCATATCATGAAGCGCAAACCATCGACCGAGGCGACCGCTGCCTGGATCCGCCTGATGCGGGTTCAGACGAGGGTGCTGGATGCCGTCGAGCAGGAGCTGAAGAAGGCGGGTTTCCCGCCGCTTGCCTGGTATGATGCGCTCCTGGAACTGTCGCGCGCGCCGTCGGGCGAGATGCGCCCCGTCGAATTGGAGCGGCAGATGTTGTTGCCACAATATTCCACCTCGCGGCTGATCGATCGTCTGGTCGATGAGGGGCTCGCCGCGCGGCGCGAATGCAAGATCGACAAGCGCGGCCAGTTCGTCGAGATCACCGAGGCCGGTCGCGAATTGCAGAAGAAAATGTGGGGCGCCTATTCGGCGGCCATCGAAAAGCATGTCGGCTCCAAGCTCTCGGACGCCGATGCCGCGAAGCTCTGCGGCTTGCTTGACCGGCTGGGTTGCTCCTGCAGCGATGCGCAATCGCCTGCAATCGGCGAGGGCGTGCCCTCCCGATGACCTGGCTCTCTCCTCTCGCGTCCGCGTGCGCCTGTCGCGCGGACATTCCCGCTACCTGCGCGCGCCGCTGTCTGCGCGCCGTTGACCGAAGAAATTTTCATGGCGCGTGACCAGATCGATATGACGCCGCTGCAATCGCGCGATGAGCTCGTGGCGTGGATAGCGGCGGGCGTGAAGCCGCCGTCCGAGTTCCGGATCGGCACCGAGCACGAGAAGACGCCGTTCACGCTCGAGGGCCATCGCCCTGTGCAGTATGAGGGCGCGCGCGGCATCGGCGCGCTGCTCGAAGGCATGAAGCTCCTGCTCGGCTGGGAGCCGATCATGGAGCGCGGCAACATCATCGGGCTTTATGACGTTACCGGCGGCGGCGCGATCTCGCTGGAGCCGGGCGGGCAGTTCGAATTGTCCGGCGCGCCGGTCGAGACCGTGCACCAGACACAAGGAGAGCTGATGGCGCATCTGGCGCAGGTGCGTGAGATCGCGACCCCCCTGGGGATAGGCTTCCTTGGCCTTGGCATGACGCCGTCCTGGTCGCGTAGCGAGATCCCGGTCATGCCCAAGGGGCGCTACAAGATCATGACCAATTACATGCCGAAGGTCGGCAAATACGGCCTCGACATGATGTACCGGACCTGCACGGTGCAGACCAATCTCGACTTCTCGTCCGAAGCCGACATGGTGAAGAAGCTGCGCGTCTCGCTCGCGCTGCAGCCGGTCGCAACCGCGCTGTTCGCCAATTCGCCGTTCACCGAAGGCAAGCCGAACGGCTTCCTCTCCTTCCGCTCGGAGATCTGGCGCGACACCGACAACGCGCGATCGGGCATGCTTCCCTTCGCCTTCGAGAAGGGCATGGGCTTCGAGCGTTATGTTGATTACGCGCTTGATGTGCCCATGTACTTCGTCAAGCGCGGCGACGATTATATCGACGTCTCCGGCTCGTCCTTCCGCGCCTTCTTCGAAGGAACGAACAACCGCCTGCCCGGCCAACGCCCGACCCTGTCGGACTGGGCCAATCATCTCTCGACGATCTTCCCTGAAGTGCGGTTGAAGCGATACTTGGAGATGCGTGGCTCCGACGGCGGCCCCTGGAGCCGGCTGCCGGCGCTGCCGGCGTTCTGGGTTGGTCTGCTTTATGACGATATCAGCCTCGATGCCGCCTGGGACATCGCCAGGCACTGGAACGCCCATGAGCGCCAGGCGCTGCGTGATGACGTGCCGCGGCTTGGCTTCAAGGCAAAGATCCGCGACCGCTATTTGTTCGAGATCGCCAAGGAATGCCTTGCGCTCGCGCATGCGGGCCTGCGCCGGCGTGGCCGCATCGACCATTTCGGGCGGGACGAGACCCGGCATCTGGAACCGCTCGATCGCATCATCGATGCGGGCAAGACGCCGGCCGAGGAGCTGCTGGATAGATTTAATGGTCCATGGGGCGGCTCGGTCGAACCGGCCTACTCGGAATACGCGTTTGAGACCAAAAACGCATAAAGCGTGATCCGGACCCGCAGGGGCCACACCAGCGCAGCGGGGGAAGCCGGCTTCGGCAAGGCAATGCCCCTCGGGCTCGAGTGGAAGGATCATGTGCTGACAAAAGATGGAATGCGATGACAATTCGCAGGCTTGTCATAGCGTTCTACGCCTTTAAGTCATTTTGCGCGTGTCGGTTTTTCCGACCGTTCATCCGCCGTACAGGTTCATGGCGATCAAATGGCGGGCGGAGCATGATCCGGAAAAAGGGGGCTGCCCGCACGTTTGGAGCGTGCGGTGGACCCCGGTTTTTCGAAAAGACCACGCTCCAAACAAGAAACTGCTCGCGTGTATCTTCGAAAGCAACCGCGCATGGGAATTGGCCGCCTGCTTGGGGCGTGTTTTGTGACGCTCACTGTGCTCGGGGCCGCGCTGGCTGCGCAGCCTGCGGCTGCCCAGACCAACTTCGACCGGCCGGGCGCCGATTATATGAGTCAACCCGTGATCTCGGGCGATCCCGAGGATTGCGCATTGCTCTGTGAGCGCGACCGCCGCTGCCATTCCTGGAGCTTCAATTACCCGACCGATCCCGCGATCGGCGCGGTGTGCTGGCTGAAGAGCAGCGTGCCGGCGCGCGTAAAGGACAATTGTTGCGTCTCGGGCGTGCGCGGCGCCGGTGTGGTCGAGCCGCACAGCGGCACTGACGAAATCTCGATCGACCGCCCCGGCGGCGACTACAAGGGCTTCGAGGTCAAGAAGGGCGAGGGCCAGGAAGCCTGCAAGGCGGCCTGCACGGCTGACAACAAATGTCGCGCCTGGACCTATGCGCGCGCCGGCTACGTCGGCAAGGAAGCGCATTGCTTCCTGAAAAAGGAGATCAAGCCGCCGCGCCGGCGGGCGGGATATTCTTCCGGCGTCGTCAGGTAACAATCGCCCGTTGGCTTGCGTATCTGAATTGCGTCGCCCACGGCCAAGGGCCGGGCGCGAGCCAGCCAGGGGAACTCACATGACTTTGACGCGCAGACTGTTCAACGGGGCGATGATTGCAGCAGCGCTGGCGATGGCCAGCCTGCTCCGGCCGGCATCGGCCAACACGGCGATTCCTTTCACCACGGAAGCCTTCAAGGCGGCGCAGGCCTCCGGCAGCCCGATCCTGGTCGAGATCCATGCCGACTGGTGCCCGGTCTGCAAAGCGCAGAAGCCGATTCTCGACAAGCTGACCGCGGAACCCAAATTCAAGGATCTGAAGATCTTCCGGGTCGACTTCGATTCCATGAAGCCTGAGGTGAAGGCGTTCGGGGCGCAGATGCAGTCGACCCTGATCGTGTTCAAGGGCGCGAATGAACAGGGCCGCTCGGTCGGCGACACCAAGGAAGAGTCGATCGCCGCCCTGCTCAACAAGAGCCTCTAGGAAGCCGACGTGATCGCGATCGCGCTGGCCTTTCTGGCCGGCTGGCTATCGATCCTCTCGCCATGCGTCTTGCCGCTGGTGCCGATCGTGCTGGGTGCTGCGGTCGCGGCGCACCCGCTCGGCGCGGTGGCGCTGGCGACGGGACTTGCGACATCGTTCACGGGTCTCGGCCTGTTTCTGGCGCTGGCCGGATTTGGCGCCGGCCTTGACGCCGACACACTACGCCTCGCGGCCGCGGTGATGATGATCGCGCTCGGCGCGATCCTGATCGTGCCCTCCTGGCAGACACGATTGGCCGCAGCCGGTGGGCCAGTTTCGCGCTGGGCTGACCAACGTCTCGGCGGACTAGCATTCTCCGGGTTCGCCGGCCAGTTCGCGATCGGTCTCCTGCTCGGCGTCGTCTGGTCGCCCTGCGTCGGCCCGACGCTTGGGGCTGCCTCGCTGCTAGCGGCGCAGGGCCGCGATCTGCCGCAGGTCACACTCACCATGATCGCCTTCGGGATTGGCGCCGCGTTGCCGCTCGCCTTGCTCGGGCTGGTCTCGCGCGCGGCGCTGGCGCGCGTCCGCTCGCGCCTGATGTCGGCGGGAAAGCTCGGCAAGGCCCTGCTCGGCGCGGCCTTCGTCCTTGTCGGGGTTGCGGTCATCAGCGGCGTGGATCATCAGATCGAGGCCGCGCTGGTTGATGCGTCCCCGGCCTGGCTGACGCAATTGACGACGTCGCTTTAGCCGTACGGCGCGGTCTCGGCCGCGATCACCGTGATCTCCGGCCACAGCGTCTTCCATCGCGCCGCTTTGGCCGCGTAATTTGCGGGTGAAAAATTCGGGCCTGGATTGGGCCGCACGATCATGGCAGCGATGTCGGCAAAACCGTGCGGTGCATAGACCTCGTAGCCGTCATCGGTGCAGCGAATCCCGACCATCGTGTTCACAGTGAGGAATCGGTCGATGCCTTCAGTCGAGCTTTTCAGCGGTGGATAGGGCACGCCATGCTTGTCGGGATACCAGAGATGGACGCGCGCCTGGTTGCGCGTCTCGATGGTGACGCCAAGGCCGGCAAGCCTAGCGGCAACATTGCAGATCACCGCGTCCTCGGCTTCCCACGATGTGTCGGGATCGAAATAGAAGACATCGTAATCGCTGATGCCGTAAGTAGGCGCGCGGCCGGTCAAGTGATTCCAAACCGACTGCACGAGACAGCCCGACACCAGCCACGCATCCGGCAGCGCCAGCGCGAATAGCTCGCGTGTGATGATTTCGTTGATGGGGTTTTTCAGTGCTGCAATGAGGAATTGGTCGCGCGTCATTGGAGCTGCCGTAGGGTGTGTTAGTTTTACTGCGTCAGAACCCTCATGGTGAGGAGCGCGTCTTCGCGCGTCTCGAACCATGAGGCCCCAGACGGGCCTACATCCTTCGAGACGCGCGCAAGCGCGCTCATCAGGATGAGGAGATACTGCTGCTTGTGACGCAGTAGGATTAGTTAGCGGAGCGCAATCCACCAATTTTTATCCGCAACAAAAATGGTGGGTTACGCCTTCGGCTGACCCACCTACGAATTGGCATCGAACTCCAGCGCTGTGGCTCGTTATGGCCCGGACAACAAGCCCGGCCATGACGATATCAGTGAAAGCTCAATCAATGCACCGCGGTGAAAAACCGCGCCATGCGGAAGCCGGAGAGCCAGGTCCAGACCGGGTGGCTGCGGATGCCGAGATCCCAGGAACCGACCACGGCATCGGCGCGGCCGACGAGGTTGTCGATCGGCAACAGGCCGACGCCGCCGTCGCGCAGCGGCACGCGGCTGTCGGCGGAATTGTCTCTGTTATCGCCGAGCACGAACAAATGGCCCGGCGGCACGGTGACTTCGGGCGTGTTGTCGAGCCGGCCGTTGTCGCGCATCTTGAAGATCAGATGTGACACGCCGTTCGGCAGCGTCTCGACATAGCGATAGGCGGGCTCGGAATTGCCGTTGTCGTCCTCGGCCTCGCCGACGCCGTCCGGCTTGAGCTGCGCCGGGTGGTCATTGATGAAAAGTTGGCCCTGGCGCATCTGGATACGGTCGCCGGGCAGGCCCACCACGCGCTTGACCCAGGCCTGCGAGCGGTCGCCCGGCCAGCGGAACACGACGACGTCGCCGCGCTTCGGCGTGCCCTCGAACACGCGGCCGGTTTCCGGCAGGTTGATCTGCATCGGCAGCGAGGCGGTGCCGTAGCCATACGGATATTTCGAGGCGAGCAACGCATCGCCGATCAGGAGCGTCGGTTCCATCGAGCCGGAGGGAACGTAAAACGGTTCCGCGATCGCGCCCTTGGCGATGAACACGGCGAGCACGATGCCCGCCAGTTGCAGGCCCTGTCCCACCCAGCTTTTGACTTTGCTTTGGGTGGTGGTGACGTTCTCGCTGGTCATCGGCCGGTCCCTCCGACAGTAATGCGTTCCATCAACAGCGTCGGCTGGCCAACGCCAACCGGGACGCCCTGGCCGTTCTTGCCGCAGGTGCCGATTCCACTGTCGAGCGCCAGATCGTTGCCAATCATGGTTATTCGATGGAGATCGGTCGGCCCGTTGCCGATCAGCATCGCTCCCTTGAGAGGTGTGCCAATTTTGCCATTCTCGATCTTGTAGGCCTCGGTGCACTGGAACACGTATTTGCCCGAGGTGATGTCGACCTGGCCGCCGCCGAAATTGGCGGCATAGACGCCGTTTTTCACGGACGCGATGATCTCGGCGGGGTCGCGTTGGCCCGAAAGCATGTAGGTGTTGGTCATGCGCGGCATCGGCACGTGGGAGTAACCCTGGCGGCGGCCGTTGCCGGTCGGCTTCATGTTCATCAGCCGCGCGTTCTGCCGGTCCTGCATGTAGCCAACCAGAATGCCGTCCTCGATCAGCACGGTGCGGTTGGTCGGCGTGCCTTCGTCATCGATCGAGAGCGAGCCGCGGCGCGAGGCAATGGTGCCGTCGTCGACCACCGTGACGCCCTTGGCGGCGACCTGCCGGCCCATCAGGCCCGCAAAGGCCGAGGTCTTCTTGCGGTTGAAATCGCCCTCGAGCCCGTGGCCGACGGCTTCGTGCAGCATCACGCCGGGCCAGCCGGCGCCCAGCACGACATCCATCTCGCCCGCGGGCGCCGGAACCGATTCAAGATTGACCAGCGCCTCGCGCAACGCGCCGTCGGCGGCGTCGCGCCAGGATCTGGTTTCGATGAAGCGCGCATAGCCCTCGCGGCCGCCATAGCCCTTGCTGCCGCTCTCCTGCCGGTCGCCTTGTCCGGCAACCACGGAGACATTGACGCGCACCAGCGGGCGAATGTCGCGATAGCTCTCCCCGTCGGGACGAACGATCTCCACCACCTGCCAGGTCGCCCCCAGGCTCACCGTAACCTGGCGCACGCGCGGGTCCTTGTCGCGCAGATATGCGTCGATCTCGCCAAGCAGCTTGACCTTGGCCTCGAAGCCCGGGGCATCGAGCGGGTTATCGTCGCTGTAGAGCTTCACATTGGTGTGCGCGGGGGGCGCTGCAAAGCTGCCGCTATAGCCGCCACGCACCGCGGCAACCGCATCCGCCGCGCGGATCAGCGCCGGCAGTGAGACGTCGGAGGAATGTGCATAACCGACCGCGTCGTCCTTCACCGCGCGCAGGCCAAACCCTTGCGAGGTGTCGTAGGTGGCCTGCTTCAGCCGCCCATTGTCGAACATCAAGGCTTCGGTCTGGCTGTATTCAAGGAACAGCTCGCCGTCATCGGCCCCCAAAAGCCCGCGCGAAACTTCATGGCGAACAGCGTCGCGGTCGAGATTGGCGCGGTCGAGAAGCGAGGTTGTGGGGTTCATCAGGCTAATCCATTGCGTGCGGGCAAGGCTACAAGATAGTCTTTCGGGTGGTCCGTTGCGAGGGCCACGCAAGATACCAATAGCCGCAGGCGAGGGCGGAAGTGGCTGAAATTTTCGTAAGCTTCCGCCAGATGCGGATTGCCGTCGCGGACGTGGTCGCCTGGGTTTCCTGCTCGCCAGACTCAAGGCGCGGGTGCTCGACGACTTTTCCGAATTGACCAAGGACGATATGGCTCGCTTATGCGGGGAAGTGCGCGAGGCAAGTTGTCAAGGCCTCATCGGTCGTCCTCACGGCAACTTGTCAAATCCCTCCGCGAGTCCGTTCAAACTGAGCGGAAATCCGATCCCCTCTTCCGGCGTCTGGAAGATGATGAAGGTAGCGGTCTTCGCTGTCTTCAGCTCGTTGAGCAGCTTGTCGTCCATGATCACTTCGGCGACGCAGCCGTTGGGCAGGCAGCGGACGAAGCCGGCGCGGCCGACGTCCTTGTCGTCGAGCTTGAGCCCAAGTCCTGAGGGCAAGAGCACGCCGAGCGGGGCGACCACGCGCATCAGGCGGCTCTTCTGATCGGCCGTCTTGAGCACGATCACGGTGAGACCCGCATTGGAACGGTCCTCGGCCACCACGCTCTGGATCAGGGCGCATTGTTCCTGCTTTGCGCCCGGCGGGGTGTCGCAGCGGATCTGCCAGTCGCCATGCACCGAGCGCACGGCGCCTTGCGCCTGCGCTGGCTCCGTCGATCCCAGCGCGAGGCCGGCGGCGAGCGCGAGCGCGACCACCGTCAGCGCGCCGACGCGAAAAGTTCTGTGTCGGTCAGGTCCCATTCGGGTCATCCCTGAAAAATACCTCAAGCCCCTCGTCTCACCAACGCGACTGAACCGGTAATGACGGCGCCTTGAAGGCACTCTTTCCTTAAATTTCGAGCAAATCGCGCGCCAGACCTCGCCTTCGCGACCTTTGGCTAGTTGCGAATCACCCGATGGCGGTGTGCTGAGCCCTTGGCACCATCGCCCAAACCACCTGTCAAGCCGCGGAACGCGGCTCGGGCGGCGGTAATGCCGGTTTATGGGGAAATCTGCATCTGCCCGCGCTTCCGTGACGAGCAGGCCGCGGCTGTGTTTTGCCCCCTACTACTGCATTGCGAGAGCCTGAGAATTATGGTTTGAGAGGCTGGATTTCGGCTTGTCTCGCGATCTGGCCCGGGCACCTCTTGGCTGCCCTTCAGGCCGTTTGGCAGGGAGCAGATCGTGCCGCATTTCGCCCTTCGGCGGGATGCTTCGGGGATGTGATTGAAGGGAGCGCGAGCGACATGAAGATGTCGATGGGCCGGATGGGCCGGCGGTTGCTGGGTGTTGCGGTGGCCGGTATCACGCTGCTGACGAGCGGGGCGGCCTTCGCCGAGCTCGGCCAGCCGCGTGAGTGGGAATGGAAGCTGCAGCAGTCCGGCTCGTCGGTGATGGACCGGATCGAATCGTTCCACAATGCGCTGCTCGTCGTGATCACCCTGATCACGCTGTTCGTGCTCGGGCTCCTGATCACCGTGATGGTGAAGTTCAACGCTCGCGCCAACCCGACGCCGTCGCGGACCACTCACAACACCCTGATCGAGGTGGCCTGGACTTTAATCCCGGTCCTGATCCTGGTGGGCATCGCGATTCCCTCGTTCAAGCTCCTGTTCCTGGAGCTCAACATCCCGAAGGCGGATATCACCGTCAAGGCGACCGGCAAACAGTGGTATTGGAGCTACTCCTACCCCGATAACGGCAAGTTCGAATTCGATTCGCTGCTCGCCTGCGACGAAACGCGCACCAAGTGCGGGCAGCCGCGGTTGCTTGCGGTCGACAATCAGATGGTGGTTCCTGTCAACAAGGTGATCCGTGTCGAGACCACCGGCGCCGACGTGATCCACTCCTTCTCGGTGCCGGCCTTCGGTATCAAGATCGACGCGATTCCCGGTCGCCTCAACGAGACCTGGTTCAAGGCCGTCAAGACCGGCATGTATTACGGCCAATGCTCGCAGCTCTGCGGCAGGGATCACGCCTTCATGCCGATCGCGATCAAGGTGGTGACCGATCAGGAGTTCACGGCCTGGGTTGCTGACGCGAAGAAGAAATTCGCCAGCACAAACACCAACACCTACGCTTCGGTGGCCGACGCGACGCGATAGGGCGCAAGCTGGAAGGACAAGGGCGAGGGGACCGCACGGTCCTCGACAGGAACTGCAAGGCAGGATTTGACTATGGCAAGCAACGCTGCGACGACACACGACGAACACGCCCACGACCATCCGACCGGCTGGCGACGCTACGTCTATTCGACGAACCACAAGGACATCGGTACGATGTACCTGGTGTTCGCGATCATCGCGGGTCTCATCGGCGCTGCGCTGTCGATCGCGATCCGCGCGGAGCTGATGTATCCGGGCATTCAGATCTTCCACGACCCCCATACCTACAACGTGTTCGCGACCTCGCACGGCCTGATCATGATCTTCTTCATGGTCATGCCGGCGATGATTGGCGGCTTCGGCAACTGGTTCGTTCCGCTCATGATCGGTGCGCCCGACATGGCATTCCCGCGCATGAACAACATCTCGTTCTGGCTGTTGCCGGCCTCCTTCGCGCTGCTTCTCTCCTCGATGTTCGTGGAGGGCGAGCCGGGTACCCTCGGTGCCGGCACCGGCTGGACGATTTACGCGCCGCTGTCGACCACCGGCCATCCGGGACCGGCCGTCGATTTCGCGATCCTGTCGATCCACCTTGCCGGTGCGTCCTCGATCCTCGGCGCCATCAACTTCATCACCACCATCTTCAACATGCGCGCGCCGGGCATGACGCTGCACAAGATGCCGCTGTTCGTGTGGTCGATCCTGGTGACGGTGTTCCTGCTCTTGTTGTCGCTGCCGGTGCTCGCAGGCGGCATCACCATGCTGCTGACCGACCGCAATTTCGGTACCACCTTCTTCTCCGCCGAGAGCGGCGGTGATCCCTTGCTGTTCCAGCACCTGTTCTGGTTCTTCGGCCATCCCGAAGTGTACATCCTGATCCTGCCCGGCTTCGGCATGATCAGCCAGATCGTCTCCACCTTCTCGAAGAAGCCGGTGTTCGGCTATCTCGGCATGGCCTATGCGATGGTCGCGATCGGCGGCATCGGCTTCGTGGTCTGGGCCCACCACATGTACACGGTCGGCATGAGTGCGGCGACGCAGTCCTATTTCGTCGCTGCCACCATGGTGATCGCGGTACCCACGGGCGTGAAGGTCTTCTCCTGGATTGCCACCATGTGGGGCGGCTCCATCGAGTTCAAGGCCCCGATGCTGTGGGCGATCGGCTTCATCTTCCTGTTCACCATCGGCGGCGTCACCGGCGTCGTGCTGGCGAATGCCGGCGTCGACCGCGTGCTGCACGACACCTATTACGTGATCGCGCACTTCCACTACGTGCTGTCGCTGGGGGCCGTGTTCGCGATCTTCGCCGGCTGGTACTACTGGTTCCCGAAAATGACCGGCTACATGTACAACGAGACCATTGCCAAGGCGCACTTCTGGTTCACCTTCATCGGTGTCAACCTGGTCTTCTTCCCGCAGCACTTCCTCGGGCTTTCCGGCATGCCGCGGCGCGTCGTCGACTATCCGGATGCCTTCGCCGGCTGGAACTTCATCTCCTCGATCGGCTCCTACATCGCCGGCTTTGGCGTGCTGATCTTCCTCTACGGCATGTTCGACGCCTTCTTCGTGCGCAAGGAGCGGGCCGCCGACAATCCCTGGGGCGCAGGAGCCACCACGCTGGAATGGACGCTGTCGTCGCCGCCGCCATTCCACCAGTTCGAAACGCTGCCGCGGGTGCAGTGAGCCGATAAGACCGCGGCGCCTTGTTCTGGGCGCCGCGCCGTTTTCAGGGAAACGCGTTATCTTGTCCGTTGTCGATCATACCGCCATTGAACTGCCGGCCGTCCGGATCTCGGAGGCCGATGTCGGCGACTACATCGCGCTGTTGAAGCCGCGGGTGATGTCGCTCGTGATCTTCACGGCGCTCGTGGGGCTCGTGATCGCGCCCGGCCATTTCCACCCGGTCCTCGCCTTCACCTCGCTGCTTTGCATCGCGGTCGGGGCCGGCGCGTCCGGCGCCCTCAACATGGCGCTCGAGGGCGACATCGACGCGGTGATGTCGCGCACCGCCAACCGGCCGATCCCGCGCGGACGGATCACGAAAGCCGAGGCGATGGCGTTCGGCATGACGCTCGCGTTCTTCTCGGTGATGACGCTCGGCATCCTCGTCAACTGGTATGCAGGCAGCCTGCTCGCCTTCACCATCTTCTTTTATGTCGTAGTCTACACGCTTCTCTTGAAGCGCCGCACCGCGCAGAACATCGTGATTGGCGGCGCCGCCGGATCGCTGCCGCCGGTGGTGGCGTGGGTCGCGGCGACCGGCTCGATTTCGGTCGAGCCGCTGCTGCTCTTCCTCATCATCTTCTTCTGGACGCCGCCGCATTTCTGGGCGCTGGCGCTGTTCCGCTCCGACGACTATGCCCGCGCCGGCGTGCCGATGCTGCCGGTGGTCGCCGGACCCGATGCGACACGGATGCAGATCCTGCTTTATACCATCGTGCTGGTCGCCATTGCGGCAGCGCCCTGGCCACTCGGCTATTTCGATTTCGTCTACGGCATCACCTCGCTGGTGCTCGGCGCCGGCATGCTGGTGCTTGCGATCAACGTCTATGTCAGCCGCGAGCGCTCTCGATCGCTGCGCGCGACGCGAAAGCTTTTTGCCTTTTCCATCCTCTATCTGTTTGCGCTGTTTGCGACGCTCCTGATCGAGACGGTTATGCGCACCGTCATGCCTTTGGTCGGGTAGGGGGCGCAAGGGGGCGTATGGGATACGCATGGACGAGAAGCGAGAGCCAGAACAGGGACGAGAGCCGGAACAGGGGATCGTCCTCACCGAGGCGCAGCTCAGGAGCCGGCGCCGGCGCTCGATCGCGATTGCGCTCGCGCTCGGCGTCCTCGTCGTGCTGTTTTTCGCGGTCACCCTTGTCAAGGGGCCGGCGGTTCTGAACCGGCCGTTGTGAGCGACATGAACCAGGATACGACCAGGGAAACGAAAGCAGCGCCGCGGCTGACCCGCGATGCTCTGGTGGCTGCGATTTGCGGCTTCGTGGTCGTGCTGATGGTCGGCGCGGCCTATGCCGCCGTACCCTTCTACAACTGGTTCTGCCGCGCCACCGGATTCAACGGCACAACCCAGGTCGCGACCTCGATTCCGACCGCCAAGCCGCTGGCGCGCACCGTGGCGATCCGTTTCGACTCCAATGTCGCCGGCGGGCTGCCCTGGAAGTTCGAACCCGAGAAGACCCAAATCCAGGTCCATATCGGCGAGGTCACGACCGTCTATTACACCGTCACCAACGAGTCGGCGCGCACCACCACGGGACAGGCGGCCTACAACGTCACCCCGTTGGCGGTCGGCGCCTATTTCCAGAAGATCAACTGCTTCTGCTTCACCGAGCAGACCATGAAGCCGGGCGAGAAGCGCGAGATGGCCGTCGTGTTCTATGTCGATCCGTCGATCGTCAACGACCATGAGAACGATGCGCTGAACACCATCACCCTGTCCTACACCTTCTATCCCGTCCGCGACCCGACGCCGCAACCGGTGGCCTCGCGCGAGCCGGACAAGCCCAAGGGCAACCTTTGATGACCGGGACTTCGAGCAAATTCCGGTCTGATGTCTGGAACGAACACGTGCCGGCGGGACCGGCGCGCTTGAGGAGAGAGCGATAATGGCTGAGGCGCACGTCAAGCATCACGACTACCACCTCGTCGATCCCAGTCCGTGGCCCATCGTCGGCTCGGTCTCGGCCTTCATCATGGCCATCGGCGCGATCGCCTGGATGCATCACATGTTTGCCGCCCCCTGGCTCGTTTTCGGCGTCGGTACCCTGGGCGTGCTTTACACGATGGCCTCCTGGTGGGGTGACGTCATCAACGAGGCCGAGCACAAGGGCGACCACACCCGCGTGGTGCAGATCAGCCACCGCTACGGCATGATCCTGTTCATCGCCTCCGAGGTGATGTTCTTTGTCGCCTGGTTTTGGGCCTTCTTCAATTCGGCGCTGTTCCCGGCGGACGCGGTTCACGCCGCGCGCGACGCGGTGTTCGGCTGCGGCCTCGGCACGCAGATGGGCGCCTGCGCCGTCCCCGGCACCTGGCCGCCGAAGGGCATCGAGGCGTTCGACCCCTGGCACCTGCCGCTGCTCAACACGCTTATCCTGCTCACTTCGGGCACCACGGTCACCTGGGCGCACCACGCGCTGCTCGAGAACGACCGCCAGGGCCTGAAATACGGATTGATCCTGACCGTCCTGCTCGGCGCGAGCTTCACCTGCGTGCAGGCCTGGGAATATGCGCACGCGGCGTTCCACTTCTCCGGCAACGTCTATGGCGCGACCTTCTTCATGGCGACCGGCTTCCACGGCTTCCATGTGCTGATCGGCACCATCTTCCTGATCGTCTGCCTGACCCGCGCCTATCGCGGCCATTTCTCGCCTACCCATCACCTCGGCTTCGAATTCGCCGCCTGGTACTGGCACTTCGTCGACGTGGTCTGGCTGTTCCTGTTCGTCTGCATCTATGTCTGGGGCACCGGAGGCGGCCGCATCGGCGTCATCGCCGAATAGGGGGCAGTCACCGAAATCGGGAAAAGGGCGGCCGCCGCGCCGCCCTTTTTGTTTGGCCAAGCCCTCCGGCCCTGTGCTAATTCGCCCGGCATGAATGCGCCGGATGCCGAGAAGCCGCGGGTTTCGCCCTATGTCGCGGGGCTCGCCTGCCGCTGCCCGCGCTGTGGCCGGGGCAAGCTCTATGCGGGTTTCCTGACGCTGCGCTCCAGTTGCGACGCCTGCGGGCTCGATTACGCCTTCATGGATTCCGGCGATGGACCTGCGGTGTTCGTCATCATGATTGCGGGAGCGATCGTGGTGACGGCGGCGCTGATCACGGAAGTGAAATTTTCGCCGCCGCTCTGGGTGCATGCGATGCTGTGGCTGCCGCTGACACTCGCGGTTACGCTGTGGCCGCTGCGCGCGATCAAGTCGCTGTTGATCGCGCTGCAATTCCATCACAAGGCTGCCGAAGGCCGGCTCACCGAACGCGCTCCGAAATGAGCGGTTCTCGAAAGCGAGGCCTCGGCTTCGGCATCTTTACCCTGGTGATGGTCGCGATCTTCGCTGGCCTCGGGTTCTGGCAATTGCAGCGCCGCGTCGAGAAGCACGCGCTGATCGCGGCGCTGACCGAGCGGCTGGCGGCTCAGCCCGCGCCCCTGCCGCCGGCCTCGCAATGGCGTGCGCTCAAGGCGGCCAACGACGAATTCCGCCGCGTGACGTTCACGGCCGCCTACGCACGCCTGCCCGATGCGATGGTCTATTCGTCCGGCTCCGCCGTGCGCGGGGATATCTCCGGCCCCGGCACCTGGGCGTTCCTGCCGGCGCGGCTCGCCTCTGGCGAGACCGTCGTGGTCGATGCCGGCTTTGTCGAGAACACGATGCAGGATCGCGGCGTCGAGGATCGTGCGGTGGCGCGGCTTGCCGCCGATCCGCCGGTCACGCTCACGGGCTATTTGCGCTTTCCGGAAAGTGCGGGCTTGCTGACGCCCGCGGCCGATCCCGCAAAACGGCTGTGGTTTGCGCGCGACGTGCCGGCAATGGCGCAGGCGCTCTCCTGGGGCAAGGTCGCGCCGTTCTACATCGACCTCGAGGCGCCCGTGCCGCCGGGCGGCATCCCGAAACCCGGCCCCCTGCAGGTGCACTTACGCGACGAGCACATGCAATACGCCATCACCTGGTTCGCGCTGGCGATCGCGGTGATGATTTCGTTCGGCGTGTGGCTCAGGCGACCAGCGTAGGGCGGGTTAGCGTTAGCGTACCCGCCGCCGCGAGCATCGGCGCATTACGCCAACGCTAATGCGCCCTACGAGTTCTGTGAAGTTTCCTGCATGCTGCTGCCCAGACCTTCGACAATCGCATCCAGCACGCGCAACGCGTCGACAGTGCCGTCGGCCTCGCCTTTCTCAAAATCCTGCTCGGCGACCGCCATGGTGTTGGTGACATGGGCCAGGCACAAAACGTCTCTGCTCGCGGCACGAGCGAATGTGTAGAGCGCGGCGGCTTCCATTTCGACGGCGAGGACCCCCTTTGCCTGTGCTGCGCTGATGGCTTCCCTGGTTTCGCGAAACGGCGCGTCGGTGGTCCAGCTCGCGCCGACATGAACGGGCAGGTCCTTGTCCTTGAGCGCAGCGACAGCCGCCCTGACGAGCTTGGGATCCGCGTCGGCAAAAGCTTGCGGCGCCGCGTAATGATAGCTGGTGCCCTCGTCACGCAGCGCGCGATCGATCACCACGAAATAGGGTGGATTGCTCACGGCGTTGATCTGCCCGGCGGAGGTCAGGCTGATCAGCAGGCGGCAGCCGAGCGCAAACAGCTCCTCTGCAACCAGCACCGCGAAAGGCGCGCCGACGGCGCAACCGATGATTCCGCAATTCCGCCCGGCTAGTGAAAATTCGTGAAGCTCGGTGTGATAGCACGGCCAGTGCGCCGAGAGCCTGGCTTGCGCGGATTTGCGCAAGTGCCGGACGATATCTCCGTCGGGATCGAGAATGCACACGGCCGGCACCTCGGCTTGCGGCAATCCCTTCTGCCGCCGCGCTTCGCGCAACAGCGCCGCCGGCTCGAAGACCGAGGGAGCGTCCGGATCTTTGTGATCGAGAATCGGGGCAGACATCCAAGCTCCTGACGCATGATTTCGAGCGAAGCGGAAAATAGCAGGATCGCATCGCGCGCGAACTGATTCGCCCGACGACGAGGCAAATCATGTCGATTTTCGTCGCACTGGCTGGCTCACCCCGCGCAAGGATGAAAAATCGCCTGCGCCAAAAGACCAATTTCGCGAGCCATTTCAAGCTGATTTGGGTTGTCCAGCCCTCGAAGCAAAAATATTTCACTTTCCGAATATCGGAATTTATGGATTCATGCGCCCGTCCTGCACTCATGAAGAGGGGCGTACGCGTCGTCACGAACGTGGAGCGCGGGATGCGATGGACGTATTGGCGCGCGTGGACGAACGGCGCTCGATGCGGACGGCCAAGCCGTGTGGTCCTGATCCCCCGATGCTGGGATCAAGTTTGCGGATGATGATTCCGCAGGCGATGGTGGCTAAAAAGCCCGGCACACCAGGGAGAGTGCGGAGCAGTCGTTAAAACCATTGCGCAGGGAAGGCCGGTGCTTTCGGCGTACCTGCTACGACTTGTGTGCGTTCTGCGCTTACTACCTGCACACAAGGCTTGCGGGTGCGAGCTGATGCACCCGGCTTTCCCTGCGCCCTCTCAGTTTTTCGAGGGTGACCGCTGAAACAAGACTCGGGCAAATACATGCCGCGAGAGCGGGAACGCATGTCCTCCGACGTCATTGCGAGGAGCGATAGCGACGAAGCAATCCAGACCGCCTCCGCGGCGGCTGCCTGGATTGCTTCGCGGAGCCTGTCATCGGGCCGCGCTCCGCGCGGACCCGTTGGCTTGCAATGACGGGCACTGAGCCAACCCTTCCCCAGGCCCGTTTTCCGAGGCAGAACCATTTCCCCCCGTCCCAAAACCCATTATGGTGCCCGACCGGTCCGGCGCTAGTCCGCCTTGGATCAATCAATAAAATCAAAGGTTTATGTGAAACATAAGCCTTTGGAGGTCAGTTTGACGCGGTATATTTCGACGCGAGGCGAAGCTCCTGTTCTGGGCTTCTGCGACGTGATGCTGACCGGGCTTGCCCGGGACGGCGGCCTCTACGTGCCCGAGACCTGGCCGCGGCTTTCGCTCGAATCCATATCCGGCTTTTTCGGCCGGCCCTATTGGGAGGTCGCGGTCGACATCGTCAAGCCCTTCATCGGCGGCGAAATCTCCGATGCCGATCTCGGCCGCATGGCGAACGAGGCCTATGCCACCTTCCGTCATCCCGCAGTGGTGCCGCTCGACCAGATCGGGCCGCATCAATTCCTGCTCGAGCTGTTTCATGGACCGACGCTCGCTTTCAAGGACGTGGCGATGCAGCTCATCTCGCGCCTGATGGATCATGTGCTGGCGAAGCGCGGCCAGCGCACCACCATCGTGGTTGCGACCTCGGGCGACACCGGCGGTGCCGCGGTCGATGCCTTCGCCAATCTGGACAATGTCGACCTCGTCGTGCTGTTTCCGAACGGGCGTATCTCCAATGTGCAGCGGCGCATGATGACGACTACGGGCGCGGCCAACATCCATGCGCTCGCGGTCGAAGGCACCTTCGACGACTGCCAGGCGATCGTGAAGGGCCTGTTCAACCACCACAAGTTCCGCGACCAGGTCGCGCTCTCCGGTGTCAATTCCATCAACTGGGCGCGCGTCGTGGCGCAGGTCGTCTACTACTTCACCTCCGCGGTGGCGCTCGGCGCGCCCGCGCGCAACGTGGACTTCACCGTGCCGACGGGCAATTTCGGCGACATCTTTGCCGGCTATGTCGCCAAGCGCATGGGGCTGCCGATCCGCACCCTGCGCATCGCCGCCAATATCAACGACATCCTGCCGCGCACGTTGAAGAACGGCATCTACGAGGTACGCGAGGTGCACGCAACCGCCTCGCCCTCGATGGATATCCAGGTCTCCTCGAATTTCGAGCGGCTGCTGTTCGAAGCAGGCGGGCGGGACGCGGCCATGGTGCGGCGGCTCATGGATTCGTTGAAGCAGTCCGGGCGCTTCACCCTGCCGGCGGCGATGCTGGCCAAGATCCGCGAGGAGTTCGAAGCCGGCCGCGCCGACGAGGACGAGACGTCGGCGGCGATCCGCGCCGCCTGGCGCGAGGCGGGCGATCTCGTCGATCCCCACACCGCCGTGGCGCTCGCGGTCGCCGATCGCGACAGCGCCGATGCGAGCATTCCGAACATCGTGCTGTCGACCGCGCATGCCGCCAAATTCCCCGATGCGGTGGAAGCGGCGTGCGGCGTGCGGCCGCATTTGCCGGCCTGGCTCGATGGTCTCATGACGCGTCCAGAGCAGGTCAAGATCGTCAAGAACGACCAGGTCGAGGTCGAAAAATTTGTGCTGTCGGTCAGTCGAGCCGCAAAGCAGGGAGTAGCCGGATGAGCGTTGAGGTCACCAAGCTCGATTCCGGCCTCACTGTCGTGACCGACACCATGCCGCATCTGGAGACTGCGGCACTCGGCGTCTGGGCCGGCGTCGGCGGCCGCGATGAGAGGCCGAACGAGCACGGCATCTCGCATCTGCTCGAACACATGGCGTTCAAGGGCACAACGCGGCGCAGCTCGCGCGAGATCGTGGAGGAGATCGAGGCGGTGGGCGGCGATCTCAACGCCGGCACCTCGACGGAAACCACGGCCTATTATGCGCGAGTAATGAAGGCCGACGTTCCGCTCGCGCTCGACGTGCTCTCCGACATCCTCGCCAATCCCGCTTTCGAGCCGGATGAGCTCGAGCGTGAGAAGAACGTGATCGTTCAGGAGATTGGCGCTGCGCAGGACACGCCCGACGACGTCGTGTTCGAGCACCTCAACGAGCTCTGCTATCCCGACCAGCCGATGGGCCGCTCGCTGCTCGGCACCGCCAAGACGCTGAAGGGTTTCGACCGCAACATGCTGCGCGGCTATCTCGCCACACACTACCGCGGACCCGATATGGTTGTGGCCGCCGCCGGGGCCATCAATCACGCCCGCGTGGTCGCGGAGGCCGCCGAACGCTTCAGGAGCTTCGACGGCGCGCCGGCGCCGAAACCGCAGGCGGCAATGTTCGGCAAGGGCGGCTCGCGCGTGGTGCATCGCGAGCTGGAGCAGGCGCATCTGACGCTCGCGCTGGAAGGCGTGCCGCAGACGGATCTGTCGCTGTTCTCGCTGCAGGTCTTCACCAATGTGCTCGGCGGCGGCATGTCGTCGCGGCTGTTCCAGGAGGTCCGGGAGAAGCGCGGGCTCTGCTACTCGATCTACACCTTTCACGCGCCCTATACCGACACCGGCTTTTTCGGCCTCTATACCGGCACCGATCCCGCCGATGCGCCCGAGATGATGGAAGTGGTGGTCGACGTCATCAACGAGGCGGTCGAGACGCTGAACGAGGCGGAAATCGCCCGCGCCAAGGCGCAGATGAAGGCGGGGCTGTTGATGGCGCTCGAAAGCTGCTCCTCGCGCGCCGAGCAGCTTGCGCGGCATGTGCTTGCCTATGGGCGGCCGCAGACGGTGGAAGAGCTGGTGTCGCGGATCGACGCCGTCAGCGTCGAATCGACGCGAGATGCCGCGCGCGCGCTGTTGTCGCGCTCGAGGCCCGCGGTGGTCGCGCTCGGCAGCGGTCGGGGCCTCGATAATGCCGTCACTTTCGCCGAAGGTCTGACACGCTCAAAGGCGAAAGCGCGGCTGCATTAGCGCGGCGGATTTGCTAAGGTCCGCGCATCGGGGAGCATCACGACATGGCCCTGTTTCGTTTACCGACCGGTGGTCCGCCCGCGCTTGCCCCGCGCGGCAACGGCCTCTTGCTGCGCGCGCCGCAGATGGCGGACTTTCTGCAGTGGGCGCATTTGCGCGAATATAGCCGCGAATATCTGACGCCCTGGGAACCGATCTGGCCGTCCGACGACCTGACGCGCTCGGGCTTCCGCCGGCGCCTGCGCCGCTATGCCGAGGATATCGCTGCCGACCGCTCCTATCCCTTCATTATCTTCCGCGAGCTCGACGGCGCCATGATCGGCGGCATCACCCTCGCCAATGTGCGGCGCGGCATCGTGCAAGCCGGCACCATTGGCTATTGGGTCGGCCAGCCTTTTGCTCATCGCGGCTACATGACGGCGGCGCTACGTGTGCTGCTGCCGACCCTTTTCGGCGAGCTCAACCTGCACCGCGTCGAGGCTGCGTGCATCCCGTCGAACGCGCCCTCGATCCGAGTTCTGGAGAAATGCGGTTTCAGCCGCGAGGGGCTGGCGCGGCGTTATCTCTGCATCAATGGCATCTGGCAGGACCACCTTCTGTTCGGCCTGCTGCATGAGGATTTTCGCGGGTGAGGGAGCGTGATCCGGGAAAAGCCTGCCCCGCGCCTGGCGCGGGGTGGATACCGGTTTTCCGAAAGCATGCCCTCGGGCTCGACCCGCGGGATCATGCCCAAACATAAAGAGCGACTTTGGGATGAAGATCGGTGCCTTGGGTTCGCCGCGATCGGGCGGTTATAACGCGGCCGGGAGGTCGGAAGCCGCTTGCCATTCAGGGACATCACATGGGTGAAAAAACTATCAGCTCTATCGCGCGCATGGTCGCGCTTTCGCTTGTGATCGCATCCGGCACGTATGTGGCCAGCGCGTCAGCGCAGTCGCTTACGGACAAGCTCAAGAGCTTTTTCGGCGGCGGCAGCAAGTCGAACGATCAGCCGCCGCCCCCGGTGGTCGATCCGTCCGAGGCCCAACCCGACATGGACTGCCCGCAGGTCACGATCCGCGCCGGCGCATCGACCTATGCCGTTGCGGCGCCCGGCAAGCAGCCGATCGGCGATGACGTGCGCTTCCAGGCGAGCATCACCAAGATGGCGCGCGATTGCACCAAGCTGGGCGGCGAGATCACCGCGCGCATCGGCATCCAGGGGCGCGTCATCGTCGGCCCTGCAGGCGCGCCGGCGACCGTCGAGGTGCCGCTCCGCGTCGCGGTGGTGCAGGGCGGCATCGGCGAGAAGGTGATCGCGACCAAGGCCTACCGCACCACGGTGAACGTGGGCGAGGAAGAGAGCGTGCCGTTCACTCTTGTCGCCGACGATCTCGTCTATCCCGTGCCGCCGGCCAACGTCGCCGACAATTACATCTTCTACGTCGGTTTCGACCCGCAGCTTGTCTCTGCCGAGAGGCCCAAGCCGGTGCGGAAGAAGAGGTAGCCGCGATACCTTGTTGTGGCGAGCTCCGTCACCATTTGACGCAATCGTAGGATGGGCAAAGGCGCATCGCGCGGTGCCCACCGTGTTTTTGATGGATGGAATTGGTGGGCACGCTTCGCTAACCCACCCTGCGAAGCCACAAACAAAAAAGCCGCCGCAATTTTCTGCGGCGGCCTGCTTTGGATGACGAAAGACTTTTTTGATTCAGTTCAGTTTCCGCCGGACTTCGGCGATGCCCTTGGCGAGCAGATCGTCGGCGAGCGAGCCCTTCACCGATTGCGACAGGATCGTCGATGCGGCCTGCACTGCGGCGTCGGCTGCCGCCGCGCGGACGTCGGCGAGCGCCTGGGCCTCGGCGAGCGCGATCTTGCTCTCGGCGGTCTTGGTACGGCGCGCGACGAAGTCTTCCATCTTGGCCTTGGCGTCGGCTGCGATGCGCTCGGCGTCGGCCCTCGCGTTGGCGACGATCTCTGTCGCCTCACGCTCGGCGCTGGCGCGCCGCTGCTTGTACTCGGCGAGCACCTTGGCCGCTTCTTCCTTGAGGGCCATCGCCTCATCGAGCTCGGCCTTGATCCGCTCGGCGCGATGGTCGAGCGCGGCGAACACCGTGCGGTGGGCGCCGATCCAGGCGAACACACCGAGCAGGATGATGAACGCAATCGCGACCCAGGTCTCCGGCTCTTCGAACAACATTACACTATCCCTTCAAGGACGCATCGACGGCGCTCGCGACCGTCTTGCTGTCGGGGGCCTTGCCCGTGAGCTGCTGCACGATGGCGCCGGCTGCATCCGCGGCGATGCCGCGGACATTGCTCATCGCGCCCGCGCGGGTGGTGGCGATGGTTTTCTCGGCGTCGGCAAGGCGCGCTGCGAGTTTGTCCTCCAACGCCCTGCGCTCGGCATCGGACGCCGCATTGAGCTGCTCGCGGGTCTCGGCGCCGATCGCTTGGGCCTTGGAGCGCGCACTTGCGAGCTCGCCTTCGTAGGCCTTCAGCGCCGACTCCGATTCCTCCTTCAGCCTTTGCGCCTCGGCGAGGTCACCCTCGATCTTGCTCTGCCGCGCATCGATCACGGCGCCGACGCGCGGCAGCGCGATGCGCGAGACGATGATGTAGAGCGCGACGAAGAAGACGACCAGCGATACCAGTTGCGAAGGGAAGGTGGACGTGTCGAACGGCGGAAACGCTCCGCTGTGGTGACCGCCTTCCGCCTCGGTGTGGGCGCCGGCCTTCTGGCTTTTTGCTTCGCCATGACTGTCAGCCATGGGGTTCTCCCGTTGCTGTCATTCGCGCCGCGCGGGAGCGGCGCGAGACGATGCCACTCAGAAAACGAACAGCAGGAGCAGCGCGATCAGCAGCGAGAAGATGCCGAGCGCTTCCGTCAACGCGAAGCCGAAGATCAAGTTGCCGAACTGGCCCGAGGCTGCGGAGGGATTGCGCACCGCGGCGGCGAGGTAGTTGCCGAAGATGACGCCCACGCCGACGCCCGCACCGCCCATGCCGATGCACGCGATGCCCGCGCCGATAAGTTTAGCTGCTGCCGGTTCCATTTTTTGCTCCTTGAGAAGACATACAGATGTGAGGTGGAAAATTGCCGGGACCGCTCAGTGTCCCGGATGAAGGGCGTCGTTGAGGTAGATGACGGTCAGGATCGCAAACACATAGGCTTGCAGGAACGCGACCAGGATTTCGAGAGCGTAGATGGCGACCGTCAATGCGAGCGGCGCAATACCGCCGATCCAGCCGACGGCGCCCAGCGATACGCCGAGCATGGCGACGAAGCCCGCGAACACCTTCAGCGCGATGTGGCCGCCCAGCATGTTGGCGAAGAGACGGACGCTGTGCGAGATCGGCCGCAGGAAAAACGAGAAGATTTCGATGAAGACGACGACCGGCAGGACAAAGATCGGGATACCCGACGGCACGAAGATCTTGAAAAATTTCAGGCCATTCTTGTAGAGGCCGTAGATCAGGACCGTGAAGAACACCAGGAGCGCCAGCGCGCCGGTGACGACGATCTGGCTCGAAATCGTGAAGGCGTAGGGGATGACGCCAACGAGGTTCGAAACGCAGATGAACATGAAGATCGAGAAGATCAGCGGGAAGAACTTCATGCCGTCCGCGCCGGCGTTGCCGCGGATCGAGGCGGCGATGAACTCGTAGGTGATTTCGGCGATCGACTGGAAGCGGCCGGGCACGAGCTGCTTGCCTGCGGAGCCGCCGATCATCAAGAGCGAAGTGACCGCCACCGCGAGCAGCATGTAGGCCGACGCATTCGTGAAGTAGATCTCGTGACCGCCGATCTGGCCGATCTTGAAGAGATTTACGATATTGAATTGATGGATCGGGTCGAGGGTCATCCGCGCGGCTCTTGGTCCGCCGGCTCAAGGCCGGCAATCGCAATTCTAGATTTCGTGACTTCCGCCGGTTCAGCGATTGCCGGAAAGCCTGCCGGCGGATCTCACCACGTTCACCACCCCGGCCACGAAACCGAGCAGCACAAACACGATAAGACCGAACGGCGATGTCGACAGCAAGCGGTCGAATCCCCAGCCAATCACCGCCCCGACAACAACGCCCGCGACCAATTCCGAGGAAAGACGAAGGCCGATTGCCATGGCGGAGGCCCTGGCAGCACCGTCTTCGCTTTGGCCCCCGGGTTGGTCAGTCTCGATTTTCCGGTTGTCGCGAACTTCGGACAACCGCCGGTCCAGACTTCCGAGCCTTGCGGAAAGCGCAGCTTCGTCAGGCGACTTGTCGCGATTTCCCTTATCCCTGTCGTCCGTGCCTTCCGCCATGTCGTGGAGACCCGATACGAACGCGCGTGGAGGAGGAAATTGCGCCCCGTCGCCCTTAAAAGCCGCGCGGACCATACTGATGGCATCTAGCCAAGTCAAGATTGCGTGTGGATCGCTTAGCTCTTTGATTTACTTGAATTTATTGCAGATTCCAAGACGCGCCTTGGCCTGATCGCCGCACTGCAAAAGCCTTTGATGACAACGACCGATATCGAAAGTGTCCTGCGAATCGGCTTGACCAATTCATAACTAGTAAGTTATGGGAATTTATGCACAGCGCTTCCGACCTTCTGTTCAAGACCCTCGGCGATCCGACGCGGCGCGCAATCTTCGAGCACCTCGCAACCGGCGGCGAACGCAACGTCCGTGCGCTGACCGAGTTTGCCGGCGTCTCGCAGCCCGCCGTCTCCAAACATCTCGCGGCGCTGAAGCTTGCCGGGCTTGTTCGCGACCGGCCGGAAGGACGCGAGACCCACTACAGCGTCGAGCCCAAAGGGCTCGCGCCCCTGATCGACTGGATGGAGCACTACGGCGCCTTCTGGCGTGACCGGTTCGATCGCCTCGAAACCTTGCTCAACAGGATGGACCAATGACCACTGCTGATACCGCCACGCGTACCCTCGTCGTCGAACGCATGATGCAGCATCCGCCGGAAAAGATCTGGCGCGCGCTGACCCAAGGCCCGCTCCTCGAGGAATGGCTGATGAAGAATGATTTCCAACCCGTCGTCGGCCATCGCTTCAATCTGCGCAGCGATCCGATGCCGCAGTGGGACGGCGTGATCGACTGCGAAGTGCTGGCCATCGAGCCGAACAAGCGGCTCGCCTATACCTGGGCTGCGTTGGGGCTCGAGAGCGTTGTCACCTTTACGCTGACGCCGGAAAAAGGCGGCACCCTCCTGCGCATGGAGCAGTCGGGCTTCCGCCAGGGCAGCGAGAACGATCGCTACTATCAGGGCGCCAATTACGGCTGGCAGAAATTCCTGGGCAACCTCGAGCAGGTGTTGGCGAAACTCTCATGAGGCTGGTGTCGCGTTATCATCCGTTGCTGGTTGCGCTGCATTGGCTGCTCGCGGTGCTGATCATCCTGATGCTCGCTGGCGGCTTCTTCCTGCTCGCGCGGCTGCCGAATACCGATCCGCAGAAGATCGGCGCATTGTTGGGTCACATGTCGCTCGGCATGGCGATCGCAGGCCTGATGCTCGTGCGTCTTGCCGTGCGGCTCTCCAGCGCGAAGCCGGCGGAGGCGGTAACGGGCCATGCGGCGCTCGGCCGCCTGGTGCTGTCAGCGCATTACGCCTTCTATCTGATTGTTGCGCTGATGGCGGGCTCGGGACTGGCGACCGCGATCCTTGCCGGCCTCAACCGCAGCGTCTTCCAGGGCACGGGCGAGCCGCTGCCGGCCGATTTTTCGGCCTATCCGACCTTCACCATACATATCGTGCTCGCGCTGCTGTTGTCCGCGCTCGTCCTGGTGCATGTGGTGGCCGCGCTGTATCACCAGTTGTTCAAGCGCGACCAATTGTTGCGTCGGATCTGGTTTGGCCGGCGTGCGGCCCTTGAGGGCGCTGCCAAATGACGTCGATCGGCTCGCCCATGCATTGAAATCCGCCTGCGAGCTCCATACCTCAACCAGCGCGCATCATTTCCGACAATATCTTGCGCGAAGAACTGGGGCGCTGTCTTGCGAGGCGGAGTCACGCCATGAACCTTGCGACGTCCATCCCCCAACGTTTCGCGATGCTTGCGCTCGGTGCCCTTTGCCTGGCCGGAATCGGTGCGGCCGTGGCCGCCGAGCCCGCGCCGGACAGCGAGAATGGCCGCTACATCTTTTCACCCGCGCCCGACGGTATGATCCGGCTCGATACCAGGACAGGCACGGTTTCCAATTGCAGTCATTCCGGCGCGGGCTGGGCCTGCTACGCGGTGCCCGACGAGCGCAAGGCGCTGGATGAAGAGATCGGCCGGCTGGAGGCGGAAAATCAGAAGCTGAAAGCGCAGCTCGCCGCGCGCGATCCGGCCACGTCCGATAAGCCGGCCGCCGATGGCCAACGCAAGATCGAGATTCCGCTGCCGAGCGACCAGGACATGGATCGCGTGGTGTCGTTCCTGCAGCGCGCCTGGAAGCGGCTTATCGACATGGCCAACCAGATGCAGAAGGACGTTTCGGGCGACGGAAAAATTTGAATCCGCGTTATCGTCATTGAGAGGTGGTCCGTGATCCCATCGAAATCGATCTCCCGCGCCACGCCTTCCGCGGTTGCGCCCACTTCGATCGTGACGTCGCAACTCGCAGTACAAACGCGCGGCCGGGGCTTCGTCGATCTGACCGCCGAGGTCGAAAAATTCGTCGGCGAGGCCGGCGCGATCGAGGGGGTGGTCACGCTGTTCGTCCGCCACACATCGGCGTCGCTGACAATTCAGGAAAATGCCGATCCGTCCGTGCTCGCCGATCTTGGGACCGCACTGTCGCGGCTTGCGCCCGAAAATGCCGGCTGGACGCATTACACCGAAGGGCCGGACGATATGCCCGCGCATGTCAAGACGATGCTGACCTCGGCCTCACTGCAGATCCCGGTGGTGAACGGCGAGATGGCGCTCGGTACCTGGCAGGCGATCTATCTGATCGAGCATCGCGCGCGGGCGCATCGGCGCGAGGTGGTGCTGCAGTTCATCGGAGCCACGAAATGAAAGCTGGCCGCGGACCGTTCCGCGGCTGATCGATATAAGAGAAGGTCCGGACGATCAGTCTTGGTGCATGTCGCGAGGTCCGCGCTGTTCCCGGACCCTGCTTGGCCGCTGCGATCTCGACTTACGGCAACATTCTACGGCAATATCGGCTGAAACCCGTCGACCAAGGCTTGAATCTCAGCACTTTCAACACGAGCGATCGCTGTAAGCTGAAACAATGGGCAATGCTGCAGTGCATTATCGCAATCGCCGTTAACTGCTTTGACGAGTGGGAAGCATTGGACGCTTGCATGCGTTATACCAAAGAACAACAATCGAAGTTGAAATTTTCTCCGATCAGGCCTTCAAGAGCACTGGCGGATCATTCCAAGGGACGCGCAAGAAAAAAATGACGGTTGCCAATAGCCATCTTGTTATCGCCGACGACCATCCGCTGTTCCGTGACGCGCTGCGGCAGGCAGTGGGCAGCGTCGTGGCCACTGCGAAAATCGACGAGGCGGGGTCGTTCGAGGACCTCACCTCGCTTCTCGAGCAGGATTCCGACGTCGACCTGATTCTGCTTGACCTCACCATGCCGGGCATTTCCGGCTTCTCGGGTCTTATCTATCTGCGCGCGCAATATCCGGCGATTCCGGTGGTGATCGTGTCCGCCAGCGACGATGGCGCCACGATTCGCCGCTCGCTCGATTTCGGAGCTTCCGGATTCATTCCGAAGCGCTTTGGCGTGGAGACCCTGCGCGACGCGATCGTGAAGGTGATGGATGGTGATATCTGGGTGCCGCCGGACACCGACCTGTCATCGGCAGCCGACCCCGACATGACGCGCTTGCGCGACCGCCTGGTGACGCTCACGCCGCAGCAGGTGCGGGTTTTGATGATGCTGTCGGAGGGACTGCTCAACAAGCAGATCGCCTACGAGCTCGGTGTCTCCGAAGCCACCATCAAGGCGCACGTGTCGGCGATCCTGCAGAAGCTCGGCGTCGAGAGCCGCACGCAGGCCGTGATCGCGGCCGCGAAGATCGCGGGCTCCCAATGGCGGCAGAGCACTCCGTCGGAGCAGTAGTCTCGACCTACTCCGCGGCGATCATCTGCTGGATGCGCCATTGGCCGAGCAGGGCGCGTAGCGAAGCGGGCTTCACCGGCTTGTTCAGCACCGCAATCTTCTCGTCGCGTGCCGCGGCGCGCACATGGGGGCTGCGGTCGGCTGTGATCAGAATCGCCGGCAGCGTCTCGCCGAAGCGACGGCGGATGTCACGGATCGCGGCGACGCCGTTGCCGCGGTCGAGGTGGTAGTCGACCAAAAGGCCCGTCACGCCGCCGCCCGCCGCCTCAATTGCCTCAATCGCGGCGTCAGGGTCGTTCACCGCGATCACATCGGCTTTCCACGCCTTGAGCAGCGTCTTCATGCCGTCGAGGATTGCCGGATCGTTCTCGATGCAGACGATCCGCGCGCCCGAAATCGGCGCGCGCGCCAGCGGCGTGGCGCTGGTCACCGCGGCCGTGTGGTTGACGGCGGCCGCGGTCGGCACCGCCACTGAAAAGACCGAGCCGCCGCCCGCGTTGGCATCGATCGCAACGCGATGATTGAGCACGCGGGCCAGCCGCTCGACGATCGAGAGCCCGAGCCCCAGGCCGCGCGCGATCCGCGCGCCCTGCTCGAGCCGGTGAAATTCCTTGAAAATCTCGCCGCGCTTGACGACGGGGATGCCGACGCCGGTGTCATAGACGCAAACCTGCAGCGCCTCGCCGCGGCGGCGGCAACCGACCAGCACCCGGCCGTGAGGTGTGTATTTGATGGCGTTCGAGACGAAGTTCTGCAACAGCCTCCGCAGCAGCAGGCGATCCGACTGCACCGCCAGCGAGCACGGCACGAAGGTAAGCTTGAGCCCCTTGGCGCGCGCGAGCGGCGCGAACTCGATCTCGAGCGAGCGCATCAGATCGGCCATCTTGAAGCTCGAGATCGAGGGCGTCATCGCGCCGGCATCGAGCCTGGAGATGTCGAGGAGAGCGCTCAGGATTTCCTCGATCGCCTCGAGCGAGTCGTCGATGTTCTCGACGAGGCGAGCATCCTCGCCGACGTTCTGCCGCTCGACCAGGCTCGTCACGTAAAGTCGTGCTGCGTTCAGCGGCTGCAGGATGTCGTGGCTTGCGGCGGCGAGGAAGCGCGTCTTGGAGATATTGGCGTCCTCGGCAGTGCTCTTGGCAAGCGCCAGCTCGGAATTGAGCCGGGTCAGCTCTTCGGTGCGATCGCGGACACGCTTTTCCAGCGTCGCATTGGAGCGTTCCAGCGCTTCCGCCGCCTCGATCGACGGCGTGACGTCGGTGAAGGTGAGGACGAGGCCGCCATCCGGCATGCGGTTGGCGCGCACCTCGATCGCCATATGCCGGTCGGGCAGGCGCTCCAGATAGGGTTCGCCCTCGGTGGTGTAGGCGGCAAGCCGTCGCGTCATCTCGCTTTCGCCATCGCCTTCGCCGGGCGGGTTGATCGCTCCCATGAACTCCAGGATCTCGCGCAAGGGAATGCCGATCTGCACCAGATGCGGCGGCAGGGAGAGCAGGTCCGAGAACTGCCGGTTGGAGCAGATGAGCTGCAGGTCGGTGTCGAACACGGCGATGCCCTGCCGCACGTGGTTCAGCGCGGTCTGCAGGATCTCGCGGTTGAAATGCATCGCGGCGTGGGAATCGTCGAGCAGTTTCAGCGCGGCCTTGGCGGAGACGGTGCGCTTGCGGAGCAGCAGCGACATCACGAGCCGCGAGGATGCCGCGCCGATCGAGGAGGCGATCAGGTGCTCGGCATGCTGCAGCAGCTCGAAATCGGCAGGTGCCGCCGGATCGAGCCTGGTGTGATGGCCCTTGGCGAATGCCTCGAATGAGAGCTGCGCACGGTCGCCGCCGATATATTGCGCCACCGTGCTCTGGATGTCCTGCACCGTGACGGTGGTGCGCCAGCGACGGAAGCTCGGTGCGATCGGCGCAAGCTCGTTCGGCACGAACAGGTCGGCCTGTACCCGCTCGATCGAGGAGGGCTGGCGCGCCAGCGACAGCACGATATAGGTCAGGAAATTGAGCGAGAGCGACCACAGCACGCCGTGCAGCAATGGTGGTAGATCGGTGCCGAATAGCGCCTGCGGGCGCAGCGCCTCGATGCCAAACGGTCCATGCTGCAGCATCAGGATGCCGGCCGTGTTGCTGTCGAGGAAGGATGGCACGAACAGCGTGTAGAGCCACGTCGCAAAGCCGACGACCATGCCGCCGATGGCGCCACGCGCAGTGCCGCGGCGCCACAACAGGGCGCCGAAGAACGCCGGCGCGAGCTGCGCGATCGCCGCGAACGACAATAGTCCGATCGCAGCAAGCTGGGTGTTGCCGAGCGCGCGATAATAGAAGTAGGCCATCACCATGATGGCGAAGATCGCAAAGCGTCGTGCTTTCAGGAGGAAGTCACCGAAATCCTTGCCCTCGCGCGACTGCGGCGAGCGCTGCAGCACCATGGGCACGATGATATCGTTGGTCAGCATCACCGAAAGCGCGACGCATTCCACGATCACCATGGCGGTCGCTGCCGACAGGCCTCCGATGAAAACCAGCAGGCTGAGCAGCGGCGCCCCGCCGTTGATCGGCAAGGCCAGCACGTACATGTCGCTGTCGACGGCGCCGAACGGGAAAGTGATGAGGCCGGCGAGCGCGATCGGGATCACGAAGATATTGATCGCGACCAGGTAGAGCGGAAACAGCCAGCGGGCGCGCGCGACCTCGCCGTCGCTGGAGTTCTCGACCACGCTGACATGGAACTGGCGCGGCAGCAGCATGACCGCGCAGAAGGACAGAACCACCATGCAGAGGAAATTGCCGATTGTCGGCGTATATTCGATCGCGCGGACCGCCTCCGGCGTCTTCATCGCGCGATGGATCAGCTCCTGCGGATCGAACATGAAGAAGGTGATGAAGACGCCGACGGCGAGGAAGGCAATCAGCTTGACGATGGATTCCGCCGCAACCGCGAACATCAGGCCATGCTGGTGCTCGGTGGCGTCGGCCTGGCGGGTACCGAACAGCACTGCGAACACCGCCATCGCCAGCGTCACCATCAGCGCGATGTCGCCGAGGATCGGGATTTTGGAGAAGGCCTGGTCCTCACTCAGGATCGTCTCGAGCGAAGAGGCCATCGCCTTGAGCTGCAGCGCTATGTAGGGCACCGAGCCGATGATGGCGATCAGCGCGACGGTCGCCGCGACCGCCTGGCTCTTGCCGTAGCGCGCGCCGATGAAGTCGGCGATCGAGGTGATGTTCTGCGCCTTCGCAAGCTGGATCACGCGCCGCAGCAGCGGCGTGCATAGCCCGATCATCAGGATCGGGCCGACATAAATCGCGAGAAAGTCGACACTGGTGCGGGTGGCAAAGCCGACCGAGCCGAAGAATGTCCAGGACGTGCAGTAGGTCGCAAGCGACAGCGGATAGATGAACATGCCGGCGCGGCCGCGCTCGGCCGGCGACAGCCTGTCGCCGTAATACGCAACAAAGAACAAGAGCCCGATATAGCCGAAGGCGGTGGCGATCACGCCCCAGTCATGCAGCATCGCTGCCTAGCTCCTTGTGCCGGCCCCCTTTGAGATGAAATCTAGCGCCTTGCGCGGTGGCAAGCGACAGCGATTTTCCCGTTAAATCCGGGATTTGCGGACGTCGTTAAGGTCCGGTCGGAAACGACCGGATAGCCGCTACTCGGCTGCCAGCGATTGCTCCCGCAACGGCAGGCCGAGCCGCTCCCAGACCTGGAGCAGGGCTTCAGCCAGCCGATCGATCAAGCCGTCGTCATGATAGGGCGAGGGCGTGATGCGCAGCCGTTCGGTGCCTTTGGCAACCGTTGGGTAGTTGATGGGCTGGATATAGATGCCGTGCTCTTCCAGGAGCATGTCGGAGGCGCGCTTGCAACGCTCGGGGTCGCCGACAAACAGCGGCACGATATGGGTATCGCTGGACATGACGGGGAGCCCCGCGGCGGACAGGATCGCCTTGGTGCGCGCGGCGCGATCCTGGTGCCGCTCGCGTTCCCAGTTCGACGTCTTCAGGTGACGGATCGAAGCGGTAGCGGCCGAGCAGATCGGCGGCGGCAGCGCGGTGGTGAAGATGAAGCCCGGCGCGTAGGAGCGCACGGCGTCGATCATGTCGGCCTTGCCCGCAATATAGCCACCAAGGCAGCCAAAGGCCTTGGCGAGCGTGCCCTCGAGGATGTCGATGCGATGCATGACGCCGTCGCGCTCGGCGATGCCGCCGCCGCGCGGGCCGTACATGCCGACCGCATGCACCTCGTCGACATAGGTCATCGCGCCATATTTCTCGGCGAGATCGCAGATTTTGGCGAGCGGCGCGACGTCGCCGTCCATCGAGTAAAGGCTCTCGCAAACGATCAACTTTGGCCGGTCGGGACCTGCGGCGATCAGCAACTCTTCCAGATCCGCCATGTCGCTGTGGCGGAAAATCTGCCGCTCGCAGCCGGCCTGGCGCACGCCCTCGATCATCGAATTGTGGTTGAGAGCGTCCGAAAGAATGAGGCAGTTCGGAATGAGCCTGGCGATGGTCGCAATGCCGGTCTGGTTCGAGACATAGCCGGAGGTGAACAGGAGCGACGCTTCCTTGCCGTGCAGATCGGCAAGCTCGGCCTCAAGCTGCACCAACGGATGGTTGGTGCCGGCGATGTTGCGGGTGCCGCCGGCGCCGGTGCCGACGCGCGTGGCGGTCTCGACCATGGCGCCGACGACCTTCGGGTGCTGGCCCATGCCGAGATAGTCGTTTGAGCACCAGATCACGACGTCGCGCTTGCCTTTGGGCGAATGCCAGACCGCGTGCGGGAACCGGCCTGCGATACGCTCGAGGTCGGCGAAGACGCGGTAGCGCCGCTCATGATGCAGCTTGCCGAGGGCGGCACTGAAAAACTGGCTGTAATCCATCACCAAAGCCTGGAAGTGGAGGGGATTTGGGTCCCTTTTTAGAGCGTTTCCAGCTTCGCTGTCGAGCCGGAATCGGGGGTCAGATCGTCGGCCCCAAGGCAAAACCATCGCCCAAAACCGGAACGTCCGGCTTGATCCGGATCAACGAAATGTGAGTACCGAGGTTCGCTTGCGGTCAGGTGGTCCGGAACCGCAGCACGCCGTCACTTTCCTGCGCCGTGAGCCGGCCCTCGACCAACATGTAGTTGACGTGCGCGATCAATTCACCCGAGGCGAAGCCCATCTGGTGCGGGTCCAGCACATGCTTGTGGAACACGACCGGCACCAGTTCCTTCGACGTCTGCGGGACATCGCGGCAGGCATCGGCAATCAGCCGGCAGCGTTCCTCGTGATGGTCCGCAAGCTGCTTGATGCGCGTCTTCAGGCCGTAGAACGGCACGCCGTGGCCGGGCAGCACCAGCACGTCATAGGGCAAGGTGGTGGTGAGGCTTGCGAGCGAGGCCAGATATTCGCCGAGCGAGTTCTGCTCGGGCTCGACCGCCCAGACGCTGACATTGGGCGAAATCTTGCTCAGCACCTGGTCGGCCGAGACGAACAGCTTGTCGGCGGCGCAATAGAGCATCACCTGGTCGAGCGCATGGCCGCCGCCGGTGATCACCTTGAAGCGGCGGGAGCCGATCACGACCTCATCGCCATGGGTGAGGCGACGGTAGGCCGGCGGCAGCACCGAGACCCGCTTGAGATAGTCCTGGCCGCGGCCGAGCAGCTTTTCGGTCATGGCCTCGTCCATGCCGTGGCGGCGGAAGAACAGGCGCTGCGCGTTGCGGCGTTCTTCGGTGCCGCGGTTCTGGTGGTAGACCGACTGCAGATATTCGACCTGCGACATGAAGAGCGGGCACGTGAAGCGCTCCGTAATCCAGCCGGCAAGGCCGACATGATCGGGGTGAGAATGGGTCACGATCAGGCGCGTGAGTTTCACGTGCTTGAGCGGGCCTTCGAACAGCGCCGTCCAGGCTGCGATCGACTCCTCGTTGCCGAAGCCGGAATCGATCATCGTCCAGCCGTCTCCGTCGGCGAACAGATAGATATTCACATGGTTGAGGCGGAACGGCAGCTTCAGGCGCACCCACAACACGCCGGGCGTTACCTCGACGATCTGATCGATGCCGGGATGATTGTCCCAGGGGTAGCGCAGGGCTTCGGCCGACGATTGCAGAGAGTCTGTTCGTGTGTGCATGGGCAACGGCTTAGCCGCACCCGCGCCGCGGCGCCAGCCGAAAAATCAACATGCGGGCCTGTCATTCCGGGGCGATGCGACAGCATCGAACCCGAAATCCGGAAGGTTTTGGGGCGAGATTCCGGGTTCGCGCTAGCGCGCGTCCCGGAATGACAAATATGATCTTACGCCGCGCGGATGTTGGTCAGGAACGCGTCGATCTCGCCGCGCAGGCCCTCGGCTTCGCGGCGGAGCGCATCGGAAGCGCCCAGCACTTCGGCTGCGGCTGCGCCCGCTTCGGCGGAAGCGGCCGACACGCCGGCGATGTTGCCGGAGACCTCGGTGGTGCCGCCGGCGGCATGCTGGATGTTGCGGGCGATCTCGCGCGTCGCGGCACCCTGTTCCTCGACCGCGGCCGCGATCGCGGTGGTCACGTCGTTGATCTCGCCGATGGTCTGGCCGATGTTGCGGATCGCGTTGACGGCCGACGTTGTGACCGACTGCATGCTGGCGATCTGGGCGCGGATTTCGTCGGTCGCCTTTGCGGTCTGGCTCGCAAGGCTTTTGACTTCGGAGGCGACCACCGCAAAGCCGCGGCCGGCTTCGCCTGCGCGCGCCGCCTCGATGGTGGCGTTGAGCGCCAGGAGGTTGGTCTGCGAGGCGATCACCTGGATCAGATCGACCACGACCGAGATGCGGCTCGCATTGTCGGCGAGCCCCTGCATGGTGGCATCCGTCGCACCGGCTTCCTCGACCGCCTTGCGGGCGATCTCGGCCGAAGTGACCACCTGGCGGCCGATCTCGGCGATCGACGACGACAATTCCTCGGTGCCGGCGGACACGGTCTGCACGTTGACCGAAGTCTCTTCCGCAGCGGACGCCACTGCGTTCACCAGCGCATTCGACTGGTCGGCGGTGGACGACATGCTCTGCGCGGTCGTCTGCATCGAATTGGCCGATTGCTGCAAATTGTCGAGCGCGGTACGCACCGTCGCCTCGAACTCGGTGATTCGGCCCTCGATGCGCGCGGTGCGCTCGGCCTTCGCGGCGCGATCCTTGTCTTGGTCGGCGGATAGCGCGCGGGCGCGGATCATGCTGTCGCGGAACACCTGCAGCGTCTCCGACATCGCTGCGATTTCGTCCGCCTGAGAAGAACGGTAGATCTCGGTCTCGAGATCGCCGTTGGAGAGGAGCTGCATCGAATGCTGCAGAGCGCGGATGCGCCGCAGGATGTTGCGGCCGACATAGAGCCACACGAACAGCACGGAGCCGACCAGCGTCGCGACCCCGAGCGCCAGCATGACCATGGTCGCGTAGGAGATCTCCTGGCGTGCCTGGAAGGTGGAGGAATTGGTTTCCTTCTGTACCCCGTCGACGAGCTGCTGCACGCTGATGTCGAGGCCGACATTGAGCTTGCGGGTCTCTTCCAGCACGGTCTGGCCGTAGTCGGCGGCGTCAAGCTCCGCCTGGCGCACGTGGAACACGCCCTCCTTGCCGGTGCCGAGCGCGAGCAGCTTCTCGGCTGCGGCCTGAAGCGTCTTGGTACCCTGGCCGTCCGGCAACATGTCGAGGTTGGAGCGTAGCCGTCCCTGCGCCGCCTTGAACTCCTTCTCGATATCGTCGAGCTGATCGCTGGTATTACCGGACAGCGCCGCGCTCAAGTCGGCGGCCGCGAGGTTGCCGCTGGCGACGATATTGGCGAGCTGGCCGAGGATCTGGGCCGCATTGTTGGCATCGCTGGTGGAGGGATTTGTCGATGAGAGGATGGCGTTGACCTGGGTCTGCGCGTCCAGCATCGCCGGACTTGCGGCGGTGACGAAGCCCTCCTGCGCGGCGCGCAGCGCGTCATACTGCTTGTTATGAAGGGCGACGGCATCGAGCCGCTCGCGAGAGGCTTTGGCGAGGCTCTGCGCCGCGTCGTTGATGTTCTTCATGGTATCGTTGAGCGCGCTGACGACGTCCTTGTCGGCGCCAAGCTCGATGATCTCGCCGAGCTTCTGCGTCGCCTGCTCCTGCAATTCCTTCAGCTTCTCGGTGCGCCCCTTCAGCGCTTCCCCGTCCTGCGCGGCGAGCAGCGCCGGTCCCTGGGCCGCAAGCCCCGCGCTCTGTGCCGACAATTGCAGGCTGGCGGCAAGCCGCGGAATGTCGTGTCCGGAGAGGTCGACCATGCGCACGCCGAGCCGCTGCAGGACGTAGCCGGCGCCGGCCGATATTACGATCGCCATGGCGGCAATCACGGCGAAAGCCGCAAACAGGCTGCCTCTGACCCCCCAACGCGGCCGCAGAAACCCAAAGACCTTGCCAAGACCCAACCGGAACGCCATGCGTCGCCCCCCGCCACTACCTCAGGTTAAGAAAATGCGAGCGGCAGTATCGCGGTACGGGGTTAACAAAATCGCGAAAAGTGTAGGGACCTGCGCAATTATCTGGCGACAAAAAGACAAAAGCCGGCGTTTCGCCGGCCTTTGCTTAACATCTGGTTGCGCGCCGCCCGCGGTTCAGTAGCCCGCCACCACCGGGCTTGCCCAGTTGAAACGGTAGTTCACGCCGAGCTTGAAGACGTGGTCATCGGTCGTGAAGCTGCCGGTCGGGATCAGCGCGGCCGGCGCGGTGAAGTTGGCGCTGCCGAAATTATAGTACTGATACTCGGCCTTGGCCGACCAGTTCGGTGCGAACATGTATTCGACGCCGGCACCGATGGTGTAGCCGCTGGTATGATCGCCGCTGGTGGCGAACGCGACCGGCACGCCGCCAAGCGCTACGCTCTCATTGTTGTTGGAATAGGCGTAGCCGCCCTTCACATAGAGCAGGCCCGGACCCCAGGTGTAGCCGACGCGACCGGTGATCGAGCCGAGCCCGCGCTGGTTGTTGGTGTAGGTATAGCCGCCGGGGAACACCGCGCCGACACTGCCCGAGAGCCAGCTATACTGGCCTTCGACGCCGACCACCCAGTTCGGGTTGAACTGCCAGTCCGCGCCGGCCTGAAAGCCGCCGAGGAAGCGGCCGTTGCCATTGTTGCCGGTGCCGAGCCCATTGTTGAAGTCGTTGTCGCTCGAGAACGCTCCGCCGGCATGCGCGCCGAGATAGAAGCCGGTCCAGTTGTAGATCGGAGCCGCATAGGCGGGCGCCTTCTGATAATAGGGGGCGCGGTAGCCGAGGTCGGCGGCATCAGCCGGCAGCGCCGCGCCGAGTGCAGCGATCGCAACCGTCACAAGCAGGAACTTCTTCATCGGTCTCACTCCAACACGCAAACAACCAAAGTGGCGCCAGGCGGGGCGCCATCTGGTTAATGCAGATAGGCCGGACTTTAATAAAAAGCTGTCACTCTCCGACCACGGCGATTTGCAATCCGGCGTGTGAGACGAGAAACGTTTTCTTGTGCTTAAGGGCTCTTTAAGAAGAGCTGAGGAAAGGCTTAAATCACGCTCTTTCCGTGCTGCTTTGATACACGCTGGTTAAGGCCTCTTAACCACATCATGCATCGCCACCGAAGGCGCAGGGTCGCAATGATCGGGCGCCTTCTCGCCTCTGACGGCACAAAAACGAGAGCGGCTTCGGCCGTCGAAGTAGAGCGTGCCGGCATAGAGATTTCCGAGCACTACGCCGTCGAACACGTAGGGCAGGTCGTCCTGCCGCAGCACCATGCGCGGTCCTTTGCGGCTCCAGCGTCCGGAAAGCGTGGGCTGGATCGGTCTATTGGTGCGCGAATCCCGGCCGTCCTCGCGATAGGTGCCGTCGCCCTGCATGCGCCAGGTATAGATGAAGCCCGGAAAGGCATCGGGGATGACGGCGGTCCAGATTGCGCCTGCCTCGTCGCCCTCGCTGCTCTCGACGGCAAAGCCGCGGTGAGCGGGCACGCCGCAAAGCAGCGCGCACAACAATGCGAATGCGGAAAACCGGCGCTTCATGTCCGTTTCATCCTGCTAACCGAGACGGCGGCGCACTTCCTCCTTCATCTTCTCACGAAACTCGGCGCGGCGCGCGGGACGATCCTGCTCGCGGATGTCGTGGCGGTCGAAGACGTTGAAATTGTCCAGGATCGGATGCTCCTCGCTCGCCATCGCCAGGATGCGGAGCAGCTCCGCGGCGGGGCCGCTCGGTCCGCTCACTTCCCAGCGGCGGATCGTATCGGCACTCCCGGCCGGCAGCCCGCAGAGCTTGGCCATATCGGCCGCGGTGAGCTCTCGGCCAATGGCCGAGCCGAGGTCGGCGCGGAGCTTCTTGAGTTCGGGACCCGTCATCATCTGAACCGTCTTTCGCGTCCTGGCGGGCAAGTTGCAATGCCTGCCAAGACTCCTAATCGACGATTCTTGCGGCCAGAAAAAGATGGCTAGTTAGCGCATGATCCGGAAAAGTGTGCAGCGGTTTTCCGCAAAGATCATGCGCCAACAAAAGGGCGCTAGCGCGCCTCGCTCACCAGCTCCTCGATTGCGATCGGGAAGCGCCGCACGCGCACCCCGGTCGCATGCCACACCGCGTTGGCAACGGCGCCCGCCGAGCCGGTGATCCCGATCTCGCCGACGCCCTTGATGCCGAGCGCGTTCACGTGAGGATCGTGCTCCTCGATCAACAGCGCCTCCATCGAGGGTACGTCGGCATTCACAGGTACATGATATTCACCGAGATTGGCATTGACGATCCGGCCCGAGCGGCGATCGACGATCGCCTTCTCGTGCAGGGCAAAGGACACGCCCCAGATCATGCCGCCGAGATACTGGCTCTTCACCAGATGGGGATTGACGATGCGGCCGGCGGCAAACGCGCCGACCACGCGGGAGACGCGGATCTGGCCGAGATCCGGATCGACCCTCACTTCGGCAAACACCGCGCCATGTGCGTGCATCGCATAGTTCGACTGCGCGGCCGGATCCATCGCGCCGTTGCCGCGGCCGTCGACCTCGGCCAGTCCCGCGCGGGTGAGGATGTCGGCATAGCTTTCGCCGCGGCTTTCATCGTCGCGGTGGAGGAGGCGGCCGTTGCGCGCAACGACGCCGGCATTGCCTGCGCCGAACAGCGGCGAGCGCTGATCGTTGGTGGCGATCTCGGCGAGCTTTGCGATCACGTCGGCTCCGGCATTGTGGATCGCAACGCCCGCGGTCGCGGTATGCGCCGAGCCGCCGGCAATCCCGGCATCCGGCAGGTCTGATGTACCCGACTTGAAGTCGACCTTGTCGATGTCGAGCGCGAGCGCGTCGGCGGCGATCTGCGCAAGCGCGGTCCAGGCGCCCTGGCCCATGTCATGCGCGCCGGTTTCCATCGCGCCGGAGCCGTCGCGGCGCAGCACCGCGCGCGCCTGGCCTGCAAACATCAGCGCCGGAAAGATCGCGGTGCCCATGCCCCAGCCGACCAGGAAACCATTGTCGTCGCGCATCTGCCGCGGCTTGAGCGGCCGCTTCGACCAGCCGAAGCGCTCGGCGCCCCTGGCATAGCATTCGCGCAGCGCCTTCGAGGAGAACGGCCTTCCGGTGATCGGCTCGATCTCCGCATAGTTGCGCAAGCGGAACGCGAGCGGATCCATGCCGCATGCTTCCGCCATCTCGTCGATCGCGCTTTCGAGCGCGAGCGATCCCGTCGCTTCACCGGGCGCGCGCATGAACAGCGGCGTGCCGGTATCGAGCCGCACCGCTTCATGCGAGGTCGCGATCACGGGGCTCGCATAAAGCGCGTGCGAGGCATCGGCGGCCGGCTCGAAGAAATCATCGAAGCTCGAGGTTGCGATTTTTGCGCGATGGTCGATCGCTGCAAGATGGCCATCGGCGCTGGCGCCCATGCGCAGCCGCTGGCGGCTTGGCGAGCGATGGCCGACCGGGCCGAACATCTGCTCTCGCCGCAGCACGAGCTTGACCGGCCGGCCCACCAGTTTCGCAGCGAGGATGCCGAGCACCTGCGGACCCTTGAACAGCCCCTTGCAGCCGAAGCCGCCGCCGAGGAAGGGGCTTCGGATATGGATCTTGTCCGGCGGGATGCCGAACAGGCCGGCGACGCGGCCCTGCGCCATCGCCATGCCCTGGCTCGGCGTGTCGATCGAGAGCTCATCGCCGTTCCAGGACGCGACGATGGCGTGTGGCTCCATCGGATTGTGATATTGCGCCGGCGTCTCATAGGTCGCGTCGATTGCGCGTGCCGCACCGGCGAGCGCGCTTTCGACGTCGCCATGCGCAACAACGGCCGGATGGCCGACGCCGACGGCTGGCGGCACAAAGCTCTCGCCGTCGTCAAGGCCGGCGCGCGCGGGCTCCGCCTCATAGCACGGCGCCAGGAGAGCAGCGCCTTCCGTCGCCGCCTCCAGCGTCTCGGCGATCACCACCGCAATCGGTTGGTTGGCGTAGCGCACGCGCTCGTTCTGCAGGACTTCCATACGGAACATGAAGGGGTTGGTCTTGGCATCCGGATCTTCGGCAAGCGCGGGGCGATTCTCCGGCGTCATCACCTCGACGACGCCGGGATGGCGCTTGGCGGCGGCGACGTCGAGCGACGCTACGCGGCCGCGCGCGATGGAAGAAACCGCCATCACCGCATGCAGCATGTTCGGCGGATGGTTATCGGCGGCAAAGCGCGCGGCGCCGGTCACCTTGAGCACGCCGTCGCGGCGCGTCAGCGGCTGGCCGATGTTGGAGCCGTGCCGGATATGGGCGGGCTCGCGGGTCAACGTGATTTCAGACATGAAGGGCTCCGGCTGGAGAAGAGAAGGGAGAGGCAGGCAGCGCCGGAATCCGCTCCGACGTTCCCTGCGCTGCCGATACAAGCGCGCGTACGATGAGGCGTTGCGCGAGCTCGATCTTGAAGGCGTTGTCGCCGGAGGGTTTTGCTTCGGCGAGTGCGGCTTGTGCCGCGCGGCTGAATGCGGCGGGACCGGCCGCCGATCCCTCCAACTGCGCTTCCGCGGCACGCGCCCGCCACGGCTTGGCCGCGACGCCGCCGAGCGCGACGCGCGCTTGTTTGATCATGCCGCTGTCGATGACGAGCCCGGCTGCGGCCGAAACCACCGCAAACGCATAAGAGTTGCGTTCGCGGACCTTGAGATAACGCGAGTGCGCGGCGAAGGTGCGCGCAGAAGCGGGCAAGCGTACCGCGACGATCAGATCGCCGGGCTCAAGCGCGCTCTCCTGCTCCGGCATATCGCCGGGCAGGCGGTGCAGCGCTTCCAGCGCGACCTCGCGGTGGCCGTTCCTGCCTTCGATCTCGACCACCGCATCGAAAGCGGCGAGCGGCACGCAGAAGTCGGATGGATGCGTGGCGATGCAGGCCTCGCTCCAACCGAGGATCGCGTGCAGGCGGTTGTCGCCGCCGCGCGCATCGCAGCCGGAGCCGGGCGCGCGTTTGTTGCAGCGGCTTGCGGTATCATAGAAATAGCCACAGCGCGTCCGTTGCAGGAGGTTGCCGGAGACCGTCGCCGCATTGCGCAATTGCGCCGAGGCGCCGGAGAGTAGCGCTTCCGCGATCGCGGGATAGGCTTTCGCGAATTCCGCGTCATGCGCGAGGTCGGCATTCCCTACCATCGCGCCGATGCGCAACGAACCGTCGGCGAGCGCCTCGATGCGGTCGAGGCCGGGCAGGCGCGTGACGTCGACGAGGCGCGAGGGACGGACGATCCCACCCTTCATCAAATCGAGCAGATTGGTGCCGGAGGCGAGATAAGCCGCACCCGGCGCGGAGGCAGCCGCAACTGCCTCGGCCGCCGTTGTCGCGCGCACATAATCGAACCGGTTCATGCCGCACGCTCCGTCCTCGTGTTGCCCAGGATCTTCTGCGCTTCCTGCACAGCTTCGGTGATGCCGGCGTAAGCGCCGCAGCGGCAGAGATTGCCGCTCATGCCCTCGCGGATGCGCTCGGAGTCGTCACCGGCATGGCCTTCCGCGATCAGCCCGATCGCGCTCATGATCTGGCCCGGCGTGCAGAAGCCGCACTGAAAGCCGTCGTGGGCGATGAAGGCGGCCTGCACCGGATGCAGATGCTCGCCATTCGCGACGCCCTCGATGGTGAGGATGTCGGCGCCGTCGTGGCTTACGGCGAGCGCGAGGCACGCATTGATCCGCTTGCCGTCAACGAGGATGGTGCAGGCGCCACATTGGCCGCGGTCGCAACCCTTCTTCGTTCCCGTGAGCTCAAGCCGCTCGCGCAGGAGGTCGAGCAGCGTGACGCGCGGGTCGTCGAGCACGATGTCGCGCCGCTCACCGTTGACGGTGAGTCCAATAGACAGATTCATGCGATGTTCCGATCGATGCTATGGTCAAATCGGATCGCAGCGGGCACAGGCCGTCAGGCCGTGAATCGCGGCGATCCCGGTGAGGCGCAGCCTCCGAAAATCCGGCGGCTGGGATTGGACATGATAGGATCAGTTATACGGAGGGTTCCTCCGTTTATCAAGAGCCGGCCGTTCAAGAGCCGGTGACGAGACGCTTGCGATGGACAATCGTTCCGCAAAAAACTCCCGCAAGCCGCGCGCCGACGCGCTTCGTAACCGTGAGCTCGTGCTCGAAGCGGCGAAGACCGTGTTCAGTGCGGGCGGTCCGGAGGCGAGCCTGGAAGCGGTGGCGCGCAAGGCCGGCGTCGGCATCGGCACGCTCTATCGCCACTTTCCGACGCGCGAGGCTCTCTATGAAGCCGTCTACCGCCGCGAGGTGGAGCAGCTCGGCGAGCTGGCCGAGCAGTTGAAGAGCGACGCATCGCCGGTCGACGCGCTGCGCCAATGGATGCGCGCCAATGTCGAGTTCGTTGCGACGAAGAAAGGCATGGCGGCCGCGCTCGCGCTGGCCGCTGGTCCCCCTCCCTCGGAGCTCGCCGCCTTCTCGTATGAGCGACTCACCAAGGCGATCGGAACGTTGCTCGATCGCGCAGTTACCCGTGGCGACATCCGCGCCGACGTGAGCGCGGAGGATCTCCTGCGCACGCTGGTCGGCATGTGCCTCCTGCACGACCAGCCGGGCTGGCAGGCGAGCGTGATGCGGATGCTGGATGTGTTGTTGGATGGGTTGCGGGTGAAGGTGGGCCAGCAACCGATCGGAACATCAGGGCACGGAAAACGAAAGCCTGGTGCTGCCGGACAGGATTGAACTGTCGACCTCTCCCTTACCAAGGGAGTGCTCTACCACTGAGCTACGGCAGCATGCCCGGGACATAAAGAGAATCGGCCGAAACGGCGTCTGGCGGGCGGCCGGTTCTTGCCACAAGGGCCCCGCCCGCGCAAGCAGGCTTGGCTCGGGGCGCAGATAAATCGCCGCAAAATCAAGGGTGGACGGCTTAACGCATGCCAAAAAAGGCGTCAATTCGCCCGGCCCGGTTCCCGTTTTTCACAGCAAGTAGTTGATGCCACAGAACACGTTATGCTGAGCAGGGGCGAAGCGAGATAACGTAACGAATGGCAAAGGCGGGCGACAAAGGTAAAGGCGAGGCAAAAGGCTCGCGGCAGGATCGCCTCAAGCTGGCGCTGCGCGAAAACCTCAAGCGGCGCAAGGCGCAGGCGCGCGAGCGCGGCAAAGTGAGCGATGCGTCCTCGTCCGGTCACGAAACCTCCCTAGATGGGGAGGTTGGCAAGCGCCGCGACTAGTTGTATCGGCGCGGGGTGTTTTGCGAGTTGAGAGACGTGGATGGCGAGCGAGGGCGGGCCCGGCAGCAAGACGAGCACGAACATTGGACCGGGACGGGTATTTCCCCGCCTGGAGCAGACCTTCCCAAGGCTGACCGAAGCTGAAATTGAGCGAATGCGCCGCTTCGGCGAAGTGCGTCGCTACAAGGATGGCGAGCGGCTGTTCGAGGCCGGCAAGCCCGGTCCCGGCATGTTCGTGCTGCTGTCTGGCCATGTCGCGATCACCCAGCGCGACGGCTTTGGCCATGTCACGCCCATCATCGACCAGGGCCCGGGACAGTTTCTGGCCGAGGTCGGCCAGCTTTCCGGCCGCGTCGCGCTGGTCGACGGCCATGCCGAAGGCGAGGTCGAGACGCTGCTCATTCCGTCCGACAAGCTGCGCGCGCTGCTGGTGGCCGAAGCCGACCTCGGCGAGCGCATCATGCGCGCGCTGATCCTGCGCCGGGTCAGCCTGATCCAGGGCGGCGTCGGCGGACCGGTGCTGATCGGCCCGTCGAATTCCTCAAGCGTCGCGGGCCTGCAGAATTTCCTCACCCGCAACGGCTATCCGCATCATCTGCTCGACCCGGAGCGCGATCATGATGCCGCCGAGATCATCGCACGCTATTCGCCGTCGTCTTCGGATTGGCCGCTGGTGGTCGCGATCGACGGGACGGTGCTGCGCAATCCGAGCGAAACCGAGCTGGCGCGTGCGGTCGGCATGATCGGCGGACTGCGCGATAACCGGATCTATGACGTCGTCGTCGTGGGCTGCGGACCCGCCGGGCTTGCCACTGCCGTCTATGCCGCCTCCGAGGGCTTATCCGTCGCGGTGCTGGATGCGCGCGCCTTTGGCGGGCAGGCCGGCGCCAGCGCGCGCATCGAGAACTATCTCGGCTTTCCGACCGGCATCTCCGGTCAGGCGCTGACTGGACGCGCGTTCAGCCAGGCGCAGAAATTCGGCGCCGAGATCATGATCCCCGTCAGCGCGAAGTCGCTCGATTGCGAGCGCCGCGATGGCGCCTTCGCGCTCGCGCTGGAAGGCGGCGAGGAGGTGCGCTCGCGCGCCATCGTGGTGGCGAGCGGTGCGCGCTACCGGCGGCCGGATATCGCAAATCTCGAGACATTCGAGGGCCGCGGCGTCTGGTACTGGGCTTCGCCCGTCGAGGCGCGGCTTTGCGCCGAGCAGGAGGTGATGCTGGTCGGCGGCGGCAATTCTGCGGGCCAGGCCGCGGTGTTCCTGTCGGGACACGCGCGCAAGGTCACCATGATGATCCGCGGCGGCGGCCTGGGCGCCAGCATGTCGCGCTATCTGATCGAGCGCATCGAGGCGACGCCGAACATCGAGTTGATGTTCAACACCGAGATCGTCGCGATCGAAGGTGCAGCCGATGGTTCGCTTGAGCGCGTGCGCTGGAAGAGCCGCCTGTCGCCCGATGAATATACGTCCGACATCCGCAATCTCTTCCTGTTCGTCGGCGCCGATCCCGCGACCGGCTGGCTCGACGGCTGCGGCGTCACGCTGGACCGCGCCGGCTTCGTCGTGACCGGCGCGCAATCCGAGCTCAATCTGGGCAGGCCGGTCGCGCCGCTGGAGACCTCCGTGCCGGGCGTCTTTGCCGTGGGTGACGTGCGCTCGGGCTCGGTCAAGCGCGTAGGCGGCGCGATCGGCGAGGGCGCGCAGGTGGTGGCCGCGTTGCACAGTTTTCTCGGCGACGCTGCAAAGCCTGCGCTCTAGTACAATCGCGTAACACGGTTCCGGGACGCCGCGGCCTGCGGTCTCACCAATTTGCCTCAAATTTCGTGGCTTTTGGCGGCTGCCGCTTCGCCCTATAGTTGGCGGCCTCAAAACTCCGGGATTCGCGTATGGATCGCATTCGTATCGTCGGCGGCAACAAGCTCAACGGCACTATTCAAATTTCCGGCGCCAAGAATGCGGCGCTGCCGCTGATGATCGCGGGGCTTCTGACCGAGGAGACGCTGATCCTCGACAATGTGCCGCGGCTCGCCGACGTGGCGCAGCTCCAGCGCATCCTCGGCAATCACGGCGTGGACATCACCTCGGTCGGCAAGCGGCCGGGCGACCGCGCCTATCAGGGGCAGACCCTGCATATTTCCGCCGCCAACATCATCGACACCACCGCGCCTTACGAGCTGGTGTCGCGCATGCGCGCCAGCTTCTGGGTGATCGCGCCGCTGGTCGCGCGCATGCGGGAAGCAAAAGTGTCGCTGCCCGGCGGCTGCGCCATCGGCACGCGGCCCGTCGATCTCTTGATGATGGCGCTGAAAAAGCTCGGCGCCGACATCTCCATCGACGGCGGCTATGTGATTGCCAGCGCGCCGGGCGGTCTGCGCGGCGCGACCATCGATTTTCCAAAGGTGACGGTGAGCGGCACTCACGTCGCGCTGATGGCCGCAACGCTTGCGAAGGGCACGACCGTCATCACCAATGCCGCCTGCGAGCCCGAGATTGCCGACGTCGCCGCGTGCCTCAACAAGATGGGTGCGCATGTCACAGGCGCCGGCACGCCGCGCATCGTCGTGGAGGGTGTCGAGAAACTGCATGGCGCGCGGCACACCGTGCTGCCCGACCGCATCGAGGCCGGCACCTATGCCATGGCAGTGGCGATGACCGGCGGCGAGGTTCAGCTCGCCGGCGCGCGCCCGGAGTTGTTGCAGTCGGCGCTCGACGTGCTGGTACAGGCGGGTGCGGAGATTTCCGCCGACACCGGCGGCATCCGCGTCGCGCGCAACGGCGCCGGGATCCACCCGGTGACGGTTGTGACCGCGCCGTTCCCGGGTTTCCCCACCGATCTGCAGGCGCAATTGATGGCGCTGATGGTGTGCGCGCAAGGCGCGTCCGAGATCACCGAGACCATCTTCGAGAACCGCTTCATGCATGTGCAGGAGCTGGCGCGGTTCGGCGCCAGGATCAGCCTTAATGGCGAGACCGCGCGGATCGAAGGCATTGGGCAACTGCGCGGCGCGCCGGTGATGGCCACCGATCTGCGCGCCTCGGTATCGCTGGTGATCGCGGGGCTCGCCGCCGAAGGCGAGACCATGGTCAACCGCGTCTATCATCTCGACCGCGGCTTCGAGCGGCTGGAGGAGAAATTGAAGGCCTGCGGCGCTTCCATCGAGCGCATCAGCGATTAAATAGCGCGTATTCCGCAAAGTGGACACCGGTTTTGCGATGAGAATACGCGCCAAATGAAGGTGGGCGGATGTCTCCGCACCTCAAACTGATTGCGCTCGATGCCGAGGACCTCGCGGTGATCTCGGCCCATGTGCAGGATGCCCGGGTGCAGGCCTCCGATATCATCTGGCGGCAGGCCGAGAAGCGGCTTGTGATCGGCATGAACCGGCTGGACTGGGAGCAGACGCTGTCCGGCTGCACCGAGCCGCGCCGGCTGATTGCGGCGCTGCGCTTCGACCGCGTGCTTGCCTGCAAGTCGCGCAACATCGACCTCGCGAGGCCCGACAAGGCGCTGGAACTGGTGGGCATCGAGTTTCATGATGCAGACAGTCCTGGCGGCAGCGCGCTCTTGATGTTTGCAGGCGGCGGCGCGCTCCGGCTCGATGTCGAGTGCCTGGAATGCGAGCTGACCGATCTGGGACCGGAGGATCTCGCGGGGGAGGGTGTCTAACGTCATTCCGGAATGACGGAATGGGTTGACGGGAATAGCCCGCCGCGCCATTGCAATAGCTCACGAATCCGCCATCCCGAAAGCTCCCATGCCCGTTCGCCTCGACCGCTCCAGCGCCGATTTCGACGAGCGATTTGCAAAATTCCTCGGCGCCAAGCGCGAAGCGTCCGCCGACGTCGAGGCGGCCGCGCGCGCCATCGTGCAGGACGTCGCGAGGCGCGGGGACGCGGCGCTGATCGAGGCGACCAAGAATTTCGATCGGCTCGCGCTTGACGCAAACAGTTTGCGGGTGACACCCGCCGAGATCGCCGCCGCCGTGAAGGCCTGCGAGCCCAAAACGCTGGACGCGCTGAAATTCGCCTGCGACCGCATCGAGACCTTCCATCGGCGCCAGATGCCGAAGGACGAGCGCTTCACCGACGCCGCCGGTGTCGAGCTCGGCTGGCGCTGGAGCGCGGTCGAGGCGGTCGGCCTCTACGTTCCCGGCGGCACGGCCGCCTATCCGTCCTCGGTGCTGATGAACGCGGTGCCGGCGAAGGTCGCGGGCGTCGCCCGGCTGGTGATGGTGGTGCCGGCGCCGGGAGGAAAGCTCAACCCGCTGGTGCTGGCCGCAGCCGAACTCGGCGGCGTCAGCGAGATCTATCGCGTCGGCGGCGCGCAGGCGGTGGCCGCGCTTGCCTATGGCACCGCGACGATCGCGCCGGTCGCAAAGATCGTCGGACCCGGCAATGCCTATGTCGCCGCCGCCAAGCGCCTGGTGTTCGGCAAGGTCGGCATCGACATGATCGCAGGCCCCTCTGAAGTGCTTGTGATCGCCGACGACGGCGCCAATGCGTCCTGGATCGCTGCGGATCTCCTCGCGCAGGCCGAGCATGACGAAAGCGCGCAGTCGATCCTGATCACGGATTCGAAGCGGATCGCCGACGACGTCGCGCAAGCCGTGGAAGCGCAGTTGAAGACGCTGCCGCGGGCGAAGATCGCTGGCGCCTCGTGGCAGGACTTTGGTGCGATCATTCTCGTCAGGAATCTCGCGGAGGCCGTACCGCTGGCGGATGCGATTGCGGCCGAGCATCTGGAGATCATGACCGCGGATGCGGAAGGCCTCTCCAGGCAAATTCGCAATGCCGGCGCGATCTTTCTGGGCGCGCATACGCCGGAGGCGATCGGCGATTATGTCGGCGGCTCCAATCACGTGCTCCCGACCGCGCGCTCGGCGCGGTTCTCCTCAGGCCTCGGCGTGCTCGACTTCATGAAGCGGACATCGATCCTCAAATGCGGGCCTGACCAATTGCGCGCGCTGGGACCGGCGGCGATGACGCTTGGCCAGGCGGAAGGCCTGGAAGCCCATTCGCGATCGGTGGGAGTGCGCCTCAACCTCTCATGACCAAGCCGCCCGTCCAGGAACATCCCAACAGTCGCATCGTCGCGGTGACGCTCGACGAGGAGTCGATCGGACGTTCGGGACCGGACATCGAGCATGAGCGCGCGATCGCAATCTACGACCTGATCGAGCAGAATCTGTTTGCACCGGACGGCCATGAGGACGGCGGCCCGTTCACGCTGCACATCGGCATCACCGGCAACCGCCTGATGTTCGACATCCGCCGCCAGGATGGTACGCCCGTGGTCGCGCATCTGTTGTCGCTGACGCCGTTCCGCCGCATCGTGAAGGATTATTTCATGATCTGCGACAGCTACTACCAGGCGATCCGCACCGCGACGCCGGACAAGATCGAGGCGATCGACATGGGCCGCCGCGGCATTCATGACGAGGGCTCGCGCACGCTGCAGGAGCGGTTGAAGGGCAAGGTGCGGGTCGATTTCGAGACCGCGCGACGGCTGTTCACGCTGATCACCGTCCTGCATTGGAAAGGCTAGCCTTTCATGATGGCGCCGCGCGCGCGCAATCCGCAGTCCGTGCTGTTTGCCTGCGGACAGAACAGCGTGCGCTCGCCGATGGCCGCAAGCCTGCTGCAGCGGATGTTCCCGCAGGCGCTCTACGTGAAATCCGCCGGCGTCAGGAAAGGCGAGCTCGACCCGTTTGCCGTTGCGGTCATGGCCGAGCTCGGCCAGGACATTTCCACCCACAAGCCGATCACTTTCGAGGAACTGGAGGACTGGGAAGGGCTCAATTTCGACCTCATCATCACGCTGTCGCCGGAGGCGCATCACAAGGCGCTGGAGCTGACGCGGACGCTCGCCGCCGAGGTCGAATACTGGCCGACGCAGGATCCGACCACGACCGACGGCAGCCGCGAGCAGAAGCTCGCCGCCTATCGCGAGCTCTGCGACACGCTGCTCTTGCGCATTCGCAAGCGCTTTTCCAAGGTGGGCGCGGCCAGCGGTTAGCGCACGATCCGGAAAAAAGCCTGCCCCGCACTTGATGCGGGGTGTGCAGCGGTTCTCCGAAAAGCATGCCCTCGGGCTTGACCCGAGGGATCATGCGACAACCGAGGATCGAGAGCGCGATGGCGTTCATCCTGATCCCATCGCGCTCCAGCCGCCCGCCGTTGCGCTTTTGTCATCGAATCGAAATAGTGCCGGTGGCCTTAATGATGCCGCTCCATCGGGTGCATCTGGCCTTGCCGGGCAGCCACAATGGGTTGTGGAAGCCCGCACCTTCCGATAGGTTCCGCGCCGATCCGCGTCCAAATCCTGCCAATCACGACATGCTAGGCCGTCCCAAATTCGTTCTCGCGTCCGGCTCGCCGCGCCGGCTCTCGCTGCTCAACCAGGCCGGTATCGAACCGGATGCGCTGCGCCCGGCCGACGTCGACGAGACGCCGAGGCGCGGTGAGCTGCCGCGCGCCTGCGCCAACCGGCTGGCGCGCGCCAAGGCCGACGCCGCGCTGAAATCCGTGCAGCTCGACGACGAGCTGCGCGGCTCCTTCATTCTTTCCGCCGACACCGTGGTTGCGGTCGGCCGCCGTATCCTGCCCAAGGCCAATTTGGTCGACGAGGCCTCGCAGTGCCTGCGCCTGCTCTCGGGCCGCAATCACCGCGTCTACACCGCGATCTGCCTCGTCACGCCGCGCGAGGCGTTTCGCCAGCGCCTGGTCGAGACCCGCGTGCGCTTCAAGCGGCTCTCTGAAGATGACATCCAGGCCTATATCGGCTCCGGCGAATGGCGCGGCAAGGCGGGCGGCTATGCGGTGCAGGGCATCGCCGGCTCCTTCGTCGTCAAGATGGTCGGCTCCTACACCAATGTGGTTGGGCTGCCGCTCTATGAGGCGGTGACGCTGCTCGGCGGGGAGGGCTTTCCGATCCGTTTCGGCTGGCTCAATGCCGTCGCGGCCTGAAAAGCCCAGGCTCGAACCCGAGAAGCCCGGACCCGACAAGGGCGATGGCGACAAGGGCGAGCGCAAGGTTCGCCGCTGCCCGATCTGCGGCCGGCCGGCCGCCGAAGCAACCCGGCCGTTCTGCTCGGCGCGCTGCCGCGATGTCGACCTCAACCGCTGGCTTTCCGGCACCTACGTCGTTCCGGGCTCCGAGAACGACGAGGAGGACGAGAAATAGGGCTTGATCCGCAAGCAGTTGCGGACCAAAGGGGACGGGTAGACATGGGCGGCAGACCCCACTATAACCCGCCGGCCCGTGGGTCCTTCGGACGGCGCGGCATGCCCAGGTAGCTCAGTTGGTAGAGCATGCGACTGAAAATCGCAGTGTCGGTGGTTCGATTCCGCCCCTGGGCACCATGAGCCTTTCCGGCCCTGTTCTTTCTCCTCCGCGCCAGTTCGCCGATCAGCAAGAACCCTCGTAAAATCGGGATTTTCCTCATATATTGACGCCCGGTACGGTTCGCGACCATCCGAGGGCATCCGGCGTCTCCGGGTACACTGTGGGTACACTGGAAGAGCCGGGTACACTGGCTGGCCGCCCGATTGCGAGGGAACCTTCCCATGGCTGAACTGAGCGACACGAAAATCCGCAATGCGACGCCGACGGACAAGGAATACGCGATAGCCGACGGCCAAGGCCTCAGCCTCGTGGTTCGGCCCAATGGGACCAAGCTGTGGCTCTACCGCTATCGTTTCGGGGGCAAGCGCAAAAATATGTCTTTCGGCACCTTTCCCGGCGTCGGACTCAAGGCCGCGCGCGACAAGCGCCACAACGCGGAAAAGCTGCTCGATCAGGGCCAAGATCCAGTCGTAGTGCGCGAGGCCAAGCGACAGGAAGACGAAAAGCTCAAGCATACCTTCCGGGCGGTCGGGGAAGAATGGGCAAACGCGAAGTTCGAAAAAGAGAACAAGGCCAAGTCGACGATCAAGCGGGAACGCTGGAATCTCGCTCAGCTCAATCGTGAGATCGGCGACCGACCGCTTTGCGAGATCACTCCGCCGGAATTGTTGACCGCATTCCGACGTGTGGAGGCCCGTGGGCGGTACTACACCGTCGGACGCCTACGCTCGACCGCTTCGCGAGTCTTCCAATTCGGCGTCGGCGCCTCGTATTGTAGCAGCGACCCCACCCGCGACTTGAAGCACGCGCTCACCAAGGCACCCAAGGGCAATCCGCGCCCTGCGCTGACCGATCCCGACGACGTGGGCGACCTGATGCGCCGGATTGAGGTCTATGACGCCAAGAACGGTGGACTGGTGCGCTACGCGCTCAAGCTGATCGCCTTGACGATGGTGCGGCCCGGCGAGTTGCGGCTCGCCGAGTGGAGCGAGTTCGACGAGAAGAACCGCATATGGCTGATCCCCGCCGAGAAAATGAAGATGCGCGATGATCACGAAGTGCCGCTCTCCCGCCAATCGCTCGCTATCCTTGCCGAGCTGCGAGCTCTGACTGGCGGCGGCCGCTACTTGTTCTCTCATGACGATGATGCGCCTATGTCCGACAACACGATCAACAAGGCCCTGCGGATCATGGGCTACGATACCGGCCCCGGTGGCGACCACTGCGCGCATGGCTTCCGCTCCAGCGCCTCGACCTTGCTCAACGAAGAAGGCGCATTCGATGGCGATGTGGTGGAAGCTCAGCTCGCCCATGAAACGGACGAAAAAAAGAGGCGGCGCCGCGACGAGGTGGTGCGGCGCCAGCTTGCCAAGGGCGACAAGAACAAGATTCGCGGCATCTACAACCGGGCAGCCTATTGGAGCGAACGCGTGCGCCTGATGCAGCATTGGGCCAATCGTCTCGACCGCCTGCGCAAGGGAGCTGCCGTGCCGCTGCGCAAATCCGCTTAAAGCATAGCCCGTGATTCAACCCGTGGCAGCGAGGCATGATATTCATCGATGCTGTCGAGATCGATGAGCGTCTTGCCTCCCATCTTGTAGGCCCTGATCCGTTCCTGAGCGATCAGCTCATAAGCTTTCGTTTTTCCGAATTTTCCATAGCGGCACCCGTCCTTAAACTCGGCGAGCCGGCGTCGCTTGTTGTCATCATGGTTCATAGAGGTGCTTCGATGATCTCTGCCATAGTTGGATCAGGACCGGCCGCGTGAGTTGGCATTGCGTAGGGTGATTGTGTGGAGTCGCTTTGTGAGATGACGCCGCTTCCATGGTTGCTCGCACCGTCTCAATTTGAGTTGTTTCGGCGTCATCGGCGCGCAGCGCGTCATCCGCACCGCACCAGCTTTACGGTGCCAATGGTATCGACCAAAAGGCTTTTCGATGTAGCCTCCAACTCCTGCGTGCGGGAGAGTAAAAATCGGACGGTCGGACGCGCTGCCCGACCTCACCGAACCTCATCGAACTCGCCTTTCGGACGCCACGAGACAGGATCTGCGATCCAGCGGTTGATGTCGGATTCATGCCAGCCGGTCCCGTTGGTGCTGATTTTGAGCTGAGCCGGGAAGGTGCCCTCGGCGATCTTGCGGTAGATGGTAGACCGGGACAGCCCGGTCCTGGCGAGGACGGTTTTCAAACGTATGATACGGTCTGGTTCGCGCATGGCCGCGCTGCCTCCTGCTCGCTGTTTCTGACAGCATCTGAGACCAGACAGGACAGCGGGTTGCAGGCGCGCAAGCGCATTTTATACATCGCCGTACTATGGCGTTCAAACGGCGAGAATAGGATGGACTTAAATTTCGATGCCCCTACCTCTACCGAGGTCAATGCCACGGGTGAAGGCCAACTCCAGGCCGAGCCGGCGGCCTGACTCGAACGCGATGCCAAGTTCCCGCTTGCGGTTGGCGAGGATGGATTCCAGTTGCGGATCGCGCTCGAGGCTTCTCGCCATGTCGCCCATCGCCGAGCGCGTTGACCTGTAGCCGGACATGTCACCCGCCTGATACTGGCGCTGGCTGGTGTGGCCGAGCTCCTGCCAGCGTTCCACAAACCGGTCAGCGCGGCGGCTGGGATCGATGCGTAACTCTGTTTCGAGCTGGAGGGCGCGGATGGCGCGGTTGACCCGGCCTGACCCAGCCTCGCGGGCAAGATCCGGGTCTTTCTTGTAGGCGGCCTCGGCGTCGTGCGAGCCATAGGGCCGCACCTCCTCGAAGACCTGGCGGGCCTTTTGTAATTCTTTCACCTGATCGGGACTCGCCTTGCCGCCTATCTCCTGCGCTTCGAAGATCGCATCCACGGCGCGGGCATGGCGCACCAGGGCCTTCGTGCGCACCCGACGCGCGACCGCTTCCGGGTCTTCCGCCACCTTCCTTTCTGGCGCTTCGGTTTCGCGCCGCTCGGTCCCAATACCGCTCCTTTCCCTTTCCCGCGTTTCCTGCTCCGACTTCCGTCCGCCATCCGGACCGGGCGCATCTCCAGGAGAGCGAAGGCCGTCGAACATGTTGCGTACCTTCTCGGGCACGACGTTGCGCACGATCTCGGCCACGCGCTCGCGGAAGGTGATGCCACGCCGCTCGGCGTAGCTCTGCACCGGATCGGCATGCTCATAGTCCGAGGCCATATCCTTGGCGCGATCGCGCGACAGGGTGCGGACAAGCCGCTCCTGACCCGCAAAATCGTCGCGGCCATAATGCAGGTCCATACCGTCGCGGTGCCGCGACAGGGCGACATAGCTGCCGTGGGCGTCCATCCCGGGCGTCGCCAGCACATGGGCGCGGTCTACCGTCATGCCCTGCGCCTTGTGGATGGTCGCCGCATAGCCGTGGTCGATCTTGTTGTAGTCCTTGAGGTCAAAGCGAATGGATCTGCCATCGTCGGTCTGCACAGTCATGGATTGCGGGCTGACCTGCTCGATGGACCCGAGCGTGCCGTTCTTCACCCCGAGCCCACGTTCGTTCTGCAGGAACATGACGCGGTCCCCGCTGGCGAAGTGGCGCGCGCCGCGTTCGACGGTCAGGCGCACGTCATCCCCCAGATCACCGGCAGTCCGCATCCGTTCCCGCGCAGCTTCGTTGAGGGCGCGGACTTCGTTGTTGGTGTGGGTGAGGATGATCCGGCTCTTGTCGGGCGACGCCTGCCGGCCGCGGTCCCAGCGATCGATCAGATCGCCGCACGCCTGCTCGCGGGTTTGGGCCTCATGCACCATGCCGCGGGAGCGGTAGGCCTCAAGCGCATCGCCAGTCCTGCCGGTCGCCAGATCGCGCGTGGCGTCGCGCTGCCAGTTTTCCCGCTGGCGGCGCACCTCGCCGATTTCCGCCCCGGCGTGACGTTCGAGGATAGAGCGGAACGCCGCGCCCGCCTCGATGGCTTGCAGTTGTTGCGGATCGCCGACCAGGACGACTTTCGTGCCGGCCTCTGCAGCATGGGACAGCACGCGCTCGAGCTGGCGCGTGCCGACCATGCCTGCCTCGTCGATAACCAGAACATCGCGCGCGGTGAGCAGGTCGCGGCCCTGTCCCCAGCCATGCTCCATGCTGGTGATGGTACGTGACGCGATGCCCGATCCGCTTTCGAGATTTTCTGCCGCGATGCCGGACAGCGCCACGCCCCGGACCTCGTAGCCGGCCGCTTCCCAGGCCTCCCGCGCCACCGCCAGCATCGCGCTTTTTCCCGTTCCGGCATGGCCGACCACGACGCCCATGTCGCGCCCGTCCGTGACATGTGCCAAGGCGTCGGCCTGCTCGCCCGAGAGAACAAGACCGCGCGCTTTCGCTCGCGCCAAAGCGGCTTCGCGGTCCGCCTCACGCACCTCATGGTGCTCCCGTTCTGCTATGAGTTCTGCGGCACGGTGCAGGCGCTGTTCGGCCTCGATCATCTCGCGGGTGGTGAAGCGATCCTCGCCTCGAGCGTCGTTGCCGAGTTCGACGAGATTTGGCGCGCTACGTATCGCGCCCATGACCTCGTTAAACTGGTCGACCCCGTCGCTGTGCCGATGCGCAAACTTCGCCATGTCGCGGTGTGTGAAGGTCGATTGCTGCTGGGTGATCGCGTCCAGTGCGGCGGAAGGATCGGCGATGATCCGCGCACCATTGCCGCGCGCGATCTCGCGGTGCATCTCGGCGCGGTCGGCGGCCTCGATCCCTTCGCCCTCGATGCGCTGCGCCGGCGCGCCGATCTGGCTTTGCGGCTCCAGCGCGATGCTCTGTGCTTCCAGGCTGCGATGGTCGATGCGCGCATCGATGTCGAGTTCGGTCAGGCGCTCATTGGCAATCTCGGCCCAGCGTTCGCGCCATCGCTCGAGCATCTCCGTGCGGTTCCAGTCTCGTACCTTCTGGCCAAAACCGTTCTCGTCCACCGCGCGCATGGTGAGCATGACATGGGCATGTGGCTTTGGCATGCCGTCCTCGGCCATGTCCCAATGCACATTGAGATCGGCGATCATGCCCCGATCCACGAATTCGCTTTGAACGAAGTCGCGGGCGAGTTCAATGCCTTGTGCTTGTGTCATCTCGCGGGGAAGTGCGAATTCCACTTCGCGGGCGAGTTGCGCGTCCTTCCTGATCTCGAAGGCTTCGACATCGTTCCACAACCGTTCGCGGTCGCTCCACGCTTCCGGCGCATTCTCCGGCAGCATCAACTCGGAATGGACGACGCCGCGCTTGGCGGAGAAATCATGACTGCGATCAAGCCGCTGGTCGCGCAGCCGCGAGCCTGAGCGGTAGGCGGCCGACGCCATCGCGCTACTACCGACCTTGCGGCCAATGACCTTGACGTGAAGATGATAGATCGCCATTGCGACCAGATCATTTGCACGGCGAAGCGAACGTCGGAACGACGTATAAGCGCGCCCTCCCTCGAAAAATTCTCGGGAGGGACTACCGCGTCCCAAGCCGTCCTGACGACCTTACAGCATTGTGCCGGGTGCTCGACTATCATTTCTCCACCAACATTGACGGAGACGAGCATGCGCAAGCCACGGGACTTTGATGCCGAGCTGAAGGCACTTGGGGACAAGGCGCGCGATTTGAAGAGCCGCAA
>Ga0209166_10000072_pt1 | contig 137463 bp, 129 predicted proteins | sample Coa_R1_3_FD_187151 | JGI IMG/M metagenome (GOLD analysis project Ga0209166, IMG submission 187151) | Surface soil microbial communities from Centralia Pennsylvania, which are recovering from an underground coalmine fire - Coalmine... | ecosystem: Environmental > Terrestrial > Soil >... | reverse complement strand
CATTACTCACCCGTTCGCCGCTCGTCAGCATGTATTGCTACACCTGTTACCGCTCGACTTGCATGTGTTAGGCACGCCGCCAGCGTTCAATCTGAGCCAGGATCAAACTCTTCAGTTAATAACACTTTTTCACTGAAGCAAATCTCGATCCCAAACTCTCATCTGTTCACGAATGAACATCTGGTCGTTTGGAACTCGAATCATCGAATTGCACCAAAGGCGCATCGACGCGAGTCCCTGCACAAGTTACCTATTCGAATTTTTAAAGAATGCCCAGGGACGACAAAGGTCTCGGGCGAACTTCCAAGTATAGCGCGTTTTTCGAGCCCGTCAATCGCGGGAAAGTCTCGAAAAACCCGTTTCAGCTGGAAGGGCGCGCAGTATAGCCGCGCGCCTGAGCCTGTCAACCGCTTGTCATCATTCTCTGAGGCGTTATGCCATGGCACCGGGTTTTTCGCGGACCGGCTCACGACTTAGGGACGCCGGGTGCAGTCGACACAGACGCCACGTCGGCGCAGTCCTACAGCAGCGTAAGCAGCGTTTCCCGCACTGATCCGCAGCATTCCAGGTTCCCGCATGTCTGCCGCATGCGGAGGTTCCCCGCAGTCATGTCCCGCATTCAGCGTTCCCGCATGTCTGCCGCATCCGGCGCTTCCGCATTCGTGTCCCGGGCGCTTCCGAGGCAATTCCGCTGCAGCTTTTCGGTAGTGGCTGTTCCGTAGCGGCTTTTCCGCGGCAGCGGATTGCGGGCGGCCCCCGGTGATCCGGTGCAAAATGTCGATTTGATCGGGAAAGAGGGTTTTAGACGGATGGGGCCATTCAAGTCTGATTTTCTGCGCATCTTGAGCGAGCGCGGCTACATACACCAAATCACGGACGCCGAGGGTCTCGATGCCCGCGCGCAGTCCGGGGTGATTTCCGCGTACATCGGCTTCGATGCCACCGCCGACAGTTTGCACATCGGCAGCCTGGTGCAAATCATGCTGCTGCGCCGTCTGCAGCAGACCGGGCACCGCCCCATCGTGCTGATGGGCGGGGGCACCACCAAGGTCGGGGACCCTTCCGGCCGCGATGAGACTCGGCAGCTGCTCAGCGAGCAACAGATCAATGCCAATATCGCGAGTATTCGCGAGATTTTCGCGCGTTTTCTGCGCTTCGATGCCGGCCCCTCCGGCGCCATCATGGTCAACAACGACGACTGGCTGAGTTCGCTCAAATACATCGAATTCCTGCGCGATATCGGCCGCCACTTCACCATCAATCGCATGCTGACCATGGACAGCGTGAGAATGCGCCTGGAACGCGAGCAGCCGCTCACCTTCCTCGAATTCAACTACATGATCATGCAAGGCTACGACTTTCTCGAGCTGTTCAAGCGCCATGCCTGCGCGCTACAGATGGGCGGCTCCGATCAGTGGGGAAATATCGTGCAGGGCGTGGAATTGGGACGGCGCGTGAGCGATGCACAGCTGTTCGGGCTAACCTCGCCGCTGATCACCACGGCATCGGGCGCCAAGATGGGCAAGACCGCGAGCGGCGCCGTTTGGCTGAATCCTGAGCGTCTTTCACCTTACGACTACTGGCAGTTTTGGCGCAACACCGAGGACGGGGATGTCGGGCGCTTCCTGCGCATGTTCACCGATCTGCCGCTCGAGGAAGTCGCGCGGCTCGAGCGGCTGAAGGACGCCGAGATCAATGTCGCCAAAGAGATTCTCGCCACCGAAGCGACGCGTCTCTGCCATGGCGATGCCCATGCGGCCGAGGCTGCGGCGACGGCGGCGCGCGCCTTCGCGGGCGGTGCGGCCGAAGGGCTGCCTACTTTCATTCTCAAGGGCGCCGAGGCGGTACAGGTGATCGATGTGGCCGTGGCCCTCGGCATGGCAAGCTCCAAGGGCGAGGCTCGCCGGCTCATCGAACAGGGCGGCGTGCGCCTCAACGATCAACCCGTGCGGATCGCAAATGCCAGCATCACGCCGGCGGATCTCGACGGCAGCGGCATAGCAAGGCTCAGCGTGGGCAAGAAGCGTCACGGGCTGATCCGCCGGGCGTAGCCTCGAATGCATGGAGCCCGATTGGAAACTCACCGTTGCCGCCTTTTCCTGAGGTTTCAATAAATCGTTGAGGCCGGAGAAGCGTAGCTCTGCGATTGACCCCATGGGGGACGACGGATAGCCTACGGCGTCCATTCCTGAAGGGATGTGCTGGTGCCACGCAACACAATCGGATTCTGGAAAAATCTTTCGCGAATCAGGATATTGGCGCTCAGCGTGGGAGCGTGTGGCGCTTTGGCCGGTGCAGCGTTCTGGGCATGGCGGCCCGCATCACCGGACGGCGGGCCCGCAGCTCCGATCGCAGCGGCCGAAAGTGCCCCCGCTTCTGCGACGGCCGATTCGGCCTCCCCGCCACCTACCCCCATCGTTCAACAAGCCAGCGTCGCCTCCATCCTTGAAGTCGTGGTCGGCCGAAACGACACCCTAGATGCCATCTTCCGGCGCATGGCACTCAACATGTCCGACTTGGCCGCCATCCGCGCCCTGCCGGGCATTCGCCGCAACCTGGACTTCCTGAAGCCCGGCGATGCCATCAAGCTGACCCACACGGACGGCAACATCCAAGAACTCAGCCGCAAGGTGAGTGAGACTCAAACACTCGATGTGGTGCGCCAGAATGAGCGCTTCGAGGCGAAGCTGATCGACAACCCGGTCGAGACGCAGGTACGCACCGCCGGCGCCACCATCGACTCATCGCTGTTTCAGGCCGCGGCAGCCGCCAACATCTCGGATTTGGTTGCGCTGAAACTCGCCAACGTGTTCGCCTGGGACATCGACTTCGTGCTCGACATCCGCGAAGGCGACCGGTTCACCGTGATGTACGAGCAAATCTATCAGCAGGGGAAATACCTGCGCGACGGCGAGGTGTTGGCCGCCGAGTTCGTCAACAACGGCAAAGTTTATCGCGCGGTGCGATTCGTATCCGACAGCGGGAATGCCGGGTATTACACCCCGAGCGGCGCCGCCATGCGCAAGGCGTTCTTGCGCGCGCCGGTGGAATTCACGCGCGTGAGTTCGGCGTTCAATCCGCACCGCCGGCATCCGATCTTGAACACCATTCGCGGACATATGGGCACCGACTATGCGGCGCCGACCGGGACGCCGGTGCATGCCGCGGGCGACGGCCGGGTCACTTTCACCGGCTGGCGCGGCGGCTACGGCAACGCAGTGCTCATCACCCATGGCAGCGAGGTTTCCACCCTGTATGGACACATGTCGCGTTTCGCGCGCCAGGTTCACGTCGGCACGCGGGTACAGCAAGGCGAGGTGATCGGGTATGTCGGCATGACGGGCCTAGCCACCGGGCCGCACTTGCACTATGAGTACCTGACCAACGGTGTGCACAGGAATCCCCAAACCGTGAAATTGCCGGGCGCGGAAGCGCTGCACGGTGAGGCCTTGCAGCGATTTCTCGAGCTGGCAGCGCCGTTGATGGCCGGCCTGCAGCAACCGGCGCCGCCGTCCGCCCTCCCGGATCCGGTGGGGACCGCCTCGGTCGGCGCCGTGAGTCTATCGGCGAGTCCCGTGCCCGGCGGCGGCGATTCGCGCATCAAGGGTGCCGTCAATTGAACCGCTGCGTCAGAGTGAGTTAGCCGGGTATGGGCATCTATCTTGGCTTGATCTCCGGAACCAGCATGGACGCCATTGATGCGGCGCTGGTCGACTTCGATGCCGCGCCGCTGCGCATCATCGCCACCGGCGCGACCCCGTTCGAACCCTCGCTCAAAGCTCGAATCGCCACGCTCATCGAGCATGCCGACAGCGTCGCCCTGGACGAGGTCGGCCAAATCGACGTGGAACTGGGGCGCGCATTCGCGGACGCCGCGCTCCAATTGATGCGCAGCGCGGGCTTAAGCGCCGGGCAAGTGACGGCCATCGGCAGCCATGGCCAGACTCTGCGTCATCGCCCCGACCTGAACCCGCCATTCACCTGGCAGTTGGGAGACCCGAATACGCTGGCCGAGATGACCGGCGTGCCCGTGGTCGCTGACTTTCGCAGGCGCGATGTCGCGGCAGGCGGCCAGGGTGCACCGCTCTTGCCCGTATTCCACGATCAAGTGTTCCGCAGCGACAGCGAAGACCGGGTCATCGCCAATTTGGGCGGTATCGCCAACATCACGATTCTCAGCCGTGACCACACGGTCACGGGCTTCGACACCGGGCCGGCAAATCGCTTGCTCGACGCCTGGATCTCGCTGAACGGAGGCCGGGACTTCGACGCGGATGGGGCCTGGGCAGCGAGCGGTCAGGTCGACCAGACCCTGCTTCGAGAGCTGCTCGACGAACCCTATCTTCGTCTGCCGCCGCCCAAGAGCACGGGCCGCGAGCTGTTCAATCTGCCCTGGCTGCAGAGCAAGCTCGGTCTGTTCCCGCGCCGCCCAAGCGATGTGCAGGCTACCTTGCAGCAGTTCACGGCGCGCTCGCTCGCCGATGCGGTGCGCCAATACGCGCCGGGCGCCGCGGTGTATGTTTGCGGAGGCGGGGCGCGCAACTTAGGTCTGTGCCGCGCCATCGCAGCCCTGGTCGCGCCGAACCCCGTCGCCAGCACCGTCGAGCTCGGCTTGGACCCTGACTATGTAGAGGCGGTGGCCTTCGCATGGTTTGCCAAGCGCACCCTCGAGGGGCTGACCTCGAGTGCCGGCAGCGTGACGGGAGCCAAGGGCGCGCGCATTCTGGGCGGGGTGTATCGGTACGCCTGACCTGAAGAATTCATGATGGATCGGTATATTCAATCCCTTCACAGATCGCATTGAGCTTTATGAACGACGTCGACCTGCAAGTACCACAACTGTATTTCAACCGTGAATTGTCGTTTTTGGAATTCAATCGGCGCGTGCTGGAGCAGGCCAAGGACCCGGGGATTCCACTGCTGGAACGGGTCAGATTCCTGTGCATCTCATGTGCGATTCTCGATGAGTTTTTCGAGATTCGCGTGGCCAGCCTCAAGGAACTGCTCGGGGCCGGCGCCATCCAGGGCGGGCCCGACGGCTTACCGGTGCCCGAACAGCTGAAGGCGATTCGACTGCATGCCGTGCGCTTGGTCGATGAGCAATACGAGCTGCTGAACGATGTGCTCCTGCCCGAACTGGGCAAGCGCGGCGTGGTGTTCGTCGAGCCGGAGACCTGGACCCCGGCGCAGGCCAAATGGATCGCCGAGTACTTCACTCGCGAAGTGGAACCGGTATTGAGCCCGCTGGCACTGGATCCCGCGCGGCCCTTCCCGAAGATTCTCAATAAAAGCCTGAACTTCGCCGTCGTAGTCGAAGGCGAGGATGGCTTCGGCCGCAACAGCGGTCTCGCGGTGGTGCAGGCGCCGCGTTCCTTGCCGCGCTTGATCAAGCTGCCGGATGAGCTGGGCAACCGCCACTTCGTGTTCCTGGGTACCATCGTCGAGGCGTTCGTATCGACCTTGTTCGCCGGCATGCAAATGCGCGGCTGCTACCAATTTCGTGTCACCCGCAACAGCGATCTGTTCGTCGAGCAGGAAGAAGTTGACGACCTGCTGCGTGCCGTCGAAGGCGAACTGGCCTCGCGGCGCTACGGCGATGCGGTTCGGCTGGAGACGGCGCATGACTGCCCCGATGAAATCCTGACCTACCTGCTGGAGCAATTCGGACTCACCCCCGACGACCTATACAAAGTCTCCGGTCCGGTCAATCTCAACCGGTTGATGGCGGTGTACGATTTGGTGGATCGCACGGAGCTCAAGTATGCGGCGTTCACGCCCGGTGTTCCGGATCGACTGAAGATGGGCGGCGATCTTTTTTCCGCCGTGCGCAGCGGCGATGTGCTCCTGCATCATCCGTTTCAGGGCTTCGGACCGGTCACCGATTTCGTCAAGCAGGCCGCCAGCGATCCTCAAGTACTGGCCATCAAGCAAACGCTGTACCGTGTCGGCAATGACTCCGCCATCGTGGCCGCGCTGGTCGAAGCGGCGGCGGCCGGCAAGGACGTGACCGTCATCATCGAACTGCGCGCACGTTTCGATGAGGAGGCCAATATCGAGCTGGCGACAAAACTGCAGGAAGCCGGCGCGCACGTCATGTACGGCGTGTTCGGGTTCAAGACGCATGCCAAGCTGGTCATGGTGGTGCGGCGCGAGGAGAAAGGACTGCGGCGATATTGCCACTTGGGCACCGGCAACTATCACACCAGTACCGCGCGGCTCTATACGGACTACGGCCTGCTGACGGCGGATGAGTCCATCGGCGAGGACGTGCACGAAATCTTCCTGCAGCTCACCGGCCTCACGCAGGTGCCGAAGCTACGCAAGTTGCTGCATGCACCCTTCAGCCTGCATCAGGCGCTGCTGACGAAGATCGATCGCGAGGCCGAGCACGCGCGTGCCGGGAAGCCGGCCCGCATCATCGCCAAGCTCAACGCGCTCACCGAGCCAACCGTCATCCAGGCGCTGTACCGCGCGTCGCGCGCGGGCGTGGACATCGACTTGATCGTGCGCGGCGTCTGCTGCCTGCGGCCGGGCGTGCGCGGGGTTTCGGACCGCATCAGAGTGCGTTCCATCGTCGGCCGCTTCCTCGAGCACTCCCGCGTCTATTACTTCGAGAATGCCGGGCAGCGCGAGGTGTACTGCGGCAGCGCCGATTGGATGGATCGCAATCTGTTTCGGCGCATCGAGATTGCCTTTCCGATCGTGGCGCCTGATCTCAAGGCGCGTGTGGCCGATGACCTGAAGCTGTACCTGGATGACGACATGCAGGCCTGGGTGCTCGACACCGACGGCAGCTATTCGCATGCGGCGCGCGAGGGACAATTGTCGGCGCAACTACGCTTGATGAAGCTGTACGATGAACGGGTGGCGCTGACCGAAGGTTAGGAGAGCCGTCTTGAGTACTCAGGAGCCGCGAATCCCAGTACCTAGGATTCCGCTAGACAATGGTCAGACGAAATCCGGCGTCTTTGAGGTAGGCACGCTCCTGCTCCAGATCCTCGAGGGTCAGCGGATGCTCCTTCATCCAGCGCTGCGGGAGTTCCAGCATGATGTTGCGGCTCTTGACGGTCAAATGAACTTCCGGCAGCGGCTGGGGACTGCGTCCTCGATGCAACACCACCGCGAGGCGCAGCAGCACGATCATGAACTCCGCCAGCCGATCCCACGGCGGCAGCAGATCCTCCAGGGACTCCACCGACAATTGACGGCGGTGGCCGCCGACCAGGGCCGACAGCAGCAGCTGCTCCTCACGGGGAAATCCCGGCATGTCGGCATGCTCGAGCAGGTACGCGCTGTGGCGATGGTATTTGGAATGCGCAATGTCGAGACCGGTTTCGTGTAGCCGCGCGGCCCAGCGCAACACGGACTCTGCCAGCGGATCTTCCAGTCCCCAATCGGACTCGACCTGCTCCAGCAAGCCGACCGCCGTCGTTTCGACGCGTTCCGCCTGGCTCTCGTCGACATGATAGCGCTTGCCCATGGCACGCACGCTGCGCTCGCGCGCGTCTTCGTCGGTGAAGCGGCCCATGAGGTCGTACAGCAGGCCTTCGCGCATGGCACCCTCGGCGACGCGCACGCGCTCGATGCCGAAACTCTCGACCACCTCGAGCAAAATGGCCAGACCGGCCGGAAATACCGGCGCGCGCTCCGCGTCCACTTCCGGCAGGTCCAATTCATCGACATGGCCGGCGCCGATCACCCGGTCCGCCAGGCTATTCAAATTCTCCAGGGTGATGTGCGAGCGATCGGGGTTGAGGGCGCGCAAAGTGTCGCTGATGACGCGCACGGTGCCGGAACTGCCGAAGGCCTGCAGCCAACCCATCTTGCGGTAGGCCTCCTGGACGGGCTCGAGCTCCAGCCGCACTGCCGTGCGCGCACGCTCGAGTCGCTTTGCGGAGATTCTGCCGTCGTCGAAAAAGGCGGCGCTCAATCCCACGCAGCCCACCGACAGGCTTTCGAGCAGCAATGGGTTGAAGCCCTCGCCGATGACCACTTCCGTGGATCCGCCACCGATGTCGATCACCAATCGTTTGTCCGGATTCATCGGACTGGTGTGCGCCACGCCTGAATAAATCAGGCGCGCCTCTTCCAATCCCGAGATGATTTCGATGGGGTGGCCGAGCGCCGCGCGCGCACGCTCCAGGAACCAGCGCTTGCGTTTGGCGTGCCTCAGGGCATTGGTGCCGACCACTCGCACACTGTCCGCGCGCATGGCTCGCAGGCGCTGTCCGAAGCGCTCCAGGCAGCGCAGCGCCCGATCGGCGGCTGCGTCGTCCAGCCGGCCGCTGGCGCCCAAACCCGCCGCCAGGCGCACCATTTCACGCAGCCTATCGAGAATGACGAGCTGGCCGTGCGAGTGGCGCGCGACCACCATGTGAAAACTGTTGGAGCCTAAGTCGACGGCGGCGAGCACGTCGGGCACGACCCTACCGCCGCTCATCTACACGATCAACATTTGGACGGGCTCTTAGGCCGAGAACGAAGACCCGCAACCGCAGGTTGTTTTTGCGTTGGGGTTACGAATGACGAACTGCGCGCCCTGCAGATCCTCCTTGTAGTCGATTTCCGCGCCCATGAGATATTGAGCGCTCATCGGATCGACCAGCAATTGGACGCCATGATTTTCGACACAGAAATCGCCGTCTTCGATCTTCTCATCGAAGGTGAATCCATACTGAAATCCCGAACAACCGCCACCGGACACGAAAACGCGCAACTTCAGGTTCGGATTCGCCTCCTCGCGGATGAGTTCACCGACCTTGCCCGCCGCAGCATCGGTGAAAATCAGCACATTGGGCGCCGCGGGAGGCATATCAACGCCGGCGTCGGCCATCGATGCAGAAGTCATACTCATAGTCTCATTCTACTCCGGCGCGGCATGGCCAATCAAAGTTATGCACTGCCTTTGGGACCTGCGTCCGCCCCGTCCGCGGCCGTTTCGAGCGACTCGGGGCCGGCCTTGGTCCTATGAACCAGTTTTCCATTGATTTGGGCGCCCACGGCGGTTTCAATGGTGGTGTAGTGCACACTGCCCAGAACCCGCGCCTTTGGGCCGAGTTCCACCCGGTCGCCGGCCTCGATATCGCCCTTCACCAGGCCATTCAAGACCATGTGGGTGACGATCACCGACCCCTCGATGCAGCCCTGTTCGCTCACCGACAGCGTCGACCCGCTGTCCAATTCGCTTCTGACGTTGCCGTTGATGTACCCGTCCAGATGAAATCCGCCGACGAACTCGACATCGCCGTTGATCCGGGTCTTCGCGCCGACCAGCGTGTCGATTTCTGCTTTCTTACTCGGTTTCGGTTTGAACATCTGCCTCACCTTTACTGAGGATGTCGCGATTCGCCTCGGTTTCCACCGACATCCCCTGTGTTTTCCACACGAAGGCTTGCCGGAAGCTGTGATTCGCGTCCTTGCCGCTGTGGATCTCCACGCCGACTCGCGTCGGCTCGAAACCCGCCGGCAATTCGATGGGTTCGTTGTATTCCTGAAAGTACTTCAGAGAGTATGCCAGGCTGATCCGATGGTTAGGCGAGACTTGCGCATAGCTTAGGCTCAGCGGCTTGCCCTGAAGCAGCCCATCCAGGGTGATGGCCGCATTGCCGACCACCTCTTTCTGCGGCTTACCGGTCTGCATCAACACGAACTTGAGGTGATACTGGCCTGCGGGTCCGTCCGGGACGATTTGCATCTGCTGCACCTTGACGTGGATGAGCGATTCCGGTTGCACCAAACCACGATAGAACGACAAGTCCTGGTTGAGCCGCGCAATCTGGCTCTGCATGTCGCCGAGACTTCGCTCGACTTGGGCGTAGCCTTCGCGGTCGACGCGCCGCGCGGTTTCCGCAGCCTCGAGTTGACGACGCTGATTCTCGTTCTCCGTTTCGAGCGACCGGAGGCGGCGGCTGGCCGAGAGCGCACCGCGCACGGAGTCGACCACGCGAAATCCCGCCTCGTAACGCCCCAGCTCGAACGCCGCATACAGGATGCCGGCGGCAAGCAGCGCCGCGAGCGTCCACAGCACCGCACGGCGCTTCGGCGCATAGGATCGTACGACCAATTTGCCGGACGAATCAGCCATGGCGTAGGTTTACCGCTCCTGAATGATCAAATGCCATTATACGAACACAGCCCCCGCGGGGCAGGATCTCACGTTATCATCTATTTTCAGTCTCACTCACACTCACATTCTTAGCCACACCCACACCGACGCCCCGGAAAGCCCATGCTCTGGTTGAAGGCATTGCACGTCATCGCGGTGGTCACCTGGTTTGCGGGCCTGTTCTATCTGCCGCGCCTCTACGTCTATCACGCGGATGCGAAGGACGCGATCAGCATGCAGCGCTTCGAGATCATGGAGCGGCGCCTATTCACTCTCATGACCATCGGCGCCGCGGCCAGCATTTTTTTCGGACTCACGATGCTGATCGCATTCCCTCTGTACTTGCAGATGGGCTGGCTCGAGATCAAATTGCTGCTGGTGGCACTGGTCATTGCCTACCACGGATATTGCTACAAGCTGCTGCGCGATTTTGCCGCACAGCGCAATCGGCGCAGCGCCAGGTGGCTGCGAGCATTCAACGAGGTACCCTCGCTGCTGCTGGTGGGCATCGTGATTCTCGCGGTGGTCAAGCCTGGTTTTTAACCGCCTGGATTTCCTGCCACCAGTCAGGATAAGGCGGCAGTCCTTCCGGATACAGGTACTTGCCCAGAGTCTGTAGCGCGCGAACGTAGACCCGCCGCTTGAAGTACACCACCTCGCGCACCGGGGTCCAATAGTCAGTCCAGCGCCAGCGGTCGAACTCCGGCTGAGTGGTGAGATCGAAGCGCAGTTTCGATTCGTCGCTCACGAGCTTGAGCAGATACCAGCGCTGCTTCTGGCCGATGCAGCGGTCGCGCACGTACTGACGCGGCAGGCGGTAACGCAACCAGCCCTGAGTGGACCCGAGGATCTTGACATCCTCTGAGCCCAGGCCGATTTCCTCCTTGAGCTCCCTAAACAGGGCGTGTTCGACCTGCTCGCCACGATTGACGCCGCCTTGCGGGAACTGCCATCCACGCCCGCCGACGCGCCCGCCCAGGAACACCTCGCCGGGACCGCGCGTCAGCACAATGCCCACATTGGCGCGAAATCCATCCTTATCGATGTAGTCGGTGGGTGGCACGGTGGGCATGGGTCAATTGTTCCACATCGCGGGCCGCTTTTGGCCGCATTGCGGCATGGCCTCAGGATGGAGCCCTGCTACCTGGCCCACTACGCGGTCCGTACGAGTACCGCCGAAGTGTTTTGGGGGTATCTGAGATGGGGCATCCGTCGTTCTACTCACCCGAATGGCCGTCATGGCGGATACTACGACCGAGCGGCGCGATTTTCGCACCTATGATGGAGATCGGGCCGACCGTTTGAACCCCCTGCTCGAGAAGTCGATCCGGCGAACAGGTTCACCACCAACGCTATCCGGGGCGGGCAAAGCTGGCGGCTCCTATAGCGTGTCCACGAAGTCGAGCAACTTCTTCTTTTGCGCCTCGTCTAAAGTTCCAAACTTGAGGATGAGGTTCGCAAGGACGTCGTCCTCACAATAAAAATACGGGAGAGGCGTGTGCAGCTCGGCAGCTATACGCTTCATAAGCGATAATTTGGGCTGATTCTGGCCCGCCTCGTAGTAGAACATGCGAACGTCGGCACCGGATATATGCAATCCCGCCATGACGCCGAGCTCCCGCTGGGATGATATGCCAGCGCGCTTGCGCGCCTCCGCCAGACGTTTCGCGAGGATCGACATCCGACCCATTTGCCCTGAGTCCCTTAAGGACTAAGAGAGTCTTAGTTTTTGCGTTGACGCGATACTAAGAATTTCTTAGTATCGACCGAGGATGAACGCAAGGACGAAGGACCTAGGCAGCGGACTCTTGGGGCAGCTTGTATCGCTGCGCCGCCGCCTGATCCAACGCGGGCGATCGCGGGGCGCGGATCTGGACGACCTGATTCAGGAAGGATGTCTACGGCTCTGCCTGTACGAACAGGAGCAGAAGACGCCGGTACGCGATCGGGTCGCATTTCTCGTGGATGTCGTGGAGAAAGTGCACATCGACCGCCTGCGTCGGGCCACCCTCACCCGGCGTATTTTCTCGGAGCAGCCCATCGAGGAGGTCGACTGCGTGGATACGGCAAGTTTGCCTGAGCAGGTGGCCGAGGCTCACGAGTTGATCGAGCGCGTCGAACGAAGCCTTGCCGCCGCCAGCCCCCGGACGCGAGAAGCCTTTTTGTTGCACCGCTTCGATGGAATGAGCTGCGCAGAAATCGCACAACGGTTTAACATTTCCACCCGGGCGGTCACGAACCATATCGCGAAAGCCCTGATACTCATCGACAACGAGCTGTTACGCGGATGAGCCTGACCCGGCAGAACGATTCCGTCATGTCCGAAGAGGTACGTGTCGAAGCAGCCACCTGGATGGCGCGGCTGCGCGACACACAGCGTGATCCCCATGTGGAAGCGGAGCTTAAGGAGTGGCTTGGCAGGAGCACCGAACACCAGCGCGCGTTCAAGCGCATGACACAGGTCTGGGAGCAAGCGGGCAGTATTCGGATGCGCGCGCAGGCCGATGTCTCGGCTACCCGGAGCGGACGGTCGCTATTTTCTCCTTGGATGGCCGCGGCCGCTGCTGCGCTGGCGCTGGTGGTCATCGCGTCGCTCTACTGGCGCGACAACGCCTTTACAACCGCTGTTGGGCAACAACGAGTCCGGGTGCTACGGGACGGCACGCGTGTCTCGTTGAACACGGACACCCGCATCGAAGTGGACTATGACGAACATGCACGCCGCGTGCGGCTGGTACGCGGGGAGGCCCGGTTCGACGTCTCCAAGCGCCCAACCTGGCCCTTCCTCGTCAGCGTAGGCGACCAAGAGATCCGCGCCCTGGGCACCTCTTTCATCGTGCGCCATGACAATGATCAGGACTTGTCGATCACGCTGGTCGACGGACAGATCAGTGTCGCCCCTGTTCCCGAGAATGGCACGGAACAGCACCAAGCTCCGCAAGTCCTGGTTCCCGGTCAAAGGCTGATCATTTCGCAACATCATGCACCGGCCGTGGATCGCCCCGAATTGAGCCGCGTGACCGCGTGGGAGCGCGGCCGGGTGGAGTTCGACGCGACGGCCCTCGAGGATGCAGCCACCGAGATGAATCGCTACACGACCACCCGCCTGGTTATTCCGGATACCGAGGTTGCCCGGCTGCGCATCGGCGGAGTATTTCGTGCCGGCGACTCCGCCGAATTCGTGAAAATTGTGACGGCGACCTTTGGACTGCGGGCTGAACGAACCGGGGCCGACATCGTACTGTCCCGACCCCCAACGCTCCCCCCGCCGACGGCCCAATGAGCGCAGGGTCTATAGCTCGTCCAGTGAACCGAGCAACCGTCTTCGTTGCGCCTTCCCCAAGGCTGCAAACTTGAGAATGACGCCAGCGAGTTCCTCATCCTCGCAATAGAAATACGGGGCGGGCACATGCATTACAGCGGCCAGGCGCGTCAGCGTCAAAAGATCCGGCATATGCTTCCCGCGCTCGTACTGGTTGATGCGTGCGCTGGCGGAAAACTCATCGATCCCCGCCTTGATGCCAAGCTGCTTCTGGGATAGGCCCGCGCGCAGCCGCGCCGCCTTAAGGTGCTTTGCAACAATAGAAATCCCAGCCATCTGCGCCCCTTTCCGATAGGCTCAGAGACTCTTAGCTTTGGCGTTGACTGAATACTCAGACTTTCTTAGTATTGGGTGGCATTGCTGGCAAATGCCGGCAAAGGGCCATTGTTCCCCTGAATGTCCCGATTCTCACGATAGGGATTCTCGGTTCCTCAACAGCGCTAAGGACCAGCCATGCTGATACTGACGAGAAGAGTGGGTGAGACGGTGATGATCGGCGACACCATTACCGTCGCGATCATCGGCGTGAAGGACAGCCAGATACGCATCGGAATCGACGCACCCAAGGACATCGCCGTTCATCGCGAAGAAGTCTACGAGCGTATTCGACACGAGCGGCTCCCAGCACGATTGAAGTAACACCCCGCCCGGCTCATCCGTGACCGGCACCAAAAGTTCGTTTATCGCCGAATCCACATCAGAAGTTGCGGCCGCAAGAAAATGATCTTGTAGCTTCTGATTACTTTTGCTGATTCGTCCTCTGCCCGTAGGGAAGCAAATTAACGAGCGCGGCGCACTGCGCGGATAACGGGAGGTCACGATGCGTAGAACCTTTTGTCGGGTTCGCTCTACATTGACGATTTTCATGGCGGCGGCATTGTGGTGCGCCGCGGCTGGAGCTCAGAACCTTGTTCACTTCGACTTACCCGCCCAACCCCTGGCGCAATCGCTTGTGGCGATTGGAGCGGCGACAAATACCGATGTGGGCTTCAGAGCGAGTCAGGTCGAGGGCCTTCTGGCACCACCACTCAAGGCAGATCTCACGGTGGACGGCGCGCTCACGCGCGTGCTCGCCGGAACAGGATTGCGGCCGAAGCACCTGGACGACCACACGATTGTGATCGCCGCCGCAGATGCCTCCACGGCCGACTCTCGAGAGAGGAAACTCCTGTGGGCCAAAACATCTTCAGCAACCGAGTCCAGCGACGAGAAGCCGTCGCAGGCTGCCGCAACCGCTGGGAATTCAAATGACAACCCGCCATCGCCGACCGCCGAGAACAGAGATCTCGAGGAGATTGTCGTCACCGGGACCCACATCACCGGCGCTGTGCCGGTCGGTTCGCCTCTCCATATCGTGAGCGGTACTGACATTTCAAACTCGGGCTACTCGACCATTGGAGACGTCATCCGAAGTATTCCGGAGTCCTTCGGGGGAGGCATTAATCCAGGCGTTGTCGGTACGGCGAATGTCGTTACCTCCCAAAACGTTTCAGCTTCATCGACAGTAAATCTTCGCGGACTGGGATCCGATTCGACTTTGACTCTGATCGATGGGCACCGCCTCGCCGTCGACGGATTCACGAGTTCTTTCGACATATCCGCCATCCCGCTGGCGGCGATTGAGCGCGTCGAGATCCTAACGGATTCAGCGTCGTCCGTTTACGGATCCGACGCAGTCGCGGGTGTGGCCAACTTCATTCTTAAAAGAAACTATGAGGGTGTGGAGACCAGTGCACACTTCGGAGGCACCAGCAATGGCGGAGCGACTGAACGGGAGGCGAGTCAATTACTGGGCACCAAATGGGGCAGTGGCAATGCCATGGTCAGCTACGAATTTTACGATCAAAACAATCTACTAACATCAGAGCGCTCATTCTCCTCATCTGCACTTAATCCCGAGACGCTTCTCCCAAGTCAAAATAGGAGTTCGGTGTTCGCTAACGCACACCAGAACGTGTCCGACAACGTTTCCACATACGTGGAAGGGCTATATTCGAACAGGAAGTCCGAGGTAATTACGAATGTAGCGGGACCCGACTTTTCTCCGGTTAGCACGACAATATTTTCAGTGTCGAGTGGGGCCACGATCGAACTCGCCAAAACCTGGACAGCATCACTTGACGGCACATTGTCGAGCGGAAAAGATTCTGGCACAGTTTACTACACGCTTGCCGGCGCTCCAGCGGCGTTGAGCTACTACTATGCCAACCGCACATCATCAGTCGAAGCAAATACGACTGGTACACTCTTCGCATTACCATCAGGTCCGATCCAGGCCGCGCTAGGCACTGGATATCGAAGCGAGAGCTACCATGATAGTGGCGGCACGATTGCGCAACGCCACCTCGACTACGAATTCGCGGAATTACGAATACCAATGGTCCACGCCAATATCGACAGGCTCGGCCTTGAACGGCTCGAACTATCGGTTTCCGGACGACATGAGGACTACAGCGACTTCGGCACGAATACATCGCCAAAAATAGGGATTCTTTATGCGCCGACCCGCGATCTCAGTGTGAGAGGTTCTTGGGGAAAGGCATTCAGGGCACCTGATTTAGCAACCGAATACTCGCGACGCGAACTAGCCATTTATCCCGCCTCATTTTTCGGTACGTACCCGGTCGGAGCGGAGGCTCTTTTTCAATCGGGCGGAAACCCATTCCTAAATCCTGAGACGGCGCGCTCATGGACGGCCGGTTTCGACTACAAGCCAGACTGGGCACCCACATTGCACGCCAGTCTGACGTACTACAATATTGACTATCGAAATCGCATCACGCTGCCCATTGCCAATTTCACCGCATCGCTCTCGAACCCCGCCTATGCTCCCTTTGTGACTCGTAACCCCAGCGCGTCGCTCCAGTCCGCAATATTTAACGCGCCAGACACTCTCATTTATAACTTCACTGGGAGCGCCTACGATCCACAAAAGGCCATCGCACTAATCGCAGGTCAGTACCAGAATACGACCGCACAGCAGGCTCACGGAGTGGATTTCAGTGGCCACTACGGCTTGCGTGCGTTCTCTGGCAATCTCGACCTGTCGGTCAGCGCGACCTGGCTCACTCTCGCTCAGATGCTTACTCCAACTTCTCCAGAGGAGACCATCAGCGGCACCGTCTTCTACCCACCCAAGCTCAGATCGAGACTCGGCATAACATGGCAGCGCGACGCATGGTCAACAGCCTCGTTCCTCAACTACGTTAGTAGGGAAACGGACAATACGAACTCTTCACTGCCAGTTGATGTTGCTTCGTGGACGACGATGGACGCGCAGATCAAGTATGACACGTCCAATTGGGGCGGATTCTTTCACGGAATTGGAATCAGTGTGGCATCGCAAAATATACTCAATCGCAACCCACCCGCGCTCAGAGCAAACAGCACGTTCCCTCGCGCCATTGGCTTTGACTCGACCAATGCGTCGCCGCTGGGGCGTTTCGTTTCCCTGACGCTGAGGAAGGACTGGTGAGCACCTCGAAGAGGCGCACTGCTCCAGCGCGAGTCACAATGTCCTTGTCCATTCTGCTAGCAGCCGGATCGTTGTATTGGACCGCGGGATTTGCCGATACGTTGCCGAACGTACCCCACTCAAGCACTGACAATCAGTGGCGCAGATTGTGGACCGCCACCGACATCGTCGAAGTTACTCGGATCTCCAGTATCGCCATTAGGGGTGCGACGAACGTTACGGCATTCATACTGAAACAGCCCTCTATTGTGGATGGCAGGAATCACTTTGGCTTGTATGTTGTGGATCTGCGTCATCCAAACTCTCCCGCAAAGCTGTTGGAGGCCGATTTTCTCGACGATCTTAGTTGGCATCCCGGTACTCACAATTGGACGGTGCGCGCAGATTTCGGAGACGGCGTTCAGCTATATGACGTGGCTGAAAACGGCCACGTTGCGCGTCTTATTTCAAGCGAGGCTACTGCCGTTGTCGGTGGATCCGAGGGCCTGGTCGTGAGTTCTTTCGAGGAGCCAAGAAAGACCGGCATCCTCTCCTATGAATGGGCACCCGATGGCAGCAAGCTTTGGTACTCGCGCCTGCGCATTCGCTCTGGCTCCGAACAGCAGGCATTGCTTGACCAGGGAGTTCGCTACGACGATGCCGCAATGCTAGGTGCCAGCATTCAAGACACCGAGCGTTCCGTACAATTGTTGGGCACGGAGCTTCACGTTTTAAGTCCGAGCGCGGATGTCGATCGTATGATCGCATTCGCTCCGACCGACGTGCTAGAAAATTCTGAGGCTTTTCGGCGCCGGGCAGGAAGCGCTCGTTGGGTTGACTCCACACACATTCAATACAGGTTACGCGGGCTTGTCGGCAAACATCAAAGACTCTCTCTGTGGCGGTTTGACGTTCTTACGGGGCAGCTGCAACGGCTAGCGATGGACTCTCCAGAACAAATCTATTATTCGGTGCCGACGCCGGAGGGAGCGCTTACCGTGAAGACGGTCGGTGCAGAACGTCGTCTTTCCAACATAGACTTGGATGGGCGAGTTGTGAGGGACTACGGTCGGATCGGCGCTGAGCATATTGGTGCACAGCTTGGCGTGTGGCGAAATGAGCGCAGCAGCCGCCTAGTTCTGGCGGCCAGCTTTGACGATCATGATGGGCTAATGAGCGCTTCGCCGACGTCAAACTGGACCGAGCTGGAGACAGCTCACTCACATTTAAGCGCTTGCGCATTCAACTCTGACTTGAGTTTTGGCGCCTGCAGTCAAGAGACGTTAACACTTGCTCCACGGCTAATAGCTGTCACTCTGACGAACAGGAAAGTAACTGTCATAGCCCGGCCGAACGCAAAATACGACGAAGTGGCTCCCCTTCGTACTGTCGCGGCACGCTGGGTCAATCGCTTTGGCTTTTCGAATACAGGCTATATCACCTACCCGCGCCACTACGTGGCCGGCACCAAATATCCGGCAATTGTTGTCACGCACGCCAGAGACGCGAGAAACCGATTCGCCGACGACGGCTTCCAATGGGAGTTTCCAATACAGGTCTTCGCGGAGCGCGGTTACTTCGTGTTATCAGTAAACGAGCCCCAGCATAATCGTGACGTGCCGCGGCCTTATAACCCCGGCGCGGAGGATGTTGACATCGCTCGGCAGCAATTTGAGGAAGCTTACAACCCTCTGGCGAGCATGGAAGCCGCGGTTTCAGCGCTAGTTAAGAGTGGCGACGTGGAATCCTCCATGGTTGGAATTGCTGGATACAGCAGGGGGGCTACGATTGCCAGGTTCGCTATGAGCCACTCTTCGTCCTTTTCGGCCGCTTCCAGCGCAGATGCCACTTGGTGGGACGCCGGTGGCTTCTGGGGGGGACCCGCGTTCTTTCGCAATGTCTACAAGAACTTGTTCGGCGGAACGGTATTCGATCCAAACGTCTACCCGAACTATTTGGCGTTTTCTCCATCAGCTCGGGCCCGGAGCTTCGCAGGCCCTCTCCTGCAGCAGTTCACACTGGTTGCCGCAAAAGATGCGTTGGAAATGGACCAACTGCTAAAGGACGCACAAGTGCCGACGGAGCTCTTTGTCTACCCTTCGGAGGCGCACGTATTTTGGCAGCCACGCCATCGTGAAGCCGCCATGACACAAAACCTCGACTGGTTCGACTTTTGGCTCGTTGGTAGGCGCGACGCCGATCCCCATAAGAGCGCGGAATATATCCGCTGGGATCAGATGTCAAAAGATTGGCAAGTAGTAGTTGCAGGGCGTCCGCACTAACTATTGCCCGCTGTCCCACGACTCACGCCTGCGACTGCCCGCAATCGTCACCAACTGCCGCTCGGCGTATGGAATCCGACCAACTACGTACCCAAACCTCCGCCGCAACGCATGCCAACAGCGGGGTCAACTGTTCGGTACGCAAAGGTTGACGGCGGAAGACACATGGCTCCAATGCTTTCCGACTGAGAATACCTTGTCGCATTAGAACCCCATCCAAAAGTAGTCCCGATATGTTATCGCGGCTTCGGTGCAGCAATTCTAGAATGTATTCCGTGGATGTTCCCTTGGTTTCGCGATTAATGATCTCTGAAGGCACAGTATGTCGGAACGCACACCTGGCTAGGCCGCGCGATCGTCCGCCTTGTACCAAAAGATATACAGGGATTCGCAGACAGAGCTCCATAAGGGGCTGCGATAACAGGGGATGGTGCTCTGGGGCATATTCAACACCGGGAAGCGGACGTCCGCGGTTTAGAAGCTCTGAAAGATAGTGAATTTGTAGCTGCTTACCCTTCGAAATCCCTTCGGGGTTTTCCACCCACGGATTAGTGGTACAGGTGGCGACCTCTAGTGCACCAATACTTAGGAATCCGGCAGTACTGCGTGCTCTCTCTCCTGGGCTCCACGGCAATTCGGACCGACCCAACACCAATGCCGCGCGCAGCGCATGCCAGTAAGACACTTTCGTGAGGCGAGCGGCGTCTCCGACGATCCTCGGCAATCGCCGACTCATGCCATGACATTGCACGTAGTCCGCCGCTCCAAGCAAAGATTTCATTTGAAAGAAGAGATGATCGCCCCCCTCGCCGGTCCAATAAACGTGCGCGTCAACCTGTCTGGCCACTTCGTTTCTACCGTCCAGAATGGGAATTCCAACGAAGGCCGGAATGGTGGGCTTTAACATTTTTGTTGCGTTCGGCAGGCAGTCGCCGAGCAGTCGCTTGCTCGCATTCCAAGGCTGTTCGAGCAGTTTCACGCGTGCTTTGGCTGCGGCAATTCTGGCGAAGTTCCGTTCATCTCCTTGCGCATCGCTGCTAAAGCGATTTAGGCAGGTGATTTCGGGTCGGATTGGCGCTCTCAACAAACAGCCGAGTACTACTGCGGAGTCGAATCCGCCTGAGAGGCCGTGAAGTATATTTTCATAGATTGACGCCCATGCGCTAATGCACTGCTGTGTTGTATGCAGCAACCGGCCTGCTGCTTCTAGCCCATCCTCGATTGGCTCCGCGCAAAATATTTTAGGATCCCAGAGCGAAATTTGTCGTCGGGCGTTCGAGTCGTCGGTGAAGGACTCCCCTGCCAATAGCTCAGTTACTTCGTTGAGACCTGTCTCTCTAATCTGTAGTTCACTCGACGACATAAACGCCGCGACATAGCCCCAGTTGACGGTAAAGCGGAGAATGTCTAGATGGTCAATATCTCCAACGTCCGCGAAGATTATTTCGACCTCATTGATTCTGGTTCTGTAACAGGGAATCTTTCCCGAGCAGTCCCTGATAGCGTGCCGGCGCTTGTCATCTGCGTTGTTGAGGAACGCGACGTAACTTCCCCAGTAGTTCTCTACTAAGGTGCGACCACCGGTCGAGGCCATCTTGCGCGCTTCCGCCAAGCCAATGGCTGCACGCCATGTTGGTGTCCACTCGTCAAGCTTGAGCGGAAACAGTCTGCCAAGGACGACACCGCTGTCTCCGGGCAGAAGGTATGTGTGCATTCCTTCCCTCTGCGTCGCTCGATCAAAGACGATCATGCCCGGCAGGTTGAGCCTACGGACCCAGCCCGTCGTATGGTCGAGTTGCGAACTGAATGCCGCGGCCACTTGGGGCGCACCGACGGTGTGCGGGTCCCAAAGAAGGCCAACGTAACGGTACATGGACTTTCTGTCTCGAAGCTAGATCGCCATTATCGGAGTGAACGCACTTGCGTACTCAACGGTGTCGTTTAAGACCATGTCTGCCATTTGCACCCAGCAATGAGCGCCGAACGGCTCAGGTCTAACTCCAAATACCAATGTGGGGAAGATTCTGTATTGGGAGAGAAATTCAATGAGCGCTATTGAATCAAAAAGGCATAAGTAGTTTCTGGGGAATACAGGCCTTAGCTTGCTGAATGCACTCGTCAATTTGGCACAATCACGGTCGAACGCCTGAACAACTCTTGCATAAGCCTCCCTTCGTTTCGCGATCGAACCAATAATTGACTCCAATGACGACTCCCGCAATTGCCGATTGACTCTCGTAGTTGCCTTGAGGAAGTTTGCGAAGATAGATGTGCAATACAACGCAGATGCGTGTTCTGGTCGGTCGAGCAGCGTATGTGTTGGTAGCCGCCACGTAGTTGGTCGCGCCTCCTTGGAGTCATTGCGGTCCATGCCGAGTATTCCCGCGGCGACTAGTTCCGCAGCGAGACTAGCTGCGGCGGGGGCCAACTCTGAGCCTGCAGAAGTGCCGAAAGCTTTAGCTGGCCATCCGTGGAGGTGAGGCCCGAGTGACTTGAAACTGCGTGAATCGAGACTCAGATACCGATCCATTTTCAAGTCCAAAATGAAGCAGAATGTCTCTGTTAGACAGAAGAAAATGTGGCTTCGAAGGAAATAGTCGCGGGATTGCATGATCCGAACCGGAATTAGTAATTTTCGTTTTCGAGGAGCGGCGCACCAGAATGTGGTGCGCCGCAAGATGCACCGCTAGCTTACTTAGAGGGGTAAGCCGGTGGGCATTGGCCCCTCGAACTCCAGACCGACGATTCCCTTTGTTTCCTCCGAGACGCGCCCCATATCAACGAGCGTCGATGCTTCATTCAACACTCGCTCGGCCTCATCAATTTTTACCTGCTCCATGTCAATCTCCTGAATTAAGTTGATGTTCGGTGAGTTCGCCAATTGGCACGACAAACCTGACTATGCCCCGATCGCTTTGTCAACGCGATATTTCAATTCGTGTGGGTCTGTAATTTTCCGGGGTGTGGCACTGCAGGGAAAACGCTGTACGACCGCATGAGGGAAATCCCCAATGTTGGGGGCCGATGAATGCATGCAATTGCGGCAGAAATCGTGCTTGCCATGTGTTGTTACGGCTCAATCGCGAAATTACAGATCGCTTTGCAGCTGCGCCTTTGGTGGAATTGAAATGACGCGGCGACCGCGATGGTCATTTTATGACCACCAGTAGAACGCGTTCGCATTCTTATCTGCGGTGGCTGCTGTCCGACACCGCATCGATGAAACAACCGGCAAGTCCATTCAGCGACACATCATGAAAGCAGTTCTACCCGACACTGCAAAACATGCATAACTGCCGGGTATTGCCGGGACTGTTCGCCAGCACTTATAGTCGACGCGCAGACGAGATGGAATCACTGCCGTGATCGATATTCAGGCAGTACGCAAGGAGGATGCGAATGCCCCGGCTAAAGCGATTACCACCCATCCCCTACGGGTCGTACTACATCGCGCTGCGCGCTGAGCATGGGCGTCGCCTTATCACTGGTGCCGCGGATATACGGATGTTCCTAGAGGTCATGCGCGTGACGCTTCACAAAAAGGGCGCGGAGTTGCATGGTGGGTACGTTGCAAAGAGTGAAGTGCATCTCGCGATTCGAAGTGGCGTTGCACCCGTTAGCGCCATTGTGCGTAACCTCTGCCATGAGTACGCTCGACGATTCAACCGTGCGCACGGTGAGAGTGGCGGCCTGTTTCGATCACATGCTCATATCCTGTTGATTCAACCACGACGGTGGCTCGTGCCCGTCGTTCATTTCATCCACTGGATTCCTAAGCTTCGACCACCGCAATCCGGCGAAGCTGAGCACTCGTGGAATAGCGACGCTGTATACCGTGGACACTTGCGGCAGCGAGGGCTCATCACTCACGCCGTATTTCGCATCTTGTCCGGCGGTGCACGTCGCCGTGAACTGCAACAGCACACCTATCGTGAGCGCTTCGACAAAGCGCCGGATCCCGAACATGTATGGCTTTTCGCGCACGGGTCACCCGAGGACCCTCGCATGTTAGGCGATAGAGAGTTCAGGGAGGAGCAATGGAACGCCACCCGTCAACAGCCGCCGCGTCGGGAACGAGTAGCAGCCCACGGCAATGCGGTTCGGGACGCGGTACTGGACGTAGTTCGGCAATTCGATGCCATGTGCGATAAAGAGCTGATAGCTCGCCAAGCGCGGGCCTGGAAACGCACCGTGACACTCGATCATCTGTGCTCTCATTCGCGAAAGCGCCCGCTGCCCATGATTCGCGCCGTCTGTGCGTCATACATTGTCAGTCGTAAGATCGCGACTCGTGCGCAAACCGCGGGCTTCTTCGGGTGCCGACCCGAAACCCTTTCGGCACACCGACGCCAGCACTATGTGACACTGTTTCGGGAGTATTTCGGCTCAGCGGCCGTAATGGCATTCTGCTCCGAGCTCAACAAGAAATCCGAGCGTCCCATCTGACCGGCACAACGTCATGGACTGGCTAGGCGGCGCAGCGGTAAGGGTTTACGACCAACTCGCCTTGTATAAAGACGGCTGCCCGGGTTTCGAGAACCGCGCAAAACTCCTCCTTGACCTTGTTTCGCAGCAGGCGCTCGCGCAACACTCCCGGATCCAAACCGTCGATGGACCGCGCCACCAACTCGCGCGCCAGCTGCGCCACCGGGGGAAAGTACGGGCCGTTGAAGGGATCGTCTTGATATTCCAACGAGACGGCCATGCAGGCGAGCAGCGACTCGGCTTTGCAGAGGTTGTCGCGTTCGGCTTGGATCGCTTCCCGCAGACGTTTTGGGACCGGCACACCATACTCGTGCCGATTTTGCACGTCGTCCGGCGTGGTGAGGGGTCTACTTCCAGGCCGCCGGGTCTTTGACGAGCGCTGCCGCGTAACCATAGTTTCCTCGCTCCCGCTGATTATCGCTGCGTAGAAATGTAGCATACAGGTCGCTAACTGTATATAAATACAGTTCAATAGAGCCATCGAATTTAATGGATTGTCTATTGCGCTGCAGTAGCGATGGGCCAGTAACCGGCTATCGCGGAGCGCGCTGTTAGCCGGCCCCCACTTGAACCCGATTCCTGCCCAGCGCCTTGGCGCGATACAGCGCCGCGTCGGCATCGGCAACCAGGCGGTCCGCCAGCGCCTTCAAATCCGCATCGTCTCTACCGGGAGAGACGGCGGCAACGCCCACGGAAACGGTCAGGCCGCGAGAAATCTGCGAATTGAGTGCGAACGGTTGCGCGGCAATCACGTCTCGAATGCGCTCCCCCAGCCTTGCCGCCTCTGCCGCCGTGGCTTCGGGCAATAGGATGGCCAGTTCGTCGCCGCCGAAGCGCGCGGCGGTGTCCATGCTGCGAATCTGCCCCTCGATGCGGTGCGCGACCTCTTTGAGTGCGTTATCGCCCGCCAAATGCCCATATCCGTCGTTGACGGCCTTGAATCGATCGATGTCGATCATCAAGCAGGCAATGCTGCCGCCGCGCCGTTGCGCGCGGGCCAGTTCTTCCTTCAGGCGCTGCTGCAAGTAGCGTCGATTGTGCCAACCGGTCAGGAAGTCCGTGATGCCGGCGCGCAGCAGCCGCGCGCGGTTGACGGCATTCTCGATACACACCGCGCCGACCGCCCCCAAATGCGACAGGAAATCCGTTCCGTGATGGCGCGTAAAGCGCGCCGCGTCGCGGCTGCCGAAGCACAGGGCACCGGTAACCCGATCCTTGCGCGGCAACGGCACCAAGGCGACGCTCTTCAGATTCCCGATCCCCGGGAAGAGCAGGTGGTGGTCGGCTCCCACGAAGGGGCCGAGCCAGGGCTTGTGCAGCACAGCGAGCTGCGGGGCCAGCCCCACCAGGGAGTCGACGAAGAAAATTTGCTTGAACTCCTCTGGGCGATCTCCCCCGGCGACCAGCAAATGCCGTACTTCGTGCTGCGGATCGAGCAACACCACGCTCACAGCGTCGAGCGCATACGACTCGCGCAGACCGTCGACCATGACATGTAGCAGCTGCGATAACGTGTCGGCGCGCAGCAGCGTCAGTTCGCGCGCCTGCGTGCGCTTCATGATGGTCTCGTTGTTCGAGGCCTCCGCCGTCATTTCCGCGAGGCGTTTGCGAAGGTCGTCGTTCTCCCGGCTCTCGTCGACTTCAGGCATGGTCATTCCTTCAACCCGCGCGGGCCGCCGCGCGCACGTCCAAGTAAGCTCTGCCGCGATTCATGAGCGCCGTGAACTCCGTCGCATTCCTGGTTCCGACGGTGGTCACCAGCCGCTCCACGGCATTCTGCAGCGCCAGCAGCGATTCACTGCCGTAGTCGTTCAAGCTTTGGATTTCAAAATACAGATCAGGGCTCTCAGCCGCCACCCGGCTTGCCACCTCCAGCTGAGCATCGAAGGTCGTGCTCGACAGCTTCGCCAATCTAGGCGCCGCTTCGCCGCTGTCGGCAAGCGCCGTGAAGAAGGCGATATTCAGGGCGTGCGACAGGCCCAGTACGTAGGCAATCAAGCGATCGTGTTCGTCAAGATCCATGACCACCCGCTCGGCCATGGTGGGTGCGAACAATTCCTGGGCCTGCGCCAGTGCCTCGGAATTTCCGAGGTCGATGAAGATCACGTGCCGGCCGGACAATAATTCGGTGTCGGGTCCGAACATCGGATGCACCGACGTCACCCGGCAGCCGGCCTTGACCAGGGCATCCAGCCCCGCCCGCAGCGGGGTCTTGAGCGAACCCAAATCGAAAATCAGGCCCCGCGGCGCGCGGCGCGCCAGCACCTGAAGCAGGCTGGCCGTGGCGGACAGCGGCGTGGCGAGCACGATGAGATCGAAATCCAAGGGATCCGTCTGCCAGTCCGCGACGACGTCAAAGCCCGCCAGCCCCCCTTTAGGATCCGCAATGGCGACGCGAAACCCCTGAGAGGCCAAGAACTCGGCGAACCAACCGCCCATCTTGCCATGCCCCCCAATGACCAAGGCACGTTTGCCGCTCCCATGCGCCTGCGCGGCCACGCGAGCCTGCTCCTGGGTGGCCAGGGAGGACTGGATCAGCTGGCGCAGCAGCGATTCGGCCAGGTCGGCCGAAATTCCCAGACGTTCCGCCGTTGTACGGCCACGCAAGATCACATCGCGCTCGCGCGCGAAATCCCGGGTCGCCCGCCCCGTGGAGCGCTTCACGGCGGCCACCTGCTGACTCAAAGCCTGGCGGCGCGCCACCAACTCCAACAACTGACCGTCGAGGTCCGTCAATGCCGAACGCAATTCATCCAGATTCATTAAACAAAGCTCCATGTTTCCATCGGCACAGCTAACATTCTCTTATGAGCAGCAACAAAAAGACATTTTGGACCGAAACCCTGCCCGACCCCCTGCCCGCAAACCCGCTCGACCTCGCGGCGCAATGGTTGGCAGAGGCCAAGCGGCATGCCGCCCAGCCCAACCCGGACGCCATGGTCCTGGCGACTGTCGACGACCGCGGCCATCCTTCAGCCCGCGTAGTGCTCTGCAAGGAAATTGCGGCGCAGCAGGGCTATCTACTCTTTTACACCAACTATGCTTCGCGCAAGGGCAGCGAGCTCAAGGCCAATCCCCGGGCAGCCATCGTATTCCATTGGGACCATCTGCATCGCCAAGTACGCGCCGAGGGCCAGGTCCAGCCGCTCTCGGACCTGGAGAATGATGCCTATCATCGAACCCGTCCCTGGCAAAAACAGGTCGGGGTCTGGGCAAGCCGGCAGAGCCAGCCCGTGGAGTCGCGCCAGGCGCTCGCCGCCGCCGTGGCACGCGAGGCGCAGCGCTTCGGTATTCCTTATGATGGCCCGGGTTCGGCCGAGCCCGACGAAATCTCCGTGACGGTGCCACGACCTCCCCACTGGGGCGGTTATCGGCTGTATGTCGATGCCGTGGAGCTTTGGGTGGAGGGCGAATACCGTATCCACGACCGCGCACGCTGGACCCGATCCCTGCATGGGGCCGCCGGCACGGGGGCCACTGCCTGGTCAGCCACTCGGTTGCAACCTTGATGTCGCAACCTTTATAAGGAGTCCGACATGGCTGAACGCTCGTTCGCGAAGGAAGTCCAGTCACTGCGCTTGAGCGCGGGCGCCGAGTTCGAAGGCGAAGGCATCTTGGCCGTCACCAAGGCGCTGCTGCAATCGGGCGTCGGCTATGTAGGTGGCTATCAAGGCGCACCCATCTCTCACTTGATGGATGTGCTGGCCGACGCCAGCGCCATCTTGAGCGATCTGGGCGTACGGTTCGAGTCCTCGGCAAGCGAAGCAACCGCGGCGGCGATGCTGGCTGCCTCGGTCAACTATCCCATCCGCGGCGCCGTCACCTGGAAATCCACGGTCGGCACCAATGTGGCCTCCGATGCGCTGTCCAACTTGGCGTCCGCGGGCGTCATCGGCGGCGCGCTCATCGTACTGGGCGAGGACTACGGCGAAGGCGCCAGCATCATGCAGGAACGTACGCATGCGTTCGCCATGAAATCCCAAATGTGGCTGCTCGATCCGCGGCCGAATCTGCCGTGCATCGTGCAGGCCGTGGAGCAGGGTTTCGAGCTGTCCGAGGCAAGCAACTCACCGGTCATGCTCATGCTGCGCATCCGCGCCTGTCACGTGGTAGGCAGGTTCCGCGCGAAGGACAACCGCCGCCCGGCATTTACGCTGCAGCAGGCCATGGACCATCCCAGTCGAACGTTCGACAAGATCATCCTGCCACCGTCCACTTACGCACAGGAGCGCGCGAAGGTCGAACAGCGCTGGCCGGCGGCCGTCAAGTTCATCCGTGATCGCAAGCTGAACGAATATTTCGGCACCGACAATGCCTGCGATGTGGGCATCGTGCTGCAAGGCGGGCTGTACAACACGGTGCTGCGCGCGCTCGAGCGCTTGGGGCTGGCCGACGTCTTCGGCGCAACCAAGATTCCTCTGTACGTGCTCAACGTCACCTACCCGTTGCTGCCGGAAGAATTCACCACCTTCGCGGCGGGCAAACGCGCCATTCTGATCATCGAAGAGGGCCAGCCCGAATTCATCGAGCAGGCGGCAAGCCTGTTCTTTCGGCAGGCGGATGTGCAGACCCGCATCGTCGGCAAGGGTCCGCTGCCCATGGCGGGCGAATATACCGGTGCCGTCGTCATCGCCGGCATCCGCAAGTTCTTGGCCGAGTTCGGCCGATTGCCGGCCGCGGATATTCCGTTGCTGCCGGCGGCCATGCTGGCGCGCAATGTCCCCGTGCGCCCGTCGGGGCTGTGCACCGGCTGCCCCGAGCGTCCGCTATTTGCCTCCATGAAACTCCTGGCACGCGAAATGGGCCCGATGCAGGTGAGCGCCGATATCGGCTGCCATTCATTCTCGACACTGCCGCCGTTCGATCTCGGGGGCACCATCATGGGGTATGGGCTGGGTGCGGCGGGCGGTGCGTCGTTCAATGTTCCCAATCCGCGGCGCGCGCTGTCCATGATGGGCGACGGCGGCTTCTGGCACAACGGTTTGACCAGCGGCATCGGCAACGCCGTTTTCAATCGCCATGACGGCGTCACCATCATTGTGGACAACGGCTACTCGGCCGCCACCGGCGGCCAGTACATTCCATCCTCTTCGGCCGAGATCAAGGGCCGCCGGGGCCGAAATCGCATCGAAGCCGCCGTGCGCGGCGTCGGCGTCGAGTGGGTGCGCACCATCCGCACCTACGACATGAAGCAGACGATGTCGGTCTTGAGGGAAGCGTTACTCACCAAGTTTACCGGGCCCAAGATCGTCATCGCAGAGGGCGAGTGCCAGCTCAACCGCCAACGCCGGGTCGCCCCGGCGATCAAAGCACTGATCGGTGCGGGTCGGCGGGTGGTGCGCGAGCGCTTCGGTATCGACTCGGAGGTGTGCACCGGCGATCATTCCTGCATCCGCCTCTCCGGCTGCCCGTCGCTCACCGTCAAGAGCAATCCTGACCCGCTGCGGCGCGACCCCGTGGCCCATGTCGACAACAGCTGCGTAGGCTGTGGCGTGTGCGGAGAAGTCGCACACGCGGCGGTGCTCTGCCCCTCATTTTACCGAGCCGACGTCATCGTGAACCCGAGCACCTGGGATCGGCTCAAGGCACGGCTGCGTTCGACCGTCATCGGCTGGCTGGCGTGAAGCGGCCGCGTCCCATCACGCTCACCATCGCGGCTTTGGGCGGCCAAGGCGGCGGCGTCGTGACCGACTGGCTGGTCGTGGCGGCCCGCAAGGCCGGCTATTTCGTCCAGGCCACATCGGTGCCCGGCGTGGCACAGCGCACCGGAGCCACCATTTATTATCTGGAGTTCTTTGCGCGCGCCGACGCGCCGGGAACCCAAGAGCCGGTGATGGCATTGATGCCCAATCCCGGCGACGTGGACATCGTCGTCGCCTCGGAATGGATGGAGGCCGGCAGGGCGATCAATCGCGGCCTGGTCACGAAGGAGCGCACCACGCTGATCGCATCGACTCACCGCGACTACACCATCGGCGAGAAGATGGCGCTCGGCGAGGGCAGGGTCAGCTCGCGCGAATTGTTCGAGATCGCTGCGGCGACGGCGGCGAAGCTGATCGGCTTCGACATGGCACAAGTGGCGGATGCCGCGGGCGGTAGAATCAGTGCCGTCATTTTCGGCGGCATCGCGGGTGCTGGTGTGCTGCCTTGGCAGCTGGAGGACTATCACCACGCCATCCGGGAATCGGGCGTCGGCGTCGAGGCCAGTCTGTCGGCATTCGAGGCCGGGCGCCAGGCGGCGGTTGCCGCGCAGGCGAAACCGCTCAGCGCATCGGCGTTTGCGGAAAATCAAGGCATCATCGATGCCGCGGACTACCGGCTCGAAGCGCTGTCGAGACCCCTGCGGGAACGTATCCAAGAACGGTTTCCCGCCGCTTTGCACGAGTTGCTGGGAATGGGCGCCGCCCGCCTGTCCGACTATCAGGACGACGCCTATGCCGCTTTGTTCTTGCACCGGCTCGAGCGGGTCTTGGCGCGCGAGGCAGCTAAACCCGCGGAACCCAAACTGACCGCTGCCACCGCACGCGCGCTGGCATTGTGGATGAGTTTCGAGGACGTGATGCGCGTGGCGCAGGTCAAGACGCGGCGCGGTCGCGCCGAGCGTATTCGCCGCGAAGTGCGCGCCGGCCCGAACGATCTTGTCCAAGTGCGTGAGTTCGTCAAGCCGCGGGTCGAGGAGATTTGCGGTACGCTGCCCGTGGGTCTTGGCCGGCGCATTCTGGCCTCGACGCATGCACGCCGCTGGCTCGGTCGATTGACCGCCGGCCGCCGCATTTCAACTTCGACCATCAGCGGCTTTGCGCTGCTGAAGGGCATCGCCGCCCTGCGCCGCCTGCGCCGCGTCACCCTGCGCTTCCATACCGAAAATCAGCGCATCGAGGCATGGCTCGTACAAATCAAGCAATTTGCCCCGCGCGACTACGGCCTGGCGGTGGAGCTGGCCGAGTGCCAGACGCTGGTGAAAGGCTACGGTGATACGCATGAGCGCGGCTGGTCTGCCTTCAGCCGGATTTCCGCACTGGCAACCAGGCTCGCGGGCGACCCCCAAGCCGCGCGGCGTCTGCGCGAGCTGCGCGAAGCAGCGCTGGCGGACGACAGCGGCGCGCAGCTGCAGCGCGCCGTTTCCCTGCTGCCCCCTTCGCACGCGGCCTGAGGCTCGGAGCGCGGCCTCGGCCGCTGCGGCAGGATCGACGCGATCAGCCCCGGCAGCTTTGACCCGCGCAGAACCCGGTGACTACTGTTTGGGAGTCCGCCGATATTCTTTATATCTAAAATATTTAAGCCATAGTATAATGAAGCATGAAGCGAATCGTCTGCGTGGGCGGCGGGCCGGCTGGTCTGTACTCCGCGATTCTGTTCAAGAAGACGCTGCCCACGGTGAGCGTCGAGGTTTTCGAGCGCAATCGCGCCGAAGACACCTTCGGCTGGGGGGTGGTGTTCTCGGACAAGACCATGGGCAACTTCCTCGAGGCCGATGCGGCTTCGCACGCCCGCGTGGTCGATGAGTTCTATCATTGGGATGACATAGACGTACACTTCAAGGGACGGACCATCCGTTCCGGCGGTCATGGCTTTGCCGGCATCTCGCGCCGGAAGCTGTTGAATATTCTGCAAAAGCGCGCCGCATCCCTCGGTGTGCGGCAGTCCTTTCAAGTCGAGATCGACGATCCCGCGCAATTCGACGATGCGGATCTGGTGGTGATTGCAGAAGGGGCCAACAGCAAGGCACGCGCCGCGCAGGCCGATCGGTTCGGTCCCAGCATCGATGTTCGCCGTTGCCGTTACATTTGGCTGGGAACCACGCAGAAGTTCTCCGCGTTCACTTTTGCCTTCGAAAAGACCGAATTCGGCTGGTTTCAGATCCACGCCTACCAATTCAGCAGAGACCTGTCGACCGTCATCGTCGAGACGCGCGAGGAGACCTGGGCTGCGCACGGCCTGGACAAGGCCGGGATCGATGAGTCCATTGCCTTTTGCGAGAGATTGTTCGGTGCTTATCTCGGCAATTCACCGCTTTTGTCCAATGCACGGCACCTGCGCGGTTCGCCCTGGCTCAATTTCCACCGCGTGGTCTGCGGGCGTTGGCACGATGGCAACCGCGTGCTCATCGGAGACGCCGCGCACACGGCGCACTTTTCGATCGGCTCGGGCACCAAGCTGGCGATGGAAGACGCCATCTCTCTGGTCCGGCACGTGAGCAATGCGGCGGACGTCAGGAGCGGCCTCGAGTCCTACCAGGCGGAGCGCAGCACCGAGGCGCTGAAGCTGCAGAACGCCGCCCGCAACCGGATGGAGTGGTTCGAGAACGTGCACCGTTATGAAAACATGGAGCCGCTGCAATTCGCTTACAGCCTGTTGTCGGGAAGCCAGCGCATCGGCCATGCGAACCTCAAGCTGCGCGACCCGCCGTTCACCGACCGGGTCGAGACGAATCTGGCACGCAGCCATGGGCTTGCGAAACCGCGTCCGCCGATGTTTCTGCCGTTCCAATTGCGCGACATGCACCTGGTCAATCGGGTGGTGGTGTCGCCGATGGCGCAGTATCGAGCGCTCGACGGCGTACCCGGGGACTGGCATCTGGTTCACTATGGTGCGCGGGCGACCGGCGGGGCAGGCCTGGTGTTCACCGAAATGACCTGCACCTCGGCCGACGCCCGCATCTCGCCGGGCTGCACGGGATTGTGGAGCGAGACGCAGTGCACCGCGTGGCAGCGCATCGTGGAGTTCATTCACGCAGAGTCCCAGGCGCGATTCTGTCTGCAGATCGGCCACGCCGGCCGCAAGGGTTCCACCCAACTGGGCTGGCAGTCGCCGGACCATCCGCTCGCGTCCGGCAATTGGCCCGTATGGGCACCCTCGCCGCTCCCCTATCTGCCGGGCATCAGCCAGGTACCTCGGGAAATGACGCCGGTTCAGATGCAAACGGTCAAGAGCGATTTTGTCCGGGCGGCCACGCTGGGCGCCCAAGCCGGCTTTGACATGCTCGAATTGCACATGGCGCACGGCTACTTGCTGGCCAGTTTTCTTTCGCCCTTGACCAATGTGCGCACCGATGAGTACGGGGGATGCGTGGAGAACCGCTTGAGATACCCCCTTGAAATCCTGCAGGCGGTGCGCGCCGCATGGCCCAAGGCAAGGCCCTTGAGCGTGCGCCTGTCTGCCTGTGACTGGGCGGATGACGGCATCAGCGAATCCGACGTGATCGCCATTGCGCGCACCATGGCAGCGGAAGGCGCCGATATTCTGGATATTTCCAGCGGCCAGACCGTTGCCACGCAGCGGCCGGTTTACGGCCGCATGTGGCAGACACCGCTCGCCGACATGGTGCGCAACTTGGTCAGGGTGCCTACCATCGCGGTGGGCAATATTTTCGAAGCCGACCACGTGAACTCCATCATCGCGGCCGGCCGCGCGGACCTGTGCGCGATTGCACGTCCGCACCTGGCACATCCCGCGTGGACGCTCGCGGCAGCCGCGGCGCAAGGATTCTCCGAGCAGTGGTGGCCGGAGCCGTATCGCTCTGCCAAGAGCCAGCTGGAGCGCGCGGCAGAGCGTGCGGCCGTCACGGGTGCCGTATGAGCGCCAACGGGTCGCTGCAGGGCCGACATGCACTGGTTACCGGCGGGGGCCGGGGAATCGGCGCCAGCATCGTGCGCTCGCTGGTCGCGCGCGGCGCCCGAGTGAGCATGCTAGGGCGCGCGGCGGCCACGCTCGAGGCGCTTGCCGCGGACTTGAGCTCCTCCGGCGCACAGGTCTTCTGTGCCACGGCCGATGTCGCCAGGCGAGAGTCCGTGGATGCCGCCTTCGCCGCGGCGCGTACGCGATTTGGACCGGTCGAGATCCTGGTGAACAATGCCGGCCAGGCCGTCAGCGCGCCGATCACCAAGCGCGACGAGGCACTCTGGGAGCGTTTGCTGGCCGTCAATCTGTCGGGCACCTACTTCGGCATTCAGGCGGCTCTCCCCGACATGCTTCAAGGGGGCTTCGGACGAATCATCAACATTGCCAGTACCGCGGGACTCACCGGCTATCCCTACGTTGCCGCCTATTGCGCGGCGAAGCACGGTGTTATCGGTCTGACGCGGGCCGTGGCCCGTGAAGTCGCCGCACGCAACATCACCGTCAACGCGGTGTGCCCCGGATACACCGATACCGATCTGGTCCGGGAGGCAGCCGCGAAGATATCGGCGGTGACCGGCCGGAAAGCGGAGGAGGCATTGCAGGCCATGACCAAGTCGAATCCGCAAGGCCGCCTCATTCAGCCGGACGAAGTCGCCAATGCGGTGGCATGGCTGTGCATGCCTGGCAGCGAATCGATCACCGGACAGAGCATCGTCGTCGCAGGGGGAGAGTTGATGTGAACGCGGTTTCCGGCTTGGATACTCGACTGACCGACGATCATCACGAGTCGTTGCGTCTGTGGCTGCGATTGCTGACCTGTACGCATCTCATCGAGACCCATGTACGCAAGGCTTTGGCGACGCAATTCAAAACCACGCTGCCGCGCTTTGATCTCATGGCCCAGCTGGAGCGGGCACCGCAAGGACTGAAGATGGGCGAACTCTCACGGCGCATGCTGGTAACCGGCGGCAACATCACCGGCATCGTCGATCAGCTGGAGCGCGCCGGGCTGATCGTGAGAGCGGAGGATCCGGCGGACCGGCGTGCCTATCTGGTCAAGCTGACGAAGGAAGGCCGGCGCCTATTCGCGCAGATGGCCGCGCAGCACGAATCCTGGATCGTGTCCCTCTTCTCCGGTATTCCGAAGCGCGAGCAGCGCGCATTGAACGAATCTTTGTTGCGGCTGCGGGCGCAGCTGACGCAGGAATCATCATGAAACAGACATTGACCGATTACCAAGCCCGGCATTTCCTCTGGTCATTGAACGATCGCGTCGGCTGGATTACATTGAATCGGCCTGAGAAGAAGAACCCGCTGACTTTCGACAGCTATGCGGAGCTGCGGGACCTCATGCGCCGCCTGCCCTACTCGCAAGACGTCAAGGTCGTGGTCATCGGCGGCACCGGCGGCAACTTTTGTTCGGGGGGCGACGTCCAGGAGATCATCGGTCCGCTCACGCGCATGAGCATGCCCGAACTGTTGGGCTTTACACGGATGACCGGTGACTTGGTCAAAGCCATGCGCGCCTGCCCCCAGCCCATCGTCGCCGCCGTCGATGGCGTCTGTGCGGGGGCCGGCGCCATTTTGGCCATGTGCTCGGACATTCGTCTCAGCTCACCCCGTTCGAAGACCGCGTTTCTGTTCACGCGCGTGGGGCTCGCGGGCTGCGACATGGGAGCTTGCGCCATACTGCCGCGAATCATCGGTCACGGCCGCGCCGCCGAGTTGTTGCTGACCGGACGCAGCATGGGGGCCGATGAAGCGCTCGCCTGCGGATTCTACAGCCGGGTGATCCCGGTCGAAGAATTACACGCGGCGGCAGCGCAGCTCTCGCAGGAGCTCGCCGACGGGCCGACGTTCGCTCACGGCATGACCAAAGTCATGCTGAATCAAGAGTGGAACATGGGGCTGGAGCAGGCATTGGAATCCGAAGCGCAGGCCCAGGCGCTGTGCATGCAGAGCGAAGATTTTCGCCGCGCCTATGACGCTTTTTCAGCCAAGCAGCACCCCGCTTTCAAAGGTACCTGAGCCATGAGCATCGAGACGCTGCAGCCTAAGGAGTGGCCCAGCCCTAAGGGCTATGCCAACGGCATGGCCGCGCGCGGCCGTATGATTTTCATTTCCGGTCAGGTCGGGTGGGACGAGCAGGGATGCTTCACCAGCGAAACCCTGACAGGTCAGGTCAAGCAGGCCCTGCGCAACATTGTCCGCGTGCTCGCGGAGGCACAGGCAGAGCCGCGTCACTTGGTCAGGCTCACCTGGTATGTCTTGAGTAAGGATGCCTATCTTGCGGAAACGCGGGAAATCGGCGCCGCTTACCGCGAGATACTGGGCAAGCACTTTCCGACCATGTCGGTCGTCGAAGTACGTGGATTGGTGGAGCCGCGCGCACTCGTGGAAATAGAAGCCACGGCGGTGATACCCGACGAGACCGCATGAACGACTTCCGGTCGATAGCCCCGGCGCGCTGTTTCGCAAGCCGATTGCGCCGCCTCCGTGTACGGCGCCTGGCTCTTCCCACATAAAAATAATCTATGCCAACGCGAATTGCGCCCTACACTTCGGCGGCCGTGCCGTGCGAGCGTCAGCGCTGATGGTAGCGAAGCTCCTGCGTCTTCCCACCGTATCCATAGGCCGTGGCCCGGACGTCTTGCACATAGATGTAACTTTCTTCGTGCAAATCACCCAATAAATCCGCAAATGCGGCGAACGCCTCGCGGATATAGGCCGCCTTTTCGGCCTTCGTGTTGGTCTCGTCGGTAATTTTGATATCGAAGTACACGCTGCTTTTTCCCTGCTCCGACAACGATTTTCCACCGACCAGCCAATCATTGGGATCGACATAATCGACGGCAATCGAAGTGACTCGCGGATCCTTGCCGAGGATGCGAGTCGTAAGTTCCGAGAGCAGCGTGCAAATCTTGCGGGTCATCTCGCTGGATCGGCGCGCGCTAACCTTGACGTTAAGAATCGGCATGATATCTCCTGTAATTAGCTATGCAACTATATGGGCCGAAAAAATGTGCTCACTCGAGTGCGGACCGAATGCCTCGAATGACCGCGACCGCGCCGGCGAACGCGCCGCCGCCGAGCTCCTTTTTGAGCCTGGCGGTTACCGCGCCGCTCGCCTCGTTCAGCGCATTCCTCAGGCGAACCGCCTTCGGCGTGGGCAAGATCGATACCTCCCTGCCGTCGACGGCCGACCGGTAGCGTTCGACGTAGCCCTTCGCCTCCAGTCCATCGAGTGCCCGCGTCGCGGTGGGACGTGCAATGGACAGCGCCTCGGACAACTCACTCTGCAGCAACCCCTGCCTCTCGATCACCGCGCGCAGCATGAAGGCCTGCGGCGGCGTCAAGTCAAAGGGCTCGAAGGCTGCGCTCCATTCGCGCTCGAGACGGCGCGCGAGCGCCGACGTATTGAAATAGAGGCAGTGGTCGAACACAGCTGCAGTATAGCGCATATCGTTAGCTATGCAACTATATGTGGCCACTAACCGCGCAGCCGCCTGCCGGCCATCGATTACCCCTACCATCGACCAACCGCCGGTGGATGGCCGCTACCAGCCTACGGCTTCACCGTCCTTGCGGAAATCAGAACCCGAGCGGTAGTAACCGGCGACTTGTTTGGAAGAGCTCGAGGTGTCGGCGTGCGCCGCATCCGCATCATGCACGTACATGAGGACTTGAACTCCGCCCATTTCCTCGCCGCTGGCGGCCCTCACGCTATGTCCCATCGCCGTGAGTTTGGCGCCGACGACATCATATAGCGGTGTTTCCAGGCTCAACGTATTGGAGACCTGCGAATGACGAAACCTCGCCATGTCGGCGGAGGCCTGCAGGTTTGCGCCGAGATCCAGAATGTCCACCAAGGTCTGCGCATGACCCTGCGCCTGCATGTCACCGCCCATCAAGGTCACCGTCATCAGCGGCTGCCCGTCATGCATCACGAAGCCCGCGGACAGCGTATTGAATGGCCTCTTGTGCGCCTTGATGATATTCGGGCTGCGCGGATTGAGGGTGAATAGCGCACCGCGATTGTGCAGGATGAAACCATATTTGGGCACGGTGATCCCGGAGCCGAAGGCGTTGAAGTTGCTGTTCACCCAAGAAACCATGTTGCCTTCGCTGTCCGCCGTCGACAGTACGATGGTGTCGCCCGGCATGGGGAAATTCCCCTCGGGGCCGGGGGTGGAAGCGCGCTGTGGGTCGACTTTCTTGCAGAGCGACGCCGCGTGGGCATCGGAGAGTAATTTTGCCAGCGGCACGGCGACAAAATTCGGATCCGCGTTGTATTGATAAAGGTCCGCATAGGCGAGTTTCTTCGCCTCGATGAACAGATGCCAATACTCGGCATTCGACGGGCCCAGCGATGCGAGGGTCTGGCCGGGGACCCATTGCGGAACGCAGGCTTGCAATATATTCAGGATTTCATTCGCGGCCCAAGCCTGCGCGGGCGGTGGCAGCTCCAGGATGTCGTAACCATGGTACTGAGTATGGGCGGGCTCGACCCATTCCCCCTTGTAGTTCGCCAGGTCATCGAGCGTCATCGTTCCGCCCAGAGCCTGCGACTTCGCGACAATCGCCTGGGCGATCTCGCCCTTGTAGAATGCGTCGCTTCCCTTGGCCTGCAGCGTCCGAAACGCCCGCGCAAGTTCGGTGTTCCGGAAAATCTGACCGGCACGCGGTGCCACGCCGTTGATGTACCAAGTCTTGACGGAATCCGGATCCAATGACGTACAGCAGGCCTCGAGCGGCAACGCATCCGGCAACACCCAATCATGCGCAATGCGTTCGGAGACCGGAAAACCGTCTTGCGCGTACCGCGCGGCGGGTTCCAGCACCTCTTTGAATGTCAGCTTGCCGAAGCGCTGCAGCGCGGACTGCCATCCCCACACGGCACCGGGTACCGTCACCGTCAATATTCCGTGCGTCGGCATGCCGGAACCCGGCCCCCAATTCTTAGGGTTCCAGGCATAGCCCAATTTGTTGTAATGCTCGACGCTGGCGCCGGTCGGCGCCATCCCGCTGGCATTGAGCACGTAGATCTTCCGTTCCTTGGCCACGTAGATGACGGCGAAAATATCCCCGCCCATACCCACCATCATCGGCTCCGTCACGTTGAGCATGGCGGCGGTTGCCACCGCGGCATCGACCGCGTTGCCGCCTAGCTTGAGAATCTGCAAACCTGCCTGCGCGGCCAGCGGCTGACTGGTCACGACCATCCCATGCTGCGCCATCACCTCGGAGCGGCTCTGCGCCGGCCACCCTTCCGATCGCACGCCGCGCACGGCACTGCAAAAGGCAGGCTGCGGCGTGGACTCGCAGGACTGTATCCCGAGCGCTCCTTGCGCGTGCCCGAGAGGGCTCAAGGCGGCCATCACGAGAATGGTTGCGCTGATGGTGAGTTTTTGCATCGCCGGTCCCTTCTAGAATCGTGTGTTGCGCTATGAATTGCGGATAGTGACACCTTCTTGCGGCGGATTCACGTCCCGAAACTTTCATCACCTTATGCCGGTATCCTCGCCCGCCCACGAGAGGCGCGCTAGACTCGCTGCGTGAGCGTGCCATTGACTAATTCCGCTGCCATACCGCCGCCCCGGTTTGGCTTGGCAACGCGACTGCTGGTGGCAGTCGCGTTGCTCGCGATAGAGACGCTTCTGATATCCGGACTGATCCAAAGCCCTGCGCTGGACGATCTCACCGGTGCGGCAAAACTGACGCACGATCTTCAGCACTGGGTGTTTCGCTTCGTGATCGCCTACGCCGGGTCCTGCGCCATCCTACTGTATCTGCGCGGTAACATCGCCGCCTTTCCGGCAATCATCGCCACCGCGCCGGTGCGCATTCCTTGGTTGCTGGTGCATGTCGCGCTGCTGGCGCCCTTTGCCTTGCTATCCTCGCTGCTCTACCGCGGCGGTGCGCTGCCATTTGCGCAGCTCAGCCTCGGATGGCATGCGTGCGGCCTTGCCGCAGCCATGGCCCTTTTTGCCGGAATGGCGCCGCTGCGCATTTGGATGAATGCTGTGCGCCAAACGGGAGCGCTTCCCCTCTACGCCTTGGTGCCGGCCTCAGGCGCCATGCTGGTATTCAAATTGGCCCAGTTGCTGTGGGCTCCGGCGGCTGCGCTCACTTTTCGGCTGGTCGGCTTGGTGGTGCGACCGCTGATTCCGTCGCTGCATGCCGATGTGGCAACGCTGACTTTGATCACCGATCATTTCGCCGTACAGGTGTCGGAAACATGTTCGGGGCTCGAGGGCGTCGGGCTGATGATTGCCTTCTGCACGGCATGGCTTTGGTATTTCCGCCGCGAATATATTTTCCCCCGCGCGCTCATCATCGTGCCGGCTGCCGTGACGCTCATATTTCTGTTGAACACCCTGCGCATCGCCGCCTTGCTGGTCATCGGAGACGCTGGGTATGAAAGCATTGCCACGGTGGGGTTTCACTCGCAGGCGGGATGGATCGCCTTCAACGTGGCCGCTTTCGGTGTTGCGTACACGGCCAAGCACAGCAGCTGGCTGAACCGCGCCGCTTCCCGTCCCGCTCCTGGTGCATACGACGCAACGCCGGCCTATCTCATGCCGCTGCTGGCAATTCTTGCGGCCGGCATGCTCGCGCACGCCCTGTCCGCGGGCTTCGATTTTTTGTATCCCCTGCGCATCGTCTGTGCCGTGGCTGCGCTCTGGGCCTACCACCGCGGATATGGCGGCCTGGATTGGGGAATCAGCTGGCGCGGTATTGGCACCGGCGTGGCCGTGTTCCTCGTGTGGACGGCTGTCGCGCATTTCGTGACGACGCCCGCGCCGATGCCCGATGGCCTCGCACATTTGACGGGTCCTGCACGCGCCGCCTGGATCGGATGCCGCGCGGCAGCGGCCATCATCACGGTGCCGATCGCCGAAGAACTTGCCTACCGAGGATTTCTAATGCGCCGTATCGTCGGCGAGGCGTTCGAGTCCGTTCCGCTGCAATCCGTACGCTGGCCGGCGGTCGCCTCGAGCGCCGTCGTGTTTGGCATCATGCATGGCAGCCTATGGTTCCCGGGTATCGTCGCGGGATTGGCCTATGGCGCGGTGGCCGTCAAGACGGGGAGGCTTGGCGAGTCTGTCGCCGCTCACGCGACGACAAACATGTTGATTGCCCTCCAAGTCCTGTGCTTGGATCAATGGCAACTGTGGTAGAGCTCGAGCTGCAGAGAAGCTCCCTACGATGAAGCTCCCCGCGATGAGGCACTAGCTGCGGTGAAGCTTAGCGCTTCGCGGCAACGCGGCTGCGCAAGACCAGCACGCCACCCATCAGCAAGGTGAGGGCACCCATGGCCGATGAGGCGTCGATTTCCGGTGCCGCGAAAGTATGATGGTGGTGGCCGTCGTGGTCGCCGTGCCAAAATGACGGAGGCGCTATATAGACCACGGTGGCAATGCTCGAGATCGACAGGATGAGTGCGGCAATCAATTTCAACATGTCTGTTCCAGTCCTTTGAAATAACCTTACCAGCGAAATATTACCCTACCACACAGACGGTGGTGTGATTAGCTCCGCAGGTCAAATTGCAATATGTTAAATAGATTGAGCGGCCGACCGGGCGTGCCGGCCCTCCCATGATGTGGTTGCTGGAACTCAAGACGGTGTTGAAGGATCTGGTGCTTCCCCCGGCCGGTTCACTGTTACTGGCATTGATCGGCCTTGCGCTGTTCAAGCGCCGCGCGGTGCCGGCACGCATTTGCCTGATCGCCGGGATAGGGTCGCTATGGTTGTTGGCCACCCCTATCGTGTCGGACGGGATCACGGGCTTGGTGGAACGCTATCCGCCGCTGGAGCTGCAACGGGTTGAGGGCGCACAGGCCATCGTGATCTTAGGCGGCGGGGGCCAACGCGCCCTTGCGCCGGAATACGCGGGGCCGGCTGCGGAACCCTTCCTGCTGGAAAGACTGAGCTATGGCGCGTACCTCGCCCGGAAGACCGGTCTGCCCATACTCGTCACCGGGTTCAAAGTCGAGGCACACGCCATGCACGACACCCTGCAGCGGAATTTCGGCGTCGAGACGCGCTGGATCGACGATCGCGCCTATGACACTTTTCAAAATGCGCGCAATTCGGCGCTGCTGCTCAAAGACGCCGGCGTGCACCGCGTCGTCCTGGTCACTCGCGGCACTCACATGGCGCGCTCGGTGGAAGAATTCCGCGGCACCGGGCTCGAGGTCGTTCCGGCACCCGTCGGGATCCTGGCGCGTCGGGATAGCGGCATTCCCCGCTTCCTACCCAGTGCAGAGGCGCTACAACGCTCCAACACCGCCGTCTATGAAATGCTGGGCGAGGCGGTACGGATGTTTCTCGCGGCCACGCATCTGCGACACCACTGAATCAAAACAGATCCAGCAGGGAGGATTGGGCAGGTACTTCCGGTGCAATCCGATCTTCGGTTCTGCGGTCTAGCGATATCGCGTCATCAGCTTGTGGAGCGTCGCGCTGCCGGGTGAGAGTTTCTCGAAGGGAATGCTGTTTAGAGGCGTCTTCGCGGTGCGGTTCAAGTTGTGGAACTCGGTATTGTCCGCCTCATCGATATGAATTAGGCCGGTCACGTACTCGTTCTGCTTCAGCTTGTTCTCGATATAGTGATAGGCGGCGGTGCGATCCTTCGGGTCGTAGGAAGGATCGAGCTTACGCAGCACCACGCGGCTGCCGTCATGCAGACTGACCGGGATGGCCTCTCCCTCCGGGTAGTTCACCGCGATCTCTTCGGCGCGCGGGACGAAATCCGCCTCGACCGCCGCGTGATAGTGCTCGCGGGTAAATCCGTAGCTCTTGGTCGAACCCTCGTGATCGTTGAAGGTCACGCACGGCGAAAGCACGTCGATCAAGGCGAATCCATTGTGGCGCATGCCGGCTTGGATCAGCGGCACCAGCTGCGCCTTGTCGCCGGAAAAACTGCGCGCGACGAAGGTCGCTCCCAGCGTCAACGCCAACAGCACCGGGTCGATGGGCGGCGATGAATTGGTCTCGCCGCGCTTCGCCTTGGTGCCTACGTCGGCGGAAGCGGAGAACTGACCCTTGGTCAGCCCATAGACGCCGTTATTTTCGATCAAGTACAGCATGTTCACGTTGCGCCGAATGGCATGCACCAGCTGGCCGATGCCGATGGAAAGTGAATCGCCGTCACCCGATATGCCAACATAGGTAAGTCCGCGATTGGCGGCATTTGCGCCGCTGGCGATCGACGGCATGCGGCCGTGGACGGAATTGAATCCATGCGAACCGCCGACGAAATATGCCGTGGTCTTCGACGAGCAGCCTATACCTGACAGCTTGACCAGTTGCTCCGGCTGCAAAGACAACCCCCAGCAGGCCTCGACGATGGCCGCGGTCACCGAATCGTGGCCGCATCCGGCGCACAGCGTGGACATGCTGCCTTCGTATTGCCGCCGGGTAAGCCCCAGTGAATTCGTCGGCAACGAGGGGTGGGCGACCTTGGGTTTATTGATGTACGACATGGAATTCTCTCTCAGCGCGGAACCGCGGCCAAGCGCGGCGCCTCGGCGAGTTTGGCGCGGATTTCATCGACGATGGGTTGGGCCGAGATGGGCAGCCCGCTATAGCTCAAGATCGAATGCAGTTTGGACTTATCCACCGCGGTTTCCAGGGTCAGCAGGGACTTCATCTGCCCGTCGCGATTTTGTTCCACCACGAAAATCGTGGAATGCGATTTCAAAAATGCTTCTACGTCGCTGTTGAATGGAAACGCCTTGACGCGTAGATAGTCCACATCGATTTTCTGCTGTGCAAGAACGTCGAGCGCCTCGCGGATGGCGCCATCGCAGCTGCCGATGCTCACGATGCCCACGGCATGGGTCCCTTTGCCGATCAACACGGGTTTCGGAACATACTTCGCCGCGGTCGTGAACTTGCGCTTCAGGCGGTCGAGCACCACCTGATACTCCGCGGAATCCTCGGTGTAACCGCCATACTGATTGTGGCCCGAACCGCGCGTGAAGTAGGCGCCCTTGGAACTCGTGCCCGGCAGCGTCCGGTAGGGAATGGCATCATCGTCCCGGTCCAGATAGCGGTAGAATTTCTCCAAGCCGTCCAGATCCTGCTTCGACAGGACCTTGCCTCGATCGGGCTTGTAGGCATCGTCCCACTTGAGATCCGGACACATCCAGTCGTTCATGCCGATGTCCAGATCCGACAGCACGAAAACCGGGGTCTGCAGCCGTTCGGCGAGATCGAAGGCCTGCACCGCCATGTAGAAGCATTCTTCCGGGTTGGCGGGGAACAGCAGCACGTGACGCGTATCGCCATGCGAAGCGTACGCACAAAGCATGATATCGCCCTGCTGAGTCCGCGTCGGCATGCCCGTGGAGGGCCCGACGCGCTGAACGTCGAAAATGACGCAGGGTACTTCCGCGTAATACGACAGTCCGATGAATTCGTTCATCAGCGAAATGCCGGGCCCGCTGGTCGGGGTAAACGCCCGCGCGCCGTTCCAGGAGGCACCGAGCACCATCCCAACGGCCGCCAGTTCGTCTTCCGCCTGCAGCACGGCGAAATTTCGCTCACCCGTTTGCGCATCGACGCGATAGCGCTCGCAAAAACCCTTGAAGGCGTCCATCAACGACGTCGATGGCGTGATGGGATACCACGCACCCACGGTGGCGCCCGCATAGACGCAGCCCAAGCCGGCCGCGGTGTTGCCGTCGATCATGATGTGACCACGGGTCTTGTCCATATGCTCCACGCGCAGCGGCAACGGAGAGCTCAGGTGCTGCTTGACGTAGTCATACCCCAGGCGCAGGGCCTTGGTGTTCGAGTCGAGCAATTTCGGCTTCTTACCGTAGCTCTCGCTCAATAGACCGTTGATCACTTCGAGATCTACATCGAGCAGTGCCGCGAGTACGCCGGCATAGGCGATGTTCTTCAGAAGGATTCGATTGCGCACACCATCGAAGTTTTCATTCACCAGCTTGGCGAGCGGCACCGGAATGACCGTGATGTCGCCGCGCTGCAAGAGCGCGCTGCGGGGCCAAGTCGAGTCATAGATCAGATATCCGCCGGAACGCAATTCACGGATGTCCTTCGAATAGGTTTCCGCATTCATCGCCACCATGATGTCGACATGGCTGGCGCGCGCCGCGTAGCCGTCCCGGGTCACGCGAATCTCATACCAAGTCGGCAGGCCTTGAATGTTGGAAGGGAAGTAATTCTTGCCGGTGACCGGCACGCCCATGCGAAAGATCGCCTTCATGATGAGCGAATTGGCGCTGGCGGATCCGGTGCCGTTGACGTTCGCGAACTTCACCACGAAATCGTTGACGCGGGTGGCCTCCGCAATCAGGCTGGGCATGCACGAACCTCCTCATCGATCGCGAACGGAATCCGGATGGTCGACTTTTGCATGTCCCATGCCGCCGTCGGGCAGCGCTCGGCGCACAATCCGCAATGCACGCACACGTCTTCATCCTTCACCATGACGCGCCCGGTTTGCGGCAGCGCAGCCGACACATACAGCGCCTGCGAGGGATTGGTCGCCGGCGCCGTCAACCGGGCGCGCAGATCGGCCTCGGGCCCATTCGGGGCGATGGTGAGGCAATCCACGGGGCAAATGTCGATGCAGGCATCGCATTCGATGCACAGTTTCGCGGCGAACACGGTCTGAACGTCGCAGTTCAGGCACCGTTGTACCTCCAGGGCCGCCTCCTCGGCGGTGAACCCCAGTTCTACTTCAATATTGATCTTCTTGAAGCGCTCGACGAGTCCGACATGCGGCACCAGCCGCCGCTCCACGCCGTTGTATTCATTCTTATAGGCCCACTCGTGCATGCCCATTTTGCGGCTGGACAAGCTCACCCCGCGGGGCATGCGCTGCTCGATCGCTTCGTCATGGCAGAACTTGTGAATCGAGATGGCTGCCTGATGCCCATGCTCCACCGACCAAATGATGTTCTTCGGTCCGAAGGCCGCATCGCCGCCGAAGAATACTTCCGGCCGGGTCGACTGGAAGGTGGTCGCGTTGACCTTGGGCACATTCCATTTGTCCAATTCGATACCGAGCCCCTTTTCGATCCAGGGAAAGGCATTCTCCTGGCCGATGGCGAGAATGACGTCATCGCAGGGGAAGAACACGTCGCCCAACGAGCGGGTTGCCTTGATATCGCCGTTCTCGATGTCGTATTCCAATTTTTCGAACATCATGCCCATCAGCCGGCCGCCCTCGACGACGAAGGACTTGGGTGCGTGATTGATGACGATGTCGACTTTTTCGGCTTCCGCATCCTCGAGCTCCCATTCGGAAGCCTTGAAGAACTGACGCGGTTTGCGCGCCATGACCTTCACGTCCTTGGCGCCGAGGCGCAGCGAACTGCGGCAGCAATCCATGGCGGTATTGCCGACGCCGATGATGAGCACGCGCTCGCCCACACTCTCGACATGTCCGAACGCCACCGACTCCAACCAGGTAATGCCGATGTGAATGCGATCGGTGTCGCGGCGGCCCGGCAAATCCAGCTCCTTGCCCTTGGGCGCCCCCGACCCGACGAAAACCGCATCGAATTCTTGGGCGTCGAGCAACCGCTTCATGCTCTTGATCGGCGTATTCAGTTTGAGGTCGGCGCCCATATCGACGATGTAGCCTATTTCCTCATCGAGCACATTGGCCGGAAGTCTGAACGCCGGAATGTTGGTGCGCATCAAGCCGCCGGGCACGCCGTACTGTTCGAAAATCGTGACCTCATAGCCTAGCGGCAACAGATCGTTGGCCACCGTCAGCGAGGCCGGACCGGCGCCGATACAGGCGATGCGCTTGCCGTTCTTCTCGCGCGGCGCCTTCGGCAAGAGCGCGGTAATGTCGTCGCGGTTGTCGGAGGCGACCCGCTTCAGCCTGCAGATGGCCACGGGCTTCTCTTCGATACGCCCCCGGCGGCAAGCGGGCTCGCAGGGTCGATCGCAAACGCGGCCCAGAATCCCCGGAAAGACATTGGATTCGCGGTTCACCATGTAAGCTTCGGTGAACTCACCCTGCGCGATCAGGCGGATGTACTCTGGCACGTCGGTGTGCGCGGGACAGGCCCATTGGCAATCTACAACCCGATGGAAGTAATCAGGTTTTGAAGTATCGGTCGGCTCCATGTTTCCTCGTGATTCTAGCGCGCAGCCTCATGCGAAGTATAACGGTCAGACCTCAAGGATACGGCGTTACGGACGGGAAGACCGAGACGAATGCACGCGGCGGCTTGCCGGGTCCTAACGGGGCAACCTGCCGGGTCTTTAGGCGCGGCAGGCAGTGGGAGCGTCTGGAGCAGCGACTTGCGAGGCCTTCGACCTGCGAGGCAGGGTTCAAGGCGCAACTTGCGGGGGCGCCAAGCGGCCGGGTAGACTTGAGCCGAGCGCGACTAGCTTCGTTAACTTATTGAAATTTATCGATAAATGTAAATTCTCTTACGGCGGCGACCCATGATCCTCATCCAAGGCCAGGCAGCCACATGCCCGCACTGCTGGGAACCCATCACCCTCAGCCTGGATCTGTCGGTCTCCGGCCAGTCTTATATCGAAGACTGCCCCGTTTGCTGCAAGCCCCTGATCGTGTCGTACAGCGCCGCCAACGGCGAAATCACCGGCTTCAGCGTGGAAGCCTCTGATTGAAGCCACGCGTAGATTCGCCTTCCCGCGGCGGACTCAAGATGCTGCGCATCCTCGTCTTACTGCTGGTGTTGCTGGGGGTCGCGCTGTCGACTTGGGCTGACCGATATCGCAGCACACGCTGGCGCACACCGCTCTACGTAGCCATCTATCCCATCGCGGCAGATGACAGCGCCGTGACGTCCCGCTACCTCGCATCTCTCGATGCAGCGCGGTTCCAGCCGATCGATTTGTTCTTCACGCGTGAGGCGGCACGATACCGGCTGGATGTGCGCGAGCCCGTCAAAACCAGGCTGCGAACCCCACTCGACGATCAACCTCCGCGGCGCTCGCCGTCGGCGGGCATTTTGGCGACCGCCTTCTGGAGTCTTAGGCTGCGCTACTGGGCTTGGCGCGCCAGCGGCCATGTGGGCGAGCCTGAAGACATCAGGATTTTCGTGCTCTATCACGATCCCGCCTTGACTCCGGTGGTACCGCATTCGCTGGGACTGACCAAGGGCCTCATCGGCGTGGTCTACGCTTTCGCTGCGCCGGAAATGAACGGCGCGAACGACGTGGTGATCGCCCATGAATTGCTGCACACGTTGGGTGCCAGCGACAAGTACTCACCCGGCAACGACGCGCCGCGTTTCCCTGACGGTTATGGAGATCCGCGCCAAGTACCGCTCTATCCGCAGCGTGCCGCGGAACTGATGGCAGGAAGGCGGATGCTGAGTGCCGATCGGTGGCAGCAACCCGAGAGCTTGGACGAGGTGGTCATCGGCCCGGCCACGGCGCTCGAAATCCGTTGGCCGGCCGGCAGCGCGGACCCGCCGCATCTTTCAGCCGGGCGCTAGCCCAACGCCGCCAACACGGGGGCGTGCATGGGTCCGTTGCTCGCCAGAATACTGGTTGACTCCAGCGTAATCGGTGCGCCGTCCAACTGCGTGCAGCGGCCTCCGGCTTCGGTCACGATGGCCACGCAGGCCGCGATATCGAGGATATTGATGTCGGTTTCGATCACCGCATCGAGCTTCCCGGCCGCGAGCAGATGGTAGTGCAGAAAGTCGCCGTAGCCGCGGATGCGGCCGGCTTGCGCAATCATCGCACCGTAGCGCGCCCACTGCGGACCCGTGGCAAGGCTTTTCATGTTGCCGGACGACAGCGCGGCGGCCTCGATGGAAGAGATATTGCTCACCGATACCGGTTTGTCATTGAGATAAGCGCCACGGCCGCGCTCCGCGTATGCGATCTCGCCATAGATCGGCGCGCTCGACACGCCCAGCACCAGCTCCCCCCTGCGCATCAATGCGATTTGGGTCGAAAACATGGCGTACTCGCGCACGAAAGCCTTGGTGCCGTCGATGGGGTCCACCAGCCACAGGTATTCGGCATCTTCGTGATGCGACCCGGTTTCCTCGCCAAGAAACCCGTGGGCCGGGAAGCGCGTTTCGATGATCTCGCGAATCGCCAATTCGCAGCGCACGTCCGCCTCGGTGACCGGCGACTTGTCCGCCTTGATGCGAACTTCGACATTGTGCCGGTACAAGGAGCGGGCGATGTCGGCGGCTCTGTCGGCCGCATCCAGCGCCGCTTGAAGTTCTGGTGAATGGTTCATGACACCACCATATCAAACCTTGTGCTACCGTCGCATCTTCGAGGGTCGAACCATGGGCAATCGCCTCAGCAAAATCTATACGCGTACGGGCGATGACGGCAGTACGGGCCTCGGCGATGGGACTCGCGTCGCCAAGGACAGCCTGCGCGTCGAAGCCTTCGGCACGGTGGATGAAGCCAACAGCGCCGTGGGCACCGTACTGGGCGTACCCAGCCTTTCCCCGGAAATTAGGCGCTGCCTGACGCAGATCCAGCACGACTTGTTCGATCTGGGCGGCGAGCTGTGCATTCCCGGCCATGTCATGATCGGTGCGGCGCACATCGAGCGGCTCGAGCAGGAGTTGGACGCATTCAACGCAAGCCTGCCCGCGCTGAAGGAGTTCATTCTGCCCGGCGGCGGCCAATCCGCAGCCGCCTGTCATCTCGCGCGTGCCGTCACCCGCCGCGCGGAGCGTCGTTGTTGGTCGCTGGCACGCGCCGAGCCCGTCTCGCCCGACGCGCTGAAGTATTTGAATCGGCTTTCGGACCTGCTATTCGTCGTCGCCCGCGTACTGGCGCGAAGCGCGGACGGCGAAGTCGTCTGGCGCCGAACCGGCGCGCCCCCGGCTTGAGCGCGGCGGCTTTCGCCTCAGCCGAGAGCGGCCGCGATACTGCGTCGGGCTCTTTCCCAGTCGAATGCAGGCCCCGGGTCGGTCTTTCGTCCGGGTGAAATATCGCTGTGACCGACTACCCGTTGGGGAGAGAGCCGAGGATAAGCATTACACAGCGCGGCCACGAGTGCGCCGAGCGCGTCGTATTGAGCCGTCTCGTAGGGAATCGTATCCGCTCCTTCGAGCTCCACGCCGATCGAGAAATCATTGCAGGCGATCCTCCCTGCATAACAGGACGCGCCGGCGTGCCAGGCTCGATCGGTAAACCTGACGAACTGGGTAAGGCTGCCATCGCGCGCCACGAGCAGATGGGATGACACTTTGAGCGCGCCGATTTCGGCAAAGTAAGGATGCCTATCGAGCGGCAACGAATTGGTGAACAGCCGCTCGATCCACGGGCCGCCAAATTCACCGGGCGGCAGGCTGATGCCGTGCACGACGATCAGCTCGGCATCCACGCCGGGAGGGCGGCCATCGCAATTCGGCGAGGGCACCTGCGCGGCACCCCGCATCAGTCCGGTTTCCGGATCGACCTGCAATTTCAATGCCCTCTTCGCCGCCGATACGCCCGCTAGCATATGCGACAATCACCGGCATATGAATGCCAAACGCACGCGCGGCCGAACATAAATGCGTTTGACGCGTTTGTTCTTCGATGGCGCTTTGGATTCCGGGAGCATCGTGGATCTACCGCGCGATGCCGGAGCGCACGTGGCAAAGGTCCTGCGGGCCCGAAGCGGCGATGAAGTCGTGCTCTTCAATGGCGACGGCCGCGAGTTCCCCGCCGTCATCGAGACCGTGCGCGGGCAGCACGTCTCGGCGGCCGTCGGTGCGGCGCGCACCATCGAGCGGGAATCGCCTTTCACGCTGACCCTCGTGCAATGCGTGCCGCGCGGCGATCGCATGGATTTCATCGTGCAAAAAGCCACGGAGCTCGGCGTCGCATGCATCACACCGGTTCTGAGCCAGCGCAGCGTGGTGCGGCTCGACCAGACCCAAGCCGCGTCGAAGCGGGCGCATTGGCAGGCAGTGGCGGTGAGCGCATGCGAGCAATGCGGCCGCAATCGCCTACCCACCGTGCAAACACCGCAGCCGCTGCTCGACTACCTCGGCGCACTGGCTCCCGGCACCGCTTCCGGCACAACCGACGGACTTCTGCGCCTGGTCTTGGAGCCTGAGCTCGAGGCTCCGGCCTTGGGCAAGATGTCGCATCTGAACCGGGCGGCGGATGTCGCGGGCGCGGTCATTGCCATCGGACCTGAGGGCGGCTTCGGGCCCGAGGAGCTCGAAGCCTTCAGGCTGTCGGCATTCTTGCGCGTCGCGCTCGGTCCACGCGTGCTGCGCACGGAAACCGCAGCCATCGCGGCAATCGCCGTGCTGCAAGCTCGATTCGGCGACATGTCGGCGGTATCCGACGATGCATCGCGCGCAGCAGGCGCTTGATCCCACCGGTACCTAAGGCTATAAGCGGGTGACAGACATTTCGCCGGGATGTGTATGAAGTCGAGAATCTGGCTCGCACTCGCGGCGCAGCTGTCTCTGGCCGGTTGCGGCGGCGGGAACGGCGGCGCTGCGGCGGTTGCACCCACCATCACGGCACAACCTGCCGACCAACGCGTGGTCACCGGAGCAACGGCCACATTTACCGTCTCCGCAAACGGCACCGCGCCGCTTAGCTATCAATGGCAGAAAGGCACCACGGCCATCTCGGGTGCAACGGCGTCGAGCTACACGACCCCCGCGACGACGCTGGCCGATGAGGGCGCCACCTTCCAAGTGGTCGTTTCCAATTCCGCCGGCAGCGTGACAAGCAGCAGCGCCACGCTGACGGTCGCGCCCATCGCACCGATGCCGCAGGGGATCGATGTAACTACCTACAAAAATGACCTGAACCGCAGCGGCCAAAACCTATCGGAATCGTCGCTCACACCCGCGAACGTGGCCTCCGCGACTTTCGGATTGCTGCGCCTCTTACCCGTGGACGGTAAAGTCGACGCACAGCCGCTGTACCTATCGAAGCTTGCCGTGGGCAGCAATTTTTTTAACGCGGTATTCGTCGCCACGGAGCATGGGTCGGTTTATGCCTTCGATTCGGATTCGGGCGCAATCTTGTGGCGCGTATCCTTGCTGGGTAAGGGAGAGACGACGAGCGATGCCCGTGGCTGCGGCCAGGTCATTCCTGAAATCGGCATCACCTCGACCCCCGTCATCGATCGCAGCGCCGGTCCAAACGGCACCATCTATGTGGTTGCCATGTCCATCGACGGCAACTCGACATATCACCAGCGCCTGCATGCGCTAGATGTCGTCACCGGCGCGGAACTGCTGAACGGCCCGGTTGAGATCAGCGCCTCGTTTCCAGCCAAGGGGACCGCGACTTCCTCTTTCGATGCAAAGAGCTACGAAGAGCGCGCCGCACTGCTGCTGCTCAACGGCACGATCTATACGAGTTGGGCGTCGCATTGCGACATCGCACCGTATGGCGGCTGGATAATCAGCTTTGCGCAGTCCACGCTGGCACGCAACGGCGCGCTGAACATTGCGGCCCATAGCTCCGCGGGACCGGCCATCTGGATGGCGGGAGGCGGCCCTGCGGTCGACGCCGCCGGCAATATCTACCTGCTTTCCGCGAATGGTGCCTTCGAAACCACGATGGACGTCAACGGCTTCCCCGGCAACCAGGATTACGGTAATTCATTTCTCAAGATATCCAACGCGGGCGCCGGCCTGGCTGTGCTGGATTATTTCACGATGTCGAATGAGGTGGCCGAATCGAGTACCGACCTGGATTTGGGCTCCGGCGGTGAAATGCTGCTGCCTGATTTGATGGATTCCGCCGGCACCGTCCGGCATTTGATCGTCGGCGCGGGCAAGGATGGCAATATCTACGTGGTCGACCTGGATGCCATGGGCAAGTTCAACTCCAACAACGACACTAACTATCAAACGCTACACGGAGTTTTGCCGGGTGGCATCTGGTCCACGCCGGCTTATTTCAATGGCACCCTGTACTACGGCGACGTGTCCGGCACGTTGAAGGCATTTACGATCTCGAGCGCCAAGCTCATCGCCGCGCCGCAATCGCAATCCTCCACGCAATTCATCTATCCGGGAACTGCGCCGAGCGTATCCGCCAACGGAACCACCGGCGGCATCGTGTGGGCCCATGAAAACACGAGTCCTGCGGTGCTGCACGCCTACGATGCAACCAATCTCGCGCACGAGCTGTACAACAGCAATCAGGCGGCGGGCAACCGGGATCAGTTCGGTCCGGGCAACAAATACATCACCCCGACGATTGCCGACGGCAAGGTGTTCATCGGCACCACCAACGCGGTGGCGGTGTTCGGGCTCTTACACTAGCGCCGGCCGCTACCTAAGTCTCACTGCAGTACCGAGGTTTCCTCGGCAATCATTTCCTCGAGTCTCTGCAAATCCGGAATCAACGGCGTCTCGTTGACCATCCGCACCTGGCACATGACCGGCGATCGCTCCGGAAAACTGCGGGTCGGATCCGCACGCACCACATCGGCGTTGACGCGCACCAGCTGCGGGAATCCTTGCGTCAGCATGCCGAAATAACCGGCCTTCACCTGGCCGCCGGCGGCATGGAAAATCACGATGCGGGTTCGCGTGGAAATGCTGGGCAACGGCTGGCCCATCGCCCCCTCGAACGAAACCACCGGTACGTTGCGGCCGTTCCAACTCACGACGCCGGCATACCAAGGCGGCGCATTGGTCATGTCGGCCGGAGCCTGATAGCCGATGACTTCGGCGACGCAGGCGCGCGGCACGATCAAGCGCTCTCCGGCCAGGGGCACCAGCAAGCTGTACAGTTCATCGCGCAATTCGGACATGGAATGTTCTATCGAGCGACGGCGGTGCGGCGATTGACGAGCGGCTCGATGGCGTCGAGCAGCTGGCTTTCCTGGTACGGTTTGCCCAGATAATCATCGACGCCGAGCTCGATGGCTCGTGCGCGGTGCTTTTCACTCACCCTCGAGGTGATCATCACGATAGGAATTTCCTTCAGGCGCGGATCGTTGCGCACGTGCGCCGCCACTTCGTAACCGTCCATGCGCGGCATTTCGATGTCCAACAGGATGATATCCGGAAGATTTTCCTGCAGCAGCGACACGGCATCGACGCCGTCTTTGGCGGTCAGCACCCGCATGCCGTTACGCTCCAGCAGCCGCTGCGTCACTCGCCGCACGGTAATCGAATCGTCCACGACCAGCGCAAACGTACGCCGATCACGCTGATCGAGAACCACGGTCTCCGTGGGCCGCGCACGCCATTCCGAACGCACCAGCGAGCCCATGTCCAGAATCAGGACGATGCGTCCGTCTCCCAAAATGGTTGCGCCGGCGATGCCGCGGATCGCCGATATCTGTGGACCCAGGGACTTCACGACGATCTCCCGGCTGCCGACCAATTCATCGGTCACCAGCGCCGTGGAATGTTCGCCCGCCCTGATCAACACCACCGACATCGACACATCCAGCTCCGGCAGGCGCGTCGCACCCAAGCCGACGAACGAGCCGAGGTGCTGGAAGCGGTATTTCTGACCACCGTATTCGAACGGCGGAGCTTCCTTACCCAAGTGCCTGGCCACGATATTCCTGGGCAGCCGCACCACACCCTCGACCGTCGCCAGCGGCAATGCGTAAGTCTCCTCCGCGACGCGAACGATGAGCGCCTGACTGATGGCCAGCGTGAAAGGCAGCCGAATCGTGAATCGCGATCCCTTGCCATGGGTCGAGTCTATGAACAGGCCGCCACCGAGCTTTTTCACTTCCGTGGCCACGACGTCCATGCCGACCCCGCGGCCCGCTGCTTGGGTCACGTGGCCTGCCGTACTGAAGCCGGGCTCCAGGATGAGTTGGACGGCTTCTTCGTCCGTCAGTTTTGCGTGGGCATCGGCCAGTCCGAGCGCGATGGCCTTCTCGCGGATCAGCTTGACGTTGATGCCGGCGCCGTCGTCCGCCACCACGATGACGATTTCCGCCCCGTCGCGCTCCAAGCTGATGGAAATCCGGCCGACATCCGGTTTGCCCAACAAGGCGCGCCGATCGGGTGCTTCGATGCCGTGCACCACCGAGTTGCGCAGCATGTGTTCGAGCGGGGCCACCATGCGTTCCAGCATCTGGCGATCCAGTTCCGCGGCCGCGCCCTGCACGGCAAGTTCCGCGCGCTTGCCCGTGTCGTTGGCTGCCTGGCGCACCAAACGCGTCAGGCGCTGCACGTGCCGCTGGAAAGGCACCATGCGCGTGCGCATCAGACTGTTTTGCAATTCGGTAATCACCCGAGCCTGTTGCGTCAACAGGCTCTGCGCCTCCCGCGTCAGGGTTTCGAGCAGACCTTGAATGCTCGCCACATCGCCGGATGTCTCGGCCAATGCGCGCGAGAACTGCTGCAAGGCCGAGTATCGATCCAGCTCGAGCGGATCGAAATCGTCACGCCGCGGCTCCATATCCTGGTGCCGATGCAGCACCTGTGCCTCGGTCTCTATTTCCAGCCCGCGCAGCTGCTCCTTCAGGCGCGTCACCGTACGCGCCAACTCCGCCAGATTGAAATCGATCGAGTTGACCTGTTGATCGAGGCGGGCGCGAAAGATGCTGACCTCGCCGGCATTGTTGAGCATGGTGTCGAGCAGATCCGCGTCAACGCGCGCCATCTCCACCCGCTCCACGGGCGCTGCCTCGCGGCCCGGCAGTACCGGTGGGCCGCTGACTTCCATGCCGGCCGCATCTGCGCTCGCGGCTACAGGTCGCGGTAGCCTTTCCGGAACCGCCGATGGCAAATGCGTTGCGCCGGCAGCGGGCTGCGGCCTCGCCTCAAGCGCACGGGCTACAGCAGGAGCAACTACGGCCGGGGCAATTGCAGCCGCCGGGACAACGGCCGGTGCGACCACGGCCAGTGCGACCACGGCGGGTGCGACGGCGGGGGTGGTGGGTACGGTGGCCGGCGCCGCTGCGGCGTGGTTCGTTACGCTGGCCGCCTGCGGCGCTCCAGACTCATGCGCCACGCCGCGGATCTGTGCGATGAGGTCGCGCGCATTGCCGGGAAGCATTCCGGCGCTCACCAAATCGCGCATGCGCGAGAGTTCATCCAGGCTGGCTTGCATGACGGCATGTGCGTGGTCGTTGCCCGGCACCGCGCCGCTGTCGATTTGCAGCACCAGCGTCTCGAGTTCATGGCTGAGATCGCCCATGGCCATGATCCCGGCCATGCGAGCGCCGCCTTTCAGGGTATGCAATTGGCGCTGCAGCTCGGCGACCGGCTGTTTGTCGCGGCGATCTTTGTTCCAAACGCTCAAAGAGGCGTGTGCGGACTCGAGTAGCTCGGTCGCCTCTTCACTGTAAATGTTGGCAATCTCATGATCGAAATCCTCCGCAGGCTGCTCTGCTTCCGCCGCCTCGGCAGGCGTTGCTGCGTATGCGGGCGCTGCTACACGCGCCGGTGCTGCTGCGGGTGCTGCTGCGGGCGCGGGCGCGCTTGGGAGCGGGGGCAAGGCGGCGGGCGGGGCTAGCGCCGGCATGATCGCCGAGGCACCGGTATCGCTGGGCTGGCGGGCGATCATGGCATCGACCTCGGATTCCAACTCGCGCAAACTGGCCAGCAGCGCCGGCTGGTCCGCGAAAAATCCCGTTGCCTCATCGATGTGCGACAGCACGTTCTCGATGGCACGCACCGATTGCCCAAGAGTCGCCAGGCCGGCATCGGACAATCCCTGCCCGCTGTCGAAGACCTTGCGCATGACGTGATTCAGAGGCTCGGTGATGCGAATGCCATGGCGCGCCTCCGCCATCTTTGAGCTGCCGCTCAAGGTATGGATGGCCCGATACACCGTCTCCGGCAATTCATGCGGCGCAGGCTGACCCGCGCGTTTACGCACATAGTCACGGATTTCCGCCAGATGACTCGAGGATTCCTTGCTGTAGATTTCGTGCAGCACCGGGTCCATCGTCGGCCTTTGAGGTGCGGCCACCGCACCTCCCCAACTTGCCGTCGCGGCAGCGGCATCGGAGCCTCCACGATCCTCGGGCGCTACCTGGGCCTTTGCCTGTTCCGGATCGCGGCCGTCGGCGAAGGCGAATGCGCGGCTCATCAAAAGCTCGATGGGCGTGGAGCTCGGACGTCCCGTCTCCAACTGTTCGACCAATTGCGGCAGGGCGGCGACCGAACTGCGCAGCAGTGCCATCATGCCCGGCGTGCGCGACAGCGTTTTGTCGATGATCCGATTCAGGAGATTCTCGATCGACCAGGCGAACTCCGCGATCGAACGCGCGCCGACCATTCGTCCGCTGCCCTTCAACGTATGGAAGCTGCGGCGCATCGACGACAATGAATCGAGGTCCATGGGATTCTGGTCCCACAGCGGGAAGGTTTTTTGAACCGAGGCGATTTCCTCTTTGGCCTCCTCGATGAACAGCTCGACGAATTGCGGGTCGATCGCCTCCGGCTCGGGCACTTGGATGAGCGGGTTGGTCGCCGCGTGAGCGCGCTTGGTGCGCTCCATGGCGATCGTTTCCACCGGATCCAGCCTCATGGTCTTGGCCGCTTCGCTGCTCGTCAGATTCAGATTCGGTACTCGCGACAGCGCTTCGTTATCGGCCAGTGTCTTCAGACACATCTCCGCATTGTCCAGCATGTACCATGGATCGGTGCGCCCGTTCTGCAGCGTCTCCATGTAGTACTCGATGCTGACGATGGCATCGGCCACCCGTTCCAGGCGCACAGGGTCGGGCAGCGGTGCACCGGGCTCGATGAGCTTGCGGACCTGCTCGCCGACGGCATCCATCAATTCCACCGCGCGGCCCTTGCCCAGCATGAGCAGGCCCGCGGTGATACCGCGCAACAACTGCGGCACGTTGTCCAGGCCCTGGGGCGTGAATTCATTCGGCTTTTGCACGGCGGTGGACACCGCCTCCTTGATGCGCGCGAGATTCACGATGCATTCGCGCAGGACAGCCTCGCTGACCTGCCGGAACTCGTGGTCCTGGTCGGGCGACGGATCGGCGGCAGACTCGTTGCTCGGGGCGGGCAGGATCAGACGCACGAGCTGATCGTCGAGACTGTCTTCGACCGACAGCAGCACACCGGCCACCCTCACCAAGGATTCCTGGGGCGGCGGCTTGCCGTCGGCGACGATTTGCGAGAGCGCCGAAATTTCATCTTGGACACGCTGACGCAATTCGCCGAGACCCAGCACACCCAGGGTATCGCTGATCTTCTTCAGAAGCTCGAGCTGCGGCAGGAGCTCGGCGCTTTGGCCGCTGCCGCGACGCACGAAGATATCGAGCACGTCCTTGACCTTCGAGAGGTCCTCTTTGATGGCGACCGCCACCGTGCGCATCAATTTGACGCTGGGCGCCGACAGGCTCTCCCGCTCCTGCTCGATCGAGTCGTCCACGGGCAGCAGCTCGGCCAGCTTGAACGATGCGCGTACCGCGCTTATCCGGCCGCCGGCGGTGGTCGCACGCGCGACGTAGTACAGCAAGTTGTTCAGCAAATCGATCGGCGGGTCTTCGCAATAGCGTGCCTCGCCGATTTCGTACAATACCTTGATCTGCCGGTCCGCCTGGCCGAGCAGACGCTTCAGCGTCGCGCTGCCTTCGAGACCATTGGCACGGACCGCCTCGAGAACGGCGCCGACGACCCACCATAATTGGAACACCGGCTGCGTCGTGGCAACCTGTTCCAGCTTTTCGGTCACCTTTGCCAGGATTTCCAAATTCTGCACGGTGCGCTCGCCGCGAATGTATCCCAACAGGCCGATTTGAAATCGCGGCCGCAGACGCCGCGCCCACTGCGCGACGGAAATCGATTGCTCACCCTGGGTCAGCTGCGGCTGGGCGGTCTGGTCCGATTTGAGGTTGAGCAGCAGCAAGGTGCCTTCGGACAGCAGCGGACTGCCGCGCACGGACCGCAAATCGTTGAGCAAGGGCAGCAGCACCAGCGCCAGATCGCGGCCGCCGGACAAAACGCGCTCGAGGTAGGTCGGGAGTTGCACCATGGCGCGCATCAGGGCGTCCAGGCCGTCGATCTGCCGCTTCTGGTCGCTGCCGGAACTCAACAGGTAACGTGTGACGTGCTCCATCTCCTCCGCGAGCAGCGCCGCGCCGTAGACTTCGACCAGGCGCAGCACTCCATGGGCCGAATGCAATTGGTCGGCGCACTTCTCGAGCAGCTCCCGCTGATCCGAGCGTTCGGCATACGCCTCGAGCGCCGTGCGGGCGTCGTTCAAGGTCGCCGTGAGTTCCTTGGCGACGAGGTGCAGGGTTTGAGAACTGATGTCGGTCATGCGGGAAACGTCGGGAGCCTAAGCTCCGATGCCGCTTGCCTTGCGCATCTTTGGAGGACTGACCGGACCGGCCGACTGTGCCAGCGCCGGCGGCTTTACCGGATTCGCAGGCGGCGCGGCGGCGCCGCCGAAATCGGGAAGCCGGAAACCGGCGACCGACTTCCGCAGCTGCGCCGACAGCGCGGCCAGTTTGGCGATCGATGTGGAAGTCGCGGTCGAGCCTTCGGCGGTCTGCGATGAAATCTCGCGCACCACCTGCATGTTCTTCGAAATGTCGCCGGACGCGGCGGCTTGCTGGCGCGCGCTGGCGGAAATATTCTGCACCAAGCTGGCGATCTGATTGGAAACCTGCTCGATCTCTTCGAGCGCCGCGCCGGCATTTTCCGCCAGCAGCGCACCGCCCACCACGTCGGTGGTGCTGCGCTCCATGGACACGACGGCTTCATTGGTATCCGTCTGGATGGTGCGCACCAGAACTTCGATCTGTTTGGTCGCGTGGGCGGCGCGTTCGGCCAGCCTCTGTACCTCATCGGCAACGACGGCGAAACCGCGGCCTGCCTCGCCGGCCATGGACGCCTGGATCGAGGCGTTGAGCGCGAGGATATTGGTCTGCTCGGCGAGGTCATTGATCAGCTCGACGATGTTGCCGATTTCCTGAGAGCTTTCGCCGAGACGCTTGATGCGCTTACTGGTCTCCTGGATGGTTTCGCGTATGGCATTCATGCCGTCGATGGTGCGCCGTACCGCATCGCCGCCCTTGTGCGCCACGTCGACGGAATGGCGCGCGACGTCGGAACAGCGTTCGGAGTTTCCGGACACCTCCTCGATGGACGCCGCCATGTCGGCCATGGATTCGCTGGCCGAGGAAATCTGCCGCGACTGCGCGCTGCTGGCCTTGGCCATGTGCGCAGCAACCGCCTGGGTTTGTTTGGCGGCACCGTCCAGCTGAATGGCGCTGTTGTTGATGGTGGCGACCAGCTCACGCAGCGCTTCAATGGCATAGTTGATCGAATCGGCGATTGCACCGGTGATATCTTCGGTGACCGTTGCCTGCACCGTAAGATCGCCGTCCGCCAGACTCGACAACTCATCCAACAGGCGCATGATGGCCTCTTGGTTGCGATCGTTCTCGCGCACACGCTGCTCGTTCGTGCGGCGCTGGTTCGCGGTCTTGGAATAGGTCCAGGCCAATGCCGCCACGAGCAGTACCGCCAACAACAGCAAGGACACGATCCAGTCCTTGTAGTTGCCGCCGCTCTGCGCCTGCGGCGCCGCATTGCTCAACTCGGTCGCGAGGGTATTCGCCGCTGCCGGCAGCGCTCGAGCCGCGGCCTGCGCTTTGGCCAGCGCGTCGGCGGCACCGATCGCCTTTCGTACGCTCCCGGCGTACTGCTGATTGCGCTGTACCACCGTCTTCAGCCGCTGTTCGGGATCCGAACCCGTCACCTTCTGGATGGCGATACCGGATTCTTCTCCCGACAAACCGCGGATCACCTGATTCAAGAATTCCAGGCTGTCCGCCAAGCGCTGCGCGCTGGGTCCGGCGTCGCCGACGCCGGAGCTCAACCCGTTCAAGTCCTGCTGAATGCGCTGCACGGTGAGTTCGAAGCGCTCCAGATAGCGGGTCATACCTTCGAGCTTCTGGACGCCGACCGAACTGCCTAGATCGCCTAGTTCGGACAACAGCTTCGGCGCCAGTTCACGCACCTCTTGATTCGACTTTTGGATCGCTTCCACGGCGGGCCGGGCGTCCGCGACCGCGGTCACGGCATCGTTCAGCTTGCCCCAGTCGGCGGCATTTCCGTCCGGCGCGGCGGCACGCAGCGTCTTCAAGCGTGCCGCGCTCTTGGCCAGGGCATCGAAGGCGCTCGCGTCGCCGCGCAGGGCGTTCTGCGCTTCGAAGGGTATGCGCTGAACCACCAGCGACAATTGCTCGGCGGGCGCCGCAACCGGGGCTGCGCCGCCGCTCATTGCCGTCAAGGCCGCCGCCAAGCCTACGCAAAGCACCAGCAGCCCGGCGAGTATCGGCAGCAGCTTGATGCGGGAAGGGATTTCCGTCGGTGTGCTCGTCATGCGATCCACATTTAGCTTGCAGCCTGTAAGAAGCTCTGACTCTCTACCAACGTCTTCAAACTCAAGACCGGCCAGACTTCGCCCCCGCGGCGAAAGGCGCCGGCAAGGTAGCTGTCGCAGCGAATCACGGTCGGCGGCGCCTCGGCATCGAATTCCGACTCCGCAAACCGCCGGAACCCGAGCACCTCGTCGACCATCAGCCCGGCCGGAATGTCCCGATGATTGACTACGACGATCCGGGTGTTGCGTCCCGGCGTCGTCGCGCCGCTGCCCAAGAATTGCCGCAGATCCAGCATGGGCATGAGCGCTCCGCGAACGTTCGCCAGTCCCCTGACCCAGCTCTTCGCGCCGGGAATGCGGGTGACCGCCGCCGGATAGCCCAATACCTCGCGCGTCTCCTCGCGGGCCACCAGGAAAGTCTCGCCGCCCATGCGAAAGGCAACGCCCACCCATTCCCGGCCTGCATCCGCCTCGGCAACGCTGTTCGCCGCCACGGTTCGGCTGCGCTTCTCCAATTCCTTCAGCAACTCGAACGGCCGATCGCGCAAGCCGCGAAGACTGGTATCGGCGCCGCTAGTCGTACTCGTCATGTGGCCAGTGCGGCCTGCGCCTTTTCGACCAAGGCCTGCGCAGACACGGGTTTGACCAGATAGTCCACCGCACCCTGCCGCAAACCCCAGACCCGATCCGTTTCCTGACCCTTGGTGGTCACCATGATGATGGGTATCAAACTGGTCTCGGGGTCGTTGATCAGCATGCGCGTGGCCTGATAGCCGTTGACGCCCGGCATGACGATGTCCATGAAAATCAGATCGGGTTTCATTTCCCGGGCCTTGCGCACACCCTCTTCGCCGTTCTCGGCCGCTGCGGTCTTGAAGCCGTGCTTCTCCAGCGCCTTCTGCATGACGAACACCTCGGTGGGCGAATCGTCGACGATTAAAATCAATGGCATCGCATATTCTCCGTCATTTCCCGACGTGAGCTTCGATCGCTCCCAGCAATTCGTCTTTGGTGAACGGTTTGGTCAAGTAATGTTCCGATCCTACGATGCGGCCGCGGGCCCGGTCGAACAAGCCATCCTTGCTGGACAGCATGATCACCGGGATCTGTTTGAAGATCTTGTTGTGCTTGATCAGAGAACAGGTCTGGTATCCGTCGAGACGAGGCATCATGATATCCACGAACACGATGTCCGGCTGATGGTCGGCGATCTTCGATAGGGCATCGAATCCATCGACGGCAGTGAACACTTCGCAACCCTCCTTGCTGAGCAGAGTTTCAGCGGTCCGGCGAATAGTTTTGCTGTCGTCGATCACGAGAACCTTGAGGCCCGTGAGTTTAGGCTTGCCGCTGGTGATCATGCTCTCCATGAAGTGCGTAGGTACCGGAATCTTGTGGCTTTTTAACATATCCAGCCCCCGCAAGCCACGGTACGGCGTCGACATTTCGAGGCATGGCAGCCCAAACAACGGTGGTCTGGTTCACAGTTTTCCCAAGAGGGCGGGCGATGAGCCGCCTGCGCTAGACTGGAGATAATGAGCATGTCGTCCCGAGTCCGTCTCGTTGTGGTCATGGACCCCATTGGAACCATCAAACCCGCGAAGGACACCACCCTGGGGATCCTGCTCGCGGCGCAGGCACGAGGTTGGGAGCTTTTCTACGCCGAGCTTAAGGATCTTTGGCTGCGCGACGGGATCGCCTGGGGCCGGGTTGCGCCGCTCGAGGTGAAGGACGATCCCGCGGGCTGGTTCGCGCTCGGAACGCCGGCAAGCGCCAAACTCGGCGGTTTCGACGTGATTCTGATGCGCAAGGACCCGCCGTTCGACGCCGAGTACATCTACAGCACCTACATTCTCGACCGCGCGCAGCTTCAGGGTGCCCTGGTCTGCAACCGCCCGCAGGGCTTGCGCGACATGAACGAAAAGGTCTACACGGCGTGGTTTCCCGAGTGTTGCGCACCCACCCTCATCACCCGCGACATGCACGCCATGGGCGAATTCCTGCGCGAGCAGGGCAAGGCGGTCTGCAAGCCGCTGGACGGCATGGGCGGTAAATCCATCTTCGTTCTCGAGCAGGGCGATAAGAACCGCAATGTCGTCTTCGAAACCCTGACCGGCTACGGCACCCGATATGCCATCGTCCAGCGCTACCTGCCGGAAATCGTCACCGCGGGCGATTGCCGCATCATTCTGGTCGACGGCGAACCCGTACCCTTCGCGCTGCAACGCATCCCGACCCCGGAGGACCACCGCGGCAACCTGGCTGCGGGGGCGCGCGCGGAAAGCCGCCCCCTCAATGAGCGCGATCGATGGCTATGCTCCCAGATCGGCCCCAAAATGCGCGCTGCGGGAATGCTCTTCGTCGGACTGGACGTGATCGGCGACTATGTCACGGAAATCAATGTAACCAGCCCCACCGGCATCCGCGAACTGAACAAGAAGCATGGTGTCGATATTGGTGCCATGCTGATAACGGCAATCGACCGGATCGTGAGCGCATGACCTCCGACCTGCATCAGGGGGGCGAGGTGCTGCAAGGCGGCGATGGGGTACGCACCGGCCTGCCTCCGGCCAGCGACCGCATGCTGACCACCTGCTTCGTCGCCGCGCTGCTGCATGGGATCATCATTCTGGGCGTGAGTTTCAGTTCGGACAGCAGCAGCTCGAGTGACGGGGGTGCACCGGGGCTGGAGGTAGTCCTGGTGAATGATCGAGCACCCGCCGTTGCGAAAAACCCGAATGCCCGCTACTTGTCCCAGCGCACCCAATTAGGTTCGGGCAACACGTTGAAAGCCGAGCGAAGCGTCATCCCTAAGTCGTCCATGATGCCGGTGGACCGCCCGGGAGTCCCTAGCGGCGAAGGATTGGACATTCAGCAGTCCGGAGCCGATACCGGTGCCGAGGAACTGGTCGCCACCCACAGCCCAGCGCAGAAAATTTTCTACTTCGCCTCGCCGGCCGCGGCGCGGGACACCTCCGAACTGCCGCTGCTGCTCGAAAAGCGCCCCGACCTCGCGATGACGCCGAACGACGACGGCATCGAGCTGCGTTTGCGCGGCGAAGCGAAGCACGAACTCTGGATTGCCGCCGACACCCGCGAATCCGACGTCGCGGTGTACTTGGACAGCTGGCGGCGCAAGATCGAGCGCGTCGGCACGATGAACTTCCCCGATGTGGCGCGGCGCGAAAAGCTCTCCGGCACCCCGGTGATCGAGGTGACGATCGGCGCGGACGGCAAGCTGCTGCAAACCATCGTCCGGCGCAGCAGCGGGCATGCGGAAATCGACGCGGCCGCCATCAGAATTCTGAAGCTCGCCGCGCCGTTCGACCCATTTCCGAGCGATCTATCCTCGAAGCATGATCAAATACGCATTGCGTACGAGTGGCAATTCCTCGGCGGAGCCTCGCAGGGTGGGGGTGTGTTCTACGCGGAACCGAACAAGCCATAGGCTGCTGGCGATACGAAAGTCATGAGCGAATCCGGCTATCTGACGAACCAGCTACTGATCGCCATGCCCTACATGGGCGATCCGAACTTTGCCCGGACCGTGGCCTTGATTTGCGATCACACTTCACGCGGCGCGCTGGGCCTCATTCTCAACAAACCCCTGCCGATGCGCATGAGCGAAATTTTCGAACAGCTGGAAATCGAGCTCAAGGAGGAGCCGCTGCGAGACCGCCAGGTCCTGCGCGGCGGTCCCATGCAAACCGATCGCGGCTTCGTGGTACACCGGCCCCATGGCGAATGGGATTCGACGCTCAAGGTTTCCGATACGCTGCATGTGACGACTTCACGCGATATTCTGGCCGCCATGGGACGAGGCCAGGGTCCGGCCGAGGCCATCATTGCCTTGGGCTACGCCGGCTGGGACGGCGGCCAGTTGGAAGAAGAGCTTCGCGCCAACGCCTGGCTCAGCGCCCCGGTGGATCCGGCGCTGATTTTCGATCTGCCGTTCGAATCGCGCTGGCAGGCCGCCGGCCGCTTGCTCGGCGTGGAATTGTCCCGAGTCAGCCCCATCGGCGGAAATGCCTGAGTCGTCCCGGCCGAAGGTCGTTCTGGCTTTCGATTTTGGCCGGCGCAGAATCGGCGTTGCCTGCGGCGACACGCTGAGCCGCAGCGCTTCGGCCCTCAAGTCGATTCCCGTCGATTCGGCGGGGCCCTGGCCGGCCATCGCCTCGCTGATGCGCGAGTGGCAACCCGACATGGCGGTGGTCGGGCTACCGTATAATGTGGATGGTTCCGACAGCGGGCAGACCTTGGCCGCTCGGAGCTTTGCGGCCGAGCTTAAGCGCCGCTACGGACTTGAAGTTGCGATGATCGACGAACGTTACTCCTCGCTCGAAGCCCAGGCGCGCCTGAAATCGGCGCGCGAGTCGGGCTCGAGGCGGCGGCGCGTGGCAAAGTCGGATGTCGACGCAGCAGCGGCCTGCGTGATATTGGAACGTTGGTTCAGCGAAAATACCTGAGGCGCAGAATGCAATCACAACAAGACAGCGCGGGGGGCTTGCGCCACCTCATCACGCTCGACGGCCTGACGCGCGATGCGCTGACGGCAATTCTCGACCGGGCGGAACGCTACCGCCGCCTGCCGGGACAGCCGGCTTATGAGGGGCGCGAACTGGCCGGCATCACGCTGGCCAATTTATTTTTCGAACCCAGCACGCGCACGCGCGCCTCGTTCGATCTCGCGAGCCGGCGTTTGGGAGCCCATGTCCTCAATCTCGACCTGCACTCCAGCTCGCGCGCCAAGGGCGAAAGCATGTTGGACACGATCTACACGCTCGAGGCGATGAACACCGACGTGTTCGTCATTCGCGACTCGGAAGCGGGCATGCCGGAATTCCTGATCGATCACGTCGCGCCGCATGTGTCGGTGATCAGCGCGGGTGAGGCGCATTTGTCGCATCCCACCCAAGGTTTGCTCGACGTGCTGACGATTCGCACCCACAAGCGCCGCTTTGCCGGCCTCAAAGTCGCCATCGTGGGCGACATCAAACACTCGCGGGTGGCCCGATCGGCAGCCACCGCCTTGAGCACCTTGGGCACCACGGATGTGCGGCTGGTAGCGCCGCTGGCGTTGCTGCCGGAAGAAGCCGAGTTCCGCGGGGCGCAGCGCTTCACGCGCATCGAGGACGGCATTGCGGGCGCCGACGTGGTGATGATGCTGCGGATTCAAAAGGAACGCATGGCGCAAGCCGCGGCGCTGGATGATGCCGCCTACTTCCGGGATTTCGGATTGACGCCGCAACGGCTGAAGTTGGCCGCGCCCAGCGTGCTGGTCATGCATCCGGGACCCATGAACCGGGGCGTTGAAATCTCATCGGAAGTGGCCGACGGGCCGCGTTCCGTCATTCGCGAACAGGTGAACAACGGCGTTGCGGTACGAATGGCCGTGCTGGCCTCGATTGCCGCCACCCTGACCCGGCATCGGCGGCCCTTATGAATATTAAAATAGCTTGCGCGGCGGCAGCACGCGTTTGGCCAGCGCGGCGCTCACCGTGATCATCGGCTCATTGACCACCTGGCTCAAGCGCAGCTTCATCGCAACGCTGCACAGCACATAGGCCTGCACAGGTTCGAAGCCCCACACCTCGGTAAGCAAATCGATCATGCGCAAGGTAGCGGCGCGTGCGGCAGCCAAGGCATCAATGCCGGATTCCACGACCACCCAGGAATCGGCCGCACCCTCGGTGCACATGGATTCCGTCGATTCGATCAAGGGTCCGCGCAATGCGCGCCCCTTGTGAATGTGAAATCGCAGCGTCGCGTCCGCGGGGCACTCCATGCCGTTGATGCAGACTTCGCCATCGCCCTGCGCGGCATGCGGATCGCCGGCGGAAAACAGCGCCCCGCGGTTGAACACCGGCAGGTACAGGGTGGCGCCGGTACTGAGCTCGCGCACATCCATGTTGCCGCCGAATGCTCCGGGCGGGCGGGTGCGAAACTCCCCATCCTGGGCACCGGCAACCCCCATCACACCGCAGAAGGGGCGCAGCGGCACCACCGCCGGATGCAGCGAGCGCGTGACGTCGCGTTCCAGGCTCCAGTGAAAGAGATAGGGATCCGTGAAGCGCTCCTTCAGGAAACCTAGGCCGGTGATCACACTGGACCATGCCCAGCCTTTGTGCACGACCTCGAGAATGTCGATCTGCAGCACATCGCCGGGTTCGGCGCCCTGTATTTCGATGGGACCGGTGAGCGCATGGATTTTGTTGCGGTCGACGGCGAGGTAGTCGGCCAGCGTCGAGCCGGGCCGAACCTGACTGCCGCTCGAGTCCTGACATTCCATGTGCACCGTGTCGCCGGGGTTGATGGACAGGCGCGGCGGCAAGGCGCGGCTCCAGCGCGAGTGAGTGGGTTCGGCGCCGAGTATGTGTTCCATGAAACTAGCCCGTTGCGCCGTAAGGTAGCCGAAACGCCGCGACGCCCGCGCGCTCGAGCACGTTGCCCGCGCTGAGGCATAGGTCCTCGCGCCAAGGCGCCCCGATGAGCTGCACGCCCACGGGCAAATCCTGCCCTCTCGAGGGCCCATCGCCGCCGGGCCAGACTGGGACCGTGCACACCGGCAGTCCGATACACGAAATGGGCTGTGTGAGCACGCCGAGACCGGCCTTGGTGGGAATACTGCGGTCATTGATCAGCAGCGTCTCTTCACCGACGCGAGGAGCGACCACCGGGGAGGCTGCCGCCAGCAGCAGGTCGAATCTCTGGAACAGCTCCATCGCTTCTCGATGCACGCTCTGGCGCACACGCTGTGCCTGCACCACCCAGTCGGCCGGGATCAAGCTGCCGGCCACCAAGCGATCGCGCGCCGCCGGACCGAACTCCGCATAGCGTTCGATCAAGCGCGGGCGGTGCAATGCGCCGCCTTCGGCCCCGGTCACGATGTACGCGGCGGCGCGCGCCGCTTCGGCGCCCGTAAGCTCGCAGCGCTGCGTTGCCCCCAGGGCGTCGGCCACCAATTGCACGGCACGGCGGGCGGCAGGGCCTGCCCACTCCTGGAACCATCCGCCGAGGATACCGATGCGCAGACCAGGGTTCAGTATCGGCGCCGCGCCGACCGCCTCCACCGCACGCTGCGCACAGGCGGGGTCCTTAGGATCAGGTCCCTGCATGGCGTCATAGGAAAGCGCGAGATCCGCGACGCCGGTGCCGAAGGGCCCCACATGATCGAAGCTGTTGACGAAGGGAAACGTGCCGCTGCGCGACAGGCGTCCATACGTGGGCTTCAATCCAAACACACCGCACAGCGACGCGGGCACGCGAATCGACCCACTGGTATCCGAGCCCAAGGTTATCGGCACCATGCCCGCGCCCACCGCGGCGGCCGAGCCGCCCGAGGATCCGCCCGCGCCGCGCGAGTGATCATGCGGATTGCGCGTGGTGCCGTAGTGAGGATTCTCCGTGGTGAATCCGTAGGCGAGCTCCTCCATGTTGAGCGCGCCCACCAGCACCGCACCGGCGCGCCGCATGCGCGCGACGAGGGTGGCGTCCGCGGCCGCCGGAGGGTTGGCGGCATTCACCTTCGCCCCCGCCAGCGTCACCATCCCTTCGATGTCGAACAGGTTTTTCACTGCATAGGGCACGCCCGCCAGCGGCGGCAGCGTTTTGCCCTGCGCCCGCAGTGCATCGATTGCGGCGGCTTCGCGCTCGGCACGCTCGAAGGTCGTGGCGGTGAAACAGTTCAAATCGGGGTTGCGCGTCCGGATCAAATCCTTGGTTTCCGCCAGCACCGAAGCGGCACTGCGCTCACCCCGCCCGATTTGGCGGACGATGTCGGCGGCCGAACCGATCACGGGCGAAACACCGGCGCCGCTTCCGAGGCGAACGGCAGGGGCCAATCGAAGACCGTCCGCGCGATGGCTTCGAGGCGCGCGAATTGCGCAGCGATTTCGGCAATTTTTGCCTCATCGAAGCGATAGCCCTGCAGCGTAAGCGCCTCGCGCACATACGCTTCGAGCGGATTGTCATTGCCTTGGGTCACGGCCCAATGATGGCATATTCGCCGTTCATCCTGCGTTAAGTCCCGCTTATCCCAGGTGAGTTGCGGCAATTGCTCACCGCGTCCAGGCTTTCGCCCACATCAAATCGGAGGCCCTATGACCGCGCAGATTCTCTTCAAAGAAGACCTGGGTGAACGCCGCTACGACCTCGATTGGGTGAGGATCGGCGCGTTCATGCTGCTGATCTTCTACCACGTCGGCATGTACTACGTGACTTGGGACTGGCATGTGAAGAGTCCACACGCCTCGCACGACATCGAGCCGCTGATGATGTTGACCTCTCCGTGGCGGTTGTCGCTGTTGTTCTTGGTATCCGGGGTCGCCACCGGCTATTTGTTGGCGCGGCAAGGAACGCGCAGCTTCCTGGGCCAGCGCTCCACTCGTCTGCTGATCCCATTGGCCTTCGGCATGCTGGTGATCGTCCCACCGCAGTCCTACCTGGAAGTCGTGGAGAAGCTCGGCTACCCGGGCAGCTATGCCGAGTTTTTTCGCCTGTACATCACCGGCTTCCACGGATTCTGCCGCGGCACCGACTGCCTGATCATGCCGACATGGAACCATTTGTGGTTCGTGGCCTATCTCTGGGTCTACACCCTGGTGCTTTACGCGGCGGTACGCCTCGCGCCGCCCATCATTCCGTGGCTGCGCCGGTTCGCCGAACGGCACCTGGCGGGGCTGGGTATTCTGGTCTGGCCGGTGGCCTATTTGTGCGTCATTCGCTTCGGTTTGGCACCGAGATTTCCCTCCACGCACGCCTTGGCCGGCGATTGGTACAACCACGCCATGTATTTCGGGGTGTTCCTGCTGGGGTTCTCGTTGGCGGGCACGCGGGCGCCTTGGGCAACGCTCAACCGCGCCCGGTGGCTGACCTTGGGCCTCGCAGCTCTGGGTTGGGCGTTCTTGAGTGCCTATTTCAGCGCCTACAACGATGATGCGGCCATACCGCCGCAGGCACTGCGCCTGTTTGGGCGCGTTGTTTACGGCACCGAGCAATGGCTGGCCATTGCCGCCGTCGTCGGCTTTGCCCACCGCCATCTGACCCACGACAGCGCAGCCCGGCGCTACCTGACCACCGCGATATTCCCCGTGTATATACTTCATCAGACAGTCATCGTCGTGACGGCACATGCCGTGAAGCCGTCGCATTTGTATCCTCCGGTGGAGGGGGTGTTACTGGTGCTGGTCACCGTCGCAGCGTGTTTCCTAGGGTATGAAGTCATACGGCGCGTGCCGTTGCTGCGCCCCGTGTTCGGTCTCGAGCGCGGCGCGTGCAGCGCTGCACCCGAACGCACGGCCCGCGGCAACGCGCCGGTGGCCCAGCGCGTTGCCCCGGAACACGCTGTGCCCCAGGACATCAACTAGGCGTGAGTCAGAGCAACCCGATGGCCGCGTTCCCCAACGACAGCCCGCTCCGCACCACTCGTTCCAGATGGGCGCTGTACGTGGTCCTGGTCTTGCTGCTCGGCGTGTACCTTGGGATCAATCAGATCGTCGGCCTGCGCAACGAACCGGACATCGCGGCGTGGAAGCCGCTGGTGTGGGAAATCAGCAGTGCCATCGTCGTCTTTTCGCTCGTTCCCTTCATCGTGCACTTCGAGCGGCGCTTTCGATTGGACGCACGTCCGCGATGGCCCGTCTTCGTGGCGCATGCATGCGCCGCGCTGGTGTTCTGCGCGCTGCACGTTGCCGGCATTCTGATCCTTCGCAAGTTGGCGTATGCTGCCGTCGGTCAGCACTATGGTTGGGATAGCCTTCCTGTGCAGGCGTTTTACGAGCTGCAAAAAGACCTCATCACCTACGTGGTCATCCTGGTGGTGATCTTTGCAAACCGCGAATTCAAAGTCAGGCGCACCGGCGAGCTGCGCGCGGCAGAGCTTGCCACCGAACTCAGCCAGGCTCGCCTCAAGCACTTGACCGCGCAAATCGAACCCCATTTTCTCTTCAATGCGCTCAATGCCATTTCCAATCGCATGCATGAAGACGTGGACGCCGCGGACCGTATGATCAGCGATTTGGGCGGACTGCTGCGCGCCGCCTATGACTCGGACAATCATGTTCTGGTGCCGCTGGGGCGTGAGCTGGAATGGCTGCGAGGCTATGCCTCGATGATGACGGAGCGCTTTCGCGGACAACTATCGTTCGACCTGAAAGTCGCCCCGGGACTCGACGCAGTGGAGGTTCCCCGTCTTCTGTTGCAGCCGCTGGTTGAAAATGCGCTGAAGCATGGACTGCCCATGGGTCGCGGCAATCTGTGGGTGGACGTGTCGCGACAGGGCTCGATCCTTCTCTATACCATCAGCGATAATGGCATGGGCATGAGCGATACGACCATCAAGCCGGGCACGGGGCTCTCCAATGTGGCGCGACGATTGGAGCTGCTGTTTCCGGGAACGCATACATTCAGCTTGGGCAGGCGCGAGCCGACAGGAACCGTGGTTACCTTGAGCTTTCCGGTCGAGAATTGACCCATTCGGTCATCATCGTCGACGATGAACCGCCGGCACGCGCCAAGCTTCGGCGTTTCCTCGCGCTCCTGCCCGAATTTCGCGTGGTCGCCGAAGCGGATTCGGTTGACAGCGCGGTGACGCAAATCACGGCTCATCGGCCGGATGTGGCGTATCTGGACATTCAGCTGGGCGATCACAGCGGCTTTGAAGTCATCGAAGCGATCCGCGGGCTGGTTTCCATCCACATCGTATTCACGACCGCCTATTCCGAGTATGCCGTCAGAGCCTTCGACGTGCAGGCGCTCGATTATTTGCTCAAGCCCTTCGACCGCGATCGATTTTTGCGCAGCGCCGAGCGCGTCAAGAGCGAACTGGCGGATCCCGATCAGGGCGACTTCGAGGAACGGGTGCGGCGGGTCTTGGCAGCCCTGCAGGGGCAGCAAGCGCCCCTCAAGCAAATTCTGGTACGCGATCGCGCGCGCGCCTATTTCATTCCGGTCGACAGCATCGATCGGCTATCGGCGGCAGGCAACTATGTCGAGATACACGCGGGCGGCAAAGTGCACCTGGTGCGTGAACCGCTGGCCACGCTGGTCGCCCAGCTGGATGCCGGCGAGTTCATCCAAGTGCATCGCGCCCACGTGGTGAAGCTCAGCTTCATTGCGGAGCTGCAGCCGATGTTTCACGGCGACTTTGAATTGCTGCTGAGAAACGGCGAGCGGCTTCCCTTGAGCCGGCGATACAAGGCGCTGCTCCCGGCCGCCATCCGTGAGCGTTTGTGAACCAGGCGCCGGCTTCGCCTCCCGGCGATTCGGCCGCGAGGCTCACCGCAGCGGCACGACTCGCTTGGCCCGCACCACCACCGTCCCGGCGATCTTGTCGTGCCATGCCTGATTATTGGCGTCGAAGGCAATCCAGATAAAGCCTAGGAACACGACGAACAGCGACAGGAAACAGCCGAGCGCGCGCACGATTGCCGTCTCCCAATCCACCGGCCGGCCGTCCAGGCGCACCACGTGCAAGTCGCACACGATGCCGCCCACCGTGGTACCCCGCAGTTTCCACATCACCGCCCCATAGATGGCCAGCGCCAGTAGGTGAAAATCGCCGAAGGGGTGCAACAGGCTCATGAGAAATCCAATCAATAAAACATCCAGCAGCAATGCCGCCATGCGTATCCAGAATCCGGCGCGCGGCATCTCCGCGGTGATGTGCGGCGGCACGGCCGCAGATGGCGCGGAGCCGGGCGCCACGTAGGATGGCGGCGCAGCGAATGGCGGCACCGCGCCGGCGTCACTCGATTCCGGCGCCGCCCCGACCGCAGCGACACCCGGGGCGGTGGCGGCCGGAGCACTCGCCGTCCAACCCGCGCCTGCCATGGTGGCGGCCACGGGACGGAAACCTGCCGGAGCCGCCCCGGCGGATTGGGGTCCCACACCCGACCCGCCCGAGGAGGGAGTCGTTCCATTCAAGGCCCGGCGCGCGCGCGCGTGCAGCAGCAAGCTATAGACCACCGCGCCAAAGCCGAAGAAGCCTAAAAGCTTGTAGACCAGGAACCCGACCACCGGCACGATGTACAGCACCAGCGCGAGTGCACCGCCGATGAGAATGGCAACGGCAGGGTGGCCGGCCGGCCCTGGGCGTCTGCCGGAAACGCGGCCTCCGAGCCAAGCCAGCGCGACCGCCTTGCCGAACAGCGACATGCAGAACAGTGCGCCGACGACGAAGGGCACGGCGGCGATGCCGATCACGGTGACACACAGCAGAATCAGGAGCACCGGCGTCAGCAGCATGGCAATCAACGCTGCGAGCGCGGTATGCCCGGGTTCGCTCTCGAGGGTATGCACGCATTGCTCGACGCTCGAACGGAACAGCAAGGCAAGGCAGGCATAAAACGCCAAAAGACAGAGCGCCAACGTCCAAGCCCAACCAAGCCCCGGAGCCAATGCCAAAGGCCTTAAATAAAAGAGACAGTGAGTGACCCAGCTATCGAGCCAGCCGAAGCCGCTGATACCGCCGACACCGACGTCCAGAATGCGCTCGACGGTACCGTGCACGATCGCCGCGGGATCCTTGGTCACCTGACCCAGCACGGCGACCGCGTCGCCGCCGACCTCCGCATCGGGCCCGAGCGTTACATTACCCAGCACGGCGACCACGTCGCCGTCGACTTTGCTGTCGATGTACACGCTGCCGAGAACCGCGACGGCACTGTCGGTGACCGGACCGGTGACCCGCGTGTTGCCGATGACGGAAACGACGTCTCCCGCCTCGCCGTCACTGGTCGATGAGCCGAAAATCGATACCACCGAATCGGCTTTCTCGCCGCTCGGCAAATGGCTGGAGTGCCCCAGGCTCACGATGTCGCTGTCATGATCGTCGGCATGATGGCGATGGCGCTGCCGGAAGCGGTGATGCCGGTCTTGGCGGCCTTCAGAATCCGGCTCATCGTTGAAATCGCCGGTGTCGGCCGCGGCCGGCGTTGCCGAGTGATCGCCCGTGGTGGCCGTCGAAGCAGCACCTGTCGTCGCGGCGCTTGTTGCAGTTGCCTGCGGCGGCGTTTTAGGCGTTGCGGCTCCGGATGTCGCGACGCCGGAATTAACCACCACGGCGCCCGCACACAGCAGCGCCAACGGGAGACCTAGCCGGCGCCAGAGATACATATTCATAGACCACCTGCCGATGAAGGCCGCAAATACAGCGTGCGATAGGCCGCGGCACCCAGCCCGAACAAAGCCATGTACAGCACGACTCCGAGCGCCATGCCTGCGTACAGCCACAGCGGCGGAATGAGGTGCACCAGGAGCGCCGTGACTCCGCCCGCCGATGACAGAACCGCCAGGAAGGGGTGCGCCCAGGACAGTGCCAGGGCTGCGATTTCATTCAAGGACCGGACTCCCACGAAGGCGGAGACGCCACCTAGGATCGTCGCGGCAACCAGCGCGATGCAGGTCATGACGAAGGCCACGCGCGGCACCACCGGCCAGTGTACGAAGCTGCCGCGCCACCAGGGGAGTGCCACGCGGCGCTGCAATTCACCGAGGACACGCGACTCCAACGTGCTCGGCGCCCGGCGCAGCGGCAGTCCCCGCAGCGCTTGGCTCGTCGCTCGCTCGAGTTCCTGCTCCGCTCGCTCGAATCTCTGATCGTTATCGGTGAACTTGGCCATGATGCTCTCAGCTATCCAGTGTGTCGCGCGCGCCGCCGCCGTCCTTGAACAGCAGCAAGAGAGCGGCGCGAGCGCGGCGTATGTCGGTCTTGATCTTGGTCAGCGAGACATCAAGTTTGTCCGCAATTTCCTGGTATGACAGGTCCTCGAAGTGGTACAGCACCAAGGGAAGCCGTTGGTGATCGGGCAGCTGCGAAAGCCCGGCATCGACGATGGCGCAGCGCTGCTCGGCACTCAAGTCCGCGAGTATGGTGTCCGGGACTTCCCAGTCCAAATCCGGCCCCTCGGTATCGCCGTCCTCGGTGACAGGGCGCATTTCCGAGAACAGATGCAAGCGCTTGCGGTAGCGGGTCAGGTAGTTGAGCGTCAGGTTGGTGGTCACGGTTTTGAGCCAGCCGCCTGCCGTGCCGCTGGTGCGCAAGTCGGCGAAATGCTCATAGGCACGGATGAATACCTCCTGGGCAATGTCCTCCGCCTGCGTGTCGTTGCCCGCCAGGCGGGCGGCAGTCGAGAAAACCATGTCCTGATAGGCACGCATAAATGTCGTGAACTCGGCCGTTATTTGCGTTTGCACTGGAATGTGTGTTCGTTTAGAAACAAAACACCCCGGCCCGACAAAAGTTGCGCTACCCGATCAGCATCAGGGGTTGACCCATCCGGACACCAGCCCCTTCGAATACCCCCTCGGCCAGCTTAAGCCCCGGGGGGGCCAGCACTATGATAGTGGAGCCATGCTCGAACCACCCCATTTCCTCGCCGCGCTGCAGCATTGCATTGCAAGGGATCACATGAGGACCGCGATATTTCAGATGCAAGAGCACATCCAGAAATCGAAGGCGAATGCTGGCGACCAGGATGGCCGCCACAGGCACCAGCGTCAATATGGCGCCTGAGTCGATCCGGCAGCGGATCACGGCCCGCTCGTTCTTGCAAAACAATCCGGGGACGCGCTTCAGCGCGATCGGATTGACGTTCCAGGTATCGCCGGAAATATAGTTGACTTGCTCGACCCGGCAATCGGCGGGCGCATGGAATCGATGGTACATGCTGGAGGTCAGCCGCAGCGTCACATAATGCCCGCCCTCGTAGTGCTGCGCCCAATCGGCATCCGTCAAAAGCTCGGTCAGCGAATAGGGAAAGCCCTTCGCCTGCAGCATCAGGCCTCGGGTGATGGGGCCGCAGGCACCGACCAGTCCATCGCAGGGACTCACGAGTCGAGCGGGGTGCATATCGATGGGGCGAGCTCCGGCCTTCAGCTCCCGCGTGAAGCAATCGTGCAGGCTTTTGAATTCCGTATGTTTGGCCTCGCCCAGGTCAAGATCCGAGAATAAACGCCACAGTGCGATGCTGCCCTTGCAGACCCATGGATGCTCGATCCGGCTCCACCAGCCCATGAAACGTGTCACCAGCCGCCGCGGAATACGATTGGTCAGCAGAAAGTTGATGTTCTCCTGCTGTGTCAGCCGGCCGATGAGCGATTTGGCATTCATCGTACTGTCATTGGCCTGCAATACAGTCCGCGCTGGCGCCGTCTACGAGGAGTCGACCATTACCGCGATCGGCTATGTTTTGGCCGGGCTTGCCCTGGCATTCCTGCTGCGCAAGGCATACGTGCGGCTGCAGCTTTCCCTGGCGAAGCACCGGTCGCTGGCGGGCCATTCGCGCATGTCGCGCCGCTTCGCCTCCTGGGTGCCGTTTTACGAATACGGCGAGTCCGCGTTCTTCGGCGTCGATTCCGCGCCGGATCACATCGTTGCGGCCCGCCGCGCCGGCTTCATGCGGCTGGCGGCGTTGTTCGCGAACCGTTTCCAGAAGACGGTCGCCGAGACCGCTGAACTCACCGGCCAAGTTTCCGACCTCGAATTCACCTCGCGCTATCGCGTTCCCTTCCAATTCAGCGGTTATGTGCGCCGCCATCTCAAAACCGGATCGTTCGTTCAATCCTCGGGCGGGGTGATGCTCACCGACCTTGACGGCAACCGCTTCTACGACCTGACAGGCTCCTACGGCGTCAACGTGTTCGGTTATGATTTTTACAAGGACTGCATCGAACGCGGCAGCGAGAGAGTGCGGGACCTGGGACCGGTGCTGGGTGCTTATCACCCGGTCACCGCGCACAACGTGCGGCGGCTGCTCGAGATCTCGGGCCTCGACGAAGTTTCCTTCCATATGTCGGGCACGGAGGCCGTCATGCAGGCGGTCCGGCTGGCGCGCTATCACACCCAGCGCACGCACCTGGTGCGCTTCTGCGGTGCGTATCACGGATGGTGGGGCGACGTTCAACCCGGCGTGGGCAACCCCCTCCCCGCGCGGGAAACCTACACCCTGAAGGACATGGACCCGGCGGCGCTCAAGGTGCTGCGCACACGGCGCGACATCGCCTGCGTCTTGGTCAACCCACTGCAGGCCTTGCACCCTAACGCCGGTGCGCCGGGAGATTCGACCCTGCTCGACAGTGCCCGCAAGGCGCATTTCGACCGCAATGCCTATGCGCAGTGGCTCGCGGAACTGCGGGCGGTGTGCACGGAGCGCGGCATTGCATTGATATTCGACGAGGTGTTCCTGGGTTTTCGACTGGGTCTGCGCGGCGCCCAAGAATATTTCGGCGTGCGCGCCGACATGGTGACTTACGGCAAGACCGTGGCCGGCGGACTGCCCGTGGGAGTGGTTTGCGGCAAACATGAATTGATGCGCAGATTTCGCGACGACCGCCCGGCGGATATTTGTTTCGCCCGCGGCACCTTCAACTCCCATCCCTACGTCATGGGTGCCATGTACGAATTTCTGGCCAAGCTCGACTCCGAGCCGGTGCGGGCGTTGTACCGCAACCTCGACGACACCTGGAATGAGCGGGCGCAGCGGCTGAACGACAGGCTGGCGGCCGCGAAATTGCCCGTGCGCGTGGCCAACCTGTCGACGATTTGGACCCTCTACTATCCGCAGGCGTCGGGCTACAACTGGATGCTTCAATATTACCTGCGCGCTGCCGGGCTGGCCTTGAGCTGGGTGGGTACGGGGCGCCTGATCTTCAGTTTGAACTTCACCGAGGACGACTTCACCGCAGTCGCCGACCGTATCGTGTCGGCGGCCACGGAAATGCAGCGCGACGGCTGGTGGTGGATTGACGCACAACTCACGAACAAAGCCATCAAACGTCGCGTGCTGAAGGAAATGATTCAGGCCCGATGGGCTTCCGGTTCGGCGATTTCACCCATGGGATCGATCAGCTCGCCCCGCAGCAAGTAAAGCGGCGCCTTGGCGTAAATCAGCGCATCGTTGAACGGATCGGTGAGGATTTTCGTCGCCCACACCAGGCCCGTTTGCACGCCCTTCAGGAAGAACAGCTGCACGGTGCGGAATATCAACGCGCCGATGCCGACGACCAGCCAGACCTCGCCCACATGGCGCACGAAGCCGGCGCCGCCCGTGTGCGCCGAGAAAATCCCAAAGAATGTCGGGTCCAGCCACAGCACCAGCGGGACCAGCGCCCAAACGGCGTGTAGGATCACCTTGCGGCGCAGGTTGTAGCCCACTTTGATGTCTTCCTTATGCTGGTGCGTGGCGCGGTTGACCTGATCGTACCCCTTGGGCTCGAAGAAGAAGTGGCCGGACTGGCGGCTCACCATGGAAACCAGCCAGCCGATCAACGCCGATTTCACCGGATCGAAGAACATCGTGATGTACGCAATGATGAAGCTGATGGCACTCAACAGGTGCAGGGACTGGTTGATGCGGCTGTGGTGATAGTAGCGATGATCGTCCCAGCGCTGAATTTTGAGTTCGGCCAAAAAGCTTTGCATGTTGATTCCTTGAGGGATGAATGAATGCCCATGAAGCAAATATAGGATTTCCGTTACAACCCGATGACATGCAGGGTTTGCGGCCCGAAATGGTGAGCAGCGTCATGTTATCGTCATTCTGGGATGCCATCCTGGCGCCTCATGAGAATCATGATCGTCACCGATGCGTGGTTTCCGCAAACCAACGGTGTGGTCAGCACCCTGTCACAAACGGCACAGTGGCTGGTCCGCTTCGGGCACGACGTCAAAGTGCTGACGCCGCAGGATTTCCACAGCGTCGCCTGCCCCACCTATCCTGAGATCCGGCTGTCGCTGTTTCCGTATCGAAAAGTCGAGAAAGAGATCGGTGCATTTTCTCCGCAGGCGCTGCACATCGCCACCGAGGGCCCCTTGGGTTTGAGCGCGCGGCGCTTCTGCCTCAAACATGCCGTGCGCTTCACTACGTCGTACCACACGCAATTTCCGCAGTATTTACGGGCCCGTTTCCCCATCCCGCTGAAAGTCTCCTACGGCGCGCTGCGCCGCTTCCACGGAGCAGGCGTGCGCTGCATGGTCAGCACGGCGTCGATGCGCATGGAACTCGCGGCGCAGGGCTTCAGGAATCTGGCCTGCTGGCAGCGCGGCGTGGACACCGAGAAGTTCAAGCCCGGACCCAAACACTTCCTGGAGCTGCCGCGGCCCATTGCCGCCTACGTGGGACGCGTCGCCGTCGAGAAGAACATCGACGCTTTCTTGAGCATGTCCTGGCACGGCAGCAAAATCGTCATCGGCGACGGGCCGGAACGCGCCCGGCTGCAGAGCCAGTATCCGGATGCGGTCTTTACCGGCTATCAGTTCGGCGAAAACCTGGCACGCCACTTGGCGGCCGCGGATGTGATGGTGTTCCCGAGCCGGACCGATACCTTTGGCCTCGTCAACCTGGAGGCCATGGCCTGCGGGGTTCCCGTCGCCGCCTACCCGGTCACCGGTCCCATCGATGTCATCGAGGACGGCGTCACCGGCGCGCTGGACGTCGACCTCGCCGCCGCCGCGGTGCGCGCGATCAAGGTCGACCCGGCGGCATGCCGCGCTCGCGCGCTCAAATCCGGCTGGGATATCTCCAGTCGCGAGTTCGAGAACAATTTGGTTTCCTGCCGCAGCGCGGCCTTGGGCGAATTCCGCGCCGCGTAAGTCCGTCGCCTCGAGTATGAAAGGCGCGGCTAGCCGAAGTTGATCTTCGCCTCGAGATTGGTGCGCGAATCGGCACTGGACAATGCCTCCTCCAGCTCGATTCGGCCCTCACGCACCAGATTGTAGAGCGCGCTGTCGAAGCTCAACATGCCGCGTTCCGTGCCGGTGCGAATCGCCTCTTTCACCCCGATCACATCGCCCTTCTTGATCAGTTCCGAGATATGCGGGGTGTTCACCATGACCTCGGAGGCCGCCACGCGGGTGCCGCTCTTGGCGAACACCAGGCGCTGGGACAGGATGGCGCGAAGATACTGCGAGAGGTCCAGAAAAATCTGATTGTGCTGATCGCGTGGAAACATGTTGATGATGCGGTCCAGGGTTTCGGCGCAATTGTTCGCGTGCAGGGTCGCGATGCACAGGTGGCCGGTTCCGGCCAGCGCGATGGCCGCTTCCATGGTCTCACGGTCGCGGATTTCGCCGACCAGTACGACGTCGGGCGCCGCGCGCACCGCGCTGCGCAGCGCGCGCGCAAAAGTCTTGGTATCCAGGCCAACTTCGCGCTGATTCACGATGGATTTCTTGTTGGTATGCAGGAATTCGATTGGGTCCTCAATGGTCAATATATGATCGGATGAGGTCTCATTGCGGTAATTGATCATGGCTGCGAGGGTTGTCGACTTGCCCGCGCCGGAGGCGCCGACCATCAGGATGAGCCCGCGCTTGAGCATGACCAGCTCTTTATAGATATCGGGCATGCCGAGATCCTCGAGCTTGGGCATTTCCGCCGTGATGTAGCGCAGCACCATGGCAGGATAGCCGCGCTGATAGAACACGTTGACACGAAAGCGGCCGAGGCCGATTTCAGAGATCGCGAAATCTATCTCGAGTTCCTCGTTGAAGTGTTCGATCTGCTCCTGCGTCATCAACCCCAAGGCCGACTGGCGTACGGTTTCAGGACTCAAAATTTGCTTGTTGACGGGGAAAATCTTGCCTTCGATTTTGATCTTGACCGGCGCGTTGCAGGTGAAGAACAGGTCCGACGCCTTTTTTTCGACCATCAGTTTGAACAGCGGCTTGGTGTTCATCACCTGGGCCGGCTGATCGGCAGGTACGCTCATGTTGGGAACCTATTCGAAGGCCTATCCGGGCGTCTCACTTAGAACACCTGCCCTTCTTCTTCCTCGACGATCTGCAGCGCTTGAGCGCCCTCCTCCGGATTCTTCATTTCGCGCTTGCTTTCCAGCTTCACCCGCAGACGCAGCTCGTTCTTCGAATCCGCATTGCGCAAGGCATCCTCGTAGGAAATCAATCCCGCCTCGTACAGATCGAACAACGCCTGGTCGAAGGTCTTCATCCCCAGGCGATTGGAGCGCGCCATCACGTCCTTGATCTTCGTGACGTCGCCCTTGAAGATCAGGTCGGAAATCAGCGGTGACGCCAGCATGATCTCCATGGCGGCGATGCGTCCGGACCCCGCCTCGCGCGGAATCAGGCGCTGCGAAATGAGCGCGCGGATATTGAGCGACAGATCCATCAGCAGCTGCTCGCGGCGCTCCTCGGGGAAGAAATTGATGATGCGATCGAGCGCCTGGTTGGAGCTATTGGCGTGCAAGGTTGCGAGCACCAAGTGGCCCGTCTCGGCGAACTGAATGCCGTACTCCATGGTTTCGCGGTCGCGAATTTCGCCGATGAGGATTACGTCCGGTGCCTGGCGCAGAGTGTTCTTCAGCGCCAAATGCCAGCTCTCGCAATCGACGCCGACTTCGCGATGCGTCACCACGCAGCCCTTATGGGCGTGGACGTACTCCACCGGATCCTCGATGGTCACGATATGGCCGCGGGTCTTCTCGTTGCGGTAACCCACCATCGCCGCGAGCGATGTGGATTTACCCGAGCCGGTGCCGCCCACCAGGATCACGAAACCGCGCTTGGAGAGCACGACCTCCTTCAATATCGGGGGCAGCTCCAACTCCTCGAGGCTCGGAATCTTGGCATTGATGGTTCGCAGCACGGCGCCGGTGTAGCCCTGCTGTACGAAGGCGCTCACGCGGAAGCGACCGATGCCGGGCGGCGCAATCGCGAAATTGCATTCCTTGGTCGAGTCGAACTCCTTGGTCTGCCGGTCGTTCATGATGGCGCGGACCATGCCGGCGCTCTGTTCCGGACTCAATGAACGGTCGGATTGCGGTCTGATTTCACCGTCGACCTTGATCGCCGGCGGGAATCCCGCCGTGATGAACAGATCCGAACCCTTCTTCTCGACCATGCGTCGCAGCAGGTCTTGCATCAATCGTATGGCTTGATCACGTTCCATAGTTCGTCCTCTATCTACCGGCGGCGCTCCCAGCGCGCTGCCTCATGGTCGGGGTTCTCGGCTCTGCGCGAACCTCGTGGGAAGGTTGCACGTAGCGCCTCCTAATATCTTCCGGCGTGCCCGGCGCGCCGCCCCAAGATCGGGGTTCGCGCCTTTGCGCGAACCCCGTTGAAAGGGTGCGCACCGCGCACTAAATAGAGTCCTTGTTCTGCGCCTTGTACTTCGCTTCTTCACGGCTGACGACACCTTTCGTCACCAGCTCCTGCAGACATTGGTCAAGGGTTTGCATGCCCTGGCCCTGGCCGGTTTGAATGGCGGAATACATTTGAGCGATCTTGCCCTCGCGAATCAAGTTACGGATGGCCGGCGTGCCTATCATGATTTCATGCGCTGCAATACGGCCGCCGCCGACGCGCTTCATCAAGGTCTGCGAAATTACCGCTCTCAAGCTCTCGGACATCATGGCGCGGACCATGTCCTTTTCCGCCGCGGGGAACACATCGACGATACGATCGATGGTTTTGGCCGCGGAACTGGTATGCAGGGTGCCGAACACCAAATGCCCGGTTTCCGCCGCGGTCAAGGCCAAACGAATTGTCTCCAGGTCCCGCATTTCGCCGACCAGCACCACGTCGGGGTCCTCGCGCAGCGCTGATCTCAGCGCCTCGCTGAAGCCCAAGGTATCCCGATGCACTTCGCGCTGATTGACCAGACAACGCTTGCTTTCATGCACGAACTCGATCGGATCCTCGATGGTTATAATGTGGTCCGGCCGGTTGTCGTTGCAGTGATTGACCATACCGGCCAGAGTGGTGGACTTACCGGACCCGGTGGGTCCGGTAACCAGCACCAAGCCGCGGGGAAGCATGCATAGGTCTTTGAAAGTCTTGGGGGCGTTCAACTCGTCCAGCGACAGAATGGTGGACGGAATATTGCGGAACACCGCTCCGGCACCGCGATTTTGATTGAAGGCGTTGACACGAAAACGCGCCAGCTTGGGGATCTCGAACGAAAAGTCGGTCTCGTAGAATTCTTCGAACGCCTTGCGCTGCTTGTCGTTCATGATGTCGTACACCATGCTGTGCACCTCCTTGTGCACCAGGGCGGGCATGTTGATGCGCTTCATGTCGCCGTCGACGCGGATCATCGGCGGGACACCCGCCGACAGATGCAAGTCCGACGCATTGTTCTTCACCGCAAAGGCGAGAAGCTGTGCGATATCAACCGCCATTAACGGCTCCTAATTCGGCTGGTTCGAGCCACCAGCAGTATATAAGAGGGTGTCGTCACCCAATATGTTAATTGGTCCGCAGAATTTGATGCTTCATGTGAACCAAGTCCGCTCTCGGATACGCGATGCGGCCATGGCCGCCGGGCGAGACCCCGCCACGGTGACCTTGGTCGCGGTTACCAAGACACAGACTGCCGAATCCGCCCGCCTTGCCGCAATCGCCGGCGTCACGGATTTCGGCGAAAATTATTTGCAGGAAGCTCTGGCCAAAATGGACCGGCTGACGGATTTGACGCTGAGATGGCATTTCATCGGCGGTATCCAGTCCAACAAGACACGGCCAATTGCCGAACGCTTCGACTGGGTACACGGGGTGGACCGCTTGAACATCGCTCGGCGGCTCTCCGAGCAGCGGCCGTTTCACGCGCCGCCGCTCAATGTCTGCCTGCAGGTGGCGCTTGACCCTGAGCCGACCAAAGGCGGCGTCTCGCCCGGAGACCTCGCTGATCTGGCGGGGCATGTGGCCGGCCTGCCGCGCTTGAAGCTGCGCGGGCTCATGTGCTTGCCCCCGCCGCAGGAGAGCCCTGAGGCCCAGCGCGCGGTATTCGCCCGCCTTAAAGTAGCACTTCAGGAACTGAACGCTCGAGGGCTGAAGCTCGATACACTGTCGATGGGCATGAGCGCGGATTTCGAGTCCGCCATTGCCGAGGGAGCAACGCTGGTGCGCATCGGCACCGCCCTGTTCGGACCGCGCTGATCGCAAGGGGAAGACATGAATCATATAAGGCGGCTGGCATTCATCGGCGGGGGCAACATGGCCGCCGCGCTGATCAGCGGTTTGACCCGTCGCGGTGTGCCTGCGGAGCGGCTGGTAGTTGCCGATCCCAGCCCGGATCAACTCCAGCGGCTGGTGCGAGACTACGCGGTCAAGACGGCCCCGGACAATCCAAGTGCGGTACAAGGCGCCGAGGTGGTCGTGCTCGCCGTCAAACCGCAGCAAATGCGTGCCGTTGCGCTGGGATTGGCACCCCATCTCGCCTCACCCGAACCTCTGCTGATATCGGTGGCGGCAGGCATCCCGCATGCATCGCTGACACGCTGGCTCGGACCGCGCGTTCCGCTCATTCGCACCATGCCGAACCGGCCGGCACTCAACGGTTTCGGCGCAACCGGCTTATACGCACCGGCCGGAGTCGGCGCCGCGCATCGCGCATTGGCTGAGGATCTCATGGCCGCCGTCAGCGCCACGGTGTGGGTGGAGCACGAGTCTCAGATGGATACCGTCACCGCCCTGTCAGGCAGCGGGCCTGCCTATTTTTTCTTGTTTATGGAAGCGCTCGAGGCGGCCGCACATGAACGCGGACTGCCCACCGACATTGCGCACCGCCTGACCTTGGAAACGGCGTTTGGCGCCGCGCAAATGGCCCGCCAGTCCCGGGATTCCTTGGCCACGCTGCGTGAGCAGGTTACCTCCAAGGGTGGCACGACCGCAGCGGCCCTGGAGGTCCTTGATGCAGCGGGTCTTCGTGCTATCGTTGCGCACGCGGTAGCCGCTGCCGACCGCCGTTCAGCCGAACTCGCCGCCGAGTTCGGCAACCCTTGAATTGATATGATTTCGGTCGGGGCCGCATCGGCCCCGTTGAAAGGTCGCGCGAAGCGCGTAAATATGGAAGCGATCCGATACATCGTCGATATGTTGCTGTGGCTGCTGCTGCTCGCCTTCGTGCTGCGGCTGCTGTTTCAATGGGTACGGGCCGATTTCCGCGATCCGATGGCCGATGCCATCGTGCGCGTCACCAACTGGCTCGTATTGCCTCTGCGTAAGCTGCTGCCCCCGATCGGTAAGATCGACACCGCCACGGTGGTCGCCGTGCTGTTGGTGGCCGCGACGCGCACGCTCATCTTGTCGGCCCTGGCGGGAGGGGGTTTCGGCGATGTCGTCGTTTTCCTACGCATCGCCTTTCTCGACCTCGTGGGTTTGGTGCTGCGGGTTTATTTGTTCGCGCTGCTGCTCTACTGGCTGACGAGTTTCGTCTCCCCGGGCGGCTACGCGCCGGGCATCCGGCTGCTCGCTCAACTGTGCGAACCGATCTTAAAGCCCGTTCGCCGCACTATCCCGCGCATCGGACAAATCGATTTTTCCGTGCTCTGGGTTTCGATCGCCATCGGCGCACTTTTAGTGTTACTACGTTGAACATCGCCTCGTACATGACTGATATCACTGCGAACGAAGCAGTGCCACGCGGCGCGAATCGCACCGCCGGCTGAGCGAAAGCCTGAAAAACCAGCGCAAACTGCATCGAGCTTAAAAATCTTTTTTCGTAATTGCGCTAAACATCGGCTTTTTTCTATGTTATTTTCGGCGCCGAGTTGAACTAGTGGGCATTGTGCCCACGTGGGGCACCCACTGCCCGCACTCGCAAAACATTAGGAGATTAAATATGGCGAAAAAGAATGCAGCACCGACCAAGTCTGAAATTCTCGCTACCATTTCGAAGGAAACAGAGCTCTCAAAGAAGCAGGTCGGGGCCGTGTTTGACTCGCTTGGCGCCTCGATCAAGAAGAGCCTGAGAAGCCACGGCTTGTTCACGTTGCCCGGACTACTGAAGATGAAAGTCGTGAAGAAGCCCGCCACCAAGGCGCGCGAGGGTGTCAATCCCTTCAACGGCGAGAAAATGATGTTCAAGGCCAAGCCGGCCAGCAAGAAAGTGCGTATCGCCGCACTGAAAACTCTGAAAGAGTTCGTGAACTGATTTAAGTTCTGGCCTTTGGGAGCGGCTGAGGCACCTCAGCCGCTTCAAATTCCCCTTCAAATCGCCTATTCGATGCCGACGAGCTCGACGTCGAACACCAGGGTTGCCCCGGGCGGAATCACCCCGCCCGCACCGCTGTCGCCGTAGGCTAATTCAGGCGGAATTACCAACCGGCGGCTTTCGCCGACCTTCATGCCCGCCACGCCCTGGTCCCAACCCTTGATGACAGAGCCGGTTCCCAAGGGGAATTTGAAAGCCTGGCGGGCATTGCGTGAGCTGTCGAACTCCTTCCCCTTGTGGTCGGTCGCACCGGCCTCGTAGAGCCAACCGGTGTACTGCACGACGGCAATTTGCCCGCCGCCGACCGCCGCTCCGGTGCCGTCCTTGAGCGTAACGGTCTGCAGCGACGTCACCGCGCTCGCGGGCGCCGCTGTGCCGGCACTCGGCGCAGCGGACTTGCCGCTGCAGGCCGCGGTCATTGCAATGATGAGGAGGAGGAGACTTGAGCAGGCACGGTGTTTGGAGGTCATGCCGGCATGATAAAGGATTTCGCGCCGCCGGGCGCCTCGCATCCGGCCCTTATTACCCCCGCGCGACACGCGGCGAGGGCTCCAAGACTGCTAGGCGATGCCCTGCAGCATGGCCACGCAAACGGCGCAGGCCGCGGCACCGCCGGCAAGCACGAGGCCGATTTCCTCGCCCCAGCCCAGGGCGAACAGCCGCACGGCACTGACCGCATCATCTACTTCGTCGGCCACTTGTAACATCCATTCCATCGGCGGGTAGTCTAAGTGCATGCTCAGGTTGCTAACCGTGAGTGGCATCACAACCTTGAGCAGGGCATCGACTTGCTATGGTGCCTGGGGCTGCGTAGGCTCTGACGACATGCAGCGCATTCTCGTCCTGAATCCCAAGGGGGGTTCGGGCAAAACGACGATAGCCACCAATCTCGCCAGTTACTTTGCAATTTCTGGCGACCGACCGGTGCTGCAAGACAACGATCCGCAGGCCTCCAGCAGCCGCTGGCTCAAAAAGCGCAGTCCTGATCAGCCCCCGATCCACGGCATTGCCGGATTCGACCGTAATTCGCGCATGACCCGCGCCTGGCAGATGCGCATCCCTCCAGAGGCCGCGCATGTCATCGTCGATACACCCGCGGCGGTGCCGGCCCAGGACATGCCCGACATGACCAAGACCGCCGATGTCATTATCGTGCCGGTGCTGCCCTCCGACATCGATATCCATGCCTGCTCCAAATGCATCGCCGACTTGCTGCTGATCGCCAAGGTGCGGCGCGATGAGTATCGCATCGGCGTAGTGGCCAATCGCGTCAAGCGCAATACCGTGATCTATCAGTCGCTGATGCGTTTCCTGGAAACTTTGCGCATCCCCGTGATCGCCACCCTAAGGGACTCGCAAAACTACGTGCGCGGCGCCGAACTGGGCGTCGGCGTTCACGAAATGAAACGTCACTTGGTGGAGCAGGATCTTACCGATTGGCAGCCGATGTTGGCTTGGCTAAAGGCGAAGGAGGCATCAGTACATCCCCTCCAAGGTGCCGCTGCCTTGCCCGTCACGGCATGAAGCGCCGCTGATTCGGGCGTCGTTTACTTCTTCTCGTCGAAGTTTCCGCGAGCCTTTTCGGCCCAGTTCTTGTAGCTGTGCCAGTTGTAAAGACTGTTGGTGATCGCCGCATGGCGCCCGCCGGTCTTGACCACTGCCCCGTCGGCGCGAGGGGCCCTGCGGTCCACTCCGGTGTATCGAGTAAGATTTTTGACGTCGCTCATCTCGTGTGCCTCTGTCTACGGGAGCGACAGTAAGTGCCGCACCCTCTTCTCGACAGGAACTGTGTCACGCGCGTCCGGCCCTGTCGCGCAATGGCGACGAGCATTGGGATGCGCTTCTCATAGCGCGCCGCGGTAAGTTAAATAGACGAATTCTCGACCCGCCAGGCATCGAACAACGGCTTGAGCTCCTCGAGCGAGGATTCCAGTGCCGCCGGCAACAGGGTCGTATAAGAATCGAGCAAAGCCATGGCGTTGCGCGCAGGATCGGTGCGAGTGGCCGCGCCGAGGCGGCGTGCCATATCGCGATTGACCACGTGCAGGTTTTCATACAGATCGCGAAGTTCCGCATAGCCCGGCATGCGGCCCGCGGCGCCGAGCTCACGCGCCAGCAGGAACATGCCGACGGTTCGATATACCGTCTCCGCTTCGCTGGCAAAGGGCAGGTGAAAGCGCGCCATGGGACGCAGCCTATCCGTCCATGGGCAACCGGAGGTTGCCATGATCAATCCCAGCACGGAACTCATGGCTTGCTGAGCCGTGGTCTCCGTATGCACCGTGCGTTCCGCCTGCGTCACCGTTACCGCCACGGTGTCGAAGGAAACCAGAGCCTTGAGCGATTCCACGGCCGGCACCATGTGCAGCGCGGCGGGACAACGCGCATGCACGGTCGCATCCAAGGGACAATTCGCGCATTGGCTGAACTTCAGCTCGGTCCAGAACGGGGGCTCGGCCGGCGTCGTATTGGTGAGTCGGAAGTCCGCAGCCGCGAATTTCAAATCCACATGTTTCTCGGAGCCGTCCGGCAAATCGAATCGATAGCGGATATGCAGCACCTGCGTCATGCCACGAGTCGGTAGCAGGGTTTGTACTCAGCCCCGGTGAATTTCATCCGCCCCTGGGCGACGAAGGAGCGCAGCAATTTGTCCAGCGGCTCCATGATGGCAGGCTCCCCCGCCACTTCGTAGGGCCCGAAACGTTCGATGGCGTTGACGCCGTACTCTTTGATGTTGCCGGCGACAATTCCCGAGAACACACGCCGTAAATTCGCGGCGCGCTCATGCACCGGCTGATCGCGCGACAGGCGCAGCGCCCGCATCGAGTCGTGAGTGACCTCGAACGGCTGCTGAAATTCGATGGGAATTTTCAGCAGCCAATTGAATCCGTAAGAATCGCTCGCCTGGCGCCGATAGTCGCGCACTTCCGCCATGCCCTGCACCATGGCGCGCGCGACACCGGCCGGATCGTCGATAATGACCTTGTAGCGCGCCTGCGCGGCGCTCCCCAGGGTGGCTCCTACAAAGTCGTGAATCTGTTCGAAATACTCGGCGCTGTCGGCCGGCCCCGTGAACACCACGGGGAAAGGCAGTTGCCGGTTGGCGGGGTCGAGTAAAATGCCGAGCAAGTACAGAATCTCCTCGGCAGTCCCGGCACCGCCGGGAAAAATCACGATGCCGTGACCCAGGCGCACGAAGGCTTCCAGCCGCTTTTCGATGTCCGGCATGATCACCAGTTGGCTCACGATGGGGTTGGGCGGCTCGGCAGCGATGATGCCGGGTTCGGTGATGCCGAGGTAACGTCCGTCGGTAATGCGTTGTTTGGAATGGCCGATAGTGGCGCCCTTCATCGGGCCTTTCATGGCGCCGGGACCGCAGCCGGTACATACGTCCAAGCTGCGCAGGCCGAGTTCGTAGCCTACCTTCTTCGTATAATCGTACTCGAAGCGGCGTATGGAATGCCCGCCCCAACAGACCGCAAGATTGGGCCGCACCTGCAACTCCAGGACCCGGGCGTTGCGCAAAATATGGAATACCGCATTGGTGATGTCGCCGGTGGAATTGAGGTCATAGCGGCCGCTTTCCATGATCTCGTTCGAGATGTACACCACATCGCGCAGCACCGCGAACAAGTGATCCTTCAGGCCCCGGATCATGACGCCGTCGACGAATGCCGCCGCGGGCGCATTCTTGATCTCGAGCTTGATGCCCCAGGCCTGACGCACGATGCGCAGATCGAAGTCGCGGTACTTCTGGAATATCAGGCGGGCATCGTCGATCTTGCTGCCGGAATTGAGCACCGCGAGAGCGCATTTTCTGAACAGGGGATAGAGGCCACCCTGGCCGGAATCGAGCAGCTTGGCGATTTCCTGCTGCGAAAGATGCTCCAAGCTACCCTTGGGGGCCACCCGCGCATCGACCATGTCTGAGGATAGAATCGAGGCTTCCACGCAGCACCTAGCCAGAACTATTCATGAACGGTGGATTCGAGCTTTTTCGTAGTTCATGAATGTCGGGTTATGGATAAATGTCGATCGGTATGTTGTCCTGCGTGCGCATCCATACTTCGACCATGTCGGCATTCGACAGCGCTATGCAGCCGTCGGTCCAGTCGTTGGACTCATAGTACCCCGACGGATGATGCGGTGAATTTGGGTAGCCATGAATCATGATGGAACCGCCCGGAGCCCAGCCGTTCTTACGCGCGCGCAGCTCGTCCTGCTTGTTCGGGTAGGACACTTGAATGGACAGGAAGTAATCGCTGCGCGAGTTGCGCCGTGAGAGGAAATATCGTCCCTCGGGCGTTTTGAAGTCGCGCTCTCTCTCCTTATGCCCTACCGGACTCAGTCCCAGCGCCACCTTGTAGACGCCCAAAAGGTGGTCGCCGCTGTATAGATAGAGCCTGTGCTCCGCCTTATGGACGACGACCCGATCGGCAAGCGAGGCGCCTGAATTGGCCGCCCACGCGTCGCTCATCCAACCCATGGCCGTCGCCAGCGACAGACACATCCAGAGAGTTTTCGCCCAAATACGGCTGAATCGCTTGTCCATACCAAAAGTATACCCGGTCGCGGCAACTGAATAATTAGCCGCAGCTCACGTCCCGGTATACTGGAGGGTATGCGCAGGCTATGGATTCCCGCAAGTCTTGGCGTCGTTCTCCTGGGTGCGTGCGCGCCGCCGTCCTCCATCAAGCCCGTTGAGTATTTGGATGATCGAACTGCCATGACGGTCGGTTCCCTCAAGGAGCCGATAGAGCTCGTGCCCAGCATTCATCAAGGCGGCCTGCATCTTCTGGACAGCCTGGGCAAGAAAGTCAGCTTTGCCTATTTAGGGCCGGTCGAATGGGACCGAAGCGGCTCGATCGTCTACGGACTGTGGGTTCATATCGCACCCGGCAATGATCGGCCCATCGTAGATATCCGGTCGCCCTCGGCGCTCACATTGGTCCTCGACGGCGCGACGCGGACGCTCACGCCCATCGATGCGCCGCAACTGGGTCGAGGCGCGTATCAGCCTGTGGCTTCCTGGGGCCAGACGGCCTACTTCGAGCTGACAGCGGAAATGCTGAAGCAAATGGCGTCCAGCGAGAAGCTGGAACTCAACGTCCGTGCTACCGACGATTCCACCGTGAATTTCGCGGCCACCGGGGATACGCGTGCGACGTTGGCCGCGTACATGCATTCGCGCGGCATCACTGCCGATTGATGGCCTCGACCCGCGGCAGGACCCGGGGCATTAACTGCCACAGACCGGCAGCGCCCACGCGGGAATAGGCGACCGGGTTGAACGAGGATTCGACATGCGGCAGCGCGCCGATCTCAGCTGGAACGCCGCGATCGGCCAGCACCCGCGAAATGTTCGCCTCATAGGCGTGCGTTCGGGGTCACCCATCCGTTTAGAGCTGATTTCAAGCAAAATCAATGCCCTCAGTGCTAAGACGGGTGCTCACCTTGAGCTGCGGGCGGATTGTCGCGCAATTGGACTCGCGGTAAGAGTTACGGCCTTGTAATATCAGCGTGCAGCCCAACGGTCTGCGGCAACTTACAAAAATAGAAAGGCTACATCCATCGCCTGACCCGCTCTCGAAGGAGTTATTTCATGGCTATCTATCGGCCGGCTGCGTCCGGCATGCTCAAGTGGTCCGTTTGCATGGCAGTGTTCATCGCCGCTCCGGCCATGGCGGCAACGCCTGCCGCCGCAGGGTCATCGGCCCCCTCCTCTTCGCCCGCCCCCTCCTCTTCCATCAGCGACAAGTCGTTCAAGTGCATCAATGAAATGACGCATGTACGGCATTTCTATGTCGACAACCTGGCGGGCAATTTGGCCGGTACGGTCAAGGTGGCACAGGCGGCGACGGGCGACTATCCGGTCGGCTCCGTGCTGCAACTCGTGCCCACCGAGGCGATGGTGAAGCGCGAAAAAGGCTTCAATGCCACGACTCACGACTGGGAATTCTTTGACCTCAATGTATCCCCGGAAGGCACGACTGTCCGCACCCGCGGATTCCAAGAGGTGAACAACCGATTCGGCGGCAACTGCTTCAACTGCCACGTCAAGGCGCATGCGGAATTCGATCTGGTGTGCGACAACAATCATGGCTGCGATCCGATTCCCATCACGCGCGCCATGAGCGGAGCCCTACAGCGCACGGATCCTCGTTGCAAGAATCCGCCGGTGAGCGCCGAAGACGCGGCGGCGTTGGCCCAGCTAGGGGCAATCGTCAAGGCCATTGCCGCGGGCAGCGCCCCGAAGCAATAGGCGCCATGGGCTGGCTCGAGTAAGGCGCACGAGTCACATGTCGCGCTGGCTATCGCTTCTCGCTCTTGCCACCGGATTGGGTGTGCTGGTGGTGACCGGCATTTTTGGCTCTCTGAAACTCCAATCCGTTGAAGCCTTGAACGGCGCTTATGGCGACCAACCCATGATTGCGTTCGAACTGGCGGAGTCCCCAGCTGACCTTGCCCGTGTCATAGGCCTCAATCCGCCAAACGCAAAAGCCATCGCGGTTCGGGAGGCGTTGGATCACGCCAACTACATCGATTTTATCTACATGGCACTCTACGCCGCATTCATCGCCTTTTCTTGCGCTCATCTTAGCCTCGCCCGAAAGCGTCCCTGGCTGTTGGTTGCAGCGGTGCTCGGACCCATCGCCGCATGCTTCGATGTCGCGGAAAATCTTGCTTTGTTGTCCCTGACCCGCTCCGATGCCGACGTGTCGCCCTTGCTTGCAGCCTTGCATGTCCGCACTTATGGGAAATGGGAGTTGCTTGCACTGACGAGCGCCATGTTCGCAGCAGGCTTTATTGGAAGTCGACAGCGCTGGATTACCGTTGTCGCATTCTTGGTGAGCCTCACCGCAGTTGCCTCGGGGATTCTTACGTACGTGAATCCAGCCAAGTACATCGCCTTGCTATCCAACACTATCGGTGTGGTTTGGCTATGGCAGGTAGTCTATTCAGCGGTCTCCGCCGTGAGATCCCGCGCGTCCTAACCTCGACGGGATGGCAGGCCAATCATGGCTCACCTACAAGCAGGCCTTCTGCGCCATTTCCTTTGGCGAGCTGCATCCTGGCAGCAAAAATCCTTCCACCGTGTCAGGACTCAGCCCGCGACTCGGCTGCCGACAGAGGCGTGCCTAGGCGGCGCTGCCACGCAGATTGCCGCCGGGTCGAAACACCAGGCCGAACAACAGAAAAATGCCCAGCGCGGCACTTGCCGGAATCACCCAGATGGCGTGCCAATCATGACTGACTTGCAGACAGGCCTTTGCCGCGGCCGACGCGGCCTGACCGCATGAGGGGTCGTGAATGGCGTACCGATTCACGATCGCCCCGGAGACAAACGCGCCGACGAAGTAGCCAAGCCCATTGGTCACGAAATTGATCAGCCCTTGCGCGGCCGCGCGGATCTTCTCTCCGGCGCGTTGATCGGTATACACCTGACCACCCACGAAGAAAAAGTCGTAGCACACACCGTGCAACAGGATGCCGGCGTAGATCAACCACATGCCGGATCCCGCATTGCCATTGCCGAAGGCAAAATACCTCAAAGCCCAGGCCAGCATGCCGACCAACATGATGACCTTGATGCCGAAGCGGCGCAGCAGCCACGCCAGTAACAACATGAAGGCGACTTCAGAGACTTGGCCAAAAGTCTGGATAAACGCCGCCTCGGGCACCTTGATCTCGTTCAGGAAGGGATTGGCAAAGGTGTAGTAGAACTGCAGAGGAATGCACAGCAGGAAGGAACCCAGGACAAAAATGAGGAAGTCGCTCTTCTTGAGTAGCTGCAGGGCGTCCAACCCTAAGGCATCGCGCACACTGAACGGCCCGGGATTCGCCCGCGGCGGTGTGTGCGGCAGAAGGAGCGCGTACACCGCCATGACGATGGATGCACCGGCAGCGATCTGCAGCGGGAGCACCAGCGCGTCGGCGTGCAGGCTCTTGCCCACCAAGATGCCGGCCGCGATCCAGCCCAACGTGCCCAGCACACGAATATAGGGAAAACTGCTGGACTCCTTCAGGTGATGGAAGGCGAGCGAATTGGTGAGCGACAGCGTCGGCATGTAGCACAGGGCATAGAGAATGAGCAGCGGATAGAAGCTCGCGAATACCGTTTGCCGGGAGACCATCCACATCAGCATGGCGCCCAGGAAGTGCAGCGCAGACAGCAGCTTTTCGCTCGCGAACCACCGATCGGCCACGATACCGATGAAGAACGGGGACAGCAGGGCGCCGATGGCAGTGGCACCGTATGCCAGGCCGATCTGCGAATCGGTGAAATGCAGCGTCTGGCCGAGATAGGTGCCCATGGTGACGAACCACACGCCCCAGATGAAGTACTGCAGGAGCATCATCAGCGCCAGACGCGCTCGGATCATGGCAGTTCGCGGATGCGGATATGGCGCAGCTGCAAGCTGCCCGGATGATCGCCTTGAATGCCGATGAAGCCGCGCTTCGCCAAGCCGTAGTTGGGAAATCTCGAGAACTTGCTGGCGGCAACCTTGGCTGTCCATTCGGGACTGCCCAAGTCGTACTCAACCACCTTCTGACCGTTCAACCAATGCTCGACATGGTTGCCCCGGATGACGATGCGCGTCTTGTTCCACTCGCCGAAGGGTTTGACCACCCCGGCCGGCGCCCCATAAAGACCGTACGCCGCCGCCGCGGCGGTCAGCCGGTTGCGGCCATCGGGCGCGTTGGCATCATCCAGAAGCTGGTATTCCGGTCCGCTCCAATAGATATGATCGTATTCGCGCGTGGCGCGATAAAAGACGCCGCTGTTGCCGGCCTCGCCGATCTTCCAGTCGAGCTCGAGCTCGAAGTTGCCGAATTGCTCCTTGGTCACGATGTCATCGACGCTGCCGTCCTTCGTAAGGATGCCGTCCACGACGTGCCAACCGTCGGGCATACCCTCCGATTCCCAGCCGCGAAAAGTGTCGAGTAGCTTGCCGTCGAACAGCGTATGCCACTTTGGGCCGGGCGCCGACTCGCCGGCCCTCACTTCATGCCCCGTGCCCGCAACCCACAGAAAGGCGCCTACCAGCAGCGCCGCATTCGCCATGATCCTGTTGTGCATTCTCTACCCCGTGTGACATTTGCGTCTGTGTTGATTCCTACCGTGCCTTCCACGCGCCTTGCGCCACCGCAGGTACAAACGCATCCAGCCCGGGCGGAGGAAAGTCCAGAGTCCTGCCGAGCTCGGCGCTTTGATATGCCGCCATCAGCAGCGACACCACCTCCAGACCGTCGTCGAAGGTCAATTGCGGCTCTTCCTTGCCGAGAAAGGCCCTCACAAAATGCCGGTCTTCGTTTTCGTAGCCGTAGGCTGCGGCCTCGCTCGCCACCACCGGCATCGATCCCACTTCTGCGTTTTGCTTCTCGACCAGATCCTCGCCGCTGGCGCCGCGCACCTCGCGCGAGAAGAACAGATTCAGTCCGCTGTTGAGCGTATTCCAGGACATCGAGTATTCAGGACCCAGCAGTTCCGCCGACAGGCGCAACCCTGGCCCCACGAAACTCCATGAAGTCGAGGCTTCGCCGATCAGGAGTTGGCCATCGGGAGTTTCGAACTCGATCGTGACGCTGGCAAAATCTTCCGACGGACGCTTGGTGTAGTCGACTTCGCGTCCAAAGGCCGCCGTGAGTTGTGCCGCATACGGTGCCCGCGCCCACTTGAGGCTGGCGATATGGCCGGTAATGCGGACCGGACGCAGCGAAGTGCGCGCCGCCCCCGGCTGAGTCAGCAAGTGGCGCACCAGCAGCACCGAGTGACACATCATGTCGTTCAGTACACCGCCGCCCTGCAATTCGCCGCGCCAGAACCAGGGGGCATGCGGGCCGCTGTGCTCCTCGGAGGCACGCGCAAGATACGGCCGGCCGCTGCTGGCCGCTCCGCGCGCCCAAAGCCGGGTACGGCCGGCGATGATCTGCGGCGCGAACACCTGATTCTCCAGATAACCGTGCGCGATGCCGCATCGCTGCATGAGCGCCACCATGCGCTTTGCCTCGGCTACATTTCGGGCCAGCGGCTTCTCGCAGGCAATGCCGCGCAGCCTTCCCACGCCGCTTTCGACGGCATGCACGATTTCCTCCATGTTCTCCAGCCGCGAATGATTCGGCCCGGTGAGCCAGAGCGCGTCGATCGAAGGATCCGCCACCATGTCGCGGATCGAGGCATAGGCCTTCGCCGTACCAATGTCGAGGCTTCGCGCCAGCGCGGCAGCGGAACTTGCATGTTCGAGATTCGGACTCCACACGCCGCGCACGTCGGCGTCGCGCACGGCTTGGAAGGCCTGCATATGGAAGCGAGCATTGAAACCGCTGCCGACGAAGCCCACGCCCAACCGGCTGGGTGCATGATTACCGCTCATGAGGATGGACCCAGGCCCAGCTTGCGCAGCAGCGCGAGCGGCGGCCCGTCGAATCGGGACGAAGGGACATTGCCGATATAGCCTAAATCCTTGTGTCCCGTCGGGGTCGAGTAAAAGCCGCCGACGGTCAGGCTGCGGTAACGGGCGAAGAACTGGGCCGCGCGGGCAAACTTCGCCTCGGCCTTCGGCTCGTAGCAAATGTCATCGCAAATGGCGTGCTGCTGAGGGGTATCCAGATCGGCGAAATACTTCTCGAAGCGCAGCAATGCCTCGGCGTCCGTCCAGGCTAGACCCTCCAGCACGATCGGCCGATCGGCAAGCTGGCGCGGATACGGAGCGCTCACCCATTCGTCGATGAAATCGACAACGCCCACGCTCTCGGCATTCGGCGAACGGTCGTCAGCCGGCAAAATTACATTGCACAGAGCCGTCGCCGTACGCCGCTGTGCCGCGGTCAACGTCAGTGGCCAGACATCGCCCGGGCGATAGACCTTGGTCAGGTTGGGATCGCTACCATAGCCGTTCGGTGCGGGGAGGGATGCCGTCACCTCGCCGGCGGCTGCGCGATCCAGCAACGGTATGGCCGCCGCGGCGGCCAGCATCCACTTGATCGTCGTTCGCCGGTCAGTCACAGCTCCTTCCTCCGCATCAGTCGAACAATATGATCCGACGCTCGCCAGGCCAGCGCCATGATGGTCAGCGTGGGATTTTTATCCGCATTGGAGACAAACACCGCGCCATCGTTGAGGAACAGATTCTTCACGTCCCAGGTTTGGCACCATTGGTTGGTAACGGAAGTCTGCCGGCTCTCACCCATCCTCGCGCCGCCAACCTCGTGGATGATGAACCCCCCGGGGGCGATGGCTTCGGCGCCATCAGTCTTGACCGCACCCAACACCTTGCCCCCCATCGCTTCGATGACGCCCGCGAAGGTTTTCTGCATGTGCGCGGCCTGGCGGGTCTCGTGCTCGGACCATTGCCAATGGAAGCGCAGCACCGGAATGCCCCACCGATCCTTCACTTTCGGATCGATCTCGCAATAGGAGTTCTCATTGGGGATCATCTCGCCGCGGCCGTCGAACCCGACGAATGAGCCGTAGTAGCGCCGCGCGTCATCCTTGAGTTTCTTGCCGTAGCTTCCGCCCGTCAAGGATTCGAGGCTGCGCAAGGTGCCGAAATTCGGCATGCGCCGGCCGCCGCCGAACTCGATGTGATAGCCGCGCGCGAAGTCCAACTTGCCCTTCTGCTGGTCTTGATACAGCCACCAGGGCCCGTAGAAGGCCTCGCCACTGGCGCCGTCCTCGTTGAGGGGCGGCAGACTCTCGAGCAGCGGTACCTGGCCGCTCACGCTACTGCCCACGGTGTCCATGAGATAGCGGCCGACTTTGCCGCTGGAATTCGCCAGGCCGTCGGGGAACTGCGCGCTCTTCGAATTGAGTAGGATTCGTACCGTTTCGCAGGCGCTCGCGGCGAGCACGATCACGCGTGCAGTCACCACATGCTGGCGGCCGCTGATTTTATCGATGTAGCTCACGCCCTTGGCCAGACCGTTGCGCCCGAGCAGCACCTCGCTGACCATCGCGTTGGTGACGATGTCGAGATTGCCAGTGGCCAGCGCGGGCGGCAGATGCACCGTGGTCGACTGATAGTTGGCGCGGATCGAGCAGCCCCGTCCGCAGTCGGTGGCCCAGAAGCACGCGGCGCGCTGTCTCATGTGTTCGGCAATGATCTTCTGCGCCTTGAGATTGCCGGGATGCAAAAGCGCCGGTGAGCGCTTGAAATCCAGCTGCCGCGTCAGCACCGCGCGGTGGCCTGCCACGATGGGGATCCCGAGGCGCCCCGCCCGTTGCTGGACCAAGTAGTCGCTGACCAAGGGCGCCGGCGGGGGCAGCAGACAGCCCTCCGGAGAATTCGGGGTGTTCTCCAAGCCCTCGGAGGTACCGTACACCCCGATGAGCCTCTCGACCTTGTCGTAGTAAGGCGCCACATCCTCATAGGAAATTGGCCAGTCGAACCCGAGACCATCGCGGCGGTGAGGCTTGAAATCGTACTCCCCGTTGCGCAGCGAAACACGACCCCAGTGATTGGTCCGACCGCCGAGCATGCGCGCGCGCCACCAAGCGAAACGGCCGTGCGGATCCTCGGTACTTTGGACATAGGGTTCGCCCGGCACCGTCCAGCCGCCGTCGATCGTCGCGTCGTAGAATCCGAAGTCCTTTTCCGGGGTACTGACCCCGCGCAACGGCGCTTGGTCCGGTGTCTGGAACATCGGGGTTTCCTGCTCAGGGACATAGTTGCGCCCCGCCTCCAGCATGAGCACCTTGGCACCTTCCATACACAGTGTATAGGCGCTCTGCCCGCCGGCGGCCCCCGAGCCGACAACGATGACGTCGTAGCCATTTTTGGTCGCTGAAGTACTCGGTGGGCTCACGTAGTCATTTCCAATTTTCGGCGCTCGCGCAACCCATGGAGTAGTCGCCGGATCGACTTGTCGGACCCGGCCATTTTTGTCCCCGCCAAAGGTCAATGACCGTTGGATGCTGAAATTATTGTATACCGATAGTCGACCTTGGTTCCACGAAGACCGCTCACGACATCGGCGCCGGCGCGCTCAGCCCGCAACCGCGTAGCAGCGCCACGGTCCGCTTGGTATTGACATTCATCCGGCATCCTTGCTACCTAGGACCATCCGATCGTCGCTGCTGGGCCTAAAAGGAGAATTAGGATGAAAACACCAACGGATCGCGCGGTATCGCTGACTCTTCTGGCTGTTCTGGCGCTGCCATTGCCGCTCGCCGCACAGGAATCCTCAGTTCAGGCGCGGACCGGGGAGCTGACCCGTGCGGCCACGGTCGACCTAACCCAGTCCGTGGCACGAAGCGCCGCACAGTCCGCGCCGCTGAACACCACACTCGCCGTAGCCGCGGCATCTCGGCCAAAGGGCGCCCGCCTACTACACGCTAAGAATGCCGCCACCTTGAGCTCCGCCCAATTCAGCCGCTTGCTGCAGGCAGGTCCGTCGAGCACCGAAGCAGGGGCGCCGCCCATCCTCATGGATGTCGAGCACTCGACGAGCATCCTGCACAACTTTGACGGGGTGAGCAGCCTCGACAGCGCCGTTACCAACTTCGGCGCGGAGTTCGAGCCGCCCGATCAGGGACTGTGCGTCGGCAATGGTTTCGTGATCGAGCCGGTGAATTCCGCTTTTACTATCTACCGGCGCAACGGCTCGGTGTTGGCCGGGCCCTTCAACGTTAATGTCTTGTTCGATGAGGGGTTGACGCAGTTCACGAGCGATCCGCGCTGCTACTTCGATGCGGCCACGAACACTTGGTTTGCCACGATTCTATTTATCTCTGCGGACAATACCGAAGCGCATACCGACATCGCGATCAATACGTCGGGCGATCCCACGACACCGTGGACGGTTTACCGCCTCGAACAGACCGACGATGGCACGAATGGCACGCCGGTGCACAGAGGCTGCCCATGCTTCGGAGATCAGCCGCTACTGGGCATCGACAATGAGAATCTCTATATCTCGACGAATGAATTCTCGATCCTCGGGCCTAAGGTAAACGGCGCGCAGATCTATGCCCTATCCAAGCGCGACCTGATTCAGGGCGCGGCCAGCGTCCATTTCGTTCAATTCGAGAATCTGCGCATCGCGGGCAGTCAGGCATTTTCAGTGCAGCCTGCCATCACGCAGCCCACGGTGGATGGAGCCGACGCGGAATACTTTCTGCAATCGATCGATCCATCGGGAATATCCGACAACCGCCTGGGCGTATGGGCGCTGACTCGGCAAGGGTCGGTTTCCGACGGCGGTATCCCGACGCTGACGAATGTGGTGATCACCTCGGAGGTCTTTGGCGTCCCACCCAACGCCGTACAGAAGGGGTCGGCGAGTCTGTTGAACACCGGTGATGACCGCATGCAGCAGACCCAGTTCATCGGCGGCGAGCTATGGGGCGCACTCAACACGACATTCAGTGTTGCCGGTGATCCCACACCGCTGTCGGCCAATGCCTGGTTCAAGGTCCATCCGCAGCTCGACGGGCGGCGAATCGCCGGCGCTACGATTACGAATCAGGGATACGTGGCATCTGCAGGTAATTTTCTGCTTTACCCGGCGATTCAAGTCAGCCCGGCGGGCGACGCCGCCATGGTGTTCACTTTCTCCGGCGCGAATTTCTTCCCAAGCGCCGCCTACGCGCTGCTGCCCGAAGGGAGCGGCTCGTTCGGACGGATCGTAGTCGCCGCGGCCGGGAGCGGTCCTTACGATCCGAACGCGACCCGCTGGGGCGATTATTCCTTTGCCATTGCCGATCCCAGCGGCGACGGCATCTGGATGGCTACCGAATACATCCCGCCCGCGGCACGGCAGACCGTTGACCGCCTGACTAACTGGGGCACGCGGGTCTTCGAAGTCAGCACCGGCGAGGAGTAGGCCGGCCGTAAGATTCGGAGGGCCGATCGGGGCACTCAACCTCTTCCAGAGCGCTGAGCGCTATGACCCCGTCGGCTCCATGAGTTCGATCCGATTGCCGAACGGATCATCGACGTAGACGCGGTGATAGCCCTCAAGGGGTTCATTCTCGACTACGCGATGTCCCGCCGACTTGAGCTTACCGACCAGCGTCTGCAGATCCACGACCAGCAGCGCGGGGTGCGCCTTGCGTGCGGGGCGGAACTCGGATTCGACACCGAGATGAATCTTCAAGCCGCCCCGCTCGAACCAACAGCCCCCGCGTTTCGCAAGATTGGGAGGCTTGGGGATCTCTGGAATTTCAAGAACGCCGCTGTAGAAATCTCGCGCAAGCGCCTCGCCTCCGGACGGCATCGCCAGTTGGACATGTTCCAGTCGATCAATTCGCATGGATGGCTATCAGTCCATGCACAGCTAGGCGCGTCATTTCTCGGACTTCACCCGTTGGTTCGCGGGTGGCTGGAATTCAAAGCCTGTGCAAGGCACAGATCTTGTGCCCGTCGGGATCGCGAAGATAGGCCAGGTAGAGCTTACCGGCGCTGCCTTCGCGCACGCCCGGAGGGTTTTCACAGGTCTTGCCGCCGGCGGCAAGGCCGGCCGCATGCCAGGCATCAGCCTGAGCGGGCGACGCAGCGGCGAAACCGATCGTCATGCCATTGGCGCATGTCGCGCGCTCGCCATTGATGGGTTTGGTGACGGAGAAAATGCCGGTCGGCGTTCGATAGAAAATCCTGTGGCCGTCGACTCTTGCGGGCGGCACGCCAAGCGTGCCCAGCACGGTGTCATAGAAGGCTTTCGCGCGCTCTAGATTATCGGTGCCAATCATGATGTGGGAAAACATCGACGCTCCTTAAATTTGTTTGCGAATCGGCGCGATAGTATACCGATCCATGATAGCGGCGTGTCTTCGCCGACGGCACCTCCTGTCGGAAAATATTTAGAGCTACCACGGTGCTGCGTCGCCCGCCGGGCCCCAAGCTCCGATGCGATCTACGAGCGAGCGCTCAGGGCACCGGAGGAACTACCCGAGGTGCCCCACCGCTAAACGCCGTGTTCCGATGAGATGCGCGCAGTTTCCTCGAGTACTTGCGGTTCCTCCGTTGAGGATTTGTGAATCGAGTATACGTGTCCTTTTCGATCAATCAGGATCCAACTCGGCAGGTTCGCATTGATTAGTTTGTCAGAAGCGACAATGCGGTTATCTTTGAGTTTCAGAACCTCCCCATATGCTTGGTTGAAGTCCGCAGACGGAGTCACTATTTCGAATCCTAGAGGGCGTCTCGCCGCAAACGCCTTCAGTTTTCCCATGTCTTCGTCCAATGAAACACCCAGGACGACCAAGCCGCTAGCCGTGAGGCGGTCCTGCAAATCCTTGATCGCCGGCGCAGCCTTAAGACATGGTGCGCACCATGTCGCCCAGAAATCTAACAGCACTACTTTCCCGCGAAGATCAGATAACCGCACCGTTTTGCCGTCGAGTGTTTCGAGTTCGAATGAGGGTGCGATAGGTGCACCGGCCGCCTTGGCGAGGACAATTGATGCGAGAAGCGATGACACAACAAGTACGCATTTGCGATGCAATGCAATCATCATCACACCTTTTAAATAGTGGACTAGCGTTGGAGGTGTGCAAAGTCGTGATGGTTTGAATTGCCCTGCTCACCTGACAGTGAGGCTTTGTAATCAATAAGTTACTATGCTATTTGACTGATATTGTCGCATTGCAGCAGTAACTTACTTAGCGCAATACTTGACAGCAGTACGATCCGTAATACAGTCTTGGCCATGGAGCCATTCACCACTTTCTCACTTCGCATTCCCAAGGATTTGGCTCGAAGCATTGCACTTGAAGCCAAGCGCGCAGGCTTGAGCAAATCCGAGTACGCGCGGCGCGCCATGGAAGAGTTCAACCAGCAGCGCATGCAAGAACGCATGGCATATCTTTCCACGCAACTGGCTGCACACAGCGCCACAGCCCATGCTGCGATGGAGTCCAGTATCTCCGACGGGATTGCGTGAGCACCCGATTACGCGGGGAAGTTTGGGCCGTCGACTTTGAGCCGCAAACTCACAAGCAAGAGCCTGGAAAGAAAGAGCGTCCTGCTCTGGTCATTCAGACCGATGCCCTCAACAGGGCGGGCCATCCTACGACCATCATCATCCCCGGCACCAGCCAGACTGAATCGTTGCCACCGGGAGATTTATTTCCTCTTCGAGTTCGCATCCAGAAATCCGAGGATCTAAAGTACGATACTGATCTCCTCGTCGATCAGATCCGTTCAATCTCGAACAGTCGATTCATGTTCCGATACTGCAAAGTTCAACCTAATATCCTTAAAAAGGTCGAAGAGGCTCTGAGGAATTTAACAGGACGTTAGATCACGGGAACTCTTGTGGGCGGGCGCGTGCGTGTGTGCATATGTTGCCGCGCTCATCATCATCCGCACTTCGAATCGCCGCAGTTCAAGCAGGTATTGCAGCCATCCATCATCACCACGGCGGCGGTGCTGCACTTTGCGCACAGCTGCGCGCCTTCCGGGAAATGCGATTTGGAGAAGGCATCGGTTTGCTTGGTGCGGGCTTCGAACTCGGCACGTTTCTCCTGCACCAATTTGCGCTGATGCACGTCGAGTTCCGGCTTCTTGAGCAGACCGATCGATTGCAGATGCCTCTCGATCACATAGCCTAGTTCGGCGATCGTCGAGGGCATGAACTTGCCGCCGGGCTGCCAATACCCGCCCTTCGGATCGAACACCGCCTTGAGTTCATCGACCAAGAAGGTCGTATCTCCGCCTTTGCGGAATACCGCGGAGATGACCCGGGTCAGGGCCACGATCCATTGAAAGTGGTCGAGGTTCTTCGAATTGATGAATACCTCGAATGGCCTTCTCTGCTCATGCGGAGTGCCCTCGTTGAGGACGATGTCGTTGATGGTGACGTACATCGCATGATCGGATACCGGCGTCTTGATCTTGTAAGTCGAGCCGATCAGGACCTCGGGCCGCTCGAGCTTCTCGTGCATCCAGATGACGTTGTCCTGAGTCTTAGGCGCCTCCTTCGCGGCGGCCGCGGGTGCCTCCTTCGCCTCGGGCTTCTGCACGCGATATTTAGCGATCTTCTTGTCGATAGTGATATGGGCCATGTTCAAAACTTCCCGTAATAGCCTTCTTTCAGGGCATCGAACAAATTCGCCGCGGTATGCATCTCGCCGTCGTACTCGATTTCCTGGTCGCCTCGCGCCTCGACTTCGGTACCGTCCTCAAGCGTGAATACATAAGTCGTATTCTTCAGGTCGTCCTCTTTGACCAACACGCCTTGGAAGGCCTCCGGATTGAATCTAAACGTCGTGCAGCCCTTGAGCCCCTGCTCATAGGCATACATGTAGATGTCCTTGAAGTCCTCGTACTTGTAGTCGGTGGGCACATTCGCCGTCTTCGATATCGAGGAGTCGATCCAGAGCTGCGCCGCAGCCTGAATATCCACATGCTCCTTAGGTCCGATATCGTCCGCCGAAATGAAATAGTCCGGCAGCTTTTCCGCGGCATTCTGCGAATTGGGCATCGCGCGAGGATTGACCAATTCGCGGTAGGCGAGCAGCTCGAAGGAAAACACGTCGATCTTCTCCTTCGACTTTTTGCCTTCACGCAGCACGTTGCGGAAATAATGGTGTGCAAACGAAGGCTCGATGCCGTTAGAAGCATTGTTGGCGAGCGACAAGGAGATCGTTCCCGTCGGCGCAATCGAAGTGTGATGCGTGAAGCGCGCGCCCACCTCGGCCAGTTCGTCGACCAGTTCGGGGGATGCTTCTGCGATGCGCTGCATGTAGCGGCTGTAGCGCGCATGCAGCACTCGGCCGGGCACCCGCGCGCCCACCCGCCAGCCGTCCTTCACCATCTCCGGGCGCTTGCGCAACATTTCGCGCGTCACCGTGAATTCCTCGTTCATGATGGGTGCGGGGCCTTTCTCTTTCGCGAGATCCAAGGCCGCTTCCCAGCCGGCGACCGCCATTTCCCTCGATACGTTCTGGGAAAAAGCCACCGACTTCTTCGAGCCGTACTTCATGCACAGCATGGTGATGGTAGAGCCTAGGCCTAAGAACCCCATGCCGTGGCGGCGCTTGCGCATGATTTCGTCGCGCTGCTGCGCCAGCGGCAGGCCGTTGACCTCGACCACGTTGTCGAGCATGCGCGTGAAGATCTTCACGACTTTGCGATAGGATTCCCAGTCGAAGCGAGCATCCTCGGTGAACGGGTCGACCACGAATTTGGTGAGATTCACCGAGCCTAAGAGGCATGAACCGTAGGCCGGCAATGGCTGTTCGCCGCACGGGTTGGTGGCACGGACGTTTTCCGTAAACCAGTTGTTGTTCATCTCATTCACCTTGTCGATGAGGATGAAACCCGGTTCGGCAAAGTCATACGTGGAGGTCATGATCACGTCCCACACGCGACGCGCCGGCAAAGTCTTGTAGATCCTGCAGGCAACCAGTCCTTCCTCGTTGGCGACATAGCCCTCCGTATAGGGCCACTCGCGCCACACGAACTTGGCGGTGTCCGACAGATCGGGCCGCTCGGCGTCGTACTCTTGGCGGCCGATGGGAAATGCCAGCGTCCAGTCGCCGTCGCTCTTCACCGCCTTCATGAAGTCGTCGGTGACGAGCAAAGACAAGTTGAATTGCCGCAGACGGCCGTTCTCGCGCTTGGCACGGATGAATTCCAGCGCATCGGGATGCCCGACATCGAAGGTCCCCATCTGTGCGCCGCGACGGCCACCGGCCGAAGACACCGTGAAACACATCTTGTCGTAGATATCCATGAACGACAGCGGACCGGAGGTATAGGCGCCCGCACCCGACACGTACGCGCCGCGCGGCCGCAAAGTCGAAAACTCATAGCCGATTCCGCAGCCCGCTTTGAGAGTCAGGCCGGCTTCATGGACCTTCTTCAGGATATCGTCCATCGAATCGCGGATCGTTCCGGAGACCGTGCAATTGATGGTGGACGTCGCCGGCTTGTGTTCGAGGGCACCGGCATTCGAGGTGACGCGGCCTGCGGGAATGGCGCCGTGGCGCAATGCCCAGAGGAATGACTCGTACCACTGCTCGCGGCAGTGCTCGCCTTCCACATCGGCGAGCGCGCGGGCGACACGCTTGTAGGTATCGTCCATCGTTTTGTCGACGGGCGAACCATCCTTGGCGGTCAGCCGGTACTTCTTATCCCAGATGTCGAAGGACGCTTCTTGATAAGGAATGCTGCCGACATCTTTGGGCTGTATTTTGACCACGGTATTCATGGGTATTTACGCCACTCCGTTATAATTATCGATCCCATTCCGAACACAAATGGCGGTGTTCGCGCGAAAATAAGGTGTTGGCGACTTAACGCAAGCTGCGGACTTTACGAATCCGTCGAACACAACATCTTGTGTTTGAGCGGAAAGGGTACGGCGCCACGGCAATCAGCGTCAAGACATTTTTCACGGTATTTTCGATATTAAAAATCATTATAAATCAATGGTATAGGAAATTGTCGCGAGAAATTAGCTCATTGCACTGTTAGGGCCTGCGGTCAATAGGAAAAAGGACGAATCGCAAGATATTGTGTTTGCACACCTTATCCACATTATGTCCCCTTGACTTTGACCTGCGTGGCCCAACGCCGCCCGCGCTGATAACTGGTCTTGAGCCGCCGGCGTCCGCTTTCAAGAGTTGAAATCCCCCGCGAGGGTCCCAATTTCTCCCATCACGCGCGTTTGGATCCACAGACATTTGTACCCGATTCCACCATTTACTCTACATAAGAGGAGTGCTGAAAATGACCGTTGTACGCTATGAGCCTTGGGCCCTCGTCAGCCGGCTCCAGAATGAAGTCGATCGTTTATTTGGGGCGCCGTTGACCACGGCCGCCGATTCCGGCGCGTGGTTGCCGCCGGCGGACATCCATGAGGAAGCGAATCAGTTCGTGTTGCACATCGATCTTCCGGGTGTCGATCCGAAGGCCGTGGAAGTGACCTCCGAACAGGGTGTGCTCACCATTCGCGGCCGTCGCGAGGATACCCGCAAGGAATCGCGCGCTGGATTGCACCGCATCGAGCGCATCAGCGGCGAGTTCCAGCGCCGATTCAGCCTGCCGGAAACTGCGGACACTCAGAACATCAAGGCGAAGGTCGCCAATGGTGTGCTGGAAGTCTCAATTCCCAAGGTGGCGCAAGTGCAGCCGCTCAAGATCCAGGTCGAAGCCGCATAAGGGGATCCTGGGCACGCGTCCTTCCGTGTAATATCGCAGCGATGCTGGCGAGCGGGCCGGACTTGCACGTCCGGCCTCGCTTTGCCCGTTAGGTCTAGCAAACATCGAGAAATGCGCGTCGTGGGAGGCACGGGTACGCTACGTCGCCATCCCTCGCTGGCCCGACGGCCGGCGTTTCTCGTGGGGAAATAGGATGAATCTGCGTCTTGATATTGCAGCGGCAGCGCTTGCAGCGGCTGTTTTCGCCGGGCCGCTGGAGGCTGCCTCGGCCGCCCCTCCGGAGGCTGCGCCCATGCCCTCGCTTGCTCCGATGGTCAAGCGGGTCTCTCCTTCGGTGGTCAATATCGCCACTCGCGGCACCATCAAGGAGCAGCCGGGACACAATCCGTTGCTGGACGATCCATTTTTCCGCCGCTTCTTCGATGCACCGCCGGATGCCAGGCCGCGCGAGCGGCAATTCCAGAGCGCCGGCTCCGGCGTCATCGTCGACGCTAAAAACGGCTACATCATCACCAATCACCACGTGGTCGAGAATGCCAGCGAAATCACCATTACGCTCCTCGACGATCGAACTTTCACCGCCAAAGTGATCGGCACCGATGAAGGCGCGGACATCGCGGTACTGCAAGCCAAACAGCCGAATCTCATCGCCATGCCCTTGGGGGATTCGAGCAAGTTGGAAGTGGGCGACTACGTCGTCGCCATCGGCAACCCGTTCGGTTTGCAGCATACGGTGACCGCGGGCATCGTCAGCGCCTTGGGGCGCAGCGGCATCAATCCGGAGGCGGGCGGGTATGAGGACTTCATCCAGACCGATGCCTCGATCAATCCGGGGAATTCGGGCGGCGCGCTGGTGAATTTGCGCGGCGAACTGGTCGGCATCAATTCGGCAATTCTGTCCCGCACCGGCGGCAACATCGGCATCGGCTTTGCCATTCCGGTCAATATGGCCCGCGGTGTCATGGATCAGCTCATCAAGTACGGTCAGGTCAAGCGGGGAATTCTCGGCGTCCAGCTGTACAGCCTCACGCCGGACATCGCGAAGGAATTTGGGCTTACCGAAACCACCGGCGCGCTGGTGGCAAGCGTGGCGCAGGGATCGGCGGCGGAACGTGCCGGCATCAAGACCGGCGACATCATCACGTCGCTGAATGGCGCTCCCATGAAGAACTCCGGCGAGTTGCGCAACGCCATCGGCATGCTGCATATCGGCGATAAGGTCGAACTCGGCGTGCTGCGCGACGGCAAGCCTCGGAAAGTCACCGCGTCGATCGCGGAGCGCGGCGAGATAGAATCCACGAGCGCCGCCGATATCAATCGAGGCTTGGATGGCGCGGAATTCGCCGATGCGCCGGATGGCGGCGGTGTACTGGTGGGCAAGGTTCAAGAAGCCAGCGCCGCGGCCTCATCGGGGCTGCGCGCCAATGATGTCATCGTCGGAGTGGGGCGAACGCCCGTGACGAATATGAAGTCCTTTCGCGAGGCCGCCAAAGGAGCCTCGGTCCTGCTGCTGCGCGTGCGTCGCGGCGGCGATACCCTGCTGATTCCCATCCGCTGATATGCGCCTACTATCCATTGTCGTTCTCGGCGGCACCGGGTTCCTGGGCACTCGATTGGTCGCCCGGTTGATCAAAGATGGCCATCAAGTCACCGTACTGTCGCGGGATCGCGAACAGCACAAACACCTGCTGGTCCTGCCCGGTCTGACTCTCGAGAACTGCGATGTCTACGATGAGGCGCAGCTCAGCGAACGCTTCCGCGGCCAGGATGTGGCGATCAACCTCGTCGGCATTCTCAATGAGCGGGGATTCGGCGGCGCGGGCTTTCGGCGCGCGCACACGGAACTCACGCAGCACATTTTGACCGCCGCGCGTTCCGCCGGGGTCGCCCGCCTGCTGCAGGTTTCCGCGTTGAAGGCAGCCCTCGGTGCGCCCAGCCATTACTTGAGATCCAAGGGCGAGGCGGAAAAACTGATCCGCGATCAGAACACCCCTTTGGATTGGACTATCTTTCAGCCGTCCGTGATGTTCGGGCCGGGGGACTCCTTCCTCAACCGCTTTGCCAAACTGCTGGCAGCGATTCCCTTTATCTTTCCGCTGGCAAGACCAAACGCCCGCTTTCAGCCGGTGTTCGTGGACGATGTCGTGAATGCATTGAGGCAATGCCTGCATGGCGGCGCGAGCAGCCGTCAAACTTACGAACTAGGCGGCCCCCAAGCGTATACCTTGCGAGAAATTGTCGGCCTGACGGCGAAAATGACGCGGCGGCGACGCTGGATCATCGGCCTGCCGAACTTTGCGGGGCGCTTGCAGGCATTCGTCATGAATTTCGTGCCCGGCCGACCCTTTTCCAGCGACAACTACCGTTCGCTCAAGGTCGACAGCGTGTGCAGCGACGATGGCTTCGCAAAGCTGGGTATCAAACCGCAGTCCATGGCGCCGTCGGCGCACCTGTTTCTAGGTGCCCAAGAAGACAACGCGCGCCTCAGCCAGAACCGCGCGGTAGCCGGTAGGCCTAAGTCGACGCCGTAACACCCGCCATCCGTTGACAGTCGTGACGCCACCCGAACGCGGAGTACGCGTCGACTGTCAGCCCTCTTCCCCGGGCGCGTCAGCCGTTCCGCACACCAGCGCATCGCGTTCTCGCTGGTCGAGTTTTGCCAGTCCGCGAACACGCCGATAGAACGCCGGCAAATCACCGCCTACCGCTCTCAGCTCCCGTTCGAATCCCGGCACGCAGGTGAAGTAGGTGGCGATGGAAGCCAGATGGGCATTGTTGATGTCCTCGGCAAACCAAGTCTCGAACGGCGCATGCGCGCCCCACGGCGCCCTGAGCGCGGCGTAGGCTCGGCGCAATTCTTCGAGAATCGAGCGTTTGCGCTCACGCATCGACGACGGCGGCAGACCTGCGGCATACAGCGTGCGCAGGCGCCGGCGAGTCTCGTTCATCAAAGCAATCACCTCGATATAGCGGCTGTGCTGCACCAGATGAAGGGCCAAGTCCTTGTCGCGCCCTTGCTCCTGCAACCAGCGGCGCACACCTTCCTCCTCGATGGTGGTCGCCAACGCTTCGTTGAACGAGGCATCGTTGGGCACATAGAGCAATTGATGCGTCAGTTCGTGGAAGATGATCGCGGCCAATTCCACGTCGTTCCAACCCAGCATCGAACTCAAGATGGGATCATCGAAGTGGCCGAGCGTGGAATACGCCGCGACGCCCCCCACCACCACGTCGAATCCCTTGGCATGCAAACCGGCTGCGAAACGGCGTGCCCGGCTCTCGACGAAGTAACCTCGATAGGCCACGCATCCGACGAAGGGAAAGCACCATTGCTTCGGGTCGACGGAGAATTCCGGCGCGGCGACCACATTCCACACCACGTAGGGCCGGCCGATATCCGCATACTTTCTGTAGCTGCCATTGTCCGGCAACCCCAGTGAGCGGCTGGCGAAGTCTCGGATGGCGGTTACCGCCTCGAGTTGCGCGCGCAGTCCGGCGGGCGTCGTGGGCTCATCGATGACGCCGCTGATGGGTCTGCGCTTGGACATGAGCGACAAATGTCCCTCGGCGCTTTGCCAAAGGTAGCAGCCGCCGCTCAAGGCAGCGATCAGCGAGATGGCAACCGCGGCGCGGGTCGCGGCGATGATGCTGTTAATATTCACGCATGCAAGTGTATCTGGTTGGCGGAGCCGTTCGAGACGCTCTACTCGGTCTCCCCGTGAAGGAACGCGATTGGGTCGTGGTGGGTGGCACGCGAAGCGAGCTGTCGCGTCTGAACTATCGTGAGGTGGGGCGCGACTTTCCAGTGTTCCTGCATCCTGACTCCAAGGAGGAGTACGCGCTGGCGCGCCGCGAACGCAAAGTCGGGCCCGGCTATCGCGGGTTTGCGGTCGAGTTTGGGCCCGAAGTCACGCTCGAAGAGGATCTTGCCCGGCGCGATCTGACCATCAATGCCATCGCGCAAGGCGCCGACGGTTCGCTGTTCGATCCTTACAACGGCCGGAGCGACCTGGATGCCCGCATGCTCAGGCATGTCTCGCCCGCCTTCATCGAGGATCCCGTGCGCATTCTGCGGGTTGCGCGGTTCGCCGCGCGATTTGCCGGATTGGGCTTTCAGGTGGCTCCTGAGACCATGGAACTGATGCGCTCCATGTCCGCGCGCGGCGAGGTCGATGCCCTGGTGGCTGAGCGCGTATGGCAGGAAACCGAGAAAGCGCTGCGCGAGCCGGGGGCCAGCGTGTTTTTCAAAGTGCTGCGTGAATGCGGTGCTTTGAAGATCATTTATCCGGAAATCGATGCCTTGTTCGGCGTACCCCAGCCCGAGAAATGGCACCCTGAAATCGACACCGGCGTTCATACCCTGATGGTCCTCGATCAGGCGGTGCGCTTGAGCGGCGATACCAAGGTGCGTTTTGCCGCCTTGGTGCACGATCTTGGCAAGGCCGCAACGCCGCGCGCGGAATGGCCCGGACACAAGGGCCACGAAGAGCGCAGCGTGGCGCTCATCGAAAGCTTGAGTGAGCGATTGCGGTTGCCGAACGAATACCGCGAGTTGAGCGTGATCGTGGCGCGCTACCACGGCAATGTGCACCGCGCCTTCGAGCTGCGGCCGCAGACCATCTTGGGTCTTTTGGAAAAGACGGATGCATTTCGCCGTGCCGAACGTTTCGCGCAGGCGCTGCTCGCCTGCGAGGCGGACTCACGCGGGCGCCTAGGCTTGGAGCAAGTGCCCTACCCGCAGCGGGAATATCTGCAAGCGGCTCGCGATGTGGCCGCCGCGGTCAAGCCCACGCCGCAGGATATTGCGCAGCATGCCGGCCCCAAGATCGCGGAGCGCCTGCACGAACGGCGCCTACAGAGTATTGCCGAGTTAGCCGCGCGAATGAGGCCAGGCCGCGACGTTTGACACCGCTGGTTCTTAAGTTTGATGGCCGCCGAGTGCCGCGGATTTGCATTGCATCCTACAAGCTGTGCCGCAAGTCCAAGAGTCCGAAGCCCGACAAGGGAAGCTCCAGGCCTCGCAGCCAAGCCATGGCCTTGAAGCGCTCGCCCATCTCACCGGGCAGCATCAGTTGGCGCGCTTGGTTGGCCAGGCGGGCGAATGCATTCTGGTCGTCAGCCGCCGCCAGGTGCATTTCCTTGTCGATGCCGAGGCCGGCGAGGAAATGCACCTGGGTGGTAAAGCCCGCGAGTGTAAAGTCGGCTTCGCGCGAAGCCTCGGCGAGGCGCGTAAAGTCTACCCATGCGGTGATGTCCTGCAATCCCACATGGTCGAAGGGATCGTTGCCGACACGATGACGGTAGTGGCACGCCAGCGTGCCGTCGTGCCGCTCGGGCAAATAATACTGGGCGCGCGGCAGGCCATAGTCGAACCACAGTGCGGCCCCTTTGCGCAGCGGCTGCGTGACCACGCGAGTCCACGCCGGCATGCGCGGACAGTATTCCGAAACATAACCCTCATCCCACCCTCCGCCGGCCGCGCAGAGCCGCCGACACTCCTGGTCCATGCCGGAATTGGCGGGGCGTGCGGCCCAGGTGAACTGTCCGTCCTCGATGCCGACACCAAGCTCTTGCACCCCGTCCGCAAACCAGCGAAAGCGCTTCACGGGCAATGCGTCCAGCACTTCGTTGGCCAGCACGATCCCCTCGAAGGGCACCTCGGGAGGCCGGTCGAGCCATGCCACGCGCGAGGACACCCGCGGCAGCCGGTCATGCAGCAGTGCGCGCTGCCGCTGGCGAAGCTCGGCGCTGACCTCCAGTATCCAGTAGTGCTCGGGCAATTGCCCCAACTCCTCGAGGCGCGCCAAGATATCCAAGGCGAGCCGCCCGCTGCCGGCGCCCAGTTCCAAAATGGACCCGCCGCCGGGCAGCGCGCTCAAGACTTCCGCGCATTGCAGCGCCACGCAGCGGCCGAACAGGCTGGAGATTTCCGGAGCCGTCGTGAAGTCGCCGCCGGTCCCGAATTTCCGGGTGCCTCCGCTGTAGTAGCCGGCGCCTGGCGCGTACAGCGCCAGATCCATGAAGCGCTCGAAGCTCAGCCAGCCGCCGCCAGCGGCTATGGCTTCGTTGAGGGTGGCGCGCGCGCGGGCACCCTGGGCAGCTTGCGCTTCCTTCCACATCAGTGCGCGCTGCCCTGAGCATGCGGATTTGTCTTCATTTTCATTTTCATTTTCATTTTCGTTTTCATTGATCTCCGCATTGAGAGCTTACCCAAAAGTCCGAGCAGCCTCGACCATCGCTCGATCCGTCTCGCTCGCGGCCGGAATGCTTAAGACAGGCTCCTGAGACTTGGAGTATCTTTGCCGCGCATGGCAGTTATCCATGACAACTTTGCACTGCGCGACCGGGTGGTCCTGATCACCGGCGGCGCCCGGCGCGTCGGTGCCGAAATTGCGCGCACGCTGCATGCGGCGGGTGCAAATGTCATGATCCACTATCGGTCCTCGGCCGCCGCAGCCCTTGCCTTGGCGGATGAATTCAATCGATTGCGAACTCATTCCGCCGCCATCTTCGCCGTGCATCTGTTGAGCCCGGAGGCGCCGGATAAGCTCATCGCTGCAACGCTGCTCGAATTCGGTCGCTTGGATATTTTGGTCAACAATGCCTCCAGCTTCTATCCGACGCCGGTCGGCCAGATCACGGGGCTGCAGTGGGACGATCTGATGGGGACCAATCTCAAGGCCCCGCTGTTCCTGTCCCAGGCAGCGGCGCCCAGCCTGCGCGCGCAGCAAGGGCTCATCATCAACATGGTCGACATCCACGCCTCGAGGCCCCTGAAGGCGCATCCGGTTTATTGCGCGGCCAAGGCGGGACTGGCGATGTTGACCCGCTCGCTGGCGCGAGAGCTGGGACCCGAGATTCGCGTCAATGGCATCGCACCGGGGCCCGTGCTTTGGCCGGAAGGCGACATGGACGAGGCGCTGAAGCGCGAAATCATCGGCAAGACCGCGCTGAAGCGCCAGGGCACACCGCAGGACATCGCTCGCACGGCGCTGTTCCTGGCCAAGGACGCGCCCTACCTCACGGGACAAATCATCGCCGTGGATGGTGGCCGCAGCATCTAAGAGCCTGCGTGATCCGTGATTGTCGGCCCCACCTCGGCGGTCACTCAATCCCTCTCGCTCGCGGCTACGCGGAACCCTTAAGCAGGCTCCTAGCCTCGCGCGGCTCGCCATGTATCCAAATCCTGGGAACTGCGCTCCAGCACCACCCCGACATCGCGCGAGCTGCGGATGGCGCCGGGCTTGCTCAAGGAGATGCGGACCCATGCAACGGCGAACTCCTCGATGATCAGCATGGCGATGTGCTCGGCGAGGGATTCTACCAGGTGAAAGCTCGATCCTTCGATAAAGGCGAGGACACGCTTCGCCACTTTCTTGTAATTCAACGTGTCGTCGATGGAGTCGGAGAGCGCGGCCCTGCGGATATCGGCGCTGAATTCGATATCGATGATAACGGTTTGTTTGACCTGTCTTTCCCAATCGAATATGCCGACGATGGCCTCGGTTTTCAGCGCATGTATGAATATCTTGTCCAAACGATTTAAACCCCTATGGCCCCGAGTTCCCAATTCGCGCGCGCACCCATATTGAGGCTGCCGCACATCCCCTTGCCCAACCGCATGCATCCCGCCAGGGCAATCATGGCGCCGTTGTCGGTACAGAATTCCGGGCGCGGAAAGAACACCTCGGCGTTCAAGTCGCACACCACGGTGGTGAGCCGGGCGCGCAGACGCCGATTCGCTCCGACCCCGCCGGCGATGACCAGACGTCGATGCCCGGTCACACCCAAGGCCCGCCGGCATTTCTCGGCCAGCGTCTCGACCACGGCGTCCTCGAAACCGCGTGCGACGTCGGCGCGGACGGACGGCGGCAAATCGCGGCCGCGCAAGGCTACTAGGGCAGCGGTCTTCAGGCCACTGAAACTGAAATCCAACCCCGGCCGGTCGAGCATGGGCCGAGGAAACACGAATTGGCCGCTGCGGCCGTTTTCCGCGAGTGCGGCCAGGGCGGCGCCGCCCGGATAGGGAAGCCCGAGCAGCTTGGCGGTCTTGTCGAAGGCCTCTCCCGCGGCGTCGTCCAAGGTCTCGCCCAAGATCCGGTACTCACCCAGCGCCGCGACATCCACGAGTTGGGTATGGCCGCCGGAAACCAGCAATGCCAAGAAGGGGAAGGCGGGCGGGTTGGGCTCGAGCAGGGGCGCCAGCAGATGCCCTTCCAGGTGGTGTATGCCAAGGGCGGGCTTGTCCCAGGCCACACTCAAGGCCGTGGCAAAACCGGCACCCACCAGCAAGGCGCCGATGAGACCGGGTCCTGCCGTGTAGGCCAGCCCGTCGATCGATTCAGGGGTCGATTGGGCGTCCGCCAGCGCCTCGCGCACCAGCGGCAGCAGCCGCCTTACATGGTCCCGGGAGGCGAGTTCCGGCACCACCCCGCCATAGGGCTGGTGCATGGCCACCTGGCTGTAGAGCCGATGTGACAAAAGCCCCCCGATGTCGTCATAAACGGCGACCGCGGTCTCATCGCAAGAACTCTCGATGCCTAAAACGCGCATATTTTTGCCTTTTCCAAGGGCGCACTTTAGAATGCGCCCCCCTGTCGCCGAATGCCGGCGGCCGTGCCATCAACTTTTGAGGTTTGAATGCCCAGCGTTCGTGTTCGTGAGAATGAATATTTTGACGCCGCCCTGCGTCGCTTCAAGCGTGCCTGTGAAAAGGCGGGCGTACTCACCGAGCTGCGGCGCCGTGAATTCTACGAGAAGCCGACCCAAGAGCGTAAGCGGAAAAAGGCCGCGGCCGTAAAAAGGCATTTGAAGCGCCTGTCGCGCGAGAACATGCGCGGCACCGGACAGCAGCCTGCCAGCCCTGCACCGCCCCCGGCCCGGCCGTCCTACTAGGAATCGGCCGCATTTGAGTACTCTCAAAGAGCGCATTACCGACGACATGAAGGCAGCGATGCGCTCCGGCGAGAAGGAGCGGCTCGGCGTGATTCGCATGATCACCTCTGCCATCAAACAGCGTGAAGTCGACGAACGTATCGCGCTGGATGACGCCCAGGTCTTGAGCGTGCTCGAGAAAATGATCAAGCAGCGCAAGGAATCGCTGGTGCAGTTCCAGGCAGGCAACCGCCAGGACTTGGTGGACAAGGAGAACGCGGAAATCACGCTGCTGCAGGCCTACATGCCCTCGCAGCTGAGCAATGCGGAGATCGATGCTCTCATCAATGAGGCGGTCGCTGCCGCCGGCGCCTCGAGCATCAAGGACATGGGCAAGGTCATGGGGCTGATCAAGGCCAAAGCCCAGGGCCGGGCCGATATGGCCTCGGTCGGCGCAAAGATCAAAGCCAAGCTGGGCGGGTAAGCTTCGCCGGCCTGCAGGAGGCTCCAGTATTCCCCGTGGCCGCGAGCGCGACGGATTGCGGATCGGAGGCTGCGCCTTTAGTTATGCTCCCACTCTGACAGGCTCCTTGGTGGCCCTATGACCGGCCGTATTCCAGACGCGTTTCTCGACGAACTCGTTTCGCGTTCGGACATCGTCGACATCATCGCGGCGCGGGTGCCGCTCAAAAAGGCCGGCCGCGAATACAAGGCTTGCTGCCCGTTTCATAACGAGAAATCCCCGTCATTTTCGGTGAGTGCCGAGAAGCAGTTCTACCACTGCTTCGGCTGCGGCGCGCACGGCACGGTCATCGGCTTTCTCATGCAGTACGAGAAAATGGAATTCCTCGATGCGGTGGCGGATCTGGCGCAGCGCGCGGGACTTGAACTGCCGCGAGAAGCGCAGGCGCCGCGCGATAGCGGCAGCGCCGACTTGCATGAGCTCATGCAGCAGGCGGCGCGCTTCTTCGAACAGAATCTTGCCGATAATCCGCGCGCGCAAGCCTACGTGCGGCGGCGCGGACTCGAGGCGAAAATCGGCACCCGGTTCGGCTTAGGCTACGCACCCGATGCCTGGGAAGCGCTTCTCAAGCGCTTTGGCACGAACGAAGAGGAGCGGCGCCGGTTATTTCAGGTAGGCCTCGTGCTCGAGCGTAGCGGTGGCGGTGGCGAACGAACCGGAGGCTTCTACGACCGGTTCCGCGACCGCTTGATGTTCCCGATCCGCGACTCGCGCGGGCGCGTCATCGGCTTCGGCGGCCGCGTCATCGACCAGGGCGAGCCGAAATACATGAACTCGCCTGAAACGCCGCTGTTTCACAAGGGCCGCGAGCTCTACGGCCTGTACGAGGCGCGGCAGGCGCGCGGCGACTTCAAGCGATTGCTGATCGTCGAAGGCTATATGGATGTGGTCCGGTTGCACCAGGCCGGCATTACCTATGCGGTCGCCACGCTGGGAACGGCGACCACGCAGGAACACCTGAACAAGATCTTCCGCCAGACTCACGAAGTGGTGTTCTGCTTCGACGGGGATCGCGCCGGACTCAAGGCGGCATGGCGGGCGCTGGAAAATGCGCTGCCCCTGGCGCGCGACGGACGGGAGATCAAGTTCATGTTCCTGCCGGAGGGCCATGACCCGGATACCCTGGTCGCCGACGAGGGTGCTGAGGCATTCGAGAGCCGGATCAAGGACGCCCTGCCGCTCTCGGAGTACCTGGTGCAGCAGCTTATTGCCGAGGTTGACTTGGACCACGTCGACGGACGCGCCAAGCTGAAGGCCCTTGCCGGACCGCTGTTTGGCCGCATGCCGGAGGGCATTTACCGGGAAATGCTGGCCGACCGGCTGGCCTCAAGGGTGGGGATGCCGGCCAATAAGCTGAAGGAGTTCTTCACGGCCGGCCAACCTAAGCGAGCGGGTAGTCCGCCGGAACTACCGGCACGGCAGCGCGGTCGTATCAGTGTCGGGCGGGGCAATCTGCTGACTCAGGCCATCACGCTGGTGCTGCATCACCCGGCGGCCGCCGGGGTCATCGAGGACCCTGAATTGCTCGGCAGCTTAAATAAGGCCGGTGTTTCAGTGCTCAAGGAGCTGCTGGAACAGGCCGCGACGGCCGCCTCGGCCAGCACCGCAACGCTTCTCGAACGATGGCGCGACCGCCCGGAGCATGCGCGCTTAACCCAATTGGCCATGCTGGACCCCCTGGTGGCCGATACCCCGGCAGCGGCCAAAGAGCTGAAAATGGCGGTCGAGAAATTGCTCCAGGAGTACGGTCCGGGCCGCCGAATGGACGAATTGCTGAAAAAAGCACAGGAATTGGGCTTGAATTACGAGGAAAAGGCCGAATTAAGCAGCTTACTCAAGTCCAAAGGGCGGCCCTAAGGCGCCCACTTAAATCGCAGCATGAGTGGCTACGGAATGCCCAAAATCGTATACTGCTCGGCTTGCATTTTAAAACGTTCAGCATTTTCCAGAGGCGTCCACCTTGATCAAAAAAGCGCCGGCAGGCACAGCGACTCAAATCGCCGATGAGCGTCAGTCGCAGTTAAAACTCTTGATCGCGCGCGGCAAGGAGCAAGGTTACCTCACCTACGCTGAAGTCAACGATCATCTGCCCAGCGAAATCGTCGATCCCGAACAGATCGAAGACATCGTCAACATGATCAACGATATGGGTATCCCGGTGTATGAAAAGGCACCGGACGCCGAATCCCTGCTGCTCACCGATGCGACGGCCGCTCCGGATGAAGAAGCGGTGGAAGAAGCCACCGCGGCCCTCGCCAATCTCGATGCCGAATTCGGACGCACCACCGACCCGGTTCGCATGTACATGCGCGAAATGGGGACCGTCGAACTGTTGACGCGCGAGGGCGAAATTCGCATCGCCAAGCGCATCGAAGAAGGCCTGGAAGCGGTCAAGATCGCCCTCGGCAGCTACCCCGGCACCTACGATTTATTGTTGCGGCATTACGAGACGGTGAAGGCGGGACAGATGCGACTGGTCGACGTCATCGTCGGCTTCGTCGATCCGAACGCACCCGACGAAATTGCGCAGCCGCAGAATCCCAAGATGATGGCGCTGGAGCGCGAAGAAGCGGCCAACGACGACGACGAAGCCGATGGCGAGGAAGACGAGGAGGCCATCGATACCGGCCCGGATCCCGAGGAAGCCGCCAAGCGCTTCAGCTCGATCGCCAAGGCGCACCATCAGTTCTTGAATGCGCTCGACAAGCTCGGATCGAAGGATCCGAAGACCTTGAAGATTCGCAAGAAGCTCTGCGGCGAATTGATGGAACTCAAGCTCTCGCCCAAGATGTTCGATCAGCTGATCGACAACCTGCGCCAGCACGTGACCGAAGTGCGCCTCCTGGAGAAGGAGATCATGTTCCTGTGCATCAAACAGGCCGGCATGCCGCGCAAGGATTTCATCTCGACTTTCCCGAAGAATGAGACCAGTACGCGTTGGCTCGACAAGCACATCAAGGCGAAGAAGCGCTACTCGGCGCCGCTGGCAAAATTCAAGGACGAGATCGAGCGGCGCCAGAACAAGCTTAAGGAGCTGGAGGGCCTGTTTCACGTCCTGATCAACGAGATCAAGGAAATCAACCGTGAGGTTTCCATCGGCGAGGCCAAGGCGCGGCGCGCCAAGAAGGAGATGGTCGAGGCCAACCTGCGCTTGGTGATTTCGATCGCCAAGAAGTACACGAACCGCGGCCTGCAATTCCTGGATCTCATCCAGGAGGGCAACATCGGCTTGATGAAGGCGGTCGACAAATTCGAATATCGGCGCGGTTATAAATTCTCGACCTACGCGACGTGGTGGATTCGCCAGGCGATCACCCGCTCGATCGCCGATCAGGCGCGCACCATCCGCATCCCGGTGCACATGATCGAGACCATCAACAAGCTGAATCGCATTTCCCGGCAGATGCTGCAGGAAATGGGCCGCGAGCCCACACCGGAGGAGCTTGCGGTGCGCATGGAGATGCCCGAGGACAAGGTGCGCAAGGTCTTGAAGATCGCCAAAGAGCCGATCTCGATGGAGACACCGATCGGCGACGACGAGGATTCGCACTTGGGCGACTTCATCGAGGATACCTCGGTATCATCGCCCATCGATTCGGCCACCACGGAGTCCTTGCGCGAAACCACGCATTCGGTGCTCGCGCAGCTCACGCCGCGGGAAGCGAAAGTTTTGCGCATGCGCTTCGGCATCGACATGAACACCGACCACACGCTCGAAGAGGTGGGTAAGCAGTTCGATGTCACCCGCGAGCGGATTCGTCAGATAGAGGCCAAGGCGCTGCGCAAGCTGCGGCACCCGAGCCGCAGCGAGCAGTTGCGCAGCTTCCTGATGGATGACTGAGTGCGAGAGATCCCGGCGCTTGAGCCGATCGCCGCGCTGAGTCAATCAGGCGCTTCTGCCGAGCGCGGCGTTTGAGAGCGAGTAAGGGCCCCACGGGGCCCTTACTTTTATTGGTATCCCGTCCTTGGCCAGTGGCGAAGGACAGGTTCACTCTTCGACGTCTTATCCGGGGATGACTTCCAGCGTCAGATGCCGCTCGCTATTGAGCGAATTGGCCACCAGGCAGCTGGTTTCTGCCTTTTCCAATAATTTCTTCGCCCGTTCCACGTCCGCGCCGTCGGCGATGTGCAGGATGGCGTGGGTATCGAAGCGCGTGAATCGCATCTTGCCGTCTACGCGGTCCAGGGTCCCTTGGGTACGCGCCTCGAGGCGCAACCAGGAGTATTTGGACGCCGCTGCGATCGCTCGAAAGCCCAGGACGAAGCAATCCGCCACCGCCGCGGTGAGCAGCCCTTCAGGGGACCATTGATTGCCCGGGCCATCGAATTCCTTGGGCGGGGAAGATTCGATGATTCTGACCCCCTCGGTGGAGAGCGGCACGTCGCCGTCGGGTCGAATGGATGCGTTGACCGTGTAGTGATGCGGGAAGGGATGCATGAGAACTCCGGGAGTACGAGTAAGAATTAGGTAGGGCTTAGGAAGGTATCTAGGATTCGTGGACGTGGACGGTTGGTGGCACGGCGAACAGCTTGAGTTCCGGACTGTGATCGACCAGACGTATGGTGCGCTCGAATTTCAGTCCGATCTTCTCCAACACCGCAATGGACTGCGCATTGTCGGGCGCGGTGATGGCAAGGATGCGGTCGAGATTGAGCACTGTCTTGGCATGATCGAGGACGGCGGCGGCGGATTCTACCGCGTAACCTCTCGACCAGTAGCGCGAGAGGAAGGCAAATCCCACGTCCGGATCATCCAGGCCTGGGCGCTTGACCAAGCCGCAGATTCCAATCGGCGTCCCGGCGGGTTCGCCGTTCTGCGCATTGGCGCGCAGGCAGGTGGCATACAGACCAAAGCCGTGGCGCGCATAACTGTCCATGGGTCCCTGCAAGATGTAGTCGCGGGCGTCGGCGAGCGTTCTGACACCCTTGTCGCCGATGAAGCGCATGAAGCCGGCTTCGTTCAGCAGCTCCAAGATGAAAGGGGCATCGCCGAAATCGAGTTCGCGCAGGCTCATGCGCGCGGTTTGAATGACGCTCACGGGCAACTTCATCGGGCAGACGGTGTTCCAGACCCTGCTTCCCAGGCGGCGAGCATGGCGGCAATTTCGTGCGAGTCCGCGTCGTCGGCATCCTGCAAATTCCGTATCACGCCTTGCCTGTCGGCCGGGGGACGGTTCTGACTGACCTTCCATTTGCCGATCAGGCTCGAGATCGACAATTCGAAGCCGACGATGAGATTCAGCATTTTGTCGATATAGTCCGCCGGCGCATCGTCGATCTTCCAGGGCTGTGAACGCGGCTGCTCGTGATGTTCGGTCAATCCGGCCACCAAGCTTCGCAGCCATTTCACATCCTCGATGAAACGCAGCGTGCCGGCGGCATGTACCACGGCGTAGTCCCAGGTTGGAACGACTTCACCGGTTTCGGCTTTGGACGGATAGAACGAGGGGGAAATATAGACCTGCGGGCCATGGAAGATCGCCAGCGCCTGAGCGCCGCGATAGTCACGCCACAAGGGATTCGCGCGTGCAATGTGGCCGCGCAGGGTTCCGAGCGGTGCGGGCTCATCCAGTGTTTGCATCGGCAGATGATTGGCGATAATCCCTGAATCGCCCTGCGTCACCAGCGTAGCCAGCGGCCGGGCCCGCATAAGAGCATGCAGCACTTGGGTCCTGGTCTCGTTGAATTGGGCAGGCAGGTACAAAAGCCATCCTCTTGGCGGTGTCGGAGAGTCAGCCTAATGGTTCGGGGCGCCGGCGGCGAGCGAATTTGTCTTTTGACTACCCGTCATGACTTGTTCGCTGCTGTTCTGCGATTGGGGCCCCGGGAAAGGCCCCATAAGCCTGTCTATGTACTCTCGCTCGCGGCCCCGAGGAATACTTGAGAAGGCTCGTGGGATATGTCATAGGTGCAGAATCCTGCCAACTTCTCGACGGGGCCTCAGCTGGGCTTGACAACGGATTTGGCGGGCGCCGATGATTTCCGCATGTGCCGAAGCATCAAAACGCTGTTTAATTTTGATCCGCCGGTAACCGACGACGAGATCCGTGCTGCCTCGCTGCAATTCGTGCGAAAGCTGAGCGGCTTTCACAGCCCTTCCAAGTCCAATGAAGCCGCGTTCGTGGCCGCTATCGATGAAATCGAGGCCGCCTCGAAGAGGCTTCTTTATTCGCTGCAAACCCATGCGCCGGCGAGAAACCGGGAGGAAGAAGCGGCTAAAGCGAAAGCGCGCGCCGCACTGCGGTTTACCCGAGTAAGCTAGTTCCATCCTACATGGGCGTGCAAGGCGGGCTTACACCCTGGGCGGGCAAATGGCGGGCAGATCGAGCGAGACCGAGGTACTGATCGCCGGCGCCGGACCAACCGGCTTGGTACTGGCGCTATGGCTCACCCAGCTGGGCGTGCGCGTCAAGCTGATCGACAAGGCTCCGCAGGCCGGTACCACCTCGCGCGCGCTGGCGGTTCAGGCGCGAACGCTGGAGTTTTATCAACAGGTAGGGCTGTCGCAGGCCATCGTGGATCGCGGCCATCGGGTGTCCGCCATCAACCTGTGGGTAAAGGGAACGGGCACCGCGCGAGTACCGCTCGGAAACTTGGGCGAGGGGGTGACTCCCTTTGCCTTCCCCATGATTTTCCCGCAAGACGAGCATGAGCGGCTGTTGATCTCGCGCCTGCAAGAACTCGGAGTAGAGGTTGAGCGGCCGGTGGAACTCATCGGCTTTGAAGAAGCCGGCGGTCAAATTCGCGCCACGCTGTCCGCGGCCGGATCTCATGAAACTTGCATCAGTAGCTACCTCGCCGGCTGCGACGGCGCACGCTCGAAAGTTCGCGAAGTGCTCAATACCGATTTTCCGGGCGGCACCTACCATCATCTTTTCTATGTCGCGGACGTCGAAGCGGCCGGTCCGCCCGTCAACGGCGAACTGCACGTCGACCTCGAGGACAGCGATTTCCTCGCGGTGTTCCCGCTGGCGGATACGGGGCACGCACGATTGATCGGCACGGTACGCGACACCATTGCAAAGGATCATGAGCCTCTTGAGTTCGGCGATGTGAGCGAGCGCGCCATGCAGAATTTGGGTGTGAACATCAAGCAGGTGAATTGGTTTTCGACCTACCGGGTGCATCACCGGGTCGCGAACAGTTTCCGTCGCGGGCGAACGTTCTTGCTGGGCGATGCCGCCCATATCCACAGTCCGGTGGGCGGCCAGGGAATGAATACCGGCATCGGCGATTCCGTGAACCTCGCCTGGAAATTGGCGGCTTCCCTCAAAGATCCATCAAGCGCGGGATTGTTGGAAAGCTACGAACCGGAGCGAATAGCCTTTGCCCGGCGGTTGGCGGCGACGACGGATCGCGCGTTCAAAGCCGTGGTCAATCCCGGTGCGATGGCGCGATGGCTGCGTACCAAAGTCATTCCGGCCGTGGCCCCGTCCCTGTTCCGCATTCCATCGGTGCGCAGGGCTGCGTTTCGCACCGTCTCCCAAACCGCCGTGAATTACCGGGGAAGTCCATTGAGCTGTGGCGTGGCGGGCAAGGTCCACGGCGGCGATCGGCTACCCTGGGTGGGAGTCAACTTCGCACCCCTGAGTTCTCTGGATTGGCAGATTCACGTCTATGGCGGTGCCGGCGCAGCCCTCGAGGCCCTATCCCAGCGTCATCGAATCCCGCTCCATGTCTTCCCATGGCAGGCATCCATGGAGGCCGCCGGACTCAAGCGCAATGCGGTGTATCTGGTGCGTCCCGATGGCTACGTGGCATTGGCGAGTACGGAGGGGGGCGACGGCGGCATTGCCGCCTATCTGGCCGAGAAGAGAATCAAGGCATTGAGGTGAATCCGCGGTTGTCTGTGGCCCCGGCCTGCGGCGCGATGGGGCCCGCTGGCCATGGGACCTGCTAGAGTCGCGATCCATGGATACACCGGAGAAGACCCATGCTTAAGGCGCTTGAGGCAGTGCGGCCGTTGACGTTGAGCGACATGCAGGAGGCGCGCCGCAGAATCGCCGGCAGCATCGTGCGCACGCCGCTGGTGCGGTTGGACTTGGGCCCCGACTTTCCCGATATCCGCCTCAAGCTCGAAAATCTTCAAGCCACGAACTCCTACAAGCTGCGCGGCGCGGTGAATGCCGTTGCCATGTTGTCCGAGTCCGAACGGCAGCTCGGTGTGTGGACCATCAGTGCCGGCAATGCCGGTCAGGGCATCGCCTACGCCGCCAGGCGAGCCGGCGTTCCCTGCACGGTGGTCGCGATTGAGACCGCGCCGACCGCCAAGATCGACCGGATGCGGGCCCTCGGAGCGAAACTGGTGCCGGTGCCCTACGAGGCCGCGTGGCGCGCGCTCGGCGATCGCGCGTACCCTGGAGTAACCGGCACCTTCGTGCATCCCTTCGATGACCAGAACTTCATCGCAGGCCACAGCACCATGGGTTTCGAGATCCTTGAAGACGCGCCCGATACGGTCGCCGTGATTGCCGCCATCGGCGGCGGCGGACTCATTACCGGCGTGGGCAGTGCCTTGAAGGCCTTGAAACCGACGATCAAGGTTTGGGGCGTGGAACCCGAAACCGCGGCGCCGACCGCGCTGTCGCTTGCCGTGGGATCGCCGCAGGCCTTCAAGGATTGGAAGGCTTCGTTCGTAGACGGCGCTGGCGGTCAGAGCCTGTTCCCGCGCATGTGGGAGCGTCTGAAACCTGTGGTTGACGGCTCGATCGTCGTCAGCCTGGAGCAGACCCGGGCAGCGATGCGCATGCTGGCGGAGAAGGCACGAGTCATTGCGGAAGGTGCGGGATCGTTGTCGCTGGCCGCGGCACTCACCGGAAAGGCCGGCGCGGGACCCATCGTCGCGGTTGTTTCCGGCGGCAACATCGACTTGCCCAAGTTTTGCGATCTGGTGTCCTCGCCCGCGCACTGATATTCACCCTGGCCCCGGGAAAATACCCCCTGAGATATTTCGAATGCCGTCCGCGACACGAAGGGTCCGTTCAACCACACCCAGCAGTGGATCATCGACGGTCAACTGGTTCTTGCCAAGCAGCTTGTCGGAGAGTGAACGATTTTTCCGTACCTGAATAGTCCACGCGATCTCTGCGTCGGTGACCTGAGCGTCACCACTGGCCACGACCATATATGACGCACCTCCGCCGCGCACCTCGACGAGCCACCCAAAGTCTTCTGGAGCGGCCTCCGTGACCTGGTAGTGCGCAGCAATCAACGCCGTTCTGAGCCAGGCGAGGACACTCTCGCCCGCTATAGGGTTTATCGGATTCGGCGATTCCTTTGAGACGTCGAACTTTGCGCTACTGAAGGCAAGGAGATAAGGCATGAAGGACGTCTAACGATGAGATTGAGCGACGCGGGAATGCGCTGCGACCCGACGAAGCTGATTTATCTCAATCATCGATCCCCTCATTGGCTCACCGAAGCTGCTACCCCGTGATCGCTCGAACCGATTGTTAGGCGAGTTCACGCAAAGTGGAATTGGACCGCGCTAGAGTCGTGGCATCTGCCGGATTTCCCACCATAAGCGCCGAATCCGGCAACCAACGTATCACTCCCGTGCGCAACAACATTATTCCATCGGGGTAGCGAACCGCGCGCGGGTATGCGGTCCAGGCCCACTTGCCCTCGACGTGGCGTCCACTACCAACCAATCCGTCTGCCGACATTGTAAATGTCACATCAGTTCCGAAATCGGCCCGATATCTAAAACGTTGGAATATACCCCACCTCGTAGCAGCGATGCCGCCGAAGAATGCTAGGGCGCCTAGAGCGAGCGCGACAGGTCCCTTAATCTCAAACGGTGAATCGATGCCTAGAACAAACACACCGCTGACGGTCAGCGCCAGGATTCCAAATTGGATCCGCAAATGAAACAAGAAGGGTCGCTGCCGATAGTACCGCTCGATAACGGTTCGATAGTAAGCCGCGTCAATAGTGAATTTGTAGGTGACCTGCATTTCGCCTAACGATAAGGTTGAGCGACGCGCCTGCGCAGCGCCAAGCGAAGATGCTTTATCCCGATCATCAATCTCCTCCTTGGCCCGCCGAAGACGCGGCCCGCGATCGCTCGAACCGATTGTTAGAGGACGCACGGCGCAGCACCCAAGCGAGAAATGGAACCGCGACTACAAGCTTGATTTGGTCGGTTACGAAAAATACGGGGTGACCGCTCCAAACAATCGGCCAGATGCTCGGCGCCAATGAAGGTGCGACCGCTGCGACGGTGGCGAGTGAAGCCCCGATGAGCCCCAATAGGACGGCATCCTTCCGAGCAATAGTCACCGCTGCGATGCCGATTGGAAGAGCCGCCAAGAGAACGGCCGCGGTATGCAATGTGACCAGACACGTAACAGCAGCAACATGCCTACTTGAGAACACATCGAACCACCAGCTCGGCCAATGATGCGCAGCCATCCAACCAATGAGATAGATCAGAAGATAGAAGTACCCGGCGGCTAGAACCAGCGCGGCCAGGGAGAATCGAATTCGCGCGGTGAGCGTCATTTCACGTTCTCTAACGATGAGGCTAAGCGGCGCGGGGCTTCGCCGACGACAAACGAAAGTGATTTATCCGGATCATCGATCCTCCCCTTTGCCCAACGAAGACGCAACCCGCATTCGCTCGAATCGATTGTTAGATTCTTGCGCCACGGCTCAAAGAAAAACAGCCCAGCAGGTGACTCCAAACAAAACCATCAGTGCCGCCAAGATCCACAAGGAACGCATCCATACCTTTCGCGAACGTTCGGGGTTACTCCAACCACCCGGAGCATCGTCATCTAGAGTAATGAGATGACCAAGAAAAGCCCAACCGGTCAAGACAAGCGCTGGAGATCCTAGGGGCACCACGAGCTGAGGCCTGCCGAACAGGCGCGCGCCGACCGAACAGAGCAAAGACAGTATTAGTACTCCAACTACGATCCACGGCCAAGCGCGACTGCTGATCATGGAATCTAACGATGAGGTTGAGCGACGCGGGATTGCGTCGGCATCCACCGAAGCTGATTTCTCCAGATCATCGACTCCCTCCTTTGCTCACCGAAGACTCCACCCGCGCGGTCGCATCGAACCAATTGTTAGATGCTATTTGATACGCACGATAGCACCGTTGGATTTGCATATCTCAATGCCCATGCGCTTGACTTGGAGACGCTTCGTCAAATCGATTGTCGGATCATAGATAGCGTTATCAAAGGTGACTGACCGACCTATCGTCCAAGTCGGTTGTAGATGCCGGAAGTTTCGCCTGAAAGAGGTTGTCGGGTAAATGTGTCTGAAAAAAAGCGGCGGCCAATTGTTCCGCTAATTTGGCCGAGACCAAGGGGCCCTTGAAAATTCTGGAGCATTATGGAGATATCCCCAATCATCGACTCTCTCCTTGATTCACCGAAGGCGCGACCCGCGATCGCTCAAACCGATTGTTAGGTCCGATTTGGCACGGCCATTAAATGCATATACAATAAATACCCTTATGACCTATGACCCGGCAAAACGTCGGTCAAACAAGCGCAAGCACAATATTGACTTGGCCGATTGCGAGGTGGCTTTCGACGCCCCGATGCTTACGCGTGAGGATGCCAGTCAGGACTATGGTGAGCAACGGTTGATTAGCTTGGGCTGGTTAAAAGGTCGGGTCGTTGTGCTGGTATGGACGGATCGCGAAGACGGTCCCCGATTGATTTCGTGTAGAGAGGCAAACCCACATGAGCAAGAAGCGTACTTCCGGGAATACCCGAAAATCTGAGTTGCCGTACAACCCGAATGATCGCGACGAGGTGCTGTCATTTTGGAAGGAAGCGACAACCCACCGCGGCGTCGCCGAGCTGCGTGCAAAGCGCGGGCGGCCAGCCAAGAACCCCAGTGAGCGAAAGGAACAGATCGCGCTGCGGTTGGATGCTGATGTCTTGGCCTGGTACCGAGCGCAGGGTAGTCGATGGCAGACACGAATGAATGCGGTGCTCAAGGCATTCCGCGACGCATCAGTCTGAGGTGAGTTAGATAGGACCTAACGATAAGGTTGAGCGACGCGAGGTTGCGCTGCCATCAATCGAAGCTGATTTACCCAGATCATCGATCTCCTCCATGGCTCATCGAAGATGCGACCCGTGTTCGCTCGAACCGATTGTTAGCTACTGGCTTATTGAGCAGGTGCGCAGCTGTATTCGAAGGCTTGATTGCCTGAGGACACTGCGGAGCAAAGGTACACCCTTCCCTTGCAGGTGGCGTTCCACGTTCCAACGCCGCTTAACTCTACGTTCGAATTGTAAATTTCATTTTCGCTGGGCAGGCACCCGGTATGGCCTGCACTCGCCAGTTGAAGGTTGTTCTTTATAGCAGACAACTTTGCAGGGGCAGATAAAGATACACAACCGGGAATTGCTGCCAGAATAATCAAGACCGCTGCGGTAGAGCGAAGGTAGTACGCGAACATTCAAGGCTCCTATTTAAACGTGGTAGCTAACGATGAGGTTGAGCGACGCGGGGTTTTTCCAGCGTCAAACAAAGGCACTTTATCCCAATCATCCACCCCTCCTTAGCTCACCGAAGGCGCGGTCCGCGATCGCTCGAACCGATGGTTAGAGGAGCGGCGCGAAGAGCCCAGGCGGTCGCAGGGACGGCGACAATGAGCTTGATTTGGTCGGTGATGAAAAATACAGGGTGACTGTTCCAGATTAGCGGCCAAACGGTGGAATCGAGCGAAGGAACCACAGCCACGACAGTCGCGAGTGCGGCGACGGTTAACCCCAACAGTACAGCTTCTCTGCGCGCAATGACCACCGTGACGACCGCGACCGGAAGAGCCGCGAGCAAAACGGCGGCGGTATGAAGTACGACCAACCAGGCGACCACAGCAAAGTGCCGGGTCGGAAAGACGCCAAGCCACCACGCAGGACGTTCGTGCACGCTTGTCCAGCCGACGAGAAAGACGAGCGAATAGTAATACACCGCGGCGAGGACCCCCGCGGCTAGAGAAAAGCGAATCCGAGCGGTGACAGGCATTTTCACGTCCGCTAACGATGAGGTTGAGCGACGCGGGGCTTCGCCAGCGTCAAACGAAGGCACTTTATTCCAATCATCAATCCACTCCTTGGCTCACCGAATCTGCCCACACCCGCGATCGCTCGAACCGATTGTTAGGAGTCGCCAACCGAAGCCGATTGATCAATGTCCGCCACCACCGCCATCACCCCCGTGCCCGACATCACCCCAACCCTCACCGTGGCCACCATGGTGACCACCAAAACCTTCCGACATGGGGCCAGTGCCAGGGAGATCCGCGTTGGCCACCGAGTCGGACGCAAACCCGAGCTTGTGGTCGTAACGAGCGCCCCTCAGCACGGCGATGACGATGATAGAGCCGACACACGGCACAATCCAAACTAAAGCAAGTTGGAGCGCCTTTTGTAAAGGAGTTTCAAAATCGGAACGAACGAGCATTACCGTGGCGACGAGGTTCAGCAGAACCACCAAGGCGAGGACAACCGAAGCTACCACGGTGGTCATACTCACGACTCCTAACGATGAGGTTGAGCGACGCGCGGCTGCGTCGATGCCAAACGAAATTGGTTTGTCCAGATCATCAACGTCCTCCGTGGCTCGCCGAAGATCATACCCCCGCGATTGCTCCAACCGATTGTTAGACCCGCGAGCGCGGAACGCGAGATCTCAGTCTGCAGTGTCGGTTGGGCTTGCCCACTCGGCATCGAACCCAGATCTAATTCTAGCAAGCGTCGCGGCGCGATCATGGCCCTCCCGCGCGTACGCTTCGGCGGCGTGGTGTGCGACGTCTACAAGCAGCAGGCCCCAGGCCGCCGCATCCTTCCACGTGGTTTTCAGCGTCAACTGTTGCGCCTGTCCCGGCGCTGCCCAAACCCTCAATACCTCTACGGCGCGCGGATTGCCCTCAGCGGCTGGAGGCACTGGTAGAGCGTTTGGCGGGGTTCGCTTCCCGAACATATGCGTTACCTTTAATTTGTGGGTCTAACGATAAGGTTGAGCGACGCGCCGGTGCGCCGACATAAGACGAAGGCACTTGATCCCAATCATCGACTCCCTCCTTGGCTCACCGAAGAGGCGACCCCGCGATCGCTCCAACCGATTGTTAGGCGGCGACCTCGACATATTCGACGCGGCTGGACGGAGGGGGAATAGGATCGCCGTCTTCGCGCAGCCCATCCAGATGAAATTCTATAGCCTCGCGAATCGCCTGCTCCGTCGCGGCCAAAGTCTCACCCGTAGCAATACATCCCGGAAGATCAGGGACATACGCGGAATAGTTGCCACCTGCATTTTCAATGACTATCGCGTAGCGCATGTACGGGACCCCTATTTTTTCAGTCCAGACTGCTTCAGGATACTGTTCAAAGTGCCTGGTGCCAAATCGTCGCTAGGTTTGCCCGCAACGGTGGCCCGACCGGGCTTACTGGGATGCTTAAACTGGCGATGACTTCCCCGCGTGCATACAAGGTACCACCCATCGGCGGCCAACATTCGCAATATGTCTGAAACCTTCATGGACGAAGCGGATTACACCGAGAGTTTAAAGACGCCTAACGATAAGGTTGAGCGACGCGGGGAGCGGCGATGCGAAACGAAGGCAGTTTATCCTGGTCATCGACTCCCTCCTTGTCTCATCGCAGATGCGGCCCCGTGATCGCTCGAACCGATTGTTAGGCGTCTCACGACTCGGACACACAGTTAAGCCGCATTCATTTCTCCTGGAATAGGCCAGCACTGCAGGTCGCCAAGACCTCATCGCTCGATTTAGGGTCAGCGTCCAGGAAGAGAACAGAACACTCTGCGTCTGAAGGCACCGGAATCTCGGAGTCACGACCCACGACAACTATACCTGTGGCGGGAATATCAGAGGGCTTGAGCCAAGTTCTCGCGACATATATGCCCGAGATTTGACGCATTCCCGCCTTCGCGTGCGAATAATAGTAGCGCACGTACTCTCTGAGCGTGGCTGCGCCGTGAGGCAACCTTACCGTTCCCTCAATTTTGCGAATTTCGGTACCTGTTGGCCTGGCAAGTACTTCTTGTGCCATCGCGGTTGAGCAAAGACAACAACCTAGGGAGAGGACGAATAACGCCGCGCGGAGCGATGTGGCCCACATAAAATGTCGCCTAACAGTAAGGCTGAGCGACGCGGGATTGCGCCGGCATCAAACGAAGCTGCTTTATCCCAATCATCGACTTCCCTCGTTGATCGACCGAAGCTGCGCCCACCCGCGATCGCTCGAACCGGGATTACTTAGAGAAAACCAGAAGAATCGACCCTGTTAGAGAAACCCAGAGGAAATACGCTGGATTTGTAAGCATTCCGCTTGAGCTTACCCTTGAAAGTCGACCTTCCGGACTTTCGCTGCTCGAGCCGATCAAAGTCCTGTCAGATCAACAGCTCCGGCACTGGCTTTCTCTAACGACCCCAAATCTCTGGTTTTCTCTAAGTAATGCCGCTCGAACCGATTGTTAGAGCACTCACTGGCGTGCCCCGGTGGCATATAGATGGTCTACGCAATATACCGTTCCTCGAACCTGCATTTTGGCACATCCCTTCCAAAGACAAATCGCAGTCGTAGGTCCACCTCGAGATTCGAGCAGAAACTGCTTTCGGGCTGGTTCCGTGTCAAATTGCTCCCAGAGTTCCTCACAGGGCACCCGTACCGCTATCTGCGCTTGATACTTATCGGGAACGTCAACAGACCACAATTGGCCGCATTCCGCACAGCGACGTAGATCCCTCCAGATGCCGCTGGCGACAAAATGGAACTGAGCCACGACATTTGCCATTTTCCCGGCGTCGAAGGTGGTACCGAGGGAAGCACATAGGCACATCAATCAAGGGCTCTAACGATGAGGTTGAGCGACGCGGGGTTTCGCCAGCATCAAACGAAGGCAGTTTATCCCAATCATCGATTCCCTCCTTGGCTCACCGAAGCCTCAAACCCCGCGATCGCTCGAATGATGGGATGGACTCCTCCCGATTTGTTTTCGGCATCATATGTGCCAGCTGGCCTGATGTGGTGTCGGAGTCAGCGCAACCCGGAAGGAGTCCGACATGAATGCTACGACCGTTGCGGTGGATTTGGCAAAGAGCGTGTTCGAAGTCGCTATCGCCGATCAGAACTGGAAAGTGATTGATCGAGCAAGGCTGAGCAGACCCCAGTTTGAGCGCTGGTTTCATAACCGCGCCGTCGGATTGGTGGTCATGGAAGCGTGTGGGTCTGCCCATTTCTGGGCGCGACAACTGCAAGGCTTGGGTATCGAGGTCAAACTGCTGCCTCCCAAATACGTCCGTGCTTATGTGAAGCGCAACAAAACCGATGCAGCCGACGCCGCCGCCTTGTTAGAGGCAGCGCGCTGTGCGGATATCGTGCCCGTTCGGGTGAAGAGTGTCGAGCAACAGGCGCTACAAAGCCTGCATCGGGTGCGCTCAGCCTGGATGGCTACCCGGACCTCCCGGATTAATGGTCTGCGTGGCTTCTGCCGCGAGTTCGGCATCACGATAGCTGTTGGCTCGCGCTTGGGCGTCGAGCAGATCTCTCGAGTGCTCGTCGATTCGTCTACCGCCGTGCCGGCGATGTTGCGCGACACGCTGAAGCTCCTGATCGATGAGATTCGTTTGCTCGAAGCACGGATCGCGCAGCTCGAGCGTGAACTTACCGCCGCTGCGAAGGCATCTGCAGCGTGCGAGAGACTGCTATCAGTTCCAGGCGTCGGACTGCTCACTGCCACGGCGATGGTGGCCGCCACCGGCGGCTCCGTGAGCCACTTCAAGGATGCGCGCCATTTCTCATCCTGGTTCGGGCTGACGCCAAAAGAGCATTCCTCCGGCTCGACTCGACACTTGGGCCGCATCAGCAAACGCGGCGATCGATATTTGCGCATGCTGCTGACTCACGGCGCCAGATCCGTCCTCCGCGCGGCAACCGTCGCACAGCGTTGCGGAAGGCCCCTCGATCCGCTTCGACAGTGGGGACTGAACGTGCAGAGCCGTTCGAACCACAACAAGGCCACCTGCGCGCTCGCCAATAAGCTCGCGCGCATCTGCTTCGCGACGCTCAGAGATCAGGAGCCATATGAGAAAACGAACATGCTGAAGAAGGTAGAACGCCAGGCATACCCAATGCCAGCCTGAACACTTGCCCCACCCATCGCTTGCACGGAGATAGATCGCCCATCATGGCCATTCGGGTTCACCTCAGACCACTCGACGCCGATAACTTTCGTGGCAGCTTGCCTGCCGCTCGCAACGATTGGCGCAGTGGTCACGCAGATTCCATGTCGGCACGGGACAACACGATCCCACATCAGATGCCGGATATACGACTGCAAGCAAAGCCCGCTCGGCTATTCAAAATCGATCTACTCTCCTACTTGCGGGAGGAGTCCATATACCGATTGTTAGGAGCCATTCCGACTACCCACAGGCCCTTGAACCGGCGCTGCTTCAGGCCAATCGCTCATCGACCTTTCGAATTCCGTTGCGATTGTTTTCCAATCGTAGTTCTCAGCATACTGAAAAAGATAAATGGGCACTTCATCCGGCTTGGAGTCTTTAACACCGCCGTCCCAAATTCGCTTATCAGCAAATAGCCAAAGCCCACTTGGGCTGCAAAGATGGACGTTTATCATGCGTAAGCCAGGCTCATTCACGCTGGTGTCGAAGAACTCAAGCTTGTGAAGTTCACCAAATGCCTTAAACCTTTGCGCTAGTTGAGGCCACTGTGACTGAAGCGCACGTATATGCATAGTGAACTTGGGCGCCGCACCATCGAGCTTTTTGGCGAAGTTGCCTCCATAACATGCCTCGACGAACCCCGCCGGCGGTGGATATGCCGGGCCGCAGGCGCAGAGACCGAGTGCCAGAGACATTCCGATGAGGTATGAAGCTGAGCGCGACATTTCCATGGCACCTAACGATGAGGTTGAGCGACGCGCCCGCGCGGCGCTAAACGAAGATGCTTTATCCCGATCATCAATCCCCTCCTCGGCCCACCGAAGATGCAACACCGCGATCGCTCGAACCGATTGTTAGCGGACATGATGTCGCGAAGGAAGCTCGACCCCAAGATAGAAGCAGACACCCAAAACGCCAACGAACATTGTCAAAAATACGACACCCCAAAAAATTGCGTCGGAAGCGTTGTGCACCTCATCGCAGTGACGATAGCGCACCGCATTAAAGCTCGCGGGAGGCCGATGTAGAACGGCTACAAAAATACCATTGAGAATTACGAAGATGATGGCTTGAACCAACGGAGCTGCGAATAAGGCGATTCCACCGGTACTGATCAGCGCAGAGGCGGCGAACCAAGGCCCCCTCGAAATGCCCGCCGCAGCGACTGCGACGAATAAAACCCATGGACCCACGGCAAGCGGCCATTTCATAAGCCAATCGCGTCCAGACTTACTGGTTACTAAGAGCGGTACCGCAACCAGCACGAACAATGAAACCCACGGCGACGGCGACAGCGGCACGGAGCGGACTCCGCTAACGATAAGGTTGAGCGACGCGGAATGGCGCTGGCGCGAAGCGAAGGCAGTTTATCTCAATCATCGAATTCCCTCCTTGTCTCACCGGAGATGGTACTCCCGCGATCGCTCGAACCGATTGTTAGCCGGCAGCCTCCGTGAACGCCCGGAGAACAGAATTGATGCGCGTTTGGTAACCCGCGCCCTTGGACTTAAACCAATCAAGGACATCGGCATCGATGCGCAGTGACACCGACCTTTTAGGTGGAACGGCCTTTAGGCCGCTTCTTACGATACCGCGGACGATGTGCTTTACGTCCGCTTCCGGGTGTTCGGAGGTTAGTAGAATGTCCCTGTCCTTCATCGACCGGAGGCGCCGGAAGTTGGTCTGAGATCTTTTCGAGGAGGATTGCCGTTTCATGTGTAGTAGCTCGTCTAAATGATATTACGCGTATGACAATTGGAGACTCCGTATGCACTATGGCAACGGGTATGCCCATGAGCAGGCCGAGAGAGACAAACCGCTGCTCTAGGTAAGCAAACCTATCGTCCTCAAACGTGAACGTCGGCCCCGAGAACACCTTCGGCGCGTCAACGAAATCCAAGCCGTGAGATTTCAGATTGGCTTTACGCTTATCTTCATCCCACTCGTACTGCATCTACGAAGTGTATATACAATATTGACATCGCGCAAGCGCAGAAGATGCCGGCTAACAATGAGGTTGAGCGACGCGCGGGTGCGCCGGTGTCAATCGAATCTGATTTATCCCAATCATCGATCCCCTCCTTCGCTCACCGAACACGCGACCCCGCGATCGCTCGAACCGATTGTTAGACGCATTGCCAACTTCAACAGGAACCCCAACCTAGGTTTTACGCAACCAGTGGAAGTTTCTGGCATGGGGACCCCGGCGAAGGCGATCCAGGTGAGCGTCCATTTGCCATTCCTCGTAACCCAATAAGGCTCCCTCAAGTCTTTCGAATCCCTCACTCCAACCGGACTTTGCGGCTGCCGCCCGAAGCATGATGTAGGCATCAATGCGCCAGCCTTCGTACCGTCGAGCGTATAGGACGTACCGGATGCCCTTAATATGCGGGTGACCTGCAGGCGGCGGGCCGAAGAGCGGCTCAACGAACTCGCGCTTTTCAAAGATACCCTGGGCGACGTAGGGAGCAAAAACTGCCTCTGGAATGACATCCTCGCAGGGTTCCGCAGGGTATTCGTCGCAGAAGTGCGCGAACGGCTTACCCCGTTGCAGCATGAACTCGAGTTCGCGGCCAGTGGGTAGTTCGTAAGGTAAGTCGTCCATGCGGGCAACAAGGTGCAACGCCGAGGTAGCGTCTAACGATAAGGTTGAGCGACGCGCCCGCGCAGCGCCAAACGAAGATGCTTTATCCCGATCATCGATCCCCCTCCTTCGCTCACCGAAGACGCCACCCGCGATCGCTCGAACCGATTGTTAGGCGTTGAGGCGACATCAATTTGGCCACCCACCAAAATGGCACAAACAAGATATTCAGGCTGTGTCATTTTTGTCTCGAACAAGGCGCGCGTCCGGAGAGTTCAGCTGTAGCACAGCGCCATTGTCGAATCTAATGACCAACCCCGTTTCTTGAGAGGACCAATCCGCGACGGGAAAGCCTGGCGAGCCCTCACCGTCGTCAATTAGAACGACAACCGTACCAACCTGATTATTGTAGATCACACGGTGCCCAACACGAATGCGCGATGCGTCGGTGTATCGAAGCGGTGACACGGGCGTTGCGCCTAACGATGAGGTTGAGCGACGCGCCCGCGCGGCGCTAAACGAAGATGCTTTATCCCGATCATCAATCCCCTCCTCGGCCCACCGAAGATGCAACACCGCGATCGCTCGAACCGATTGTTAGCGGACATGATGTCGCGAAGGAAGCTCGACCCCAAGATAGAAGCAGACACCCAAAACGCCAACGAACATTGTCAAAAATACGACACCCCAAAAAATTGCGTCGGAAGCGTTGTGCACCTCATCGCAGTGACGATAGCGCACCGCATTAAAGCTCGCGGGAGGCCGATGTAGAACGGCTACAAAAATACCATTGAGAATTACGAAGATGATGGCTTGAACCAACGGAGCTGCGAATAAGGCGATTCCACCGGTACTGATCAGCGCAGAGGCGGCGAACCAAGGCCCCCTCGAAATGCCCGCCGCAGCGACTGCGACGAATAAAACCCATGGACCCACGGCAAGCGGCCATTTCATAAGCCAATCGCGTCCAGACTTACTGGTTACTAAGAGCGGTACCGCAACCAGCACGAACAATGAAACCCACGGCGACGGCGACAGCGGCACGGAGCGGACTCCGCTAACGATAAGGTTGAGCGACGCGGAATGGCGCTGGCGCGAAGCGAAGGCAGTTTATCTCAATCATCGAATTCCCTCCTTGTCTCACCGGAGATGGTACTCCCGCGATCGCTCGAACCGTTTGTTAGGCCACATAAATACCCGGGCGTCTCATGGCGAATGCCGCTTCGCAAGCTTACGTCGTGCCTTTCGTAAAGCATACGTTACCGCGATGACTTGAACGGCAACACTCAAAAGCAGGGACCCAAAAAATAATTTTGACTCGTGCGTTGGACGTACCCAAATGAACCTATAGGCGAAGTATGGAACTATGCCTAGCAAGATCCATGCACCAGGATGCAAGAGGAGAACCGCAGGTTGACCGAAAAGGCGGATTCGGGCGCCGATGGATTCAGCAGGCTTTCGCAGGGCGCCAATGAGAGCGGCAACAAATAGCCCCAGCCAGCGCGCGCAAAAAGCAGTAACGACAAACCCAGCCATAAAGCCGAGTGCAACGGAGAAAACGACAGGGCCATCAATAGTACCCATGGGGCCTAACATCGCGCTTGAGCGACGCGGGGATGCGCCGCCACCCAACGAAACTGATTTATCCAGATCATCGACTCCCTCCTAGCCCCACCGGAGATACTACCCCGCGATCGCTCGAACCGCTTGTTAGAC
>Ga0209166_10000071_pt1 | contig 137643 bp, 116 predicted proteins | sample Coa_R1_3_FD_187151 | JGI IMG/M metagenome (GOLD analysis project Ga0209166, IMG submission 187151) | Surface soil microbial communities from Centralia Pennsylvania, which are recovering from an underground coalmine fire - Coalmine... | ecosystem: Environmental > Terrestrial > Soil >... | reverse complement strand
CGACTTGAACGAAGCCGCGTTGCGGCGGACGCATTCGCGTGTTGCTGGCCAACGGTGGAGGTGATCTGAGCTAGTTTGTGTCGCAGAGGAGGAACTCTCTGTGACCCATCTACGTCAGCTCATGCTGGAAGAACTAAGACGCCGCAACTTCGCCGATTCAACCATCCGCTCGTACCTTCACGGGGTTGAGCACTTCAGTCGCTACTTCCACCGCCGACCCGATCAGCTTGGGCCCGAACACATTCGCGAGTATCAGGCAGCGCTCTTCACTAAGTTGAAGTTCAGCCCAAACACTGTGACCCTGCGGCTGGCTGCTTTACGCTTCTTCTATATTCAGGTTCTGAAGAGAGGCTGGAGCATTGCCGAGACACCGTATCCGAAGAAGGTTCTGCACCTGCCCGAGATACTCAGCCAGGACGAAGTCGCGCGTCTGATTGACGCGGCCGAGTTTTCCTTTCATCGCATCCTGTTGATGACGCTGTATGCCACGGGCGCACGTCGCGCAGAAGTGGCACACCTGAAGATCAGCGATATCGACAGCCAGCGGATGATCATCCATATCCGGGGCGGCAAAGGCCGCAAGGACCGCGATGTCATGCTCAGCCCGAAGTTGCTCGATGCGCTGCGTGTCTATTGGCGCGGGCTCAGGCACAAACCAACGAACTGGCTGTTTCCCGGCAACCGATGGCATACCGCAAGTTATCCGGTCACCACCAAGGTCCTGTGGACTGCCTGTCAGAACGCCGCACAACGCGCTGGGCTTGAACACAAGCACATTCATCCCCACACGCTGCGCCACTGCTTTGCCACGCATCTGCTCGAAGCCGGTGCCGACCTGCGCACCATTCAGATGCTGCTCGGGCATCGCGACCTGGAGGAGACGACGATCTATCTGCATCTCTCCCGGAGACATCTCAGCGCCACTGGTAGTCCGCTGGATGCACTCACGATTCGAGAACAAGGAGAGCCGACACCGAGCGCATGAACCGGCCTCCTCTGGAGGTGGCCGACATCGTCCGTTGTGCGGGGCAGTTGTTTGTTGAGCGCAGTCGCCGCTGGATCACCTGGCAGCATCAGAAGATTTTGCTGGCCATTGCTCGCTGCCGCACCGCCGCGCTAGGCGGGCATCGCGATCACTGCTCGGACTGCGGATATTCCGCCATCTCTTACAACTCGTGTCGCAATCGGCACTGTCCTAAGTGTCAGGGCAATGCACGCCTCCACTGGCTCCAAGCGCGGGAACGGGAGTTGCTGCCCGTCAACTACGTGCACGTCGTCTTCACGCTGCCGCGGGAACTGGCTCCGCTCGCGCTGCAGAACAAACGGCTGATCTACAACCTACTCTTTCGCGCCAGTGCTGCAACTCTGCTGGAGATCGCCCGCGACCCACGCCACCTGGGAGCCGAGATCGGCTTCTTCAGCGTGCTCCATACCTGGAATCAGCGGTTGCAACATCATCCTCATGTCCATTGCGTGCTGGCTGCCGGCGGTCTCGCTCCGGACCACTCCCGCTGGATCTCCTCGCGCCGATCTTTCTTTCTTCCCGTCAAAGTGCTCGGCCGAATCTTCCGCGGCAAGTTTGTCGCCGGGCTCAAGAACGCCTTTCAGTCCGGCGCACTCCAGTTCCACGGACATCTCTTACCGCTCACGGAACCGCGAGTCTTCGCCTCCTGGTTGCGGCCACTGTTTCGTCACGACTGGGTCGTCTACTCCAAACGGCCTTTCGGCGGGCCAGAACATGTGCTGCGCTATCTCGGCGCATACACTCATCGGGTCGCCATCTCGAACAATAGGTTGGTGGCTCTCTCCGAGGGCAATGTAACCTTTCGCTGGCGCGACTCCGCTCACGGCAACAAGAAGCGGCTCATGACTCTGCCCGTCGATGAGTTCTTGCGCCGCTTCCTACTTCACTCGTTGCCGCGTGGCTTTATGCGGATCCGCAACTTCGGCTTCCTCGCCAACCGACAGCGAGCAGAACTCCTCCCACTCTGTTCCCGATTTCTCCAGTCATCCGAGCGGCCAGCAGCAGACGCCATATCATCCGCGTTTCCCATTCGTTCGCTGTGGCAATGTCCGCTTTGCGGCGGAATCATGCAAGTGGTCGAACGCCTCTCCGCCGCGCAACTGCTCCTCCGATCCCCGCCTCATCTCAGCCGGTGCGCCGCATGAATCCACAACTCCAACGTCGAATCTCGCTCTTTCATCGGCACGCACACTGGTTCTCTGTCTCACACTTGTCAGAATGCAGTATGGTGCTGCGATCCAGACTCTCCAATGCGATGCCCCACACCAATTCTCTCTGCCACCGGCTACCGAAGCCCAAGCGCTCTGACCGCAACGGCAAACTCGCAAACGATCAAGACCGGCTCATCCTGATACAAATCCCATAGTCCCGCGGGGCGGCTTCCTTCAAGTCGCTGTATCCGAAGCGCCCTTACACAGCGTCTCGAATCCCAACTCTTCGCTCGGGGGGCGCTTCAGATACAGCCCTAGGACTTCTCGCCCGTAGTTCGGGGTCAGCGAGGAATATTTTCGTCGTTATATTATATTGCTCATCGTCCCATCCGCGCTCAGAATGAACGGGTCAGTTTGGAGTAGACCATGCGGTCCCAGATATGGATTTCCTTCCTCGTTGTGCTGGCTTTGCCCGTAAGTTATAACTCGTTGACCCACGCTCCGCACCCCTCACCTTTCGCTCCCGTCGCCGCAGGTCTGCTTCCAAAAGCCCAAATCTCGGAACAGACAAGAGCCGACACATCCGAACTTCCTGAACTTGATGTGCAAAGCGGCCACTTAGGGCCCATCGTGGCGACTGCTGTTTCCGGCAACGGACTGGCTGCCACGGCTGGAGAGGACGGAACCGTGAAAGTCTGGAACGCGACGACCTCTCAGCTACTGCGTACGCTGAGAGTGAGCCAATATTGGGTATACTCCGTCGTTTTTTCGCCCGACAACACTTTGCTTGCTGCCGGGAGTGGCGATAATACCGTCCGCATATGGGACATCGCGACGTGGCGTCAGCTTCAAGAACTCACGGGGCATTCTCACGCCGTGAAGCAACTTGCCTTCTCTCCCGACGGAACAAGGCTCGCTGCTGCCGGTGCACGCTTCAGTTCGGACAAACAGGGCTGTCTCATCTGCGTGTGGAAGGTGGATTCGGGGGAAAGGATATTTCAGGTTGACCGAAGCGGCGAAGTGACGAAGCTACAATTCCATGGAAACGAGAAACTCGGCGCGGCACTTACCGAGGGCTCTCTCCCCAATGCGTGGAATGTCGATAGCGGTGAGCCCATCGGGCCGTCGGATCTCGCGCAAGGCGAGGAAGGGACCGCTTCTGCTGGAGGCCGCCTGAGCGCCATAGGTGCCAACGGCAGATCTGTAGCTGGAGTCACCCAAGGTACAACTCCGCCGCCACCTCTTGCGGTACGCGCGATCAGCGTCTCGGCCGACGGACGCACGGTTGCGGTCGGCAATACGAACGGCACCTTGACCGTCTGGGATCTGCAATCAGGCCAGCCAAGCCGGTTCTTTGACAAACAAGGGATCGACGAGAACAACATTCTTCATTCTGTGGGCTTCAGTCCTGACTCTAAGCACCTTTTCAGCGCCTCCTGGAATAGCGGCATCTGGTTCTGGACGTCGGCACAGTCTGGTGCGCCAAAGCAACTTCACAGCCCGCTGAACAAAGAGAACCTCGATATTCAAAGGATCCACGCTGAACTGAATCCTCAACCGAATACCCAGCCAGCGCCTCCCTCGAGATTGATTGCAGTCGTCGACGGGGGACACTTGCCGGCGATCGAAGAGGTCTACACTGCCGCAGTTTCTCCGACGGGCAGTCTCATTGCGTACGGCGGATACTCCTATGACGATCAAACCCGAGGAAACTTTACGTCGATCGTGGATTGGGAAAGGGATCAGAGAGTGGACTACGTGCTGGCACAACCGGGGTTCGGGAACACAACAGCCCTATCATTTTCAGGAAATGGGGCTGCGGTGGCCGTAGGGTCCGAAGACGGCAACGTGGGGATCCGAGATCTCGCCAGCCACAGCTTTCTGCAGACGACAAAGGCACATGCAGGTTCCGTTGCCGCCGTTGCCTTCTCCCCCAGCGGGCAATTGGTCGCGTCTGCCGGAGCAGATCACCTGGTAAAGATCTGGAACCTATCGTCTGGAAAGGCGATCTCTCTCGAAGGACATTCCGGTCCTGTTTTTTGCGTTGCATTCTCCCACGATGGGAGCACGCTCGCCTCCGGCGGCGCCGACAGCCGAATCATCCTGTGGGACCCCAAAACCGGGAATAAACTGCAGACGATTGGGACGAATGTATCGTCTATCAATGCGCTGGCATTCTCTCCGACACAGAATCTCCTGATTTCTGGCAGTGAAGATGGAACCGTGACATTTTGGGGTGGAAAGCCCTATGCACTGCTGGCGACCGCGGTTGCGTTCGGCAAGAATCAATGGCTGGTTTTCAGCCCTGAGGGGTTTTTTGATGGAACGCAATTAGCCTGGCAGTTGGTACCTTTCCGATTCCCTTCGGAGCCCACTCGTTTCTATCAACCCGAACAGTTCTTCAACCAGTTTTATCAGCCCAACCTATTGGCAGACGTGCTGGCCAGCGGCAAGTCCATGTTCCAGACTCTCCGCGAACGGAATGATCCACGCGCCAATTTCAATGTGGCAACCTACCGCAATTCGTCTTTGCCGAATGTGCAGATCACTGATCCAGGAACCGGAGGAGCATCATCCGACCGAACAATTCAGATTTCGATCGAGGCTGAAGACACTGGATCCGGATTGCGCGACCTTCGCGTCTTTCGTAATCAAAGCCTAGTGCATGTCGAGCATGGAGACCTCACCCCGGGACCTTTCGGGAAATTTCAAATCGTCGTTCCAATAAGACTCTCCGCGGGGGAAAATGCAATTTCCGCCTATGTCTTCAATCGCGACAATCTCAAGAGCAAAGACGCGAAAATTGTAGTGACCGGCTCCGCAAACCTAAAGCGTCAGGGAACCGCCTACATTGTTGCGATCGGAGTGAACGAGTATTCCAATACCGCATTCAATCTGCACTATGCAGCGCCGGATGCCGAAGCATTTAGCCAAACTCTGAGTCGCAGCCTGTCTGAATTGAAGACCTACGAAAAGGTCGTTCCAGTTCTGTTACTGGATGCGGAGGCAACCAAGAAAAACATTCAAGCGGCTTTGAATCGGCTGGCGGGTGCAGACGAAGAGACGTCATCGGGACTCCCGACAAAAATTAAAACATTGCAAGCGGCTCAGCCCGAGGACGCCGTTCTCATCTATTTCGCCGGACATGGTGCCGCTCTCGGCGAGCGCTACTATCTCATTCCACACGATATTGACTACCAAGGGGATACGAAGCAGATCGACGTGCAGGCTCGACTCCGAATCCTCAAGAGCGGACTCTCGGATTTAGATTTCCAACAGGCCATCGAGAAGATCGACAGCAGCCGCATTCTGTTCGTGATTGATGCCTGCCAGTCGGGGCAGATCTTAGAGGCAGAAGAGAAACGGCGCGGTCCCATGAATTCCAGGGGATTGGCCCAGCTAGCGTATGAAAAAGGGGCATACGTATTGGCCGCTGCGCAGAGTTATCAAGCCGCCATGGAATTCAAACGATTGGGGCATGGAGTCCTGACCTATGTTCTCCTAGAGGACGCCCTCACCAACTATAAGGCAGACACCGATCAGGACGGATTGATCACTGCCTCGGAATGGTTGCAATACGCCACTCGCGAGGTCCCCATCGAAGTGCAAGCTCTGGAGAACGAGCGTCTCCGAGTACTGGGACGCGATGTGGACTACGGCGAAATATCTGTCACCGGACAAGCTCCCCGCTCTTACTTCCGGCAGGATCTCGACGAAAAATGGACAGTTGCCAGTAAACAAAAGTGAGCACACGATCTCATTCCGATGTTCGGCTTGAGGACCCAGCGGACTCAATCGATGTGTTTGAGTTGGAACTCGAGTAACGCATTCTTGCCGCTCTCCTCCGGCACGGAAGAAAAGTACAAGTAATCGGCGTCTTTGAAGACAACATCCCGGTCTGTTTCGCCGAAAGGATCGCGGATAACAAAATTTGTCGTGTTGGAATCCGCGTCTGTTGTGCTCGAATCGGCCTTCTTGGGCGACGTGACTTTGCCTTTCCCCGGCTGAGGCCTAGGTTTTTCCGCCGAACTGCTTTCTTTCAAATCTGGGGGCGTCTGCCGGGATCGAATTGAGACGTAGAAGTACTCCTGCCCGACATCGCCAGAAAAAATGAAGACATTTGGCCCGGCGGGTATCTCGTAAGTCTTGCCGGCCCCGATTGCGTTATCCATTCGATTCTGCGGCCAGAGCTGTTTCAATGACCCGCCCGGGGCAGCGTGCAAAATATAAAGATATCCATCTCGATTGGAAGTGATGGCAAAGCGGAATTTATCCTGGTTGTGGAATGCATGATCGGGCGACACTTGCTTAAAACCATCTTCGGTTTTGAGGAGTATGCCAAGCCGGCCTACGGTTCTTGCAGCTTCCGAGGAGTTCTCATTTCCGAGGAAAACGTCGCGCAGGCTTTTGCCGCTGGTGGCAGAGTTCTGCGGCTGGGGAGCCTTGTCATCCACCTGTCCGGCTGTGAATTGAGGCAGGACGAGCAAACTGATTAACACTCTCAGCAGAGCGCCGCATAATGCGCCCACCCTTTTCATATTGAGTCTCCTTCTGAACAGTGCAGCCCTTGTGTTCGGTCGATTCGAGGAAGGATGTGCTTACGGGCCCTCGCTCTTTTGTATGGGTCGGGCCTGATAGCCGAGGATTACCAACCCCTTTGCGGAGATCGCCGTCGTCATCGCGCCACTGTCGGTAATTCCCATTCTCACGCCCGAGTTCCGGCTGGCCGGTTGTTCCCCCGAGTCAACTTGTGACAGAGCGCTCTTCGATTTTTCCACCACAGCGCCTCGCGCATCCGCAGACAGATTCTGTTTCCATTGCATTTCCAGCGTGAGTTCGTCAGCTACGACTGAAGACAGGATAAGCCGGAACCACTCTACCTTGTCACCCGCCCGTATCGCTTGGTTCAGTTTTTCCACGCATGATTTGGAGAAGCCCCCGGACAGCTCACCTTTGGCGAAGGCGAGAACTCGCGTATCCCCCACCTTCAAGGAATAATTGGCAACAGCTCTGCTATCGAGGGTGAGGGACGGTACCAGCCGGAAAACGCGGTCTCCACTCACTTTCAGGCTAGCGGATTGAGTTCCGGTTCCTTGTGCAACAGTGAATTCCTCGTTCCTTGGAGCCTTGTCGGGAAAGCATTCGTCCGCCCACGCGAAAAGCAGGGGCGTTGCAAGGGCCCGCTCCCCGCCGTTTTCCCCCGGTTCGCTCACTTGAATGATGTTTCCGGGTCGAAACAGGCCTGAAAAGCCCGGATTCGGCGTGTATCCGCGCTGCTCGAGCAAGCTGAACACATCGGTCGAAATCTGTCTTTTTAGGAAATAACGCGAGTAAACGACGTAAGCGGCGACAGCGGCGATTACTGCCGCAATCATCCAAACCCTTGGCGAGCGGAAGTTGCTGGAACGCTTTTTTGCGCTCATGAGTCACTTCCTCGATGCGAAAGAGTTGCAAACATGCGAACGGCCATATCATATGCTCAATGTTTTTCGCATTAAGCAAGTCATGCCCGCGGGACCGTTCCGTCGTTCGTCATCAACTCTAACCCTGAACGGCGGAATCGAAAGACTTGCCAGCGGTTGGGTTACAAAAAACGAACACCAGGAAAATGCCGTTCTTGGGTACGCCGCCAGGGTAGACGACGCGGGCAGAAGTCGCATTCTGGGAAGTTTGAGGGTGCAGTCGGAGCTTGCCGATCGCCGACGAATTATGGATCCACTGCCCGGCAATGGAAATCCGCATTAAGTTGGCGCTCATGGGGAGGGGCCCCCACTGCGCTCACTTAGGAATTCGTTTCCGGTTTGCCCGGGACGCGCCGAAACCCAGAAAATTGAAGCCCTTTCAGTGCATTCGGGATGTTCTGGGAGTGACTCGTCGCTTTCTCTAGAATGAACTAAAAAATGTCGGACTGTTATTCTGCTCTCAAGGCATCCGTTGGATTCACCGACGCCGCGCGACGCGCGGGCAGGAAACTGGCTGCCATCGACGCCAGCCCCAGCAATGCTGCCACTTATCTTCCAGCGCCAGGGCGCATTATTTCGCACTGTTGTAGTCTTTCTCGCTGACCGGCTCCAGCCAAATTGTTTTTCCTTTTTGAGTGGGTGTAACCGCCAGATAGGCAAAGCTACTGCTCGGTGTTGCACCGTGCCAATGCTCTACGCCCGGAAGGCACTTTATTACATCGCCTTTGTGAACTATTCGTGCGGGCTTTCCTCTTTCCTGATAATAGCCGGTGCCTTCCGTGATCAATAAAACTTGGCCACCCGGATGAATATGCCAATCCAACTTTGCACCGGCATCATACGTTGCTAAAGCAATGCTGGGATCGAACGTACTGTCACCTACGTTTAGCTCATTGAGCCAGATATTTCCCGTGTGATTCTTGGCAGTCGACAATTCACCTTTTGGGAAACCTGAATCTGTTGTTTGTGCGTGAGCTTGGAAAATGAATCCAGAGGTCACCGCGAACGCGATGGCTAAAAGTTTTGTTCTCATGTCTTATCTTCTCCTCGGTGCTTTTAATCCGGTGGGTGCTGCTAATCCGACTCTACGAGCGGCAGCAGTGTCAGAAATCGGCGCGCTTCCCCGATTCGGTCGCCAACTGCGTCACGTCCAGCCGCGCTTTCCATGGATCCGGAATCGCGCTGGCCGAGCCATCGGAATGGAATTCGAAGATCAAGTCCTTTCCCGGATCGTAACGCGGCCAAACGGGCAAGCCCGAACCATTCGGATCGCCGGTCCTGGCGAAGTTGACCCAGTAGCTTTGCGCCATTCGAGAGACCGCCTGATCCTGGGGAGTCGGCGGAGGTGGCGGCGGCCCGAAGCCAGCAGTACCCAATGTGCCGAACACGAAGGCGATTTCGCCGCCGTGCGGTGTGCCGGCCCGAAACATGTCCCGCATCGCAGTCTGAACGTAGGAGAACCGGTAGAGATAGACCGGCGAACCGTTGGCCGCGAAGGCACTCGCTGCGAAGCGGGCTGGCTCGGCTTGCCCGAAATCGTCGTTTGCCCTTGATATCAGCGTGGCCAAATCCGTCGATCCGTCGGGATCGTAGGCTGCCTTCGCCTGGGCGCTCCACTGGCCGAATCGAGCGAACAACTGTTCCTTGGTAGTCGCTTTTATGCGGTTGCCTGCAGTATCGGCACTGTTGCTTCCAAGCATGAGAGGAACGCGCGGCTCGCGGTGGGTCTTGTAGGCGGTCTCCGCAGTCTCCGTGATTAGCTTGCCGTCAAGGATGGGTGTTGTCTCGTAGGACGGAACGCTAACGCCAGGCTGGGCTGGTGCGCCGCGAAGGACCTCTTCCGCACTAAGCGCGCGCAGTTTGGCCAGTGCGGCCTGATCCGTACCCTTGATCCCCATCGATTGCGCGAAGTTGATCCCGATCGTCTCGGCCGAAACCGGATAGTTCGGATCGACACCGTCTTTGCTCATCGGCCGTGCGGTGAGCACGCTGTCACGCGAACCGCCCGACTCAACGATCGCCTTGTGGAACAAGCCGCGGGCCGTTGGCATGGTCAGGAGGCTATGCACCGAGACACCGCCTGCGGAGAATCCAAAGATAGTGATGTTGTTGGGATCGCCTCCAAATGCGGCGATGTTCTTCTGCACCCACTTGAGGGCAGCAATCTGGTCCATGTAGGCGTAGTTGCCCTTGGGCTCTTCAGGATGCTCGCGGCTCAAGGCGGGAAAGGCAAAGAATCCGAACCGCCCGACGCGGTAATTGGCTGCGACCAGAATGACGCCCTGTTTAGCGAACTGAGTTCCCGACGTTAAGGGCATGGCGCTTGAGCCGCCCACGAACCCGCCGCCATAGATCCAGACCATTACGGGCAACTTCGCGCCCGACGCAGCGCTCGCGGGACGCCAGACATTCAGGTACAGACAATCTTCCGACGGCGCCCGCGCCGGAGGCGCACCGGGCGCTGGTGGCGGGCCGAAGCGTCCCTGCATGCAATCCGCCCCAAATTCCGTCGCTTGGCGCACGCCGGTCCAGCGCGCAGCGGGTTGAGGCGGCCGCCATCGCAGGTCGGCCACCGGAGGCGCCGCGAAGGGAATGCCTTTGTAGGAAACGACGCCGTCGTCGACCGCTCCTTGCAACTGGCCACTGTCCACTCGCACTACAGAAGGGGTTGGCTGCGCGGCGGTTGTCGCAGTGTCTGCCGGTTGCGCCAGAGTAAACGCGCGTGGCACATTCGTCGCCAAGAAACATAATCCCAAAATCGTCAGATTTAATTTCATGTCGTAGCCCTTTGCCTTTCGGCCTCTCTTGCAATCGGCGATCTGGATACAGCTGAAAAGAGAAATGATCAGCGTCCAGTCATCTTCAGCGCAGCTTCGGGAAGACGGGCTCCTTCGAGTTTCAGCCTGGAAGAAGCTTCATCAATCTGCTTGAGGTCGTTCTCGGTCAGCGCGACGTTCACCGCACCGAGGTTCTCCTCCAGGCGATGGAGCTTGGTAGTTCCGGGAATCGGCACAATCCACGGCTTCTGCGCCAGAAGCCAGGCGAGCGCGACTTGCGCCGGCGTCGCGCGTTTGCGCTCCGCGACGGCCTTGACCAGGTCGACCAGAGCCATATTCGCCTTGCGGGCCTCCGGCGAAAAGCGAGGCACAACGTTCCGAAAGTCGGTGGGATCGAACTTCGTGTTCTCGTCTATCTTGCCCGTGAGGAACCCTGCGCCGAGCGGGCTGAACGGCACGAATCCGATGCCAAGCTCCTCGAGGGTCGGCAGAAGTTCGGCTTCAGGACCGCGCCAGAACAGCGAGTACTCGCTTTGCACCGCGGTGATCGGCTGGACGGCATGCGCTCGGCGGATAGTCTGAACGCCAGCTTCGGACAGACCGAAGTGTTTGACTTTGCCCTCGGCAATCAACTGCTTCACCGCTCCGGCCACGTCTTCGATCGGTACGTCAGGATCCACGCGGTGCTGATAGAAGAGATCGATGTGATCGGTGCGCAAACGTTTCAGGCTAGCGTCCGCCACTTGCTTGATGTGCTCGGGACGGCTGTTGGTCCCGCCACCGCGCTTGCCAGTCGCAAGGTCGATGTCGAACCCGAATTTTGTGGCAATGACAACCTGGTTGCGGATTGGTTGGAGCGCCTCGCCCAGCAGTTCTTCATTCGCGAACGGGCCATAGGCTTCGGCCGTATCGAAGTGGGTCACGCCGCGGTCATGGGCGGTACGAATCAATTTGATCATCTCGCCCTTGTCGGCTGGGGGGCCATAGCCAGAGCTCATGCTCATGCAACCGAGGCCAAGCGCCGAGACTTCAAGTCCTGACTTTCCCAATTTTCGCGTTTGCATCACTTCTTCACCACCTGCAGTTTAGGGAGAAGAGCACGCGGAACGTTATCCCGATTCTGCCGATCTTTTGCCTGATTCTCTTGACTGCCAGCTTTTGAGGTAGCGTCGTGAGAGGCGCAAGCGCTATGCTTACGATGGAAAAGCAAGCAGAATGAACATGAATGGCAAGCACTCCGGCGCTTTGCCAGCGGCCCGGTCGATACAGGATTTGAGAGCCGAGTTGGCGAAAAAAATTGCCTGGTTCATCGGCGCTTCAGAGAGACAGATCACGGACGTGCCCGGCCTGCTGCTGGTGCGCAGGACTGCCCCCAGCGCGCCGTGCTCGGGAACATACACGCCGAGCGTGATCGTAGTCGCTCAGGGCAGCAAGCGCGTCGATCTCGGCCAGACGACCTTCACGTATGACAAGTCGCGATTCCTTTTGACATCGATCGACCTGCCGATAGTCAGCCAGGTTGTCGAGGCGAGCGACGCGAAGCCCCTTCTGGCTTTGGCGCTCAAGCTCGAAATGCCGGTGGTCCGCGAACTTCTGAGCCGGGAAGAAGTCAACGTGCGCGAGCTGTCATCTGACATGCCCGCCATGGTGACCGGTAAGATCACGGCTGAATTGCTGAGCGCCTGCTGCCGGCTACTCGATCTGCTGGCGAATCCAAGGGATATTCCTTTTCTGAGCGGCCTGATTCAGCGCGAGATCGTCTACCGACTTCTATGTGGACCCGAGGGCGCTCGCCTTCGAGCGATCGCAACGGCAGGAGATCAGAGCCATCGCACGGCGAGAGCGATTTCCTGGATCCGGGACAATTACACGAAACCGGTACGCGTGGACGATCTAGCCGAGATTGCAGGCATGGGTGTATCGACGCTGCATCATCATTTTCGGGTGCTGACCCACATGAGTCCTCTTCAGTATCAAAAGCAGTTACGGTTGCAGGCAGCGCGTGGGCGGATGCTAGTCGACGGCCTGGATGCTTCCAGTGTGGCCTTCGAAGTTGGATACGAGAGCGTCAGCCAGTTCAATCGTGAATACAGCCGCTACTTCGGCCAGCCGCCGATGCGAGACATCAAAGCTCTCCGAGAAAAGACACTCGCTGAGATGAACGCTGCCTGATGGCGAATTGTTAGAGTTTGAGGGGAAATCCTCTTCTTAACTTTTGGCAGCAGTTAAAAGCGCTCTTGGGTAGCATTGGTTCGTGATCCGGGTGGCTTGCGGCAAACTCTTCCCGAACCCGATGCTGGCAGGGCAACCTCTGGACCGACCTGCCCTACGGTTTATTTCGGCAGCACGGACGGGAATCTGTATGCGCTGCAGTAGAGGCGGGTTCCCCGGGAGTAGAGTTCAAAACCCCACTTGTCGCGAAAGACGCGGTGGCGCGATTATTGTTGGGCTCGGTCATTTAATTCATTCAGCAGTTTTGTATTTTTTTCCAGGGCGTGCTGGAGGATTGCGGCTTGCTGGCGGGCGGTGGACCAGTCTTCCTTTTCGACGGCTTCGGTCAGGCCCGGGAGTTCCAGGTGAGCGTAGGTGAAGCGGGCGCCGTAAAGAATGTGCTTGAACCAGGGGCGTCCGGGAATGCCGTCGGGATTGAGCCAGTTGCGTTCGACCTCCATCATGCCGTGGTTGAGGTCCGAAGCGAGTTTGGGATCGAGTTTGCCTGCGGCTAAGGCGCGGGCCAGGGATTCGTTCAGGCGCTTGCCGGCGGCTTCGAAGGCGTCGATGGCGGTCTGCACGCTGCCCAGGTTCAGAGAGGACGCAAGGTCCTTCGACTCCGCGCGCTCATTCGAGCGCGCTGCGCTCAGGATAACAGAATTATTTTTCTCCAGATCATTTACAAATTGGCGGATATTGCTCGCGTAGGTGGCGAAGTTGAAGGGGAGCAGGTCGGCATTGGCGAGGCGCAGGGCGGTGACTCCCCACAACTGCGATGTGAGCGTGTGGTAGCGGTAGCCGGGATCTCCGAAGTGGTTCATCCAGAAGAAGTCATCGTAGGCGGAGTGGTAGACGCCGTAGTCGCCTTCGAATCCGAGGCCGATGACGGGCATGCCGATGAAGTTCAGAAAGACCGTGTGGTCGGAGCCGCTGCCGATGCGGGTATCGGCGAGGGTGGAGTTAACTATTCCAGAATTGAATGGGCCCGATTGTGCGGAGGCTTTCTCGTGCTCGACCGTCGCTTTCCAGGCGTCGTAGAGACTCTTTCCTGAGGGATCCTGCAACGAGCGCGTAGTTTCTTCGAGCATGGGCGCCAGCGAGGCTACGGCCTGGCCGTGGAAGTTCGGGCCGGAAGTGGCTTCGTCGACGTTGATGTAGGCGACGGCTTTGGCGCGGAGATCGTCGGCGAATTGCTCTCCCCACTCGGTCGAGCCGGTGAGGCCAACTTCTTCGCCATCCCAACTGCAGACCACGATGGTGCGGCGCGGGCGCATGCCTTGTTTCGCGAGTTGGCCGAGCGCACGGGTGAGTTCCATCATCGAAGCGGTGCCGCTGGAAGGATCGACGCCGCCGAAGACCCAGGCATCGCGATGATTGCCGAGGACGACCCATTCGTCGGGCAAGTCGGCGCCGCGAATGCGGCCTTCGACGACGTAGTAGGGCTGGAGGCCGTTGTCCATTTCAATTTTCAGGTGGGCCTTCACGCGCTCGCCGCCGAGGTGATATTGGATGGGCAATCCGCCTTGCCAGTCCTCTCCTTTCCAATCACGCGGCGCTAACGGGCCGTCCATGTTTTCGAGAAGAGGCTTGGCATCGTGCCAGGAGAGCGGGAGGGCCATGATCTTCGGCGCGGAAACTGCGTCCTCGATGGGAATGCGCCTGGCGCCGGGGACCGAGGCCCAGCCGGGAGTTTGCGGATCGCCGGGAACCATGAAGTCGTACGTGATCGCGCCGCGCTGAATGTGATATTCGGGACCCCAGGGGCCGTCGGGATCGACTTTGCCCTTCTTATATCCGTCTTCGGCGGGATCGCTGTAGACGAGCATGGCCGCGGCGCCTTCGCGCTGCGCGGTGAGCGCTTTGAATCCGCGATAGCTGTAGGGATTCGAGTAGCGGACAAGGACGATCTTGCCTTTGACGCTGATGCCGTTTTTGCGGAGCAGGTCGTAATCTTCGGGATTGCCGCTGTGGGCGTAGACGACGGGGGCGGTGACCTCGCCGGAGATGGACATCCCGAGCCAGGCGCTGGTGATGGCGGGATTTTTGGAATCGTCATCGCCGGGGATCGGAGTCTCGCGAAGGATCGCTTGATAGTGCGTGGGGGCGATCATCTCGAGTGAGGCACTCTCGGGATTGGTGCCGTAGACGTCGTAACGGCGGATGATCACGTCTTCGAGGCCCTGCTTGCGCCATTCGGCGGCGATGTAATCCGCGAGTTCGTTGTTGCGCTTCGATCCGGCGGTGTGGGGTTCTTGCGTGAAGATGCGGTGCTGGCGGCGCTCTTCGTCGGGGGTGGGGATGGACTTGAATTTTTTCTCCACCTCGGATTCATGGGCGGCGGAGGTTGGAGTGAAGCCCAGGATGGGGGTTTGGGCCGAGGCCAACGGTGCTAGCAGGGTCAACGCAAGTGTGGCGCTAAGTGCGCGCATGGCGGGTGATTGTACACCAGCGGGTCGGATCTGAAATCTTCACCACACAGGGCACTGAGGGCACAGAGGGGCAAAATCTTTACCACAGAGGGCGCGGAGGGCACAGAGGAAAACTCTCGAGGGTTGGAGTTGATTGTTCCACTTGAGTGTGGGGGCGGGGACGCCCTCACTACAGCCGGCGGGACGCCGGCGCTACGGTCTGGGTCGCTACGGTCTGGGTTTGAGGATTTCGGTCAGCAGGTCTGGTTTGGAGTCGTCGCGGACCAGGTGGGGGTACAGTTCGCCGCCGTGGTAGTCGAGTTTGTAGGTCTTGAAATAGTCGGTATTTTCGACCAGGAGTTCGATCGGGGCGGTGGAGTTCTTTCCACTTTTGAGGGCATCGCGGAGAACATCGGGCGTGAAGCGGCGGCCGTTCACCGCGACCAGCTTCATGCCGGGACCAATGCCGGCTTTGGCGGCGAGTTCGCCTTCGATGGTGTCGCTGATGCCGCCATCATCGCGCAATTCGAGACCCAGGGCGAATCCGGCCGGGACGATGTGGAACATACCTGCCATGCTGCTCAACATATCAGAAGGAGTGTCGTCGTAGGTGAGCTTCCATCCGCTGCCTTCGATGCCGCCGAGGGGCGCGCCGGGGCCGTGATTGGTGAGGCGCTCGGTCCAGAAGCCGCGCCAGTCGTAGGGAACGATCTGATTGAGGGCGTTAACGACGTCGTCGAAGGTGTAAGTCTTCAGCGCCGGGCCGGTGCTCGGGGCGCCGTGGAAGAGGTGGCAGAAATCGTCAATCGATTTCTTGCCTTTGCTCTGCTGGCGGATGATGACATCAACCCATAGCCAGTTCAGCGTGTCTTCGCTGTAGAAGTCGGTGCCGCGACGCCAGGAATACCAGGCTTGTGGCGCGAAATAGAGTTGCGGCGCGGCATCGGCGGTGTCCTGCAGATTACGCCACTTGCGGCCGGGGAGATGATCGAGTTGGGCGGCGGTGATCCCGAGATCATCGCGATCCTGTTCGGGGGTAAGCAGGCCGCTACGAGCCGTGAGTACGAACCCGAGATAGTTGGTCAGGCCTTCGTAGACCCAGAGCAGGTCGTCTTGCATGGGGGTCTGGTATTCGGGCGTCGCGAGATCGTAGGGACGGCGGTACTTGCCGTTCCAGGAGTGCACGTATTCATGCGGAAGCAGGCCGGCGGCAAGTTTGCGGGAGGCGTCATCTACCAGGCTGCGCTCGTCGACGCGGCTGTCGTCGGACTCGTGGTGCTCGAGGCCGAAGTGGGCGACGTGATCGCTGAGCGTGTAGAGGAAGTGGTAGTCGCGGTAGTGGTGCGCGCCGAACAGTTTCTGTGCCTGATCGACCAGGTTTTTGTAGTGATCCCACGTGTCCTGCGGAGCGTCGAGGGCAGCGGCGCTGTCGGCGGCGATATCCATTTCGGTGGGCGGGTCTTGCGCCAAGGGGACGACTTTCAGAAATTCTCCGGTAATTACGGGGGAGTCGACCAGCGTGGTGAGAGATACCGTGGCGAAGTGAATTTCGTTTCCGCTCTGGCTGGTGAGGGGCAGCGGAGTGCCGAACTTCCATCCATCAGGAAGCTTCAGCGAGGCGGTGTAATTGATGTCGTCAGACTTGTAGCCTTTGGGGTAGAGCAGGACCTGGTTCCAGCTGATGACGGCCAGCTTGTCAGTCGCGGAGGAGCCGGCGGAGAAGCCGCTTTCGAGAGTGGCCGGGGAGAGATAGTCCAATTCGGCGTCAACTTCGGTAACGCCGGCGGGAACTTCGACGTGCAGGGTCCAGCCGTCGAGAAGGTCGCGGCGCCACTTGAGCGTCTGGCCGTTGGCTTTGAAGGCGAGGCCAGCGAGGTCGGCTACCGGGCCGTCAGGCGCGTGTTCGCCGGGGATCCATTTCGGGTAGTAGAGGGTCAGGTCGCCCGCGGTGGCGGGAATTTTCAACGACGCGTGGAAGATCTTGCGGGGAGCGGAAGTGGCATCGACCAAGACAGTGACGGTGGGTGCGGTAGCGGCGAAACTGGAAATTGAAAAGAGAAAAAGACAGACGATTGGAAAAATTCTGGACAGTCTCATTCGTGCAGGCCCTCTTGATGTGTTGAACCCATTCCCTCGACAACAGAATTTAGAACTATAGCAGCAGTGGAGAGGCGGTTCATAGGGCGGGAGCGGCACCGAGCTCTCTGCTCCTCGGCGGTTACGTCTTCGCTCACGTAAGAAGCTTTTAACCGCAGAGTTCGCTGAGGATTCGCTGAGAACGCGGAGGGGTGCTCGTTATAGAACGGTGGCTGATATCATGCGGCAGATGTCCCGGCGCGGAAAATTCATCACGTTTGAAGGGCTCGACGGAACGGGCAAGAGCACGCAGATGCGGAAGCTCGCGGCGGCGCTGCGCGCAGCGGGACATAAAGTTATCGAGACGCGCGAGCCGGGCGGGACGGCGACGGGAGAGAAGATCCGCAAGGTGCTGCTCGATTCGAGTACCGCAGGGCTGGCGCCGCTGGCGGAGATGGCGCTGATGTTTGCCTCCCGGGCGCAGCACATTGCGGAGGTGATTGAGCCTGGGCTGGCGGCGGGCAGCATCGTGCTGTGCGACCGGTTCACGGATTCAACTGAGGCTTACCAGGGGAGCGGCCGGAGGCTGGGAAGCGAGCCGGTTCGGGAGTTGCATCGCGTGCTGTGCGGGAACCTGCAACCAGAGTTGACCATCCTGCTGGATTCGAATGCCTACGCCAGCGTGAGCCGGGCGCGGCGGCGAAACAAACGCAATTCGAAGAATGCAGGACGCAGCCACGACGAGAACCGGTTCGAGCAGGAGACGCGGGCGTTTTTTGTGCGGGTGAGGGATGGATTTGCGGCAATTGCGAAGCGGGAACCGGGGCGAGTTGTGACGGTGGACGCGCGCGGGACTCCGGGGCAGACGCATGCCAAGATTCGGGAAGTGGTGCAGAGGAGGCTCAAGTTGTAGCAACTTCTTAACCACAGAGGACGCAGAGGAACACAGAGGGAACACAGCGGAAAATCTATGGCATTTTCTGATTTTCATGGGAATACCGAGATCGTCCATCGGCTGCGCGACATGCTGGCGCGAGACCATTTGCCGCATGCAATCGTGCTGGCCGGGGGCGAAGGATCGGGGAAGTACACGCTGGCCCTGATGCTGGCGCAGACGCTCAACTGCCTGACTCCTCCGAAGAGCGATGGCTTGCCTGACTTCTGCGGCACGTGCGCCAACTGCACGCGAATTGGCCAGGCAGCCGATCTCGATGCGCGCTTTGCCGAGGCGGTGGAAGCGCGGGAGAACCTGCGCGAGACCGATAAGAAAGAGACGCGCATCTTTGTCCAGACGCATCCGGATGTGCTAGTGATCCCGCCCGATCCGCCGCAAATGATGATCAAGGTGGACCAGGTGCGGCGGGTGATCGAGACGATTTACTACCGGCCGGGACAGGGGCGCGAACGGGTTTACATCTTTACGGACTCGGCATTTATGAAAGAGGCGGCGAACTCGCTGCTGAAGGTGTTGGAGGAGCCTCCGGAATTTGCGACGATTTTTCTGCTGACCGAGAATCCGGGGGAGTTGCTGCCAACGATCCGGTCGCGCTCGATGGTGTTTACCCTGGCGGCGCTTTCGGCAGAGGAGATTGAGCGCGATCTGGAGAAGATTCATCCCGAGTGGAAGGCGGCGCAGCGGTCGCTGGTGGCGCGATTGTGCGAAGGGTGCGTGGGGCGGGCGCGGAGTTTCGATCTGGCGGGATACACGGCGGCGCGCCAGGATGCATTGGCGATTCTGAAGTCGGCCCTGCGCGGCGGCGAGCACAGCGAGTTGTTCAAAGTCACCGAGTCGTACCGTCCCGGGGCGGAGGGCCGGCAGAAGACGGAGGCTCTGATTCGGACCTTATATTCGCTGCTGCGCGATTTGGCATTTGTCGATTCGGGTGCGCCGGAGTTGATTCGGAATACCGATATCGGACCGGAGTTGAAGCGTCTGGCGGAATCGGCCGATTTCGAATGGATTACGACGGCATCGGACCGGCTGGCTGAGGTGGAACGGGGGATGCGGCGGAACCTGCTGCGGTCGTTGTCGCTGGACGCGTTCGCGGCGGCGCTGGAGCGCTAGTCGCGATCGGCGCCGTGGGCGGACTTAGTTCGATCCGTCAATAGAACTAGCAGGCTGCACGACGGCCTCAGGCACGTCGATCTGAATCGGCCGGTTGTAATCGGAGTAGGTATATTGGCCGCCGCTTTCCGTGGTCATGGCGTACGGCAGATGATCGTCCAGTCCGATGCAGAGCGATCCTTGCTGAGCAGAGAGTGCGGTCCTTACAGCGAACTTCCATTCGCGGCAGCGGACACCATTGACCGTTTTCTTATCGCCTTTTTCAGTCATGGCGTGGCTGATCAGGGTGCGAAGATCCGGCAGCAGATCCCTGACGGTGCCTCGCGCAATGTTGTTGCAATACCACTTGGCGGAAGAGCGGTCGCCCGCGTAACCGTCATTCTGCCACGATCCGTCGTTCGTACGGGTATACCTTTGGTCGCCGACCAGCAATTGATCTTCTTTCATGTCGAAAGGAGAGTCCGAGTTGGCTTGCGCATCGTGAGACTGCTGGTGAACGATGACGCGGTTGCAATCCACTTCCCACAATCTTTCGGAATGCTGGGCGCTGGACGCGCTCTCGATATAGGCACCGCGAAAGCTTTTGACCTGCTCCATCGATTCCAGGGTCTTCTGAAACTCCGTGTCTCCGCTGCTGGGATTTACGGCCTGGCCGACGGCCCAAAAGATTACGCCCGCCGCCAGTAAAGTCGCGCCAATCCAAAGCCCACGACGATTGCCCATGACAATGCCCTCCCCCAGCGTCTCTGGCGGATAGGGTAATGGTCAGAACCGGCAAGCGAAAGTTACGGACGTACCTGAAGGGCATTCGGACGAAGCTTGCGGGCGCGGCTTGTCGAGGGTTTAGTCTCACGGTTGAGCGGGGGCCTGCTCGTCACCCGCAGGCCCCCGTGCTGCCGTGCTACTTGGAGAGAACGGTGATGGCCTGCGGGCTGCCGATTGAGTAGGGCGAGCCTGAAGCCTGTTTGTAGCCCGTAGTGGTGATCTTGAAGGCGTAAAGCCGTCCCGACGGGCTAATACCGTACAAGTGGTTGTGAGTGTCCCAGGCTAGCCTCGAAAGCTCGTGAACAGCCAGCAATCCGGTGTAGGGAGTAATGGGATTGCTGCCATTGAAGTGAAATACCTGCAATCCACTCGTTCCCCCCAGCGCCAACAGATTGCCGGCGGGCGATGCGACGATGGAGTCGAGCCATCCTACTGCAGCGGTCGGCATGTTCTGGTAGGTGCTGTTTGTGGTCAGGTTGCCGGAACTGTCAGCGGTGTAAACGGCCAACCAGACGGGAGGGCTCGGGGGCTGGGTTGACGTCTCAAGATTCAGCGGAACGGCGATGTCGCTCCCGGGGTCAGCCGTCACACCCCCGGCCGGACAGTAGTCACCGTTGGGATAGGTAGGTATCGGTGGATCGATATTCAAGTTAGTCAGCGATCCATCAGTGCCTCGACGGAAGCCATAATCAGCTGGACTGTCCTGAATACATCCGAAGCCATAGGCATACAGATTATTTCCCGTAAAAGCGGTGTAGCCGTACCAGGCAGAAGCCCCGGTTGACCCAAAATAACTGAGAGCCCCGGTGGTGGAGTTTTTGGAGAAGAACTGAAATTCGTTATCTCCTACTCCGTCCTCCGCCAGGGCGTATAGGGTTGAGCCGGTGTGGTCGAGGAGCAGATAGACACCGGCGAGGCCTGAAAAACCGTAATGCTGCGCCGCATTGACGGATGAGACCTGCTTCAGCCCGCCGGTGGATGCGATTGAGAATGAATAGATGTACGTCCCATCGGAGACGAAAAGCCAATGCGAGGTATTGGCCATGGCGAGCAAGGTTTTGCTCGTCTTCCAGAAAGGCGAACCTGAGAGAAGGGTGAGGGCGCCGGTAGAATCGGCGCTGTAGCCGTCAAGTTCGTACGTGCCGCTGATGGGGCTACTGATCACGTAGACATAAGCGTTGGGTGAAGTGGTGGTCTGAGCAATGCCGCCTTGGGTGGACGCAAGCTGTGCGGACACTGTCACGGTGCAAAAAGTGGCGATAAGAAAAGCGGCTAGGGTTACTGATGGTTTCATGTGTGCCTCCGCCCCGGCTGATTCGACGCTAAAGTCACCGGAAGCCTGGCGGCGATTGGAGGCTGGATAGGCTAGCAACCAGAGGCGGAGCACCGAATCGCGCGAACATCAGATGCGGAGTGCTATCAAAGGTTTGCTGGCGGGCCACGGAGGCAGGCAGGGTGCGGACTGTTCTGAGCCGAGCGCGCGCCCCTTTTTTTTACCGGGGGTAACCAGCGGTATGGTTACCAGCGTTCACTCCGGCTTTCGGAGCGCTCCATTCAATGCGTTATTTTTCAGGAACTTGCCGTTTTACTCCGCTGGTTCTACTCCCTTCGGAGAGGTTGATGGGCTTTCCAGCGGCACCTATAATCGGGCTACTCTGGCAGTACGATTCTCCGTCAGGTTCCGGGTAGAGTTCGGGAGGGCGACGTTTGTCTGAAGCCTTCCAGAGAAGGTTCGGTGAAAGGGACACGCCCGGATATGCGAAGACGCCTGCAAATCGCATTGATGCTGACGGCCACGACGGCAATCGCGACCTCCTTTACTCTGACGTCCCCGGTGTGGGCGGCTGAAGGGGATGGTACGCCTCGCGGAATCGCCACCACGGAAGAGCATGGCAGGAAAATTTATGTGAACGAAGATGCGCCGCGGTCGCGTCAGGTGGAAGCGCCGCAGGCGAAGCGGTCGTCGCTGGTGTATTGGAGCAGCAAGGACAGCCGCTGGAAGCCGGTGCCTTCGGCGGGTACGGCGTCGATGAAGGCCGCCCGGTCGGCGGCCGCAGAGATCACGGGATATTTCGGGCGGGAGTCGGCGCAGTCGGCCAACGCCAGGATCATCGCCGCCAATGCGCGGGGACATCAGGCTTCGCAGGACGAGGTCGATCAGTCGATTGTCATGGCGGCGGCACGGCACAATGTGGATCCCAACCTGGTGCGGGCGGTGATCAAGCAGGAGTCCAACTTTAACTCGAATGCCGTCTCGCGCAAGGGCGCGATGGGGCTGATGCAGCTGATGCCCTCGACGGCGCGGCAGCTGAACGTGAAGAACCCGTTCGATCCGGAGCAGAACGTGGACGCGGGCGTGCGGCATTTGAAGCAGTTGCTGGAGAATTACGGGGGAGATGTGAATCTGGCATTGGCCGCGTATAACGCTGGTTCCGGGGCGGTGGCGCGGAGTTCAGGCGTGCCGCATTTCGCGGAAACGCAGAATTACGTCCGCAGGATTACAAACCTTTACTACGGCGGCTTCGATCTGTCTCCCAGCGGTGTAAACCATGATCCCGTTCGCGTTCAACGGGATGCGCGTGGCGTGCTTTACATCAGCAACACGGATTAAGATGGAAGCATCTGTTTAAGAGTCATTCTTTAATAAACTCTCAGGTATCCAGGCAGTTCAACTGCAACGGCGGAACGAGACAGTAAACGGACCGGCGATTTTGAACAGAACATTGAGCCAGCGGGGGTTGCGCTGGGGAGCGCTGCTGTTGATCGTGGCCCTCCCCGGAGTGCGGGCGCACGCCCGAACCCATCGCAGCGAAGCGTGGGCCCGCGAACACTACGCGTCCGCCGACCGCATGCGGGAAGCGCTGAATGGCCGTCCTCCGGCGGAGCGGACGCGGCACGACTACCAGCGCGTGTTGAATGCCTATCGCGCCGTCTACTACGGCGCGCCCACTTCAAGCAAAGCCGATCCCAGCGCAGTAGCCGTGGCGGAAACGCTGGTTGAGATGGGGCGGCGCTTCGACGATAACGCCATCCTGAAAGAAGCGATCGCGCAATACAAGTTCCTGCGCAAGGAGTATCCCGGCAGCAAGTACCGCTGCGACGCGCTGTTCACGATGGGGGAGATCTACAAAGACGATCTGAACGATCCGGAGCAGGCGCGGGGGGTGTTTGAGGAATTTCTGCACCGGTATCCGCACAACCGGCTGGCCGAAGACGCGCAGCAGGCGGTGGCAGAGTTGGATCGCCAGGCGAAGGCCGATAAGAAAGCAGACGCGAAGAAAAAGTCCAGAGACGAGGCCGCTGCGAAGGATGAGGGCTCTCAGGATTCCGATGGCAACGATGATGCGCGTGCCAAGGCTACTGAGACGGACTCATCCGAGGTACACCCCAAACATCTGCCGAGAGTGACAGGTATTCGTCACTGGTCCACGCCGGACTATACGCGGGTCGCCATCGATGTAGAGAGCGATATCAAGTTTGGGTCGCAGCGGATTGCCCATCCGGACCGCATTTTTTTTGACCTGCGAGGAACCAAGCTGGCGTCAACCCTGGTGGGCAAGAGCTTCGACGTCGACGACGGGTTTTTGAAAAAGATCCGGGTGGCGCAATTCCAGCCGGGGCGCACGAGAGTCGTGCTCGAGGTGGATGACCTTTCCGACTACGAAGCGTTCCTGCTGCCCAATCCTTACCGGCTGATCATCGATATCCACGGAAAGAAAAGCGCCAGGAGCGGACGCCGCAAGTCGAAGGATACCTCCACTGCGGACGTAGAAGAAGCGCCCAAGGCTGGATCGTCCGAAGAAATGGATTCAGCGGACGAAGCTGCAGACGCCACCAACGATGGTGAGACCAAGAAAAAAGAAGCACTGCGGGCAGCGGCGGGCAAAGCGCCCACGACCACCGAAGATGTAAATGATGAGACACAAGTGGTCTCGAAGAAAGCCGAAGCGGCGAAACGCGGGCTGCCCGAACTGCCCAAGCACATCGACAATAAGGGCGAGACGCCGGCTCCAACCAAGGTTATTGTCGATAACGACGACGATGACACGCCGATGGACAAACCGGCCGCAGACGCCCGTACGGGAAGCCGCGCGCGGAGCAAGTCGTCGCGGCTGGCGTCGAACCATAAGGCAAACGATTTCGACGTGCGGGAAGCGAAACCCACGGCGAGCGGCGACCGCTCTCTGATCCGCGCTTTGGGATTGAAGATTGGAAAGATCGTTATCGATCCCGGCCACGGCGGGCACGATACGGGAACGATCGGGCCCAATGGATTAGAAGAAAAAGATCTGGTTCTGGAAGTGGGGCGGCGGTTGGGAAAGTTGCTGGAGACACGTCTGGGTGCGGAGGTGGTTTACACGCGCAAGAACGACACCTTCATCCCGCTCGAAACCCGCACTGCCATTGCGAACCAGCAGCGGGCGGATTTGTTCATCTCGATCCATGCGAACTCAAGCCAGGACCCCGACGCGCGCGGAGTGGAAACTTACTACCTGAACTTCACTTCGTCGCCGGATGCGCTGGAGGTGGCGGCGCGGGAAAACGCGGTCTCGGAGAAGTCCATTTACGAGCTGCAGGACCTGGTTAAGAAGATCGCGCTGAAAGAGAAGATCGAAGAATCGCGGGAGTTTGCCGGAGACGTGCAACAATCGCTGCACAGCGGTCTGGCGGCAAAGGCGCCGGCCATCCGCAATCGCGGGGTGAAGAAAGCGCCCTTCATCGTGCTGATTGGGGCGAATATGCCGTCGATTCTGGCGGAGATCTCCTTCGTTTCCAATCCGACGGACGAACGACGGCTGGAGACCAGCGAATACCGGCAGCGGATTGCGGAGTCTTTGTATCACGGCATCGCTAAGTATGTGGACGGGCTGAGCGGGGTACGAATGGCCAGCAAGCTGGAGAAGGCCGCGGGGCAGTAAGCGGGTTCGAACCGGGTTCAAAAGAAATAGACTTAATTTTGAAGTAGAGTGTGGCGGCGGGGACGCCGCCACGACAGCCGGCGGGACGCCGGCGCTACAGTCCGGGACCGGCGAGGACGCCGGGACTACCACCGACGCCGGGACTACCGCCGACGCCTCCCTACCTCGACAGATTCAGTTACTGCATGCCGGCGTGTAGCTCACCGGGCCGGGCATGCGATTGGCGAGCGACGGCTTTCCGACGGCCTGCACGAAGATCTGGTGGTTGCCCGGCGACATCGTCAGGCTGCAGAGATCGACGGAGTGGACGCCGAGTTTGGTTTCGGCCAGTTCGGTCATGCTCTGACCATCGCTGCTGCTGTAGACGCTATAGTGATCGACGGTATTCTCGTTACCGCTGGTGGTCCACTGGAGTGTGTTGCCCGATACCGAGGCCTGGAGCGAGAAGCAGCTATCGATACCCGACTCCATTTCCGTACCTTCCTCGTAGTCGTTCCAGGTGACAAGCTGCAAGTAGGGTAGTTGGCGTCCTGAGTTGTAGAGATGGTTTACCTGGGAGAACGTTTGCAACCAGGTCTGGCCGCACCGCTGATCCATGACGCGCCCGGAACCCCAACCGGCGAGGGAATCGTTGAATCCCTTGTAGGTTGCGCCCATAGTTTCCTTTTGCGCGAACGCCATTCCGGTGTCATAGAAATTCACCAGATAATCGATGCCATAGTTGGGGAACTCAGGCATGACCCAGGAATAGCTGCCATCGCTCATGGCATGGCTGAAACCGTCATTGTTCTGAAAAAGGTAGCGTGGAGGGATCTTGAGCGCGGCATTGGCTGCAATCCAGTCGACGGCATGTTGCAGATCCACGTTAAAGTTGGTGACAACCGGCTGGCCGCCGATGTTGAGGTAGGCGGGAGAGCTAAAGTAGGTCTTCTCCACGTACTGCAACAGGTGGACGAGGCCTTGTTGAGCGGAGCAGCCGGAGCAGCCGCTCTGGCCCATGGCGCCGGCATCAATCATGATGGCGAAGGAGAAGCCGGGGTGCTTTTCGGCCTCATGCATGACCAACTGAGCGGCCTGATCTTCGAAGTTGCGGGGACCATACCAGTCGACGATGACGCCGTCGATGCCGCGGCTGATCATATCCTCGACCTGGCGTTTTACTTGTGCCGGATCAGTGGAGTTGTACCCTACGTCCATATGGTTGGGCTTTCCAAACCATACCAGCAGTTGCGCCAACACCTTGGTTGTAGAGCCGGAGTAGAGCAGCGAGTGGACGTTCATTTTGCTTACATTATTTGCGCCTAGGTTGCCATTGTTCTGGCTGGAGAAGCTGGCCGCAGCACTGGTATTGTTTGCCGTCTGGGCGGTCAGGCTGGTGCCCGAGCCCGGAGCTACATTGGTAGTCATCAAATTACGTGCGCCGGAGCCGGAACCGCACCCTGCAAGCGCACACGTCAAGAGCAGAACTGCACACAAATGTGGGAAGCGCATCAGTCCTCAAGAAAGAAGTAAGTTGTTGGGGTCTTGCTTCGATCTATGGCCGACGGGGGAAACGCATTGCTGCGCTGGGATTTCCTCCGGCTGGCCGGGGTCTGTCTGGGAACGCACCCAAGTTAACTGACTAGGTACTTCACTGTATAGTCACAGAAGTACCGAAACCCTTTGCTGGAGTTGGTTCGCGGTGTTAAGCCCCAGCGGCGCGATCTTTAACTGCGAAGTTGGCGATGATGCTGAAAGAGTTACCAGAAAAGAACGGGATTATTGAACGGATTGGAACTGCATGTTCTCGTCGACCGAGAGCTGGCTCGGCAAGCCTGAGGCATCGTCGCCGGAACGGGTGGCGACCACGCGGAAGCCGCTGCCGCTGGTCTCGATGTCATAGGTATAGGGGTGACGCTGGCGTGCGACGGACATGGAGCGACTGGAGATCAGCTCATCGAGAGTGGCGTACTTTCCTTCGAGCGCGAAATAGCCGCGTTCGGCCTGGGCGATCGTCAGCAGGTCCGTGCGGACTCCAGTGATATCGATTGCAGCCTTGGGATTATTCACCCCGGCCGCGGCGGAACTGCTCTGCGCGTCATGGGCGTAGAGGTACATGCCGATGGCGACGGCGGCGAGCAAGCTGAGAAAGCCAAAGACGCGGCCCATGCCACGATTCCACTAAGAAAAAGGGATGGGGGCAAGTAACCGGAGGGCAGGGACCTGCGGAGTCCGTTTTGTGGAGACAGAGAAGCAGGCCCGACTTACGCGAGAGAGATCGTGACAGAGCTGGCGGGCTACTGGATGGAGCTGCCGACTTGCGAGAAAACGTTGCTCGCGTTGGATCCGATCAAACGGACCGTGCCCACTACGATGACGAGGATCACGGCCAGCATGACGGAGTACTCGGCGATGTCCTGCCCTTGCTCATCCAACCAAAGACTGCGGAATAAGTTGTTCATAGTTCCCCCTATGCCAAACCATGCGCATGAGCCGCCGAGAGCTGCGGAAAAGCTGCGGTGCCCGATTCCTGTGCGCTCAGCCCCCATGCTTCCTTGTCTTGCGTGACTGCCTGCAGCCCGACTTGAAACTCGGACGTGCCTTTCATTTTCTTGATCCAGACGACGCGGAACTGAATTTTGCGCTGGCGATAAAAAACTGTGATCTCATCCTGCACATTCAACTCATGCCTGACTGAACCCAGCCGGGCGCCTTGTGCGGTCACGTCCAACGTATGCGCCAGCTCCTCAAAACTCTTGCCTAAGCTGTCCTTGCCCTTGATCCTGATGGGAAGAACGGCTTTCACTCGATTTCCGCGGCGCTGCATCATGTTGATCCAATGACAGTCTGCCCTGATTTGGGGGAATTGGAAATGGCCCTGACGGGTAGGTAGCGCACACCGGGGTAACCAGCCGTTGGGTACGAGAGAGCGGGAATGAAGTTGCTGCGGGATCAGGCATTTGACAGAAACTTTTGCCGGACCATTGTGGTCTAATAAACAGGTGGGGGTGTGCATTCCCAGGTCATGAAATTACCCCGTTTTTTAGGCATTTTGGCGCTGTTCGGAGCCCTGCTGAGCTCAGCCTTGGCAGCCAATCCGAGCAAGACGAATCCGTCGGAGTCACAGGCGGCAGCAATTCTTCCGCAGCAATTCGGCGGCTGGCAGATGCAGGGATCGGTCCATAGCAGCAACGATCCTGCGGTGGCCGATTCGACAAACGCGGCGGTGCTGAAGGAATACCGCTTTACCGATGTGGCGATGGCCACCTACACGCGCGACGACGGGCGCACGCTGAAGGTGCGGGCAGCACGTTTCGCCGACGCATCCGGCGCGTTCGGCGCTTACACGTTTTACCTGCAGCCGGACATGAGGAAGGAAAATATCGGGGATCAAGCGGCGTCGATGGGAGATCGGGTTCTTTTCTATCGCGGTCACATTTTGGTGGATGCGCAATTCAGCAAGGAGTCGCCGATGTCCGGGGCGGAACTGCGCGAGCTGGCGGGGGCGTTGCCGCATCCGGTAGGAAATTCCGGGAATCTCCCTTCCTTCATTCAGTTCCTGCCGCAACGCGATTACGTTCCCAACACGCAAAAATACGTGATGGGGCCGGTTGCGCTGAACGCGTTGCAACCTGCGGTTTCAGCGGATCTGGTGGATTTCGGGTCGAGCGCCGAGGTATCGTCCGCGCGGTACAACACGCCGAATGGCGAAGCCACGCTGACGCTGATTTCCTATCCCACGCCGCAGCTTGCGGCCGAGCACCGGCGGCGCATCAATGCGGCTCATCAACTGGGACAAACGCAAGCTGGTGAATCGGAGGTCTTGTGCTCGGGTGATTTCTGCGACAAGCGCACCGGGCCCATCGTCGCGATCACGACGGGCGCGTCCGACAGCGACGCAAAATCGCTCCTGGGCCGCGTGAATTACGAAGCGACGGTCACCTGGAATACTCCCAGTGGCGACACGCAGGTGCGCGATCTGTACATGCTGATTTTGAATATCGTGATCTTGTGCGCGATTCTGGCGGGACTGGCAATTATTGCGGGCGTAGCCTTCGGAGGATTCCGAATCCTGATGAAGCGTTTGTATCCCGACCGAGTTTTCGATCGCCCGGAGCAGATGGAGTTCATCTCGTTGCATCTGACCGAGGCAGTGGTCAAGGGCACGTCCCAAAACCCTGGGGACGGAGGACGCGAGTTGCCCCAAAATCGTTCCTGAGCCTGGGTAAGTACCTTTAGAAATATCGGCTTAGAACCTTTTCACGGCGATTCTGTCTCAATTTGGCACATTCCTGCAGGCTGTTGACGCATTCTGTAAATAGCTGAAAACAAAGGCATTTATTTCACAAAAATCGCTTGACACCCCCGTTTTTAGGCTCATAAGATTTCCGCAGAAAGTTTTGACGGAATTTCAAAAGCCTCCGTTGGAACTATTCTCCCTTGAAGAAGAGGCCGCCCAGTTGCCGGGTGGCCTTTTCGTTTGCGTTCAGCAGGCGAATGGCGGGTGAGTCCGTGCAGAAACTCGATGGAACTGTTGCGAACTGTTTTCGTAATTATGGATGTGGAACTAGTATGATTCGCGGCCAGGATTGAACGGAAGGGAGAAACTGCATGTTCTGCGATGGATGCGGCGCGGCGGTACAGCCGGGACAGACGTTCTGCAGCCGGTGCGGCAAACAGATTATCGGTCAGGTGTCGGTGATGCAGCCTCGTCCCGGACGAGTACAGAATCATGTGCGGCTGCTTGGTCTTTTCTGGCTGGCATTTTCGGCATTCAATACGGTGGGAGCGGTGGTCTTGTACGTGATCGCTAACACTCTGCTGGCGCACGTTGGGAGTTTCGGAGTGCCGGAAGAGGGTGGATTTCTGCGGCCGCTGCTGAGCGTGGTCGCGATTCTGTTGTTCGCGAAAGCCGCGATTGGATTCATTGCAGGATGGGGTTTATTGCAGCACGAAAAATGGGCGCGCATTCTGGCGCTGGTGCTGGGATTCATCTCGCTGTTTACCAACATTCCTTTCGGAACCGCGCTGGGCGTCTACACCATGTGGGTTTTGCTCTCGGGTGAATCGGAACGGGAGTATGACGCGCTGGCAGAGGCACACGCGGCGGCATAGACGCGGCGTGGCTTGAATTCGCTGCGTTATAGCGCGCGATCTCGCAAAACCGCCGGCGCCTCGCGATAGATTTTCCAAGAATGAGAAGGCGCTCAGGGGCGGCCAGGGTGGAAAAAATGTGGGCTGTTTCCGGTCGAGCGAAGGATTCTCGCAGGCCATTCGCGAAGAACGTCCCCGCCTGATTCTGCTCCTATTCGGCGGCATCCCTAACAGCCCAGAGGTCGTTCTGAAGCGATGCTAGTCGCGCGCGGATGAGGCGCGAAGATCACAGAGGGAGTTGACCGAATGCGCGTACGCTGCGGGTGATTTCTCAAGCGACGATGGTGCGCAATGCTTTACGCTTTCGGCGCGCGGATTTAGAATCGAACACAAGCCGACGTAGCTCAGTTGGTGCTTCCTCAACAGAGTGAAACGCCAGTCCAACGCTCCGCACTTTGCCGTCCTTAGCGAATACAACTTGGAAAACTTCCACATTTTCGTTTAAATCTTCCGGTGCGTCTTCAAACCCCTCATCGTAATAGAAATCGAAATTCTGCTTAACGATCCAGACCTCATGGACTATGCGCTCGTCATATCGCCAAGTGCCGGATTTCACGATCTGAGCGGTGTCGGCCACTGCTAGATTCTAACCGACGTTCGCGTCGTTGACGTAAGATCCCCATTACACTCATCAGGCGAACCCGCCTGCTACAATCCCCGCGAGGGGGATTCAATGACGAACCTAGGTGGAGTCGTGCAGATGTTGCGCAAAGAGCAGGCGCGGTTGAGTAAAGAAATGAATGCGATTGGGGCGGCGCTGTCAGCTTTCCGAGCGGCATATGCAAACGGCACAGCGACTCGCCGCAAGATATCCACCGCTGGAAGAGCCCGAATCGCTGCTGCCCAGAGAGCCCGGTGGGCGAAAGCGAAGGCGCAGGGCGGAAAGGCCATGCCTAAAAAGCGAGCAATGTCGGCCAGCGCTCGTCGCAGGATTGCGGCAGCACAACGTGCTCGGTGGGCCAAGGTGAGAGCCTCTAAGAAATCCGCTTAACTAAGCCTGCGGACCGTGAAGACAATTTCGCTTGAGGACTCTCAGTTACGTTCGTCATGCGATTCACAGGACGCTAAACCCCATTTACTTGAGTTCCGAGACTAAAATTGCTGGGACACATCACAGCGCCCGGAGAGCTTGTGTATCTGAGCTTCCTTAGCGACGAAGACTTCGAGCAGTATGTAAAGCGGGTCTCTGGGTGGTTGAGCTACCACGAAAGAGACAAAATAGCCTCCGAGTATGCTCGTAGAGGTTTGAAGGTGCTGGATCATCCGATAGAAAAAGCGCGCATAGAAGATCCCAAAACAGACGAGACCAGAGCAAGAACCGAAGCGGCCAGAGCAAAAGCGCGAGAGGTGCTCGAACGAGAGTGGCGTAAACAAGGCTGTTCCAAGGATTCGGCGGGAAATTGGAAAGTTCCTTATGAACTGATCTGGCGTTCACTGCCACGAGGTGAAGACCGCTAACTGTTCAAAAAATTCCCACAGGATTCATCATCGGTCGCCTGCTTCTCCCATCATTATTGCCTGAGTCAGAGACGGCCAGTACAATGAGAGCATGTCGAGGCTTGAACTCGGGTCGTTCAGGTCGCTGCTGACCGATCTTCTGCGCCACATCCACGGGAAGAAGGAAGGCACGGCATTGTTCGAGACATTGCACCATCTCTTCCAGTGGGGGCCTTGACGTGCCGATAGCCTTTCCATCATCGGATATTTGATGGGATATAGAAAGTCCGCAAGTCGTTGAAAAGCCGACGTAGCTCAGTTGGTAGAGCAGCCGATTCGTAATCGGCAGGTCACCAGTTCAAGTCTGGTCGTCGGCTCCATCCTTTTTGGCACTGCCACCGACACGAGCGTGGCGATTCATTCGCAACCGCAGGCTTCGCCTCTGACGGAGCGCACGCCTTCCCTGGCAATGATCGGCACCATCACGAGGGCAGAGATCGGGTCTGCCCACCACCAGCCCAGGGTTGCATTGACCAGCAGTCCGAGCAGCAGGATCGCAGACAGGTAAAAGCAGAAGTCCGTCTGCTTCGCGTCGGCTTGCATAGCCTGGCTTCCAAGGCCGGCGCCGACTTGCTTCTTCGCGCGAGACAACAGGGGCATGACGACCAGCGAGACGGAAGCCAGAATGATGCCGGGAAGGCTGTGCTCGGGAGCCTTTCTGTGGATCAGATCGGACGCAGAATCGAGTGTGATGTAAGCAGCCAGCAGGAGAAAACATACGCCCACGATGCGGAGACTCAAAGTTTCATTGCGCGCTCGGTTTTCCGAGTCGGAGTCCACCGACATTCTCCAAAGCAGTGCGCTCCCGGAAGTCACTTCAATGAAGCTGTCGATTCCAAATCCCATCAGCGAGATGCTGCCCGCAATCAGGCCGGCGGCAATGGCGATCGCCCCTTCCACAAAGTTCCAGACAATCGTGAAGTATTCGAGTCGCCTGGCACGCAGGGCCAGCTGCTGGCGAATCACACCGTCCATCGTTCAAGGATAGCAGCGGGCGGAAGGGGGCCCCGGGAAGTGAATGGAACAAGCGTGTGGTTGAACCCATCGGACACGACCTGACGATACTTGGTTGGCCGCTTCGTTGAAAGCGACAATCTGTAAAGACAGGCCGATTGCATACCTATGATTGACGAAAAGAACATGCGGTTGATGTTGGAGAAGATGGAGAGCGCGGCGGAAGAAGCTCTGAGCCGCGACCCTGCTTTTTACGCGGCCCTGCAGTCGCTCAAAGGGGAAATCGATCGCGATCCGCGGGTGCAGTCAGCGATCCAGAACCTTCGCGCGGCCGGACGGAGGGTCCACAGTTCTCTCGTTCCCCACATCAGGGTGCGCATTCGGACCAACGAAGGGCTGCTCGCGTTGCCTGGGAAGGATCAGCTTCCGCTGCCCCTGTCGGAACCGATTGCGCAGCTCACGGAGGCACTCAGAAACGCGGCCAGCGCGGTGATCATGCGCGGCCGCTATCGCGAGGAACTTGACCACATCATGAATGCAGCGATCTGCGCCAGTGGCCGCTTTGAGGGAATCGCCTCTGAGATCGAACGTGCCGGATATGAAGTCGTGATCTGTCTCGATCTTTCGGCCTGTGCGCAAGTGCGCGAGTCTTCCGAACCGATTCGAAACACGCGACACTCCGGGTCGGACAACGAGCCGCTCAGCCATTTGCTCTCCAGCCAGGATTTGAAGTTCCTGAAGGCTCTGAAGATCAAAGCTATATAAATCCCAATCACAAGACCGCAAGTTTCAGGGCCAATCTACTGGCGAGGGGACGCATTCATCTGCCCGCGAGTGGCTTCTTAGTGTCGGGTGCACGGAATTCCAGCTAATCCACGAAGAAGCGGGGCAAACGTAATCCGGTACCGTGTCCGGCTTTTGCCGGAGGCTCAGGTCTGAGGGACTCAACTTGCGAGTGGAGAGGCAGACTGGATTTCAGCAGCGCTGCGATTTCCATCTCAAGGGTCTGGCGCACACCTGCACCGAATGCCGTGAAACGGAAGGGCTGCAAATATCCCATGCCGCCGCGCATCGGGAACAGCATCTCCGCCCGGGCCAGCAAGGGGGCAATGTTCAGTTGGAACGCCAAAGTAATCCTGATGCGCTCCTCAAGGTAAGTCGCCACTTCGAGCAAGCCACCGGTCATCGAGAGTTGGTGCAGTTTCGCGACCAACACCCGCTGATTCTCCAGATGGATGGTGGCGGACACAGTTCCCCGCAAAGCGACGCGGGGGGAGCGCGTGGCGGCGCGGATTGGACGGGGACGAATCATCATGCGTTGTAGGCGGCGCTTCCGGGCTGTGCCGGTTCTTCCGGCAGGCGGCGAGTCCGGCGCATGAGCTTCCAGTCATACTCATACGCGGTGCCGCAGGCGAGGCAGATCTGATAGTCATGGCCATGTCCGTCGGTGCGCGGCCATGTGAAGCGGTGCGAGCAAGTCTGGCGAAGAATCTGTTTCAGAAGATTCAATGGGTCACTCCTTGATTGCGGCTCCTCCAGTGGTCGAGCCAACGGGAGAAAAAGGGTCGATGCTGATTGCTCAGCAGGCCTTGCAGCCGGGAGAGCAGGATGTCGGGCGGTTGAGATTTCGAGACAAAAGAGTCCACGGATTTAAGCTTGTTTTGCGGCAGCGGCCCGTAAGCTGACAAGAGCATGATGGGCACCCGCGCGTTGATCTTCTTCATCTTGGCGGCCACGAGATCGCCGCGCATTCCCGGCATTTGATAGTCGATGACAACAGCGTCAATGTTGCGCGAACGAAACAGGCGCAGGCCATCGTCCCAGCCGGTCGCTTCCAGCACTTCGTAGCCGCACTGCTCCAGAAACATCTTGCGGCCGATGAGCCCGTTCCAGTGGTCGTCAATACAGAGGATGGTAGCTTTTGCGCGGACCATGTACTCCTCACATCACAGATAAGGTGGCGCCTCAGCGAACGCGCTCCACAGGAAAGCTGCGCTTGCTGGGACTACGAAGTGGTGGGCACAGTGATTCTGCCCCGGAGTGTCCTGTGGATACAAATTACGAATGGACATCCGCGTGGGCAGTTACTGTGAGGCATGGGAGAGACAAACACCCGAGGTTGCGCGGGAAAATTTTGTCGGCTACTCGCATCTTGCGCTCGAGTGCAGGGTAGGGCCGGGAATGTTGCGGCCAGATCAACGCCGTGCCATCGCGATTAGCTAAGCCCTGTGTTTGTGTGTGGTTAGCCGCCCCCCCACGTTCGTGCCATACATGGCACTGATGAGCCATTTACCGGAATGGGGGCCAGGATTAGAGTTGTTTTCGAGCAGCACTTGGGGGAGGGCTGATCAACAGACGTCCCAAGACTCAAATTGAGTCTGGGGCGTTTTGTTTTGCGCGCGAAAATTGTCGGGTTTTAAGTTTCCTGAGTCAAAATTCCTTTCAAACTTCATTCCGAAAGGAGGCTCTCCGGGGTGGCGGCGGGGACGCCGCCACGACAGCCGGCGGGACGCCGGCGCTACCACTGCGCTTTCCGCTGATCTTTGTTGGTGGTAGATTTGTTGGCGCGCTTCGTCGGCAACAATAAACATTCGTTCAGGAGCTGTGATGCCCACCCCCATCGCACGCCGCGAATTCCTGGTTGGAATGGCCGCCATGACCGCCGCAAACGCCGCCTCAAGCATGGGCAGGCTGGTCGATTCCGGGTCCACCTTCCGAGTGGCCGTGATCAACGACGAAATTTCGCAGGATTTCGGACACGTCTGCGAAATCGCCGCGCGCGAATTCGGCATGGGCTGGATTGAATTGCGCGGCATGTGGAAGAAAAACATCGTCAATCTCGACGAAAAGGAAGTCGCAGAAGCGCGGCGCATTCTCGACAAATATCAACTCAAAGTCACGGACATCGCGAGCCCGCTGTTCAAAGTCGACTGGCCCGGAGCGCCGAAGTCCAAGTTCAGTGAGAAGGCTTCGTTCGGCGCCAACTTCACATTTGAAAACCAGGACGAGGTTCTCGACCGCGCCATGGAAATGGCGAAAGCCTTCCAGACCGATCGGGTGCGCTGCTTCGATTTCTGGCGGCTTGAGGATCAGGCGCCTTATCGCGCAGCGATGAACGACAAGCTGCGCACGGCCGCGGAGAAACTTGCCAGGAAGAACATGATTCTCGTGCTGGAAAATGAGCCCGCTTGCAATACGGCGACGGGAGCCGAAGCGGCCAAGGTGCTGAGCCAGGTGCAATCGCCTGCGTTCATGTTGAACTGGGATCCGGGCAATGCGGCAGCCAGCGGCGAAATTCCATATCCAGACGGGTACAAGCTCCTTCCCAAAGACCGCATCGGGCATTGCCACTGCAAAGATGTGGTGAAGAAAGGCAACAAGTACGACTGGGCGCCGATGGGCGGAGGGCTCATCGATTGGGCGGGACAGTTTCGCGCTTTGAAGAGCGACGGCTACCGCTTCGCCGTGAGCCTTGAGACGCACTGGAACGGCGGCGGCTCGCCGGAAGAATCAAGCCGCAAAAGCTGGGCTGGGATGAAGAAACTTCTGCAACAGGCGGGCGCATTTTAATGGGGGGATCATGACGGATCAGACTCGACGCACTTTTCTTCAACAGGCTGCAATTGGCGCTGCTGTGCTGGTATATCCCTCGGCGAAGGTGCTGGGCGCGAATGACCGCGTGCGAGTGGGCATGATCGGAGTAGGCGATCGCGGAAACGATCTGCTGGGGCAAGTTCTGAAAGTTCCAAACATTGAACTTGTGGCGATGGCGGATGTCTACAGCCGCCGTCGCGATCAGGCCAAGAGCAAGGTTCCCGGCATTCAGACGTTCGATGACTATCGCCGGGTGCTCGACATGAAAGACATTGACGGCGTGATCGTGGCCAGCCCGCTGCATATTCACGCGCGGCATTTTGTGGACACCCTGGCGGCTGGGAAAGATCTCTACGCTGAGAAGACCATGACGTGGTCGATCCCGGAGGCTGATAAATGCCTGACGGCGGCGAAAGACTCGAAGCGCGTGGTGCAGATCGGCCTGCAGCACGAGAGCTCCGGATCTTTGGTAGATGCGAAGCAATGGATCAAAGACGGTTCGGTTGGCAAGGTCACGCACGTCGAGTCCTGGATGAGCCGAAATACGCCGCACGGCAAAGGACAGTGGGTGCGGCCGGTTCCTTCGGACTGCACGGCGCAAAACGTCGACTGGAAGGCGTTCCTCAACGGGCGTCCGGACCGACCATTTGACGGCTACAAGTTGATCAACTGGCGATTGTTCTGGGAATTCTCCGGCGGCAATTGCGCCGAGAACATGGTTCACCAGATTGCCTGGATCATGAGCGCTTTGGACCTGCCGGAGCCATCGGCCGCGTACATGTCGGGCGGTGTGTTCTCAGAAAAAGATGGCCGCGAGGTGCCTGATACGATCGCGGTCACGCTCGATTTTCCCAAAGACATCGTTGTGACCTGGCAGTCCACGTTCAGCAATAGGCATTACGAACTGGGCGACCGCATCCTGGGCAGCGATGGCACGCTGGAGCATCACTTCGACGAGGCGTTGCAATACTGGCCGGAGAAGACCAACCGTCCCAGCGGAGAAGCGATGAAGGGCAAGACCCACGATCAAGACCATATGCAGAACTGGATCGACTGCATCCGCAGCCGCGGTACTCCAAACGCCCCGGCGGATATCGGGTACCGTTCGGCCATTGCGGTGCACATGGCCAACCTGTCGTACAAAAACAAGAAGCGCATGACGTTGGAGGAAGCGAAGGCGATTACGCCGGAGTACTCATGATCGGGGCCGTCGACATCGGCGGTACGAAAATCGCGGTCGGCATGGTCGATGACAACGGCAAAGTGCTTTCCCGGATGGATGCGCCGACCGATCCCAATCGCTATTCCGACTCACTCGAGCTGATCGCGCACATGCTGCGCAGGACTGCGCAGAAGGCCGGCGGGGAGATTACCGGCATCGGCATTGGCTCGACCGGTCCGGTGGATCCCATGCGCGGCGAATTTGGTGACGTGGATTTTCTGCCCGGATGGAGAGGGAAGAGTCCGGTGAAAGATCTGGGGACGGTGTTCAATGTCTCGGCGGCTCTGGAGAATGACGGCGATGCCGCCGCCCTGGCCGAGGCGAGTTGGGGCGCAGGAAAGAATCGCAAGCGGCTTATCTACATCACCGTGGGTACGGGAATCGGCGGCGGGATTATTATCGACGGCCAGCTTTATCGTGGAGTCGACGGGGCGCATCCCGAGGTTGGGCACCAGGTGATCGATCCTGCGGGCCCACAGTGTACGTGCGGCTTCCGTGGATGTTGGGAGTCGCTGGCAGCGGGTCCGGCGATGGTGGCATGGCTGGAGCGTAACGCGCCCGCGGATTATCCGCACCGGCAGGGACTTACTGCCAAGCGCATCTGCGAGCTCGCGCTCGAAGGAGATGCGCTCGCCCAGCAGTCGGTGGAGACCGAGGCGTTTTATCTCGGTATGGGATTGGCGAATCTGATCAACCTGTTTACTCCGGACGCGATTGTGCTCAGCGGCAGCGTTATGAAAAGCGCGCCGCTGTTTATGGACCGCATTCGCGCCCTGATCCGAAGTGGCTGCAGATTTGTGCCGGCAGAGAAGACGGAATTGATGATGGCATCGCTGGGCGACGATACGAATCTGATCGGCGCGGCGCGAGTGTGGCACTACCGGTTTGCCAAATAGGGGCTCCAGTGCGGAGGCGGGACGCCTCCGCGACAGCCGGCGAGGACGCCGGCGCTACGATCCATTTCCACTTCATCTTCCAAATCTGTTAGTGTTTTCTGTTTGCCTTTTGCCGCTCCGCGTCCGCGGGTCGGCACGGAAAGGACGAGAGTCGCGTGATCGTCGGAGTTCCGAAAGAAAGTTATCCGGGAGAACGTCGCGTTGCTCTCGTTCCCCTGGTCATTCCTAATCTCACCAAAGCAGGGCTTGAGGTCGTGGTCGAAGCGGGAGCGGGAGAGCAGGCTGGCTATCCCGATGCGTTGTATGCGGAGAAGGGCGCAAAGATCCTGCCCGACCGGGCTTCCGTGTTCAGTTCCGCGGACATCGTTGTGCAGGTGCTTTGCTACGGCTCGAACGACGTTACCGGCAAAGCGGACTTGCCTCTGTACCGGCGGGGACAGGCCATGATCGGATTTCTGCGGCCTCTCGGTTCAGCGGAAGTTGTGCAGCAGATCGCGCAGGCAGGGGTTACAAGCTTCTCGATCGAGTTGATGCCGCGCACCACGCGCGCCCAAAGCATGGATGCGCTCTCCTCGATGGCCACCGTCTGTGGTTATAAGGCGATCCTGCTGGCGGCGGAGACGTCGCCGCGCATTTTTCCCATGATGACGACGGCGGCGGGCACGATCACGCCGGCGCGGGTGTTTGTGATCGGCGCCGGAGTGGCAGGACTGCAGGCCATCTCCACTGCTCGCCGCCTGGGTGCGGTGGCTTCGGCGTACGACATGCGTCCGGCCGCGAAAGAGCAAGTGCAGAGTTTGGGCGGACGCTTTGTCGAACTTCCTATCGAGGCGCAGAACGCGCAGGATGCCCGCGGTTACGGCACGGCCCAGGACGAATCGTTCTACGCGCGGCAACGCGAACTGCTGACCCGCGTGGTCGCCGAGAGCGACATCGTCATCACTGCTGCCGTGATTCCCGGAAAGAAATCTCCCGTGCTGATTACGGCTGACATGGTGAAGGGGATGGCGCCCGGTTCGGTGATCGTCGACCTGGCGGCCGAACGCGGAGGAAATTGCGAGCTTACGCGCATGGGCGAGACCGTGAATGCGCACGGCGTGTCGATCATCGGCGCGATTAACCTCGCCAGCAGCGTGCCATACCATGCCAGCCAGATGTACGCGCGCAATCTGACGACATACCTGACGTACATGGTGAAAGACGGCAAACTGCAGGTGAATGTGCAGGATGAGATTGTGCGGGAGACGCTGATCACGCAAGGCGGAGAGATCGTGAATGCGCGGGTGCGGGAGTTTTTCAAGTTGCCGACACTAGCAACTCAGCACTGAGCAGTGCAAAGGAGCAATCATGCCAGCGGATTTTATTTCTAACCTTTACGTCTTCATTCTGGCGGGATTCGTGGGCTTTGAAGTGATCCGGCGTGTGTCGCCCTTGCTGCACACTCCACTGATGTCACTGACCAACGCACTCGACGCGATCGTCGTGGTGGCCGCCATCATCATTGCCGGGCGACATGAGACGCGGCTCACCACGATACTGGGCGCGATCGCGGTGGCGGCTTCGTTCAGCAACATGGTGGGCGGGTTCCTGATTACGGACCGCATGCTGCGCATGTTCAAATCCGGCAGGTCGAAACAATCATGACCGAGTTCGCGCTGCAGCAGTATCTCGACTTCGCCTACATTGCCGCAGTCGTTCTCTTCATCCTTTCTCTCAAGTTCCTGAGTTCGCCCACCACTGCGCGCGTGGGCGTTCTGTGCGGAGAGATTGGGGCTGCGCTGGCGGTAGGCGCGACGCTGTTCAATCCCGAAGTGGTGCAGTACAAGTGGGTGCTGATACCGCTGATCATCGGCGCTGGGGTCGGCGTGCCTCTGGGCCTGGTGCACATGACGGCGGTGCCGCAGCGGACGGCGTTGAGCCATGCTTTCGGTGCGCTCTCGGCGGCCTTGATCGGCATTGCCGAGTTTTATGTCGGCACCGCGCCGGTGACGCGCTTTGCAATGGGCGAGATTGCGCTGGAAGTGATCATCGGTTCTCTCACATTTACCGGCAGCCTGATTGCCGCCGGGAAGCTGCAGGAAATATTGCCCCAACGGCCCATCGTTTATCGCGGGCAGAATATCGTCAGCCTCTCCGTGCTGGGTGGTGCGCTCGGCCTGGCCGTAGCCCTGGTGGTGAATCCGGCTCACACGCTGCTGTTTCCGATCATGGTGATCGTGGCATTGATTTTTGGCGTGCTGCTGGTGACTCCCATCGGCGGCGCGGATATGCCGACGGTGATTTCGCTATTGAATTCTTACGCGGGTTTTTCGGCAGCCCTGCTGGGGTTCGTCCTGAACAGCAAGGTACTGGTCGTGGCGGGCGCTCTGGATGGTTCGTCCGGGTTCATTCTGTCGCTGATCATGTGCAAGGCGATGAACCGTTCGTTCACCAATGTAATGTTCGGGGCCTTCGGGCAAGTGCAGGCCTCAGCGGCAGGGGTGACGGAAGAACGGGTCGTTCGCAGCGCGAACCCCGAGGAAGCAGCTTCCATTCTGGCCGCCGCAAACAAGGTGGTGATTGTCCCCGGATACGGCATGGCGGTCGCGCAGGCGCAGCATAAGGTGCGCGAGCTTTACGACGTGCTTACGAAGAAGGGCGTGGACGTCCGCTTTGCGATTCATCCCGTCGCCGGGCGCATGCCCGGCCACATGAATGTGCTGCTGGCTGAGGCTGATATTCCGTACGACCGGCTCATCGAGATGGACGAGATCAACGGAGATTTTCCGCAAACCGATGTTGCGCTGGTGATCGGCGCCAACGACGTGACGAATCCCGCCGCGCGTAACGACCAGTCCAGCCCGATCTTCGGCATGCCGATTCTGGATGTGGACAAGGCGCACACCGTGATGGTGATCAAGCGCAGCATGAATCCCGGCTTCGCAGGCATTGATAATCCGCTCTATTACCTGAATCAGACGCTCATGCTGTTCGGCGATGCCAAGCAGTTCGTAGGAGCGATTGTGCGGGAGTTGGGCGGAGGTCATTAGCTCGCGAAGTTAAGGAACGCTCTTATGAGAACTTTATTGGCATTACTTGGTGTAATCTTCCTATCCGTTTTGTCCTCGGCTCAAATCCAACCCCAACTCAACCTCATGCCCATGCCGTCCAGCGTGCAGCAAGGCTCGGGCCAGTTGCCGATCAACGAATCGTTCTCGGCCACCGTTACCGGTACGCATGACGCTTCTCTGGACAATGGCGTCCAGCGGTTCACGAGGAATCTCTCGCGGATCACAGGCATACCGTTCCGGGCGAGTGCTTCCGGGACTCCCACGCTCGAGGTGCATTCCGACCACGGGCGCGGAGCCGTGCAGAAGCTCGAGGAAGACGAATCTTACGAGCTGACTGTCACCGGTTCGGGCGCGAAGATCACGGCTCCCACTCCGTTGGGCGCGCTGCACGGTCTACAGACTTTCTTGCAGTTGGCGCAAATCACTCCAACGGGTTTCGCGGTTCCCGCCGTCACCATCAAAGACCAGCCGCGCTTTCCGTGGCGCGGCATGCTCATCGACGTCAGCCGCCATTTCATCCCGATCGACGTGCTCAAGCGCAACCTGGATGGCATGGAAGCGGTGAAGATGAACGTGATGCACTGGCATCTTTCCGATGATCAGGGGTTCCGTGCCGAAAGCAAGAAGTTTCCCAAGCTGACCGGCATGGGCTCGGAAGGCAAGTTCTACACGCAAGAAGAAATCCGCGATCTGCTCGCGTATGCGCACGATCGCGGTATCCGCGTCATTCCCGAGTTCGATACGCCCGGCCACAGCCGGTCATGGTTTGTGGGTTATCCGGAACTCGCCAGCAATCCCGGCCCGTTTACGGTTGAGAACGAGAATGGCGCTTCGTCGGTCACCGATCCCACGCGGGAAGAGACTTACAAATTCATGGATAAGTTCGTGGAGGAGATGGGAAAACTCTTTCCCGACCAGTTCTTCCATATCGGCGGTGACGAGGTAGATCCGAAGTACTGGGATTCCAATCCCAAAATCCAGGCCTTCAAAGAAGCGCACGCAATGAAGACCGATGCGGATCTGCAGGCCTACTACAACCAGCGGCTGGAAAAGATTCTCGCCAGGCATCACAAGACGATGGTGGGCTGGGACGAGATCCTACATCCCGATCTGCCCAAGGACATCGTGGTGCAGTCCTGGCGGGGGCAGCAGTCGCTGGCAGCCGCCGCGCAGCAAGGGTATCGAGGCTTGCTTTCCTACGGCTACTATCTGGATTTGATGTGGCCCACTTCGCGCCACTACGCCACGGATCCGATGAGCGGCGCGGCTGCGAATCTCACACCGGAGCAAAAGAAGCTCATTTTGGGCGGGGAATCATGCCAGTGGGCAGAGTGGGTCACGCCGGAAAACATCGACTCCCATATCTGGCCCCGCAATGCGGCGATTGCGGAGCGTTTGTGGTCGCCCCAAGATGTGACCGACGTGAACTCGATGTACACGCGCATGCACGCCATTAGCTTTGAGCTTGAGGCGCTCGGCCTAACTCATCGGTCGGCGAGGGACCAGATGCTGCAGCGCATGGCAGGAGGTGCCGACATCACTGCCTTGCGCGTGCTTGCGGATGTCGTTGAGCCAGTCAAGGACTACAACCGCTGGAGCGACGAAGAAAAAGGGCCGATTAATTTCCATGCACCGCTGACGCATCTGATCGATGCGGTCTATCCCGAAAGCGACGCGGCGCGCCAGTTCGCCAACCTCGTGCAGCAGTTCGCGCAGAGCGGATATAAGGACCGGACTCTCGAAGGCCAGATTCGCGGTTGGCTGACGTTGTGGCGGGACAATGATGCCAAGTTGCGTCCTTTGCTGCAGAGTTCCTATTTACTGGAGGAGGATATTCCGCTGTCGCAGAATCTTGCGATGCTGGGATCGGCGGGACTGCAGGCGTTAGATTATCTCGGAAAAGGCCAGCCCGAGCCAGAATTGTGGAAGACGCAGCAACTTGCGGTGATTGATCAGGCGAAGAAGCCGGTGGCAGGGCTACTGCTGATGGTGACTGCACCGGTGCAGCAATTGGTCGAAGCAAGCGCAGGGCAAACGCAGCAGAAGTGAGCCAACTGCTAGTGCCGCGGTGACGGCGGCTGTCCGGCGGGCGTCGCCGCCCGCCGGACTGAGCCTTCCTTGCAAACTACGGGGTGAACTCGTAAACCGTGCCATCATTGGCCGGGCCGCCGTGCGTGGTGGCGCCGTAGAAGTTGCCTGCAGAATCACGGATCATCCCGTTGTAGGCGAAGCCAGTCTCGGGCGCTCCGGGGAAACGGTAGACGACACTCTCGCTCCACTTCCCGGTGGCACCACGAGTCATCTTGAAAATCACGCCGCAATCGCACGATGCCGCGCCACCCTCACTTGTGGTTCCGTAGAAGTTCCCAGCGCCATCGGCCACCAGGCTGCTGATCGGACTTGCACCGTCAGTGCCTCCTTTGAAGCTGTAGAGCACCGTCTCGATCCATGCTCCGTTACTGTGCGTGAGCTTGTAGACCGTGCCCAGGTCGTTCGCTCCAGCGTAGTACGTCGTACCGTAAAGATTTCCAGCCTTGTCGAAGACTACGCTGCCATAGGGCAGAGCGCCGTCGGGCTGATCTTTGAATGCATAGAGCGTCTTGAGCTGCCACTTCCCCTGAACGAGAGAAATTTCGTATACGGTGCCGAATCCGTTCACGCCGCCGACGGTGCAGGTGCCGAGCAGGTTACCGGCCGCATCAATGACAAGCCGCCCAGCCGATCCGCCCCCGCCATCGGCGCCGCCAGTAAAGGCGTGAATCACGTGAAAGTTCCAGCCGCCGGTGCCGTTTGAACTTAGGCGATAGACGACGCCCATTCCAAAGGCGCCTCCGGTCGGAGTCGTTCCATAAACATTGCCGTGTCCGTCGATCGTTACAGGACTGCCCGGCCCTGATCCGTCACTGCCGTTAAAGGAGTGAATTACTGTCTGGGTCCAGACACCCCCGGAGTTGGTCAGTTCGAAAACGACGCCGCAGCCGCCTTCGCACGATCCACTGCCGCCCGTGACTGCCGTGCCGTATAGATTGCCGTTGGCATCAAGGGTGACGCCTTTGTAGGGCTCGCCGCCATCGGCACTGCCCGTAAAGTTGTAGAGCACGGTGTGCGCGCCCGCGGCTGTTACCTGGAAAACAGTGCCACTGCCGTATAAACCGCCCTGCACAGAGGAACCGTAGAGGTTGCCGGCGCTGTCGCGGGCCAGTTCGGTGTCGAGGTACTCGCCGTCGACTCCGCCGGAGAAGCTGTAGAGCAGTGTAGTGGTGCTGGCTGCCCACGCGACGACGGTGGTCAATGCCACCGCCGCAGAAATGAGGAGAAGCTTACTGCCAAAATGCCGGATCCGCCTGCCTTCCATGGGTCCCTCCAGAAAAGATGCTTTTTGGTCGAAACAGGCTACGTCACCGGTAGCAGGAATAGAACTTTAGCACTGAAAAGGCGGACGCGCACGAGTTGACCATCCCTGCGGACTAGTGATATCATGATATCACTACATGAGGTGGATATATATGGCACAGCTGGTCGTACGAAAGTTGGAAGAATCGGTGAAAGCACGTCTGCAGCGGCGAGCAGCGCGCCATGGCCGCAGCATGGAAGAAGAAGTGCGCGACATTTTGCGCAACGCGGTCAACGAAGCGGAGACGCCAAGTCGCGGAATGGGCACTGCCCTCGCAGAACTGGTCAAGGGTACGGGATTCAAGTTTGAGGCTCCAGAACTACGCGGCTTTACCTTGCAGCCGCCCAAATTCGACGATCAAGAATGATTATCTTAGATACCAACCTGGTCTCAGCACTGATGAACGATCCAGTCGAGGAAAAGGTGGCTTCGTGGCTGAATCGGCAACCTCAGACTTCAATATGGACGACCGCGGTCACGATCCTTGAGATTAATTTCGGACTCAAAATTATGCCGATGGGGAAGAAGCGAGATGGCTTGATTCGTCTATTCGACTCGATTCTGACAGAGATGGGCCACCGCGTTTGTGCTTTCGATGCTGACGCAGCCCAGTTAGCGGCCGATCTGATGGCTTCCAGACGAACAAAGGGCAAGGTGGTAGACCTGCGCGACACCATGATCGCCGGCATCGTTCTTGCCCGCCATGCGACGCTGGCCACGCGCAATGTGGCGCACTTCAGCGATATCCCGGCCACCGTGGTGAACCCATGGACCGCATAGAGAAAGCCCTTTCGGCGTGATATCCTAATACTAGCAGCTGTGCACCGTCTTGGCGGAATTCCCCGCCGTTCCTGAAGCAATTCAGAAGAAGCCAGCAGAAGAGAAGCCACAACCATGCTTTCAGTCAGTAACGTTTCCATGCGCTACGGCGCCAAAATATTGTTTGAAGAAGTCTCCACGGCGTTCACGCCGGGGAAACGCTATGGCCTGACGGGGCCGAACGGGTCCGGCAAATCGACATTCATGAAGCTGCTCAGCGGCGAGCTCGAGCCGCAAAAAGGCACCGTGGTTCGCCCGCGTAAGCTCGGCGTACTGAGCCAGGACCAGTTCGCCTTTGATGCCTATTCGGTGCTGCATACCGTCATTATGGGTAACAAACGGCTCTGGGCCGCCATCCAGGAGCGCGACGCCATCTATGCCAAGCACGACATGACCGACGAAGACGGAATGAAGCTCGGCGAACTGGAGGGGATTGTCGGCGAAGAAGACGGATACTCTGCCGAGAGCGATGCCGCAATCCTGCTACAGGGGCTCGACATCCCGGAGGAACTGCACGCGCGCAAGATGGGCGAACTCCAGGGCGGGCAGAAAGTGCGCGTGCTGCTGGCACAGGCTTTGTTCGGGCACCCGCAAGCCCTGCTGCTCGACGAGCCTACGAACCACCTCGACCTGGACTCGATCCATTGGCTGCAGGGATTTCTGAACGTCTACGACGGTGTGGTGATCGCCATCTCGCACGACCGCCACTTTCTGAACAGCATCTGCACCCACATTGCCGATATCGACTACGAGACGATCATCACTTACACCGGCACTTACGACGATATGGTCGTGGCCAAGACGCAGGTGCGTTCGCAAATTGAATCGCAGAATGCCCAGCGCGAGAAGAAGATTGCGCAGTTGAATGAATTCATCGCCCGATTCGCTGCAGGAACACGGTCGAGCCAGGTGCAGTCACGGCGTAAGGAAGTCGAACGCCTGCAGGTGACCGAACTGGCAAAGTCGAACATCCAACGCCCGTTTATCAAGTTCGAGCAGAAACGGCCTTCGGGCAAACACATCCTTGAAGTCGAGCACCTTGGCAAGGCGTACGACGATAAGCGCGTCATTCGGGACTTCACCGCCAGCATCTCTCGCGGCGAGAAGATCGCGCTGATGGGACGCAACGGAGCAGGAAAGACGACACTGCTTAACGCACTGCTGGCAAACTCCCCGACGACGCCCGAAGCCGAACTGCGCAAGACCAGCGGCTACGATGGCCCATTGATCGATAGCGGCAAAGTGATCTGGGGACACGAAGCCTCCATCGGCTACTTCGCGCAAGATCATCGCAGCCTGATCGAGGGCGGAAATACCGTTCTCGAGTGGCTGCATCAATGGGACGGCGCGGCGGTTACTGAAGAACTGCGCGGAATTCTCGGGCAGATGCTGTTTGCCCGCGAAGAGGCCACCAAGAACACCGGTGTGCTCTCCGGCGGAGAAGCGGCCCGCCTGCTCTTCTGCAAGTTGATGCTGCAGAAGCCGAACGTGCTGGTTCTTGATGAGCCCACCAACCATCTTGACCTCGAGTCCATCAACGCCCTCAACATCGCCCTGCAGCGCTACCACGGAACGGTATTCCTCGTAACCCACGACCACGATCTGATCGACGAAGTCGCGACCCGCATCTGGCACTTCGAGAGCGATCACAAGATCACCGACTTCAAAGGGACGTACGAGGAATATCAGTCGGCCGCGGTTACGGTTTAAGTTCACCCACTTCACCACGGAGACACCGAGTGACGGAGGGGGGAAGTATGCCCTCTCCGTGGCTCCGGGTTTCCGTGGTGAATTCAGATTAATTTGCGCTGCATGTAAATCAACCAGATTCTCCACAGGTTTTCACAGGGTTAACAGTTGCGTTAACGGGCCCAGTTGACGATAATGAGCCCAACATCCCTACCAGTAGCTGCGAGGATGTGCTTTTCGGTCCCGTGTACAGTCGAACAGATTTATTGAGGATTCTTCGTGTTACGCCGCGCCAGTTGGCCAACTGGGAGCGCGCCGGACTGCTGACGTCCGCGGAGTCCTACTCCTTCTCCGACCTTCTCGAAATCAAGAAAGTACGCGACCTGTGCGCCATGAGCGTGCGTCCCAATGTCATTCGCCAGTCGCTCGAGGCCATGCGCAAACAGTCTGCCGGCGTGGAGAAGCCGCTGCTCGAAGCCGGGGCGTGGACGACCAAAAAGCACCGCGTGGCCTTCCGCCATGACGGCAAGCTGCTGGAGCCGATCGCCGGACAATTCTTAATGGATTTTTCCGAGCGGGAGAAAGTCGTTACTTCAACCCCGGTTCCACGGTCCGAACCTACTCCGCACGAGCACGAGGTGACAGCCTGGTTCGCCCGCGGCATTGCGTTGGAAGAAAATCCTGGCACGCAAACGGAGGCGATTGCCGCCTATCATAAGGTGCTGGAGATGGAGGCGTCGCACGCCGCCGCCCACATCAATCTTGGGACGCTTTATTACAATCGCCAGGAGTTCGGCCTCGCCGAAAGGCACTACCGCAAGGCCATTGAATCCGATGCGCGCTACGCCCTCGCATATTTCGATCTAGGCAACGTACTGGACGAAACAGGCCGGGTACAGGAAGCGGTGCAGACCTATAAGGTCGCAATCCAGTTAGCCCCCACCTACGCCGATGCCCACTACAATCTCGCGCTCGCCTATGAAAAGCTGCGTGAGCCCCGCAAAGCGCTCAAGCACTGGCAGGCTTACGTGAAGCTCGACACTTCAGGTCCCTGGTCGGTGCATGCCCGCAGCCAGATCAAACGCATTCTGCAGGCGGATGGACTCAGGCTGGTCTACAAGCGCGGCTGAAGATCTTCAACCACAGAGACACAGAAGAAAATTACCTCCGTGTGCCTCTGTCGCTCTTTGGTGAATAAAAACATTCCCCGAAAACCGGCCGCCGCAAGGGTGCTACCATAAAGAGTTTGCGGATCTCATCCTCGAAGGTGCCTTCATGCCCGAAACGCTGCAAGCCTCTGCTCCCGCGCCACTGACCACCCTGACGGAAGACGAAATTCTCTTTCGCGACAACATCCGTCAGTTTGCCGACGAGAAAGTCCGTCCGCTGGTCAAGGAAATGGACGAGAAGGGGGTTTTCGAAAAGGACCTGATCCACGATTTCTTTGAGCTCGGGCTGATGGGCATCGAGGTTCCTGAACAGTATGGCGGAGCGGGAGGGAAATTTTTCGAGGCAATCTTAGCGGTGGAGGAACTCTCGCGAGTGGACGCCTCTTCCGGCGTTATCGTTGACGTGCAGAACACTCTGGTCAACAATGCCATGCTGCGCTGGGGCAACGAAGAACAAAAGAAGCGCTACCTGCCGCGCCTGACAAGCGAGGTTGTCGGCGCCTACGCTCTCAGCGAGGCCGGATCAGGCTCCGATGCCTTTGCGCTCCAGACCCGCGCCTTGCTCAAAGGTTCCGAATACGTCCTGAACGGGCGCAAGCTCTGGATCACCAACGGGAAAGAAGCCGGGCTATTCGTCCTGTTCGCAACCCTCGATCCCAGCGCCGGATACAAAGGCATCACGGCCTTCCTGATCGAGAAGGATTTCCCGGGCTTTACGGTCGGAAAGAAAGAAGACAAGCTGGGCATTCGCGCGTCGTCCACTTGCGAGTTGATTCTGGAAGACTGCCGCGTGCCCAAAGAGAACGTTCTGGGCGAGCCGGGCAAAGGCTACAAGATCGCCATCGAGACCCTGAACGAAGGCCGCATCGGCATTGGTGCGCAAATGATCGGCCTGGCTCGAGGCGCGTGGGAGTACGCCTGCAAGTATGCGGTCGAACGCAAGCAGTTTGGCAAGTCGATCGCAGACTTTCAAGGCATCCAGTTTCAGATCGCGCAAATGGCAACTGAAATCGAGGCTGCGCGCCTGATGGTGTACAACTGTGCCCGCATGAAAGATGCGGGTGTGAACTTCGTCAAGGAAGCCGCCATGACCAAGCTATTCGCCTCGCAGGTGGCCGAGCGCGTAACGTCTCTCGCGATCGAGATCTACGGTGGTTACGGCTTCACCAAGGATTATCCCGTCGAGAAATACTGGCGTGACGCCAAGATCGGCAAGATCTACGAAGGAACCTCAAACATGCAACTGGCAACCATTGCCAAGCTTGTGCTGGGCAAGTAGCTCCAGTTGCACGTGAGGGCGCCGAGTTAGGGCGTGAAGTGCAGTTCGATGGACTCGCGGGATTCCGTCCCGGCAACGTACTTCCACTGGGAAATGGCGGTTTGGGCAGCTTGAACCAGCAGCGGGCTGCCTCCCACTGGTTCGACCTTCTTTACGTTCCCGTCCGCAGCAACAACGGCGATTACTTTGACCGTTCCGCCCAGGTTCATTTTCTTCGCCATATCCGGGTACTCTGGCGACACTCGCTTGATCACCTTGCGTCCATTATCCGCGGAGGGCTGCTGGCCATGGGCTGCTGGCGCAGTCCCAAAGCAGCATGAGAACGCAAGAGCAAACATTAAAAGGAAAGACTTACGCATAGTTGGGGGTCCTATTTTTAAGAATTTTCTAATAACAGCGATTTCGTTAACGATGTTACGAAACGCGACCCTGCAGGAAAAGTAACCACAGTAACCAAAGTCACCCAGAGGTCGTTGTTCACGCACTGGCCTTGGGACACGGCCCAAGCCCGCGCGCCTGGCACAAATCACACGTGCTCATTATGTGCATCGAATTGCACCTTGTGAGCTGGCAAGGTACGGGTTCATTCCCGCTAACCCGTAGGTGCTTCAGCGACTTACGTTTTAGCTTGGCATTGGTTGGCTGGATGCACTTCCAGGTATGCCTGCGAGCTTGAGGCGAAACGGGAGCCACAGTTGACGACTTTCTTCAAGCCTGTCGAATCCGCGGAACTCGGCGTAATTCAGGCGGCGACTACCAAGAAGCATGGCTGGCTGCCGGTTCTCACCGTTCTGTTCCTCATCTCTTACGGCATCATGACCCTGTTGATTGTCGAGCAAGGCCAGACGATTGAATCGCAACGGGCCCTAATTCGGGAGCTCTTTCGCGACAGCACTGAATTGTCCGCCACAAAGATGAAAGCCCACCAGCAGGCCACGAAATCCCAGCCGGCAGTAGGCCGAAATCCGTCATCCCAGAATTCTTCGAGCAAGACTCCGTCGACCCAGACTCCGTCCACCCAGGCACCAGGCAACAACCCGTCTACCCAGGCAGGTCCGCAACATCGAGTTCAGAATCAAACGGAGAAACGCAAGCCCTTCCAGATGCCTTCCAGGCCGGCCTCTGACCTGACGGACGCTGCCCGGACTTTGATCACGATCTAGACTTAGCTGCAGTGCGCGAGGTTCGTTCTGTGAACGCGTAGTTGAAAGAGCAGTAAAACCGAAGCGGAAGTGAAGACAATGAAGGTCCTGACCCTAGCCTTGTTGTTCAGTCTGCCGATCACTCCACTGGCGCCGCAGAAGCCCCTGCGCCAGCCGACTAGCCAAATCAGTAAGCGCTCCAAGGGCGGCCGCTGGTATTTCGCCGCCAGCGGCCACGCAGTTTACTGCTATGGCCCGGTGATGACCGTGCCTCGGGCCAACGGCGACATCCAAAGAGTCGCCACTTTCTGCCGCGACGGCAGCGCCGTCGTCCCTCTCAAGGACTAACACAACTTTCCGACCAGGCCTGCAGCCATTCGGGCCGCCGTGCGTCCAACCGCATCCTTGCCGCATCAAACACTGGACGTCTACTGAGGGGTCTCAATGTCCATTCGTCCAGTCCAGCGCCTCATTAAGTCCAAGCCCACGCTCGAAGGAGCGGGAGTTCACCTGCGCCGCGCCTTCGGTTTCGGTAACACCCACGAGTTCGATCCTTTCCTTCTTCTCGACGACTTCCGGAACGACGTCCCCGAGGATTACCTCGCGGGATTTCCCTGGCATCCGCACCGTGGAATCGAAACCATTACGTACGTGCTCGCCGGAACCGTCGAGCACGGCGACAGCATGGGCAATCACGGCGCCATCTCCGCCGGCGATGTGCAATGGATGACCGCCGGTAGCGGCATCATTCACCAGGAGATGCCGAAGGGCGATCCCACCGGACGCATGCATGGGTTCCAGCTCTGGGCGAATCTGCCCTCGGCGCTGAAGATGACTGCGCCACGCTATCAGGAAGTGAAGACGGGCGATATCCCCACGGTGACCGACGACGATGGCACGCACGTCCGGATTGTCTGCGGATCCTTCTGGGGAAAGAAGGGCCCGGTTGACGGCATCGCGGCCGATCCCATCTACCTGGACGTCTCGGTTCCTCCCGGAGAGCGGAAGACGCTGCCGGTCGAGACCACCCGCCACGCCTTTGCATATGTTTTCGCAGGAGATGGCAAGTTTTGTAATGCTTCCGCTCCTCTGGCTGTGCCTACTGAGAGCGTAGGATGGGCTGACACGAAGCCCCCCGCGGACGCAGAAAACCGCTCCTTAGTCGTCTTCGATCGCGGCGACGAGGTCGCGGTCCAAGCAGGCGAAGACGGCATCCGCTTTTTGCTGGTGTCCGGCAAACCGTTGGAAGAGCCGGTTGCCTGGTACGGTCCCATCGTCATGAACACGCAGCAGGAACTCCAGCAAGCCTTTCGCGAGTTGGAGCAGGGGACGTTCCTGAAGAAGTAGAACTGAACCGGACGTCTCAGCGGCTCGCCTTCGTGGATCTTCGTGTACTTCACGGTTTTGATTTTCTGTCGCTTCTATGCCCGAACTTCCCGAAGTCGAAACCATTGCCCGCGGCCTGGCGAAGCGGGTCACCGGTGAGGCCATTGAGTCCGTCTGGCTCAGCCAGAAAAAAGAGCCGCTGAAATCCCCCGCCCGCGAGATTGCCGCCGCGCTTGAACAATCCCGCATCGTCTCCGTACGCCGGGTAGGCAAACACATTGTCTTCGACCTGGAGCGCATGGCCCGGGCAAACGGCCGGCCGAAGGCGGGCATAAAAGGGTGGAGGCAGAACAAGGCTCAATGGATCGTCCATCTCGGCATGACCGGCAGCCTGCGAATTTGCGAGCCGCAGACAGAAATTGCCAAGCACACGCACGCCATCCTGAAGCTGGCATCGGGCAGAGAACTGCGCTTCGTCGATCCGCGGCGCTTCGGCCGCCTGAGCGTTTCAACCGAGTTTGATGCCGCAGGCGTGGAGCCTCTCGAAGTGGATCTGGAACGCTTTGTAACCCTCTTCCGCGGGCGAAAAACGCCGATCAAAAGCGCCCTGCTCAATCAAAAGCTGCTGCGCGGCGTGGGCAACATCTACGCTGACGAGTCTCTGTTTCGCGCCGGGCTTCGCCCGCGCCGCCGCGCCTCGTCGATCACGCGGGAGCAATTGCGCAAGCTCTTCCTTTCGGTAAAAGAGGTCTTGACCGAGGCGATCGCGCTCGGCGGCTCTTCCATCTCCGATTACGTTGACGCCGAGGGCGAAGAAGGATTTTTCCAACTGCAGCATCGGGTTTACGGGCGCGAAGACGAGCCCTGCCTGGTCTGCAAGACTCCGATCAAGCGGGTCGTCATCGCGGGCCGCAGTAGCCACTACTGCCGGAGGTGCCAGAAATAGATTGAAGAATGCAGCTTGAAGAATGCAGATTTTAGATTTTCTGAGTGCAACAAGAATTTCCGATCGACCTTCAATCTGCAATCTTCAATCTACAATCTGCATTCTTCATTCCGCCGTGTTACCCTCATGCGTTATGCCTGACTACTCCATTGGCGTTGATATGGGCGGCACGAATTTGCGCATCGCCGCCATCACCACCGAGGGCCAACTTCTGGAGAAGATCACCCTGGGAGTGAAGGTGGCGTTGGGCCGCGATTATGTGATCGGCGAAATGTGCGATGCCATTAAGCGCCTGAGCGAACAATACCGCGGCACGGGCCGTTTTATCGGGGCAGGCATCGGCGTTCCCGGCATCATCGATGTCCCCGCGGGTATCATGCGCAAGTCCGCCAATCTTCCGGGGTGGACCGACTACCCCGTGCGCGACGAAATTGAACGCCGGCTCGGAGCCCGCATCTTGCTCGACAATGACGCCAACGTCGCCGCGCTGGGCGAAAAATGGCTGGGCGCCGGCCGTGACGTCGACAATATGGCGATGCTTACGCTGGGCACCGGTATCGGCGGCGCTATCATCCTGAACGGGAAGATTTTCTATGGCATGAGCGGCATGGCCGGAGAATTCGGTCACGTCACGATCGAGCCCAACGGGGTTCCCTGCGGCTGCGGCAATCACGGCTGTGCCGAGCGCTATGCCTCGGCGACCGCGGTGGTCCGCATGGCGAAGGAGGCGATCGAATCGGGACTGGCTCCCGAGCTCGCCAAGGCTGCCAATTCCGATCCAGAGTTTAGCGCGAAATCCGTCTACAACCTCGCCCTGCAAGGGAATCCCGATGCGCAACGCATCTTCCTGCGCTTTGGACAAGCGCTGGGGATACTTATGGCTGATCTCGTGAACATTCTCGATCTCGATATGTTCGTGATCGGCGGCGGGGTGGTGAGTGCCTGGGACGCGTTTGCCCCAAAGATGTTTTCTGAGTTGCGCGAGCGCTCGTTGGTCTATGCCGCATCGGCCCCCGATGAGCCCGGAGGAAAAAAAGAAGGCGCATCCGCCCAGATTGCAAACTACACGCGCAAGAAAACGATCATCACACAAGCGCTGCTGGGCAGCGATGCCGGATTATATGGCGCCGCCAGAATCCCTATGTCGTAACACGTGAGTATCAGGTGCGGAGAAGTAAACCGCTAACTTTCCCCCACCGCTCTGGGCGCCTTCCCCGTAATCCGTTGCATCGCGTCAAGAAAAAAAACATTCTGCTCCGGGGTTCCAATGCTCACACGCATGCACGTGGGCGCGCCCCATCCTCCCAGAGGACGCACGCTGATCCCTTCGCCCCGCAACCGCTCCGCGACTCCTGCTGTATCCTCTCCCAATTCGCAATACAGGAAGTTAGCCCAGGTCGGCACCACCCGATATCCCAACTCGGATAGTCCCACGCCTATGATCTGCGCCTGCTCTGCGTTATTCGAAATGGTGTGCGCAATGTGCGCGGTGTCGTGCAGCGCAGCCAGTGCAGCGGCCTGCGCCACCGACGAAACCGAAAACGTGCTGCGCATCCGGGCGCAATACGACAGCAATTCTGCCGGTCCCAGTCCATATCCCACGCGCAATCCCGCGAGTCCATGCGCCTTGGAAAACGTTCGCAGTACGATGACCGCCGCTCCCCGCCGAACGAAGTCGACGGAGCGCGAATATTCCACTCTGCGGCGCTCTGCGAAATGCGCCGCATACTCGTAATAGGCTTCATCGAGGACGACCACCACGTGGCCCGGCACTTCCGCTACGAACCGATCAACTGCCGCGGCATCATGCAGCGTCCCCGTGGGATTGTTGGGATTTGCCAGGAAGACGATCCGAGTGTGCTCGTTGATCAGTTCGAGTATTTCCGCCAGATCGAAAGCATCGTCGCGCATGGGCGCCTCAATCAACTGCGCGCCCGTAGCATGCACGGCCATTCCATAGACGACGAACGAACGCTCACTGGTCACCGCATTCAATCCGGGACCAAGCAACGTCTGGCGGAGCAAGGCAAGCAAGGCGGTGGATCCTGCTGTCACCATGACTTGCTCCACGGGAAAGCCGTGATGGGTGGCCAGTTCGCCCCGCAACTCGGTGCAGTGGTCATCCGGATAGGAGTTCACATTGGCGATAGCGGCCCGCATGGCTTCGAGAGCGCGTGGAGACGGGCCGAAGGGATTTTCATTGGAATCGAGGCGGATGAGCCGGGGTTGCGACTCCACCCGCGGCATCGGCGTGGGCGGCAGGTAATCGCCCATCTCCCGCACTGGTTTCGAAACCAGATCAAAAAATCGGCTCATACTGTGTGCCCCAACTCATACTGAGATGCCGCCTTTTCGCTTTGCGAGAAGGGGTGGACGCACGTCGTCAAACAGATTTCTTCCGCGCGCCAGTACCGATCTTGCTCGCGGACTTCAGCCGCTCCACTTCCTTCAGCGTGAGGGAACGAAATTCTCCCGGCGGCACATCGAGGGTCAAAGGTCCGTAGCGCACGCGCTTGATCTTTTCTACGTGGTGCCCGACCGCCTCGAACATGCGCCGGATCTGCCGATTCCTTCCCTCAATCAGAGTGATCTCATACCACGGATTCGCCGCCTCTTTTACTACTCGCACTGAGGCAGGCGCGGTTCTCACGCGCTTGCCGTCGTCGGTGGCGATGGAGAGTCCCGCTCGCAGCTTGGCGATCGCATCTTCCTTGGGCACACCCGCAACCTTCACCACGTAGGTCTTGGGGACGTGGGAGGCCGCCTTCATCAGGCGATGAGCCAAGTCGCCATCGTTGGTCATCAGCAGGAGGCCTTCGCTGGCATAATCGAGCCGCCCGACCGGATACACGCGCCCTTTCACGCCCCGCATTAAGTCCATCACGGTAGGACGTTTTTCCGGATCGCTGACGGTGGTCACGTAGCCTTTGGGTTTATTGAGCAGAAGATAAATGTGCCGCTGATCGCCGTGAAGCAATTTTCCATTCACTCGCACATGATCGACTTCAGGGTCGGCTTTGCTCCCCAGTTCCGTGATGACAGTGCCGTTCACCTGCACGTGTCCGGAACTGATCAACTCCTCGGCCTTGCGCCGCGAAGCAATCCCGGCAGCAGCGATAATTTTTTGCAGGCGTTCCAGAGGCATATTAATCGCAATCGTGCATGTTAGAAGGTGACGAGGCCCCGGTTCGTTCGATCGTGGAAGAGCGATCCTTCGGCGCTGCGGTGCCCGACTTATGTTTTGCGCTTCAGTCCCGGGAGTCGTTTCTCAGCCACGTAGCCGCGGGCGAAATTTGTCGCAGATGCAACCGCTCAACCCGCCTTCTCCGCCTGCGGAACACTCTCATCCACAGAGTCCGGCTGGGCCGGTTCGCCCTCAGCGGCCTGTCCGCCTTCATTGGCCGCACTCTCCGCCGGAACCAACTCCGCCTGAAAGGATTCAGCGACCAGTTTTTCGAACTCCTCCATGCTGGGCAATTCATTCACGTCCTTCAGCCCAAAACGCATCAGAAATTCTTTCGTTGTCTTATAAAGAATTGGACGCCCGATCACTTGCTTGCGCCCCGCAGTCGTAATCAGCTTGCGATCGAGCAGAGTTCCGATCACTCCTCCGGAATCCACGCCGCGAATGTCATTAATCTCCGGCACAGTAACGGGCTGCTTGTACGCGATCACGGCCAGCGTCTCGAGCGCGGGCAGCGACAGCCGAATCGGCGGTTTCAGGCTCTTAGCAAATGCACGCACCACCTCATGCTGCTCCGGCTTGGTCGACATGCGGTATCCGCCAGCCACCTGGCGAATTTCGATGCCATGGTCGGGTGAGCCATACTCGCCAACCAGTTCCTGCAGTGTCGATCGTACGCGCGATTTGATCTCGGCCTCGTCGGACGTACCCTCGGCGACGACCGCATCTTTCACCAGCGCAGTCATCTGCTCCAGCGTAATCGGCGTCTCCGCCGCGTAAATAATGGCCTCGAGTTGAGCTTTTAACGACATAGTGGTCAGTGGCTAGTGGTCAGAGATCAGTAAATCCAGACAACTGATCACTGACCACTGGCCACTGGTGTTCATCTCCAATCATCCCGCACGGCTGCCCGTTCGTTCATCACTTGGTCAAAGTGCGTGTGCTTGCGAATCGCGATCTCACCAAACAACTTTTCCTGCCGCACCTGGATCGCTTGCAACCGGACCAGTTCGAGGAGGGCCAGAAACATGCACACCAGCGCCTGCCGGGAAGAGACGCGCATCAAAATTTGCTTAAGCCGGATCGGCCGGTCTTCGAGCGAGAGCCGCCGCCGCAAATAATCGATCATCTGTCCGACGGTGACTGTCTCTTCGTCCACATTCAGCACCGGCCGCGTACGCACCCGCTCGAGCACCTGCTGAAATGTCTTGACCAGATCGATGACGTCGGCCGCGACCTCCGGCTCGGTGCCCTCCGCGTCGATGAACTCCTTTAGCGACGGATTCGTCAGGACAGCATCTTCGATCTGCTGCTTCTGCAGAAGCATCTGCGCTGCCGATTTGAACTTCTCATGCTCCAGCAGCCGGTTGACCAGTTCGCTGCGCGGGTCTTCCTGCTCGTCTTCGGCAGCCATCGGGTCCCGCGGCAGCAGCATTTTCGACTTGATGTGAATCAACACCGCGGCCATGTAAATGAATTCGGCCGCAACGTTCACATCGAGCTCGCGGATTTTTTCTACATATGCCAGGTACTGCGCCGTGATCTTCGCGATGGGAATGTCATAGATGTCGATGTCCTGCTTGCGAATTAAATCCAGCAACAGGTCGAGCGGCCCCTCATAAATGCCGCCTACAGCAACCGCAAAGGGGAAGTCACTATCTTCTTTTTTTGGTGGATCCTTAGGAGAATGCTGGGGCTTTGCTCCAGATTGCCCTGCAACAATTGCCGGCGAAAGCGGCGTGTGCTCAGCAGTGGTTTTCGCTTCCTCTGTCATCGGACCCTGACCGTTGTCGTCATGAGTTAAATGAAGGTTCTCACGCTATGCGCCCTACTTGGACGCGTTCACCTTTGGCGCCTCGTACTCCAGCGACATCCCCATCGCGGCGCGAACCTCCTTCATGGTCTCCCCGGTGACCCGGCGTGCCCGCTCCGAGCCCGCCTCCAGAATATCCCAGGCCAGCCGCGGATTTTCCTCAAATTTCTTGCGCCGCTCCTGCATGGGATTCAGCAACTGGACCAGTGCATCTGCGGCCCACGATTTGCACTCAATGCACCCAATCCCCGCGGACCGGCAACCCTCATACACCTTGGCTATGGTTTCTTTACTGCTGAAAATCTTGTGCAGATCGCCCACCGGGCACACATCCGGATTTCCCGGATCCGACCGCCGCACTCGCGCCGGATCGGTCACCATGGTCTTCAACTTCTGCCGCACCACCGGCTCCGGATCGGCCATCATGATCGTATTTCCGTACGACTTCGACATCTTGCGGCCATCGGTTCCCGGCAACTTCTTCGCCGGAGTGAGAATCGTTTGCGGCTCGGGGAACACCCCGTAGTAAAAAATGTTGTCCGCGCCCCGCAAACCCTGGCGTCCTTCCTTCGCTAGCCAGTCCTTCTGATCCTTAGTAAGGTGTGCCGTGTCGGCTTTCTCGATCGTATGATAGAAAGAGTTAAACCGGCGCGCGATCTCCCGGGTCAGTTCGACGTGCGCTACCTGATCTTCGCCCACCGGAACGCAATCGGCTTTGTAAATCAGAATGTCGGCCGCCTGCAGCAGCGGATATCCCAAAAACCCGTACGTGCCCAGATCTTTGTCCTTAATGTTTTCGCGCTGCTCCTTGTAAGTGGGCACGCGCTCGAGCCAGCCAAGCGGCGTCACCATCGACAGCAACAGGTGCAACTCGGCATGCGCTGGAACATGCGACTGCAAAAACAGCACCGATTTTTCCGGATCGAGACCTGCCGCGAGCCAGTCAAATGCCACTTCGAGAGAATTCTCTTTCACGCGTGACGTGTCGGCATAATCGGTGGTCAGCGCATGCCAGTCCACCACGCAGAAGTAGCATTCGTACTGGTCCTGCATGCCGACCCAATTCTGCAGCGCGCCGACGTAATTGCCCAGGTGCAGCTTGCCAGTCGGACGCATGCCGCTGAGCACACGTTTACGATTTTTCGACAAAGCGTTCATTTTCTATGAAGCCCGACGCTCGACAGAACCAACAAAGCAGGGCTGTCTGGGCTGATCCAAGATTGAAGTGTCATGCAGGGTTGAATTCGATACTACCATGTAAAAAGCCAGTTTCGCGCGGGATTGGAAGTGGAGAAAGTCACCCTTGGCTGGTCCAAGCGGGCGAGGTCAGCGGCAGCACCCGGTTCATTTTTTGTCCAGCGCCCGCTGCAGTTCCTCCGGCGCAATCGATTTCACCTTGATCGGCTTGGCCGGAATCCCGCCCACGATGTGATAAGGGGATACATTCTTTGAGGCCACGCCCATCGACCCCACCATTCCATGTTCTCCAACGCGCACGCCGCTCAGCACGGTGGCGTGGTAAGTCACACGCGCCTGCGGCCCGATCTCCGTTTTGTGATTGTCCACGATCATGCCGTCGTTCAAATCATGGGCATGCGAATACACGTTGGCGTAATCGGAAATCGAACTGCCCTCACGGATGATGATCTCGCCGCGGTCGTCCAACAGGACATATTTGTGAATCGTACAGTTGTCCTCGACCGTAAGGTTGTATCCGAACGAAAACTCGACGCCATGAAAAATCTTCACGTTTTTCCCGCAATGTTTAAAAATGTGCCGCGCCAGCATTGCGCGTACGCGATAGCCCAGCCAGTGATTCAATCCAGCCGGCGACCGGTCGTACATCATCCAGAACCAGATCAGCGGTTTACGTTCGGCGTACTTTGCCGCGTCCACATCGCCGTAGTATTCGGGCTCGAGCGTCGCATTGCGCGGATCGAACGAATGCTCCAGAACCCGCTCGGGTGGCGCCCCTTTCGGCTCCGCGGAAGGCCGCCCCAAATAAAGCTGGTGCAGGGCTTTGCAAACCACGTCGCTGCGGTGCTCTGGATCGCGGTTCATGAACTCCTGATCCAGCGTCTCGATCCAATCTAAGAACGCCTTTTCCGCCGCCGGCGTCGGATGCAAGTCGCGGTATTCAAATCGAGGCATGATTCATCTCTTTCTCAAGCGAGGGCATCGCATCGGCAAACATAGCACACTGCGAATGCTATAATTCGCGCGCCCTCGCCAACCCTGATCCCGTGAGCACTCTCGCCCGTAAGCTGCGCGCAACCGATTATTTCACCCTGGGGTGGGGCACGATGGTGGGCGTCGGTTGGCTGGTTGTCATGGACGACTGGCTGCTACGCGGCGGCGCTCTGGGCACCGGTCTTGGATTCGTGATCGGCGGGGCGCTCCTGCTTCCCATCGGATGGGTCTACGGCAAACTCGTCGTCGCGATGCCTGACGCGGCCGGTGAGATCGCCTACACGGCCGCCGTCTTTCCCCGCTCCACGAGCTTTGCCACTGGCTGGATGATGACCCTTGCGTATTTCATTGTGTGTCCATGGGAGGCCGTCGCTGTCGGGCGAATCGCCGCCTACATTCTGCCCAGCCTCGATTCGGTCGAACTCTATCGTGTCGCCGGACGCTCCGTTTACCTGCCGCATCTGGCTGTGGGACTGGGTTTGACCGTTCTGCTCACGATCCTGAACTATCGCGGGGTTCGCCTCAGCGCCACGTTTCAAAACTGGACCAGCTTCGGCACGCTCGGCTTATTCACCATATTCGTGGCGCTGGGCGTGAGCCGTGGATCGTCCGCAAACTTTCCTCCGCTGTTTACCCATTCGTCGCTCATCTCGATTCTGCTGGTGATTCAGATTGTCCCGTATTTCATGACCGGATTCGAATCGGTCGGCAAGGCGGCGGAAGAGGCCAGCCCTGACTTCCGCGCCCGCGGCTTTTATCACGCCATCTGGATGGCGATCTTCATCGGCATTCTCTTCTACGCGAGTATCGTCGCCGCGGTCGGATTCGTTGCTCCCTGGCGCCAACTCACCGGCGAGAAATTCATGACCGCCGTAGCCTTTCAACACGCTGTAGGCTCGCGCTGGATCGTCAACATCATCCTGGCCGCCGCCTTGCTCTCGCTGTTCAAATGCTTTAATGGAAATTTTGTAGCCGCGAGCCGCCTCTTCTTTGCCCTCGGCCGCCGCGGCATGGTCCATCCACGCGTCGGTGCGATCCATGAAAAATTTCAGACGCCCTCTGCGGCGGTGCTCTGCGTTGGCGTCGCCACTGGAGTCTGTATGCTCCTGGGAGATGCGATTCTGGTCCCCATCACTGAAGTGGGATCGGTGGCCTGCGCCATCGGTTGGGCCGCGGCCTGTGCGTCATGCCTGGCCCTTGCGCGTTCTCGCCCTGAGCTGATGTCGCTGTCGGTCGGACAACTTGCGGTCGCCGCTTTCGGACTAGCAGTCGCCATTGCAATGGCGTTGATGAAGCTGATCCCGCAAGTCCCCGGCCATTTCACGATTTACGAATGGCTGGCACTCGGAATATGGATTTTGCTGGGAGTAATCGCATCACAAACGAAGCGTAGCGCCGCCGTCCCCGCCGCTGTCCAGCGGGCGTCCGCGTCCGCTGACCCGGAGAGCTCACCAAAATGAATAAGAAATTTACCTCGAGCAAAATGTCTGCGATGTTGCCGGCGTTCTTGTTGCTGATCGTAGCCGTTCGATCGTCTGCCCAGACGCGCACCTTCGATCTCGTCATCAGCAACGGCCACATCATCGACGGCACCGGGTCGCCCTGGTACTCCGGCGATCTTGGCATTCGCGATGGCCACATCGCCGCGATTGGCAACCTCTCCGCCGCAGCTCGCAAGCGCACCATCGACGCCGCCGGCAAAGTCGTGGCGCCAGGGTTCATCGACATGCTCGGCCAGTCGGAACTCACCATCCTCGTCGAACCGCGGCTTCCCTCGAAAATCTACCAGGGCATCACGTCGGAGATCACCGGCGAGGGAGGCTCTATAGCGCCCCTTAACGACGCCATCATTCAAGCCGACAAGCACAACTACGACTATTACAAGATCACTCCCGACTGGCGTACCTTCCGCCAATATTTCGCACGCCTGGAAAAGCAGGGCATGGGCATCAATCTCGCCAGCTACGTGGGCGCCACGCAGGCGCGTCGCATGATCCTCGGCGATGACGACAGGCAACCCACCGCCGAACAACTCGAACAAATGAAAGCCCTCGTGCGCGAAGCCATGAAAGACGGCACAGTCGGCGTCTCCACCGCGCTCGAATATCCGCCTGCGCCGTATGCGAAGACCGAGGAACTGATCGCACTCGCCGGCGAGGCTGGCAAACTCGGCGGCATCTACGCTACCCACATGCGCAACGAAGGCAGCGCGGTGCTCGAGGCCATCGATGAAACTCTTCGTGTCGGCCGCGAAGCGCACATTCCCGTGGAAATCTGGCATATCAAAGTCGCCGGCAAGGACAATTGGGGAGAGATGCCGCAGATCGTCGCCAAAATCAATGCGGCCCGTGCCGCCGGCGCCGACGTCTCCGCGGATACCTACGCCTACACCGCATGGTTCAACGGTTTCTCGGCGTTCATCCCGCCCTGGGCGCACGACGGTGGCACCGCCAAGCTTGTCGAGCGTCTGAAAGACCCGGCCAATCGCCAGCGCATCCGCAAAGATATGTTGACTCCGTCGAAAGACTGGGACAATGAATGGCAGGAGATTCCCGGCCCCGATGCCATCATGATCGGCGCAGTTGAAAATCCGAAGCTGCTCCCGATGCAAGGCAAGCGTCTCTCCGAGATCGCCAAGCTGTGGAATAAAGATCCCATCGACACGCTGTTCGATTTTCTGATTGAAGATCCGGACAGCAGCGTCGCCGTCTTCGGCATGTCGCAGCCTGACGTGACACTCGCCCTGCAGCAGCCCTGGGTCGCGATCGACAACGACTCGGAGGGCACCTCGCCCGAAGGTCTGTTGGGCCAGGCCCATCCTCATCCCCGCGCCTACGGGACGTTCCCGCGCATCCTGCGAAAATACGTCCGCGAAGACAAGGCGCTCACGCTCGAAGACGCGATCCGCAAATTTTCCGCCCTGCCAGCGCAGCGCATGCGCCTGACCGATCGCGGCGTGCTCAAGGCCGGCATGTGGGCCGACGTGGTGATCTTCGATCCCGCCACCGTGCGTGATCGCGCGACCTTCGACAATCCGAATCAGCTTTCCGAGGGAATGGACTATGTGCTGGTGAATGGAGTGCCGGTCATCGAGGGTGGAAAAATGACTGGAGCCCTGCCGGGCAAAGTGCTGCGTGGGCCGGGATACGTTCCCTGATAGAAGAAGTTATTTCGACGGAATCGTCTTTAAGCGAGCCTGCTCTGCCCCGGCCAGCGGCGCCACATGCGGTTCCGCCACCGTCCCCGTGATCACGTAACCGCCGCCAGCCGCTCCGTTCGGATTGCGTGTGAGCTTGAGATCCACGTCCCGCTTTAGCGAAGCTGTCCCGTTCAACAGGTACCTTCCGTCGGGGGAGTCCACCTTGGCGTCAACGATCTCAATTCTCCCGGCGCGCAATTGCGCTTGCGCGGTCAGCCGGTTCACGCGGAAGGGTTCGATGCCATCGCCCAGGATCACGTGCGAAAACGCTCCGTCTTTCATTTCAACTTGCAGAATCCCATCCGCTGTCTGCCAGAAATTGGCCGGACATGGACCCTTGACCTCAAAGCTGGCGCTGGCTTTGCCCAAAATCCACGGGTCCTTCATGACCTCGGCGAGGTTCGCCAGCGAAACTCCTGTGAAGGTTCCCGTACCTTTGCAGGCGGCGGGCTTTGTGCTGAAATCAGCTCTCCATTCTCCACGGTATTTCCCACTGAGAACATCAGCATTCATTTGCGAGATCTTCAGGTTCCCCTTTTCAAGGCTGACATTTACCGAAACATGGCTCGCGATGATGCCGTGCGCCTGAAAACGATCGGCAGTTACACGTCCTGAAGCGATCAGCCTGCTCCAGATTGATGAGCCTGGCGGCGTGTTCGATTCCAGAACCTGATACCACTGCTTCTTTTTCGCGCCCGGCTGAATCCATTCGTGCAATCCACTGAGCGAAATCTGGCTGGTGTTCAATGCGAAGCGCGCGGGACACGCGTCGGCAGTGGCGCAGCCGCGAGGCGTCTCCAGCCAGCCGGACCACTCGGAACCCGCCGCCACAGCATTCAGCTTTGCCACCCGAATCTTGTCTGGCAATAACTGCATCTCTGCGGACACAATCGTTACCGGTTCCCCGGTCCCGCGTACGGTGACGTGAACACCGCGTAACTTTGCCGTACCCGTGACTTGGGGGCCGGCAAATCCGGCGGCGGTTCCGGTGCTCTTCCACGATCCCGCGACTTGCAGTTCAACCTGTCCTAGGCCTTCCACAGTGGCCGGTGATGCGGGAACACCCATCGCGCGCGCCAGTCGCAAAGCCTTCGCGATCTCCGTCTCGCCGGCGACGGCAAAGTCGTACCCCACGCGATTCGCCCAGCCGTGAACGGTTGCTCCCGCGACGTGTCCCGAGCCCAATGTGAACGGACCAATCGCAACATACGATCCCTCAGGTAAGCGCAGGGCTGCCACTCCTTTGGACAATGTCAGTTTTCGAGCTTCGTGCGCCCCGGTGTTTTCCACCAGCACAAACGGAATCGTCTGCGGTCCAATTTTCGTCTGGTCCGCTGCCGAACTCAACTCGAGATCCGCGATCTCGCCCCGTCCCTCCAACTGCGGCGCCGTGCCCACTTCCCCATCTCGCCGCAAGGAAAAGCTGCCGTGAATGGTTCCCGTGGCCGCCAGATCGTCTGGGAGATTTTTTTTCACGCGCTCTGCCAGCACGGCTGCGGCGTTTGCTGGAACACCGTCTGCCGTCACGGCCAGAGAGTACTTGTTGCTGCCCGGAAGCCCCATGTCCCCGGTCAGCGTGATGATCCCGCTCCCCACCGGAGCGTTGCACATCACCTGGTGAAACTCATGAGTTTCGGTGCTGTACTCGGTGTCGCAATGCGCCGCCAGGCGCAGCGCGCGCCCGCTTGTAATGTCGTAGCGCCGGAAGTCATCCACCGCGGCATCGCTCAAGATGCGTAGATTTTTCGGAGTTCCGGAAATTGCGAGCTCGAGTTGCACTCCTCCACGCCACCCCTGATCGTTTCCGGTGAAGAGCTTGGTCAACTGACCCAGTTGCGCGCGGGACCACTCTACGCTGAACCGGACCGGCATTTCGCGCACAACGCCGGACCGCTGCCACGTGCCGTTCATCTGCAGCTGCCCGGTATCGTTCAAATTCAGGTCGCTGCGAAATGGCTGGGCCTTCAGCCGCACGCCCCATGTGTTCTCCGAGTCCTGCCAGAGGGCGAAGTCGGCATTCGTCAATGCATAAGGCTTTTTTTCCGGGCCAGTTTTGAAATTAATCCGCCCCGAGCTGCCTTCGATGTAAGGAAAAGCCGGACGCGGCTCCGACTTGGCTTTTGCGGTCGGTGCGAGGGGCATGTGCGCCGTGCGTTCCAGCAACGCCTCCAGGTTCCAGCGTCCGTCCTGGCGATGCGCCAGATTCAGGCTGGGCTCCGTCAGATCCAGGTGTGAAATCTCCAGCTTCCCGCGCAGCAGCGACATCAGGCGTAGATCTGCGGCGACCTCGCTCGCCCGTAGCATGGGCTCGGCTTCGAACGACGGATCGTCATAGACGACCAGGGTTTCCAGATCGAATCCCGGACGCGGCAGCAACCGGATGTGCACCGCGCCAATATCCACGGGACGCCCCACGCTCGCACTGATGGAGAGGATAAGCCGCGATTTCAGCCGAGACGCGCCCGGCCGTATCAGAAACAGCGCCACCACGATAATCAATAGCACTGTGGTTACGCGCCGCTTGGAGGAGAAGAGCTTCACTGCGCCCTCACGCGAGGTTTGGGGGGCCTCACCGGACAGGCTGGAGTGTTCGTCGCCAGCGAGTCTCATCGAAGAAATGCAGAACTACCTTGCCCAGAAACAGCAAACGATCGCCCCATGCGGTCTTGCGATACTGGTCGTCCGGAGTTTCAAACGACCAGTAGATAAACATCGGCCGTCCAATGATATTTTCTTTGGGAATAAATCCCCAGTACCGGCTGTCTAGACTTACTCCCCGATGATCTCCCATCGCGAAGTAATGTCCCGGCGGCACCACCAGGTCGTCCCCCTGAATGTAAGACGGCAAATCGACCGCCCAACTGGGCGACACATTAGGGTCGTCGTTTGGCGGCAAGGCGGGAAAATTATTGCGGTAAGAATCGGCGGGATTGTCCCTATCCGTATCGACGTAGGGCTCGTTCAGAGCTTGACCGTTGCGGTACACCACTCCATTGCGCAAATGGATTCGATCTCCCGGCGTGCCGATAACTCGCTTGACCACGTAAAGCCCGGGCTCGGCGGGCGACAGAAATACCACGATGTCCCCGTGCCGCACGTCGCGATAGGGAAGCAGCGGGCCGATCCACTTGGTCGGAGGAGCGAATTGGATGCGGTTCACGAATACGTGGTCGCCGATCAGCAGCGTGTTTTCCATCGAACTTGAAGGAATCTCAAACGCCTGCACCACGAACGTGATGATGAATAATCCGGTCACCAGCACAGCCGCCAGCGACGCCAGAAATTCGACTGTCGTCTCCTTCGGCTTCTCTTCAACCGCGTTTTTCTCTAAAACCGCTTCTCTCTTAGCCACTCTCGTGCTTTCGTATTCGACGTACCGCCCACCGGACCGATCAACCAGTGGAGCCCTCAATTAGTGGAAGAGCGGCCCTTTAGGGCCGCGTCATTAGTCATTAGCTCGAAGCTGCGGCGCTTCAGCCCCTGTTCTCCACGTGCATTGACTCAATCAGCCGAACGCGCAATGACTCAATTACGCAATTACCAAATTACTCAATACTTCAGTGTACCAGCCGCAACGTTCGGCTCCAGCGCGTGAGCTGAAAGATATGCGTGACTGAATACGCCACATGTTGAAGCCTTCCGGCTAACGTCGCCGCCGGATTGCGGTCCCAATCCCGCACCGACCAATAAATCACCAGAGGCCGTCCGATAATGTTCTCGCGCGGCACGAATCCCCAATATCGGCTGTCCTGGCTGTCGTCCCGGTTATCGCCCATCACAAAGTAATGGCCCTCGGGAACGATAAGCTGGCCATCCTCCACCAACTTTCTCATCTCCAGCCACCATTTTCCTTCCAGACCATACGCGGGGATATCTGTTCGCGGGAAATTATCGCGGAACAGGTTATTTGGCGGCTCCAGATAGCGCACATAGGGCTCATCCAGCGGTTTGCCGTTGATGAACACTTTCTTGTTCACCAGGCGCAGCTTGTCTCCCGGCACCCCAATCACCCGCTTGACGAAATGCTGCTCCGGATCGACCGGATAATGAAACACGATGATGTCTCCGCGCCGGATCTTCTGGTAGGGCATTAGATAATCGCCTACCCCGGGACCTCCATAGCAGAGCTTGTTCACCAATAGGTAATCGCCTACCAGCAGCGTGTTCTCCATGGATTCCGAGGGAATCTGGAAGGCCTGCACGATGAACGTGATCACGAAAATCGCAATGACCACGGTGCCCATCAGCGACTGAACCGAACTGATCAGATCCTCGCCAAGGTTAGTGACGATTCGCCGCTGCGGGGTTGTGCTCCGCGGTTGAACAGCAGGCGGCGCCGCTACCTCAATCGCCGGCGCTGGGCTGATGTCTTCGGGCAGCACGACCGGATCGCTTGGCAAAGTTGCCGGCTCGCTGGCGGATACTAAGGGCTGGTTTGGAGAATCCATGTACTCTACTTATGCGCCGCCAAGGGTGTTCGCGCCGCGGCTTTTCCTTCTCCCGGCTTCGCGCGCGAAGCCAGATACGTCAGAAGTTGCCGGGCGGCATCCTGCTCGGCCGTTTTCTTGGTCGAACCCTGCGCCCGCCCTACGAATTCCGCATCCTTCTGTTCCTTGCCCTGCAATCTTGCTTCAACCGTGAACGTCTTGCTGTGCTCGGGGCCGGCCTCCTCGACCAGCACGTACGATGGCTGCGGCAGTCCCAGGCTCTGCACCGCCTCCTGCAGGGCCGACTTGAAATCCGTGATTGGCAGTGTCCCGCCGCCACGCTCCATGCGTTCCAGTTCCGGGGCGATCACATTGCGCAGCACAAATTCGCGCGCCACCTCGAGCCCGCCATCCAGATAAATGGCCGCCAGAATCGCCTCCAGGGCGTCCACCAGAAGGGCCGTCTTGCCGCGGCCTCCGCTTTTTTCCTCGCCTCGCCCCAAGCGCAAGTAGTGCCCCAACTCCAACTGCTGCGCCACCTGGATTAGATGCCTCTCGCTTACCAAATGCGCCCGCAACTTCGAAAGTTCCCCTTCCCGGAATTGGGGAAAGCGCTGGTACAGTTCTTCGCTGGTCACCAGCGCCAGCACGGCATCGCCCAGAAACTCCAACTGCTCGTTATCGCTGACCCTGTATTTGCTGTCGCCCGTCTGTTGCGCTTCCTGCTCGCGTGCCTGAGAACTATGCGTCACCGCCTGCTCGATGACCGCGCGCCGCCGGAAATGATAGCCCAGCCCCTGTTCCAGCGCCGTGATTTCCCGTTCTTTCATACCTGGGAACAACTGAGCAAATGCGGAGACAGCCAGTCTGAAATGGATCCGAAATCAAAATGTGCGGACAGCCGCCCTCGGCTGTCCAGCGAGCGCATCTCGCATGCTTGCTCGAACAGAGTTTCTGGCGACGCGCTCAGTTCTTCACCGGCGCCGCAGTCTGTCCCGGCGCGGTGCCGCTATTCAACCTGGTCAGCCGATCCTGTTCGGCTCGCGCTGCCTTGCCGGCGGCCGAATCCGCACGGTCCTTAGTGAGGTCCACCGCCTGATTGGCGTACTTCAACGCTTCCGGAACCTTGTTCTGGTTGTCCAGCGCAATCGCCAGCCTCAGTACCGCAACCGAATCTACCTGCTCCGGAAAGGCGTCGATCGATTTCCGTAAATTCGTCTCCGCTTCCGCCCAGTTTTTCGCGTTGTAAGCCAGCGTTCCAATCACCGCGTAGGCTTCCGAGCGGATAAAGCCCTTATACTGCGCAATCTTCTCAGGAGGATAGCCGCTGGTGGGGACGTCTGTGTCCACCGTGACCAGCGCCCGCTCCGCATCTTTCTTCGCCTCAGCGATCTTCTGATCTTTATCCAAGTCGGTGTCGCGCGTGCGTTCGGCCAGCACGGTAGCGACCCCGACCAGCGCCTCGGGATCGTCCGGATCGAATGTGAGCGCCTTCTGCCCCATTTCCAGCATTTTGTCGGCATTATTGACAGTCTGATACTTCTGCATCGCCGATTTGTAGAGCAGGACGCGCACTTCGCTGTCGGGATATTTCGCCGCAAAATCGTCCGCCGCCTTTTCCGCCGCCGCCGGATCGTTCACTCCGAGCGCCGCCCTGAACGCGTCCGACTCCTGCGCTGTCTTAAACGCCGGGGGGCGCTTTCCTTGTGCTGCTGTCGCTTGCCCAGCCGGTACAGCCTGGCCTGCCGGTGCAGCCTGGCCTGCCGGAGCGCTTTGCCCCGTCGTTTTATCCTGCGCCCAACTGCCAATGCCGATTGCCAAAACCGCGATCAAAATCGCTGCTTGCTTCATGCCCTCTCCTCGACTGCCACGTCCGTGATTTTTCAATCCGAATTCCGCCACTCTATCGCAAGGCCACGACTGGAAGCGAGTCCCCGCTCGATTCGCAGCGTTCCAAGCCAGGTACCTGCTCGCCGCTCACTGCGGCTTTGCTGGAGGCTCATACGCCTGCTGCAGCCCACGCTCGGCCGCCGCCTTCACCTCCGGCAACTCCGAACCCGCGGTGAGTGCCGCGCGATATTCGTTCATCGCGCCCTCCCGGTCTTCCTTCATATCCAGGATTCTTCCCGAATACACATGCGACCACGCCACCACCTTGGGATCCTTCGTCGCATGAATCGCCTTCTGAAAATTGGCCAGCGCCTCTTCGCGATTCCGGTTGGCCACCGCGACCTGCGCCAGGATAAACAGTGCCCGCCCTTCATCCCCAATCTTCTTTTCCAGGGCTTGCTGCGCCAGTTCCTGCGCGCCCTTGGGATCGCCTGCCGCCAGCCGCTTCTCGGCGGTCACCAGCATGCGCCGGTCTTCCAGCCTCGACAGTTGCACCAGTTCCGGCCTAGTGCTGCGCGCGAACTGCACCTCTGCCGCCGCCTTCTGCTGTTGCTTTACATCGATCGCGTCCAGAATTTCAGAGTACGAAGTCCGCAATCCTGCCGGATCCTTTTCAAATGCCAGCAGCGCTGTGTAGAAATACTTCGTCAGGATATACCCCTGCTTCACCGCGTCATCCACCGCTTGCAGCCGCATGGGTTCAGCCGTCTGCTTGGTGCCGGTGGTCCGAATTTCAATCGCCCGTATCAGGCACTCCGTAACCAGCAGGGAAATGTCGCTCTTGAAATTGTCGTCCACTGGGGCGCGCTTCACCGACTGCAGCAGCGGCTCCAGCCGCTTGATCGCCGAGAAATGTTTTTCCGCCATCGGATCCAGCAGATAGTGCAGATACGTATGCCGGATCTGCGGCATCTTCAGCGGATCGACCGTGCTCGGATCCGGCGAGGGGAATACGACCACGTAATAATCGCTGCCGTAGTTGCGGGCGTTCGCCTCGTTCGGATCGCCCATGAAGTCGAGAAATACAGTGAAGGTTTTACCCAAGTATCCGCCCGACTGCAGTTTCAGGTAGATATCGGTGTCGAACACCATTTTCGCCAGCGGCACATGATAACGCTCCACCAGGGCCGCATAGTTGGCCCGGTGCCGCTCCCAGATCGCATGCAGCTCGGCCTTCTCGTAGAATTTTTCCAACAGCGCTCCAAAACCCGTGAGCGGCGCCGCGTCCGGAGGCATGTCGTCCTCCTTCACCTTGGGAAGAAAGTGCGGCGGCCCCTGCAGGTACAAAGCCAGGGATACAAACTGCGACAACTCCTTCTGCGGATCTTTTGCGCGATGCCCCACGTACCAGTCGCACATCGCTGCCAGCGCGTTCTGCGCATCCTCGGAAAACTTCAGATTCTTCTGCACCTCCGCCCGGATATTCAGGCGCTGCGCATCGGATGCGTTCAAGTCCACGTCATAGCCGCACGAATTCATCGCGGTCAGAACCGTGAACAGCGTCTCATTGGTATCCAGCGAAATCGGAGTAGGATTATCCGCCACGCATAACGGTGCCAGCAGCCCCAGCAGGGCGGCAATGATGCAGCTTCTAAGACCAATACCCAGGAAACGACTCAGGAATCCCTCCCGCAGGACAGCCAACCGGCGGCCAAACGCCCCCGACGGCCCTGGAAAACGATAGGCGGAGAACACTCTTAAGTTTAAGGGCTTGCACGCAGAGGGTCAAACTCCCACTCGCGAGTAGGGGAACGCTGCCGAAGCATTACGGCTTAAGGAGATCGAGTTGGTTCCGGACGTTGTACGACCGCTCGCCGCGGCGTAGAACTTCTTGCCGCCACAATGCGGCCTTGATCGGAGTGACAACGCTCTGTTTCTGGTCGCTTGCCCGCGGGAATACAACGTCCAACCTCCGCGACGAGACCTATTCATCCCGCAGCAATATCATCGGTTCCACCGCGAGGGCACGCCGTGCAGGTATCCACGTCGCCACCATTCCCAGCAGAGCCATCGTCAGGATTACGCCCGACAACACCAGTGGATCACGTGGACTCGCTTCGTACACCACCAGCGCCAGCACCCGGCTAGCCAGAATTCCAAATACCAAGCCCGCTGCCGAACCGAATGCCAACAACCTGAACGCGCGCCCGAGCGCCGCCTGCAGTACTTCTTTGCGCTGCGCGCCCAGAGCCACGCGAATGCCCAGTTCTCGCAACCGCTTGCTCACCGAGTACGCCGCCATGCCAAAGATTCCCGTCACGGCCAGCACGGCCCCGATTCCGCCCATGATGCCGAGAACGATGGTCGCCATCTGCGCGGGAATGAGACTGGTTATTTCGTCGTACCGCGTTTCCAAATCAACGGGAAGGCCTGCGTCCAGTTCGTGCAGCCTGCTTCTTATCAGTGGCCCCAGTTGCTGTGGGCCCAGGCTCGCGCGCACCACCAGGAAGGCCGTGCCCGACGGCCATTGCAGGATAGGCAGGAACATCGCGGGATGCGTGTCTTCGCTCAGCGTCCAATATTTTCCGTCTTCGCTTATGCCGACGACTTGCACCCGGGTTCCATCCGGCGTCTTGAAAATGCCGCCGACTGCATGTTCCGTCGAGCCAAAGACTTTACGCGCAAACTCCCGATTCACCACGGCAACCCGCGGCGAATTCTTATCGTCATGCCATGTGAAATCGCGGCCGGAAAGGAGCGTTACACCCTCCGCGTGGAGGTAGTCGGGAGAGATGTGGAACTCATAGACACTGGCGGCGGCATTCTCCGGCCGCAGGTCGGCCGTTTGATCCCTGAAGACATCTGAATTGTGCGCGTCGTTCAGAAGCAGCGGGTCGCTCAGGCCCACGAACTGCACGCCGGGAATGCCTGAAATGGCATTGAGCATGCGCTTCTGCATGGGTGGAACTTGATCGCCGCTATAGCCAGCCATGTGCAGATCGGCAACTACGAGCATGGAATGAGCCGGCTCGAAGCCGAAGTGGTCGTGAAAAGAGCGAGCCAGGCCTCGCACTGCGACCAGCGAGGACGTGATCAGCACGGCGCAGATGGCAATTTGCGCTGCCAGCAACAGGTCTCGAGCACTGATTCGCCGGCCCACTTTGGCGGACGATCCCGCCTTGACCACCTCATACGGATTCGCTCGCAGCACTTGTGCCACTGGAACGGCGCCGAAGAGCAATCCGCTGGCTAGACTTAGAAGCAAAGCCACCGCATAAACGGATGCGTCGGGAGTCACGGGCGTGTACATAGGGAAATTGCCGAAGGGTTGCCAGTGACTCAACCAGCGCAGGCTGGCACTGCCGGCCCACAACCCAGCCGCGCCACCAACCACCGATACCAGCAAAGCCTCAGTGAACAAGCCGCGCAGAATGCGTTTCCGGCCGGATCCCAGGGCTAGGCGCAGAGCTACTTCGCGGGAGCGGTCTGCGGCGCGGGCTGCGAAAAGGCTGCCCAAATTGGCGCATGCCGCCAGCAGGATCAATCCCGCAAGCAGCATCAGGCCGGCTAGGAAGGCCTGGAACGCAGCGGTAAACTCGCCACCGAAAAGAACGGGGTGCTCGACCGAAAAAGTCGTTTGGGTGTCTTCTTTGGGATACGTCTTTTGTAGGTACGCGCCTATAGAGTTCAGATCTGCGACAGCCTGTCGCGGCGTGACCCCCGCCTTGAGGTGTCCCAGGACCATGGCCAGTGAACGATTGCCGCGATCGCCCAAAGCAGTATCACCGTCTACCTGCTCACAATTGACGACTGGCACAAAGAAATTGGGCGAAAACATCACCAGGGTTCCGCGAAATCCAGGCGGGGCTACGCCAAGAATCGTAAACGGATGCCTGTTCACGTAAATGGTGCGGCCCACCACGCCTCGGTCATCGTGAAATTGGCTGTGCCAGTAGGCATAGCTGAGCACCATGTAGGGAGCACTGTTCAGCCCATGTTCATCGGAGGCGTGAAAGACACGGCCGAGATACGGCTGGATATGGAGCGCGTCAAAATAGTTTCCGGTCGCCTCCACTCCCCAGGTCGGAGTGGGATTCTCACCTGTATCGAGCGCTGCCTGGGTAACGATGTAAGCGACCAGATCCTCAAAGGTGCGGTTGCGATCGCGTAAAACCAGATAGTCGGGATACGAATAGTTGGCCGTAGGCGTTGATGATTTTGCGCGATAGGCGGAGTAGAGGCTTTCGGCATCGGGCACGTTCAGCGGCCGCAGGATCAGTCCGTTTAAGACGCTGAACACCACCACATTGGCTCCGATGGCCATGGTCAGAGTCAAAACGGCGGTGACGGTGAAGCCGGGAGACTTACGCAGTTGCCTGAGCGCATAGCGGAGATCCTGGAACCATCCGATCATCAGAGTGCCTCCGATGCCGGGCATCGCAATTCCGGTTCCTTTCCTCGCAGCGTAAGAAGCTGAAAAGAAACGCGTCGGTACCTGTGGTCTGCCCGACATCTTGCCGCCTGTTGTCCGCCTGTAAGCATTCGTGTTCGAAAGCGGACACGAGAGCTCCAATAAGCACCTCTATGACGAGGTTGTAAAAGTCCAGGCTGAGGTGCCAGCCGTCCTTGATGGTGATTGCTGGTGGTTTGGTTCTGCTTGACCCAGGTCCACCACCTTTCGCGATCCCTGGGGCGATCTCGATTGCCCCAAATAACCGGGACGAACATTTAGCATGGAGTCGTTCTTCGCTTCAGACTAAACAACGAAGGAACCATTATGATGTGTGCGCTGTGATTCCTGTTTGCCAGTTGAGGACACTATGCCCGGTCCATCCGCTCTCGTAACCGGCGCCAGCCGCGGCATCGGCAAGGAGATCGCCCTCGAACTCGCCCGCAACCACTATCGCGTTGCGGTGAACTACTACAACGATCCCGCATCGGTGGCCGAAGAAACCGTTGCCGAAATCCGCTCCCTGCAAGCTCCCGGCAGCAACGACGTGATCGCCATCCAAGCTGACATTCGCTCCAGTGCCGCCGTGAAATCCATGTTCGAGCAGGTAATCCAGACCTTCGGGCACCTCGATCTCCTCGTGAACAATGCCGGCGTGCAGACCTGGAAACCTCTGCTCGAGGTCACCGAAGAAGAATGGGATTTGGTTGTCGATACCAACCTGAAAGGCTGTTTCCTGTGCACGCAACAAGCGGCACGCTATATGAAGGATCACGGCGGAGGCTCCATCGTAAATCTGGGCTCCGGCTGCAACAAACTCGCCTTCCCCTCTCTCGTGGCTTACACCGCGAGCAAGGGCGGCATCGAGATGTTCACGAAAGAAGCTGCCGTCGAACTCGGCCAATATGGCATTCGGGTGAACTGTATCGCGCCCGGATCGATCGAATCCGAGCGCACCCGCCAGGAAGACCCCGACTATGCCGGCACCTGGTCCAGGCTCACGCCGCTGGGCCGCGTGGGCACCGCCGCTGACATCGCGCCAACGGTAGTTTTTCTCGCCAGCCCCGGAGCCTCATTCATCAGCGGTCAAACCATCTGGATCGACGGCGCCCTCTTCACCAAGGCGCAGTGGCCCTATAAGAAGTAACATTCACAGCGTGAATTTCAGATTTCAGATTGTAGATTGCAGATTTAAGATCATCGCTCTTGATCTGCAATCTAAAATCTGCAATCTGGCCTATGCCGCCTCCTTCCTCCGAAACAGATTGCCCAATTTACTGAAGCGGTGAACGAACGCCACCTCCGACATCTGTCCTGATTCCAATTCATCTTCAACGTCTTTCGAATCGCGGCTTTCAATCACTGAGAAGTGCACGTAATCGTACATATCCACATCTTCTACTCTGACCAGCAAGCCAGTCGGATCTCCGCAAATATCGCCTCTGGAAAGTTGTGAATCGCGCATCATTAGAATGACCTCCTTGGATGAAGATGACGCCGGTAGGATGTCCACGAACCACGCCCAGCACGGTGGGCTGGAACGAGACACTGATTAGTGTTGCAGCGCGCTATGCGCTGTGCCGAGCAGCACCGAAACGTTATCGAATTTTGAGACGAGGGCCCAAACGCCTGCCGACCGGGCAGCCTTTTCCGTCGTAGGATCGCCGTAAGCGCTGAACATGATCACCGGCACGTCGGGCATCACCCGTTTTAGAACGCGGGCGGCTTCCAGGCCGTTCATGACCGGCATCGAGAGATCGAGCAGAATCAGATCCGGGCGCAACTTCTGAGCCTGATCCACCGCGTCCTGTCCATTCTCCGCCTCGCCGCAGATGGTGAAGCCTTCTTCCTTGCCGAATAGCTGACGCAGGGCGTCCCGTATAACTCGGCTGTCGTCGGCGATGAGGATGGTGTAAGGCATTAGCAGCCCCAAAACCCTTTGCAGGCTGCTGGCCGCGCCGCTACGTACAGGCCGACGGACGGCACGAGAAGGGTTCCTTTAACCCTACACCTTGAGGCGCAGGCGTAACTCCCATAGAAACCCTACAAGGGCATACATCTTACGGTACGGAGCCGTACCCCCAATGGAACTCTGGCGGCGCATTATTCCCAACACAAACGTGCGAAAGGAGTAAGCTGGAGGTGTCTCTTCTAGCACCTTTCCGCCGCGCCCCACGGCGACGGTTCCCTGCGACAATTGGACTCAATCTGTCTCGCAAGGAGTCGTTATGGCTAACCAGGCACGTCCGCCCACAAAATTCTCTCCGAAGCTGCCCTTCACTGACGGTGACGGAAACCATGTTTACAACACCATTCTCCTCGGCCTACCACCCAAAGATTGCCTTCTTGTCCTCTCCAAGCTGGAATTTGTTCGGCTCAAAACTCACCAGGTGCTGCATGAACCCGGCGACACCTTGCGCTCCGGCTATTTCTGCAACACGGGGCTGGTTTCTATTCTGACCGTATTTTCCGATGGAAAGAGTGTGGAAGTAGGTCTGGTCGGGCACGAAGGATTCGTCGGTGTACCTTTGGTCGCGGGCCTGCGCAGCGCCCCAACTCGCGCCATCGCTCAAATTGAGGGAACAGCATTCCGCATGGATTCTGAAACGCTGATCGCAGTCCTGCGCCAAAGCCCCAGACTTGAGCGCCATTTGCAGCAATACTCCCAAAACTTAGCGATGCAAGCGACCCAGATCGCGGCCTGCAATCGCTTGCATGAAGTGGATGAGAGGCTCGCCAGATGGCTGTTGATGAGCGCGGACCGCATCGGATCGAATTACGTGCCCCTTACCCAGGAATTTCTGGCGCAAATGCTGGGCACGCGGCGCGCCAGCGTAACGGTCGCTGCCGGAATCCTGCAGAGGGCGGGATTAATCACCCACTCTCGCGGCAATGTAAAAATCATTGACCGAAAAAAGCTGGAAGAAGCCTCCTGCGACTGCTACGGAATGATGCAGCGGCAAATTCGAGACTGGGAGAGCGATTCGCACTAGACATTGCGCCGGATGGCAGGCGCTCTGAAAGTTACAGACTGCCCCACTTCTCCCAAATCTTTGGGAGAAGTGGGGTTTCTCCTTAAGCCGCTACCGGCTTGGCGATCACCTCCGACTCCGCTTTCAGCCAATCCTCTACGTCATGTCCTTCCCCGCGCCCTCTTTGTTCATACAATTGGTAGGCTCGGAGGCGGACCTTCTCTAGCGTTTCGACATTCGATTCCTGGCTGAGATTTTGTTTTCCCTGCGAGATCGAAGTTCCTAATGATGGTTTCATCGCTTTAACGCTCCTTTGCAAAGACTGGTTTGATGGACCATTGAGGTCCTGTCTACGCCGCGTGAATTCCTGACCAGAGCCACTCTCTCCGGATTGATCGAAACAGCAGATCCTCCTCGAGAGCCAGGAAATCCACACCGCAACGCGGGCATGTGAATTCCCAGGCCTCCCCTGGGCTTCCCGGTTCCGTATTTGCGGTCCGGTATGCAACCGTAAGCTCGCCGCAGTCGGGCATTGGACAACTGGTCCCCGCAGCGAGCAACTCGCTCTCTTCATTCCACTCGTCTGTCATAGGTGTATTTGCCCTCCCATCGCACGTTCTGTATGCTTCCGCGCCGGATAACCCAGGAAGCTGATCCGGTTCAGAAGCATTCCCCGCTGCCGGTCTATCAGGACGAAAGCAACCGCATCTGCTCCTTGTGGGGGCGCATCTTGCGATTGCACGATCCTTATCCCTTCCGCTTCGTCGAGCCGCAGGGTCATCTTTTCTGCGCAACTGCGACAAAGCCAAAAGTACTCCGGAGTTCGCGTATCCGATGAATCCAGCGGATCGCTCTCCAATCGAAACAGCCCTCCCGCCTCGAGATATCGGAAGGGGACGGAACATAACGGATTGACACACTTGGCTAACATTTTCAGAACCCGCTCCTTTGCGGGGAAATGGAACGCTCCATTCCCGGTTTCGGGAGTCCGCCCTCGGGTTGGTCGTGCCAACCTGCGAGACCTACATGAAGATCCGGCTGACTCGCGCTAAAGGCCCCAGGTAAACCGGTTCAGCCTGACTCGCGTACGCAGCATTCTTGGCGCGCACTTGGCAGCCGGGCAATTCCGGTTCAACTTCAGTTGTGGTGGGATTTCGGGTGCTCTCAGATCAGAAACGTACAGAGGAGTGGTTGTAGAGAGAGGGCATGCCGCGATTTGGTGACCGGTTCCGTCAGCGATTTCACACTGGAGTCTATCTCTGCTCGCTGCAAGATCAGGCCTGCAACCGCGATCTTCTCCGTTGCGGGCGGCGCCAGCCTCAGGCGAGGCAACGCGAAATGCGATACCGTGCCGGGCAGGTCCATCTCATTGAACGCAGTTCCTGGCGTGTCCACCGGAGGCAACACGAGAAAACAGAGTGTCCCCACCAGACACAGAATTAACGTCCAATGACTGTGTTTCACGAAACCCTTCCCGTCAGTTCAGGCTCAGAATATCGTTTCGCCCTAACGCCGTCAAACTCACACCTACAGATCCGCGTCCGAGTTGAAAAAACGGGGCTGCCGAGCAGCCCCGCATTTCAGTTCTTAATCCCCCAACGCCTTCTGCGCGTTCACTCGACCATTCCCGCTGTAAGGATCAGCCCCGGGCTTGTACAAATCATCAGCCGAAGATTGCAGAATGGACTTAATCGCAGCCGGACCGATGTGGCCGTACTTGCCCACGATCAGCGCTGCTACGCCTGAGACGTGTGGAGCCGCCATCGACGTGCCCACGGCAAAATAGAAGGAGCCCGGACTGTCGCTCAGCACGTAGTCCAGATAACCCGTTCCAAGTGGGCAGTCAATTCCTCCGCCCGGTGCCGCAACACTGACCACGGATTGCCCGTAATTGCTGTACGAAGCAAAGCGATCGAAATCGGTCTGGCAATACGGACCCGTCGCCGAGACGGCCATCCCGTTACCCGATTGTGCAGGAATGCTCATCAGGCTGTTGTTGAGGCTTAGCCCGTCATTTCCGGCTGAACTCACCGACAGCACACCGCTCGCAGTCGCGTGATTTACCGCGCGATTCAAGGCAGAGAGCAACGTCCCCAGTCCTTGGTTATTCTTCCCCGCATGAGCGACATCAAAAACCGAGCCCAGGCTCATGTTGATGACATCCGCGTGGATGCTCGCCGCATATTCGATCCCTGTGATCAGCCAGCCAAACGATCCGCTGCCCGACTCGCGCAACACCTTCACCGGTACCAGTTCGGCTGCCGGAGCTACGCCCTGCACGCCATAGTCGTTGATCGCCGCCGCAATGATTCCCGCGACATGGGTGCCGTGATTGAAGCAGGGGTAACATTGCGGTTGCACCACTTCGCCTGGCACATATGACACCGCCAGTCCCTGATTGATGTTTGGCACCAGATCGGGATTGGAAAGGTCCATACCCGCGTCCAGAACCGCCACCCGCGCTCCGGCGCCTAGATCGCCATGCGCCGCTGTCACATCCGCATGAATCGCGCTCAGATTCCATAGATAGCCGATGTAGGGCTCCGAATTTACTCCGTCAGTTCCAACTCCGGTGAACTGCACCGTCGGTTCTGCCGGCAACCACTGAATCTCAGGATCCGCAGCCACGGCCTGTACGCCCGGCAGAGCCGCCGCCCACGTCGCAAAAGCTGGATCGGAGGATGTCGCAACTACCACGCCGATCTTCTCCAGATTCGAGACCAGCGCCGGACCCAGCGATTTCACGAAGTTCGTACTCCCCTTACCCTGTCCTTTGGCTAGGATCACGTAATTCTTGTTGGCGGTCTGAGCGCTAATATTTAGAGCGAGTATGAGCATTGCTACGAACAGAACCAGCACATGCTGCAGCACCTTCAACATCTTCATGTATTTTTCTCCGGGAGAATGAATGTGGCCGATTCACAGCGGGAGGGTAGTGCTCTCAAGCAGGAAGGAAAACCCCGCGCGGTCAGCGCTCCAAGAGATAGACGACCGCCTGCACGGTGTCAGTGATTGCAAACACATATCCCGATTTCGATCATTTTGCGGAAACCGAAGCTTGCGAACCTTCCTCCGGAAGCCGAACGCCGGATGCCGGATGCCGAACGCCGAACGCCGGATGCCGGAAGCCGAACGCCAGACGCCGGGAATCTAGCTTCGCGATCTGGATATCCGCTGGTAACCGCACGCCATTAGTCTTAAGTAATGTCGCTTCCGCCTCCCTCTGACCCCATAATCCGATCATGGATTTTGCCCAACTCTTTGCCGGCTTTTTCCAGTCGGTCGCCTGTGGCTCGGCGGCGGTTTTCGCCCTCATCGGCATCGTCGGTATTCGCACTCCCCGCCGCTCCCCGGCCATGATCCCGCGCAAACCGTCCCACTAAACTCCGCCGGTTGCCTCCGCCACACCGCGCGTGAGATATTACTCTGCTCTTGACTTCACCGCTCTTCGGTAGGCCAACTGTGCTTGAGTGAACCTTATCCATGCGCCTCATCCCCCGCGATACCAAATTTTTCGATCTCTTCGCCGAACTCTCCAGCAATCTGACCGAGGGAGCCAAGTTGCTCCGCAGTATTCTCGCCGATCCGCGCGATCTCACCATGCGCGTCAGCCAGGTCCAGGCCATCGAGCACAAAGGTGACAAAGCCACTTATTCGATCATCGCCAAGCTCAACCAGACGTTCATCACGCCTTTCGATCGCGAGGATATCCACCGGCTCGCCTCCTCGCTCGATGACGTGCTCGACTTCGTGAACTCTGCGGCTTTGCGGCTGGTGATGTACAAGATCACCCATCCGCCGTCCGTCTCGGCGGAACTGGCTGGCATCATTGTCCTGCAATGCGAGGAACTCGCCAAAGGCGTTTCCTTGCTCGAGAAAAACGGCCGCGTAATGGAACATTGCGAAGAAGTGAACCGCCTCGAAGACATGGCCGACAACGTCAGCCGCCGAGCCATCGCCGATCTCTTCGAGCACGAAAAAGATCCCATTCAACTCATTAAGCTCAAAGAGCTGTACGAGGTTTTGGAGTACGCCACCGACAAAGCCGAAGACGCCGCCAACGTCCTCGAAGCCATCGTGGTCAAAAGCACTTAAGGAAGAGTTTCAAGGTTGCAATGTTTCAAAGGTTTCAAAGACCCCGCAACCTCCGACGTTCTGCAATCCTGAAGCTTCAAACCGTGAAACTTTAAAATCGTGAAACTTTGAAAACTTGCCCCTGAACATGAGCCGAGACCTCATCCTTGTCCTGATCACGATTTTCGTTGCGCTGATCTTCGATTTTCTCAACGGCTTTCACGATTCCGCCAACAGCATTGCGACTGTGGTTTCCACCCGAGTGCTCTCGCCCAAACTCGCCGTGCTCTGGGCCGCCGCGTTCAATTTTCTCGCCGCTTTTTTCCTGGGCACCGCCGTCGCCAAGACTATCGGCAAGGGCATGATTCGCCTCGATCACGTCGATCAATATGTCGTCATGGCCGGCCTATTCGGCGCCATCGTTTGGGATCTGCTCACCTGGTGGTGGGGACTGCCCACTTCCTCTTCCCACGCCCTGATCGGCGGATACGCCGGCGCCGCTATGATGCATGCCGCCATTCACACGGGCGCCGGAACTATGTTCTCCGTCATCATTCCTGAAGGCTGGTACAAGACGCTCATCTTCATCGTCGTCGCCCCTGTCATGGGCATGGTCCTCGGTCTGGTCTTCATGGTTGCCGCCCATTGGATTCTCCAGAACAAACCTCCTCAAACCGTGGACAAATGGTTTCGCAAACTCCAGCTACTCTCCGCTGCCGCCTACTCTCTCGGGCACGGCGGCAATGACGCGCAGAAGACGATGGGAATCGTCGCCGGAGCTCTCTACACCGCCGGATTCATGTCCAAGTCCGACATGCTCGCCAATTGGGGACGCTTCCACTGGCCCATCATCCTCGCCGCCCACGCGGCCATCGCCGCCGGAACCTACTTTGGCGGATGGCGCATCGTCCACACCATGGGACAGAAGATCACCAAGCTGAAACCGCTGGGCGGATTCTGTGCCGAGAGCGCCGGCGCCATCACCCTGTTCGGCACCGCTCTCGCCGGTATCCCCGTCAGCACCACGCACACGATTACCGGCGCCATCGTGGGAGTCGGCGCGGTCCATCGCCTCTCCGCTGTCCGCTGGGGCGTCGCCGGACGCATCGTCTGGGCCTGGATCCTCACCATCCCTGCCTCCGCGCTCGTTGCCGCTGCGACTTTTGTGCTCATCCACGCCATCCATCCCAACTAGTGCGGCGCGAATGTCGCGCGGGGTACTCGCCCGCGGAGACCTCAACTATCGCATTGAGACTTCGCAGTTTAGCGGCAACTTTCAGGCTTGTATCAGCAACTAATCTTGGCCACAAATGTGTCGTCTTCGCCCCGCTTCGGGTCGCATATGGGGGCGCAATCAAAGGAGCAACTCAATGACAAACAAGTGGAGTCGTTTGCTGTTCGTTGTGGTTCTGGTTGGGCTGACCTCAGTGTGGGCGCTTGCTCAAGATCAGAACAATGATGCCAATAGCAGTGCCAATAAAGGCGAGGTGCGGAACATCACCGGATGCCTTACGAAATCTGGCGGCGGCAATGAATATCTTCTGACCGGCAACGACGGCAGCACCTGGGAAATCCACGAGAACAGCTCGGTCGATCTAGCTGCTCACGTGAATCAGACTGTCGAAGCCAAGGGCGTGGTTTCGCACGAAAAGATGCACAACATGAAGGAAGACAGCAAAGATATGGCGCACGACACCGGCGCGACCAAGGCCCACGCCGAGCACGGACACCTGAAAGTTACTGACGTCCACAAAGTCAGCGACTCCTGCAATCAATAGCGGTAAAAACTGAAAAGAGAAAAAGGGCGGAACGCAAGCGTTCCGCCCTTAACTTTCTCTGCGAACTGAAAACTGAGCACTGAAGACTGAGTGCCGAAAACTGAGTACTGAATACTGAGTACTGAATACTGCGTACTGCCTAGCCCCTCACACTGATCTTCGAGAACGACAACACCGCCTTGCTCGGCGTCGGCCGTCCCATGGACAGCGCGGGACGAAACGTCGTGAAGATCAGCATCCGTTTCACTTGGGGCAACACTTCGCTGGAGTTCGCTGGGTCCGAGAGAATCCGGTAGTCCTGCACGCGCCCGTTCGCATCCACGTAGGCTTCGATGACCAGCGAATCGGCATCAATCGAATCCATCGTCAAGCCGAATGCGCTCTGCTGCAACTCCGGCGCAGTATTCACCAGGATCAGCGGCACATCATTGTCCGCATGCAAAGTCGACGGCGCTACGAAATACACCATCGCGATGCCAAAGATAATCACCGCGCTCAAAAAACCCGCGGTCACCGGGACCATGAATGCCTCGAGCGCATTCTCCCAGCGCACACGCAATCCTTCAAATGGCGCGCGCCGCGCCGCCGCCGCTTCCCGGGAAATCGCCAGCCGCAACTTCAATCCCAAATCCGCCGGAATCTTAGGCTTTCCGACGCTCGCCAGCAACTGCTGCGTCCGCCGCAGCGCCTGATATTCCCGATGGCACGCCGGGCATCCTGATAAATGATCCTGCAGCGCGAGCATCTCTGTGCCCGTGACTGCTCCATCCAAATATGGCGAGAACAACCGCTTCGCCTGAAGGCACTGCAATTCTTTCATCTCCCGTGTGCCCTTCATGGCATCACCTCGACCCTTCTACCCCCTCCAGTAACCTGCGACCGCCCCTGGTCCGGCGCGGTCAGCCCCAGTTCATTTCCAACTTCCCGTACGTAGGGCGCCAGCCGTTGCCGCAGCGCCTCTCGGCCTCGCGTAAGCCGTGACTTTACGGTTCCCAGCGAGATCTCGAGCACCTCGGCAATCTCTTCGTAGGACATCTCTTCCAGATCGCGCAGGATCAGTGTCGTCCTGTATGGCTCCGGGACTTTTTGCAATTCTTCTTCCACGCGCGCCTGCACTTCGCGATGCGCGACGGTTTCAAACGGCGACTCAGCATGATCGGTCAGCGCAGCCTGCATCGCATTTTCCCCGGCCATCGCGTAATCCGGTTCCGCCGGTTCAATCGATGTCTCCCCAGCCTTGTGCCGGAACCACCAACGCCTTCGGTTGGCCGCCTCGTGCAGTGCAATGCGGTAGATCCACGTCTTCAAACTCGATTCGCCGTGGAACTGCTTCATGCCACGAAACACCTTCAGGAATACATCCTGCGTCGTGTCCGCCGTGTCGGCCGGATCATTCAGCATCCGGTACACCAGTCCATATACCGGCTGTTGGAACTCTCCGATCAGCCAGGCATACGCCGTCTCCGAGCCCGCTTTCAGCTCGGCGACAATCGCCGCTTCTTCTTGCGACCTGACTCCGATCGCGCTTGCCAGATCTCCCAAGGTGGTTGCTCCCGCCATGATGGCGTTCCCCTGATTATAGGATTTTCCACCCTACCGCGCCCGAGAATTTCTACCTTTGTCCAATCTGGTCGAACCCAAAGCGGAGCCAGCACTCTCATTAGAGATAGACTCCGCGCTGTTGTGCAGAGTTCCCGCCGGCAACTCTTTTATTTTCAGGAAGCTGCTGGAGGCATCTAGCGGAAGTGCCGAGTTTTGAAGAAGTTGCGGTCTGTCAATGGAGGAAAGGTGCCCCTCAGAAGGTTACGAGCGTACCTGGAAGGCAAACTCTGTGCTCCTCTGTGGTTTCCGCTTTTGGCTTCCCCTCACGCCGCGTAGAATTTCGCGAGCCGAGGTGAACGCATGTCCGAATCTGACCTCCGCCAAGCCCTTCTCCAAACCTACGCCATCAACGACGCGATGAACCAACTCATCCTTTCCAACCTCGACCCACGTGCCTGGCGCGCCCAGCCTCCCGGCAAGCCAGGCAGTGGTCGCACTATCGCCGCCATGTTCGCCCACCTTCACAACTGCCGCCTTGTCTGGATCAAACACTCCGCTCCGCACCTGAGATGTCCTGCTGCGCTCGATCCTGCTCGCTGCACTCTCAAGCAAGCGTCTGCCGCGCACATGAAGAGCGCAGCCCAATGTCTTCGCATGCTCACGGACGCGCTGTCGGATGATCCCGCTCGCCAGGTCACCCGCTTTTCCCGCGGCGCCTGGGCGCCAGTCTGGCCCGCAGGGGGCATCATGTTCTCCTACATGTTCCTGCACGAAGCCCATCATCGCGGACAGATCATCATGCAAGCTCACCAACTCGGTTATCGGCTGCCCGTCCATGCCGCCTACGGCATCTGGCATTGGCAGAAGCTCTGGAAACAAGAAGGACTCCCCTTCCCGCGAGCAACCGCAGTCCGCACAAAGGCAACCGCAGCTCGAAAAAGCAAGTCATGACTAGTCTCCAATCGCCCACTGCCCCCCAATCACTCAGCGATCAATGACTCAATTTTCCCTTACGTACTTCCCCCTATCGACACTGCCGGACAGGATTGTTATCAAAGGTCAAAGGACCCACCATGACACCCGAAGACATCCTGAAACAGCCCACCAGCGAAACCTACGAAAAAGCAGCCAACTACGCCCAGGAAGCGGCCAACCGAGTCAGCGAAATTACCAATCGCATCGACTCCGGCATGAAAAAAGTCGGCCAACAGATGCGCGAGCAGATGGACAAAGTGGACGTCACTGAAGCCACTATCCCCGATGCATTCCGCAAAGTGCCCAAATACATCACGCCCAAAATTCACGCGTGGCTCGACTTCGCGGTCACCGGCTACTTCCTCGGACTGGGAATATGGTTCGCCATTCGAGGCAAAGGGCGCGCCGCCACAGCCGCCTTCATCAATGGCGGAATGGTCGCAGGAGTCTCCATGATGACCGATTACGATGGCGACCAGGTCAAGCCGATCAGCTTCAAGATGCACGGCACCTTGGACGCCGTTCAGGCCACCACTGCGGCGCTGGCACCCGTGCTGCACGGGTTCGCCGACGAACCGGAAGCGAAATATTTCTGGGGACAAGCGGCGAACGAAGCCTGCGTCATCGCCACCACCGACTGGGACGCGGGCATGCCGGCAGACGAACGTCGCCAGGCAGCATAGCGTTTTTGGAACGTAAGGTTTGAGAATGAGCAGTGAGCAAATCTGCTCATTGCTCACAGCTCAATGCTGAAGCCGCGCCGGCGGGAGCTGCTCGCTCAGTTTTTCCGCTTCCGCGGCGGCACGCTTAGTTTTCCGCCACACATTGGCCACCGCAATCGTCCAGAACGGCACCAGATCGACGCCGGGCACCAGCTTCGCGAAAAATGACGGCAGGAACTCCCAATGCCATCCCAGCAGATGGGCCAGCAGTGCCGCCATTCCCAGGTCGAGCGCGTCTTCGGCGGGCGAGAACGCACCCTCGACAAACATGGGGAACACGGCCAGTTGCAGCACATCCGCGACGATTGCCAGCATCATCGCCGTGCGGAATTTCGGGCCGGGCGAGATGGTGATCGCATCGTCTGCCATAGGAACAGCTTCCTCCCCTCATTTTAGATGAAGCCGCGGGCTTGCTGGACACTCACAGTTTAGATGAATCAAAGCCTTGCAGGCACCCGGCTCCGCTGCGTTGCTGGCGCGAGCATCATCGCTGCTGGGACGAACACGAGCATCGCTGGCGCGAAGAACGTGACTGGGACGATCGAGACCACGATCGTGATTGAAGCGCCCTGGCGGGAGTTGCAGGACTTGGTTCCGGCCAGCGGCCTTGCTGTGGACGGCGGCGTACAATTTCAGATGTTTCAGGCTTCCCGGAAAGTGCTGCAAAAACAAAGGCCGCCGGAGTAAGCGGCGGCCTTTCTTTCCTGACCGAAGAAACCTAAGTACTTCATTGGGGAGGACTGCGGCATTAGATATACAGCGTTATATATACGTTGTCAATAGAATCCTGCGCGGCAAACCTCCCCCGCCGCTGATCGAGGAACCATGCCCCGGCAACCCGATTCCGGCCTCGAAGAGCGCATTCTCCATGCCGCCGACGTGCTCTGGCGTCGCGGCGGAGAGCGCGCCCTCACCATGCGTGCCGTGGCGCGCGCTGCCAAAACGAACACCCCCGCAGTCTACCGCCGCTTCAACGACCGGGAGGACCTTCTGCGCGGGCTGTTGCTGCGCATCGCTGGACGCATCAGGCAGGAATTTGCCCGTGGCGAAACCCTGGAGCAGATGTCCGAAGCCTACATCGAATACGCGCTGAAAATGCCGCACGATTATGAGCTGTTCTACTCGCACGCCCGCGCCCTGTCTCCGCAGAGGACGAGGCGAGCCGCGTCCCATTCGCGAATCCCGTCCCAACTTCGCTTTTGTCGAGCAGGTAGCGGCGCGGCAACTGGGCGGCTCTCCCGAGGATCACACCGAACTCGCGCTGCAACTTTGGGCGCTCTTGCACGGCACCACCACCATGCTCCTGGCCCACTCCATTCCCGAAGGGCATGAGCATCATCTCCGCGCGGCCTGCCGCAGCGCCGTGAAGGTGCTGGTCGAGAATGCCAGACGTTAGTCCGTAATGCATCGAAGGATTTTTCGAATTGAGCTATGTAATAATCCGCCGACGCAAGCAATACGGTGGAGCACGATTGCGCTCGGCTCGCTATTGCTGATCTCGGGCCGCTCGCTAGGAGGACAGGACGTGAACTCTCCGCAACCTGAAAAATCGAAGGCGCCGGTCAAAACGGAGCAGCGGGGGCGCATCCTGGGAATCGGGGGCGTGTTCTTCAAATCCGCGAACCGGGATCAGATGCGGGAATGGTATGCGAAGCATCTGGGACTGGCGGACAAAGGCCAAGGCGCGATGCTGCCGTGGCGGGAACACGACGACCCGCAGAAGGAACAGGTTACCGTGTGGAGCGTTTTTTCCGCGTCGACTGACTATTTCGCTCCCAACCAAACGTTCATGATCAACTACATCGTCGACGATATGGATGCATTGCTGGACCGCTTAAAACAAGAGGGAGTGAAAATCGACCCTAAGCGCATGGATGAATCCTACGGCCGCTTTGCATGGATCTATGACGCGGATGGGAACAAGATCGAACTCTGGCAACCGCTGCCCGCAAAGCCCTGAGGGCTTGCAGTGCAGTTGCGCAATCGGTTTTCGGTAGTTACAGTAGCGCAGGATCGCGGTAGATGGTTGCGGCGAACACGTCACGAGCTGCCTGCACTTGCTGTTTCCCGCCCGTCTTCCCGTAAACAACCGCTCTGGATCGAGGGATAATTTAAATGTCAAAAAAAAGACCCTGGCTTAAACCAGGGTCTTTGTTTGGCGCTAGTAAGAGTTTAACTCGCACGCTGCATTGGCTTATCTGTTTTCTGAAAATCAGCGCTGCTTTCGCCGGTTGACGAGACGTTCTGGGCACCCGTTTGCTCAAGGATTTCTTTGGCTCTCTTGGTCCATTTGGAATCGTCACAATGCACCGAGAGTAGAATGCCACCTTCCTTGATGCGGCCTTCGTAGCGCTTGGCTTCAAACTCCGGGATCCCCATGCCGACGAGCGCTCCGGTGATGCCTCCGACCACGCCGCCAGCTCCGGCTCCGGCCAAAGCGGCCACGATCGGACCGGCTGCGATCAGAGGACCCAAGCCTGGGATAGCCAGTGCGCCAATGCCGGCGAGCCATCCCAATCCGCCTCCGATCACGGCCCCAGACGTTGCTCCCGTGGTGGTACCTTCCGGTGCCTTGGTTTGCTTTTCGACGGCGAAGTCCTTAGTTCCTTCGTTCTCCGGGAACAGCACGGAAATATCCGTGTTGCGGAAATCGGCCGCGCGTAATGCGTCCACGGCGTTCTCTACGCTGCTGCGATCGCGATAAATGCCGAATGCTGCTGTGTTTTTGCCTGCCATAAAATCTCCTTTGACGGTTGATCAATCTGTTATGCCGAGTTTCCTACTTGTTGGCGACGTCGATCTCGCTTTTGATTTTGTCAGCGCCACCCACTACCTCTGCGGCTTTGGCTTCGATCGCCTGCTTTTCCTGGTCAGAGTGCACCGGTCCTTTCAAAGTGACAACTCCATCCTGGGCAATCACCTTGATGTTGTGTGCGTACGTGGAAAGGGACTTGTCTTTCACCAAGGCCCGACGCACCTGTTGGGCGAGAGCCCGATCCGAGCTATTTTCTTTCTGCTGCTCGGCCGTGGGTTCGTTCTGGTTGCGGTCACGCTGGTTCACTTTTGTGTTGTCGGCTGGCGCCTGAGTGCCAGTCGCCGGTTGCTCCTGTTGCGCCCACACCAATCCGATCGTGCTTAAGGAAAGAATCAAGGCAAACAGGCGTAAGAAAGGTTTCACTGGAGTCTCCTTTTCGGGGTAGACGGAAGAATAGTTTCCCCTGCAACACGCTACAGAGCGTAGGGGCGGGTACATATAGGGACGGCGGGGTATAGAGGCATCGGACAAACCCCACGCCAAAACCCTAGGCTTTCTAAGGAGTCTAGCGGGCGCAAGGGAGATCGTCTCGATCGTTATGATGCCTTCGCGCTAAGAACGCCCGACAGGATGGGGCACGCGGTTTTCTTTTATTTATCTGCACGCGGCGCTTCAGCGCCGCTCTTCTGCTTTACGTTCCTTCGCTCCAACCCGCCAGGTACTCTTCCTGCTCGGGGGTGAGGCGGTCGATCTTAATGCCCATGGATTCGAGCTTGAGTTTGGCGACACGCTTGTCGAGTTCGTCGGGGACTTTGTAAACCGTTTTCTCCAGTTTCTTCGCATTCTTGACCATGTACTCGACGGAGAGGGCCTGGTCGGCGAAGCTCATATCCATCACGCTGGCGGGATGGCCTTCGGCGGCGGCCAGGTTGATAAGGCGGCCATCGCCTAGGAGGTTGATCTTGCGTCCGTCTTTGAGCGAGTACTCGTCGACGAAGGTGCGCGTGGTGCGCTTGCCGGAGCTCATGTTTTCAAGCGCTGGAATGTCGATCTCGACATTAAAGTGGCCGGAGTTAGAGATGATGGCCCCATCTTTCATCAGCGCGAAATGCTCCTTGGTGAGCACGCTCTTGTTGCCGGTGACGGTGCAGAAAACGTCGCCAAGTTTCGCGGCTTCGGTCATGGACATGACGCGGAAGCCGTCCATCACGGCCTCCAAGGCTTTCGTGGGATCGACTTCGGTGATGATGACTTCGGCGCCGCAGCCTCGGGCGCGGCTGGCAAGGCCGCGGCCACACCAGCCGTAACCGGCGACGACGAACTTCGATCCGGCGAGCAGAAAATTGGTGGCGCGGATGATGCCGTCAATGGTGGATTGTCCGGTGCCGTAGCGATTGTCGAACAGGTGCTTGGTGTCGGCGTCGTTGACGGCGACAATGGGGAACTTCAGCACGCCTTCCTTCGACATGGCGCGCAGGCGGATGACGCCCGTGGTGGTTTCTTCGGTGCCGCCGATGACGCCTTCGAGCGCATCGGTGCGCTTGGTGTGAAGGATGGTGACGAGGTCGGCGCCGTCGTCCATCGTAATGTGGGGCTTGTGATCGATGGCGGCGAGGATGTGGTTGTAGTAGGTGTCGTTGTCCTCACCCTTGATGGCGAAGACGGGAATGTTGTGGTCGCGGACGAGGCTGGCGGCGACGTCATCCTGGGTGGAAAGCGGATTGGAGGCGCAGAGGACGACTTCGGCGCCGCCGTCGCGCAGGCAGATGGCCAGGTTCGCGGTTTCAGCCGTGACGTGGAGGCAGGCCGAGACGCGGATGCCCCTCAGTGGCTGGTTCTTGATGAATTCCTTGCGGATGATCTGCAGGACCTTCATGGACTGGTTTGCCCACTCGATGCGCTTTTTTCCTAAATCGGCCAGTTCGACGTTCTTGATATCACAATTCACGACTGCGGTTGACATTCGTTTCCCTCTTTTTGCTGTGTGGCGCGCTGGAAGCGGCGGAAAATATTAGATTTTGATTACCTGGAAATGAAACGATCCACTAGCTATTTTCGCAGAATAAGGGAGATTCGGGAACAGAGAAGCATGCCGAATTTCCGATTTGATTATGCGCCTTTAGGACTGGACCCGGAATGGCACCTCAGTGCCGGAAAAAGATCTAACCACGAAGGTCGCGGAGGTTCGCTAAGGAATTCCTTTGTGTTCCTCCGTGTCCTTCGTGGTTGATGAACTTACTTGCGGGCGGCTACGGGCTCTCGCAGGCCGGCATCGCTGGCCAGCTTGGCAGCTTTGTCGGTCGCCTCCCAGGTGAAATCGGGATCGCTGCGGCCGAAGTGGCCGTAGGCTGCGGTCTTCTTGTAGATCGGCCGGCGCAAGTTGAGCGACTCGATGATGCTGCGCGGCGTCAGTTTGAAGTGCGAGCGGATCAGGTCCGGGATGATGGCCGGGTCGACTTTCTCGGTCCCGAAGGTCTCGACCAGCACGCTGACCGGGTCGGCAACGCCGATCGCATAAGCGAGTTGGACTTCGCAGCGGTTGGCCAGTCCGGCCGCGACAACGTTCTTCGCGATGTGGCGCGCCATGTAGGCCGCGGAGCGATCGACCTTAGTCGGATCCTTGCCGCTGAAGGCGCCGCCGCCGTGACGTCCCATGCCGCCATAGGTGTCGACGATGATCTTGCGTCCGGTGAGTCCGGTGTCGCCCATGGGGCCGCCGATGACGAAGCGTCCCGTGGGATTGATGTGGTACTTGGTGTCTTCATCGAGCAGATGCGCGGGGATGACCGCCTGAATCACATGCTTGAGAATGCTCGAGCGCAGTTCGTCGTTGCTGACGGTCTCGGCGTGCTGGGTGGAAATGACCACGGCGTCGACGCGGAGAACGTTTTTGTTGGCATCGTATTCGACTGTGACTTGAGATTTTCCGTCAGGACGCAGGAAGGGGAGCGTTCCGTTTTTGCGAACCTGCGAGAGGCGCTGGGTAAGCTTGTGCGCGAGAGAGATGGGAGTCGGCATCAGCTCTTCGTTTTCATTCACCGCATAGCCAAACATCATCCCCTGATCACCCGCGCCGCCGGTGTCGACGCCCATGGCGATGTCGCCGGACTGCTTGTTGATGCTGGAGATGACGGCGCAGGTGTTGCAGTCGAAACCGTGGAGCGCGTTGTCGTATCCGATGGACTGGACGGTGCCGCGCACGACCTGCTGGAAATCGACATAGGCCTTGGTGGTAATTTCGCCGGCGATCACGACGAGTCCGGTGGCTGTGAGAGTTTCGCAAGCGACGCGGCTGGTCGAATCTTCGGCGAGGCAGGCGTCGAGAATGGCGTCAGAAATCTGATCGGCGATCTTATCGGGATGGCCTTCGGTGACGGATTCTGAGGTGAAGAGATAACGGTTCTTGGATGGCAAGTTTGCAATTCTCCTTATGAGCACGCGCTTTGCTATTGCATGAGCACGCGCTTTGCTATTGCGAAGCTTGCGCTTCGCGAGGCCCGCTGGGCGTGCGAAAACCTGGGACTTTACATCGGGCGGGACCTGCGGAGATCCACGCTGCGAGGGCGAGACGCCCTCGCGCCAGCCGGCAAGATGCCGGCGCTACGATTGGGAAGTCCATGAAAAGGCTAACAGAGCAGACTCGGGCACGCAACGGGTTTGGGCGTAAGGGGCGGAGGATGAGTTGAACAGCGGAAATTCGGGGGCGGACGGTGGCCGTGGAGGTCCGCGCTGCGAGGCGAGACGCCCTCGCGACAGCCGGCAAGATGCCGGCGCTACGATTGGGAAGTCCATGGAAAGCCTAACAGAATCGACTAGATGTACTTGAGCCACCAGTCGGTTCTCAGCGCTTTCACGGCGGCGAACCAGCGGCAGGCGAAATAGAGAAGCATGATTGCCATTGCCCAGACTGAATAAAGAATTGGGAGACTCCAGGTATATCCGGGCGGCGGCTCGGGATTGCCCATGGGGTGATTGGTGAAGAGCCACGGACTGACATAGCCTAAGCGAATTTTCGAGACGACGAGGGCAAGCGCGTGAATCAAGGGAATGTGCAGCACATAAAAAAAGAAGGGGACGCGTCCGAACAGGGCAATGGGGCGGGCGAGAGTCCCGCGCGCATTTTCCAGCAATGGCATCAGCGCGATGATGGGGCCGAGGGTCATCAACAGGTAATTGAGCGAGGCGGGGTATTTTGTGGAGTTCAGAAATGAAAATAATGCAGGCATGGGCGGCCTGCCGTTGCGTCCTTGAGTCGCGGCGTGCCAGGGCATGGGATCGCCATAGAGGTTGAAGCCGCGGAGCACGAGGAAAAGCGCGATTGTCCCTAGCCCAATCGCCAAACAAATTCTGGTGCGCCGCGCATGTTCCATGGCGAGAATTTTGCCGAATGCATAACCAATGGCCATTACGCCAATCCACGGGATGATGGAATAGAGCACGATGAGGTTGGGGCCGTTCGGAGTGAATTGGATGGGTCCGGCCCAGAAGCTGAAGTAAAGGATCTTCCACAGGCCGGAAAGTTGGTTGGCGTTGAGCGTATCCGCCGTCGCGAACAGGCGAGAATCCATCAGGTTGTGACCGGCGATGATGACTAGGCCGATCGCTGCGGTGAATGGCGGCGGCAATTTGATGAGGCCCGCCATGAGGATCATGCACCAGCCAATCACCCATAAAATGCCCGCCATCTCGTAGTGGGCGAAATCGAGATTGAAAGTCCAGGCGAGCCGCAGGATTGTCAGTTCGAGGAAGATGAGCCAAAGGCCGCGGATGAGCAGGAAGCGGGAGACGTCGGTGTGCTTGCGCGCGTAAAAGAAGACGCTAGTTCCAGCCAGGAAGATAAAGGCTGGAGCGCAGAAATGGGTGATCCATCGCGTGAAGAAAATTCCGGGCGTGGGGCCACCGGCGGGGAGGCCGGAGTAGACCCGGACGTGATCGATAGCCATCAGGATCATGACCCCGCCGCGGATCAAATCGATCGAGGCGATCCGGGAAGTGGAGGCGGGAGTGGAGACGTTCGAAGGAGCCGCGACGGTGGTGCTCATGAAATTTCTCTCAGCTTTTGGACGACAAGAAGTCGCAAACGTTTAGGAAGTCGTCCGGATAATAATCGAGGGTCAAAATCTCCGCAGCTGGTTTTTTATTTGGACAGGAAGTCAAAGACGCCGACCATCTCTCGCCAAAATCGCGAAACGAGGGTGGGCAGCCGCTCCATCGGAAATATCCTCGGGCTCGTTTATGGGAGGTCGAGGTCCAGCGCGTAGAGGTCGCGGTTGCTGACGTCTTTCAGGAGGAGGATTGAACCTTCTGGGGTCAGGCTGAAGGTCACGCCGTAGGCGCCGGTAAGGAGGAAGTCTGGAAATTTCAGCAGAGATTCGATGGCGTTGGTCGACGGGTTCCAGCGGCAGATACCGCCCGTACTTCGTTTCTTGCTGAAGTACATATGGTTGAAGTACACAAATTTGCCGTCGCGGGACCAGCGAGGATAGTCCGCAAGTTCGGCCAGGACACGAGTTGTGTGGCTAGCGACGCTGTAAAGGACAAGATTCCTGGAGTCGTATTCAACGGCGATGATGGTGTGGCCATCGGGAGAGATTTGACCAAAGAAGAGACCACCGGTACCGGGGAGAGTGGAAACCTGCCTGGTTTTCAAGTCCAGGATGCGGAGGTCGAGACGCGCTTGGGAAACGTCGGAGTTCGAGAACAGGATCGAGTTGCCATCGGAGGTCCAGGAAGGATAGATCTGGCGATCATCACTTGCAGGAGCAGCCAGGGCGGGTACACCACCGGTGGAAGAGATCAAATAGATTTTGGCGGGTGCGCCCGCATCGGAGACGGCGTGAAAAGCGATTCGGGTACCGTCCGGAGACCACTGGGGATTGTAGGCTCGCGTGGGCGGATAAGTGAGTTGTAATCTTTGCGAACCGTCGATGCGGCTGCGCACCAGGGACATCTCAGGAAATTCGACGTAGGCCATCCATTGGCCATCAGGGGAGAATGCCACCTGGTCGGCGGACATGGACTGGGCGTAGGGAAGGAACTGGCGGTTGGCCGCGTCGTAACGGACGAGTGCTCCACGGAGTTGTTCGCCAACCACGAAAAGGCGCTTGCCATCTTTGCTGGGAAGCGGAAGGTAAAAGGTGAAAGGCCCATTGGTGAGTTGGACCGGGGAAGGATTCGAGCGGTGAAGAAGGTCTGACTTCTCACGAATAGCGTAAATGTTGCGGGTGCCCTCGCTGACTGCGGTATAGAAGAAATATTGACCATCCGGGGTCCAGCCTCCGGGCCAAGGGCGGGCAGAAGAAGGTAGAGCAGGAATCAATTTGCGGGCGGAGTGTGTGGCAAGATCGGCTTCCCATAGAAAGAATCCGGTGGTTTTGGAATCGCCCGCGGAAAAGCGGAGCCGTTTCGAATCGGGAGCCCAGCGAAGATAAAACGGTTGATCAGGAAGCGTGCCGACGATTTCAGAAGCGCGGGTTCCGTCGATATTGGTCTGAGAGATACCAAAACCGCTGGCGAAGGCTACTGTGCGACCATCAGGCGACCATGCTGCATCCGGGGAACGAAAACCGATGGGTCGAGGCGACCCGGTAGGAACCGGGACGCGCCAGAGGCTTTGAAAGGGGAGATCTGACGAGTTTCCAGCCTTGCCAGGTCCTCCCAGGTTCTCTACCAGAAACTCGGAGCCCGTGGGAGAGATGTCGTCGATGTCCATCTCGGCGATCGGAATCTGCATGGGGAAAACTTCTCCGCCTTCTGTGGAGACTGAGGCCAGGTCGCGTTCCTTTCCGTGCCAAACGCGGAAGTAGATGCGAGGGCCATCGGTGAGCAGGTGCGTATTGTGGACCAAGGTGCCGATATGAGTGATCTGGTGAATTCCGGTGACCCGTGGCGAGAAAGCGGCGGGACGGAGAAAAAAGGCGATTGGCAGCAAGACTAGCAGGAGAGTGGAGGCGATGGCTAAGCGCGCGGGATAGGAAAGCGATACAGGCCTGGGGGAGACGTTGATGGCATTCGCGTTAGACTCCGCAACTTTTTCTTCAATGAGAACGTGAGTGCGGGCACGGCGCTGCACGACGAGAGCGTCGTGCTGAGCTACGAGGCGAACGTCTTCGGCAAACCGATATCCCCGGCCGGGAATGGTGGCGATGAAGCGATGGCTATCGGCGACGCCGCTACTGGCAGCAAGTGTTTTCCGCAGGACAAAAATATTCTGCGCGAGGTTGGATTCTTCGACAAAGGTGTCAGGCCAGACGGCCTTCATCAGCTCATCTTTCAGAACGACTTGCTGACTGTGGCGAACGAGGACCAGCAGGGTGTCGAAGGCCTTCAGTTGCAAAGGAACCGGTTCCTCATCGCGGAGAAGGAGGCGCTTTTCGGGATCCAACCGAAAAGGGCCGAACTCGTATAACTCCCTTCCTTGGTTCGCCATGACGTGCCTAAGAAATTTCTGAGAATTCTCTAAAGACTTCTGAAGAGTGCCTGGGGGAGGATGCGTTTCCGATCCAAACGGGCGTATAGAAGTCACGCCCACGCGAGCAGCAATTTATCACGATTCCGTCTGGCCGGGAAGTCGTATAGGAACGCGATGGGAGTTTACAAAAGAACGGAAATTACGGTCGAGACAAATGAGGTTCTGATCGTACGCCGAGCGCGAGTGTACCGGGCGTGGTGTCCGCTCTGCGGGCGGGAAGTAGATATGGTGGGCGTGCCGGATGCGCGGGCGATGGCAGGAGTGCCCGGAGAGGGCGCCGGTACCAACAACTCCGCAGCGTGGCACGTATCCGAGGATCAGGAGACTGCTCTGGTCTGCCTGGAGTCGGTGCTGAAGTCGATCTAAAACGAATGCCGGGGCTGAGTGATGCCTCCGAGCGCCCTGGCTTATCCAATTTACTCCTCATACATGCGTTGGTTGGAAGAGAGCCGTCATACGTCTTCGAGGCCTTATTCGCAGTATACCGGCTGCTGGCCGAGCAAAGAGCGGTCTTCCGGTGAGTAGCGAACTCGTGGAACTCCGGCTGGTTGGTTACAGATGAGTGGCCTGAGAAATTTCTGAGGACTTTCTAAAGACTTCTGAGGAGGATTTCCGGCAGGATGCGCTCGGTTCTGTGATCGAGTTCGAAACTAAGCCAAACAAGATTGACTGGAGGGTGCAATGCGAAGAGCGATTCTGCTGATCGCGATCGTCACGGCTGCAAGCCTGACGGTCGCACAAGGTCAAAACAACATTCTGATTCCGGAATCCAGCATCGAGAGACCGGGCGATGCCGGATTGTGGATGCATACCAACTATTTCATGTACGCTCCCGACCCAAACGCCACGCCTGAGACACCGCCGCCGGGGCTCACCGTAGAGACGCCGGGATCGATTGCCTGTATCTATGGGTTGGTTTCCACCGTGTCAGGATGTCCGGTGGCAACCGCGACGACCGTCCCGACAGGCGGCAGCCAAACCATTGTCCTGGTGGATGCTTATGACGACCCCAGCGCGGGTGCCGATCTCAAGACGTTTTCGACACAATGGGGCCTGCCGGCAGCGAACTTCACGAAACAGTATGCCAGCGGCACGAAGCCGGCGAATGGCTGCGCCTCGGGATGGGAGTTGGAAGAAGCTCTGGATGTCCAATGGGCCCACGCCATGGCACCGAAAGCGCACATCGTGCTGATGGAGGCGGCATCGAATTCCACCAACGATCTGTTCGCTGCGGTTCTGGCGGCGAATGCCTACATTGCCACCCATAGCGGAGGCAAGGGCGAAGTTTCCATGAGTTGGGGAAGCAGCGAGTGGTCACTGGAAGGGCTCCAGGACGTGTTTATGCTCAACCCTTCTACCGTTTACTTTGCGTCTTCGGGCGACAGTTCCGGAGTAAGCTATCCGAGCGCGTCACCATATGTAGTGTCAGCTGGAGGCACGCAGATCGATCGCGACAGCTCGGGAAACTACACCAAGCAGGTTGCGACGACCACATGCGGAACCGGGTGCGGCGGCGGCAAGAGCGTGTATGAGGGGCGCCCGAGTTTTCAAGACCCGGTCTCATCCATTGTGGGCAGCGCGCGAGGCACGCCGGACCTGGCGTCGGACTCCAGCTCAAATTCTCCCGTATGGGTCTATGACTCCAGTTGTTATAACTCGTGGCTGGAGGTCTACGGCACAAGTGTGGCTTCACCCACACTCGCCGGCATTATCAACCGCGCAGGACAGTTCAATATCGACAGCAATGCCGAACTCACCGAAGTCTACGACAACATGAGCAATACGGCCGATTACAAGGACATCACCACAGGCAGCTGCGCGACGCACAGCGCCAAGAGCGGGTACGACTTTTGCACGGGTGTCGGCAGGGTGAAAGGGTACGGGAAGAAGTAAGATTTTGCAGGCCGCGGGGCGGTCATTGTGCAGATCGTTGCATTTGGCAGCCCCGTTCCAGACTCTTCGAGAAGGAACGCAAAAGAAAAATCGACCAGCAGGTCGAGATATTCGTAGCATCCGCTTCGGCGCATGGAGGCTTTATGCGTAGACCGATTAAGGCCACACTGGCCTTGCTGCTAGCAAGTCTTGGTGCTTCTATAGCGACAGCCCAAGACAAGGATGAAGTCAGCGACTATCCCCCCGACCTAACTGAGACCGCGCGGCCGGCAGTGCCCGGGGACCTTTACCCGGGCGGCACACCGGCTCTTGTGCCAACACCGTTGTCGATTTCAGTTGTCGACGTCGTGGTGAGCAATACCAACTCGAACCTGAAAAACACCAACACTACCGCTAATAGCGAACCCAGCATTGCGATCAACCCTGCGAACACCAACGAGATTTCTGTGCTGGCCTTCAGCGGCGGCTGGGGAGCGACCGCCCCGATCTGGTACTCCAGCGATGGAGGGGGCACTTGGACCTTGGAGAACAAGATCCCCAACCCTCCGGGACTGGCGGAGAACTGTCCTTGCGACCAGACGCTTGACGACGGTCTCTCCGGCCGGCTGAGCGCCACCTTTCTCCACAACGACACCGCCGGCAGAGATGTGTATACCAGCAATACATGGGACCCAACCATTGAATCAGACTGGACATGGTTCGTTGAAGGTGGCGTAACCCAAACCACGGATCAGTACGGCATCGGCGGCCCCGATCAACCGTGGCTGCTCGTAAACAAGGACCCAGTGGACACAACGCGGAGCAATGTGTACGTCGCTTACGTCAACTTGAAGGGCGGCGCACACGACATGCGGGTTGCAGTGGCTCCCGATACCCCCCCCGACTTCACTATCGACAGCCTCGTGGGCACCTCCAGTGGCGTGGTGGATGCAGGGCTGCGCATCGCAAAAGACCTCAACAGCCTCGCCATGTACGCGCTGTGGCAGGTGTGCCCGAGCACCGCGTCAAACTGCACTTCCAGCAGCACTACCAAAACGGTCGATTATTACCTGAACCGCTCCACCGACGGTGGTAAGACCTGGAGCTTAAATGGAAACTCGGGGGGATTGTTCCTGGTGGAAACACAAAGCACCCAGCCGAGGCCAAAATTCGGTACGGTGAATGCACTTCTGGGCGGCATCGACCATCTGGCCGTGGACCCGAACAATGGCGACGTTTACGTGGTTTACGGCAACAAGGATACCTCGACCGGGATCGATCGGCTGAGCATCGCGCGGCTGAGTTCCAACGGTTCTGGGGGACTCAAGTGGGTCGATTCCCATTACGTTGTGGGACAGGCTGAGACGGCGCTCCCCTCGGTGGCGATAGCCAATAACAGCCTGGGAACCATCGGCGTGCTGTATACGAACTTTGATGGCATCGACTCAACGACGAAGCTGCCGCAGTTCAGCGTTTTTCTTGCGATCAGCAATGATCACGGAAAAAGTTTCACGTACAACCGGTTAGAAAAGTTCCTTTCGACAACCGCAGACAACGGCAACACGAGGCAGCGAGTTCTGGGTGACTACCAGCAACTGAAGGCAGTAGGCAATACGTTCTACGGTGTGTTCTCGGGGAATGGCGTCCCCTTCGGACGGCCGTTCGCCAACATCGATCCCATATTCTTCAAGACAACGGTCTCTGATTGAGCAGCACTTCAGAGCGAGAACCTCAGACAAGTAAGAAGCGGCTAGTGAGAAGTGACGTGCGTTTCTCCGTCGTGACGGTTAACGGGAACTAGTGCGGCGTTTGGTCGGAAGCGGGAGCTCGCATTCCTTGCGCGTCGAAGACGAAGGTTTTGGCTTCGGACTCGGCGCCCTGGACTGGGAGCTCTTCGCCATTCCAGAGGAAGTTGATGCCGGCGGCGTTGCCGACTCTTACGACGAGTTCACGACTGGCATGGAAGGAAGTGGCCGCTGGGGCAATCAGGGTTTCCTGAGTGATTAACTGGCCATCGGCCTGTACTGAGATCCAGGAATTCTCACTGGCGCGGATTACCAGCGTGAGCGAGGGCGCAACTTTCTGTACGGGCTTCGTTGTGGATGGAGCGAAGGAGCGGGTGGTAACGTCACTGGATTCTCTTGTGGCGAGGGTTTTGGATGCTGTGGGAGTGGGAGTTCCGGTAACAGGGACTTGAGCCGATTTCGGAGCGGGCTGCTGTGGGAGCGCGGATTTCGCTGCTGGCGAAGGATGTGTGCTGACTGCAGAGATGACTGCAGGCGTCACCGCCGGCATCGTGCTGGAAGCGGTCACCGGCGCGGTAGACGGCTTGGCTGCATCCGTCGAGCGGGAGTGGCGCGTCCAGAGGAGAACGGCAAGGACGACAACCGCTATAGCGGCGGCGATGATTTTTAAAGGAACTCCGCGCTCTGATTTGCTGCCGAAATTCTGGCGCGGCGGGCGCACATCTTCGACACGCGGCAGTTGCAGTTCCGGAAGTTCTTCGACCTGGACCGATTGCTGCGCTTTTGCCGTCGGTTTACGGGACTCGGCGGCGTGCAGCTTGTTGGAAGCGGAGGAGGGACGGACCGGATCGGGGCGCACCGTGTCCCATACTTGTTGAGCATCGATCTGTGCCTGGCGCAGGCAAGCGAGGTAGTCGGTGACCGCCTCCTCATCGTTTAGGCCGAGATGCTTGGCGTAGGCGCGAACGAATCCGCGGTTGAAGACGCCGCCGGGAAGCTGGTCGAAGTGTTCCTCTTCGATGGCCTGAAGCATGCGTGCGCCAATCTTGGTGACGTTGGAGACGTCATCGAGAGAGAGATTTTTCTTCTCGCGCGCCTGGCGAAATTTGTTTCCGAATTCACCCATGGGATTTTGCTGCGGGGAACTACGGCATCCATGATAGGACAAGCGCTGCGGGGTTGCTACAGCCAAGAGTGTTAGGGGTAGGTAACCGGGGGAAGATCGGACTTCGGACCTCGGACCCAGGACTTCGGACTTCGGATTCCGGGTTCAGATATAAGTTATCGGTTCAAAACCGGGCGGGCCCCTTTTACGTTCTGATCAGCGGTCGAGATCGTTGGCGGGACGTCTTCGCGACAGCCGCCGGGACGGGCGCTACGACGGGGGGCGCTACGGTTTTTGTTCTGAGGATTTGCGCAGGACCAGGGTGAACTGGGCCTGGCAGGTATTAGCGGGGTCATCGAAAGCAGTGGCAGTGCGATCGGATTCCGAGGCTTCGAAGAAGAGTCCGTGCTTGGCGCGGTCCGGGAGGCCCGTGAAGCGGGCTTGGCCGGCAGCATTGGTGCTGACCTCGAGATCGAGTTTGCGGACGCTGGCGAATCCGTAGGCTATGTGAACTTTGATTTTGGCAGCGTAGACGGGCTTGGCGGCCGTGTCGTTGATGGTGAAGCCGGCCGTGCAGGGACCCAGGCCGCCGTCAATGACAGGGACGGAATTGGGGTCCGGAGTTTGGGCGCTGGAGACGGTGAGGAGAAAAATCGCGAGCACGAACGTTCTCAGTACGAAGTGGCTCATGACGGGAAATTATAAAACTTGACTGCGAGGGACGTGGAGGTTGCTGAAACCACGAACCACAGAGGACACAGGGGCACAGAAGTGGGTCGGCTCCTCCAAAGACTGTGTGGGCCTGTTTCTTGCAAAATGATGAGTGCATTGGCTTTGGCGGTACGGGTTACCAAGGTTCATTGCCGCTGACGGAAAGGGCCGCATATAATTTTTTTAACGCCACCCATCCAACGAGGGACAACGGGATATCCATGCCTGAGGCCGGCACGCAATTGACTCGGCAGAGCCAGGAATTGATGATTTTTCACGACGTGGCTAAGACGCTGACGTCGTCGCTCGACCTTGATTCCATCCTGCAGACAATCATGGACAAGATGGCGGAATATTTCCGTCCGGACACGTGGTCGCTCCTGATGGTGGATGAGGGGCACGACGAGCTGTATTTTGCGATCGCGGTGGGCGACAAGGCGGAGGCGCTGAAGAATGTCCGCCTGAAAGTCGGCGAAGGGATTGCCGGATGGGTCGCCAAACACGGTGAGGCGCGGGTCGTTCCGGATGTGCGGACAGATCCGTTTTTTGCTAGCCGGGTCGACGATGCGACCAAGTGGGAGACGCGGTCGGTGATCTGCATTCCGCTGCGGTCGAAGTTGCGCGTCTTGGGGGTGATTCAGCTGGTGAATGTCGACATGGAGCGGTTCAAGGAACAGGAGCTGTTCTTCCTGCAATCGCTGTGCGATTACGCGGCGATCGCGATTGAGAACGCACGCTGGGTCGAGAAGATCCAGGAACTGACCATCACCGATGACTGCACCGGGCTGTACAATGCGCGCCATCTCTATAAGACGCTGGATACCGAGGTATATCGGTCGTCGCGATTCGGATATGAGTTCAGCGTCCTGTTCATCGATCTGGATCACTTCAAAACCGTGAACGACACTCACGGACATTTGATTGGCAGCAAGCTACTGGCGGAGATTGGGTATCTGGTGAAAGCGCAGTTGCGCTTGATTGACTTTGCATTCCGCTACGGCGGGGACGAATTCGTGGTGCTGCTGCCGCAGACAGGGAAAGATCAGGCGCTGGTAGTGGCGCGGCGGTTGCGCGATGCCTTGCGGGTCAGCTGCTTCTGCAAAGAAGAAGGCCTGAATCTGAATGTGCGGGCGTCGATCGGGGTGGCAACCTATCCACACGATGCGCGAACGGCGCACGATGTGATCCGGCAGGCTGACGGGATGATGTACATGGTGAAGAATTCGACTAGGGACAATATTGGGGTGGCGCAGAGAGGGATGCTGAAGGAGGAGTAGATTCGGGCGAGATTGCAGAAGTCAGAAGTGAGATTGTAGAAGTCAGATTGAAGATTGCAGATTTCAGATTTCAGATTGTAGATAGCAGACCGGCAGGCGTCCTTACGGACGCCTTTTATCTTTTGGGGAAATCCAGCGCTGCCCTCAGGCATTTGTTTGCGTTTGGGGTTCCCCATCTGGAGTAAGCTGATGGTTCAATTTCCATGACAAGAGTACTGGATCTGGGATGTGGGACGGGCGACTCCTGGCGAAGGCTGGGGGTCTCAGTGGAGAATTGCCAGGTTATCGGCATCGATGTTGTGCCGCAGCGTTTGCAGGATGCGCGAAACAAGTACAGCAGCGATTGCGAGCTTTACGTATGCGGGCGGGGAGAAGATATTCCGCTGGCCAATGCGAGTATGGATGGGGCCGTGTGTGGGTTGTCGTTGCCCTACATGAATATTCCGTGCGCGCTCGCCGAGCTACATCGCGTGCTCGTCCCAGGTGGTTGGCTACGAGCCACAGTGCATCCTCCCCGGTTTACGTGGCATGAGTTTTGTCAATCGTTTCCCAAGCCGAAACAAAGCTTATTTCGGGTGCTCGTGTTTCTTAACGGCATGCTGCTGCATTGCTCCGGAGTTGTGATGTCGGTGAGGAACGTGCATGAGAGTTGCCAGACAAGAAGGGGAATGCGGATAGCATTGCGTCGAGCTGGATTCGTTGAGACCCGGTTTTGGGATGATGAGAGTGGAAAGTTCCACGTGGACGCGCGGACGAATGAACCGGGTCAGTGAGCCTTGCCATCCGGAACTGGCGTGCGAGCGTCGGGCTTCCAGGGGTTCGCATTCGCGGGAGCTTTGGGGTTGACGCCGAAGTCCCAGAGATAAAGATTCATTCCTTCCTTTCCCATCATTTCTACTAACGCATATTCGCCGGGGGCGAGGCTCTCCGTCGGAGTGAGTTTCAACCACCCGCCGGTCACTCCGGCGATTGTCGTCTTGACCCAGTGTTCTTCCTGGTTGACCTTGCCTGTGACCTGGCGTTTCACGTTTCCGACGATGCGCTTGTTGCCTTTCACTTCGACCTTCACGATGCGGAAGCGGTCAAAGGGGACGATGGGACCTTCGGGCTGCTGGGGCTGTTGTGGTTGCTGCGGTTGCGTGGTTTTGGGACCAGTGGAGTCGACTTCCAGGCTGGGTTGTGCTGGCTGCTCGGGTTCGTTGTCTTCGGGCTTGATGTAGAGCGAAGGGACTTCGACGTGCGCCTGAGTCTTAGCGTGAGCGCCTTCGAGTTCGATGGTGACTTTCAGTCCGGCGATGGGATTGACGGCGCCCCGGAAGATATTAGCCTTGGTGTTGCGATTGACATCGCCGGCGGACTGCTGGAGTTCGACGATCTGCGGTTCTCCCTGAAAATTATCAAGCAGGAATACGCCCGTAGGCTCGGGCAGACGCAGGCCGGGGGCGACGAGCGGAAGCGCGGCCTCTTCCTTCTCGGCTTCGTGCTCGAGTTCTTTATCGAGCTGAACGGCTTCGGGAGTTGGAGTATTGCGCTCCTTTTCGAATTTGTTGGTGGCGGTCCAGTCGACGAGAGAGTTGGGGAGTTCTTCCCATTCCTCGCGCTCCGAACTGTAGTAGCGGACGCGATCGCCCTTGACCTCGTATTTGGTGGCGAGCTGGTAAGAGCCATCTTTGAGGATAATGCGATGGATGACGTTGTCCTGCGCGGCCAGTGGGGCGAAGAGCACGAGCGCAAGAAGCAGGCGGAGAAAGGAGTGCGAAGGCATGGATTCGTCTGCAATCATTATCGTCCGGTTTGAGGAGCGAGTCGAGGATGAGCGGCGTTGGCGGATTATGCGGTCATGCCCGGAAACTGTATGGCGCTTTCCCGGGTGTTGGGGCCGGCGGTACGAATGACGGTGCTATTTTTCCGCGTTGGGGGATTCACCGTATGAAGAGGGGGCGGAGCTTGTAGTATCCTGTTGGCGCGTACGTGAACGCTCGACAATGACACGCAATTTTCTCCTCTCTTCCGGCTTTTCTCTTTTCACTTCTGTTGCGGTGGCGCTGGGGCAAGCCGGTCCGGCATCGGCTGCGCCGGTGAATGCCGGCCAGGGCTCGCCGGTTTCCTACGCGTCGGTGACACAGTTGAACGGGTTGCTGGCGCAGCTGGAAGCGGTATCGAAGAATACGCAGTCCGACCTGGTGAGACTGCGGATCGAGCGCTGGAAGGCTGACGGCTCCTATAAGAAGCAGGAACTGTCGAATGTGGATTCCATCCAGCGGAATCTACAAGAGGCGCTGCCCGAAATGATTGCGCAGTTGCGCAATGCGCCGGAAAACTTGCCCGCGACATTCAAGCTTTATCAGAACCTGGACGCTTTGTATGACGTCTTAGGGAGCGTGGCGGAAGGGGCGGGTGCGTTCGGGCCGAAGGATGATTTGCAGGCCCTGTCGAACGATCTGAGCCAGTTTGAAGGAACGCGAAAACAACTGGCGCAACGGATTGAGAATCTGTCGTCGGCGAAGGAAGCGGAGATTGCGCGGCTGCGAACCGACTTGAAAGCCGCCCAGGCGATGGTTGCGGCGGAGCCTCCGAAGAAGATTGTGGTGGACGATACCGAGCCACCGAAGAAGCCGGTGAAGAAGAAGACGGCGAAGAAGCCGGCAAGTCCGGATGCGACCAAGGCGGGGTCGGGACAGGCGCCAGTGCAACAGCAGAATCCTAATAAACCGCAGTAATTCAGTACTCAGCGTTGAGTCCTTAGTACCCAGTATCAAGCTTTTCCTTTGATACCGGGTGCGGAACGAATCTGGTAATCTTCCCAACGCATCTACAATGCACGCGAAGCATTCTGAGTAGGATGCTTCGGATACGCTTGAGCTTTGTTTTGCTCAGGTCAAGGCTGGCTCAGCATGGCGGGGATTACCGTTCTCATGAATTCTCAGCTCAGCATTATCGCGGTGGTGGGCGGACTCGCGATCATTTGGCTCGTGTTGCTGGATGCGTTTGAGACGGTGGTGTTGCCACGGCGCGTGCTGCGCCACTTCAGGCTGACAGCTTATTTTTACCGGCGGACGTGGATTCCGTGGCGGGCATTGGCGAGGCGCATCAAAACGGCTTCCCGGCAGCAGAACTTTCTGGGATATTTCGGGCCGCTTTCGTTGATCCTGCTGCTCGGATTCTGGGCGATAGGTTTGATTCTTGGCTTCGCACTCATTCAGTACGGGATTGGCGGACACGAGCAGCTTAGCGGCGAAACGCTGACGTTTGGCAAGATTGTGTACCACAGCGGCGAAACATTTTTCACCCTCGGATACGGCGACATTGTGCCGACCTCGGGTGGTGCGCGGACGCTTTCGGTGATCGAAGCGGGATGTGGGTTCGCGTTTCTAGGCGTGGTGATCGGGTATCTCCCGGTCGTGTATTCATCGTTTTCGCGGAGAGAGATTCAGATTTCGATGCTGGACGCGCGGGCGGGATCGCCTCCGACAGCGGAGGAATTGCTGGTACGGTTGGCAGGGAGGACAGGGGATCCAGGGATGGATCAGAGAGTTCTCGATGAGGTGCTGCGCGAGTGGGAGCGCTGGGCGGCCGAGTTGCTGGAGTCGCAGATTTCGTATCCGGCACTGACGTTTTTTCGCTCGCAGCATTCGAACCAGTCATGGCTGGCGGCGCTGACGACGATGCTGGATGTGACGTCGCTGGTGCTGACCGGGATTGAGGGAGTGCATCCGGGCCAGGCGAAGCTGACGTTTGCCATGGCGCGGCATGCGGCTGTGGATCTGACGCAGGTGGTGAATGCAAAACATGACCCTGCGGCCGCGGAGCGGCTGCCGGAGGCGCACTTCGAGGCGTTGCGAAGCGCCCTGGCGACGGCGGGCCTGAAGCTACGGAGCGACGAATATGGACGGGACAAACTTGCCAAGCTGCGATCGATGTATGAGCCGTATGTGCACGCTACCGGCCGCAATCTTATGCTGACGCTGCCCGCTTGGCGGCATGAGGAGAAGAAGCGGGACAACTGGCAAGCCGGCCCGTGGGATCGAGTGATCCAGGCGCGAGGTCTGGCGGGAGTGGGGGCTCGACCGCAGGGGCAGGTCGGGACCCTGACAGGAGAGGACCACTTCTGACGTCGAACAAAAAAAACACGGAGGACACGGAGGAATTACAAACTTTCCTTCCTCCGCGTACTACGCGTCCTCTGCGTTATTGCGTGCTAACATCCTCCGTTAATTCCTGAACCGATGAAACATACCGGCGAAAATGTGGTGCGGATTGAGGCGGAGGCCCTGCGGGCTCTGGCGGACCGGATTGCGGGACCCATGGCGGCGGCCTTTCAGCGCGCGGTGGACTTGATCTATTGCTGTGCCGGGCGTGTGGTCGTGACGGGGATGGGGAAGAGCGGTCTGATCGCGCGGAAGATTGCGGCGACGCTGAGCTCGACGGGGACTCCGTCGCTGTATCTGCACCCGGTGGAGGCGCTGCACGGGGATCTCGGCATGGTGGTGCGCGGGGACGTGGTGCTGGCGCTGTCGGCGAGCGGCGAGACCGAGGAGATTCTGGCGCTGCTGGCCACGATCAAGAGGCTACAGGTGGCGCTGATTTCGATGACAGGGGATGCAATCTGGCACAATTCCCACTCTCCGAAAATGGCCAAGGGCGGGGGAGCCGACGTCGTAGATGACAACGAAAAGCTTCACTTCTCGCGTCAGGAACGCGCCAGAAACGGGGCGCCCGCATCTATTTCGACCCTCGCGGCGGCGGCGGATGTGGCTTTGGATTGCTCGGTGGCGCAGGAGGCTTGCTCGTTAGGTCTTGCGCCCACCGCTTCGACTACGACGATGCTGGCCTTGGGCGATGCCTTGGCCGTGACCTTGAGCGAGCGGCGCGGCTTCAAGGAAGAGGATTTTGCCACCCTGCATCCGGGAGGAAAGTTGGGAAAGCGGCTGGCGCGGGTGGAATCGCTGATGCATACAGGAGAGGCGCTGCCTTGCGTTGCGCCTTCGACCCGGATGCCGGATGTGATCTACGAAATGTCCCGAAAAAAATTGGGAGTGACCGCTGTGATTGAGGGCGAGCGGCGGCTGGTGGGAATCATCAGCGATGGGGATCTGCGGCGGCTGCTGGAGAAGCGTGGTAAGGATGTGATGGATCTGACGGCGGGAGAGGCGATGACGCAGGACCCGAAGACGATCAGGAAGGATGAATTTGCGGCGTCGGCCTTGGCTTTGATGGAAGAGAAGAAGATTACATCGCTGATGGTGGTAGATGAGGATCGAAGGCTTGAGGGAATTGTGCATTTGCATGATTTGTGGACGACGGAGTTAGTCTAGGATTGAGTCATTGAGTGATCGGGTGATTGTGAGATTGAAAATCACCCGATGACTCAATCACGCGATCACGCAATTGAGGTTGGCATGTATCACTACGATCCGAACACGGCTCTGGAAGAATTGAATGAAGACGCCACGCTGCCCAATCCCGTGCATGTGCGGGACATGATTCTGCGCAAGAAGCTGACGGCCGACAAGTCGCTGGAGTTGAACCGCCTCTTCGTGGAGTATCAGAAGTTCTTTGGCGAGGCGCAGAAGTTGGGGAAAGAGATACTGAAACAGCTGACTGCCTGAAGGCGGTACTCAGTACCTGGTACTCAGTGAGATCTTCCTGCTTTCCCCTTGTTACTTCACTCCGGGCAGACGAGCGGTGTTTGGGATGTGCCCTGCCTTCCTTCGTTTACAATCTAGGATTCTTCAATCCATCGAGTACACAACTATGCATCGTTGGTCAGAGCTGTTTATCCCTACATTGCGCGAGGCGCCGGCGGACGCCGAAGTGGCTTCGCACAAATTGCTGGTTCGGGCCGGCTATATCCGGCAGTTGGGGGCGGGGATTTACTCGTACCTCATGCTGGGCAACCGTTCGTTCAACAAGATCATTGGCATCGTGCGCGAGGAGATGGACCGGATCGGGCAGGAATTTTATTTGCCGGCGCTGCATCCGCGTGAGCTTTGGGACGCATCGGGGCGGGGCGCGCTCATGGGCGAGAACCTGTTCCGGCTGAAAGACCGCAAAGGGACCGACATGGTGCTTGGGATGACCGAGGAAGAGGTCATGACCTCCATCGCGCTGAAGGATTTGCGCAGCTACAAGCAGTTGCCGCAGATCTGGTATCAGATTGCGCCGAAGTTTCGCGATGAGCCACGGCCCAGGTCGGGCCTGCTGCGGATTCGCCAGTTCATGATGAAGGATTCGTATTCGTTCGACATCGATGCGCCGGGCCTCGACGTTTCGTATAAGAAGCATTACGAGGCGTATTGCCGGATATTCGACCGCTGCGGATTGAAGTACATGGTGGTGGAGGCGGACTCGGGGGCGATGGGCGGGAAGGAGTCGCACGAGTTCATGGTGCGGACCGCGGCAGGTGAGGATCAGATTGTGAGCTGCGATGGCTGCAGCTACGCGGCAAACCTGGAGAAGGCGACTTCGAACCTTGCGCCCTTGGCGGATCTGGCGGCAGAGGGTGATGGCAAGCCGCTGCTGGTGCACACTCCGGGGCAGAAGACGATTGAAGACGTGGCAAAGTTCCTGGGAGTGTCGCCCAAGAACAAGATCAAGACGCTGGCACTGATGGTTGACAAGACGGATGCGGCACGAAGAAAGACGTCACGGCCGGTTGTGGTGCTGATGCGCGGGGATCATCAACTGAACGAGGCGAAGTTCAATGCTGCCGTAGGGACGGCGCCGAGGGCGATGGAAGAATCGGAGATTCTAGCGCTGTTCCACTCTCCCGCAGGATATCTGGGCCCCATGGGGATCGATTGGGCCAGAGGTCTCGATGATGAGGCTCGTCCTTACCTGCTGGTCGACAAGGCTCTCGAGGGGCGAACGAACCTGATTGCGGGTGCGAATCAAGAGGACTACCACCTGAAGAATCTGACGCCCGGGAAGGATTTTCATCCGACGGCGTATGCCGATTTGCGCTCGGTGACGGCGGGCGAGCCGTGTCCGAATTGCGGCAAGCCCCTGCGGATTGATACGGCGGTCGAGGTTGGGCACATCTTTAAGCTGGGATACCGTTATTCCGAGTCCATGGGACTGCGTGTGCTCGACAAAAATGGCAAAGAAGCAATGCCCATCATGGGCTGTTACGGGATCGGGATTGAGCGCATTCTGACGGCGGCGGTGGAGCAGGGAAATGATGAGAATGGGTTCTGGCTGCCGCCGGCGATCGCTCCGTTCCAGGTAGTGGTTGCTCCGGTCAATGTAAAGGACGAGGCCGTCCGAACCGTGGCCGAAGATATCGCTAAGCAGTTGGAGACGGACGGGTTAGACGTAGTGCTGGACGACCGGGACGAGCGTCCAGGGGTGAAATTCAAGGACGCAGACCTGGTGGGAATCCCATTTCGGGTCACGGTAGGAAAGAAAGTTACCGAAGGTACTGTGGAGGTCGTTATTCGTTCGACTCGCGAAGTACGCGATGTTAGGATCGCGGCGATTGTGGGACATTTTCAGGAGTTGCTCGGCCGGGCAGGATAAATTCCCTATCCCGGAAGAGCAGATAGCGGGATATGGGAACGCTCAAGGCATTGATGGGAGTGGTGGCAATAGGGTTTGTAATTTACGCGTGCTGGCAGATCGTTCCGCCGGAACTGAGCAACTACTCGTTTCAGGACGATCTCAGAAACATCGCGATGACGGGCGCGTCGAACCCGCATGAGACGGATCAGGCTCTTTTGGACGCCGTAATCAAAAAGGCGGAGGAGCACCAGATTACGCTTACCCCCGAGCAGGTAACGGTGCAGCGCATTGGAACGCCGGGAGCGCCGGCGGTATATGTAGCGGCAGATTACAGCGTGCCGGTGCAACTGCCGGCCTATTCGTTTACCCTGCACTTTACCCCTTCCAGCGGAAACAAAGGCTTCTGAAACTCAGAACTCAGAAGTCAGAAGGAAGAAGTTAGAATGCAGAAGTAAGACCTTGTGCTTCCCCACCGTTTCCGGCTCACGCTTCAGTCCCTTCGGCTCTGGTTCTTTCCGACCTCTGAATTCTTCCATCTGACCCCTAATCACTAGCCACTGATCACTAGCCACTAGCCCCTGACCCCTGCCTTCCGTCGCGCTCCAACGGTTCAGGTCGAACCTCCGTCACGGTCTGTGACATTCGTAACGTTGCCTCTGGGTTACTTGCCACCTAACATCGCGGATGAGGTGGAGTTTTTTCCATCTGCGTGTCACACCTGCATAGGTTAAGAGACCCGGAGCGTCCCGCGAGATCCGAAGGGGCGCATTTCGATTCGGTAAGGGCGCGAGACATTGGCGTGGAGGCGGCGCATGACGATGAAAGTTCGAGTTCTATCTGCGGCAGTCGTACTGGCGGGCGCGATGTGGATGAGCGCCTGCGGTCATTACGTATGCAGCACCACGTTTGGTGCCTCTTCGTGCGGCTCAAGCGGCGGCGGTCTCTCGCAGGGGGGCGGTAACGGTAGTTCGCAAACCGCGTTCATTTATTTCATGAACAATAACGGGCAACAGGGAGAGTTGGGGCTCGAAGGAGTAAACGTCGCGAGTTCTGGCACGTTCGCGCCGGTGCCGGGTTTCGTATCTCCAACCTTTACAGGGGCGTCGGGAGAAGGCAGCGGAATTGCGATCGTGGGCAAGAAATATTTGTACCTGCCGTTCACCGGAGGCGAATTGTTCGGTTACTCAATCGACGCCTCGAGTGGAGCGCTGGCCCCGCTGGCGAACACACCTTACACAGTTTCCGGCGGCACATCGATTGTTGCCGATCCAAAAGGTCGATTTGTGTTTGTCGGCGATTCGTCGGGGGTCTCGACATTCATCGTGAATGCTGACGGAACCCTGGGACCGAATGCGCAATCGCCGTTCTCCACCGGCGGAATCACACCGGTGACGATGACGACGGACGGCTTGGGACGATTTCTTTATGTAGCGGATGGTGCCGACGTGATTGCCTACACCTATGATCAGACGGCGGCAACGTTAACTCCGGTCGGCGGCTCGTTGGCCTCGGCCACGTTCCCGTTTCCGATGATCCAGGTCGTCGGCGAAAGCACTGGGAATTATCTGGTTGGCATCACGGGACTGACTGGAGCAACCGACAACCAGGTACACGTATTCAGCATTACGCAGCCGGGAAGCGTGACTGCAGGGGCGCTGGCGGAAGCGGCCAATTCGCCGTTCATGTCAACGTATGCCCCGGTATTCGTGGTCACGAGTCCAAGCGGCGGTTTTGTTTACACATTCAATGAAACCCAATCGCAAACGGGTACAGTCATCGCGCCGATGGAAGGATTCACGTTATCGAACGGTGTGTTAACGGAACTTCCGACGGTCTCGCCCTTCCCCACACTGTTGGGGCTTGAAGGCGCATTCGATCAGAGTGGCATCTACTTATTCATGATCGGGCAAGAGCCGAACAGCACGATAACGGGAACAGTTCCGCTGACCCTCGATAGCACCAGTGGTAACCTGGGCACGCCGTTCCCATATGCTGGGACGCCCAGCTTTATTATTGGTGTGACGGACGAACCGTAGCTGGTGCGAGTTGTTGACAGGTTGGAGACCCGCAGGCACTGCGGGTCTCTTTTCGTTTGTGATCAGAGCGGTACAATAGGAGATACGCGCCGTCACTTTGTGCAATGAACTGCCTGGCATTACAACCGGGCGAGGTCGGTCCTTTGTCGCGTGGTAGCTGGGTAAGTCCGATGGCTCACCACGATGAAGCCAGTGCTGCGGCAAAGGAGCGAAGTTGCATCAAACCTTTTAGCATGCCTGAACGTCTGACTGAGATCGCAGGGGTAGAGTCGAGACAGTGACCATCAAGATCAGAATCCCGAGAGAGAACGGAGAGGGAAAAGGAATCCGCGGGCTCCCGCGGGATCCGGTGCTGCGCGCGGCGCTGGTAGCGTTCTTGCTGCTGGCGGTGTCGTTTACGGTGGTCTTTTCCTATTTCTATATCAAATACGATCGCGTCATCGAGAAGCGATTCCGCACGCCGGTGTTTGCCAATTCGGCAAAAATTTATGCTCTTCCGAAGACCGTAAGGGACGGCGAGAAGATTGAGGCGAAGGAGATTGCGGCGGACCTGCGGCGGGCAGGATATTCGGATAAAGACGACTCGAAGATGGGAACCTTCCATCTGGAGAAAGATGGAATTGAGATCACCCCGGGAGAGGAGTCGTACCACAGTCCGGAGCCGGCGCGGATCACAATTCATGACGGGCAGGTAGACGGGATTGCGAGCCGCGGGACGCAATTGTCGGCCTACGAACTGGAGCCTCAACTGGTGACGGCGTTGTTCGATGCCGAGCAGAGATCGAAGCGCGAGCTGGTGAAGTACAACGACATTCCTCCCGTTATGGTGCAAGCGGTGCTGGCGATCGAGGACCGGAGGTTTTTCGAGCACAGCGGCGTGAATTTCGGCAGAACTCTGGAGGCGGTGTGGGAGGACGTGCTCCGCCAGCGCCGGGCGCAAGGCGGGTCCACCATTACACAACAGCTGGCCCGCGGGTTCTTTCTGACACCGGAGAAGTCGATCAAGCGCAAGCTCACCGAGATGCTGATTGCCGAGGAACTGGAGCAGAAGTTCTCAAAGCAGCAGATTTTCGAGTTCTATGCCAACTGGGTGGATCTGGGGCAGAGAGGATCGTTTGCGATCAGCGGATTCGGGGAGGCAAGCAAAGCGTACTTCAACAAGGATCTGAAAGATATCACCCTGCCTGAGGCAGCGCTGCTGGCCGGATTGATCCAGCGTCCGAGCTATCTGTCGCCATACCGGCATCCGGAGCGCGCGATGGACCGGCGGAACCTGGTGCTGGAGTCGATGGTCGAGACCCACGCGATCACGCGCGAGCAGGCGGACAAGGCGAAGGCGGCGCCGCTGAAGCTGGCGCCCCCGAACGTGGAGGCGAGCGACGCGCCCTATTTTGTGGATATGGTGCGCGACTTTCTGATCAACAAGTTCAGCGAAAATGAGCTGAACGACAGTTCGTACCGCATTTACACGACGCTCGATCCGGATTTGCAGAAGGCGGCGGCGCAGTCGGTGGAATCCGGCATCAAGCTGGTGGATGAGCAAGTGAAGAAGATGCGGACCAAGAAGGTGAAGGTCGGAAAGAAATATGAGACCAAGGTGCTGCCAGGTCCGCAGGCGCAGGTCGCGATGGTGGTACTCGATCCTCATACAGGAGCGGTGCTGGCATTGGTGGGCGGCCGCGACTATGGCTGGAGCCAGTTAAATCACGCGTTATCGAAGCGGCCGACGGGATCGATCTTCAAGCCATTCGTCTATGCGGCCGCGGTGAACACGGCACTGGACGGGTCGCAGGCCGTGTTAACTCCAGCTTCGACGGTGACCGATGAGCCTTCCAGTTTCGCGTACGGCGATCAGATTTACGAGCCGCGTAATTACAAGGAGGAGTATCACGGCGACGTGACGCTGCGATATGCGCTGGCGATGTCGCTGAACAACGCCACCGTAAAGGTGGCGGAGGAAGTGGGCTACGACAAGGTTGCGGACCTCGCCAGAGCGGCAGGGATTACGTCGGTGAAGCCGACGCCCGCGATGGCGCTGGGGTCGTACGATGCGTCGCCTCTCGATATGGCCGGAGCGTATACCGTGTTCGCGAATACGGGAGTGCGGCTGTCGCCGATCCTGCTGCGATCCGTGCGGAATGGGAAAGGCGATGTGGTTGCGAACTACAGCACAGATCAAAAGCCGGTGCTCGATCCGCGGGTCAGCTACGTCATGACGAACATGATGGAGGCGGTGATCAACAATGGGCTGGGGTTCTCGGCGGTACGCGGGCACGGATTCCAGGCTCCTGCCGCCGGAAAGACGGGAAGCTCGCATGATGGGTGGTTTGCGGGATATACCACGAACCTGTTGTGCATCGTGTGGGTGGGATACGACGATTACAGCGACTTGCGGTTGGCAGGTGCGGTCACGGCGGGCCCGATCTGGGCCGAGTTTATGAAGAAGGCGGCGGCGCTTCCGCAGTATTCGAATATGAAGCCGTTCTCGCAGCCATCGGGCGTGGTCGATGTGCAACTGGATAAGGCGACCAACCGATTGGCAACGCCCAGTTGCACCGATGATTATGTTTCAGCATTCGTGGCCGGAACCGAGCCTAGCGACACCTGCGAGGCCGAGGCAGGCATGAAGGGAATCCTCTCGCGCATTTTCGGGAACAAGCCAGTCATGCCGCAGGCGCAGGTGGCGAACGGCCAGAATCCGAATGCTGCCGAAGAGGCGAAGAAAAAGAAGGGGTTCTTCGGGAAGATCGCGGGAATTTTCAAGGACGATAATAAGACTTCGACGCCGGCTACGAAGCCGCCGGATGGCGCGCAGACGGCGCCTCATTAACGGCTGGATTTCCATCTGAGCTCCTCGGACCTCGGACTTCAGACCTCAGCTCTATATAAAACCTTAACCTTTTGAGATGTTTACGGGCGCAGAGGCGGGATGCCTCCGCCACAGCCGGCCGGGACGCCGGCGCTACCTATGGTTGACTAAAATCTGCGCCGGGCGTCCAAAACTGTGCCAGAATAGGCGTAATACCTGGGGGGTGGCTTGTGAGTTACTACCCGAGAGTCCTGGTGCCTGCTGCGGCTTTGGCCGCTTTCTTCTCTGTCATTTCAACCGGGGTGTGGGCGCAGAGCGCCCATTCCGAACAAGTTCAAGTGAAACCTCCGTTGATCCGGATGATTGATCCTCCGTCGGCGGAGGCGACCGCGGCCGATCTCGAGCAGAAGGGGGATGAACTGCGGACCCAGAAACTCTACCTGGATGCGATGGACTATTATCGGGCGGCCATGGCGAAGAATCCACATTCGGCGCGAGTTCTGAATAAGATCGGCATCAGCGAACTGATGATGCAGCGCTATCACGAGGCGAAGAAGACATTCGATCAGTCCATCAAGGCCGACCGCAAATTTGCCGATGCCTACAACAATCTGGGCGTGGTGTATTACGAAGAGAAAAAGTACGGAACGGCGGTAAAGCAGTACCGTCGGGCGATTGCGCTGGACGATTCGTCTGCCTCTTTTTACAGCAATATGGGCGCGGCGCTGTTTGCGAAGAAACAGTTTGAGCCGGCCGTGCAGGCATACCAGCGCGCGATGGAAATCGATCCCGACGTCTTCGAACGGACCTCGCGCGGCGGGGTGCAGGCGCAGCTGCCGAGTCCGGGAGACCGCGCGCGCTATGACTACACCGTGGCAAAACTCTACGCCAAAATGGGGTTCTCCGACCGGTCGCTCGAGTACTTGAGAAAAGCGATAGAAGAGGGCTACAAGGATGTCAAGGACGTGTATAAAGACACCGAGTTCGCCCAGCTGCGCAAAGATAAGCGATTCGTGGAATTAATGGCGTCTAAGCCGGCGACCCTGCCGGAGTAAGAACTTCCAAAACTCACCACGAGAAAACACAGAGGAGTTGTGTGTGTCCTCGCTGCGACTAACTCGCTAATTGTTTGACGTTAGGGGTAATTAACTCGCCGGGTTTTACAAACCTTTACAAAATTAGACGGAACTTGCGCAAGTTCGGGTGTTTAATTTCTACACATACTCCTGAAAACAACAGGGTGAGTAAGGAGAAACGGTAGCCCATCGGATGCTGACCCGAGCACGCCCCAAGCAAGCATCCGGTGGGTTTTTTAGCCTTGAGCAATGAGCTGAGGTTTGAGCAATGCCGATGAGCCGAGCTAATGGCCGGGCTGAGCGGCTTCAGCTTCTACGCTAAGATTACTTCGTGGTAGGGGACCGCCCGCCCAGGTATGTTTCTAACACACTCTTCCACTTACCCTGCGCTTTGAGGATGAACTCTACTGCATCGCGCAATGCGCCTTCGCCTCCGGAGTGCGGAGTAACATAGTGGGCTTCTTTTTTTACTTCCGCGCGCGCGTTTTTCACTGCAATGGCGAGTCCCGCGGCGCGCATGGCGGGTAAGTCTACGACATCGTCACCGACGAAGGTGGCTTCCTCCGGTTGAATCCCCGCTTCTTTCACCACTTCTTCGAACGCCTTTTGCTTGTTATCAATGCCTTGGCGGACGTATTCAAGCTTGAGGTCGCGGGCGCGGAGCGCGACAGTTTCGGAGAACCGCTTGGTGATAAGTCCGGAGCGCAGCCCGCCAACGCGTGCCAGAGAAATGGCGACGCCGTCATGGGCGTGGAAGCCCTTGAACTCGATGGAACCCTGAGCGCTGAGCTGCGCGTCGGCCTGGGCCGGGTCACGCTGAGGCAGGAAGAAAAGTTTTCCGTCGGTGAGGACCCCGTCGACGTCGAACAGCAGAAGTTTGATCTTGCGGGCGCGGGCTTGAGAGGAGAGTTTGGGCATCGTGGAAATTCTAGCAGGGGCAGCGCAGTCAGCTACTGCAGTCGTGCGTATTCCGCTTTCGCTTCCTTCAAGACAGGAATGTCAGGGTCGGCATCTTTCCAAAGGGTCAAGAAATCCTTATATGCAGCTTTTGCTTTCGAAACATCACCCTGCAAAGTGTAAGCCCGGGCGAGTCCGAGGTGCGCGAGGGCTCGGGTTTCGCACGAGTTCACCACTCCAGGATGATTGAGAATCTTCTGGAACTCAAAGGCTGCGGAAGAGCCATCCCTAAGCGCGAGGTACGCTAGGCCGCGTACATAAACGGGGTAGAAGCAGGCCCCCAGGACAACGGTCGATTCATAGGGCGTGGCTGCCTGGAGTAATTGGATACTAGCCGCGGGTTTGTTTCTCGATAATTCGAGGCGGGCCTGGACCGTGGGCGAGATGACTGATTTCAACAATGTCCCCTCAGGCAATTGGCTGCCAAGATCAGCGAGCAGAGACTCAGCCTGTACACCATCACCCACTGACGCGAAAGCGAGGGCGGCAAGCGCGTCGCCGTCCAATCCCAGTTGAGATTGGCGGAGGGCGGAGAGAGCGTCTTTGCGAGCCTCTTGGACTTTTCCAAAAGAGGCCTGCCGGAGTGCCGCGCCCATCAGTTCTGTGCCAGCTGCTTCTTTATCCCCGGCGCTTAGCCATCCGGCCACGGCTCGTCGGCTTAGTTCGCGGGATTTCGTAAGATGCCCCGAATAAGCCGCGACAGACGCTTGCATAGCCAGGAAGGTCGGAGCGGTTTCGGGATTCGCAGCAGACCAGGCTATCTGATCGGCCATGCCGCGATCATCATTGCCGTTGAAGGCTAGCCAGTAAAGTTGGTAATGCAATCCGCCGGCATCCAGCTTTCGATCTAAGGCATTCTGAATCGTCCTCCGAGCGTCATCGAATTGATTGAGGGCTGCAAAAACAAAAGCGAGATTGCCGTATCCAATTACATCATCGAGATCCTCTTTGACGCTTTGTCGGTTGAAGTCGACAGCATCTTCAAAACGGCCCAGGAGGGTGAAAACGCTCGCCAAATTTCCAAGCGCAACCTTGTCTCTCGGATAGCTGTTCAGCCATTCACGGTAGACGCGGGTCTCTTTTTCCAGGTCCCCTGTGACAAATTCGTAATACATGGAATCGATGTCGAATTTTTCGAGGTCGCTGGTGTGATCACGCAGGCTATAAGCCTTGGCGAACAATTTCCTGGCGCGGCCGTACTCTCCCAGATTGGTGTACATCTTGCCCAGGGATAGATACCCGCTGGCAAATTCGGGATCAAGTTCAATGGCATGCTGGTAAAAAGGAATTGCCGCCTCAGTCCCTTTCTCATGCAGCATCTTGCTGCCGAGATTTCTGGCCTTCAAGGCTTCGAGAGAAGAGGTAGTCACCTGGGTGAGAGGAAGATCAAATTTCTGGATGCTGGCTAAAGACTCGCCCCATTCGCCGCGCAGCTTGGCGGCAGCCTGCCCGAGGGCATCGAGCACCTTATCTTTGCTCGTCGCCGTGACCTGCTCGTCCGCGAGCGTGTCTCCTGTCTGGCAGTTCACGGCCTTTACCCCGACAATGTATTGATTGCCGATATTGGAGATAGAGCCACCGATCCAGGCTTTGCTATCCGAACGTTGACAAACTTCACGCGTAATTTCTGGGGTTAACCGAGTGTTCGGCTCCTTTCGCATGAACCGAAGCGTGTTGGAAACGCTGCTATCGGATAGCACATTCAAGAAAGGAGACTCGCGAAGAGCGGTCGAAAGAGCCTGCTTCAGCGCGTCGTCGAAGACGGGATCGCCAGTGGAGTTCGCAAAATCTGCGAGCACGACCGTATCTTTCGCCGTGAGCTTGGGACTGCGGTGAAGATAAACGTAGGCGCCGGCAGACAGTACGGCGACAGTGGCGGCAATGACTGCGATCCAGGGAGTGATCCGGCGATGCCTGGAGGGGGCGCTCGCAGGAATGCGCGAGGTCGAAGATTCGGTGTCACGTTTCAATCTCTGTAGGTCAGTTCGGATGTCGGAGGCATGCTGGTAGCGGAGATTGCGGTCTTTCTCAAGGCACTTGGTGATGATGCGTTCGAGTTCTGGCGGGAGATCGGGATTCAGGCGCACCGGCGCGGTGGGAGTTGCGTCGAGAATGGATTTGAAGATGACGCCCGAGCTTTCACCGCGGAAGGGAAGAGTGCCTGTCGCCATCTCGTAGAGGACGGCGCCGAAAGAGAACAGGTCAGTGCGAGTGTCGAGTTCCTTGGCGCGGACTTGCTCGGGAGACATATAGGCGACGGTGCCGATGGCGGTCCCGGGACTCGTGAGGTGATCTTCCAGAGTTGCCGTGGGCGCGGCCGAGTTGATCTCGGTTATCGTCGGCGTGACTTTCGCCAGGCCAAAATCGAGGATCTTGGCGTGACCGCGTTTGGTTACGAAAAGATTTGCGGGCTTGATGTCGCGGTGGACGATTCCGGCGGAGTTGGCGGCATCGAGGGCATCGGCGATATCGATGGCAAGGGGAAGAAGGACCTCAAGATCAAGCGGACGGCCGGAGATGCGATGCTTCAGCGTCATCCCATCCAGAAATTCCATGGCGATGAAGGGCTGGGAGTCGTGCTCGCCGATCTCGTAGATGGTGCAGATGTTGGGATGATTCAGCGCGGAAGCGGCCTGGGCTTCGCGCTCGAAGCGAGCGAGGGATTGGGAATCTTTCGCGACTTGATCCGGGAGAAACTTGAGGGCAACGAACCTGTGCAGCTTGATGTCTTCCGCTTTGTACACAACCCCCATGCCTCCGCCGCCCAGTTTTTCGAGGATGCGGTAGTGAGAGACGGTCTGCCCGATTGGTTCGGAGGGCAAGGGCATGGCAGAGAATGTTAGGCCGCATGGGGAGGGAGGTCAACGCGGTTTTCGGCGGAGACTTAAGTTTCTTTGCGCTGCGAAGGCTATGACGCATGCCGCTGTATAATTTCGGGACTTTGCCCAGGGAGTGTCTGCGCAATCCCTCTCCGGAGTGACATCAAACTGAATCCCGGGCAGTTGCCTGGGAATATTCCAGGGGAAATGAGGACATGAGGTGCCTTTCATCATTATGCGATTTTCTTGCTTATTCAAAAGCCCAGTTGTTTGCTGCTGCCTGAGCGTCCTTACTTTCCTCGCAGTCGCTTTGGCGGGCGGCCCGGCATCGGCTCAGACTGGATATACCGGCATTTTTGGTGGCGGGCCGTTTTATAAGAATGCGGCGGCCAATATTACCGAGATCGAGAACTCGGGTTTCACCGAGGCGATTGTGTGGAGCGTCGAGGTCAGCAGCACGGGCGACCTTAACTTCAATGGTGAATTTCCGTTGACCTCGGGCGGAGTTTATGTCGGGGACCAGTACTACCCGAATTTTGCTTCGGATATGGCTACTCTGAAACAAGGGACAGTGAAGCGGGTCACGTTCAGTATTGGATCGTCGAACTATGGGGACTGGCAAGACATTACGAACCTGGTGAACACGCAGGGAACCGGGCCGACGAGCATCCTGTATAAGGATTTTCAGGCATTGAAGGCGGCGATACCAGCCCTGGATGCGATCGATTTCGACGACGAGAACAGTTTCAATACTCCGACCACGATTTCGTTTGGCGTGATGCTCGGAGGACTTGGCTATCACGTGATGCCCGATGCGTTCGACAACAACAGTTACTGGACAAATGTAGTGGCACAGATTAACAGTCAGGCGCCGGGCACGGTCGACGGTGTGCATCTGCAGGCGTACGCAGGCGGGAGCGGGAACAATCCATGCGTGGGCTGGAATTTCGGGACTGTGCCGGTGTTTCCTGGATTGTGGGACCAGTACGACACCCCCGCACAGGTGCAGAGCACGATGAGTGGATGGAACAGCCAGTGCGGCATCAGCGGCGGATTCATGTGGCTCTACGACGATTTTGTGGGCACCGGCCTGGCGGCGCAATATGCCAGCGCGATTAATACCGCTGTGGGCGGAAGCGGGTTCACGCTTTCGGGCCCGAGCAACGTGTTTTTGAATCAGAATTCGTCCGCCAATGCAGCGATCACGATTACGGACTACAACGGTTTCAATGGGAGCGTCACGTTGAGTGTTTCCAGCCTGCCAAAGGGCGTGCAGGCGTCAATCCAGGGAACCACGAATACGCGAAAGATTGTTTTCAAAGCGAATGCCACAGCCAATACCGGATTCACTACCGTGACGGTTACCGGAACTTCCGGCAGTATCACGGAAACCGTTACGTTCACCTTGGCCGTGAGCGCCGCGGTGGGAAAAACGGGAATCGGCACGAAGGTGGATTTGTCTTCGCAATTTAACGTGAGCGGAATTTATCAGGATGGGTCTACATACACGACCGGTGGTCTCGACGGCATGGGATACTCGTACTCCGCGAATCTCCTGACTGGCTCACGCGTCTGGAGCGGCATTCTGTTCGGATTTGGAGCAGCCAACGTAACGGATGCCGTGAGTTGCAGCGGACAATCGGTGGTTCTCCCCGCGGGACAGTTTTCCGTTTTGCTCCTATTCGCGACGGGAGTGGACGGGAACCAGGCCTCGCAGACTCTGACCGTCAGCTATACCGACGGAACCAGCGCGCAATACGTGCAGAGCTTCAGTGACTGGTACATGCCGCAAAAGTATCCCCACGAGTCCGAGGGAGTTGCCATGGCATACCGGAATTTCGACAACGGGACCAGGGATAAACGTACTTTCAATCTGTATGCGTACCAGTTCACTCTGAATTCCAACAAGGTCGTGCAGAGCGTTACGTTGCCGAACAATCCGCATGTGCTCGTGCTCGCTGCTACGGTGAAGTAAGCAGCGGTGCTTCAATTCGCGGACAGCCGACAGCGGCTGTCCCCACATGGATTAGTGTTTTGCCCCCACCGCTGACTCCAGATCGTCTGCCGCTTTGTTAATTCCGGCCGAGATGTTGTCGATTACCTGCGCGACCATCGGAATCTGGGCGTCGGCCTCTTTCCATTTCTTCTGGTCCATATATTCGCGGACGGCGGCCACGGGCTTGGCACCATATCCGGTGTACGCGCCGGGGGCGTAGATCTGGTTCTTAAACCAGGGCCGTTCGGGCAATCCCTTGTCATTCAGGAAAAGACGCGCAATGCCCATCAGGTCCGTATTGACGGTTTCCAGGGATGAGGACGAGATGGAGTCCTCCGGGGCAGCGCGGAATTTGGCCAGAGCCTTGGAATAGCGCTCCGCGGCCTTTTTCAAGTCTTCAATCGAATTCTTCATGGGCGCGAAGTTCATGAACGGGGGCACGGGTTCGATAAGAGGAGGCACAAAAGTTTTGTGGGGATCGGAGGTGGCAGTCAACGCGCCTTCCTGGATTTCCTGATTGCGCTCGGTGATTTCCTCCTGCTTGTCTTTCAGCAGTTTTTCCAGGTCGGATTCGTATTTGGCGATGGACTCGGCCTGCGCGGTGTAATCGAAGGGGAGCAGGTCGGCGCCCGCGATCCGCAGGACTAAGGTTCCCATCGTTTGCGCGAGCGCGCGCTCGTAAGCGAAATTGTTATCGGCGAAATGGGTGTACCAGTAATAGTCGTCGTAAATGGAATGGTACTGGGTGCCCTCGTCCTCGCCACCGAAACCCAGGTCCAACGAGGAGATCCCGGCGAAGTCCTGGAACGAGGTGTAGTCAGAACCGTCACCGAGCTCTGTAATCAACAGGTCGTTGCGCTTGCGAAGACCTCCGCGCTCTTCGGGATTCTTGGCGCGCATGATGGCGCGCAAATGCGCCCGCTCCCAGACGGAAATGTGCTTTTCGGGATCGATGATGCCGTGAGCGACCGCGCCCACCACGGATTGCAAATCCTGCGTCCCTCCCGTGAAGAGATACCCGCGCGCGCTGCTATCGGAGTTGATATAGACAATCGCATGCTTCTTTAGATCAGCGACGTGAGTTTCTACCCATTCCACGGAGCCGAGCAGGCCAGGCTCTTCGCCATCCCAGGCGCAGTAGATGAGAGTGCGCTTCGGAGTCCAGCCCTGCTTGTGCATTTCGCCCAGCACGCGCGCTTCTTCCAGTTCAGGGGACATGCCGGAGATAGGATCCTCCGCGCCGTTCACCCAGGCATCGTGATGGTTGCCGCGAATAATCCACTGGTCGGGGTCGGAGCCTTGGAGCGTGGCGATGACGTCGTAAAGAGGTTTCGTGTCCCAGTTGGATGCGACTTTCAGATGGACCCGCGCAGGTCCGGGGCCGATGTGATAGGTGATGGGGAGGCCGCCTCTCCAAGCCTCGGGAGCTATTTCGCCCTGAAGGGCTGCTAGCAAGGGCTGAGCGTCGGCGTAAGAGATCGGGAGAACAGGAATCTTGGTGATGGTCTTGGCTTCTTTGATATCCAGACGCTTTGCCCCGGGCACCGCGCCAATGCCGGGAGTGAGGGGATCGCCGGGATAATCGGTGTCCATGACGCTGCCGCGCTGGACTCCTTCGCGAGGACGCCAACCGCCCGTGGGATAGTCGTCGCCGTGAAAGAAGCCGTCGCCGCGGGGATCGGAGTAGATGATGCATCCGACAGCGCCATGTTCGGCGGCGACTTTGGGCTTGATGCCCCGCCATCCGGAGCCGTAGCGGGAAATTACGATCGCGCCTTTAACCGAAATTCCCATGCGGTCGAGTTCTTCATAATCCTCGCGGTTGCCGTAGTTCACATAGACGAGCGGCGCGGTCACATCACCGTCGATGGAGTAGGCGTTGTAAGTGGGCAGTTGTTCGGCCGTCTGATTGGAAGTGGGATCGACGGCGAGAGGCGGTTCCTGAAGCTTGGCGCGGAACTTCGTGGGGGCGACGAGTTCTACGATGCGTTCCTTGGGCGTCGGGAACAGAACGTCGAAAGTCTCGATTTTGGCGTCGAATCCCCACTCTTTGAAGCGCGCGAGCATCCACTCGGCATTGTCTTTGTCGTAGGGCGATCCGACGTTGTGGGGACGCGCTGAAAGGCGGCGCATGTTTTCCTGAATGTTCGCGGCAATAACAGCGTCCTGAAACTTCTTCTCGAGATCGCGCTCCGGCGCTGCGGTGCGGTTGGTGTAACCAAACAAGGACCGCGATGCCGCGGGCGGCTCGGCGTTGCCTTCTGAGGCCGACTGGCCAACAGCCATGTGGGTAAAGGTAAGAAGAAGGACACAGGAGACGAAGAAGCGCGCTGATTTCAAGAGGACTCTCCCAATGGACAGTGGATGAACGCGGAATTTTAACACCCAGGAACTGTTGTGTGACCGCCAATCGCGGTAGGCGAATAATTTGCGAAAGTCTTCCTGCAGGAATAAAATGACTGGATGCAGTTTGTCCCGTCATCTCTCTCGTGGGCCCACCCTCTTGTGGCGGAGTGGTTTGTGGGGAAATTTGGGACTCCGACTGAACCGCAGGAGCAGGGATGGCCCCACATTCTGGCCGGGCGCACGACTTTGATTTCGGCGCCGACAGGATCCGGAAAAACTTTGACTGCTTTTCTGGCCTGCATTGACCGGCTGGTGCGCAAGTCGCTCGCAGGGGACTTGTCGGATCGGACCGAAGTTCTCTACGTTTCGCCGCTGAAGGCGCTGGGCAACGACATTCAGAAAAATCTGGAGATTCCCCTGGGCGAAATTCTTGCGCTCGCGGGAGAGCGCGGGCTGCTGATGCCGGAGATTCGGACCGCGGTGCGCACCGGCGACACTCTGATGCCGGAGCGGCGGGCGATGCTGAAACGGCCTCCGCACATTCTGGTGACCACGCCGGAGTCGCTTTACATTTTGCTGACCGCCGAGAAGAGCCGGGCGATTCTACGCGATGTCGAAACCGTGATTGTGGACGAGATCCATGCCGTGGCAGACGACAAGCGCGGGGCGCATCTGACGCTGTCGCTGGAGAGGCTGGAGGCGTTGACGCATCGTCCGCCAGTGCGGATTGGGCTCTCGGCAACGCAGAAGCCCATCGAGGAGGTGGCGCATTTTTTGACGGGAAGCGGACGGCCGAATCCGGTGATCGTCAACATCGGGCACAAGCGGAAATTGGATCTCGCGATTGAAGTGCCGCCCATGCCGCTGGGGCCGGTGGCTTCGAACGAGATGTGGGAGGCGGTTTACGACCGGTTGGTGGAGTTGGTCGGGCAGCACCGGTCGACGCTGGTGTTTGTGAATACGCGAAGGATGGCGGAGCGGCTGGCGCATCAACTGGGCGAGCGCATGGGCGAGGAAAACGTGGCGGCGCACCACGGCAGCTTGTCGCGCAAACTGCGGCTGGCGGCGGAGAAGAAGCTCAAAGAAGGACAAATCCGAGTGCTCGTCGCGACCGCATCGCTCGAGCTGGGAATTGATGTAGGCACGGTCGATCTGGTGGTGCAGATCAATTCTCCGCGGGCGATTGCCGTGGCGCTGCAGCGCGTGGGACGGTCGGGGCACTGGCGCGGCGCGGTGCCCAAGGGAAGATTCTTCGCTACGACCCGGGACGATCTGATGGAGTGCGCGGCGCTGGTACGGGCGATCCGGCTCGGGGATCTGGACCGGCTGATGATTCCGGACGCGCCGCTGGACGTGCTGGCGCAACAGATTGTGGCGACTTGCGCAGCCGGCAGGAACCCGGACGCATTGTCTCGAGGGACGGTGCGGGGCCAGGATGTCCCCGCGACAGCCGGCGGAGACGCCGGCGCTACCGATTCGGGTGCTACCGACTCTGGTTGGGATGAGGAGGAGCTCTTTCAGCTCGTGCGGCGCGCCTACCCCTATCAAAACCTGAAACGCACGACCTTTGATTCGATTCTGGGAATGCTTTCGGAGGGGATTGCGGCGCGGCGGGGGCGGTATGGGGCGTATCTGCATCGCGATCGAGTGAATGGCAGGCTGCGGGCGCGGCGCGGAGCACGGCTGGCGGCGATCACCAGCGGAGGCGCGATTCCGGACAACTCGCTATACACCGTGGTCGCAGAGCCCGATGGCGCGATGGTGGGCACGGTCGACGAAGATTTCGCGGTCGAGAGCAATCGCGGCGACATCATGCTGCTGGGAAATACGTCGTGGATCATCCATCGCATCGAGACGAATTCAGGCCGGATGCTGGTGCACGACGCCCACGGAGCGCCGCCCAGCGTGCCGTTCTGGCGCGGCGAGGCTCCGGCGCGGACCGAGGAATTGTCGGCGCATGTAGGCGAGTTGCGGCAGAAGATCAGCGAGATGCTGCCGCGGACTTCGCCGGTGGGATTTTCGGCGACTCAGCCTGCCGTTGCGGAGGCAGTGTCCTGGCTGAAAGAAGAATGCGGCCTCGACGATTCCGGCGCGGAGCAGGCCATTGAATACATCCTACAGGGCCGCGCGGTGCTGGGTGCGGTGCCGACTCAGAATACGGTGATTGCGGAACGCTTCTTCGATGAGGGCGGGGGAATGCAGTTGATCATCCATTCGCCATTCGGCGGAAGGATCAACAAGGCATGGGGACTGTCGCTGCGCAAGCGGTTTTGCGTTGGCTTCAATTTTGAGTTGCAGGCGGCGGCTACCGATAACGGGCTGAACATCGCGCTGGCCGAGCAACACAGCTTTCCGTTGAGCGACGTTTTCAATTTTCTGCAGGCAGAGACGGTGCAGCCGATCCTGGAACAGGCAGCGCTGGATGCTCCCGTATTTGGCACGCGCTGGCGCTGGGATGCGAACCGGGCGCTGGCCCTGCTGCGGTTTCAGAATGGCAAGAAGGTGCCAGCGCAAATTCAGCGCATGCGATCGGACGATCTGTTGGCGTCGGTGTTTCCCGATGCGGCGGCTTGCTTCGAGAACATCGACGGCGAGCGCAAGATTCCGGATCATCCGCTGGTGGGCGAGGTGATGAAAGATGTGCTCACCGAAGCGATGGATGTCGAGGGCCTGAAGAATTTACTGCGCGGGATGGCTTCGGGCGCGATTCGCACGATTGCGGTGGATACCCCTGTGCCGTCGCAGTTCTCGCACGAGATTCTGAATGCGAATCCGTATGCGTATCTTGACGATGCGCCGCTCGAGGAGCGGAGGGCGCGCGCAGTAGAGATGCGCCGGGTGCTGCCGGAGTCGGTTTTGGAGGAAGTCGGGAAACTGGATCCGGGGGCCATTGCGCAGGTCCGGGATGAAGCGTGGCCGGATGTGCGCGACGCGGATGAGTTGCATGACGTGCTGCATACGTTGCTGGCGCTGCCCCAGGATTTGGAGTTGTGGGAAGGTCCAGGTTCCCTCGAGGGCGGCGACCCCCACAGGAGCACCGCCAACTGGGGCGTTTACTTTCAGACACTCCTAAATCAAGGACGGGCTGCCGTTGCTGTGGGGGCCGAGTCCGAGACGGCCTCCGGACGACCGGCGGGACGCCGGCGCTACTGGGTTGCCGCGGAGCGGGCCCGGAGCTTCGCCGCATTATTTCCTTCGGCTGATTTTGATCGTCGCTTGGCTGACGTCGAGACTGGAACTGTTTCTCGCGATGACGCTTTGCTCAATTTGGTGACGGGGTGGATGTCGCACATCGGGCCGAGTACCGCCTCGGCTTTGGGCGAGACTCTTGGATTGCCCGCTTCCGAGATCGAGAAAGCTTTGCTGCGGATGGAGGCTAGCGGGACAGTGCTGCGGGGCAAGTTTATGCCCACTGCAGGCCCGACCGGACAGCCGGTGGCCACCGTCCCCACACAAGCTCCCTCTGCTCAAGAAATCGAGTGGTGCGAGCGGAGATTGTTGGCGCGGATCCATCGGCTGACGGTGGGTATGCTGCGAAAGCAAATTGAGCCGGTGACGGCGGCCGCGTTCTTGCGCTGGTTGTTGCGCTGGCAGCATGTGGCTCCGGGATCGCAGGTGCTTGGAGAGCGGGGCACGCTGGAAGTCCTGCAGCAGTTGCAGGGATTTGAAATTCCGGCGAACGCGTGGGAGCGGCAGGTGCTGGCGCGCCGGATTGCCGATTACGATCCGAAGTGGCTCGATCAGCTTTGCCTGACCGGGGCGGTGGGGTGGGGACGGTTGTCGCCGCATCCGGCGACGCTCGATTCGGGCGGACCTTCGGACCCGAACGGTCCTAGGCAACGTAGGGTGATTCCGACCAGCGTGGCTCCGATTACATTTTTTGTGAGAGAAGAAGCGGATTGGATGTCATTGCGGAAAAATCCCCACTTCTCCCAAAGCCCGGGAGAAGTCAGTCACGCCAGTTCCGAATCGAAGAGCGACAATTCTGAAGGGCGCGGCCTGAGTCATGGGGCGCAGCTGGTGCTCGAATTTCTGCGCGAGCGCGGGGCTTCATTCTTTGCCGACATCGTGCGTGGGACTGGCAAGTTGAAAGCGGAGATTGAGACTGCGCTGTGGGAGTTGGTGGCGGCGGGGCTTGTCACCGCCGACGGATTCGACAACCTGCGGTCGTTGATCGATCCCAAGCGAAGAGCGGGGCAGGGAGTGGGAAGAACCAATCGTCCGCGGCATAGCGCTGGACGATGGGCGGTGCTGCACGCGGATGTGGCGGCGGAACGGCCCAGGGCTGTGGAGTCGGCCTGCTGGATGCTGCTGCGGCGGTATGGGATCGTGATCCGCGATCTGCTGGCGCGGGAGTCGAACCTGCCTCCATGGCGCGAGTTGCTGATGGGATTCCGGAGGCTGGAGGATCGCGGAGAGATTCGCGGCGGCCGGTTTGTGGATGGATTTCTGGGCGAGCAGTTTGCGCTACCGGTCGCGGTCGAGTCGGTGCGGGCGATGCGGAGGTTGCCGTTGAGCGGCGAGACGATCACGCTGTCGGCGGCGGATCCGTTGAATGTGGTTGGGATTCTGGTGCCAGGGGAAAGAGTTCCGGCGATCTCGGGCCGCACGGTGAGTTATCGGGATGGGATTGCGGTAGTTGCCGAGACAGTGACCGTGGCAGAGCTTGCGGCAGGGGATTAGTAATTAGGAAATTGAGTAATTCGAAAAACCTCACAGCGTCTGAGCAAATATCCAAAAAACAAAAAGCCAAGGGACTCGATGAGGGGGTCCCCCGAGTCCCTGACTTTGGCGATGCCAGCTAGAACTGCTTGAAAGCGCTTCCCCCATCGCTTTTGCCGGGCAACGCGACTTCCCTTCATGCATGCGGCATACCATTCCACGGCGCTCCGCCAAACGTGCCGCGCACCGCAGCCAAGCGTATAATCTCCAGCTACTTAGCGCTCTCGCCCGTTTCCGTGGGTGAGGCCGCTGAGCAGGCCCAAGCTATCTGATCGGATAGTCCGGCTATCCGTTCGGATATCGGAAATTGTCAGAACGGCGCATGCAAGTCAGTGCGTGCTGTGGTAAGAAGTGCAGCACGGAGTCGAACCCTGGGAGAACTGATTGCGGCCTAGATTATTGGTGACAGCGGGTCCCTCGAAGAATTCAACCATTCCATTGCCCGACGGAGAGGCCACCATCGGGCGCGATCCGACGAATGCGGTAGCCATTGTGGACCCGTCGGTCTCCCGAAAACATTGCGTGCTGCGTCGCGAGGAAGATGGACGCTTTCAGATCAAGGATCTGGATAGCCGCAACGGCACGCTGGTGAACGGGCTTCCCGTCAAAGAAAACTGGCTGCATCACGGGGATGAGATTGCGACCGGGGACTCCACGTTTTTATTCCTGATTGACGAGGAAGACCAGGCGGCGCGGCCCAGCCGGGTTGAGTTTGACGATAGCCAGTCCGCGGCTGAGACCAGAGTTATCTACCCCAAAGAAGTGCTCTACCTGAACCCCGACCGGCTGCTGCACGAATTGCCGGCAAGTTCGCAGGTGGCGCGCAACTTGAGCGCGTTGCTGAAAATCAGCCGCGTGGTGCACGCCATTCGCGATCTGGAGGAGTTGCAGGCCCAGTTGCTGGACTTGATTTTTGAAGTGGTCCCGGCGGGGCGGGGAGCGATCCTGCTGGGCGACGCTCCCGAGCAGGAGTTCAGCTGTGTGTACGCGCGAACGCGGCACGCAGGTCATCCGCAACTGGTGCGGGTGAGCCGCACCATCGCACGGAAGGTGATGAAGGAGAATGTGGCGATCCTGGGAGTGGATGTGCCCGGGGGCCAGCTGAGCGTGGTAGAGAGCTTGGCAGCGTCGGACGTGAGATCCCTGCTGTGCGTGCCGCTAAGCGTTTTTCAGCGGAGAATCGGCTGCATTTATCTCGACAGCACCAGCGGGGCGAACCGGTTCAATGAAGATCATCTGCAATTGATGGCGGCGGTCGCGGGAATCTCCGCAGTAGCGCTCGACAATGCCCAGCGGGTGCAGTGGCTGGAGCAGGAGAATCAGCGGCTGACCACGGAAGTGCGGCAGGAACAGAGCCTCGTGGGCGAAGGCGCGCGCATGAAAGAAGTTTTTCAGTTCCTGGCGCGGGTCGCGCCGACAGACGCGACCGTGCTGATCGAGGGCGAAAGCGGCACGGGCAAGGAACTGGCCGCGCGCGCCTTGCATCGCAACAGTCATCGCAGCGGCAAACCATTTGTGGCCATTAATTGCGCGGCCATTCCCGAGACGCTGCTGGAGAGCGATTTGTTCGGGCACGAGCGCGGAGCGTTCACCGGGGCGGCATCGCAGAAAAAAGGACGTCTGGAAGTTGCGGATGGCGGCGTTGTTTTCCTGGATGAGATCGGCGAACTGGCGCTGGGCCTGCAGGTGAAACTGCTGCGGGTTTTGCAGGAGCGCGAGTTTGAACGCGTGGGCGGGACGCAGCCGATCAAGATCGACGTCAGGGTAATCGCTGCGACCAACCGCGACCTGGCGGAAGCGGTACGCAAGGGAGAGTTTCGTCAGGATCTGTATTACCGGCTGGCGGTGATGAGGCTGACCATGCCTCCACTACGGGAGCGGCGCGAAGACATTCCCATGCTCACGCGGCATTTCTTGCAGAAGAATGCGAAACGCTGCAAGGTGAAGCCAAGGCCCGTGACACGCGAGGCCATGTCGGCTCTGGTGAATTATGAGTGGCCGGGCAATGTCCGAGAGCTGGAGAATGCGGTGGAGCGGGCGCTGGTGATGGGGTCGTCGGAGATGGTGCTGCTGGAAGATTTGCCGGAGTCTCTCATCGAGCAGGCCATGCCAGAGGAAATGGAGGAGGGTCGTTATCACGCCCACGTGAAAGAAGTGAAGCGTCAGTTGATTCTGGATGCGGTGCAGCAGACGGGCGGCAATTACGTCGAGGCGGCGGGAATTCTGGGAGTGCATCCGAACTACCTGCACCGGTTGATTCGCAATTTGGGACTCAAGGAAGAATTGAATGATTTGCTGCGCGCGCGGGGCAAAGTCTCGGGCGGGGCCGCGTAGGTGGAATGCGTTGTGGGCGAGTATCACTCTGCGTTCTCTGCGGATTTTCTCCGCAAACTTTGCGGTTAAAGCTTCGTTGACTGCACGTTCAACAACAAACCCCCACTCTGCTAGCTACGGCAGGGGCAACTGCAGCAGGCGGGCTGGGTCAAGGTAGGTCCCTTGCCAGCGCACGGCGACGTGGAGGTGGGGACCTGTAGCGCGTCCGGTGCCGCCGCTGAGGCCGATTTCCTGCCCGCGTTTCACTTCCTCTCCTTCTTTCACCTTGAATTCTGAGAGGTGGAGATAGAGCGTCAGCAATCCCTGGCCGTGGTCGATCACCACGCAATTTCCTTCGAAATAGAGGAAGCGCGCGAGCAGGACGGTGCCGGAGTTCATGGCCGCGACCGGCGTGCCGGTATGGACGCGGTAGTCGAGGCCGAAATGCGGGCGCTGCGCGACACCATTGAAGATGCGCTGGGAGCCGTAGACGTCGGAGGTGGCGGCGTCAACCGGCGCCGCGAACTTGCCGTCCCATTCGCGTTCGGGAGTCACGCGGCTGAGATAGTCCTGCTTGACCTTTGTGGCTTCGGCGATTTGGGCCTGCTGCGCGGGATCGGGCTCGGTGAATTTTTTCTCGACCGCGAGTTCAACCTTAATTTTCGGATATTGCGCGCGCGCGACCGAAAATGTTCGCTTCATGACCAGCGGACTTTTGCTGTTGGCACTCACACCATTTAATTCGAGCGTGTACTTGCCGGGAGCTATCTCGAATCCAACCCCGGCGAGGGTGAACCAGGTTTTGCTGGCCGCGTTGTAGCTGAACGTGAGTTCGTGCCCGAGCCAGCTGCCACCCAGCGAATCGAGCCTTGTGGCCGGTTTCACTTGGAACAAAACCGGAGCGCCATTGACCGGGCGCGCCGGCTGAGTCTTGATAGTCCACGGCGCGGCGGCGGCGGGAATCGCTAATAACAGCAGGATCGCGCTGCAAATAGCGGTGAACACCGTATGTGTTCGGCCTGTGAAAATGCCAGGCAGCCGAGGCGGCTGTCTCCACATACCCTGATTCGAGCCCGACAACATCACCTCTTCAGCGTAGCATTTTGCGCGGTGGGGCAGACTATAATCCGGGCGATGCGCATCCGGGTTCTCACTGGCTTAGCGTTTTGCATGTTTTGCGCGGTGGCTTTCGTCCATGCCGCAGATAAGCCGCTGCATGCCGATCGCGTGTTGGTGCTCAAGAAGGAGCGCACGCTGCAACTACTGAGCCAGGGAAAAGTAATCAAGAGCTATAAGGTAGCGTTGGGGCGAGATCCGGTAGGTGCGAAGATGCGCCAGGGGGATCACAAAACTCCCGAGGGCATCTACGTTCTCGATTCACGCAACGAGCATAGTCAGTTCTATAAGGCAATTCATATTTCTTATCCGGCCGCAAAAGATCGCGCGGCGGCCAGAAAACAGGGTGCTTCGCCCGGTGGTGACGTGTTCGTGCACGGTTTGCCGAACGGTTACGGTTGGATCGGTACCTCGCACCGGTTGAAGGATTGGACCGATGGATGCATCGCGGTGACGAACAAAGAGATGGACGAGATCTGGATGGCAGTGGCCGACGGAACGCCGATCGAGATTCGACCGTAGGCAAAGGGCAGGTAAGTCGGTACTCCAGGGGAATGATTCATGTCACCGGACGCCTCCACAGAACGCACTGCAATCGCAGTTACAAGTGAAATACACCGACCCGAACTGGTTCGAGGGCTGAACGCGTGGCATGCGACTTCAATCGTAGCTGGCACGATTATCGGCAGCGGAATCTTCCTGGTGCCGGCGGAGATGATGCAGGCAGTTGGCTCGGCAGGCCTGGTTTACCTGGCATGGATTGTGGGAGGCTTGCTCTCGTTTTTCGGCGCGCTGACTTATGCCGAACTGGGCTCGGTTCGGCCTTTCTCCGGCGGAGAGTACGTGTACGTACGCGACGCTTACGGCCCTTTGCCGGGATTTCTGTATGGCTGGACGTGGTTTCTGATCGCGAAGCCGGCTTCGATTGCCAGCGTCACGTCGGGGCTAGTGCGGGTGCTGGGGACGTTTTCGGCATTCAGTTTTCTGCCGCAAACTCTTTTTGCCTGGCATGTCACCTCCAGCCGCGTGCTGGTCGTGAATTACGGCCACCTGTTTGCGATTGCCGCAAACGTATTGATCACCGGGCTGAACTATGTCGGGGTGCGCAAAGCCGGAAATTTTCAATTCGTGTTCACAGTCCTGAAAGTCGCCATGATCGTGGGAATTGCGGTGGTTGCGCTGACCGCGTCTTCGGGCTCGTGGAGCAACTTCGGCACGAGCTTTGCCGGGGCCAAGGGCGGGATGGCGGGATTCATGGCGGCGCTGGTCGCGGCGCTGTGGGCCTACGATGGCTGGAATGATTTGAACATGGTGAGTGAAGAAATTCAGCGTCCGGAAAAGACGATTCCCATCGCGCTGATCGCGGGCGTCGGGCTGGTGGCCGTGCTCTACATGGGAATGAATGCGGGCATCCAGCGGGCACTCCCCGCGACGGCGATCGCTCAGGCGGCGGTGCCGGCTTCGGCGGCGAGCGAGGCAGCACTCGGGCATCTCGGCGTTTCACTCGTGTCGATCGGCATGATTGTTTCCATGCTGGCCGGCCTGAATGGGACCATCATGAGCGGCGGGCGCGTGCCCTTTGCCGTGGCGCGGGATGGATATTTCTTCAAAGCCCTGGGAGAGGTGCACCCGAAATTTCACACGCCTGGGCTGGCGCTGGTGATCCAGGGAGCGGTTGCGGTGATCCTCGAATTGGTGGGCGGGGCTTTTCGAGAATTATTTTCGCTCGCCATTTTTGCGGAGTGGCTCTTTTACGTGGTCGCGGCGAGCACGATTTTTGTATTTCGCCGCCGCGAACCGGATGTAAAGCGGCCCTACCGAACCATCGGGTATCCCTTTGTTCCGGCGCTGTTCATCGCGACAGCGGCGGTTCTGCTTTATTACACGTTCACCAGCAACCTGCGGGATTCCGTCGGCGGGCTAATTGTGATTCTTTTGGGAGTGCCCGTTTATTTTTGGTTCGCGAGGAAAAGGCGGAGGAGCGAAGCTCATGGGTAGCCGGGGGGGACGAGTATTAGTCGGAGTTCTTGTCAGTTTTTTCTGCGCACTTGCGGCGGCCTCGACATCGGAAGGGCATAATCCGGACAGTTTGGTGCTGCGGGAGAACTGGTTTATTCAGTCTTCCGCCGACGCGCATGCGGACGGCGCAGCCATCTCGAGGGTTGGATTTTCGACGCGCGGCTGGTATCCGGCAACGCTGCCGTCCACGGTTCTGAGCGCGCTGGTGGAAGACAAGGTGTACCCCGATCCTTATACGGGGATGAACCTGCGCTCGATTCCGGGCACGACGTATCCCATCTTTGAAGATTTTTCGAACATCATGATGCCGCCGACGAGCCCTTTCCGGCAGTCCTGGTGGTATCGCACGGAGTTCAAACTTCCGCCGGAGTACAAGGGCAAAACAACGTGGCTGGGATTTGATGGGATCAACTACCGCGCGAACGTCTGGCTGAACGGAGTACAGATTGCCTCGGCAGACAAGCTGGAAGGCACGTGGCGCGTGTTTCGATTCGATGTATCGGCGGTCGCCAAGTCAGGAGAGATCAACTCGCTGGCGGTCGAGGTATTTCCTCCGCAGCCGCACGATCTGGCGATCACCCTCGTGGATTGGGCGCCGATGCCTCCGGATAAAGACATGGGGATATGGCGCGACGTGAGGATCAGCGCCACGGGGCCGCTCTCTTTGCGATATCCCGCGGTGATGACGAAGCTCAATCTGCCTGCGACAGATCAGGCGGCGCTCTCGGTGCGGGCGGAGGTGACCAATGCACTGGATCACGCGGTCGAAGGCGTGGTGAAGGGGAAAATCGGAGACATTGCATTTGAGCAGGCTGTGAAGCTTGGGCCGATGGAGACGCAGGTAGTGCGCTTTACGCCGGAGAAGTTTGCGCAGCTGAAGATGGCCAACCCGCGGCTATGGTGGCCGGCACAGGTGGGAAAACAGGACCTGTATCCTCTCGATCTGACCGTCGAGGTGCAAGGGCAGCCGTCGGATTCATCTCACATCCGATTCGGAATCCGGCAGGTGACCTCGGCGATCGACGGGCAAGGGCACCGGGTTTTCCAAATCAATGGGAAGAACATCCTCATTCGCGGAGCTGGATACAGTTTCGACATGCTGTTGCGATCATCGCCTGAGCGTCAGCAGGCGGAACTCAATTATGTGCGCGATCTCAATTTGAACGCGGTGCGGATGGAAGGGAAGATTGAAACGGATCATTTTTTCGATCTTGCCGATGAGATGGGGATTCTCGTGCTCCCGGGCTGGTGCTGTTGCGATCAATGGGAAAACTGGCCGGAGTGGGACAAGGGAAACGAGCTCGTGGCGGCAGAGTCGATGCGCGATCAGATCCGGCGTCTGGAGCGGCATCCATCGGTGATTGCGTTCTTATACGGGAGCGATTTCGCGCCTCCCGCCAGGGTCGAAAAGATGTATCTGGGGATCCTGCAGGATTTGGATTGGTCGAATCCGTCCATCTCTTCCGCGGCTGGGAGCACTACGACTGTGGGCCCGAGCGGCGTGAAGATGACGGGGCCCTATGAGTATGTGCCGCCGCTGTTCTGGTACGTGGATACGCGCCATGGCGGAGCCTTCGGGTTCAACACGGAGACGAGTCCGGGGCCGGCGATCCCGCCCATTGAAAGTCTTCGGCGGATGCTTCCGCCCGATCACCTCTGGCCAATGGATTCCGTCTGGCAATATCACGGCGGAGGAATGTCGCATACCCTGAACGTCTTCACCGAAGCGCTTAACAAAAGATACGGCGAGGCGCATTCAGTGGAGGAGTTCGCGATGAAAGCGCAGGTGCAGGCCTACGAAGCGCATCGCGCCATGATGGAAGCCTATGGCCGCAACAAGTACACCTCGACCGGAATCATTCAATGGATGTTGAACAACGCGTGGCCCGGCATGATCTGGCACATGTACGACTGGTATCTGCGCCCGGGCGGATCGTACTTCGGCGTGAAGAAGGCTTGCGAACCGCTGCACGTGCAGTATTCGTATGATGACCGGTCGATTGTTGTGGTCAATTCCTATTACCGGCCGTTTGCAAATCTCAAAATTACAGCCAAGGTCTACAACCTGGATATGACGGAGAAGTTCACGAAAGAGGCCGAGGTGAGCATCGAACCCGACAGCAGCACCCGCGTGTTCACGCTGCCTTCACTGACGGGACTGAGCACTACATATTTTGTGGCGCTCAGTTTGGAATCGGCAGGGCAGGTGCAAAGCAGGAATGTGTACTGGCTCTCGACTCGTGAAGAAACGCTCGATTGGAGCCGCCAGGAGGAAGACAGCAGCGGGCAATACGATATCTCCACGTGGACGCCGACAAAGGATTTCGCCGACTATACCGAACTGAATAAGCTGCCGCAGGTGGACCTGGATGCCTCTGCGACCTACAAGGCCAATGCGACCGAAGGCACGACCACGGTGACCGTGCATAATCCTGCATCTGCGGTTGCGTTCGCTGTGCGCTTAAAAGTGAACCGGTCGTACCAGCACCGGGTAAGCCGCGAAGGGCAGGCTGATGATGAGATCCTTCCCGTGCTCTGGCAGGACAACTATTTCGTCATGCTGCCCGGTGAGACCCGAACCATCACTGCGCATTATTCCGTCCCGCCCAAGAGCGGTGCAGCCCCGAATGTCGAGATTGAAGGATGGAACGTGAATCACAAGATCGTCAGTGCTCAGCCGTAATGCAAAGCCACCGCTGGCGATGTGCAATTTCTTGCAAACATCACGATGAATTCCCGGATTTGCCTGTCGGTAGCAAGTTAAAATGTCCGGTTTTTGTAGCAAGTGAAATGTCCGGTTTCAAAGTTGTGCCCTCGCCGTTCGGATGGGGTTGATTTTGGGGATGGGGTTGCAGGGGAAGGGGGCCGTTCCCC